>Ga0256407_10000006_pt1 | contig 413097 bp, 331 predicted proteins | sample RumenRJG_04DNA_FD_193489 | JGI IMG/M metagenome (GOLD analysis project Ga0256407, IMG submission 193489) | Bovine rumen microbial communities from Lethbridge, Alberta, Canada - RJG_04 | ecosystem: Host-associated > Mammals > Digestive system > Stomach > Rumen | place: Canada: Alberta... | reverse complement strand
ATGAATTATTTCAATTCTATCCCTATGCGTCGCCAACTCGAAGAAATTGGCCACTGCCGTTTCATGGAACATTCTGAATTCAGCCGTGGTGTTGAAGCCCTCAAGGGCAAGAAGATCGTGTTCGTCGGTTGCGGTGCCCAGGGTCTCCATCAGGGTCTTGACCTGCGCGATAGCGGCCTCGACGTCTCTTACACGCTCCGCAAGGAAGCCATCGAACAGAAGCGCCAGTCCTGGAAGAACGCTACTGAAAACGGCTTCAAGGTCGGTACCTACGAAGAAATGATTCCGGATGCAGACCTCGTTTGCAACCTCACACCGGACAAGCAGCACCACAACGTGATCCCGGCCATCATGAAGCTCATGAAGAAGGGCGCCGCCCTCTCTTACAGCCACGGCTTCAACATCGTGGAAGAAGGCCAGGAAATCCGCAAGGACATCACGGTGATCATGGTCGCCCCGAAGGGCCCGGGTTCCGAAGTCCGTAGCGAATACGTTCGCGGTTTCGGTATGCCCTGCCTTATCGCTGTGCACCCGGAAAACGACCCCGAAGGTAAGGGTTGGGACTACGCCAAGGCTTACGCCGCTGGCCTCCATGCCGACCGTCCGGGCGTTCTCGAAAGCTCTTTCGTTGCCGAAGTGAAGTCCGACCTCATGGGCGAACAGACCATCCTTTGCGGTATGCTCCAGACCGGCACCATCCTCTGCTACGACAAGATGGTGAAGGATTTCGGCGTTGAACCGGCTTACGCGGTCAAGCTGCTCCAGTACGGCTGGGAAACCATTTCCGAAGCCCTGAAGCACGGCGGCATCACCAACATGATGGACCGTCTCTCCAACCCGGCCAAGATCCGCGCCACGGAACTCGCCGAAAAGATGAAGAAGATCATGAAGCCGCTCTACTGCGAACACCAGGACAACATCATCTCCGGCAAGTTCTCCAGCACCATGATGGTGGACTGGGAAGCCGGCGACAAGGATTTGCTCAAGTGGCGTGGCGAAACGGGCGAGCTCGAATTCGAAAAGGTCGAGGCTACCGACAAGGTCATCACCGAACAGGAATACTTCGACCGCGGCGTTCTCATGACCGCCATGATCAAGGCCGGTGTGGAACTCGCATTCGAAACCATGTGCTCTGTGGGCATCAAGCCGATGAGCGCCTATTACGAATCTCTCCACGAGACTCCGCTTATCGCGAACCTCATCGCTCGTAAGAAGTTGTACGAAATGAACCGCGTGATCAGCGACACCGCCGAATACGGTTGCTACCTGTTCGCCAACAAGTGCGTGCCTCTGCTCGCCGACTTCATGAAGAACGAAGTGAAGAAGGACGACATCGGCGCTATCTACGGCGAAGGCAAGACCACCGCTGTGGATAACGAAGAGCTGATCAAGGTGAACAAGAACATCCGTCAGCATCCGGTGGAAGAAGTCGGTGCTTGGCTCAGAGAGAGAATGAGCGGTATGACCAAGGTCGTGTAATCGCACCCTGTCATATTGACGATTTTCAAGAGCCTGTCGGGTACGCGCCCGGCGGGCTTTTTTGTTCTGCGCGCGCCTAAATTTTTTTATTTTTGTGCCGTTGGATTAATCAAGTGTATTGGTAAAAAGAAAGATGTTCAAAGTAGGTTTTGATAACGACGCGTACCTGAGGACGCAGTCCGAAAAAATTGCCGAGCGCATTGCGAAGTTCGGCGGAAAGCTTTACCTGGAATTTGGCGGCAAGCTGTTCGACGACCATCACGCATCCCGCGTGTTGCCTGGGTTCGAACCCGACAGTAAGATCCGCATGCTCGAGAAAATCAAGGACAAGGCCGAAGTCATTATCGCCATCAACGCGGGCGATATCGAAAAAAACAAGGTCCGCGGCGACCTCGGCATTACCTACGACCAGGACGTGCTCCGCCTGATTGACGCCTTCCGCGGTTACGGCCTTTATGTGAGCTCCGTGGTGCTGACCCGCTGGCAGGAACAGCCGAGCGCGATTGCCTACCAGAAGAAGCTGGAAGGACTTGGCCTCAAGGTTTACCGCCACTACCCGATTGCGGGTTACCCGAGCAACATTCCTTTGGTTGTAAGCGACGACGGTTACGGCAAGAACGAATTTGTCGAAACTACCCGCGAACTCGTTGTGGTGACGGCTCCGGGCCCGGGCAGTGGAAAGATGGCCGTGTGCCTCTCGCAGATTTATCACGAGAACAAGCGCGGCGTGAAGGCCGGCTACGCGAAGTTCGAGACGTTCCCCATCTGGAATATCCCGCTGAAGCATCCGGTGAACCTCGCTTATGAGGCTGCCACCGCCGACCTGAACGACGTGAACATGATCGACCCGTTCCACTTGGAAGCTTACGGACAAACTACAATCAACTACAACCGTGACGTGGAAATTTTCCCGGTGCTGAATGCTCTGTTTACGCGCATTCTCGGTGAATCTCCGTACAAGAGCCCCACGGACATGGGCGTGAACATGGCTGGCAACTGCATTGTCGATGACGAAGCCGTATGCGAAGCCGCCAAGCAGGAAATTATCCGCCGCTATTACAACACGCTTTGCGACGTGCGCAAGGGCAATGCGGAAAAAGACCAGATTTACAAGCAGGAACTCATCATGGAGCAGGCGCAGATTAGCACTGCCGACCGCCCCGTGATTGCCGCTGCCGTGGAAAAGGCCGAACTGACCGGAGGCCCGGCGGTCGCCATCCAGCTGAACGACGGAGCCATCATCTCGGCGAAGACTTCTTCGCTGCTCGGTGCTTCTTCCGCCATGCTGCTCGACGCGCTCAAGCATCTCGCGAAGATTCCCGACGAAGTGCGCCTGCTTTCGCCGATGGTGATTGAACCGATTCAGAACTTGAAGACCAAGCAACTCGGCCACAAGAACCCGCGCCTGCATATGGACGAGGCACTGGTGGCGCTCTCCGTCTGTGCGCTCACGGACTACAACGCGAAAATCGCACTAGAAAAGTTGCCGGAACTCCGTCATTGCGAAGTGCATTCCAGCGTCATCCTCTCGCAAGTGGATGTGGGCGTGTTCCGCCGCCTTGGCGTGAACCTCACGATGGAACCGAACTATCAAAGTGGTAATCTCTACCACGGGTAATTAATTCCCGCCAAAAAAATTGAAAAGCCCGCGAGCAATCGCGGCTTTTCTTTATTTGAGCGTCTGCAGCAGCGAATCCAGGCGGTGCGTCAGCTGGATGGCGCCCAGGTAACTCAGGTGGTCGGGGTCGTACGCCATTTCGTCGGTGTAGTCGTGGTTGCCCCAGTTGTTTTCGTCCATCAGGATGACTCCCATGGAGGCGACCCTGTCAAGGACTCTCTTTGCCGTACCGCTTGTTGGCCCGTAGGGGCCGACCATGATTGTCTGGCCGTATCCCGGATGCACGGGGTAGTTCAACGCGATAACCTTGATTCCCGCCTCGTTGGCCCAGTCGACAATCCTCTGGAATCGCGCGAAGTTCTCTTCGACCATGTAGCCGTCGTACGGGGTGAAGGTGGAGTCGCCGTCGATGACGGGGGCTTGCCACGATACCGACGGGAGGGTGAATTCATCGCGGTAGGGTAGGGTTTCCGTGTTGGCCATTGTGGGGCCGTCGATTACGGCGTCAATGAATCCTTCGGGGACGCCGTTTTTCCAGAAATCGTGGTGCTGGTCGTAATGGAACCCGGCGTTCGTGTTGAAGATATCGTACCAGTCATGCTCCGGAAGGCGCCAGAAGGCGTTGGGGGTGACTTCGACGATGATGTATTTCACGTTATCCCTGTGGTTGAGGATGTAGTTGCGGAACAGGTATTCCGTACCGATCATGTCGCCGCCGGAATAGGCGAAGTTCAGAAGCGTTTCCGTTTTCATTTCGCGCGGGTCGAGCCCGAAGAGTGCCCTTGAACTTCCGAAGGCTACAGCCGTGAACGAGCCGCGCTGCGTCCAGAACTGCTCCATCTTCTTGCGCAGTTCGTACACGCAGAACTTCGCGCTTTCCCAGTAGTAGATGCCGGCGCTGTCCAGGTCCAGCACGGATTTGTCCGGGATAATCCTGTGCTTTATCCAGAGACACGGATGCCACAGTTCTTCGCCCTTGGCCAAGTCTGTAATGGAGCCGTCTTCTACGTCGACATAGACAATCCTGTTGTGAGCCCCGTTGGCGTTCGTGAGCGTAGCGACAATGCCCTTGCCGGCCCATTCCGTATGGTCGAACGTGAAACCGGACGGTGCCTTGACTTTCTGTATAAGCTTTCCGGTGCTGTCGGCGATGAACAGCCATTCGTGTACGCCGTAGCGCTGCCCGACAAATTCACGGCCGAGTTTTCCGCTAAAATCGAGGAACGCAGTCCTGTTGGTGCCGTCCTTGGAAAGCGATACGTTACAGGCCTGGTCGCCTCCGTACCACACGGTGTCACGGGCTGCTGCGCCTGTGGAGTCTGCCGCGATGCGGACGCGCAGGGTGCTGGAACCGGTGACGGCGATGTTTCCTTTTTCGCTTACGCCGCCGTGGTATGTTCCGTCAAAGAGTTTTTGCGGTGTGCCGAACTTGCCGGCGGCAAATTTCACCTGCCATGTGGACTGCGCCAAGAAGGCCGCTTCGTCCTGGTTGTTGCCGGCGTCTGTAACGTACACGATGACGGTGTCGCCGCTTTCGAGCACGCGCCAGCGGGGGATGGCTGCGCTTTCTACATCGAGCTTGAACGCTGCGGCCGTGAAATCGGTGGCGCTACGCACGTAAACAGACGATTTGCCGCTAAGCCCTTCAGATTTTGTGGAGAAGGCGACCCAGTTGCCGTCGGGGGAGACGTCGGGATGGTAGACTTCCAGGGAGTCGCGGATTTCGGTGATTAGCGCCGGGGTGCTGGAGTAGTCGATGACGGTAAGGTTCCCGGTGACGTCGTTGCGGAAGAAGAGCTTTGTGCGGAACGTGCCTGTGATGGCGCGGATGGTCGTAGACGCGGCCATGATGTCGACGGGGCTTTCGTTCGAGTTTCCCTTGCGGTCTATCCACGAGGGATTGGGGATGGCTCCGTAGGCGAGACGGAAGCCGATGTAGTCGGCCTTGTTGGACGATGTGACCAGGTAGACGTCGCCCCTGGAATAGAGCGTGACGGTGGCGCTTTCGTTGCGGTAGCTGCCGCCTTTTACGACACGTTCGCCAACGCCGCCTCCGTCGGGCGCACCCAAGAAGTCGGTGACCGTGGTGTCGCGGAAAAGCCCGAGCCAGTCGTTGACCCATTCCTTGACGTTGCCTTCCATGTCGCATGCGCCGACCTTGTTCGCGGTGGACGAGCAGACTTCGTGGAGCCTGTATTCGGAATTGTCGGCCGTCCAGCCGTTCTTGGGGCTCCATCCCTGCGAGGCGGCCAGTATCCATTCCGTTTCGGTGGGCAGGCGGTAGGCGTCAACTTGCGGGCGGAACGCGAGTCCGTTCAAGTTCGTGCAATGGCCGTCTTTGTCGAAGGAGGCTTCGGTGTATGTATAGGCGGTGTCCTTGTTTTCGTGAATGCTGCGGGCGTTGGCGAAAAGGACTGCGTCATAGTAGGTGACGTTTGTGGCGGGGTATTGCTTGTTTTCGCAGTCCACCTGCAGGTCCATGAGGCTGTTGAATTCGGAGCAGGTGGTCTCGTGAATGGAAATGGAGAAGTCGTAGTCAAAACGGGTCTTTATTTGCGGGCGTTCGTTCGCTTTCGCCTCGGCCTTGGTAGTCCCCGCAAAGGCGGTGACGCCCGTGGAGTATAGCCTGATCATGCCCGGCAGGGTGTCTTGCTCGCTACGGACGTTGGCGTATTCTTCGCCTTCTTCGGTGCCGTAAGATACGGAGTTGGAGCAACTGCAGAAAAGGAATAGCGATAGTATTAGTAAAAGCACAGTCATTGCGAAGTCCCGGTTATGGATGAAAATAGCAAAAAGACCGCGATTTGGGTCGCGGTCTTCTTTGATATTCGGGGCTGTTATTTCACACTTGCTGTTAGCAGTTTCGTAATCGCAGCGACGTACTCTGCCGGGTTCGGGAGCGGGCTTCCTTCGGCAAGCAGAGCCTGGCCGTAGAGGGCCTTCGGCCAATCGCCCAGGTCTTCCTTGGCTTCGGCCTTCTTCTTGAGCATTTCGCAAATCGGGTGCGTCGGGTTGATTTCCAGAATGCGCTTGCTCTTCGGCAAGTTCTTCTGGCCCATCGCCTTCATCATGCGTTCCATCTGGGCGCTCATCGCATCCTCGCTGGTCACGAGGCAGCAGGGGCTATCTTTGAGGCGGCTAGACACGCGGACTTCCTTGATGTCTTCGTCCAAGACCTTCTGCAGGTTTTCGCAGAGGCCCTTGAAGATTCCCTTGTTGGCTTCTTCGGCCTTCTTTTCGTCTTCGGTCTTTTCGAAATCCACGTCGCCGCGAGCGATGTCGTGGAACTTCTTGTCGCCGAATTCGGTGAGGCTCGACATCATGAACTCGTCGATGCCGTCGCTCATGAGCAACACTTCGTAACCCTTGGCCTTGAAGGCTTCGAGCATCGGGTTAGACTTCACGGCGTTCTTGTCGCCGATGAGGTAGTAGATTTCCTTCTGGCCTTCCGGCATGCGCTTCACGTATTCGTCGAGGCCCACGAGAGCATCGCCTTCCGTCTTGGTGCTTTCGAAACGGAGCAACTTCTTGAGTTCGTCAAGATGTTCCCAGTTCATGTAGAAGCCTTCCTTAAGGACCATGCCGAGTTCGCGCCACCAGGCGTTGTATTTGGCGGCATCCTTGTCTGCCATGTTCTGCAGGGAGTCCAGCACCTTCTTGATGACGTGCTTACGGATGTTGGTGATAATCTTGTTGTTCTGCAAGATTTCACGGGACACGTTCAGCGGCAAGTCTTCGCTGTCCACCACGCCGCGCACAAAGCGGAGCCAAGGCGGCAGCAAGTCCTTGCAGTCGTCCATGATAAAGACTTTCTTCACGTAGAGCTTGAGGCCGTGCAATGCGTCGTTGTGCCAGATGTTGAACGGGGCCTTCGACGGAATGTACACGAGGCTCCAGAATTCCTGGGAACCTTCGGCGTGGCTGTGGCTCCATGCGGCCGGTTCGTCGGCTTCGTGGCTGATGACGTTGTAGAAATCCTTGTACTGTTCTTCGGTGACTTCCTTTTCGCTCTGGCGCCACAGGGCCTGCTTTTCGTTCAAACGTTCTTCGGGCTTTTCTTCGATTTCGCCCTTGTCGTTCTTGGTCGGTTCCGGGTGGAAGTAAATGCCGTAGCTTACAAAGCCGCTGTACTTCTGGACGATGTCCTTGATTTTCCATTCGCTCGCGAAGTCTTCGGCGTCTTCGTCGTCCTTCAGGTACAAAGTAATCTTGGTGCCCACCTTGTCGAGCGGGGCTTCGGAAATCTCGAAGTCGCCGGTGCCTTCGGATGCCCACAGGTAACCCTGCTTTTCGCCTGCCTTGAGCGTGAGGACTTCGACTTTCTTTGCGACCATGAACACGGAGTAGAAACCCACACCGAACTGGCCAATCAAATCCACAGAACCCTTGTCGCCTTCCTTGAGGTTCTTGATAAAGTTCTTGGTGCCGCTACGGGCGATGGTGCCCAGGCAGTTGATCAGGTCTTCCTTGTTCATGCCGATACCGTTGTCTTCGACAACGATTCTCTTGCCTTCCTTGTTCACCGAGATGTCGATGCGGAGCTGCGTGCCCTGCGGAAGCAAGTCGGCGTTCGAGAGCGAGAGGAAACGACGCTTGTCGAGTGCGTCCGCCGCGTTCGAAACGAGCTCGCGGAGGAAGATTTCCTTGTTGCTATAAAGGGAGTTGATCATCAAGTTCAGCATGTCGCGAACTTCGGTCTGGAATTCCATCTTCTCTGTTGCCATTTTACGTCCTTTATGTTCAAATTTGAATCAGAAACGCAAATTTAATGTTTCAAAATGAAACAAAAGATACGTCTCCGCTATGTTTTCGCGGAGTATATCGCAAGAACCATGCCAAAACGAGAGCAGCGATAGCTTGTAAAATAAAAAAAATTAATTGAAATTATTATAAAGATAATTATTATATTTATAATAATCATAATCGTAATAATCGGAGGCCGAAATGGACCAGATAAATCCCTTTGTTATCGGATCGGACATTCCCGATGAATACTTTTGCGACCGCGAAGTAGAAGTCGAACTTTTGCAGAAGCATCTAGCGAATGGCAGGAACGTTGTTTTGTCTAGCCCCCGAAGACTCGGTAAATCTGGGCTAATTCATCATCTATTCAAACAACAAAAAATAAAGAAAAACTACGCTACGTTCTTTGTTGATATTTACGCCACAAAATCAATAGAAGAATTTATCTACGAGTTTAGCAAGGCTGTTCAAAAAGAACAGGCTCAACAAAAGAAATGGTATGAGCGTTTTTTTGAAATTGTTTCGACATTGCGATTTGCATTTAAACTAGACTCCAGTACGGGCGAACCATCGTTTGAACTCAAACTCGGAGAAATCAAGACTCCACAAAAAACGCTTGACGAAATTTTTGATTATTTGGAAACCGAAAAGCGGCCGTGCATTGTCGCTATCGACGAGTTTCAGCAAATTACGGAATATGAAGAAACAAGTGTAGAGGCGCTTCTGCGTACGAAAATTCAACAATGTAACAACACCCGCTTTATTTTTGCTGGCTCACGACAGCACATCTTAAATGAGATGTTCTATTCCCGTAATAAGCCTTTTTACCAAAGCGCAATTTCGATGAACCTTGAGGCGATTCCTGTTGATGTATATTGCAAATTTGCTCAAAGAATGTTTGCGCAAAAAAACAAGAACATTGAAACTGAAGTCGTTTGCGAGGTCTATTCGCTTTTTGATGGAACGACCTGGTTTGTGCAAATGCTGATGAACGAACTATTTGCGTTGACTCCTGAAAATGGTGATTGCCCGCAGGATTTTTTGGGTGTCGCGTTGCAAAATATAATCCTCATGCAGGAACCGCAATATATGGATATGTTTTCAATGTTCTCTCCAAAACAGAAAATGCTTTTGCTTGCCATTGCGCAGGAAGGCGCTGCTCGCGAAGTTACCTCGGGAGCTTTCGTTGCCAAATATGGGCTGTCTTCTCCAAGCAGCGTACAGGCGTCCTTGAAAGGGCTGAAAAATAAGCTTGTGCTTACAGAAGAAAACGGGACATATCGCCTGTCGGATTACTTTTTCGCCTATTGGTTGAAGCGGAGATAGATGGGGCTTCATTTTTTTTGGTTTATATATTGACTTTTGAAAAAATTATATATAAATTATCCTTACTACATATAAAGTAAACTTTAACGAAAGTGAGGAAGTGATGATGTTGTTGTATCGAGGACCCAGAAATGTGGATGAGCTAAAATGTATTGTAACTAATAAAACTGCAGGTGGAAAAACTCGCAGCATCAATCCCACAAAACCCAGTGATGACGAGATGGAAAAGTACGCGTCCATTAAAGCCACTGGTGGTGAATGTATGCCCCCTAAAGCCAATGACCATATAGAGACTGAATTTACGGAATACACATCTGATATAAATAAAGCTATAGAATTTGGAAGAAGACTTGGTGGCCAAGTTTGTGAAGGGAAACGTTTTACAAAAGGAGCAGTTGTACGCATCACTATTGATGAGAAATATGTAACTCGTTTTGAAAATGATTCTCTTGAAAAGGGTTATTTAATCAGAAGTGATGCGCCTTTCGATGATTGCGAAATAATCCTATATTAGGATTAATTGCTAGCGCCGCTAGAAAAAGTGATAATTGCTAAAACTTTTTGAAATGAAAAAGCCCGTTCACATAGTGAACGGGCCTCTATATACACAATATCTATTAGATGAAGATGAGTCCGAGGATGCCCACGGCCCACACGTACCAGGCGAAGTGCTGGAACTTGCCCTTCTGCACGAAGTTCATGAGCCACTTGAGGGCGATAACGCCGAAGATGAAGGCAACGACCATGCCCACCAGGAGTTCCGGTGTGAAGCTGCCGGCGTCGGCGCACTTGGCGGCCTTTTCCGGATTCTCGAGAGCCATCTGGGCGACCTTCTCGACGTTCTGGCACTTGGCCCACTTGAGCACGTCGAGGAGTGCCGCGCCACCGACGGCGGGAATGCTCATGAGGAAGCTGAATTCGCCCGCGTACTTGCGGTTCACGCCCATGAACATCATGGCGCTGATGGTGGAGCCGCTGCGGCTGATACCCGGGATACAGGCGATGCCCTGCACGGTGCCGGTCACGAGGGCGCGCCACCAGTTCATCTTGACTCCTTCGTTATCCGGATGCTTGGCGCCCGTGGGGCCCCACTGCGAAGTGAAAAGCAGAATGCCGGTGAAGAGTTCGGCGACGCATACGGCGCGCGGGTTTTCGAACAGGCCTTCGAGCAAGTCCTTGAATCCGAGGCCGATGAGTGCGGTCGGGATGCTCGCCAAGATGATGTAGCCCGCTTCCTTGAGCTGCTCGGGATTGCGGCGGATGCAGCCCACGATGATGTCGGTAATCTTCTTGTGGAAAACCACGAAGATGGACAGCAAGGTGCCGGCATGGAGCATGATGTCGAAGAACATGCCCGCTTCGTTCATGCCTAAAAGTTCGTGCCCGAGAACGAGGTGCCCGGAGCTGGAAATGGGGAGGAATTCGGCGAGGCCCTGCAACAGGCCCAAGATGATGGATTCGAACATGACAGGAAAGATAGAATTTAGTTGAAAAAAATAGTTCTTAGATTCCGGCTCGGAGGCCGGAATGACGTCATGGCGGGCTTGATCCGCCATCTAGGCTTTAATTTCTATTACTATATTAATCACATGTCTCGCAAATTCCTTCTCTGCTTTCACGATTTCAGCGTCTGGAATTACCGGAAGGTGACTCCGATTCTCGAAGAACTCCGTGACCTGGCCGGTGCGCCCTTCAGCGTGCTTGTCATCCCGGATACGGAGAAGGCGTCCCCCGAGGCGGTGCAGGAGTTCCGCGATACGCTTTTCCGCCTGCAGTCGGAAGGCTTCGAGCTGGCGCTGCACGGTTTCAAGCACAAGGCGGAATTCAGCCAGGGCCGCAGCTACATGGGCATCATCGGGATGAACCTCACGCACGGCGAGGCGGAATTCGCGGGGCTCAGTGAATACGAATCCAGCAGGCTCCTGCATTCGGGCATTGCCGCCTGGAAATCCCTTTTTGAGGGGCGTCCGTCGAAGCCCGCGGCGTTTGTCCCGCCCACATGGTACAGCAACAAGTTCCTGCCGAGCCAGGTGCATGCCGAGAAGATGCTCTACGAGGACAGGTTCTCGCTCGTTACCGCCCGCGGTCGTCGCTACATTTCGCTGGTGGCGAGCTTCGCGGGGATTCTTGACTTTATGGTCAAGCCCGCATTCAAGTTCGGCGAGCTGATTCTCAAGCTGCCCGTCGGGCTCCCGCGCATCGCGCTCCATCCGGTGGATTTCCCGGAACGCGGGGCGGCCGTTCACGACTTGATTCGCACGGCGCTCCATAGCGGCCGGCGGTTGGCCCTGTACAGCGAACTCTAGAACGAAAAAAGCCCCGCAATTGCGGGGCCTTTGTATAGGGTTTCGTCTAACTAGGGCATGATGATGCTGTCTGCAGTCCATTCGCCTTCGTCGCACAGCAATTTTATCGTGGCATACGTGCCATCTGGCAGCTTGAACTTGTAGGTGTCCTTGGCGCCGTCCGTGCAGCTTACGTCAGAGTATTTGGCAATAAAGTCTTGTGGAGCCCATTCTCCTCCCATGCAGACGGAAGGGACGCCGTTGAGGGTTGTCGTGGCGCCTTCTTCATCGCAGGCGTAATAATCGGATTCGAGAAGTTCGAGGAATTCCCTCTCGTCGCTGGTCATGCCGTAGTAATCATCGTCGTCTTCATCGTCGTCATTGCCGTAGGGATCGTAGCCCTCGTAGGGGTCGTCATAGTCCCCGAAGCCCTTGACGAGGTCGATGTATTCTTCGGGAATCCAGTAGCCTTCGTAGCAGACGGCGGGGGTTCCTTCGATGGTCTTCTTGGCGCCTTCGGTGGTGCAGGAGTACTCGTCTTCGTCGATGTCGGAGCTGCCCCTGCTGCTGCTGGACTTGCCGCCCTTGCTGCTGCTAGAGGTGATGGTTGCCTTGTTGAGGTTCTTGCAGGTGTTCATGGTGGATTCGAAGAATTCCTCCCTGGTAGCATCGTATTCGTCCTCGTAGTCGCCGTCTATAGTCTGCGTTGTGACGGCGCCGTTGACGCTAACCTTGATTTTTTGCGTGTAGGAGGTTCCGCTGCCGAACGTGAAGGTTACGGTAGTCTTTTCGCCGGCGACACCATAGGAATATTCCCATACGTCGTCGTCTACGGAGAAATCGCAGGAACCGACCTTGGTTCCGCCGCCGCCAAGTGTGCTGCCGGTGGGGCTGCTGTCGTCGTCTCCGCAAGCCGTGAGGCTGAATGCTGCGGCGCAGGATAATGCGAGGCATACCTTCTTGAAATTCATACAATCTCCTTATTAAATTGTTCCTTCAAGGAAATATATATCAAAAAAGGACCGCTGAGGGCGGCCCTTTGCAGATTTTCTTTGTGAGAAAAATCACATTCCGGGAATAGTCACGTCGTAGCTTACCTTGTGCTTGGCTTCGTCGACAATCTGGATAGTGATAGTTTCGCCCGTTTCGGGCAGTTTATCGGCAATCAGGATGATTTCGCGCGGTTCGGAATCGTATTCGGCCGCAATCCACTTTTTGCCGGCTTTGACCGTGATGGAGTTGCCGTCGGCGACGCCATCGTACTTGAACTGCAGCGGAATCTTGAGGACGGGCTGGCTGAGGCCGTCCACCATGGCGTCTGCCCAGTAGGGGAATCCGAGCGTGGGTGCTTCGTCGTTCTGGATGCTTGCGATGTCGCGGAGCTCGTTCGTGCCGGCGCAACGCTTTTTGCCGCCGGTCTGCTTGCTGAAGATGAACCAGTCGCGGCTAGTTTCGCCGAGCCAGTAGAGCGGGGCGGAGTTCGCAGGGTTCTCGATGCAAACGTTCCAGTTTCCGAAGAACTGCAGTCCCTTCGGGTGGAATTCGAGGAAGTCCAGGCTGTCGGTGCGCGTGCGCGTTACCGCGAGTACGCGGACGGCGGTATCGATGGCGAGCGGGATGCCCGAAATCTTCTGGCTCACGGCGATGTCGCCGATCTTGGTGTTCCAGTTGATGCTCTTCTGGTACCTGCCGTACGGGAATATCGCGATGGTCTCGTCGGCAGCCTTGCCGTTGCCGGTCGCCTCGGCGCTAGCCGTGTAGTGGATGGCCTTGAGGTCGGGGAGGGTTTCGGCAATCTTTCCGATCAGTGTCGGCTTGTGCGCGAAGTCCTTGCACAGGTCTTCGGAAATGACGGTGTCCTTTGTGCCGAGCGCGGTAAATTTGTAGTTGGACCTGCAGCGGAACAGGTCGAGCATGGGGCGCGAAAGGAACGTGTACACGGGCGAAGTCTGGTTCTTGTACTGCGCGATGTGCGCGTTGCCCTTGCACTTGGGATGGAAGTTGAACTTGCGGGTAGTCACGTTGCCGGCGAAGTCCTCGATTTCCAGGCGGTACGTGGAGAGCGGCGCAAGCTTTGCGTTAATAAAGTGCCAGTCGCCGGCGGTGTCGGCTTCTTCGGCCCACAAGAGCTCGTCGCGGATATTGAGCATCTTCTTGTAGCTCAGGGTATCCTGGATTTTGCTATAGATTTTTTCGTCGTAGCGCCACAGCTCAATGCGACGGATGGACATCGGGTTGTCTTTCGGTTCGCGGCTGTAGTCGGCAATCTTGATGGCCATGTAGAGACCGAACTCGTTCTTGACCGGGGTGACGGCGCAGCCCTTGGTGAACGCTTCGCCGTTGGTCATGCCGAGCTCGTTGCCCTGCCATACGGCGACGCCGTAGACCTGCGGGGCAATGGTGTCCTTGAAGGCGACGCCGGCAAGCGCCGGGTTCAAGATGCGGTCGTTGTCCAGGCGGACTTCAAGATGCAGGTGCGGGTTGCCGATTCCGGAACTGCCCGCGAAGGTGAGCGTGTCGCCCTTGTTGAATTTCGTGCCCGGCTTGATGATCACGTCGTTCTTCTTGGTGGAATACTGCTTGGCTTCCACCAGGTCGTCGAGCCTGCCAAAGCTGCTCTGGTGCGCGAACGCCCAGGTCTTGCCGCTTTCGCCCTTGAACAGCATGAGCTTGCCGTAGCCGAAGGGGGAAACTCGGAGTTCTTCGACCTTGCCGTTTTCGGGGGCGTACACCACCCAGCCCTCTTCCATGTTGGTGGAATAGTCAAAGCCGGCGTGGTAGCGGGTACCGCGGTTTTCGCCAAAGCTGGAAGTCAGGTAGGCGTCACGGTTGAAGGGGTTGTACGTGGGGCCTGCGGCGACCGGTTCGTCGTTGCCCGCGTTGGCTGCCTGCTGGCTTGCAATGCAGTCTTCGTAGGCGAAGGCGTCCATCGTTTTTTCGTTACATACTTCGGCAAAGGCGGAAGATGCAAAAAAAGAAATGATAATGAGTTTATACCAAATTTTGCTCATGCCTAAAAGATATTAAAATCTTGCATGGGGCTTTTGGTACGGCTTGTCCAAAGTAACAAAAAAAGCCACCGATGAAGGCGACTTTTTTGAGTGGAGCTAAGGAGAGTCGAACTCCTGACCTCCTGCATGCCATGCAGGCGCTCTACCAACTGAGCTATAACCCCGAAAGGTGCACCAAATATAGAATAAAAAATGGGCGTGTCAAGGGAAATTTTGAAAAAAATTATAAAAAAAGGTCACTGGTCATTAGTCAATGGTCACTGGCTCTAGAAAAAGGGACCGAAGACCCAAATTACAGAACTAATGACTAATAACTAATGACCAATAACCAATAACTAATTACGCCTTCTCGATGGTCACGGATTCGATAAGCACTTCGTCGTAGGGAGCGTCGCGGCGGTCCGTTTTGACGTTTGCGATTTCGTCCAGGACTTCGAAGCCTTCGTAGAGCTGGCCGAACACGGAGTAGCCGTCGGCGGGGCCGGGGCCTACCTGGTCGTGGTCCAAGAAGTGGACGTTGTCGCCGTGGACAATGAAGAACTGGCTGCCGATGGAGTTCGGCATGGCGGTCTTTGCCCAGCTGAGGGCGCCGCGCATGTGGGTGAGGCACGGGTCGTACTTGTCGCCGATGGTGGTGCCGGGGCCCTTGGCGGAGTGCCCGCCTGTGCCGTTCCTGCGGGTGAAGTCGCCGCCCTGGATCATGAAGTCCTTGATAATGCGGTGGAAGGGGGCGCCGTCGTACTTGCCCTGCTTGGCGAGTTCAATAAAGTTGGTGGCGCATTCGCCCACGCGGTCTTCGAAAAGGCGGAGCTTCATCGTGCCGTGGTTGGTTTTCATGATGGCGATGGTTTCGCCTGCCTGCGGCTTGTCTAACTGATTAAAGGCCATTTAGTTACTCCTGTAGTAGAGGTATGAGGTCGCTGCGCTTTGAGGTGTGAGGTCGCTGCGCTTTGATGTCGCTACGCCCAGGGGGCGTAACAGGATTTATTGTTCATATATATAAAAAATGGGGGTGATTTACGCTTTTGGGGAGTAAAAAGCACTAGAAAAAGCTAATTTCTAAATGATAAACTCAAAACTCGCGGAGCGAGTGACCTCATACCTCGGAGGGAGCGAAGCGACCGCGCTGATACCTATATGAAAGACAACTGCAAACGTATCCAGGAACTGCTTTCCGCACAGGCCATGGAATTCGCTCTCGACGAAATGGCCGCGAAAATAGCGAAAATGCATCCTTCCGCCGAGAACCTGATTGTCCTCGGCATGGCTAGCCGCGGAATCCCGCTGGCAAAGAAACTGAGCGACAGGCTTTCGCAGAAGTTTGGCAAGCCTATCGAACTGGGGAGCCTCGACGCGACGTTCTACCGCGACGACTTCCATTACCGCAAAAAGTCGGCATCCACCGAGATGCGCTTTACCGAGATGCCCGCGACGGTCGAAGGCAAGACGGTTATTTTGGTGGACGACGTGCTCTACACGGGCCGCTCGGTGAGAGCCGCCATGCAGGCGATTTTGGACCTCGGCCGCCCTGCCGCCATCCGCCTGTGCGTGCTGGTGGACCGCGGCCACCGCGAACTCCCGATTGCCCCCGATTGCGTGGGCCTCACGGTGGAAACCGCGCAGAACCAGGAAGTCCGCGTGATGATTGAACCTATTGACAACGAAAATTCAGTTTACCTCGTAGAAGTGGAGGCTTAGCTTGAGCGCCCTTGAGATTAAACACCTGTTCGGGCTGCGCGGAGTATCCAAGAACGATATCCGCCTGATTCTCGACAATGCAAAACAGTTCCGTGAAATTCTGGAACGCCCCGTGAAAAAAGTCCCGAGCCTTCGCGGCATGACGGTGGTGAACCTGTTCTTCGAGAACAGCACCCGCACCCGCACGAGCTTCGAGCTCGCCGAGAAACGCCTCTCCGCCGATACGGTGAACTTCACGAGCTCCAACTCCAGTGTAAAGAAGGGCGAAACCCTCGTCGACACGCTTCGCAACATCGAGGCGATGAAAATCGACATCGTGGTCGTCCGCCACAAGGGGACGGGAGTCCCGAAATTCCTCGCCGACAACAGCAACGCGATTATCGTGAACGCTGGCGACGGCGCGCACGAGCACCCCACGCAGGCCCTGCTCGACATGCTCACCATCGAAGAAAAACTTGGTACGCTCGAAGGCAAGAACGTGACTATCGTGGGCGATATCCGCCACAGCCGCGTGGCCCGCAGTAACCTCTGGGGCATGACGACGATGGGCGCGCATGTGACGCTCTGCGGACCGAGCACCCTGGTCCCGCGCAACACCGAACTCATGGACAAGGTAACGTGGGAATCCGACGTTAAAAAGGCCGTGAAGGACGCCGACGCCATTATCGCGCTCCGCCTGCAAAAGGAACGCATGGACGACGCCTTGCTGCCCAGCATGCGCGAATACCGCAACACCTTCGGCATCACCCACGAACTGCTGGAATGCGCGAAGGACAAGGTTCTCATTATGCACCCGGGGCCCATCAACCGCGGCGTGGAACTCGACAGCGAGATTGCGGACGGTGAACACTCCGTGATTCTCGACCAGGTAACTAACGGCGTGGCCGTCCGTATGGCGGTGCTCTATCTTTTGGCTGGAGGTCGTGCGAATGCGTAATGTGATTTTGGACAACGTTCGTCCTTTTGTGAACGGAAAATTTGAAAAGCCGACAAAGATGTGCCTGGTTGACGGTAACTGGGCGGGTGAGGCCCCGGAAGGGACCGAGGTCGTGGATGGCCGCGGTGCAATCGCGCTCCCGGCGCTCTTTGGCCTTGGGCTTGATTTTAAGGAACCGCTGCGCGATGATATTTACACCTTCAAGGACGGCGTGGACGCGATGCGTCGCGGCGGCTTTTACGGCGGGCTCTACGAGAGCAGCGCGAATGCGATTGACGATTCGCTGAAGCTTGCGGCTATCCAGCAGATTAGCGCGAAGTTCGGTCTCTCGATTGCCTTCCTCGGCGCGTTCAGCAAGAACTACCAGTGCAAGGACCTTTCCGAGATGGTGGAACTTGCGCAGGGCGGTGTCGTAGGCTTTGGCGACGGCAACCAGGATTGCTCGCGCACGCGCTTCTTGCGGCTCGCGATGGAATACGGTTCCATGACGGGCAAGCGCTTCTTCTTTATGCCGCTCGACGATTCCCTGCGTCACCACGGGCTTGTGCACGAGGGCTGCTATGCCGATACGCTCGGCATGAAGGGCATCCCGCGCGTGGCAGAGACCGTGTCCGCCTTCAGAATTCTCGAGATGGCGCGGTTCCTCAAGGTGCCGGTGCATTTCAAACAAGTTAGCTGCGGCGAGACGCTCAAGCTTATAGAGACCGCGCGTGCGCAGGGCGTAGACGTCACCTGCGATGTGGACATCTACCACCTGCTGATTGACGACAGCTGCCTGTTGGAACTCAACAGCAATTGCAACGTGCCCATGCCGTTCCGTTCGGCTGAAGACCGCGAAGCCCTGTGGAAGGGCCTTGAATCCGGCGTGGTGAACGCCATCAGCATGAACCACGACCCGGTCTTGGCGCAGGACAAGGAAGTGAACTTCGAAGACGCGGTGCCGGGAGCGGTTTCCCTGGAAACGGCTCTCCCCGCAATCTGGAAACCGCTCAGCGAGCGGCTTGGCGCCGCGCGCGCGGTGGAACTCCTTTCCACCGCACCGGCACAGCTGGCGGGAGTCGCTGCGGCTGAACTTGCAAGCGGCAAACGTGCGGAACTCGTGCTGCTCGATCCCGAGACTCCGACGGAAGTGGCTTCGTCCATGTTCGCCGGTCAGGTCTGCAACAGCCCGCTCCTCGGCAAGCAGTTGCCTTCGTCTATCCTCGGAACCTACATCAACAGCGAATGGCGAGGAGTGTAGTCCGTGATTGAACCGTATCAGCTTGTTTGGGCGTTCTTTATCTTCGCGATGCTATTGGCACTCCTCGTGCTGATAGAGATTCGTCGTGGGGATAAAAGGCGCGATAACGAGGTGATGTTCGATACGGAGGCCTTCGAGGAGAAGGTCAAGAAAATGGGTTTCTCGGTCAAGGAAATCCATACGCTCGAAAAACTCGTCCGCGCCTCCAAGTTCGACAACAAGGATGCTGTGCTGAACTCGGCGACGCTGTTCGAGACGGCTGTGCTGGACTTTTACGATATCCGCAACGTGTTCAACGTCCGTGACGAGACGCTCGACTCGGTGGCGGGACTGCGCGAAAAGCTCAATTTTACCGCGAAGAACCCGCATGCGAAAATCAAGTCCACGCGCCAGTTCTCCGTGGGTGACCGCGTAGACGTAATCATGGAAAACGGTACAAAACTCAAGCATTCCGAGATTCTGTGGAAGAACGAGAAGGAATGGGCCGTTCTGTATGACAATAGCTTTGGCCCGGCGGGCGCCTTTGTAGGCAAGCGCATCCGCATCCGTTGGACCAGGCCCGAAGACGCGGTCTATTCCGCCTGGCTTACGATTCGCCAGTCGCGTCCGGGTGAATTTGTTCTAGAACATACGTGCTCGCTCGAAAAGCAGCAACTGCGTCGTTGGGTTCGTGAAATTGTCGATTTTCCGGTCGAGGCGACTTTCGAGGATGGTTCGACCTGCGCTGGCCGTCTGTACGACCTTTCTGCCGGCGGTATCCTTATCGGGCTACCCGTGGAGTGCCCCAGCGGGCAGCATATTAACATAAAATTCGAACTGCCCGGTTTTGGCCTCCAGGACGTGGAAATCGAGATTTTGCGCAGTTTGGGCAAGAAAAACCCCGCCTATCCGGATTATTTTTCTCTTACAGCGTCCTTCACCGGGGCGTTCGGTTGGACCCAGGAAAGTGTGCTCCAGTACATTTTTGAGGTCCACAAGCCTAAAAAGTAGCCCCAAAAGGGGCCTAAAATGGTCTAAGTAGTTAATTTTCAATGAGTTAGACGATTTTTTCGCTTGACATTCCGTGTTTATAAAGGTAGAATTAGGATAGAATTGTTTCCGATCGGAGTTTTACTTTGGCTTTAGGTTTAATCGCTAAAATTCGCGGAGAACGCGAAACAGTCGGTATAGATGTTGGCCACTACAGCATCAAGTACGTGAAGGTTTACCATAACAGTCGCGGCGGTAAGGTCGTGGTCGATGCCGACATCGAACCTGTGCCCGATGGAGCCATTATCAACGGAGAAATCCAGCGTCGCGAAGGCGATGCCGTGACGGGCGAGGATGGCAAGAAGGAGAAAGACGGTTACGAAATGCTTAGCGAGTCCATCGCCAAGCTGCTTCTCCGCCATCCGATCGATGACTCTGTCGAAGTAGTCGCGTCCGTGAACTGCGGTGCAGGCGCGGGCGGCGTGCTGGTGGACCACCTGAGCGTGAAGGTCCCCAAGAACGGCAACGAAGCCGCAATTATTCTTCAGACCGCCCAGTCCCGTCCGCCCTTCGATGACCAGGATAACGTTATCGACTACGAGGTGGAGTCGCGCGAAGGCGACGAGGTCAAGGCCAACGTGGTTGCGGCAAAGAACGCGTTGCTGGACTCCTGGGCGCAGTTCTTCGCCATGAAGGGCCTCAAGCTCTCGGCGATGGACGTAGATATTTTTGGCCTGGTCAATTCCTATATGGCTACGGCATCCGACGACGACGTGCAGCAGACGGCTGCCATCGTGAATATTGGCGAAAAGAAAATGAGTATCGCGTTCGTCCAGAACGGGAAGTTCCATTCCATGCGTGCCATGACCGGTGGTTCGCTTGACCTCGTGATTGCCAAGCTTGGAACGCACCTGGGAATCGATGCGGCGAAGTGCCACGAGATTTTCGAGAAGGGCGATCTTAGCATCGTGGACGGATTCTCCGAAGCGGAAGTCGAGGAAACCTTGAAGATTGCGTTCGAGGACCTCATGAGCCAGATCGAGTTCGGTATCCGCTACTTCTCTTCTTCCGAAGACTCTCTCGAACTCAACAGGATTCTGCTGGGCGGCGGCGGCGCCTCCATCCCGGGCCTCAAGGAATACATTGCCGAACGTACGGGTGTAGAAACCGATACGGTGAACCCGTTCCGCTATGTGGAGTGCGATTCCAAGGTGTTCGGCGAAGGCGGTATCTCCCTGAGCCTATCTAACATTTATGCCCCTGCACTGGGACTCGCAATGAGGAAGTTCTAATGGCGGCAAAAAAGACAACATCTGCATTAAAGAAATCGCTCTGCATACAGATTAACCTGCTTCCGCCGGAATACCGTAAGAAGAGCAAGGATTTCACTTGGGTTACCGACCGTCGCGTGATTTGGCCGACTGTCGCCTTGATTGTTTCGATAGTTTGTGTGTACATGCTCAATGTGTTCGTCACCGAAACGATTTCTGGCCTTCAGAGTGAGGTGGAACGCGTTAAAGCCGAAGTCGAACGCGAACGTCCGTTGCTTTCCAAAATTAGCGACCTGGAACAAAAGCAGGGAATAGTCAATACAAAGATTAACGCCCTCAAGAGCATCCAGGTGAGCAAGAAGCGTTGGGTTATTTTGTTCGAAAACGTTTCGTCTGTGCTGCCCCCGAACATGTGGCTTACCAGCCTGAACCAGACTGGCGAAAACGACATGGAAATGAAGGGCCTGACGTTCGATTTCTCTGAAGTCGCCGAATACATGGTAAAACTCGAGAAGCAGGCGAGTGTCGAAAAGGTTTCGCTCGTGACCATCTCGACTACCAAGGTCAGCGGCGAAGAGGCGTATGACTTCACTATCAGGGTCGTCTTGAAGAAAGACCTCGGATCGGAGGGGTAGTATGGGTAATATAGACTTTAAAGACAAAAAGAATATATACGCAATTGCCGTAATCCTCCTGATTCTCGGCGCAGCCTACTGCGTCTATACCTATATGTGGGACCCGTTCGTGATGGACCGCGAACGCCTGGAGAATGAACTTCAGTCCGCCCAGTCGGAACTCGACAAGATTAACGCCAAAAAGCACCGCATCGCTGAACTTGAGGCTCAGCTGGTGCAGGCCGAGAAGGACTTCGAAAAGCTCAAGGAAATGTTCCCCGAAGAAGAAAAGGTTCCGCTTCGCTTGCAGGACCTGTATGCGGTGCTCCGCAGCTCCGGCGTGCAAATCCAGAAGTTTAACCCCGAAGGAACTTCCCCGAGGGAACATTACATCGAGAACCGCTACTCTATCGCGGTCAACTCCGGTTACCACATGCTCGGCTACCTGTTTGCCGAGATTGCGAACTTCAACTATCCTACGGCCATTACGAACTTGAGAATGAGCCGTTATGGCGGGATTGCCGCTGAATTGCAGAAGGCCGAAACTCACGGCTGGACGCCTATCACGGTCTCGGTCTCGTTCAACTTGACTACTTATACATCCAAGAAGGTTGCCCAATGATGAAGAACAAATTTATTCTTTTGTTCCTGTTCGTCGCGGTGGCCGCGAATGCAGCGCTAATCAAGGATGTCCGCTTTAATTGCGATGCCAAGAATTGCGCCGTAGCCTTCCAGTTTGCGTCTGACAAGGATTTGCCGACTTTCTTCCAGAAGTACGATGCCGCCGCGAAAAAGCTCACGGTTGGGTTCTCCGGTACGACCTTCGCCATGGGCGAGGGAACATACGACGTGGATGCTTCTTCGGAATGGATCCGTTCCATGCGCGTGTTCAAGGAACAGTACCGCGGAATGGACTTCTTGAAAATCGAAATGACCGTGGGTGCCTCGCTCAACACGGACAAGAACGAAATCGCCCTCAACAAGGCCGACTTCCTCTTGAAGCTTAAGGGCAAGAGCGGAAAGGGCTGGACGCTTTCCAAGCTGTTTGCCGACAAGAAGAAGGCTGCCGAGAAGGCCGCCCTCGAAGAAAAGAAGCGCTTGGCCGAAGAGAAGAAGGCCGCCGAGAAGGCTGCCCTCGAAGAGAAGAAACGCTTGGCTGAAGAAAAGAAAGCTGCCGACAAGCAGGCTGCCGCCGATGAAAAGAAGCGCGCTGCCGAAGAAAAGAAGCGTTTGGCCGAAGAGAAGAAGGCCGCCGAGAAGGCTGCCCTCGAAGAAAAGAAGCGCTTGGCTGAAGAGAAGAAGGCTGCCGAGAAGGCCGCTCTCGAAGAGAAGAAGCGCTTGGCCGAAGAAAAGAAGGCTGCCGAAAAGGCCGCCAAGGAAGAGGAAAAGCGCCTCGCCGAAGAACAGAAGGCTCTGGAAAAGGCCCTGAAGGAAGGCGGCAAGGTTTCTGCTCTCCTGCCGGATCTCAAGGAAATGACGGTGATTATCGGCTCGGGCATGGAACAGTTCCGCCTGGTTGCCGACAGCCCCATCGAACTCCGCAATGTCTCTGCGGTAGACAAGGCTTCCACGATTACGATTGGCCTGCCGGGCCCCAAGAAATCCCCGGTGTTCAAGGTGGGTTCCGGAACGATTGTCCGCGCCGTTACCTGGGGCGCCAACGGCCTCAAGGTGCAGCTGCAGCCCGGTGCGAATCCGGTGATGATGGTGCAGGAAGGCGCCCTCATTATGCAGGTACCCGAGAAGACGGTCAAGAAGGACGGATTCCTGTTCTGGTCTGCACGTCCGGACGGCATCTACATTCGCGACTGGATGAAGGGCACCGAAGAAAAGCCGAACTTCGAGACGTTCGTGAGCAAGCTCGAGAAGGATAGCAAGAAGATTGTTTCGGGCTCCCAGACGTTCCACCTCCGCCCGGTAGTGCGCGAACTGATTGTCGTGGCCGACGAAATCGAACTCTTTGCAGCACCTAACGACAATTCCCAGGTTATGCAGCGCCTTTCCTTTGGCGAGCGCCTGGTGAACCTCGACCTGACCGGTCTCTATTACAAGGTGCAGTACGGTAACCGCGTGGGCTTTGTGAACAAGCGCGCCGTGGGTTACATGGATGAACTTTCTGCAGTACAGGCCGAGCGCCTCAAGCAGGTCGACAAGGAACGTGGCGAGCTCACCGAGGGCGAAATGGGCCAGGGAAGCCAATTGGACGGCTTCTACGAGGACCGCGTCACTTACAGTTCTTTCGGTCGTCGTGATCCGTTTGTCGAAATCAAGGGCCTCGTCGAGGAAGGCATCAATATTGACCAGGTCGAACTGGTGGGTATCATCTGGGAATCCGATGTGCCTGTTGCCATCCTCGTAGAATCCAAGAATCCTTCCATCTCGTACACTCTGAGGGAAGGGGACAAGATCCTGAACGGCAAAGTTCTTAAAATTACACAAACAGACGTTCTCTTCCTGATTCAAGAATTCGGGGTGAGCCGTCGTTACTCCATGAGTCTTCCAGATAAATTTGGGGGTCAAAAGTGAAAAAGCTGACAAAAATCCTGACCATTCTTCTTGTGGTGGCGAGCTTTGCTACCGCGTGGGCCGCTCCTGCCGAGGGCTCCGTGGCTCCCAACAAGAAACTGTACGACTTCAACTTTGTTGAGATGGACTACGATGCCGTGTTCCGCTCGGTGTCGGTGATTGCCGGCGTTGACATCCTTGTCGCTCCCGATGTGAAGGGCAAGATCAGCCTCAAGGTGACCAAGAAGACTTGGCAAGAGACTCTCGACATTATCTGCGAAATCAATGACCTGACCTGGGTTATCCAGGACAAGTACATCACCATCCAGCGCCAGAGCACTTACCAGGCCAAGCAGAAGAAGTTGGCTGACGAAGAAAAGCAGTTGGAAGACGCCGCTCCGCTGGTCCGCAAGAATTTCCAGATTCACCATGCCAAGGCCGAAGAACTCGTGAAGGTGCTCGAAAGCATGAAGAGCAGCCGCGGCCGTATCACTACGGTGGAACGTACCAACTCGATTATCGTGTACGATACCGAGAACAAGATCGACCAGATGAGCAACGCTCTCGGCGAACTTGACGTGGAAACCCTGCAAATCATGATTACCGCGAAGCTTGTCGTGGTGAACAGCAACCTTGCCCGCGAACTGGGCGTGGACTGGACCGCTACCATGGGCAATGCCTCCATTACTCCGGGTGTTGCCGGTGCTGCGACGGGAAGCCAGGCTGGTTCTACCCGTACGAGTGCCGCTATCAGGTCTTTCCCGAACAATGGCGTGACTCCGGCTGTGAGCGGCGCTTCTACCGCCATTACGGCTAGCGTGCTCGACAACAACCTCCAGATTGCCATTAGCAACCTGATGGGTGACGCTTCTACCGAAGTGCTTGCCAGCCCGCAGGTTTCTACGCTCGACAATACCGAAGCCCAGGTGTTCATGGGTGACAAGGTGTCCATCCGCGTGATTGACGACAGCGGCGAATCTTCGACGCAGCTCGTGGAAACGGGTATCAAGTTGACGGTGACTCCGCACGTTTCCGGTGACAACCGCATCCTCCTCGACCTTCATCCGGAAAACAACTCCTACGATTACGATACCAAGGGCGAAATCGTCATCAGTACGCAGGAAGCCAAGACGAAGGTCGTGGTGGCCGACGGCGAGACGGTGGTCATTGGTGGCCTTACCCGCAACGAAACGCAGGAATCCGAGAGCGGCATCCCGTTCCTCAAGGATATTCCGCTCCTGGGTAACCTCTTCAAGTATTCCCGCAAGGCCGTTATCAAGAAGGACCTCGTGATCTTCGTGACGCCGCGCATTATCCGCAACTACGTTGGCGATGTCCAGCTCTCTGAACCGTCCGAAGAGACTGCCGGCGCTCCCGAAGCCAAGAAGGTTGAAGCTGCTCCGGCCCAGCAGAGCGCACCCGCCGCTCCTGCCGCAGCTCCTGCTGCCGCTCCTGCTCAGGAAGCCGCTCCTGCGGAACCTGCCGCCGCCCCCGAAGCCCCGGCTCCGGAAGCTCCTGCCGAAGGCGACTGGAACTAAGACATTCTCGAAAGTTTGAAAAGAGCCCTGCGGGGCTCTTTTTTCTATGGAAAGGAAATTGCAATATGCCGGAAAATTTGACGCGTGAATCTTTGGTGGAATTCTTCGGGGAAGAGGAATTCCAGAAGCTGTGCAATCACGAGGCGGGGCACGCCCTGGTGGCGTTCCTGTTCAAGCGCCCGCTCGATTACGTGAAGATGGACAAGTCCAAGGAGCGCCCGGGCATCACGCATATCGCGGGGAGCGAGCTGGAAGGTGACGCGCACATCGCGATGGCAGGCCACTTGGCGGAATTCCTGATTCGTCACGAGTTCAAGTGCGGCCTCGATACTGTGATGACGGAATTGCCGATGGAACTCTACAAGAGCGATGTGGACTATCAGCGGTTCCAGGCGGCATGCTATTATTTTCATCTGGCCGAAACAAGCGTCGTGGAGCAGGATTACAACATCTTGATGGCTTGCCGTAAGCAACTTTGCGAAATCGCCAAGGCGTTAAACGAGCGGGTATACTTGAGCCGCGAGGATATCGAAAATATTGTGAAGGGCGGCGCTGTTTAGCGCACTACAAGCGAGGCGAGGGCGAGTTCCTGGGCGATGCGCGTGCTGCACATGCCGCTCTTGATTTCGTAATCGAGGTCGGCGAGCCTGCGGATGACGCGGATGAGTAACGGCCTGCCCCAGCGCTTGGCGCATTCGGGAGCCTTTCCCTTCACGTTGAAGATGAAGTCGTTCTTGCCCAGCGCGGCTGCGGCTTCTTTTGCCTGCATGCCCTTGCCGAGAAGCGTCGAGAAGTTCATGAGGTCTACGGCGTAGCGGTAGAGCGAGCCCACGATCTGCACGGCGTTCACGCCGTTGTTGAGCATCTCGTTCAGCATGCGCGTATACGTCTTGGCGTCGCGTAATCCGAAGGAGTCGTTGATTTCGTAGGCGACCATCTCGCGCTGCGGTACAATCATTTCGCGCACGAGATCTAGCGTAATCTTCTTGCAGTCGGGCGCAAAGAGCAAGACCTTCTCGATTTCTTCGCTCACGAGCTTGGTGTCGTTGCCGAGCGCCTCGGCCAGGTAGTTGCAGGCGTCGCGGTCGATGGCCCTGTTGAAGTGCGTGGGAATGGCGGCAGCTATCCACTCGGCCATCTTGTACTGCTTGGGGACTTCGTATTTTTCGACCTTGCCGACCTTGTTCAACGTTTTGTAGAGTTCGCCGCGGGCGTCGAGCTTCTCGAATTCCAGGAGGAGCTTGCATTGCGGGCCGTGGCTAAGCCACTTGGCGAGGCTTTTGGCGTCGTCGGCCTTGAGGGCGTCACCCTTGCGGACTACGACGACCTGTTCCGGCGTGAACATCGATACCGAGTCGCAGGCGGTAATGACCGCGTCGGCGATGGAGGGGATGTTCGTGTCCGTCGCGAAGAGGATTTGCTTCGCGAGAGGGTCGTCGCGCCTGTCACCGAGGGCATCGCACAGGAACTTCTCTATGCACTTGTCCTTGGTGAAGTTGTCTTCGCCGATGAGGGTGACAATCATGGGAACCGGCTTAGTTGAAGTCGATGACCTGGAACTTGTTCACGCCCTTCGGGGTGGTCACTTCGATGGTGTCGCCCTTCTTTTTGCCCATGAGGGCGGCGCCGATGGGGCTCTTGAAGCTGATCTTGCCGTTGAGGGCGTCGGCTTCTTCGGGGCTCACCAGCTGGTAAACGACGTTCTTCTTGGTCTTCGCGTTCACGAGGGACACCTTGGCGCCAAAACGGATGGAGTCGCAGTTCGGGTCGAACGCGACGACTTCGGCGCGGGCGAGCTGGTCTTGCAGCTTGGGCAGTTCGATGTTGTCGATGGAGGAAAGGCGTTCCTTCGCGGCATGGTATTCGGCGTTTTCACTCAAATCGCCCTGTGCACGGGCATCAACCAATTCCTGCAATACGCGCGGACGTTCCACATTTTTTAAATTTTCAAGGTCTTTGACGAGCTTGTCGTAAGCTTCTTGTGTAAACTTGATCTTTTCCATGCTCTACAAAGTACAAATTTTAACGAGGCTTCGCGGGCCCGTAATCGCGAAAGAACATCTTTTTAGGAGATAGTATGTACAATCTGCTGGATAAGGGCGGCGTATGTTCCCCCAAGGGGTTCACCGCTTCTGGAATTTGTGCTGGCATCAAGGCTAGCGGCAATGCCGACATGGCGCTCCTCAGGAGCGAGAAGGCTGCGCGCTGCTTCGCCGTTTTTACCACCAACAAGGTGAAGGCCGCCCCGGTATTGTACGACAAGGCTGCGCTTGAACACGCCCACTTTGCGACTGCGGTGGTGGTGAATAGCGGTAACGCGAACGCCTGCACCGGCGAACAGGGCTACAAGGATGCCGAACGCATGGCGACCCTCACGGAAGAGGCTTTGGGCCTTGCCCCGAAGAGCGTGCTCGTTTGCAGCACTGGTGTGATTGGCCACCTGATGCCGATGGACAAGATCGAGGCCGGCATCCCGAAACTCGTCGAGAAACTTCACGCCGACGCTTCCGAAGAATTCGGCCGCGCCATCCTCACCACAGACCTTGCCCTCAAGAGCCATGCCGTCGAAATTCAGACCGAGAAGGGCGTGGTGACGATTGGCGGCGCCTGCAAGGGTTCCGGCATGATCCACCCGAATATGGCGACGATGCTTGCCTTCATCACGACGGACATCGCGCTCCCCATCGACTTCTTCGCTGAATTCCGCGCCGACATCGCCGACTCGTTCAACGCGATTACGGTGGACGGCGACACCAGCACGAACGACACCTGCATCTTGCTCGCGAACGGCATGAGCGGACTCCGCTACGAAGACCTGAGCCTTAGCGAACAGGGCGAGTTCCGTGCGGCACTCATGCTCATTATGCAGAGCCTCGCAAAAGACATCGTGCGCGACGGCGAAGGCGCTACCAAACTTATCGAACTGCGCATCGAGAAGGCCGAAAGCCACGAAGAAGCGCTCCGCATGGCCCGCTTTATCGGAACGAGTAACCTCGCGAAGTGCGCCATGTTCGGTGAAGACCCGAATTGGGGACGTATCCTCAGCAGCGCGGGCTCCAGCGGCTGCAACATGGTGGCCGAACATACGGACCTGTACTTCGGTGACGTGAAGGTCTTGGAAGGCGGACGCCCCATCCAACTCGACGAAGCCCAGACGGCGGCACTCCATGCCGTGGTGCGCCAGCGTGAGTACAAAGTAACGCTCGTGCTCAACATCGGCCAGGCATCCGCAAGCGCGTTTACCTGCGACCTGAGTTACGGCTACGTGAAGATTAACGCGGAATACACGACTTAGACGAAAGAACGCCCGTCACACAGTGACGGGCTACAGACGAGAGACGAGAGATTTTTCTTGATAATGCAAAAAAAATCGCTCCGGTTTTGCCGGAGCGATTTTTTCCTGTTTACTAACCACTGCTTACTAGTCCTTTAGGCAGCGGAGGCTGGCGCCGAATTCGGGATTGAACTTCTCGAACTTGGCAGTATTCTTGTCGGTGACGAACACGAGAACTTCGCCTTCGCTTGTCCAGAAGTAGGCCTTCTGGCCGGCGTCTTCGAGCTTGCGGTCTTTGAGCGGCACGTCGCTCTTGGCGAAGTGTGCGCCGCCGGCCTTGGCTGCAAAGCCGAATTCATCCTTGCCGTTGCCGTAGGCTGCTTTCCCCTTGATGGGGTCCCAGCCGTAAGCGGCCTTGAGCTTTATGCCGGGTTCTGCACCGGCGAAGTCAAGCAATGTCTGCCATTCGGCCTTGCTCGGCATGTGGAATCCTTCGAGACATGCCTTCTGGGCGTTCTCGAAATCATACAGACGGCCCCAGTGGTTGCACTGGTAGCACAGCGAACCCGCGGCAGTCGCGAAGTTGATGTTCTCGGCGGTCCAGAGCTGGGTGCCAACGCGGACCCATTCGTAGGCGTAGCCGTCGCGCGGGTCCTTGTAGCTGCCGCTCGTGGCCGGTTCGCCGGACTCGTCGAAGTATTCGCCGAATTCAACCTGCTTGTTCTGGCTGTAGTTCGCCTTGGAAGCTACCTTGCCGTTCTTGTGGTAACGCACCACCTGACCTTCGATGTAGCCGTCCACGTAGGGAATTTCGGACTGCGCGGTGCCATCTTCGTAGTACTCCTTGGTCAGGCCTTCGCGTCGGTCGTTCTTGTACGTGGTTTCGCGTTTGAGGGTCCCGTCTTGGTAGTATTCCTTTTCGAGGCCTTCCTTTTTGTCTTTGACGTAGGTTGTTTCGAATCGGGTATTGCCGTTCGGGTACTTCTCGATACGGACGTCTTCACAGGCCGTAAGCGCAAACGCTGCTGCGACGGCCAACCCAATATATGCGTGTCTATAATGCATATTACCCTCCTTTATATGTAATATAACACAATTCGTGGCCTAAAGCCATAAAAAAGTGAAGAATCGTCTAAAACTCGATTTTTCCGGCAGTGGCGAGGAGCCCGATAATGTAGAGCATGCCGTCGTAGTAGCGCCAGAAACGGTACGGGACGGACAGTGCCGCAAGGTCTTTTACGAAGGGGACCATCAGCGGGTCGTCGTGGTCGAGCACCTGGGTGGCGGCAGCGTTCATGGCGATGATGCCCGGAGTGGCGTTGCGGCCCTGGTGCGGGTAGGGGCTTCCGTCGGTCGCGTAGTCGGCGAGGTAGGGTCGACGGCTATGGAAGAAGTTGAGCAGTCGCGTGCAGATTTCCTTTTCACATTCGTGACCGCGGAACAGCGAGTAGTCGACGCTCAGGTTCAAGGCCACGCGCCAGGCGTCGCCGCTGAAGCAGTTGCTTTCGGGGAACCAGGGCATGGACTTGGGAGTGCCGTCGTATTCGGAGTAGTCGCCGCACAGGCCCGTTACGGGATGCGCCGCCTTCTGGATGTACTCGAGGCTCCGGTCCAACACCTGCAACCAGCGGTTGTCGCCGGTGGCTTCGGCGTAGGCGCGGTAGAACGCGAACGTGTGGTAGCTCGGGTCGGTAAAGTCGTTGCCCAACACGGGAGAGAACTTGATGAGCATGCGCTCGTGGTCGATCATCGGGCCTACCAGCTCGTTGACGGGCTTGTCCATCATGCAGTTGATGAGCTCGATGGCTTCTTGCTTGTAGTCGTCGCGGTCGAATTTCTTGGCGGCAATGAGGAGGGCTGCCGCGATGTATTCTTCGCCGTCGGGGGCGGCGCCGGGGTCCATCATGGAAAAGTCGGTAGTGGAGACCTGCCACGAGAAGAATCCCTGGTGGGGGCCACTGTTGTTGCGCAGGTACTTCTTGGCGAAGTTCCAGAGCTTTTGGAACAGAACGTCGTGGCCGGTGAGGGCCGCGATAAACATGCCGTAGCTCATGCCCTCGGAACGGATGTCGTCGTGACCGATGTCGATGATGTAGCTCATGTCCTCGGAAGCGTCGAAACAGATTCTCTCGTCGATGGCGTCACCCTCGAATAGCTTGCTGAACGCGTTCTGGATAAGCTGGTCCGCAAAATTGGGGCCGTAGCCCACTTCTACAAAAAGGTCACGAGGAGAAAGACACTGCATGTTTAGATTCCTTGAATGTTGTTCTTAAAATAAATTTTTTCGTATCTTTGTGTTGGAGGTTTCTATGGCAGACATGCTTATTATCGGTTATGGACCGGCCGGAGTGTCGGCTGCGCTGTATGCTTTGCGTGGCGGACTGGACGTTGTGATGGTCGGAAAGGATTCCGGGGCGCTCGAAAAGGCGCACATGATTGAAAATTACTACGGATTGGAAAAGCCTCTGTCCGGTGCCGACCTTTTTGCGGTCGGAAAGCGCCAGGCCGAGGCTCTCGGGGCAAAGATTGTCGATGACGAGGTGACCGACCTGTTTTTTGACGGCAAGGAATTCGTGGCGACCGGACTCAAGGGCGAGTACCGCGGCCGCGCGTGTATTATGGCGACGGGTTCTGCCCGCAAAAAACAGCCGCTTCCGAGGATGGCCGAACTGGAAGGCCATGGCGTAAGCTACTGCGCTATTTGCGATGCGTTCTTTTACCGCGGCAAGGACGTCGCGGTGCTCGGTGCAGGCGAGTACGCGCTGCACGAATGCAACGAACTAGTGAACGTGGTGGGGAGCGTGACGCTCCTTACGAACGGGGCCGAACCGACGGCGGCGTTCCCCGAGAACGTGAAGATTGACAAGCGCCCGCTCAAGGCCTTGCTCGGCGAAGGCCAGCTTACCGGTGCGGTGTTCATGGACGAGGCCGAGGTGAAACTCGACGGACTCTTTGTGGCGCTCGGTAGCGCGAGCGCCATGGACTTGGCCCGCAAGGCGGGAGCCGCTTTTGACGGCGGGAACGTTGTACTTGACAAGGGATTCATGACGACGGTGCCCGGACTGTTTGCCGCGGGCGACTGCACGGGCGGAACATTGCAGGTGGCGGTTGCCGTGGGCGAGGGCGCGATTGCGGGCCTTGCCGCTATAAAGTACTTGCGGGAGACGCGGGCCTAGGGGAATGAAACGCCTCACGCTGCTCACGAACCCGGACCGGTGTAACTTGCGTTGCCCGCTGTGCTTCTTGAACCAGCGGGGACGAGCGTTCGGTATGGGCGAGATGCCTATCGAGGTGGCGCGGGCGGCCATTGAACGGTTTGCGGGTGCAGATGTGCCTGCGCAGGAGCGGCTTCGCGAGGTTATCCCGAGTACGATGGGCGAGCCGTTACTTTATACGTACTTTGACGAATTGCTGGAATTTTGCCGCACGCGCCATTTGCCGTTGAACTTGACGACAAACGGGACGTTCCCCGGCAAGTGGGGGACGGAGCAGGGCATGGAGCGCCTGATTGATGCCTGTAGCGACATCAAGGTGAGCTGCATGGCCTTTGATAGTGCGACATTCGACGAGATGATGCCGGGATTTTCCTTTGAGCGGTGGCGCGACAATGTGTGCCGCCTTGTCGGATTTGGCCGCGGTTCCGTGACGCTCCAGGTGACCGTACACAAGAAGCTTGTCGCGAAGGTTCCCGAAATTTTTGCATGGGCGGAGTCTATTGGCATAGCCCGCATCAAGTGGAACTTGCCGGTCTTTATTTCGGGCGGGCAGGAGTTGCGTACTCGTTATGGCGTTGACGCGGCGACGGTACGGGAATTGCGCGAATTCTTGTCGCCGCGGGGCGAAGGGAGCTTGTTCTTTGATGGTTTTGGGGGCTCTTCCTGTGAGAATGCGGGACATGCCTGTGAATTCTTCAAAGACGAAATCTGGATATTGCCCGATGGCTCAGAGGAGTTCTGCCCGAATCCGGAGAGGCGTTTCGGTGACAGGAACGCCGCGGGAGCCACGTGCGGATCGTGCGTGCTCCTGAAGCCTATCGCTTGATTCTATATTGTATCCCATGAAGATTGTATTTATGGGAACGCCGGAATTCGCGGCATGCTTTTTGAAACATCTCAAGGAATCTGATTTTGCGGACGTGGTGGCCGTAGTGACGCAGCCCGACCGGCCCGCAGGGCGCGGGCGCGTGCTCACGCCCCCGCCAGTTAAGCAACTGGCGCTCGAATTCGGGCTCCCGGTGTTGCAACCCACGGATTTGAAGGCGCCCGAATTCGAGGGCGCCCTGCGCGCCTTTGACGCCGACCTCTTTGTTGTTGTCGCTTACTCCATCTTGCCGAAGAACATCCTCGCGGTCGCGAAGTTCGGCGCGGTGAACGTTCACGGGAGCCTCTTGCCCAAGTACCGCGGTGCCGCCCCGGTACAGCGTGCGATTGCCGACGGGCTCAAGGAAACGGGCGTGACGGTGTTCCGCTTGGACGAGAAGATGGACCATGGCCCGATTCTGGCGCAGAAGGTTGTCGCGATTGACCATCAGGATACGACGGCATCGCTTTTGGAAAAGATGGTGGCGCCCGGTTGCGAGGCGCTTGACGACGCGATTCATCAGCTGATGGAAGGACGCGAGAAGGACCTGACGCAGGACCATGCGCAGGCTAGCGGTGCCCCGAAGCTGAAAAAGGAAGAAGGCCTGATTGACTTTAACTTGCCCGCGCAAGTGATTCACGACCGCATCCGCGCTTTCAATCCGTGGCCGGGCGGTTACGGAAAGCTGGGCGGCCGCATGGTGTACCTGCGCAAGACGGATACGCCCGAGAACGGCCCGAAGCTTGCCCCGGGCGCGGTGGAATTCAAGGACAACCGCCTGTACGTAGGGACGGGCGAGGGCGTGCTTGAGATTATCGAGATCCAGGCCGAAGGCAAGAAACCGATGCCTGTCGCCGACTTTATGCGCGGAATCCAGAAGCGCGAAGGACTTTGCTTTTGCTAGATGATTCCCTGAAAGAGCGCATGGATGCGTACCGCGTTTTGCTGCTGTGGCAACAAGACGGGTCGTTCATCAAGGAAAGCGGGCTTTCGCCTTTCGCGATGGAGCTTGCGCTCGGCGTGTGCCGTCGGCATCTCTACTTGCTGTATTTTATCAAGAGCCTCGTGAAGAAGAAACCGTCGGTAGAAGTCTCGACGATTCTTGAAATCGGGCTTTTCCAGATGTTCTTTACCGAGGTGCCGGACCATGCCGCCGTCGCGACCTCGGTGGATTTGGCGAAGGCGGCGAACCTTCACGAAGGTTCCGCGCGGCTGGTGAACGCCGTGCTGCATGCCGCGCGCAGGTCCGGCCCGCCGGTGCTCCCGCCACAGCGCTTGCGCCGCGTGTCCATCGAGAATTCGGTACCCGAGTGGCTGGTGCGCCGCTGGTTCGACGTCTATGGCGGCGACCGCGCCGAGGCGCTCGCGAAGGCAACGCTCGAACGCCCCGTGGAATGGCTCCGCGTGAACCTGCAGAAGACTTCGGCCCCGGTGCTTGTGCAAAAGCTTGGGCTTACGGGTGCATCGATTCTCTATGACCGCTTTATTCAGGTTCCTGCCGATGCAAAGCTCAAGCCGATTCTGGAATCGCAGTCTTTCGCGAACGGCGAGTTCAGCCTGCAGAACCCCTCGGCGTACGAGGTGGTCAAGCTGCTGGATTTGAAGCCCGGCTTGAAGGTGTGGGATGCCTGCGCCGCGCCGGGCGGGAAGTCCGCGCTGATGGCCGAGATGGAACCGTCGCTCGACATCCTTGCAAGCGATGTCTCGGAATTCCGCGTGCAGAAGATGCACGACGTCGTTGACCGCCTTGGCCTCAAGAATGTTCACCTCGAATGCATCGACGTTCTTGCTTGCAACGGGGGCGTTGCGGGGGTGTCCCCTGCAGAGGGGGTAGCGGATGCCGCGGGCGGCAGGAGCGAGGGGGAGGCTTCCCCCTTCGACAGGATTTTGCTCGACGTGCCGTGCAGCAACATGGGCGTCATCGCGAGGCGCCCGGAATCGGTGTACCGCCTCACTCCGGAATCCATCAAGGAACTTTCGGAGTTGCAGTACAAGTTGCTTGAATCCGCCGCGACAAGGCTTGCCGTGGGCGGCATTATCGTGTATGCCACGTGCAGTCCCGATCCGACCGAGACGACGCAGGTGGTGAACAGGTTCGTGAAGGAACATCCTGAGTTCGCAAGACGCGGCGATGCCGTGTTGCCGGGCAATCTGGATGCGCGATTCGACGGCTTTTTTGCCCAGGCGCTGGAGTACAGAAAATGAAAAGATGGTTGCTGGCATTAGTCCTTTGCCTTTCGCCGGTGTTCGCGCAACATCCGGCGGATTCGGCGTTCTCGCACATTTACGTCTCCATCGAGGGCGGCGAACAATACCCCTTCGGTGACCTCATCGATGCGGTGGAGAATTCGTTCTACGGCGGTGTCGGCTTCAGGTATGCGTACCTGGAAAATATCGACGGGTTTATTTTGTTCGACTATTCGTACTTCAAGCCCGTTCCCGAGGGTGTCAAGATTTATGGGGCGCACCAGTTCAGCGGCAAGCTCGGTTTAGATTTCAAGTGGAAGGCGATTGCTCCGCTCGCCATTGGCGCCGGCTTCGTGTGCGACTGGGTGCGTGGCGATTACGACGAAGACAAGCTTGACGAAATCAGTTTCCACAACGATCTGGGCGGGACGCTTACGGACAACGAGACGGAATTCGGGTGGTTCGCGCGCCTGAACCTGCCGCTGATTCGCAAGGAAACGTACAATGTAGGCTTCAACGCGCTGTGGAAGGAACTCTGGACCTTGCCCAAACGCTCGGAGATGCTCTCGGTGGGCGTCTACGTTGAAAGGAGGATTTGGTAATGAAGTCCTTCGGAAAAACGATGAAGTTTCTTGTTGCGCTTTGCAGCCTTGCTTCGGCGAGCGCCTTTGCCGCGGTGGATGCCGAGATGGAAGGCATGGAGGTGGACCAGCGCGACGACGGTACCTTCTTGGTGGGTAGCCCGACATTCTTCTACGACCGCATTCTCGGTGCGGGTGGTCTGCATTCCGAAAGCGAGATGTGGAGCCCCGAAAAGCTGAGGCATCGCATGCTGCTCGATCGCATGTCCATTTTGCCGAGCTGGGACCCGATGGAGAGTTCCGTCTGGATAAAGTCCGGCAACGAACTCGGCGACATGATTTACCGTGATTTCATTACGGCAGAAAATCGCCCCACGAACAGGACGCCTATTCTGGAAGGTGGTTTCCGTACGCCTTCGTTCAAGGGCTTCTGGGTGACGGGCCGCGCGTTCCAGGATGACCATTTCACGACGTCGAATTTTTCGTACCGCAAGACTTTCGTGGACGATGATTTCGCCATCTTTGGCGAGAATGTCCCCATGTTCAGTACGATGTATGCGGGTTTCGGTTACGACGGGGACTCGTTTGACGCTTCGTTCCTTGCGGGCGAGGAGTACATCTGGATTTTCTCGGAGAGTTCGCACTGGATTCCAATCCATTACAAGCCCAGGATGGAAGCGCGCATAGACGCGGGCAATGTCGAGGCTACGCTTGCTTACGAAGACGCCGAATACCAGGACAATCGTAAAAAGGAAAGGGGCGCGAGGAAGGAGCTGAACGGTTCTGTGTACTACCGCTGCGGAGAGGCTTGCCGCAAGGGAGTGCTGCAGCTTTCAGCGGGCTTTGCGTTCAGGGCGGTGGACGATTCCGGTATGGTCTATACGCACCTCGAGGAAGACCGCGCGTTTTTGCCCTTCATGAACTTGCGCTTTGAACCGGCCAGGAATTTTGCGGTGGAGGCGATGTTCGCGGTGAATGAACGCGACTGGCTCGTGCAGGACAGCTTGGAATACAGGCCTCCGGTGCCCAGGTACACGGGAATCACCGTGGGCTTCAAGAATATTTCGGGAACGCGCCTTAATCCGCTTGCCGACGGCGAGGAATACTTTGACGGCGATACGATTTCGCTCAAGGCCGACGGCCAGATGAACCTTGTGCAGGGATATGCCGCCTTCTCGGATACCATGGGCAATGTGGCCATGGGTGGTCGCGGTAGCCTGTGGGCGGAACATGGTGCCGAAACGTTCGACGTGGATAGCTATGTGGAAGATGCCCAGATGGTGTACCGCCATGGCGATGTTGCGCGCATCAACTCTTGGATTCGCGGCGTTACGGGCGAACTCTGGATTAGCACTTGGTACCGCGAGATGTTCTCGTTCAAGGCGCTGGGCGGGTTTGAACGCGTCGACGGCAACAGCAGCCGTTTCGAGGTGACTCCTGTCGAGTTCTTCACGTCGTTTACGGCGGACTGGTTCTTGCGTAAGAGCTTCCGCATTTCGCAGTCGCTGCGTTACAGGAGCGATGCGCAGTGGAACTTGCGTAGTGCTGACCCGCTCGTGGTCAAGGGCGACTGGTATTGGGACGCAACGTTCGAACAGCAGTTTCCCAGGCAGGGCTTGTACCTGACGGGTACGCTGCTGCATATTATCGGTTCCGAGACTATCGAGACTCCGAACGCTGCGGAAAACCGCCTGCGCTTTATTTGCAGCGTGAAGAAGATGTTCTAGGAAAGCGCGCTAGAGTCGCGGCTTTTAGGAAAGCGCCAACTCTAGCGCTTTAAGGCAGAAACTGCTTGCGAAAAAATTTGTGGCGCGGTTGCGCTCAACCCAGCGGGAATCTTCTTGCCCGCGCTTGGGTGATTTTGTGCGGAGCTTTACGTAAAGCACGTCGCATTCCATCTTGTGTACGGTGATGCTGTGCCGGAACTTGCCTGCGCTTTCGACGGATTGCACCGCATCGGCGTCGACGTAGTTTTCGGCCTGTGCGGGGAGGCCCGCTGTCGCGTCCCGCGGTGATTCAAAGTGCGGGAGCGTGAACTGGTTCTTGAAGAATTTCTGCCCACCGTGGACTGCGAGAATCTTGTGGTCCATGCTTTCGATGACGAGGACGGTGCCGTGCCAGTCTTTTTGCACGTGCTTTTTGGCGGGCGGGAATTCTGCGGTGCGGTTCTCCTGGGCGGCACGGCAGGCAGCGCGTAGCGGGCAGGTAGCGCATTCGGGATTCCTGACCTTGCATACGGTGCGGCCCAGTTCCATTAGGGCTTCGTTATGCATGTAGGCCTTGGGCGAGTCCGCCATTTCGCGGGCGTAACTCCAGTAGACCTCGGCGGTATCCTTGGAATCTGTCGGCAAAAAGTTGAGCGCATACAGGCGCGAGAATATCCGCACCAGGTTCCCGTCCAAGATAGCTTCGCGCTGGTGGTAGGCGAGGCTTAAGATGGCTCCGGCGGTGTACGCGCCGATTCCCGGCAGGGCTTCGAGCGCTTTGCGGGTCTGCGGAAATTTTGGGATGCCGTTTTTGGAAGTACCGTTTTCGGCGATGATTTTTGCCGTTTTGAGGATGTTCCTGGCGCGGCTGTAGTAGCCTAGCCCTTGCCAGTACTTGAAGACTTCTTCTTCGCTTGCCTTGGCGAGAGTCGCGACGTTTGGGAATCGCTTCATCCATTTCACGAAGTAGTCGCGTACGGTCGAGACTTGTGTTTGCTGCAGCATGGTCTCGCTGATCCACACCGCGTACGGGTCCCGCGGTGCGTCCAGGTCGATGGGCCTCCACGGCAATTCCGCCGCGTTCTTGCAGAACCATTCGCGGAGTTTTTTACAGTCCATAAGCTTCGCGCTTGAGTTCCCGGAAGTATTCGAACTGCGCCTTGGTGGAGTTCTGCATGGTGTACTTGAGGGTACGTTCGTGTGCAGTCTCGCGCATTTTCGCGTAGGTTTCGGGCTCTTCGAGGAACAGCTTGCGGCATTCTTCCAACGCCTTGAGCCAAGCTTCTTCGTCGATGGGGAGAATACGCCCTGCGGCGTCATCCATCACGATGTCGTGCGGTCCGCCGTAATCGCTCACGAGCGCGGGCGTGCCGGTGGACATGGCTTCTACGACCACGTTCCCGAAGGTGTCCGTGACGCTCGGGAACAGGAAAAAGTCGGAATCGGCGTAGAGGCTCGCGAGCGTTTCACCGCCCTGTTCGCCTGCAAAATGGACGCTGTTGTCGCCTTCGTAGAATTTCTTGATTTCTTCGAGGTACCAGCCGTAACCCACGTACATGAGTTCCACGTCGTCGTGCTTGGCGGCGAATTTTTTCCAGACGCTGTTCAGGAATTCCAGGTTTTTTTCCTTGGAAATGCGGCCGATGAACGAGAAGCGTACCTTGCGTGCGGTACTCGTTTGCGTCATTTCGGAGGTGCCGTTGTACTTTTCCCATACGCCCTTGCCGCGCAGGTCGGGCGAGAACTTTTCGAGCGGGAGTCCGCGGGGGAGAATCTTCACCTTGTTTTCGGGAATCTTCAGTTGCGAGGTAAGGATGTCCGCGTAGTCCTTGCAGGGGCTCACCACGGGCTTTGTCATGCCGTAGAAGATTTTCATGAGCCAGAGCACAAAGTGGTACATCCACTTCGCCTTCACGAGCGTGCGCGTGTAGGTGGGCACGTCGGTGCGGTAATGGCTGAATACCTTGATACCAGCGACCTTCGCGCAGAAGCACACGAGCCAGGCGCCGGGGCTCGGCGTCTCGAATTCGATGAGGTCGACGGGGTAGCGCTTGAGCAGCCTGAGGACCGGGCCCACGCGCGGAATGGCCAGTTCGCTGTTCGCGTATCCGAGCTGTTCCATGCTGAATAGCCGCGGAAGCAGGATGCAGTAGCTGTTCTCCACTACGCCGCAGGGGCGCGTGTTGAACGCGTTGCCGGCGAGGAATGCCTTCATGCCGTGGGCGCGCATGTACGGGATCACGTTCCTCAGGTTGTTCGCAATGCCGTTGGTCTCGTCCAGGTTGTCGGAATAGAAGAGGATGCGCACGTCGTCGGCGGGGCGCTTGCGGCGTTCCTTCTTCAGGTAGCTGCGGAGCTTCAGGAGCTTGGGCAGGTTCGCGATCAACGAACCGAAAACGATAGGCGGAATCATGCCCGTGCGCAAGTTTCCTGGGGGCTGGTGCTTGAAACTGGACATCTTCTTGAAGGTGCTCGTGACCTTGCGCCCGAATATGGCGGGGCGTGTGTCCAGTGCGTCGGTAGCCTTAAGCTTTGTTGAACCTGACGCAGTCTTCATACTTCACTCCTTTGCCACCGAAAAGGTCTAGGGCCGATCCGATGGTGAGGTCTATCTTTCCGTTAGAAATTTTCTTGCAGTGCTCAAGGTCCTTGAGCGACTTGGCGCCGCCTGCGTAGGTGCAGGGGATGGGGCTGTATTCGGCGAGGAACATGATGAGCTCGTCGTCCATGCCCTGCTGCTTGCCTTCCACGTCGGCGGCGTGGATCAGGAACTCGTCGCAGTACCGCGAGAGGTCTTCGAGCGTCTCGGCGGTAATCTCGATGTCGATGAGGGTCTGCCAGCGGTTGATTGCGATTTTCCAGCGCGGATTCGCGTCTTCGGGGTCGCTTACGCGCTTGCAGCTCAGGTCGAGCACCAGCCTTTCTTTGCCCACCGTTTGCGATAGGCGTTCCAGGCGCTCGCGGTCCAGCTTTCCGTCCGGGAAAATCCAGCTCGTGACAATCACGTGGCTTGCGCCCGCATTCAGGTATTCAAGGGCGTTGTCTGCGGTAATGCCGCCGCCCACCTGGAGTCCGCCAGGGTAGGCAGCGAGGGCAGCCTTGGCCGCGTCGACGTTGCCCTTGCCGAGCATAATCACGTGCCCGCCGCGGACAGAGTCTTTCTTGTAGAGCTCCGCGAACCAAGCGGGGGAGCGGTCCGTCTCGAAATTCGTCTTGAGGCCGGCTCCGCTATCGGAGAGCGAACTCCCGACAATCTGTTTTACGCGACCGTCGTGCAGGTCTATGCAGGGGCGAAACTTGGTCATCAGTCCTTGACTCCTGTTACGGCCCAGTCAATTTTCTTGCCGTTGTTTCCGTCGCTGCGCCCGCGGTAGAACAGTACTTCACCGCCGGCGGCAATCTTCATGGCCTTCTTGGCGAACCATCCGTCCACCTTGTCGAGCAGGGACGCCTTTTGCAGGGGCTTGTTCGCCGCGAAACTCAGGGCGGGGACGTTGTCGCCGAAATTGAACGTGAGCGAGCCCTTGGGGAACTTCTTGCCGCTGTAGCCGGAATCGCCGTCCTTGACCTGCGTGGGCAAGGCGACCTTGGTGGCTCCTGCGTTGTTGTAGACCGCATAGCCGAACGGCTTGCCGTCTTCGGTGAGCGAGACTCTGCCCGCGTAGAGGGGTTCCCTCGCGTTCGTGCTGAAGTTGACGGTGCGGCTCGCCGTTTCGGTCGCCTGGGCCGTTTGCCAGGTCTGGTCCATGTAGGCGTAGCCCTTTACGCTGAGCGTGTCGTCGTTGTAGGCAATTTTGCCCGAGACGCGCCCGTAGGGAATATGGATGTACTGCCCGAATTTCTGCTTGCCAATAGCCCAGACGCCGTCGCCCGGGACCTTGCCCTGCACGGCGCTTTCGAAGGTGACATCCAAAAAGAACTTTCCGTCTTTCTCGGTGCTGAACAGCACGCGGTGACCCTTGCCCGGCTTGTTCCCCAGTATGTATTCACCGCTCTTGATGATAATCGTGGATTTTGCCTTGTCGGCCTGCATGCGTTCGGGCGGGTACTGACGGCCCACGGTATGCGTTTTCCCCTTGAAGTTCCAGAATCCGAGATCGCAACCGAGTTTTTTGCCGGAACCGGGGATGTAGAGCGTGGAAAAATTGATGAAGGCGCGAGTGCCGTTGTCGAATACGAACTGGTAGCTCCAGGTTTCGTTGAATTCCTTGGTGGTGTTCGCGTGCGGCATAAAATCGCCTGCGGTAAGCGCCCTTTCGGCACCTTTCGGGGGAACGACGTCGACAGCGAGGGCGGAACTCGCGAGGAGCCCGGCCAAAACGATAATTGTGGCAAACATCCGTTCCCTAAACATCATAATACAAAGATAAAAAAACAATCCCTTGCGGGATTGCTCTTTATCGGTGAAAATGACTTATAGTCTCAAATCTTTGCCCATGCCGTTCATCAGCTCGGTTCTGCGCCGCACGACCATTTCGTTGAACAGGTCGGTAAGGCAGTCCTCGATGGTAATCATGGGTTTCCATCCGAGCGCGGTAATCTTGGCCGGGTCGCCAATCAGCAGGGGAATGTCGTTGCTGCGTTCGTAAGCCGGGTCTACGCGGAAATCCACGCTCACGCCAGCAATATCTACGAGCATCTCGACGAGTTCGCGGAAGGTATACGACTTTCCACAGCAAATGTTGTAGACTTCGCCCGAGGGGGCCGTATTCAGAATCTGGATCAGGGCGCGGGCCACGTCACGGACGTCCACCACGTCGCGGCTCACGTCCAGGCTTCCGGAATAGACGACCGGTTCGGCACCGTAGTGCTTGATTTTGACGAGCTGGTGCGTGATGGAGGGGAGCACGAAGCGGCGGCTGTGATGCGGGCCGGTAAAATGGAAGGGACGGGCGAATACGATGTGGAGCCCGTGCGCGTTGCGGAACTGGTTGCCGAGCAACTCCATGCAGGCCTTGGAGGTGGCGTAGGGAGTGAGCGGGTTGGGCAGGTCGCTTTCTTTGTGCAGACAAGTTAACTGCTGTTCCGTGCGTCCGTAAATTTCGCTACTGCTCAGCAAGAGAATCTTGGCCTTGGGACAAACCTGCCTGGCGGCTTCGAGGAAGGTTTGTGTGCCGAGCAGGTTGATGTTCAGCGTTTCGTACGGCTTCTTGTAGCTGAGACCCACGGAAGACTGGCTCGCCAGATGGTAGATGTGCGTGGGCTGCACCTTCTGCAGCACTTCGTACACGTCCTTGAAGTTGAGCAGGTTCCCGTTGAGGTATTCGACGCCTTCGCTTTTTTGCCATGGCTGCGGCTGCTCGTCGCTAAAGCTGAACAGCTCGTGGTTCGTTCCCCTGAGGGTTGAGAGAAGGTGGAACCCGAGTGCTCCTGTACCGCCTGTAACTAGTATGCTCATATCTTTATCCCTAGTTAAATCCTAATTCACCTAATTGCTTCCCAAGCCTTTGCAATAACATCCTTGTCAACGTTCACGACCTTCTTCACCTCGCCAATCTTGGTGGGCAGAATATAGACGCGAGCGCCCTTTTCGGCCTTCTTGTCGACAGCCATGGCTTCCCATGCCTTTTCCTTGTCCACGTTGAAGGTCTTAACGAATCCGAGTGCGTCGAGGAGCGCGTTCTGGCGCTTTTCGGCGGCTTCGTCGAGCATGCCGAGCAATACGGCGGCCCGTGCGGCAACGCGCATGCCGAGCGAGACGGCAATGCCGTGGCTGAACATCTCGTAGTTCGTGAGTTTCTCGATGGCGTGCCCGAAGGTATGCCCGTAGTTGAGGATGGCGCGGAGTCCCGATTCCTTCTCGTCAATGCCAACGACCTCGGCCTTGATTTCGCAGCTGCGGAAAATCAGGTGGCGCAGCGTTTCGTCGTCGTGACGCTTGATGCCGTCGATATGCTGTTCTAGGTAGCTGAAGAAATTCTCGTCGTAGATGACGCCGTACTTCACGATTTCGGCGAGGCCCGCGAGGTATTCGTTCTCGGGGAGCGTGCGGAGCGTGGCCAGGTCGCAAACTACGGCCTGCGGCTGGTAGAAGGCTCCAATCATGTTCTTGCCTTCGGGATGGTTCACCGCGACCTTGCCGCCCACGGAGCTGTCCACCATGGAAAGGAGCGTCGTGGGGAACTGGATGAACGGGATGCCGCGCTGGTAGGTGGCGGCCCCGAAGCCTGCCATGTCGCCAACGACGCCACCGCTGAACTGCAACAGGCAGCTCTTGCGGGTGTAGCCGCGGTGAAGCATAAAGCTGAAAAGCTGGTTCAGGTTGTGCAACGTCTTGTTGCGCTCCCCGGCCTGGAACCTGAATATCGGGCAACGGCCCGCCTGGCCGCGGAGTTCGCGGAGCATCTCGTTCTGCGCCTTGGCGATAGTCGTGTCGGTGCAGACCAGGAATTCGTAGTTCGGCGAAAGACGGAGACCTTCCAGCAGGCATGCCGCGTCGGGCGTGATGTTCTTGCCGATAAAGATGGGGTAGCGTCCGCCGCTGCTGGGGCGCACGTCCAGGGCGTGGCTCTTCCAGAACTGCAGCATGTGCATAATGCGTTCAATGACGTGCGTCTCGGTCGCGTCGTTCGTGCTTTCGACGCTAAAGTCGGCCTGCGCGTAAATAGGCTCGCGTTCCTTGAGCATCGTCTTGATCTTGACGAGACGTTCCTCGTCGCTGAGGTTCGCGAGCAGCGGGCGGGTGTTTTTGCGCCCGATGCGTTCGGAAAGAATTTCGGGGCTTGCCCACAGGCGGATGATGGTACCGGATTCGCGGATGACCTTGAGGTTCTCGGGCTGGTTCAGCGCACCGCCACCGAGCGAGACGACTTGCGGAGCCTCGTTCCTCGCAATTTCGGCAATGATGTCGCGTTCCATCTGGCGGAAGGCTGCTTCGCCGTCCTGTGCAAAAATGTCTGTAATGCTCTTGCCTGCGCGTTCGACGATTACGGCGTCGGTATCCACGAACGTACGGCCCAAGCGTTCCGCCAGGGCCCTGCCGGTACGGCTCTTGCCGCTTGCCATGAATCCCGTGAAAAAGATATGTTGCTTCATACTAGCCCTGCATTCCTTTGCGCATAACCGCAGTCAATTCTTCGTTCGTGTGTCCGGCGACTTCTGCCGGGAACCACTTCTTGAAACTCTCGAGCCCCTGGTGCACGAGCATGCCTTCGCCGGTGACGACGGTGCATCCCTTCTCTTTTGCCATCTGCAAGAGTTTTGTCATGGGCGGGGCGTACACGATGTCGCATACGGCCTGGCCTGCATGCAGGCATTCCGCGGGGAGCGGACTTTCGCTGTCGTTCGGGGTCATGCCTACGGAAGTGGCGTTGATGATGATGTCGAAACTGGCGGAGATGCTTGCGAAGTCGGCGAATGTCGAGACCGCGACTCCGGCGCCATTGAATGCGGTGTTCAGGCCGTCAGCGAGCGCCTGGCCCTTCTCCTTGCTCCTGCACACGATGGTTAGCTTGTTCCCCTGTTCCACGAGCGTGAACGCGATGGCCTTTGCCGCACCGCCGTTGCCGAGCAGCGCAATCTTCTTGCCCTTGGCGTCGACTCCGTGCTCCTCGAGGTTGCGGATGCATCCGTAGGGGTCAGTCGTCGTGCCGCAGAGCGTGCCGCCGGCAATGCCGTCTTTCCAGTAGAGCGTATTCACGCTGCCCGTGAACTTGCTGATGTCGCTGAGCTCGTCGACCAGGCGGGGAGTCCCGTCGCCTTCCATGAATTCCGTCTTGTAGGGGATGGTGACGTTGGCGCCGCGGAACTTCATGGCCCTGAAACCGCGAACGGCTTCCGCGAAGTTTTCCGGTTCGGGAGCAAAGGGCAGATAACGGGCGTTAATCTTGAGAAAGTTGAAGAGGGCGTTGTGCATGGCGGGCGATTTGCTGTGCGCCACGGGGTGCCCAAAGATACAGAGAGACTCTGTTTTTCCGTCTATACGGTTCAATTTTATCCTCTTTTGTCCGCCCACCTGGGGCTGAACTCTAAAATATCCACTAAAAAGATATAAAACTACGGTTGAACAAATTGCTGTTGCGCGTGAGCCCTAGTCGCATTCCGCCTCGATTCTGTCGAGATGCTTGTTCAGGGCGTCCTCGAATTCCTTTGCGTATTTTTCGGCGTTTTGTTTTTCTTCGGCTAGGTAGGTGGAATCCACCTTGACGTGGTTGGGGACTCCGTCATCGCACGCTCCGGCATTGTCAATCTTTTCGAAAATCTGGGGGTAGGTGCTTGTGTAGTAAGTCGAATCTCCGGGAATGTAGTCGTCCGCGTTGTAGCAGGGGCTTATCCCGTATTCGGTTGCCGAATGCGTCGCAAAGAAGAAGTTGTCCTTGACGGTCTGGAGGCAGCTTTTGCGGCTTTCGGGGAAGTATTTCGCTTCGGGGCTGTCGAGAATGGTCTTGGCCCTGTTGTTGACCAATTTGTCTGCGTCTTTCCAGCCGCTCTTTTTTTCGCCGGTGAGCGTTTGGCAGTATTGCTTGGTGGTGACGCAGGGATCCTTGGTCGGTTCGTACTGCTTTACGGCAGCAATGACGGAATCTGCGTTGATGAAATCTTTCCTGGTAAAGGATTCCGGCTTGGAGTTGGAACCCGAAGGGTCGCCGGAACTGGAAGAATCGGTTTGGCTGGGGCTGCTTGTAGAATCGTCGGTGCCGGTACTGCTATCGTCGCTGCAGGCCGTCCACATGACGGCTACAATGCCAAGTAAAATTTTACCGAGGTGGTTTCGGAACAAAGCCATATTTTCTCCTCTTATAAAACGGATGCTTCTTTCTCTAAATATATGTGCGCGATATAGCGTGCGCAAGTAAAAATTCCGTATTATTTCGTATATTTTCGGGGGAGCTCGTTATGAAAAAGATTGTTACAGCATGTGTTTGCGCCCTATCTCTGTTTGCTTGCGGAACAAGCGAGAAACAGGAAGAACCGCGGAATGAAAATCCCGGCGCCCAGGCGGTGCAGGCCCCCGCAAAGGCCACGATGACGGAATCGCAGGTTTTCGCCTATATCCTGGGCCAGGAGTACGGCCTGCCGCCGTACCTCAATATGCCCCCGCGCATCGGCGAGATGCTCGACCTCGACGCCATGGTGCAGGGGGTTGTCGACAACGAGAATTTCCTCTCGAAACCCGGCTGGGAACTCCAGGTATCGCCCGACGAGCAGAAGTCGCTCGAGGCCCGCTATGAGCAGGTGGCCAAGGACCGCGAGGCGCTGGGGGAGAATGCCCGTCCTGTCGTTCTTGCGGGCCCGATTACGGGCGGGAAGGTCGTCCTTACCGATACGACTGCCCCGATAGTCAAGTATTCCTATTTGCAGGGGGTCCAGATAGACCTCGAATTTGCCGGGATGAAGAAGGCTTTCGACGAGCCGTTCGAGACGCATTACTTCATTATGGGACTTCGTGAGAGCGTCATGGGCGCGATTGACCCGTCGTTCAAGAAGTCGGTCCCGGATGCCACGCTCAAGGCGGTAAATGCCCGGTTTGTGGAGCGCATGGAGAAAATACGCAAGGAACAGCGCGGGCAGTGATTGTATGGGCGCCGCCGGCGTACTAATTTTTCTACCTTTACGCCGTAAAAAATTTCAAAGGATACCACAATGGATATTCCCGAATCTTCGAATTTCGTACAGGACATCATCGTCAACGACCTTAAGACGGGCAAGCGCACCAAGGTGCATACCCGTTTCCCGCCGGAGCCGAACGGCTACATCCACATTGGCCATGCGAAGTCCATCTGCCTGAACTTCGGTACGGCGAACAAGTACAAGGATTTCGGCGGCATCACGAACCTGCGCTTCGACGACACGAACCCCACCAAGGAAGACGTGGAATACGTCGATTCCATCCGCGAAGACGTGAAGTGGCTCGGTTTTGAATGGAAAGGCGGCGAATACTTCGCAAGCGACTACTACGACCAGATTTACGCCTTCGCCGAAAAGCTTATCGAAATGGGCAAGGCCTACGTGGAAGACCTGACTCGCGACGAGATGCAGGAATACCGCGGCAACGACGCCGGCAAGCCCAGCCGTCCGAGCCCCTACCGTGACCGCAGTGTGGAAGAAAACATGAAGCTCTTCCGCGAGATGCGCGACGGCAAGTATGCCGACGGCGAGAAGTGCCTCCGTGCGAAGGTGGACCTCTCCAGCCCGAACATGAACATGCGCGACCCGGTCATCTACCGCATCAAGCATTGCACGCACCACCGCACCGGCGACAAGTGGTGCATCTACCCGATGTACGACTTTGCGCACCCGCTCAGCGACTGGATCGAAGGCATCACGCACTCCATCTGTACGCTGGAATTCGAGGCGCACCGCCCGCTGTACGACTGGTTCCTGATCGAGCTCGGTCTCGACAACCGTCCGCAGCAGATTGAATTTGCCCGCCTGAACCTGACCTACACCATGATGAGCAAGCGCAAGCTCCTTGAACTGGTGGAGACGAAGGCCGTGATGGGCTGGAACGACCCGCGTATGCCGACGGTCTGCGGTTACCGCCGCCGTGGCTTCACGCCGAGTTCCATCCGCGAGTTCTGCGACCGCATCGGCGTTTCCAAGGCCGACTCCATGGTCGACGTGAACCTGCTCTACTTCTGCATCCGCGAAGAACTGAACAAGACGGCGAACCGCGTGATGGCCGTGATTGACCCGGTGAAACTCGTGATTGACAACTGGGAAGATGGCAAGGTCGAAATGATCAAGGTTGAAAACAACCCGAACGACCCCGCCGCCGGTACCCGCGAAGTCCCCTTTGGCAAGGAACTCTACATCGAGGCCGACGACTTCATGGAAGAACCGCCGAAGAAGTACTTCCGCCTGAAACCGGATGGAGAAGTCCGCCTGAAGGGCGCCTACTTCGTGACCTGCAAGAGCGTCGAGAAGGATGAAAACGGCAAGGTGACAGTCATCCACTGCGAATACGACCCGCAGAGCAAGGGTGGCGAGACTCCCGATGGCCGCAAGGTCAAGGGCACCATCCACTGGGTTTCTGCGGCACACGCCGTGGATGCCGAAGTGCGCCTCATCAATAACTTGTTCACGCTCGAAGATCCGGCTGCGGTTCCCGAGGGCGAAGACTGGCACGATTACCTGAACCCGGATTCCATGGTTGTGAAGCAGGCGAAGCTCGAACCGAGCCTCGCGAACGCCAAGCTGGAAGACCGCTTCCAGTTCATGCGCCAGGGCTACTTCTGCCTCGACAGCGAAGATTCCAAGCCGGGCCACTTGGTGTTCAACCGCACCGTGGATCTTAAGGATAGCTTCGCCAAGCAAGTGAATAAGTAATCCAATCCCCGCCTTGTACAAGTCCTTTAGTTGCTTTTTCGAAAGATTTATATAGATTAAGCTCTAAGGACTTCTGTAGAAGGGGAGCGGATATGCGGTATCTTCAATTTGGACTTTCTTTTGCCTTTGCGGCAGCTCTTGTGGCCTGTGGCGACGACGACAGCGAAAGCTTCGCGTATGCGAGTGGGCGACATGAGGTCTCTTCGTACGAAGACTTGAGTAATTGCGTTGCCTCAAAGGCGGGAGCCGTAGAATACGTGGATACCGTCGCCTATGTGTGTGCCGGAGTTGACGGTAAGAACAAGTGGGTCGAAGTTTCCGGAGTCGAGGACAATCCCGAGGATTTCAAGGTTTGTAGCGACGTGAAAGAGGGCTTGTATGCCTTTTCACCACATTTAAAATCCCTGTATGTTTGCGAAGACGGGGCTTGGATTCCGGCGGGCGACAAGTCCAGTGAAGCCGAGTCAAGTAGCAGTTCTGCCAAGTCATCCGGCAGCGAACCCTCGTCATCGAGTGCGCAGCAGTCAAGCAGTAGAGCCAAATCCTCGTCGTCTAGCAGCGAGAACGGTGGCAAGTCCAGTGTAGTCGAGTCAAGCAGTAGCTCGGCCAAGTCATCTAGCAGCGAGGTCTCGTCTTCGAGCGCCCCGCAGCAGTCTAGCTGTAGTGCCAAATCTTCGTCATCCAGTAGTGAACCCTTGTCTTCGGGGAATCAACAGGATGGCAGCGAATTTGATCCGGTAAATAACACTTTGAAAGACCTTCGCGATGGCCAAACCTACAAGACCGTCCAGATCGGTGACCAGGTATGGATGGCGGAGAACCTGAACTACAAAGCTGAAAACACTTACTGTCTCAATAATCGTGATACAAACTGCACCAAGTACGGTCGTTTTTACATGTGGGGCACCGCCATGGATAGTGCGGGGACATGGGGTACAAATGGCAAAGGTTGTGGCTATGACAAACCATGTTCGCCGAAAAAATCGGTGCGCGGAGTGTGCCCCGAGGGTTGGCATCTTCCCAGCTATTTTGAGTGGAAGAGACTGATTGTTTCCGTAGACGACTCCATTACGGAATATGATGACGAGAATGCGGCGGCGACCAAGCTCAAGTCTGCCAGCGGTTGGGCTGATGGCGGTAATGGCGATGACTCCTATTCTTTCTCGGCACTTCCTAGCGGATACTTGTCTTACGATGGGTATTTCAATTTCGAGGGTAAAGAAACTCATTTTTGGAGTTCTGGAACACAAGGTGACATGTGGGCTTTCTGCATGGTTTTATATTCCAACACCGATGACGCACGCTTGACTTCTGTCGAAATGAATAGCGGCGCGTCCGTTCGTTGTCTAAAGGACTGATTTAGACGAGAATGCGATATGGGCGTGGAAACACGCCTTTTTTTGTCGTTTTGCGAATGATAAAAAATATTGATTGAAATCTAAGAAATTATGTATTTGAATTTATGAATTGGCATAAATATATTTTGCTTCGAATCAGGTAGCATGTGCTACCCCCTAATTAAGAGGCTATTCAAAATGAAAATGCTAACGAAAATATCAACATTGGTCGCTTTCGCCTGTGTATGCTCGGCCATGGCGGCTGTTCAAACTAACGACGCGAAAAAGCTGTCGCGCGATAAGCACGGCTCCTATTCTAGGCTTATGCGCGTCACCATGAAGGATGGCGCTACGGAAGAGTTCCTGATGGAATCCGTCAAGAACCTCACTTTCGCGGCTAATCCCAACGACAGTTCCGATATAGACGAGAAGCCTCCGGTTGAGGATCCGGAACTGCCTGACGAACCCGACAGAACGCCGGAGGCTCGCTCGATGAGCTCCTCTGCAACGGAGTCGAGTTCTTCAGATTGGTACGGTCCTGAGGTAAAATCTTCCGATAGCAAGTCTTCCAGTTCTTCTGAGGAACAGCCCAGTTCCTCCGCGAAGTCTTCCGACAGCAAATCTTCGGACAAGTCTTCCAGCTCTTCTGTAAAGCAGTCGAGCTCTTCGGAAGCGACGACCGGAATCCCGACTATCGATTACGCTGGTACAAGGATTATGTGGACTCCCAAGAAGCAGACCCTGTCGGTTTTCTCGCGACAGGCTGGAAATGCCAAATTCACCCTGTTCGATGCCCAGGGCGTGACTGTGGGTAGCGGAAACGTGTATGTCTCCAGGGGCTCGACATCGCTTTCGCTTGAATACCTGAATTTGCCCAAGGGAACCTTTGTAATGAGCTTTGAAATCGGCAACACTAAAATTCAGCAGAAGATTTCTGTTACAGGAAAGTAGGGAGGTAAACCATGAATTATCGCGTAATTACATCTGCCGTGCTGGCGACCTCGCTTAGCGCCTTTGCGGGCCAGGCCTACTTTATCTTCAAGAAGGATTCCACCTACAGTGCAGGGCTTCTGGGACTTGATTCGGTTACTTTCCCCAAGGATAGGCGCGGAACAAGCGATTCCCTCTTTATTGAAGGCTTCGGCCTCAAGGGATTTGACAGGATTCCCCTGCGCAAGACCGAAATATCCTTCAGGACGAACTATTTCGATGCCGAAAAAATGTCGATTGACGTGGACGCCGGTGCCAGGCCGATGGACTACTCTTTCTACTTGAGGGACGTGGAATATATTGATTTCATTGAAATGGATAACAACAAGGATACCGATAAAGACGGAATTTCCGATGTTGACGAAATGTTCAAGATCGGTACGAATCCGCTTTCGGAGGATACGGATGGTGACGGAACCGACGATGGCGCCGAAATGAAGGTGTTCAATCCCAATAATCCGGCTGTATGGAACCCCCATGTGGCGGATTTGCCCAAGCTGGAAGTCACGATGACGATGACCCCGAGTATCGCGCTGCAGCGTACGACAAGTACGGGCTCTTCCAAATCGACGACCATTTCCGAAGGGGAGACGTTGCAGACAGCCGAAAGTGTCAGCAATGCGGAAACGCGTAGTGCCTCCTTGATGAACGGCTGGAATGTCGGAGTTACGGCTGGTATTCAAAAGGATGATCCTACGTTCTTAGTGAATGTGGGCTATCATGGAAGCTTTACGCAGAGTGAAGGTCATACTTTGACCGAAAGCCAATCCAAGACCATTACCAGTAACTATACCAAGGCCGTTGCGGAAGCGATGACCCAGGGCGAAACCATTTCGGGCGGTTCCATCAGCATGCAGGCGAGGGTGACCAATACGGGAAAGGTTGCCTATAGCATAGACAACCTGGTCCTCAATGCCAGTACCTATACGCCTTCGGGTGATATAAAGATCATTGCCGAGCTTGCCGTGGGCGATGGAGCCGGGGAAAGCAACTGGACGCAAATCACCCTCGCTCCGGGGGAATCCAGGGAATTGAAGTTCTGGAAGAGCGGGGTGTCGCTGGATGCCTTGAGCAGCCTCATTTACAACCCGGGTGCCATCTTCCTTTCGGCGAGTGCCTACAAGATTACCGCCAAAGAAGATGGGAAAGATACGGACTTTACCGGGGCTTATACGAGGGCTTCGGCTAGCACAGCGCGGATTACTATAGATAAGGGTGTTTACTATTCCAACCATGAAGACCAGGTCAACGAATACCTCGTTGCAACCAATTTCCGCCATAACAGGTCGTACAGGGGCATGGACGATTATTACAAGCCGGTCTCGCTTTCGGATATGCTCAGGGTGCTGAGAATGCCCTTCGAGCAGGATTCCATAGAAGTGGGCAATGAAGTCCGCTATGGCCTCAAGAGCGTTGGCGACTTGTCCTTTGACGCGGCGGACGGGGATACGGCGTGCTGGTTCGTGTCTGTATCGAAGGCCGCGAATCCGAATGTCGCGAAATTGTACTCTGTGCAGATAGGCAGTTTCAATTTGGATTCCGTGACCGTTGCCGCCGGGGACCGTGTCCAGTTCATCTATAACGAGGACCGCGATCATGACCACGTGCCTGCCAGCATGGAAAAGATGCTTGGCATAAGCGACAACAAGGCGGATACGGATGGCGATTCTATCTCGGATTTCGACGAGATCAACGGATGGACCAAGATGGTTTATACCTATGTGCCCCTTGCTGTTCCGACGGCGGTTAATCGCAATTGCAGAAATGACAACTTTATGCACTTGAAATATGACTCGACTCGTTCTTTCTGCTTTGCGGCGGATGCTGATGGAAAGTTTAATATTCCTGTGGCCTGTACCGAACATGATACGAAATATGAAAATTACTGCTATAATACGGCGGGCATAGTAAAGATAAAGGAAATTCATCCTAAAGATGTGTTTGGGTACGACACTGTCCAGGTGGCTATAGATTCCGCACTTATTGGGCCGTTCTTCACGAATCCGGCACAGAAGGATACGGATGGTGATGGCATCGATGACTACGAGGATTCCAATCCGAACGTTCGTGTGGCTTCTGACAATTCTGCCTTGGCCAATGTCGTTGTCAATGATGTTGCCGAAATGAAGAACGTTGCCGTGAGCAGGAACTGCATGACGGACGATATGGTCTGTGGTGATACTCTCTTCGTGACGGATACAATCAGGGGCGCAACGGCCGAGGTCACGATTACGACGGTGGACCCTGTCAATGTCGACGGCGGTGTGAAGGCTTTCCGTGGCAATACGAGAATCCCGGTGTCGGTCGAAGGTGCCAAGGAATCCGGTCATGGTATCGAGGCCAAGATGTTCAAGATTTCCGTCGAAAATCTGTCTCCTGCGGATGCCGATACTATCAGGTTTGTCGTGACTTCGGAATCTGGAGATTCTACGGCGTACCACCTGGCTCTCCGCTCCGCCATTACAGCTCCGACCGATATGTCGCTCGGACGAAATAGCGACAGGAATGCCCTGATGTTGAGCTGGATTCCCAAGAAAACGGACAAGAGGGTGCTCGGTTACGTGGTTCTCCGTGCCAAGGGAGACAAGGGCGTGGACAATGCGGATTTGGCCTCGTATGTCATGAAGCCTACGACGACCAAGCCCCAGGACGGCTATTCTCTGGATAACGGCATTACCATGGTTAAGGTGCTGGGTCCTAACGACGATTCCTACACAGACAAGGTGGGTGGCGGTTCTCCCTACTATACTTACCGCGTCTATGCCTATGCCAAGTCGGGGAACAAGTATGTGTTCTCTCCGGGTTCCAATGTGCAAACCAAGAGCGTGGGCCGTATCAAGTTCGAGTTCCAGTTGACGGGACGTGGTTCGGAATACTTGTGGAACTACGGCAAGGCGCGCCGCGAAGACTTTATAACGGATGCCATCTTCTATGAAGGAAGCAATACCGGGGTGCCCCCGCTGCATCAATACACCTACTACTTCCGCGATGCGGGCTCGGTGGGCGCTGGCAACACGGTTGTCTATGAAAATAAGACGGATACCGACATGGATCACGATGACAACAAGGTGTCTGGTGACGATACGCGCTATTCGTTTGAAATCGGCAATGGGGGTATTACGATGCAGCTGAAGGTTGCCGCAAGGTATGGCGATAAGCCGAGCCACAACGTCTATTGGCCTTACGAGAACCTTGCCAAGGTGCTGAAGGGTGCTTCGGATGTCACCGTCGATGCGAAGAATCGCAATGCGCCCAAGTCGAATTGGTCCGAACACAAGTTCAATTACGGCATGAGCGGAATTGAGTTCGATCCGGGCGATAACGGTTGCGACCGCGATTGCGGCGACGAACCTCACGCCGGATACAAGTTCAAGTTCAATTACCGTTGGGCAGACTGATAAGAAGGTGAAAACAAGAAAGGCAGGGATGATTCCCTGCCTTTTCCTTTTTGATGCAATTTGTTTTAGCGGTTAAGCATCTTGCCGTTGAGGGTTGCAACCCAGGCTTGGTCCATTGCCTTGCGAGGCAGGCGGATGGACTGGACGCCGGCTGCAATCTTCTTTTGCAAGATGACGGTGCCGTTGAAATCGACGAGCTTGAGGAGGCCGCCCTTTTGGCTACGAACCGTCATTGTGTTGCCATCAACCGAGAAGAAGTTGAGTCGAGTGAGGTCAACATAGTCTTCGAGGGTGCCCTGCCACGGGTTCTGCCATGGATTCTGCCAGCTGCCGCCACCATGACCGCCTTCACCGCCTTCGCCACCTTCGCCACCTTCATCGTCGTTTTGGGCGTCGGGGTCGCTCTGCCAATCGGGAATGTGGACAATGGGTTCGGTCGCAACGGGGTTCGCGGGCAATGTAAAGCCGAGCTGTTCGTCCATCCATTTCATTCTTTCTTTCATCTTCTTGCGGACGTGCTCAAATTCGCCGTCCCAGGTGGTTGCATTGTAGCCGCCCATGGCCATGCCCATGCCGCCACCGCCGCCGCCCCACATGCCGCCGCCCCACATGCCACCTTGGCCGCCGCCACCGCCTTGGCTCTGGTTGCAGTATTTCATCGGTTCCGGGTCGGAATCGTAGGTGCCGCTAGCTTTGCCGAGGTTCGGCCAGCGCTTGAAGTTTCTGTCGGCGCCGTTCTTCAGGTAAACCTTCATGGAATCCAGGTACTTGTCCATGGTCTTGTCGTGCCAAACGCCACTGCGGAGTTCCGCCCAGCGTTTTTTCACTGCGGCCTTGTACGTCGCATCGCTAGTCCACAACTTGTTGAGCCAAAGCGGGCCGGTAAAGCCCATGCCCATCATGCCGCCGCCACCGCCGGCAAACTTGCTGCTGCTCTCAATCTGCCAACCGGTAGTGCCGGAACTGAACATGCCGCCACCGCCGCCGCCCCACATACCGCCTTGGCCGCCGCCACCGCCGTTTTCGGGCTGGGTGCCGTTGCTCATGGCGAGGTTGAAGTCCCACGGCGGTCCGAGTGTTACCTTGCCGCCCTTGCTGTCCTTGGGCTTGAACAGGAAGAAACTGCACCAGTAGGAGTCCGCATTGTTCACGGCCTCCTGATGCAATACGTAGTCCACGGCGGAACCGAGATCCACATATTTCTCGTAGCCGCTACCGTTCTTGCCGTTTTTGAACAGCCCTTCAAGATCGTTCAGGTACTTTTTCAGGTATTCTTCCTGCTGCTTCTGAAGCTTGTTCTTTGCAGGGTCCTTGTCTTTCTTGGGGTAGTGCATGATGACGTTCACGCCGTCGGAAGTCTTGAAGCCTTCTGCGTCGATGCCGCCCTGGTTGTTGTTGCCGGCGCCACCGGTGTTGGTTCCGGTCTTGTCGAACGCCCAAACGTAACCGCCCGTAACGTCGTCGCCACTGATGTCGGTCTCTTTAAGCTTGCTCACGTCCACGCGGTACTTGCTGCGCTTGATTTTTTCGATAAGCACGTACACGCCGCGGTACACGCCGTTGATGTAGAGGTCGAAATGCTTGGTGCGGGGGCTGTAGCGGCCCGCCTGCCTGAACATCCAGTGGGCGAGCGCGTTTCGAATCATGCTCTTGTCCACGTACGGGCCATGGAAAATCCAGTCGTCAGAAGGCGGGAGCCCGAGCATGCTCTCGTTAATGCTCTCGCCCTTGTTGTCGTGAATTTCGATGGTGTAGCCCGGTTTGGGGAACGTGGCGGAGGACTGGCCTCTCACCTTGATGCCGATATCGTAGAGGGTACCCTTGGCGCTGTCGGCAATATTGTTTGTAGCCCCGTCCAAGACCCTCATTGTGGCGGGGATTTTTTCGGTGACGTTCATGTCAAGGCATTTACCCTTGGTGTCAACGAAAATCGCTGGCAGGTCAATGGTCTGCGCAAACAGAGGAACGACCATGGCAAAGAATATGCCACAGAAGAGAGTGTTAGATTTGCTGAACATGCTAAATCTCCTTAACCAATTTACCTTATCTTAATTTATATTCCTGGCTCTAAAATGTGTCTGAAATCACCGATTGGGCGTTGTAAGTGTTGACAACGATAAAATGACGAATTTTTAAAATAAAGGCAAGTGTGTAAAAATTTATGGTAAAAAAAGAAGGACATCGAGCTGGATGTCCTTGCTTTTTTGCTAACAAATGCTGTTTTTTTTAACGGTTAAGCATTTTCCCGTTCAGCGTAGCGACCCATGCCTGGTCTATCGCCTTTTGGGGTAAGCGGAAAGACTGGGTTCCCGGTTCAACTTTCTTCTGGAATAGGGTGACGCCATTGAAAGTGACGAGCTTGAGCGTTCCGCCTTTTTGGGTGCGGACGGTCATCATGTTGCCTTCGACCGAGAAGAAGTTGAGCCGCGTCAATGCGTTGTAATCATCCAGGGTTCCCTGCCACGGGTTCTGCCACGGATTCTGCCAATTGGAGTCGTTTCCGTTGTCGGAGCCCTCGTCGCCATCACCATTGTCCGGGTCGCTTTGCCAGTCGGGAATATGGATTACGGGCTCGGTCGCAACGGGATTCGCCGGTTCCGTAAAGCCGAGCTGCTGGTCCATCCATGCCATGCGTTCCTTCATCTTCTTGCGGAGGTGCTCGAATTCGCCGTCCCATGTGCTTGCGTTGTTTCCGCCCATGGAGAATCCGCCGCCCATGCCGCCCCACATACCACCCCAGGGATTCTGGCCCTGGTTGCCTTGGTTCTGGTTGCTGCAATACTTCATCGGTTCCGGATCGGGGTCGCCCTGTCCGCTGCCCTGCCCAAGGTTGGGCCAGCGCTTGAAATTCCTGTCGGCCGCTTTGGTCAGGTAGGTCTTCATGGAATCCAGGTAGGCGTCCATGGTCTTGGTGTGCCATACGCCGCTACGGAGTTCCGCCCAGCGCTTTTTCAGTTCACGCTGGTAATCGCTGTCCTTCCACATGCCCGTGAGCCAGATGGGGGCCTTCAGTCCAGAACCGCCGTTGACCTTCTGGCTGTTCTCGATTTGCCAGCCGCTAGTGCCCGAACTTCCCATGCCGCCGCCGTTACTCATGGCGAGGTTGAAGTCCCAGGCCGGGCCAAGCGTCACCTTGCCTTCGGTCTTTACGCCGTTTTCGTCGATTTTATCCTTGGGCTTGTGCAAGAAGAAACTGCACCAGTAGGAATCGGAATTGTTGGTTACTTCCTCGTGCAGCACGTAGTCGTAAGCAGAAACCATGTCCACGTATTTGTCGTAGCCTTTCTTGCTTCCGCCGTTCTTGAAGATGTTTTCAAGGTCTTCAAGGTACTTTTTCAGGTATGCCTGTTGCTGCTGCTGGAGGTTTTCCTTCTTGGGGTAGTGCATGATGACGTTCACGCCGTCGGCAGTCCTGAAGCCTTCCTTGTTGATGTCGTCCATGCCCATGCCGCCTGTGTTGGTGCCGGTCTTGTCGAATGCCCAAATATAGCCGCCAGTCAATTCGTCACCGCTTACGTCTGTTTCTTTGAGCTTGCTCACGTGTACGCGGTACTTGCCGCGCTTGATTTTTTCGATAAGCACGTACACGCCGCGGTATACGCCGTTGATGTAGAGGTCGAAATGCTTGGTGCGGGGGCTGTAGTGGCCCGCTTGCCTAAAGAGCCAGTGGGCAAGCGCGTTGCGCATCAGGCTCTTGTCCACGTACGGGCCGTGCAGAACCCAGTCGTCGGCAGGGGGGAGCCCGAGCAGGCTCACGTCTATGCCTAAGCCTTGGCTGTCGCGGACTTCCACGCTGTAGCCGGGCTTGGGGAACTTGGCGGAAGATTGCCCGCGGACCTTGATGCCGATATCGTAATGGGTGCCCTTGGCGCTATCGGCCACATTGTTCGTGGCAGCGTCCAGCACGCTCATCGTGGCGGGCATCTTGTCGTTCACAGTGTTGTCTAGGCATTTGCCCTTGGTATCGATGAAGATAATCGGCAGGTCGTAGGTCTGCGCGAATAACGGCATTGCGAGGGCAAAGGCAACGCCGAAAAATAGGATTTTAGATTTGCAGGACATTTTTTACTCCTTAACCAAAGCACATCAAATGCGTTGCCGCATTTCTTATATAAATCTATATGATTCTGACGACTCGGGGTGTTAATTGTTGTTTACAAAAAATTTGTGTGATGTATTACAAATATGCTTATTTTTGGCTAAAAATGAGGTTTTTGTGTAAGAAATTTATTGAAAATTTGTTGCGTGGGGGTGTCGGACTGTTTTCATTACAAAAAAAATGTATCTTGTATTGCTAGAGGTCACCCTTGAAGCGAATTTTCTTTTTACTTGTCCTGATTTTACTATGCATCCCGGGTTACGGGAGGGCCCAGGCGAATTATTCCACGTCTGAGCTCGATACGCTTGTATCCAATATTGCGCTTTATCCGGACCCGCTCCTGGTCCATGTGCTCACGGCCTCGACTTTCGGCAACCAGATTCCGGCGGCCAACGCCTGGTCGCAGGGCCATAAGCACCTGAAGGGCGAATCCCTGGCAGCTGCCATGGAAAACGACAACTTGTCGTACGACCCGAGCGTACAGGCGCTTTTGCCGTTCCCGACGGTGCTCGAGATGATGGCTAAGTACAGGGCCTGGTGCGACCAGCTTGGCGATGCGGTCACCAACCAGAAGGACGACGTGATGGAAGCCATCCAGCGCATGCGCCAGTCCGCCTATGACCATGGCCACCTGCGTTCCGACGAGCGCGTCCAGGTGGCGGAAAATTCGGGGAACATCGAGATTACTCCGGTCAAGACGGAAATCGTCTACGTCCCTGTGTACAACCCGCGCGTCGTTTACTACGTGTATGCGGACGGCTATACGAGAATTTCTTATGGTACGGGCGTCTGGCTCGGAACATGGTACGGCGAATGGGGATGGGGAACTTGCTGGTTCGACTGGGGCCCGCGCGTCATTTACGTGCGCAATACCCGCTGGTACCCGCATCGTCCGATTCCCAGGCATCCGCGTGGCTACAGACCGCCTCCGCGTCCGCACCGTCCGCCGCCTCATGCCCGCCCGCACCACAATCCTCCTCATCCCGGGCACGCCGCGCCGCCTCCGCACCGCAGCACGGAAACCAGGGTGGAACCGCGTGTGGTTCCCGCACCGCGTGTAGCTCCCGCTCCTTCGGGCCGTATAGTCTCTGAACCGCAGGTGAGGGAAATCCCGCGCCGCGAAAACCGCCCGGTCTATCCGATTTACAGCAGCGACGACGATGAATCTACCTACGGCAGGGACAACGGCCGTCAGGGAACAACGACAAGGACGTCGCCTCCTTCCTCGAGCCGCGAACAGCGCACGCCTCCGCGCCAAGGCGGAAATTCCGGCGGCCGGTTCAGCAAGGTTATCCGGCGCTAGGATTCTTCAGTGTTTGCTTGGTACAGGTCATGGAAATATTCCGTGACCTGTTCGTTTGTCTGGGGAAACGTGCCGGTTTCCAGGTAGTACAAGCCGTGATAAATGCTTTGGGCTGGCTGGCCTTCGACGGCCTTGGCGACATCGGCCAGGCTGTAAAAACGCCCGAACTCGATATTTTCGCGGCGGGCACGCTTTTCGAAGGCGCGAATCTTGGAAACCTCTTCGGGGGAGTTGTCCTTGAGTACAAAGCTTATGGACCAGGGCGATGCGAGCGCGTCAAAACCTTCCATGAGGCACTTGCCGGAGAGGTATGCCGTGACGAGGTTGTCGCCGAAGGTGCTCTTGAAGATTCCGGGCCATTGCGACTTTTCGATTTCGCTTACGCACAGCAACTTTTTCATGTTGTCGAAGAATCCGAACCGATGTCCCTTGCGCCCGACGATAATGAGCAGGCCGAAGACGACGATGATGAAAATCCAGCCGCGGACGGTCATGGGGGCTTCTTCGGGGATGGCGCTTGCGTCGATTTCCAGGGCCACGCCTTTATCGCTGGCGATGGACGTCGCGATTCCGTAGGCGAGCGCCATGACGCCTTCGCCGTATTTCTCCTTGCGGAATGCGGGCATCAGGAGTTCCTGCTGTAGGCGTTCCGATTCGTGGACGCTCAATAGCCCTTCGGCTGTTCCGGCGGCTTCGACGATGCGCTTGCGCTGTTTTATGGCTGCAAAGATCAGGATGGTGCCGTTGGACGATTTGTTCCATTCGGTAGCGATGCGTGAGGCGTACGTGCGTGCGTCGGCATGCTCGATGTCGTCGACGATTACGGCGGCAACACAAATGCCCGTCTTGTCGAGGAGTTCTTTGGAGAGCCTGTCGAAAAAGTCGATCTGCCTCGAGTTCATCAGCCGGTCTTCGTCGTACACGTAACTGCCCTGCGGTTTTTGGGGCAGGGCACTTGCGATGGTGCTGGCAAGGAGTGCTACGATAAGGGTAAGGCCGGAAAATCTCATCGGCAACAATCTAGCAATTTAAGCTGCCTCTGCAGGTCCGTGAAGTCGGCCTTCTGTATGGCCTTGATGGCGGCATCCAGTTCGTTCTTGCCGACTCCCTTGCTTGTCGCCATGTAGTTCACCTTGTCGCCCTTGGCGGTTACCGTGATTTCGTAGGAACGCATCACGGAGTTGCCCGTATTGAGCGAGTTTTTCTCGGTGGCGGAAAAGCCGACGGAAATCTTTGGCGCCTTGGGAGCTGCAACGGCAAAGATGGATTTTTGGTTCAAGGACTTTTCGAAGGCGTGGCAGACGTTGGCAATCTGGTTGCATTCCAGTTGGATTTCGCAACGGGAGCGTGATACCTTGTATGTAACCTCGATGCCCAGGTTGAGCCCGCTTGCCTTTGCAAGGGCTAGGGGAATGTTCGGTGCGACAGTCAGCGAGTAGGGGCCGGTATCGAAGTTGACCTTGCGCAGCAGGAATGTGGCGGTCCCGTTTTCGCCGGTACGTTTTTCGGCGAGCGTCTGGCGGCCCTGCTTTGCGATAAGCGGGAATCCTGGAAGCGGCCCCTCACTGTCTGTGACGGTGACGCTCCATTCGGGCATCTCGGAACTGGCGAGCGCGAAGGTCTCGGTGGGGCCCTTCAACTTGATTTCGGAAAGCTTTGCGACGAGGGCGGTCTCCACTTCGGGCAGGTTGTGCAACAGGCGCTGCGTGTCGTTGAGCGGGTAGACTTTGCTCAGCTGCCACAGCAGGCGCTCGTAATCGGGCAACATGGACTGTGCCGACTGCAAGTCGTTTGCGGCCTTGGCGTACAGCCTGTTTTTCAGGGCTTCGCGGGCGCTAGCCTCGAGCCTTGCGATATCTTCGCGGATGCGCTTCATCTGGAACTGGATATCGGAGGTGAACTCGTCCATGTCGAGTGTGGCGGTGGCCTTGTAGCCCTTGTCCGTCTTGATGCGTTCTATTTTCACGCCCTTGAGCTTGATGCTGCTCTTTACGCTGTTGCTTACGAAGAACGATTCGTCCAGGTTGCTGTTCTTGCCCGACTTGGATTCCTTCTTGGTGAGCACCTGCCTTGAATCGACGTGCGAAACAATCTGCTTGGCGACTCCGGCCATGGCCGCATTGTTGGCGTCTTCTTGGGAACGCTCGGACACCGCCGTGTACGTGATGACACGCCCGGCAAAAGCGGGGAGAGCGACAAGGAGGACTAACAGTGCGGTAAAGGTCTTCATTAAAGGACGTCCATCAGGATCAGTTTCTTGGTGATGTTGAGTTTCTTGGTCTCGGCGAGGGGCTTGAGCAGGGTGCGGATGTGGCTGTAGACTTCTTGGGAGTCGGCGAATTTCGCCGGGTCGGCGTACACGGTGATGTCGATGGTCTTTGTGGTCATCACGTTGATGACGATACTGCTGAAGGATTCCTTCATGGTCTTGGCGACGGCTTCTTGCAGTTCCTCGATTTGTCCGTCGGTATATTCGCCCTTCAGGTTCATGACCACCTTGTACTGCACGCCCTTGGCGATGTCTGCCTGCCAGTAGGAGAGAATCTTCTTTTCGAGTCCGGGCATGGCCTTGCGCATGGCCGACTGGGCGTTGGCGCGCAGGTTCGTCTGGTCGGTGTGGCCGTTGTTCTTGACTTCGGCGGTCTGGCTGCCGAGCAGGCGCGCGGTAGACGTTTCGTAGGCGCTGAGTTCCACGGTAATGTGGTCGGGGTCGACGGCGCCGGAAAACTTGAGGTAGATGTCGGCACCGAGGGCGAGGCTGGCGAGGTACGACATGTCGTCTTCGGCGTTCGCGATGTCGTTCTGCATGCGTATGACGTCGTCTAGCTGGGAATTGCCTTCGAGGGACTTGACTTCGAACCGCTTTTGCGTGAGGTAGCTGTTGACCGCTTCCGCCATCGCCTTGTACATGGGGTCGTCTTTGGGCGGAACGACCATGATTGTGGGGATGGAAGGCAATTCGGTAGCGGGCGAGGCGGGGGCCGTGCTGGCGGTTTCGGCCATTTCGCTGTCCATCGCCTTGTAGGATTCATTCGCCTTGGTACGCGTCAAGGACGGGTCCGGGGCGTACTTCGGGCCTGTAGAACATGAAACCAGGACGAATGCTGTTGCGCTCGCCCAAATAGGTAAACTTATCTGCATAGTCATTGTAAAGTTATTTTAATCTTTGTAAAAAGTCAAGAAAAAAAAGAGAATGTGCGTTTATTTACAACGGAAGCACATTTTTTTGATTTTTTTTTGTTAAAGGTGTTTTTTTTCGATTCCCCTATATATCTTTCCTTTTAGGTGGTACTCGTATGAGCGAAAAGTGGATTTGGTTGCCCGACTGGGCCTCTGACTTGACTTTATGGGAAGACGACTTGACGGACGTCGATTCCTCGGCTCATCATGTGTTTATACCGTACGAGAAGATGGTGAAAAACCTCGATAGCTTGTACAAAATTGCGGGCATGCCGGCGGCAAGCACCGTAGTGGGCTGGGGCATGGGAGCCTTCGTGATGCTCATGAACGCGGCGAACAGGCCTGCCGACCAGAAGTGGATATTGCTTGCGCCGTTTGCGGATTTTTGCGACGATGCCGGAGACTGGACGGAGCAGAACCTGACGTTCATGGCAAGGCAGATACGCACCACCATCGAGCCCGCGCTCAATTCGTTCCAGGAACAGTTCGAAGGTGAATTCGGCGAGTGGCAAGACGACTGGCGCCGTGCCGCAAGCAAGATGGACCCGGAACTGCTCGCCGAGGGAATCAACTACCTGGCGCACAACAGCCTTGCAAAGCCGCTCGAGAACAGCGCGAATATCCAGGTGCTGTATGGCCGCATGGACCAGGCGATTCCGCCTGCGCAGACTTTAAAACTCAAGGAATTCCTGCCTGGCGCCGAATTCAAGGAACGCCCCAAGGCAGGTCACTGGCCGCCGATGCTACTCCTGTAGGGGAGCTTCGCGGAATTTTCCGCATCTAGACAGCGCGAAAGCGGCAATCAGGTACACAAGGAAGAACCACAGCAAGGCGGTTTCAACGGAATCGCCGATATGCTGGTACAGCGTGTCGCGGCTCTTGAGCTGCATCTTGCGGATGACGACTCGGTCGGTGAAGATTTCCGTATTCTTGTCAAAATGGCCGTACTGGTCGATGAACGCAGTGATGCCGCTGTTCGCGAGTCTTGCGGTGGGCATGCCGTTCTCGATGGCGCGGTAGCGCACGAGGTTCAAGTGCTGGTAGGGTGCGGTACTGCGGCCGAACCATCCGTCGTTCGTGATGTTCACCATCAGGCGAGAACCTTCGTTGATGGCCTCGCGCACGAGGTCGCCGAAGATGGCGTCGTAGCAGATGAACGGCGTCCACTTGAACTTGCCGTACACGGGAGTTTCCTTGCCCGGCACAAAGTCGCCTTCGCCCAGATCCACGTAGTTCAAGATGGGGAAGATGTCGTCGAACGGGATGCGCTCGCTGAAGGGGACGAGGTGTTTTTTGATATAGCGCTGGTAATGGTCCTGGTCGTCGGGCGTAAACAGGAACGAGGCGTTGTAGATGTCGAACTTGCGCGGGCTGCCCGGCTTGTTCCGCTTGTAGTCGAGGGCACCCGTGAGGATGCTCGCGTTATGGCGGTTGGCGAGTTCGTGCAGGTCGTCGATGGTCTTGCGCTGGCGACGGATGTGGTCGGGGATGGCCGTTTCGGCGAGGATGACGATGTCCGTGCCTTCGGGGACGCTGTCGTTCACCATGCCGAACGTTTTCGCGATAATGCGGTCGTAACGTTCACGGCTCCACTTTTCGCCCTGCTGGATGCTCGGTTGCACAAGCGCCATCTGCGGTGCTTCGTCGGAATCGCTGCCGTAGAAGGGCTGGGCTTCCGGCTTGGAGAGAACGATGTGTCCGTAGGCGAGCAAAATGGCGAGGATGATGGCGGGGACCGCTACCGGCCACTTGGCGCGGATTCCCGGACGTACGACAGCTTTCGCGACAACCATGTTGGAGGCGATGATGAGCGTGGTATAGCCGAAGATGCCGATGATGGAGAGCATCTGGATGATTTCGAGATTGCTTCCGAAGGTGTAGCCGAGATGGCTCCACGGGAAGGCGAAGTCGCCGCGGGTGCGGGTCATTTCGAGGCTTGCGAAAAAGATGGGGTAGAGCGCAAGCAGCCAGGCGCGCCCGTGAATCTTGATTTCGCGGACTACGGTGTAGATGAACGCGGCGAATACGGCGTAGGCGCTAAAGAACGCGATGAGCAGCAATACGCCGAGGCATATGAGCCCGGAAGGGGCTGTCTCGACGTTCATCACGTTGTAAATCCAATAGTAGTTGATGGTGTTGTAAATCATTCCCGACCAGAACGTCGCGAACAGGACTTGCCCGCGGCTGTAGCGGTTCAATACGATAAACCAGGGCGTAAGCAGTACGAGCGCGGCGGGGCCGAGCGGGAACGGCGGGAAGGCGAAGCCGAACAGGATCCACGAGATTGAACTGAGCAGCAGGGCGCGCCTGGAATCGAAGTCGCGGAACTGCTTGGCGTTCCAGATGGCAAAGAGGATGACCCAGAAAATGAACACGGGGACGGCCGTGAACGAAAGCTGGAGGAGCCCTGCGTGCCCGGCGGTCAGGTAGTCAATGGCGAGGAAGGCGAACTGCACGATGCTGTAGGTGTACAGCGTGCGTCTGAAGTTCTTGCGGATGGCGCGTGCGAAAAAGAAGAGGAGCGTTAAGGCGAGCGGCGCGATTTGCGGGATATGGACGTAGAGTCCCGGCTCGTCGGGACGGAGTATGATAGCGACAACCTCCGCGACAAAAAGGACGGCGAGGTGTATCCAGTAAATTTTCGGGAGCGCCTTAAGCTGCATTTTAATTTTAAACAGAAAATCTCTCATTATCATCCTACAACCCGCTCTTGTTCTGCGGGTTGAATATCAGCACGAATTCGCCCTTGGGCGGATGCACCTTGAAGTGTGCCGTGATTTCGGCCGGAGTCCCGACAAGGTGCTCCTCGAACTTCTTGGTGAGTTCACGCATGACGGCGATTTTCACGTCACCGAAAACTTGCCCGATTTCTTCGACGAACTTGTCGATGTTGTGCGGGCTCGCGTAAAAGATTTGCGTCGCTTCCTCTTCTTTCAGTTTTTCCAACAGGTGGATGCGCTGGGCGCTCTTTTTGGGCGAGAAGTACTGGAAGGCGAAGTGGTCGGTCGGCATGCCGGAACTCACGAGCGCCGTCACCATGGCGCAACAGCCCGGTATGGAACGTACGGGGATTCCTTCGCGTACGCATTCGCGCACCAGGTTGAACGCGGGGTCGGCGATTCCGGGCGTGCCGGCGTCGCTTACGAGGGCGATGTCGCCTTCGTTCTTGAGGTATTCCACGTAGCGCGGAGTCACCTTCTCCTTGTTGAAGTCGTGGTAGGCTTCCATGGGCGTGGTGATTCCGTAGGCGTCAAACAGCACGCGGCTGTGGCGCGTGTCCTCGGCGAGCACGAGCGGGACTTCCTTGAGAATCCGCACGGCCCGGTAGGTGATATCTTCCATGTTCCCGATGGGAGTCGCGACTATATATAATGTATGCATGTCAGTAATCGCTCGCGCTGTTGAGGTCGGCCTGGCGGTTCCTGAGTTCGAAGGAGAGGCGCTGGACGAGTTTCTTGTGCATTTCGCTGGAGGCCTCGTTCAGCAGGTCGCTGCGCATCATGCCGTACCAGAACGCCTGCACGCGGCTTTCTTCGGTGAATTCGACTCGCTTTACGAGGGTGCCGTCGCAAAAGATGCGGGCGGAGAGCGTGTAGGTCCAAGTCTCGTCGACAGGGAGCGCTGGCCAGAAGGGGATGATTGTCGCGCCGAGGCCCCAGGCGCTCGCGGGCGCGTTCTGCTGGACTTGCGCCTGGACTGCCGCGACCCCGCGGCAGTGTTCCCGCGGGAACGCCTCGGCGTCGGCTGCTGCGGTATAGGCGCGAAGCAGGTCCTGACTCATCTCGACGGAATCCCCGTTTACCACAACGGGAATACTCCCGAAGAAGCTGAACTTCTCGGTAGTCAGGGGGACGCCTTCCAGGTCGGAGTGCGTAAGGTCTACGGAACAGCCCGCAAAGAACGGAACCGTGATGGCGGCCGTCAAAAGCAGGATGTTTCGGATAAAGCGCATGCCATAAATATAGAACATATCTTTGAAATGTTATATTTCGGGCATGGAATCGCCCGCCTACTTCCTCTGCGACGCCCACTTGGGCATAGAACCTCCGGGATGCGTCCCCGACAGGGAGGCAAAGCTCGTGCGCCAGCTCGAATCGTGGGTGGGCAAGGCGAGTCACGTGGTTATCGTGGGCGACCTGTTCGAATTCTGGTACGAATACCGCTACTACGTGGCCTCCGGCCACATGGAACTGTACCGCGTACTTGGGGAGCTCGTGCGTTCGGGTACGCAGGTCCACCTGCTGCGCGGTAACCACGACTTCGCGTACGGGGAATTCTTCCCGAAACAGCTCGGAATCCAGGTCCATAACGAACTCGTCCTCGAAATCCAGGGCAAGCGCGTCTACTTTAGGCATGGTGACGGCGTCCCCAAATCGGACCGCGGTTACCGAATTTTGCGCCGCATCCTGGATTTCCCGCTCAATCGCTGGTTTTTCCGCAAAATCCATCCGGACATCGGCATGGGAATTGCCCGGTTCGTCGGCCGCAACAGCCGCAGGTACGGGGAATGCAGGCCCATCCGCATCGAGGAATACCTCGCGTGGGGCGACAAGGTCCTCAAGCGCGGCCCTTACGACTACTGCATCATCGGGCATCATCATACCGCCGGCATCTGGAATGTCGATAACGGCATTGTCGCGTCTCCCGGCGAGTGGATAAAAAAGCCCGCCTTTCTCCAGATGGAAAAAGGCGGGATTGAATTGAAATTTGTCTAGCGCTTACTGCGGTTCACCGGTTGCGCGCTGTTCCGTTGCCTGCATCATCTTCTTGCTGGAGTTTTCTCCCCAGATGGCGCTGACGAGGTCTAGCCCTGCGAACTTCTGCCAATAGTTCTCTACCCAGCACCAGTGATGTTCCTTGCCCTTGTCGTCGGTAATCTTCCAGTTCTTGTGAACCGAGAAGGAATATTCCTGCGGCACAGGCTTGTTGTAGGCATCACCGGTTTCCTCGGGCTCGATAACGATGGTCCATACCTTGCCCTCGGTGCGGTTGTAGATGAAAAAATTGAACGCTATTAGGATTACCCCGACTATAATGCTCCACTTGAAGTTCTTCTTTGAAAGGAGGAAAATCAGGAGGAGGACCAGCAGTATCGAGACCGCTGCGAAATTATAGTGGGTGGGGTAGAATACCTTGAAAACTTCAATCATTTTGATCCTTTGTTATTTTGCCTTCTTAGCAGCCTTCTGCTCGGCAATGAGCTGGGCTACACTAAAGGTAATAACTTTTCCGTCGATTTTGCAAGCGGTACGGAAACTCTTCTTCGGGAGAGCGATGCCGTGGGAGGAAAGCGTTCCCATGAAGGAGGCGTTCGCGTGGCTTGCAATGGTACGGACGTTGATGAAACCCTTCTTGCTGAACGTGAGCTTGAAGGTCTTCTTCGCGGTGTCGTATTCCGCGATCATCGTGTTGTTCTTGGCGGTTTCGACGGCGGTGCAGCTGCGCTTGTCGAAGATGATAGTGCCGCGGCTATCGATGGAGAGCATCGGGATGCCGGCGGAATTACGGCAGGCGATGAGTTCCCAGGCGCCTTTCTTCTTGGCGGGGGCCTTGCCTGTGAAGACGATCCTGGCACCTTCCTTAGTCATAGTATAGGCGCCGGTGACAACCTTGAAGCCCACAGCGTTCATGGCACCCTTGAAGTACAGAAGGTAGCCGGTACCGTTGGGCATGAACCTGAAGGAAGTGGTCTTGACGGTCTTGCAGGGGGTCACTGCAATGCGCTTGCCTTCCTTGTCGACTTCGATATCCGCGTACGGATTCTTGTCGAGCTTGAGCTCCTTGGCAACTTCTTCGCTGAATCGGATGAAGCCGCGGATGTCCATTTTGATCGTGATTTTTTCCATATACACCTCGTGTTATTGATTGTTGCTTTAGAAATAAAGTAACAATTTGAGAGTGAATTTGCAAGTTTGTAAGAAAAAAATTGGTAACGTTGTGATTAACTAAACACCCAAACTCAAAATTTGCTAGTTACACACAAAGTAATCTTAATTTACTCTTAATTCCTTGATTTTATTAGGTTTGACGCTTGATGTAAAATTTCAGAAACAGATTTTTGTAATGTATTTTGACCCCTTTTGTGAACTTTTGTTAATAAAAAACTAAGTTTTGTCTTGTGATTGTCCTCACAAGAATTTTTGCGGTCTTTGAGCAAAATCACATCGCCAGAGCGCTTTTTTAGCTCATTTTCGGGGATTTTTTCCTTGGCCCGGATAAGAAAACGGGGGTAGAGGAGCCTGTATTTCTCCGAAATGGCGTCGGCGATGCTCATGACCGGGTCGATGAGGATGAGTTTTTGACCGTCTCCAAGTTGTTGTGCGGCCAGGATGGCGCCTGTGCCGCGACCGACAAGGAAAGCGGGCTTTTTACCGTTGATCTGCTTGGCGCATTCCGCTATCTGTCGGGCGTCGGACTCGAAGTTGTCTGCAGAAGGCGTTCCCTTGTTGTTGGCGGAACCGCGGTAGTTGAAGGCGACAAGGTTGTAGCCCTCGATGCCCTGCACTTCGGCGAGGAACTGCGCTGCATCTTCGTCGGCGTCGGGATAGTAGAGCAGAGAAGGATCTTGGGCGTTGCCGATGGACCAGCCTTCGAGCGCTATGCCGTCTTCCAGCGTGCAGGTGAGCGGGCTGGAAACCTTCTGTATGGCGGCTTGCGCTTCGTTGTGTGTGATGGCGCGCGGGTAGGCGTTCTGGCGTTCGGTAAGGGCCAGGTAGAATACCATGGAGGCGTAGATGAGTAGGAGCCCTCCTGCGAGACGGAGCGCGCGCAAACCGAGATTCAGTACGGTTTTCCTCATATCCATTACCACGTCAAACAATATAGCAAAATGAAAAAGGACTTCCGGTGGAGTACATCCGGAAGTCCAAGGGATGGGATTGGGTGTTCCCTAAAGTTAGACAAAAAATCGGCGAAAAGGTACACTTTTTTTGCAAATTTTTTTGAAAGTGTTCTCTCGATGTTCCCAAGTATAGGGCTTTGGCAGTGTTTTTTAGCATATTTATTACAAAGGGGGTTGTTCCCAAAAAAATAAAGATTTATTTTTAATATTGATGAACGTATACGCTTACTACAACTACAGGAAGTACCTGCAGGACTACTACGAATACCGAAAGTCGGTCCAGCGTTATTTCTCCTATAGGTCCTTCGCGAAGAAGGCGGGGTATTCCTCGTCCGGATTCTACCTCGACCTGATTCGGGGGCGCAAGTCGCTTACCCCGCAGATGCTGCCCAAGTTTATTGCCGCTCTCGGCCTCAACGAGCGCGAGGGGCGTTACTTTACCTTGATGGTGGACTTTACGCATGCGACGACTGCCGCTTCCAAGCAGCAGATCTTTGACCAGATGTCCGCCCTGCTTCCGCGCACCATCAAGACGCTCACCAAGAACCAGCAGGAATACTACAGCAAGTGGTACTACGTGGTGGTGCGCGAATCCCTGGCCGTGCTGAACGTGAACGACAAGAACATCCAGGAACTGGCCTTGTTCTTGAACCCGAAGATCACGCTCCCGCAGGCAAAACAGGCTATCCAGCTTTTGCTGAACCTCGGCCTTATCGAACTGGCCGAAGACGGCTACTACCGCTCCGTGAACAAGGCGATTACCAACGGCAGCGAAATCGCTCCGCTGTTTGTCCACCAGTTTCAGAAGCAGATGATTGACCTCGGCAAGAATGCCCTGGATCATTACAGTACCGAACGCAGGAACGTGTCCTGCATGACGATGAGCGTCTCTGCTCAAGGTTTGGAGCGCATCATCAGCAAGATAGACCTATTCCGCAAGGAAATCGTGGATATCGTCCGTTCCGACGAAGGCGAGTCCATGGTTTGCGAAATGAACATCCAGTTTTTCCCTTTGAGCAAGGAGAAGACGGCTCTGCCGTCCGATACGGACAAGGAGGATGACCGATGATGCGATTTGTTAATGTTTACGGCATGGCGCTGGTTGTCGCCGGCGCGGTGCTTTCGGCCTGCTCGGATTCTTCCGATTCCTTTACCGGTACCGTGACCGATACCGGCAATACCCTGGCGCAGGTGCGCGAGGTCTCGGGTGCTGTCGCCCTTTCCGACGGAAAGTCCGCGGCGGGTGCCACGGTCAGGATGGCCTCGGTCGTCGAAGACGGCGATTCCATGCAGACCCCGCAGTATATCGAGACCGTCACGGATTCCAAGGGTAAGTTCGCCTTCGATTCCGCCTTGGCCGACACGTTCCAGCTCGCCGTAATCGATACGGTGCGCAAGGAAATCTCGTACCTGCCGAAAACCACGGCCGGTGCCGAGAAACTCGAAAAGATCAGTCTCGAAAAGGCTGCCGTGTTTAGCGGCGTGCTCTACAACGACAAGGATAACGAACCGGCAGTATCGGTCGGCTCCCATTTCAAGGTTGCCGTGCCCGGAACTCCGTTCTTCCAGAGCGTGTTCGACGCCGATTCCTTCTTTATGCTGATTCCGGCAGGAAAGTGGGACTTCGCGTTCTGCCCGGGTGACCCGCAGATTATTTCCAAGCTCGAAGAAAACGGCGTTGAGGATTCCCTCATCTACCGCTCCTGGTCCATGACCGATTCCGTCAAGGCGGGCGATACCCTCTTTGCGGGTCCGTTCATCTGGAGCCCGAATGTTAAGGCTGATTCCCTGATCAAGGAAGAGGAAAAGGTCCTCGAGAATACGTCCCGTATCTCTGGCCGCGTCTACTGCAAGTCCGGCAAGGAATGTGCAGGCGTCGAGGTGCAGATGATTACCGACATCTTCGGCTTCGACTTTGTCGAGGGCGACGAGACGGGCTTTGTCGCGCAGACGGTGACGGACAGCCTGGGTTACTGGTACCTGCCGGTTCCCGCGGAAGTCCCTTTTGACAGTTTCCGCGTCGAATTCCGCCGCCTCAACAAGGATTCTACCGTTTCGGAGTCCGGCCTGAGCCGTTACGTGAAGGCTTCCGAAGTCATGAATGTCAAGGATACCCTCAGCATTGGCAAGACGACGCTCTCCAGGCCTTCCGCCTTGCTCAGCGGCGTGACCCTGGTTATCGACAAGCGCGATACGAGTCAGTCCAACAACTGCATGGCCTACAGCGTGGTCGTGGGTATCAAGGGAACTTCCCATTTCATCAGGGGCGTTACCTGCAATATGTTCAGGATCGACGAACTGCCCGCCGGTACGAACGATATCGTGCTTTACCCCGGTGACACGAGGGTCATCTCTGCCCTGCAGGAGCGTGAGGCCCCCCTCAAGGACTATGTGACGGTAACCCACGTGGAATTGCCCGAAGATGAGTCCCTGGACCAGCAGTGGATGACCTATACACCCCCCTCGGTGGCAAATTCGGCAAAATAATTCCGGATTACCCCTTGCACAATTTTGAGTATTTTGCTAAAATTGTGCCCACACTGAGCTATGGTGTAACGGTAGCACAACAGATTCTGACTCTGTTTGTCTAGGTTCGAATCCTGGTAGCTCAACGAAAAACTCTTTGTTCATACCCCTGAGCAGAGAGTTTTTTTTATCTTAAAAATACCACAGGTCAATGGGTTGCAACCAATGACTAATGACCAGTAACTAGTATGGAATTCTTCGACTACTTCGAACAGGTGTACGGCGAGCGTTGGCCCGCCTTGCTTGAAGCCCTGAAGGGCGAGGGCAATGCTGTCCGGCTACAGTTCGGGGAGTCCCTGGAACCCTATTTTTTGGACGAGGCCTCGGTTTTTGCCGCAAAAATGCTCTCGGTGGAACCGGGTATGGACGTGCTCGACATGTGTGCCGCCCCGGGCGGGAAGACCCTCGTCATAGCCTCCATGCTCCAGGGGCAGGGCTCGCTCCAGAGCAACGACCGTTCTCCCGACCGCCGCCTCCGCCTGCAGCACGTCATCGAGAATTCCCTCCCGCCGCAGTGGCGCTCCGTTATCAACGTTACGGGCTATGACGGCGTCAAATTCGGGCTCCACCGCAAGGAATCCTACGACCGCATCCTCCTGGATGCGCCGTGCTCGTCGGACCGGCACGTACTGCAGTCGCCGACGCACCTCGCGGAATGGTCCGCCAAGCGTGTAAAGCGCTTGTCCGTAGAGCAGGGATCGCTCTTGGCTTCGGCGGCGGACGCTCTCCGCCCTGGGGGAGAGATTGTTTACGGCACTTGCGCCCTGGCGCCTCTCGAAAACGATGCCGTTGTCGCTAAAATCCTCAAGAAGCGGCCTTTTTTGGAGGCTGTTTGCGTGGAGGAGATTCCCGAAGGTGCCGACCGCACGGAATACGGTGTCCATATCCTTCCGGACCGGGCTCGCGGATGTGGACCTATTTATTGCGCAAGATTGCGTAAACATTGATTTTTATGTATCTTTAGGGTATGTCTAAAAGAATCGTACCCTTGATTTTTGCCCTTGCGACCGCTTTCGCCTGGGCTCAGGAAGATAGCTGGGACGAAGCTCCCGCCGCTCCCGCTTCTTCGGCCGAGGTCTCTGCCCCGGCTGACTCGGCTGCCCAGGGAGCAGCTACGTCCAGTTCGTCGGTTGCCGCTCCGGCCTCTAGCGCAGCTCCGGTCTCGCGTGAGGTTGCCGTACGCTACTGGGTTTCCGGGGATTCCGTGGAACAGGAAGCGATTTTTGTGAAAATCGAGAAGGATACGGTCTACCTGAAGGCTCCGACCGAAGCCGACATGAAGAAGTTCGAGAAGCTCGAGGAGAAGGCGAACGTCGCCCTGCAAGAGAGCAACGGCCAGGAAGTCGAGGAAGACGAGGACGAAGAAGTTGAAATCAAGAAGGATTCCGCCGAAATCATCATGACGGACGCGGTCAAGAACTCCATGGCCGAGGAAAGCGATTCCGCGAGGGCCGCCCGCGAAGCTGCGGAACAGCTGGCGCAGGATGCTTCGGATGACTTCGAGACGGCACTCAAGAATGCCGAGGTCGCCAAGGTGGAAGAGGAAATCCGCCAGCGCGAAATCCAGGACAGTATCGAGGCCGCCAACGCGAACCCCTTCATCAAGATTTTCAGGCTGAACCTGAAGCGCCTCTTCAATCTCGAAGACAACGTGATGATCGACCTTTCGCTGTCCAATTACGTGGTGCCCGTGGTGGTCGAGGAAGAAGAGCAGATGGAACTCTATCCTCCGGGAAAGGCGAACCTTCTTGTTGTGTCGAATCCGGCAGCCTGTTCGCTGTTCGTGAACGGCATCCCGCTCAAGCAGGTGGCGCCCGATACCATCAAGAACATCAAGCCGGGCAAGTACACCATCTCGGTGATGCAGGTGCTCAAGGACGTGGAATGGTGGGGCTCCGCCGTCGTGAAAATCAACGCCGACAGCCTGAACAAGGTCGAAATCGCGGTGCAGCGCCCGCAGACGAGGCTCACGCTCAATACCGACCCTGAAGCCGTGGAAGTTTTTATCGGCGAAGAGCCTACGGAGAACATCTTCCCGGATTACATCACGGACGTCGTGGTGGAAAACATCAAGCCGCAGCCTAGCGTGCAGCTGTATTTCCGCAAGGTGGGTTACCGCGATACGACCATCACTACAGAAATCAAGGCTTACATGCCGAACCTTGTGAACGTCGAAATGACTCCGGTGCTCGACGACCTGGAATTCATTGAACAGCAGAACGCCTTCAACAAGGAACGTAGCCAGCGCCGCATTGGTCGAGGCCTCTTGTGGGGCTCCATCGTGCCGTTCGTGGCCGGTGGCGTGATGTGGTTCCTTGCCGAACGCAACTGGAGCGACGCCGCCGACAAGAAGAAGGCGTACGAGAAGAGCGCCTTTGCTAGCGAAGATACCAAGCAGATGGTCAAGGACAACCACGACCTGAACAAGAGTGGCGATATCAAGGGTATTATTGCTGGCGGTTTGGGCGCCTTGGGTATAGGCCTCCTGACTGCTGGCATTATCTTGGCATTCTAGACTCGGTTGAACAGAAAAGGGGAGGGACCTCTGATGAGGCTTAATTCTGTATTTGCAAAATTTTCTTGTGCATTCGTGGTCGCTATGCTGAACGCGTGTGGCGATGATTCGTCTTCGGGTGTTGAGGCGGATGAACACGGGGACAAGCCGTATTGCGAGGTGAGAAGCACCAAGTCGAGTGTTGTTCAGGAGATATTTATCCCCAATATCATTTGGGGCGAATCCAGTGTGACCATTAAAGGAGACGGGATTACTTTAAAGATGACGGAAAAGTTTTACGAGGGGTATTCCCTTGATAGGGATTCTGTCTGCGAAGAACTTTCCGAGAAGTATTCGACCGGGGTGCGGTCTTTCAACTGCGACAAGGATGGCGCCTCGGTGACCATAAGGGCTTCACTGACGGAGAAGGCTCCTCTACAAGAAGTCATTGACGAATGGCAGCGAGAATGCTACGAGCATGACTATTCCTGGCTTGCTATCAATTCTTCCGGCGAACAGGCAAACTCATCTTCGTCGTCGAAGGGCTCCTCTTCATCATCGAAGGGCTACTCTTCGTCAATCGGCTCGTCTTCGAGCAGCTCGTCCTTGAATAGTTCTTCTTCGGATGGTTCGTCTTTAAGCGGTTCGTCTTCGAGCCTTGGCACCACGGTTCCCAAGACCAAGATTTTGAGGGGAGATATCTACAACGCCTTTATCGACAAGCGCGACGGCAAGGCGTACCGAGTAATGCAGGTGGGCGATTATGTGTGGATGCTCGATAACCTCTATTATGCCGGCGGTACGGGTGATGAAACGCTTGGTGGGAATGTCTATTGCAGGGCCAGCGCGGCCAAGGGGTATCTGTACGACTTTGCCGCGGCGATGAATAATCCGACTTGTCGGAATAGCTGGTGCAATTACGACGATGTTGTTGTTCAGGGCGCCTGTCCCGATGGCTGGGCCCTTCCGCCGGCAAGGGCATGGGAAAAACTGAAAACGGATTTGAAAGATGTGTCTTCGTTCTTTGCCAATCCTCTTGGCGAATGGTCCGACTCCTGGAGAAATGATGGTATTGCCCGTTTCTGGTCGTCAACGGAAGATTCTCGATCTGGAGGCAAGGAATACTACTTCTCGCTCAGGCAAATCCAAAGCCAGGGCTACGACAAGTCCATGGGATACGCCATCCGTTGCATTGCGATGAAGGATGTGGTGCTGGATACTCTCGTGGAAGAGCCGAAAAGCAGTTCCTCTTCTATGACGGCTTACAGCTCTAGCTATGGCTTGGCCGAAAGTTCCAGTTCGTATGAAACGCCCGTTTCATCGTCGTTCTATTCGGTCGATGAAGACTATTTCAGGCGCAGCGAAGCTTGGGCCGCCCAGGATACCTTTATCGACGCTCGCGACGGACAATCTTACCGCATGACCGAAGTTGAGGGGATGATATGGATGGCCGAAAACTTGCGCTACCGTGATTCTGCGGCGACTCCCGTTCTTCAGGGAAAAACGTGGTGTATCGGTGTGAACGAGGAATATTGCGAGTACGGCGTTCTTTATACGTTTGACGCCGCCATGGCCGATGCAGAATGTGCGTCTGGGAAAACTTGCGGGGACAAGGGTGACGAATACCGCGGGATCTGCCCGGAGGGCTGGCACATGCCGGTCGGTGGCGAATGGACGACTCTGTCGCAATGGCTTCTTTCGGGTTCCCAGAAACTTTTCGGCTCCGTCGCGACGGGAGAACATGGTAACGGTTCAAACGCGCTCGATCACTTTGCGCGTTTCTGGTCTGCCAGCGAAGGAAGGAACAACAAGAGCGCCGTAGAATGGTATGTATCTCCAGATGGAACGGTTTTGACTTCCCAGGAGTACGACAAAAATTTCGGCTATGCCGTTCGTTGCGTGAAAAATGCGGAAAAACCCGTAAATAACTGATAATTGGGCAAAAAAAGGCTTGCCCCCTGTGCGATTGCGCATAGGGGGCATTTTTTTATTGCGAAAGAGCCAAGGACTATTTAGATTAAGGGTATGCGAAAAATACTGCTATTACTCTTGATTTTGGGAATGACCGTTTTTGCGCAGGACAAGGATGCCCAGAAGGCCTCTTCCAAGGAACCACCCAAGAAGCCCGGCGGCCTCCTGGATGCGCTCTACCCGGTTGCTCAAGACGAGGCTATCGCGAAGGGACGGATCCTTGGCGGTGCCACGCTATCGCTTATCCAGGGGACCACGGATGGCGATGCGCTGAATATCCTTATCGGCGACATATACGAGGGCGAAGGTTATACGTTTACCGCCGAGATTTTCGGTGGGTATTTTATCCGTAATGCCATGGCGTTGGGGGCGCATGTGGGGTATTCCCGCACATGGTTCGATATAGACTTTTCGCTCCTGGAAGACTTGATGGACCATTCGGAACACCGCAAGTACGTGAGCAACGGTTTCTTTGTACGGCCGTTTCTCAAGAACTACCTGAAGGTGTTTGACTCCAGGTTCATCTACTTTTTCAACGAGACTACAATCGGGGTGGAATATTCCTACGGGATTTCGCAGTCGGATGACGGCGAGGATATGGACAAGTCCAGACACCGCACATGGTCCATTGACGCGGGGCTCAATCCCGGCCTTTGTATCATGGTGCTGAACCGTTTTGCCTTCGAGACTTCGGTGGGCCTGCTCGGCTTGAGCACGAGCATCATGGAGGTCGAGGAGAATGGCGAGACCCATAGCGAGTTCGTGTACAATATCGTGAATTTTACGATTAATCTTTTGGCTCTTGATTTTTCGCTGGTTTACTTTTTCTAGGGGTGCAACATGAGAATTCTGAAGTTTTGTCTTGCGGTTGCATTCGTACTTGCCGGCTGTTCGGCGGATTACGACACCTTCGGGGAATCGGACTACAACAAGCTTGTGGACATCGCGTTCTCGGAACAGGAAAGTTCGGTGAGCGTCTATTCCGGCGAGCACCGCATCAAGGTGAACTTGAAGGAACCCGAGAAAGGGAAGTCTACGTGGGAGTTCGTGACGCTCGATTCCGTGGACATGAGCCATTTTGCGTCGCTGCATCTGGTGGAAAGCGGTTTGGACGAATTCCCGACGGATTCGGCGGCTTGCGATTCCCTGGCGCGTGAGGTCTCGTATTCGAAAAAGGAACTCGAGGCAGGCGATAGGATTCGCATTCCCGAAAGCAAGATTGTCTACCTGCTTGTCGTTTCCGAAAGTGGCGAGCCCAGCATCTGGAAGGTGGAATTTGTCATCCCGGAGGTGAAGGAATCCGCAAAGTCATCGAGCTCTTCGAAATCGGAAAGTTCGAGTTCCGGCAAGTCGGATGGCTCCAGCACGTCTAAAGATTCCAGCTCCAGCAACGCGTCGAGTTCCAGCTCGGGAAAGACGGATAGCTCGAGTTCCGCGAAGAGTTCGGATTCCGGTAAGGATGAATCGAGCAGTTCCAAGGGAACAGCTACGGCGGATGCCCCTGTCATCAAGTCGTTGGAAATTGCGGGGAAGGCCGCTGTTCTCGACAGCACTGGCGATGGCTCCGTTTACCATTTCCATGTGGATTCGCTCGGGTTCCGCACGGACCTTGCGAACCTGGAAGTGACTGCGCTTGAACTTTCTGACGGGGCCACTTGCGATATTGAGGTCGGCAAGGGCTACGACTTTGGCGCCGGCAAGAAGGTAATCGTGAAAAAGGGCGATGCGGAGCGGGTCTATACGGTGAAGGCGGGCTATCAGCTGCCGGGATCGGATTTTGATAGCTGGAAGGGCGACAATATTTTGCCGGATTCCATTTGGGACAACGCGAATACGATTGTCACGACTACGACGAAGTATTCTTCCGGAGGCGTCGTGGGCATCAAGATGGAAACGACCGTTGTACTTACCAAGGTGGCGAGCGGCAGCGCCTATACGGCGGTATTCAATCCCAATGGGGTTGGAACGCTTTCGATGGCGAATGCGAGCACATGGCCCGATGGCAACGAACTCATCAACTTTGGCAAAAAGTTCGCGGCCCGCCCGGAGTACGTTGAATTCACGTTCTCGTACGAAGGCAAGGGCGACAGCTGCGACTTGTACGTACTGCTTGAAAACCGCACGGGTGACGGAAATGTGAACCGCACTTCTAGCGACGTGAATACGCTGGTGGCCTCCGCCTGGTACCGCTCCGAAACGGCCGACAATACGGGCCGCGAGAATCCCGACGTTGTCTATGTGTCCGAAAAAGATGCGAACGGCATGCGTACGGTGCGCCTGAAATTCGCCTACGGAAAGCCTCGCGAGGGGTCGCCCATTGAGAATTCCTCCGTCTTTGCGACTTCGCTGCAATCCCGCGAGAAAAAGGCCATCGATAATTCCCTGGTGGAAGGGGATGGCTCCAATGGCGTGACCCATATCCGCGTGGTGATGGCCTCTAGTGCGGCGGGAAACTTCTACGAAGGGACCAAGGGCGCGTTGCTGATAGTAGATGGAATGCGCCTGATATACTAAATTTGTTCGTGAAATTCAAACACAGGAGCTATATGCTTAAGAACCTCATCGCTATTCTGTTGGTTGCGTCCGTTTCGCTCTTTGCGCAGGACTACTCCGCCCCGCCCCCGACCAGTGAAACCCAGTACGAGGATGTTTCCGCATATACGTCCGGTGCGCCCGCTCCCGAAACTCCGGTCATGAACATCAACGAGGTCGCGAGCACGGATCCGATTTTCTATGTGTCCATCCATCCGATTTCCATGTTTTTGTGGTGGGCCCTCCTGGGAATCCCCACGATTAGCTTGACCATCGAAGGATGCGTTGGTCCGAGTTTTGCTGTCATCACTCGTCCGACCTTCATGTACTGGGGCGATACCCGTACCAGTGAATACGCAAAGGAAGAAGTGGACCTTTATGATTATGGCGTTACTCTTGGCCTTCGCTACTATTTCGGTGCGCACCATAAGGGCTGGTATATTGAACCGCAGTTTATGTTCGAACGCGTTACCCTCGACTATACTTATGACTACAAGTCCGATAGCTATTATTATAGGGATCCCGATGAAGACGCAAATGTTTCCGGAAACCTTTTGGGGGGTGGCGCTGTAATTGGCTACAAGATTATGTCCGGGAAATTTACCATGTCCAGCGATATTGGTTATGCCTATAGGACAATTTCCCTGAAGGGGCGCTCCCGTGATGACCTCGAGGAAGCTTCGGCTGTGGGTGCAGGGTTTACCGGCAACGTCACGGCGGGTTTTGCCTTCTAAAATTGCTATATTGGCAGCAAGAATTGGAGATTTACTATGCCAGCAATTCACTTGACTGCAGAAAATTTTGACAAGGCGATTAGTTCCGGTCAGTTGGTTTTCGTTGACTTCTGGGCGACCTGGTGCCGTCCGTGCATGATGATGGGACCGATTATCGACGAGCTTGCCGATGAATACGAAGGCAAGGCGATTATCGCCAAGATGGATGTGGACAGCGACGGTGCGAAGGACATTTGCGCCCGTTTCGGCATCACGAACATTCCCAACATGAAGCTGTTCAAGAACGGCGTCGAGGTGGGCAATGTGGTGGGCGCCGTTCCCAAGGCGACGGTCAAGACCGTCATCGACCGCAACCTGTAGTCCCAGATGCTTACTAAACGTTTGATTGTTTGCCTGGATGTCCGTAACCGCAAGGTGACGAAAGGCGTAAAGTTCAAGGGTAATATCGACATCGGTGACCCTGTGGAAATGGGTGCGCGCTACAGCGACGACGGTGTAGACGAACTTGTCTTTTACGATATTACGGCGAGCGCGGAAAATCGCCCTTGCGATATGGAAATGATCCGCCAGATTGCGAAGCGGGTGTTTATCCCGTTTGCGGTGGGTGGCGGTATCCGCAACCTCGACGACATGCACGACGCCCTGCTGGCTGGCGCCGAGAAGGTTAGCGTGAACAGTCTCGCCGTGTTGCATCCCGAAATCATTGCCGATGGTGCGAAGGCCTTTGGTCGCCAGTGCATCGTGCTTGGCATGGATGCAAAGTTTGTCGGCATTTCGGACAAAATACCGAGCGGTTACGAAGTCTTTATTCGCGGCGGACGTACCGCGATGGGTATTGACGCCGTTGAGTGGGCAAAGAAGGCCGAAGGCCTAGGCGTCGGAGAAATCTGCCTGAACTCCATCGATGCCGATGGCGTAAAGCAGGGTTACGAACTCAACATTACCGACATGATTGCGAAAGCGGTGCAGGTGCCCGTGATCGCGAGCGGTGGCGCCGGAACTCCCGAGCACATTGTGGATTTGTTCCACAGGACGTCTGCTGATGCGGCGCTTGTGGCGTCGATGGTGCACTTTGGGGACTATACCGTACCGCAGATTAAGCGCGAAATGCTTGCGGCCGGGATTCCCGTGCGCAAGAACATGAAGGGCGAGGTTTAAGGTGCGCCCCGAGGTAGCCGTAAAGATTTTCGAGGCAGGCAAGTCTGCCGGAGCCGACTTCGTAGAAATTTTCGAAGAGGAAACCCGCGGTTCGAGCCTCGGGCTCAAGGACCGTCAAATCGAAACGGCCACGGCGGGCACGGAATACGGCATAGGCGTGCGCCTGCTTTACGGCACCGAGGTTCTTTACGGCTTCACGAGCGACGATAGCGAAGAATCCCTGCTGAAGCTGGTAAAGACGCTCGCTTTCGGCCGGATTGCCAAGGCGGGTGGCTCGAACGTCCCGTTCGAATTCGCCCCCGAGAAGCGGGTATGCGACTACAATCCTGCCGCGTTCAAGGACCCGCGTGTATTGGGGCAGGCGATTAAGCAGGACTTCTTGTTCCGCGCCGATGCTGCGGCTCGCGCGGTATCTTCTAAGGTGGCGCAGGTCGGCGCGAGCGTTACGGACAGTTGCTCTGCGATTACGCTCATGAACAGCGAGGGCTTGCACTTGGAAATGACCCGTGGCCGCCTTCGCGTGAACGTGAACGTGACGGCGACAGACGGTTCCGAGCGCCTTACAACGCACGAAGCCCCCGGTGCGCTCGGCGGCTATGAACTTTTGGCGAACTATTCGCCCGAAAAACTCGCGACGGAATGTGCCGAACGCGTTCTCCGCATGCTCGATGCCGGATACATTCAGGGCGGCCAGATGCCCGTGGTGATGGGCAACGGCTTTGGCGGTGTGATTTTCCATGAGGCCTGCGGGCACCCGCTCGAGACGGAATCTGTTCGCCGCGGGGCAAGCCCGTTCTGCGGAAAGCTGGGCGAGGCTATAGGCCAGCCCTGCCTTACGGCGATTGACGACGGCACGGTTGACGGCTTGTGGGGAAGCCTCAAGTACGATGACGAGGGAACACCCACGCAGCGAACCGTATTGATTGAAAACGGTATCTTGAAAACCTACATGAGCGACCGCGTTGGCGCATCCGAGGTGGGAATCTCCCTTACGGGATCTGCCCGCCGTGAAAGCTACAAGTATGCGCCGGTGAGCCGCATGCGCAATACGTATATCGCTCCCGGCAAGGATACGCTCGATTCCATGATTGCGAGCGTCGATAACGGACTCTATGCGGCTCGCATGGCGGGCGGTTCTGTGAACCCCGCGACAGGTGAATTCAACTTTGCGGTAGACGAAGGATACGTTATCCGGAATGGCAAGGTTTGCGAACCGGTCCGCGGAGCGACACTCATAGGCAAGGGTCACGAGATTATGCCGCGCATCAGCATGGTCGGGACAGATTTTGAACAGGCAGCAGGCGTTTGCGGTGCCAGTTCGGGTCATGTTCCCGTGACGGTTGGCCAGCCGAGCATCAAGGTAGACCAGATATTGGTCGGTGGGCGCTAGCCTCCAATCATTTCAAAAAAAAAGAACAAAAAAAACAACGGCACCCCGCGAGGAGATGCCGTTGTTGGTGTATGGGATGTTTGGATTTATGTTCATAAAATAGTTTCAAAAATCGTACAGCGAAAGTAGTACGGGGCAATTTCCATTGTAAAGGTTTACAACACTTACAACGGGCCGAAAAATCAAAAAATGGCGTTTTTGGGCTGAAAATGCTGTTTTTGTAAACAACTGTAGACTCATTTTGAAATGTTTCGAGGTGCAAAATGAAGGTGAAACGGTAATTTTTTGAAACATAACTGCCATTTTGACTGAAAATGCGGGATATCCCGGTCTTGGCACGGCCTTTGCATATAATAGGGCGGTAAAAATAAAAAAGAGGCAACTATGTCCGATTTCAATAACGATGCAGAAAAAGTTTTGGCGAAGGCGCAGAGCCTGCGTGACCGTTGTTCGCATTCCTACCTGGGTGCGGCCCATTTGGCGGTCGGCCTTGTAGAAGGCCCGGATGCCACCCTGAAGAAACTTTATAAGTCCAAGGGCGCGAAGACGAACGAACTCCGCGGCAAGCTGGAACCCTTTGTGCAGAAGATTCCGCGCATGGAGGGCGTGAACCCCGACGTGGAACCCGACAACGACTTGAACCGTATTTTGCGAGCCTCTGTGCAGGCGGCGCGTCAGGTGAACCGTATGGTGACTCCGGGCGATATGCTCGTGGCCTTGATGAAGTTCTCGGGGGACCGTGGCCTTGCGAAGGTGTTCGAAGACGCGCTGGGCAGCGTCGAGGTCGTGGAAACGTGGCTTTCGGACCCGTTTGCGGGTGCCGCCAATGCCGAGGAACAGTCCCCGCTGAAACTCTACGGTCGTGAGCTCGTGGAAATGGCTGCCGACGGAAAACTCTCGCCGGTGATTGGCCGTGAAGAGGAAATCCGCCGTGTCATCTTGATTTTGAGCCGTAAGACGAAAAACAACCCGTGCCTGGTCGGTGAACCGGGCGTGGGTAAGACCGCCATTGTGGAAGGCCTCGCCGAGCGTATTTACCGCGGCGACGTGCCTGACGCTTTGAAGGGCAAGAAGTTGTTCGCACTGGATTTGTCTGCCTTGATGGCGGGTGCAAAATACCGTGGCGATTTTGAGGAACGTTTGAAAGCCGTGCTCGACGCGCTTGAAGAAGACGGCAACACGCTTTTGTTCATCGATGAAATTCACACCATCGTGGGTGCGGGTAAGACCGAGGGCTCCATGGACTTGGGCAATATGCTTAAGCCGAAGCTGGCCCGTGGTGAACTGCACTGCATCGGTGCGACTACCACGCAGGAATACCGCAAATACATCGAGAAGGATTCCGCATTGGAACGCCGTTTCCAGCCCGTGCAGGTCGACGAACCGAGCGAAGAAGAATCTATTTCGATTCTCCGTGGCATCAAGGACGGCTTTGATGCGCACCATGGCGTGCGTCTGCACGACAACGCGCTTGTGGCGGCGGTGAAACTTTCGAACCGCTACATCAGCGACCGTTTCTTGCCGGACAAGGCCATCGACTTGATTGATGAGGCGGCAAGCCTTGTGAAGACGCAGATGGATACCGTGCCGGAAGCTTTGGACACCTTGCAGCGTAAGGAACTCCAGATGAAAATCGAGGAGCAGGCCTTGGCGAAGGAAACCGACGACACCAGCGTAAAGCGCCTGAAAGAGTTGCGCGAAGAACTCGCGACGACGGATGCTGCAGTCAAGCTGATGCAGGACCGTTGGCAAGAAAGGCGCGCGAAGAATGCCGAGTTGCAGGGGCTCAAGAAGTCCTTGCAGCAGGCGAAGGACGAGATGGAGCAGGCCGAAGCCCGCTACGACTTGAACCGCGCCGCCGAACTCAAGTACAACAAGATTGTGAATCTCGAAAAGGAAATCGCTGCGAAGACCGAAGAAATCAAGAAGTCTGCAGGCGACGGTGACCTGAGTGAAGAGGTGACCGAAGAGACAATTGCTCTCGTGGTAAGCCGCTGGACCGGAATTCCGGTGACCAAGCTTTGCGAAGGCGAAAAGGCGAAGTTGTTGCACCTGGACGAACGCCTGCATGCCCGCGTGATTGGCCAGGACGAGGCCGTGGAAGCGGTTTCGGAAGCGATTCTGCGTAACCGTAGCGGACTTAGCCGCGAGAATGCGCCGATTGGTAGCTTCTTGTTCCTGGGCCCGACGGGTGTGGGCAAGACGGAACTTGCGAAGGCGCTCGCCGTGGAACTGTTCGACGACGAGAACGCGCTCGTGCGTATCGACATGAGTGAATACATGGAAAAGCATAGCGTTTCGCGACTCATTGGTGCACCTCCGGGATACGTGGGCTACGAAGAAGGTGGCCAGCTGACCGAAGCCGTGCGTACGCATCCGTACTGCGTGATTCTGCTCGACGAAATCGAGAAGGCTCACCCCGATGTGTTCAACACGCTGTTGCAGGTGCTTGACGACGGTCGTTTGACCGATGGCAAGGGCCGTACCGTGAACTTCAAGAACACCTTGATCTTGATGACGTCGAACCTGGGCGCCGCGCACTTCCAGAACCGCGCGGGCGATGCAAAGCCCGTGACCTTGAAGGAAATCGAGCCGGAACTCCGTGGCTTCTTCAGGCCGGAATTCCTAAACCGCTTGGACGAAGTGCTGGTGTTCCAGAGCTTGACGAAGCCGCAGATCAAGGACATCGTGAAACTCAAATTCAAGGGACTTGCTGAACGTGCTGCCCGCCAGGATTTGCAGCTCACGCTGACCGACAAGGCGCTCGATGCCATCGCCGACGGTGCCTACCAGCCGGAATTCGGCGCGCGGCCGATCCAGCGTTACCTGGAAAGGAACGTGGAACGCCCGCTGAGCCACGCCATCCTCGCTGGAGATGTGAGTGCCGCAAAGCCGGTGGTCATCGACTACGACGGGAATGCGTTCACGGTGAAATAAAAAGCGCTACAGCGCTGTCATCACGTACAGGCCGATGGTCTTCTGGTCGTTGTTGTCGTCTTGCATCACGCCGATGTCAAAGTCCAGGCGGACGCGCGCAGAGCCGAGAGCCAGTTCCAGCTTCGGGATGATATCAACCATGAAATCATCCTTGAGGTACCCGATACTTCCGGACGCGATGATTTCCGTCATGATGCGGAATGTCTTGCCGAAATAGAGTGTCGGTGTCATGCCGGCAGCGAGTTTCGCGTAACCGTCCTTGCCTGTAACGCCGTCCAGAAATCCCGAACGGAGTTCGTAGAAGTTGGAGAAACTTTTTGCGATAAACTGCTCGAAGGCGTAGGTGACGACTATGGCACTACCGGTGTTGCGGTTGAGTCCGAAGTAGCCGTCGATTTCGAGGAACTTCCCGGGCGTAAAGCGGTAGCGTCCTCCGACGTCCATGGATATTTGGGAATGGTCCATCTTGTCGTAGGTGTAAACGTCCATCTTGGCGCCGATGTCGAAATCCTTCGATACGGAACCGAGTATGTTGATCGGGAAGAGAACGTTACTGCCGAAGTCCGAACGGAGGCCGACGCCCGCGCCGAACTTGGGGGCCGGCTTGCTGTCGGGCCCGAAGGTATAGTGCATGTCCCAGATATGGTCAAGTGCGAAAGCGTTTATGGCGAAAGCGGCAATCAGGAGTGCGGCGAAACGTTTCATATACGGTAAATTTAAAATATTCATGGCGGAAAATGCTAGATTTGGGAGTGAAAAGAGGTGATTATGATTGAACCGCGTCCAGAATTGTCTAAGCTTTCCGATTACGTTCCCGGCAAATCCATCGAGGAAATCCGTGAACAGTATGGTCTCAAGAAGATTGTAAAGTTGGCTTCCAACGAAAATCCGCTTGGAGCCTCCCCGAAGGCGGTCGAGGCGTTCCTCAAGATTGCGGACAGCCTGCACCTGTACCCGCGCGGCGATGCACCGACGCTTATCCGCTCCATTGCCCAGAAATATGGCGTGAAGACGGAGCAGATTGTCGTCGGTAATGGCTCCGACGAGATTATCGACATGGTCGGCAAGGCCTTTATCCGCCAGGGCGACAACTGCGTTGGCATTACGCCGACTTTTTCCGTGTACAAGTTTACGACGCTCTCGAACGGCGCCGAATTCATCGGTGTGGGCGAGGGCGATGCGAAGACTTCGCTTGACGAATTGGCGAAGGCCATCGACGGCAAGACCCGCGTAGCCTTCATCTGCAACCCGAACAACCCGACGGGCACGTACTACACCGAATCCGAAATTCGCGATTTTTTGAAGAAGGTTCCGCAGAATGTGCTGGTGTTCTTGGACGAGGCCTACTCGGAGTTCGCAACCGCTGCAGATTACCCGAACATGTTCTCGGCTTTGGATGAATACCCGAACCTTTTCATCAACAGGACGTTCAGCAAGATTTATGGACTTGCCGGCTTGCGTATCGGTTATGCCATCGCCAGTACCGAAGTGGTACGCCACCTCTGGAAGGTAAAGCCCCCGTTCGACGTGAACCAGGCTGCTCAGGTGGCGGCGATTGCGGCTCTCGGCGATAAGGAACATGTGGAAGCGACCCGCAAGATGAACGCCGAGGGAATCGATGTTCTTACCCGCGAATTTACGGCGCTCGGTTTCAAGGTGCTCCCGACACAGGCGAACTTCATCTGCGTCAAGATTGGCGAACGTGCCCGCGAACTCGTCTCGTTCCTGGAAAGGAACGGCATGATTGTCCGCGGCCTCACAAGCTTCGGTATGCCGGAATACATCCGCGTCACTATCGGCAAGCCCGAGGAAAACGAGTTCCTCGTGATGCTTGTCAAGAAATGGAAAGCGGAGGCCTAAGATGTCCGCGACGTCAGAAAATCTGGAGTTCTTGAAAATCGCGCTCAAGACGGCGGAAATGGCGCAGGAAAACATCCTGAAGTTTTTCCAGACGGGAGTGGGCGTAGAGTGGAAAAAAGACAACACTCCGGTAACGATTGCCGACAAGAGTACGGAAGAACTGGCCCGCGAATTCTGGGCCAAGGAGACTCCGGGCTTCGGCGTGATTGGCGAGGAGTTAGGAATTGAGAGCCCTGATGCGGAATACCAGTGGGTTATAGACCCGATTGACGGCACGAAGGCCTTTGTGCATGGCGTTCCCCTGTTCGGCACGCTTATTGCGCTCTACAAGAAGAATGTTCCCGTGTGTTCCCTTATCCGCATCCCGGCGATGAATACGGCCGTGTGGGCGGTGAATGGCGGCGGTGCATTCTTGGACGGACGCGCCGTCCGCGTTTCGGGCGTTTCGCAGTTGAACGAGGCGCTCGTGCTTTCGGGAACGGTCAACACGATGGAAGACAAGGGCTTTGGCGAAGGCTTCGCGAAGCTCCGTCGCAGTGCTCGCCTGCATCGCGGGTGGGGTGATTGCTACGGCTATTACCTGGTGGCGGCGGGTCGCGCCGAAATTATGGTGGATCCGATTGTTTCCCTGTGGGACATTGCTCCGTATCCGCTGCTGTTTAAGGAAGCGGGTGGCAAGTTCAGCACCATCGCCGGCAAGACGGAACTTTTCGATGCAAACGGCAAGCCGACGGCCCCGATTTACGAAGGCTTCACGAGTGTCGCGACGAACGGCGCCTTGCACGATGTCGCGCTTGACTGCCTGAAGAAATAGCTCTAGCCTCATTTCAACATCGTCTCTACGGCGACGGAATCCTCCGAGAACGTTACGGTAACGGTCCCGCTTTTTGCCGTATTCAGGTACGGGATGTGGAGGGAATCCAGCCGGGCGGTTACTTGCTTGTGCGGGTGGCGGAATTTGTTCCTGCGTCCGCTTGAAATCAAGGCGAGGTGCGGTGCGACTGCCGCCAGGAACGGCGGGCTGCTCGATGTCTTGCTCCCGTGGTGCCCCACCTTCAGTACGTCACTCTTCAGGTAGGCCGTAGTCTTCAGAATTTCTTTCTCTCCGCTTTTGGTCAGGTCTCCTGTCAGTACTGCGGAACGCCCGAGCCCTTTTGCGCGCAAGGTAATGCTTTCGTCGTTTGTCTCCCCGCAAATACCTGGCCGCGGGTGGACGGCCTCTATCTCGAACAGGGATTCTTTCCACCGGAATCCGCGGTGGATAATCCGTATGGGAATGTCGCGCTCGCGGGCGTCCCTCAATACGTCTTGCCAATCGGGTTTCTGGGTGCCTACGGCGCAATGGCTAATCCAGATTTCCTTGACGGGAAACATCTTGAGGAGGCTTTCGGAACCGCCAAAGTGGTCGGCGTCGGGGTGGGTGACAACAAGAGCGTCTAGCCGCAGAACTCCGGTGTGGTGCAGGTACGGGACGATGATGTCTTTGCCGGAATCGCGCTTGTCGTTGGGGCCCGTGTCTACGAGGATGTGCTTGCCGGATGGAGTTGTGATGAGGATGCTGTCGCCTTGCCCGATATCGATGGCGGTAAGTGCCCATGTGGGATGCACGATTCGCGTGTAGCTGTCGATGCAGAACAGGACGGAAAAGGCGAGGAGGCTGCAGAACGTGTAGATTCTGGCAATCCGGTTCTTGCGGAAAAGTGGGAACAGCAGGAAGAGTGCCCCCAGGGGCAACAGCATGGCCGGCGGGAAGGGGCCGACGGTGATGGAGGCTTCGGCGGAATCGGAGAGAACGCGCGTGAACAGCCCCGCAAGTCGCAAAAAGAAACTTGCCGCATAGCAAAAGTATTGCCTCAACAAATCGAACGGTGAGAGTAGCGCGAAAAGCCCTGCCTGCATGCCCCAGGAGATAGCGGGAACGACGATGATGTTGCCGAGCCAGGCGAAGGGCGAGAGCGTCTTGAAATGATGGATGAGGAATGGCGATGTGGCCAGCGTGGCGCAGAGGGTAACATAGGTCGGGTCGATGACGAACTCCCGCAGCCTGCTCCAGAGTTTGCTTTTTTGCAGGAAGTCGGGGAGTTCTTTAAGCGGGTTGCCCCTGCTGCCGATGAGAATTCCTGCCGTGGCGGCGACGGACAGCTGGAAGCCGGGGTTCCACAGCTCGCCCGGATGGGGAATCAAAATGAAAAGTAATGCCGCCCCGAGGCTGTTGAAAGTATTGGCCGGCCGCTGCAACAAGGTGCCTAGTTGCGGTACGGCGAACATCAGTACCGCCCTGCGCACGGCGGGGGAGCCTCCCGTTACGGGAATGTAGACGAACATCAGGATGATGGCGACTATCCGTACGGCCTTGTGCGGCAGACGCGTTGCCTTGAGGAATATCATGAGTATTCCGGCAAGCAGTACAACGTGAAATCCCGAAATTGCGAGGACGTGCACCAGGCCCGAGCGCTGGAAATCGCTGCGGAGCGCTTCGGGGATGCCGCTTCGGTCACCTGCCAGCAACCCCAGGAGAAGTCCCGTTTCCGAAGGCGTCAGGTAATCGTCGAACCGGGACTTAATCCAGGAACGGAAATTGAAAAAGCTGCGCTCGGGAATCCACGGCCCGCGTCGGCTATCCCAGTGCAGGAACTTGCCGTAGGCGGCGAGCCCTTGGCTCTTGAGCCAGCCTTGCGTATCGAATGCTCCCGGCACCGTGGGTGGCGTTACCGGGTACCAGCTGGCTTCGTAGCAGATGGAATCCCCGGGGGCGGGCAAGTTGGGCAAATCCCTCTTTTCGGTAATCCTTGTGCGGTAGGCTTGCGCATCGGTGGAACGCACCAGGAAGGCGGTCCCGCTTGCTCTCGGGAGTACGGCCTCGATGATGCCGCAGCCCTTGGCGGGTGGTTCGGAGAGATGGCCGTTCAGGGGCCTTGCCTCGTGGACCAGAAGTGCGACGGCCATGGTGATTGCGATGGCGAACTGGACGCTTTTCGGGAAAAAACGGAACGAAACGAGGACGAGCGCAAGAAGAACAGGGGCGTATTCCGGACAATCGAGGCTTGCGTATGTCGCCATGAGTGCAAGTGCGCAGGCGAGAGCGGGCTTGCCTGTGAGCGGGCTCAATAAATCACGCCAGGAATCGCGGAATTCGGCACGGAACGATGTTCTCTTGTCATTCATTTTTATACCTTTAGGTCGGGGTTGCTACCTATGGGTGGCTTCTATCTATAAGACGGATTTTTTGAGGAAAATGAGCCTTTCGGAGTACAAAAAAATTGGATTTGGGCTGTTGGCGATGTTGCTCGCGGCCTGTACAGACAGCGTGAACGTTGCGGATACGGAAAATACGGTTTTCCCGGACAACCCGTACTATTTTTCGTATGCGCCTAACGACATGGCGGCCAACGATTCCATTTCGGCGAACTTGACGCATGGTGTAAAGTTGTCGGTCCATCCCAACGCATCTTACGAACTTTCGTTCAAGAAGGACCCTTTGGTATCCGGGGTGCCGGAATTGCAATTGTTCCATCTTTACTTGAACTCGGACAGCACCGCCTATTACGGCAAGAAAATCCGCAGCTTGCAGCCCAAGGAAATTGACGGCCGTTTTGTGTACACCTTTACCTGCGAAGAAAAGGATAATGCGGAATGGGCTACATCCCTCTCTATTGACGGTGCGTTCTATAAGGGACGGACGGATAGTGTTCGCTGGATCGGTAGCGGTGCGTACTCCGACCATTTCTCGCTGAACCTCGTTGTAGTGGGGAAGCATACGCTGACATCGGACAGCGTGGGCGTGGAAGAACTTGCCGAAAAGACGCTCCAGGCGTTCCGCAAGTACTATACGAGCGTCCATATCGATACGATTTACATCCGCTATGCGGATCAGCACCCGACGCTGGGCAGCAAGTACCCGGCGAACGAGCCCTGGCTGGCGGGAAGGTCTTCGTCGGACATGTTCCTGTACGAGCTGGGCGGCTGGCCCGAGGAGCATGTGAAGGAGGCTCTCGATATCGTCTATGTCTACCGGATAGAACGGGAACTGACGATTGGGTATGCGAGTCTCTTTAGCGGTAACCTGGGCGGTGGGGCGCTCAGCACGGTGCTTGCCGGCAATTACGTGATGTCGTCGGAAGGTTCCAAGAAGGAACGACTGCTTTCGTCGGACGAGATTGTCGAAACGATATTGCACGAGACGGGACACTTCTTTGGCCTGCGGCATACGACTTCGACGATGAACGACTTCTCGGTGTCGCACGACATGTCTATTATCGAGGACGGCTTGGAAGATACGCCGTATTGCGTTGAACTCTTGCGCCGCCGTCTCTTGAAATCTTCGGTGGTGGAGCCCTCCGTTCCGCAGCGTCCCGTGATGCCAGGGGAGTTCTACGAGCGCGTTTTCTGGGATGCCTCGGATGCGCAGGCTATCGCGGACTGTCCCGATGCCAAGAATTTCATGTTCCCGGCAACGATGGACGAATCCTTCGAGGGCTTCTCCGAGCAGCAACTCGAACTGATTCGCCGAAACCTCATGATATTCCCGCACTGATATGAAACCGTCTAATTTTTCTGAACCGGTACAACTGATTGCGTTTGTTTTGCAGCGCGGCGGGGAATGGGACCCGACGGTGCTCTCGAAACTGGAGGGCGAATGGGGACCGATCCGTTACAAGGGAAAACTTTTCGCATTCGACAAGACCTCGTATTACGAGCCCGAGATGGGAGCGGGGCTTTATCGAGGTGTGCTGAGTTTTGAGAAATGCATCCCGGCCGAGTCTATTGCCTTGGAGAAAGCCAGAAGCAATGCCCTGGAAATGGCAATGGCTGCAGAAGGAGATTGTAGACAAGTTAATATCGACATTGGCTACATGGACCTGGACAAGGTGGTGTTGCCCAGTTATAAGCGCGGCCCCTTCAAGCTATATGCCGGTAATGGCGTGTGGCTCGACATGCTCTTGACTTATGCCAAGGGGCTGTTCCACCCGACGCAGTGGGCGTTCGAAGATTTCAAGCGGAACCCGTACCAGCACGACTTGCAGCTGATTCGGGAACGGTGGCGGAAGAGCCTCCGGACTAGTCCGCAGGAAACTCCATAAAAAAAGCCCCGGCTAAACCGGGGCAAATCTTTTTGCAGGGAATCGTTACTGCGCGGCCTTGGCGGCTTCGTAGGCTTCGAATTCCTTGTTAGCGTCGCCGTATGCCTTGCTGGCGCGGAAGCGGGCCACGTCGGCCTGCTTGGCGGCAAGTTCAGCTTCGAAGGCTTCGCGGACGAGCTTCGGATCCATGGCCATGATGGCGTAGACCTTCACGCCGTTCTCCTTGGCTTCGGTCTTGACCTTGATGATGGTCGCACCGCGGAGGGTAGTGGAGACAACGTTCTTCTTCACTTCTTCGAAGTGCTGGGTCAGCTCGGAACCGACTTCTTCGGCGTAGGCGCGGGTCAGGTTCTGCAACTTGGATTCGAGTTCGCGACCGATATCGGTACGGGCGTTCAAGTCGGCCTTGTCGTAGGCCACCTGTTCATCCTGGGATTCACCGATACCGAAACCGGCAACAACGCCCTTCTCAATAAGTTCGGTCTTTTCTTTCTGCAATTCGGCAAGAGCGCTTGCAGCCTTTTCTTGAGGGGTGCTGGCGCAACCGACAAAAAGGGCGGATATGGCAAGAGCGGCTAGAAGTTTCTTCATAATTTCTCCTTGGTAGGGTTTTAATTCATTCGTAAAAGTATTTTAATGAATGTGCAAAGTCAAGAGATTTTTTTTGAAAGTTACGATTTTGTGACGGATTTAATAAAAAAAGAAACTTGGATGTGATTGTAAATATATATTTGATAATGTATGAAAGCCCCTATGAAAATTCTTTGGCTGTCGGCAGTACTGTCGCTGGCTTTTATTGCCTGCAAGGATGAGGCGAAACCCCAGACAAAAGAGGCCCCTCCGGCTGAAACCGTAGTGGAAGAAACCCCTCAAAAGTCGATTCTTAAGGCAAAAGTTCGCAAGTCCCTTGGAGAGGCGGATTACACCCGCGGCGAGGTGTTAAACTGGAAACATGTGAGTGTTGGCCAACGTATTATCGAAAAGGACCGCATTCGTACGGCTTTTGAATCAGAGGTTGTTCTTGCAGTGGAGGATGGCTCCTGCCTGTGGATTACCGAGAATTCGGATGTGACTCTTTCGGCGGAAATGTTCGAAGCGTTGCGTCGTAAGGTGTCAATTGTCATCAAGAAGGGACGGATACATTTCGATGTCCAGAAACAGAAGATTGGCGATGCCTTCGAGTTCAAGACGGGTACAGCCGTGGCGGCTATCCGTGGAACGGCGGGCTTCGTTGGCGAAGTCGGCGGCAAGATGGTCGCTTCGTTGAAGGAAGGTCGTGTAGAAGTTACCGACAAGAACGGCAAGAAAGAAATGATTGTCAAGAACCAGACGGTCGTGGTGGACGACAAGAAGGGCGTTGTCATGATGGACTTGCAGGCATCTGGTTCTGCGGCTCTTTCGAAGGTGTTGGATTCCTTGGTCAAGTCCGCTCCCGAGGCCGACGTGGCACGTGAACTCGCGGTTGTGCTGAAGAAGTTCGATGCCGGCTACAAGGAACGTCGTAACGCATTCGAAAAGAACTTGAAATTCCAGGCATCCGCACTTCCTCCCGAGATTTATTTCCCGAACGTTACACTGCAGGCCCGCGTGAATCCCGGCGTGATTGTGACGGTGCTGGGCGAGACTGATACCGTTGGCGCGAACGGAATATACCAGCGTAGCTTTGAATGGGCCGACGACGCCTACGGCACCAAGCGCTTCTTCGCGAACTGCAGCGACGGCGAAGTTGAAATCCCGTGCTTCATGTGGACCACCGAATACGTGGCGCCTGCTGCGGAACAGCCTGTGGCGACGGATTCTGTTGCGGCTGAGGAACCTGCGGCTAAGAAACCCGCCGAGGCCAAGCCTGCCGAAGAAAAGCCGGCGGAGACCGCGAAGAATCTCGATGTCTCCGTGAGTATTTCTGGCCCGAAGGTTGAAAAGGTTCACAACAATGCGGAAACGTATACGGCGCGTATCAAGGTGAACCTTGCCGGCATAGGCAAGGCTGATTTGGACCAGGTAAAGTCTATTGTGTTGAAGCGTGGCGGAAACGTTGTCGAGACCGTGTCGGCGAACCAGATTACTTCGCTGAGCAGGGAATTCCGGCAGACCATCGAACGCAACAGGATTGTCCACTTCGATGTCGACGTGACGCTAAAGAATGGCAAGATCGTCAGTGCGCAAAAGACATACGAGGTGTTCTGCAACCCGCGTAACCACGTGGGCGGCGAGGATGCCGTTAGCCAGGATGAAGAGTATGAACAGCTCAAGTCCAGGGGCATGCTGAAGGAAGAATAGTGCCGGTGCGCTAGAAAGAATTTAAGGAGAAAAAAATGAAGAAATCGCTTGTGTTTGCTGCTTCCGCCCTCTTTTTGGCTGGGTGTGCATCGAATCCTCCCGTAGATAACGATCCTGCACGTGCTCGTGCCCATGCTGCCTATGATGCTGCCGACGAGGAATTCGGCGAAAAGCCGACTCCGAGCCAGTCCGTAAAAGCGCGCGATGAAGGTCCGGCCGTCATCGCCGTGTCGAATGCGACATTCAAGTCTCAGCCTACGGTCCTTGTGGCGCCTGCGATGGGGAAGGGCGAAACGCCGAACATCGAAGTCATCCGCAAGAATCCGCTCGCAAAAACTGCCATGGAAGTTATAAACGCCTACCTCACGAGTCGAGACTATAGCGTCATTGGCCTTGAAAGCCAGGCACAACTCGACGAAGTGGTACAATTGCAGTCGGACATCGCCGGTAACGACGAGGACCTTGCGTATGTGGCGGGCCTTTCCGTTGGTGCCGATATCAACATCACTTTTGCCGGGAGCATCCAGCTGGAAGACCTGGTGATTGACTTGAATGCGACTGAAGCTTCTACTGCCAATCTGATTGCGAGCGAATCCGTACGTTTCCAGAACAACGGCGAAAGCCAACGCGCCTGGGTACAGAGGGCTGTGCAGGAAGCCATCGTGAAACTCGAGAACAAGGTCCGTGACCGCTTGGCGAAGGACTTGGAAAAGGGCGTACAGTACAAGGTGGTGGCCCACTTGACGGGTGAATTTACCGACGAGCAGGCCGAGAATATTTCGAACATGGTGTCTACGCAAATTCGCAAGAAGTTCAACAAGATGCAGGTCATCTCGATGAGCCGCAATACGTTTGACCTTCTGGTCTATGCCGATCCGGATGCCTACGATGACGCCCAGATGGTTTATGACGTGTTCGTGGAAGGCTTGAACGGTTTGGCCAAGGTCCGCAAGCAGAATATCACCAAGAAACTGATTATCCTGGAAATCCAGTAGTATGAAACGAATCGCCTTTGCTCTGCTCCTTGCCTTTACCGCTTACGCATCCGCGGGTATGCTGAGTTATACCGCGTATTCCAAGAAGTCCCAGAAGGATGCCGACCAGTTGGCGCTTGATGGGCTTGCCAAACAGCTCCGCTCCAAGGTGGAGTCCGAGTTTGCTGTGACTAAAACCGAGGATGCCGAGGGCAATATCTCGGAAACGGTCCTGAGCAAGAAAAAGGTTTCGACGAACATCGTCATCAAGGGCGCAAAGCTTACCGCGGGCCCCAAGCAAGATGGCAAGTTCAGTTCGACGGCGACGGTCGATACCGACCAGATGGCATCGAAGATTCTCGTGGATCTTGCCGCAATCAACGACAAGATGAAGGAGTTGGACAAGATTATCCGTGCCGACATCTTGAACGGCGATTACCGCAAGATGACGCTCGACATGACGGACCTCGAAAAACAGGCGGATGAATACAGCCTGAATCTCGAGAACCTCTCGTGCCTGCAGAAAATTCCGCCGGAACTCAAGCTCGAGACAACCATCGGCAAATTGATGGAATTCGTGGTGGGCAACATGGCTGCGCTCAAGATGGAAACCGACCTCACGAGCGAAGCGCTGGTTGTGACCATTACCGATGTGGCAGGCCCCGTGGAATACTTCCCGATTGCGCTCACGCAAGACAACAAGGACCTCGCTCACGAAAAGACGAATGCCGAAGGTGTCGCCATCTTCCCGCTGACTCAGGTGAAAAAGAAGAAGCCGACCGGCGAAGTGACCGTTCACGCCGACTTGAAATTCAAGTATGTGCGCAAGTCCGATTTCATCACGCAGACGGTGAGTTACAGCAGCGAGAAGAGCGCCTGCACGTACCGCCTTGCATGCGACGGCCCCACGGAAGCGTGTGCCGCCATGCGTAAGTATTTGAACGACGCCGGAATCCCGACGCTCGACAAGGACAACTTGCCGCTGCTCTCGGTGAAGATGTCGACGGTCGACAAGATGAACGGCAACAAGAGCCTCTGCACGTCGCGCCTGACAGCCGTGATGCAGGCGGGCAAGGCCCAGCTGACGATTGACGCCCAGGGCGTCGGTCGTGATGCCGATGCCGCTCAGGTGAAGGCGGTGACGAAGCTGAACGCGACGAAGATATACAATACCTTCGGCAAGGCCTGCAAGTAAAAGCTACAGCAATTTCGCGAGTGCGGCGATAGCCGCCGTGCGCCCGCGTAGGCGCGTGTTGCCGAGTTTCAAGAGCTCGACTTTCCCGGCGGTGTATTTTTTTGCCAGTTCGATTTCACGGGGCGAGAAACCGCCTTCGGGCCCCACAAGGACCGTGACGGGGCGGGTGTTGCCGGAGGCTGCGCGAGAAGCGATGGAAGGCAGGGAAGCCTCGCCGTCTATGTCACAGAGAATGATGTCGCCGTTGTATCCTTCTAGCCAGCGGTCAAATTCGACGGGGCCTTCGATTCGTGTGAGCCAGGGCTTCTTGGATTGCTTGAGGCTGACGAGGCTCTTGAGTTCCGAACGGCGGACGGTCTTGTGGAGGTCGGAGTTCTTGGGCTCCTGCGAAAAGTCGGTGCGCAGGAAGGTGATGCTGTCGACTTCCATCTGGGCCGCGTGGAAAACGACTTCCTCGAGTGCGTCGTCCTTGAGGCAACCTATGGCGAGGTTCAGGAGCGGGCGAGGCATGGGGGCGTTTTCTACGGTATCTACGCGGACAAAGCAGGCTTTCGGGTCGGCGGTGACGATTTCGGCATCGGCGTAATGGCCCTTGCCGTCGCAAAGCTGCAGCGTGTCCCCGACGGCGGCACGGCATACGCGGATGGCGTGGCTGCTCTCGGTTTCGTCGAGTTCTATGTTGCCGACGGAAATGAGGGGACAGTAAAAGCGGCTATCGGGAGTCTTCATGTTTCAAAAATAAAAAAATATGCTATATTCATTCATGTGAGTTGTCCTGTTAAAGTTGTTGTTTTTGATTTGGACGGTACCCTTTACTTGAGCGGCCGTCCGTATCCGAAGGCCGTAAAAACCGTAAACGAAGTGGCCAAGAGGGTTCCGGTCTACTACCTCAGCAACAACACGAGCAAGTCTCCCGTCTTTTACGAGAACCGCCTTAAGGTCATGGGGCTTCCGCTCCGTGACGACGCCATCATTTCGGCGCTGTACCTTTCCCTGGATGCCATCCACGAAAAGGGAATCAAGAATGTTTACTTTTTTGCGAATCCCGAAGTGTTCGAGTGGTTTGCGGCCCAGGATCCGAGCCTCAACTTGCAGCCTTCCGTGGCCGATACCGAACTCGTCCTTGTCGCTTACCACAACAGCTTTGATTACCGCGAACTGTGCGAACTCAGTTTCCGCGTACAGCGCGGGATTCCGTTCTGGGTGACGCACACGGATTTCGTATGCCCCGATGCAAACGGCCCCGTGCCCGATATCGGGAGCTTTATGGCCTTGCTCAAGACTGCCTACGGCGTGGAACCGGAACGCAGCTTTGGCAAGCCGAACCCGGCCATGCTTTCGAACCTGCTGAAAAAGTACAAGCCCGAAGAAATCCTTTTTGTAGGCGACCGCCTCTATACGGACTTTGAACTGGCGAAACGCGCCGGCTGCAGGTTCGTGCTGCCGCTGTGCGGCGAGACGAAACGCGAAGACGTGGAAAAACTCGACGTGAAGCCCGAGCTAGTGGTGGAGATGGTCAGCGACATCGATTTTGGCAAATTTTTTGACGGGTAAAAAATTCTATAATAAGGAGAAAATGGAGCCGATATGAAAAATCTTTTCAAGCTTTCTATGCCTTTCGCCTTTGCGGCTGCAGGAATGCTTGTCGCCTGTGGCGATGACAGCAGCAGCGCCGAGGAACCCGTATCCGAGATTGTGGACCTGAAGGCCCCCTTCGAAATCATTACGGACAAGGCGAAGTTCTCCTACAATTCCAAGGATTCTACGCTTATCAGGAAGGACCCGGTTTGCAAGGAAGGCTCGCTTGGTAATCTCGTATGGAAGGCTACCGAAGATGATCCCGATACCGCTGTGGCCTATATCAACAAGTCTACCATAACGATGGTGGCCGATGGCGAAACCACCAAGTACGATTTCGAAGGCTCCAAGTTCCCGACGGGTTTGTGGTCCTTGCCCGAAGACGCTAGCAAGCGTTTTTTGGACGGATACCGCCTTACCTCGGACAATATGATGCAGAGCGTATTCCGCTTTGACGGAAACTGCTTCTTGAAGGATTTCTTCGCCTCGTTCCGCAAGGGCTACGATGCGCTTGAAGAAGCCGACTCCGTGCTGACTTCGTTCTACATGCGCTTCAGGGCGCCGAGCGACACTCTCGACGAGACGGAAATGCTCCGTAACATCCGTGCCGTGGACTGCGACCAGATTACGCTTTACGACGGCCTTGTCAGTGTCACGGTTAGCGACTTCACTCCGCATTCCGGAACGCTCAAGGTCGTTTACGACAAGAAGGAATGCAAGATCGATTTCAATCTCCGCTATGCTTACAGCGAATCCGACTGCAAGGCGGCCTACGCCGATTGGCAAGACGACAAGAATGCCAGCGAAACGTTCCGCTTCGAGGATTACTGGAAAGACGTGAACTACGACGATTACTGCATCGAGGAATTGATTCTCGCGATGAAGAAGGCTGAAGGCATTCCGCTGAAAAAGGAAGCCCGCGACGCTGACCTCGCGAAGGACTTTGCCAACATGATTGCGGATATCGTTGTTGACGGAATGAAGTAATCGCGATTCAAGATTTCAATAAAGCGAAAGCCCTCCGTAAAGGAGGGCTTTTCGTTTGTACGCTGTGGTTCATTGATGCCGCGGAACTGATTGCTGCGGCACTTGCCTTGCTTGTTATGCCTTGCGCTTGCGAACCAGCACAACCGCGGCAATTGCTATCAGCAGGATGACCGCGATGAGCGAGACCTTCGCACAGGCGTGGAGCGGAGCGCTCCTGTATTCCATGCGGACTTCGGATTTGCCCTTGGGAATCTCGACGGCGCGGAGCGTACCGAATGCCTTGTAGACCTTCGCGGGAGCGCCGTTGACGGTCGCGGTCCAGTACGGATGGTAGTTGCCCGCGACGACCATGAAGCCGGCACGGTCGCTTTCGACCTGGAATACTTGCGTGTCCATCTTGGGACTTGCGACAAGCTTCGCGAATCCCTGGATGGGACCTTCGGCGGCGACGCTTCCCTTGCTGTCGAAGGACGGGGCTTCGGAAAGGATGACCTTTTCGCGGTAGAAGAACTTGCCCGGCTCGTCGGCGTATTCAGGCGCGGCGGGAGCCTGTGCGACAGCGGCGTTATTTGCCGCGGCGGCGCTGTCTGCCGTGGCGGCCGACGAATCGGCGGCATTTGCGGATGTATCCGCAGCGTTTTCGGCGGCAGGTTCGGCAACAGGTTCGATAGCCTTAGGCTTGCGGATGGCCGCCTGCGTCTGGAGCGTCTTGATGGCTTCGGCATCGTCCATTACGACCGCTTCGCCATACAGGTAGGCTTCGCCCATCGCGGTCTGGATTGGCATGTACGTAGTTCCCTGACGGCTGTCGAAGATGATGGCTCCGATGTTCATGAGGTCGAGGAACGGATGTGCCGCTTCGGGATCGTTGATGTTCATCAGGTAGTTCGCGTTCTGCTGCCCGCCGCGGAATTCGCGGTAGCTTGCCAGTTCGTTGTCGTGGAAGCCGTCGGCATTGCGCATGTGGTATTGCGGGAAGGCGTTGGAGCCCAGCGCCTTGTTTCTGGAAAGCGAAAGCACACGCGGTGTGTTGAGGGAATCGCTCTTGTAGGGAGCCTTGATGGCGGCTACGACAGGGTTGGTCGGCTGGATATATTCGGCTTCGGCGACGTTCTGGATGAATATCCCGTCGATGAAGAACAGCTCGATGCCAGCAGCAAGGGCGAGGATGCCCACCTTGGCGGGAATGGCTCCCTTCCACTTGAATACGGCAAACGTGGCCGCCATGATTGCAAGAATCATGACGAATCCGGGGATGACCTTGCCGGCGGTTGCATTCATGGTAGCGGTATCGAGAGGCTTGAAATAGGGGGCTGCGACAGGGTCGCTCAGCAGGTTCTGCCCGCTCATCAGGAAAAGCCCGATGAATATGGCGCTAAAGAGAACGCCCGCCTGTACGCCTCGCGATGTGCCGGGAAGCTTGTGCTTGAGGGCTTCGATGAAGTTCGTGGCGTTCAGTGGTTTGTCCTGGTCGTCGACGCTCATGATGCCGAGGCATGCAATGGCGTAGAGTATGGTGACCACGAGGCCGAAAGCTCCCGTGAACAGGGTCCAGTTGTAACGTGCGATGACGCCAATCAGCAACAATACGGCGAACATGAAGGCTCCATGCAGCAGTGCACGGAATTCCTTGACGGCATTTTCGCCGTTGCCGGCAAGCGACTTGACGACAGGTGCTGCCATCATGACGAGCAACAGGGGCAGCCAGAACATGGACATGCCCGGTGCGCGGAAATTCTTTGCGCCGGGGAGGAAGTTGTACCACAGCTTGAACAGCGGTGAATGGACACCCATGCCGTAGCTGAGCGCGACGATGGCACCGAGTGCCCAGAAACATGCCCAGCGGCGCTTGCCCGGGAGGAACAGGCAGAGGAAGCCGAGGAACGTGAGCAAGGCTCCCGCGTTGTTGTGGTCGAGCTTGAAGCTGTTGTGTCCCCAGTAGAACGGGCTTCCCTGGGCGCCTGCTTCCTTCATGGCGCGGTATTCCTGCATGTCGATGTTGACGAAGGAACTTCCGTTGAGGTTGCCCGTTTTTTCGTCCTGTTCGTACACGTCTACGCCGATGAATCCAGGGAGGAGCATCTGCATCATTTCTTCTTGGTGCAGGCACCAGCTGGTGGCGTGACCGTAATTAGTGTGGCCGCCTTCACCGCGAACGGATTGCGTCGTGGTGTACAGGTAGGGCGGAACAATCTGGAAACAGCTGAGCGCAAGTCCGAAGGCAAGGCCCGCAGCGGCGAGGCCAATTCGCTTGCCACGAGTCTTGAGCCCGTCGCAGTGGAAGGCAATTTCGTAGAGGGTATAGAACCCGGCTCCCCAGAGGAATAGGTAGGTGAGCTGCAGGTGGCTTCCGAGAATCATCCAGGCGATGCTGAGCGCGAGGACGACCATGTAGGGGAAGCTCGCTTCGCGTACGACCTTGCGGATGGCGAGCAGGGCGAGCGGCGCGATGGCGAACACCATCATCTTTCCGTCGTGCCCGCCGTAAATGTAGGTGAAGTATTCGGGGGAGAACGCGTAGAGGAACCCGAGCAGGGCAGCCCACCAGCGGTTCCCGGTGAGGTTCCAGGCCAGGAGCATCGCGCTCATGAAGGCGACCCATATCGTCAAGATGAACTTGATACCCACGGCTCGGGCCGGGTCGGTCAGGAATTGGACGGAGACCAGCGGGTGGTAGGCATCGCCGAACAGGGCGTCGATAGTCGGAACGCCACCGAGGCGGCTGTCGTCCCATTCTGTCATGACGACGTCCTGGGCGCGCAAGATGCGGCTGCCGATACTGTTCAGCTGGTCGCTGTTGAGCATCAACTTGCTGGAGTCGAACGCAAATTCCCGGAAGATGATTAACAGGACCGCCATGAATACGATGGACATGACGGCGAAGAATACGGATTTCTTACTTAGAAAATTCATGCCTTCAAATATAAAAATACCGCAGCGAAACCACTGCGGTAAAGTCCAGATAAACGTTCGGAACTAGTCGAGCGTGTTTTCGTCGACCTTGTTGTACTTGACGAGGCTGTAGATGCCGAATGCGGAGATGATGCACACGGCGGCGATGACAACGTACTTGATGAATTTTCCCATGCGAGTCTCCTTATTTTCTCTTTCTAAAGATATCTGTTTTTGCGCTAAAAAACAAGTAGGTTTGTATAAATTTTTCTAAAAGTTACTCTTTTTCGATAATCAGGCAAATCACGGGCAGTTTCTTGTCGACTGCGTTCTCGCTCGGGATGATTTCGCTCGAGACGACACGGCAGTTGAATTCCTTCACGAAGAATTCAAGCTGGTTCTTGTCGAAACCGAGCCAGATGTGACCGTGAGTCGTACGGAAGGATTCTTCCTTGTGCTGGGCGAGGTCCAGCAGGGCGAGCGTTCCGCCCGGTTTGAGAATCCTGGTGGCTTCGCGGAGCGCGATGCGCGGGTCGGTGGCGTGGTGGAGCACCTGGCTCATCAGCACGAGGTCGGCGTAGTTGTCCGGAAGTCCAGTCTTGGTCATGTCGGCCACTTTTGGCGTGACGTTCGAAATCTGTTTTTGCTTCAGGATTTTTTGCAGTCCGCTGACGACCTTGGGATCGCAGTCCAGCGAGATGACGTTGTGGCAGCGGTTGGCAATCATCAAGGAGAGGTCGCCACCTTCGCCGCAACCGATATCCACGGCGGTTTCAAAGGGAACCATGAGCTTGCTGAACAGGCTGATTTGGGCCTTGAGGCTTCCGCCTGCCTGGTCGAGCTTGTGGATTTGCCCCTTGGTCTTGTCGGTGCGTTCCTGCAGGGTCTGTTCCGCGCGGCAACGTAGAATATCCCTGTCCTGGAGTTCTCCGTAGGCATCGCGGATGACGGAGAGCACCCTGGAACTCATCAGCAGGTCTTCGCTCAGGCGGTAGTAGGCCTTGATTCCGTCCCTGCGGTCTTTGAGGAGCCCGCATGCCGAAAGCTTGGCCAGGTGACGGCTGGCGTTACTCTGGTGAATGTCCAAAATGTCCTTGATTTCGTTGACGGTAAATTCCGCCTGGTCCAGGAGCATCAAAATCTTGAGACGCATCTCGTCGGAGATGGCGCCGAACAAATCCATCGTGGGGGTTATCGGTTCGCGGGTCATACTCCATTAATATAATTATTTATTTTTTCCGTGTGTTCCGCGGTATCCTTAAAAGGCTCTTCTGCACGGGCCAGTGCGTGGCCCTGTTTGCCATGCTGGGCGCCGTTTCTTCGCCCGCGGAATCGGCTCGCCATTACGAACTGACCTGGTTCCGTGACATGCCGCTGACTTTTTTCTCGGCCGTGTCGAGCGTGTATGGCAATTACCGCTATTCGCAGATGGACGTGCTTTCGGGTGATGATATCATTGACAAGTCCAGGTTGCTTCCGTGGGACAGACCCGTTGCCGGACGGTACAATGACGTTGCAGATAAAGTAAGCGACTGGGCCGCCGTGCTTGGCGTTGCCCCGCTTGCTTTGGCCGGATATTCCTGGTACGGCGGAGAGGCCACGGGGAAGGACTTTGCCGCCTATACGTTGATGTTCGCGCAAGCGCTGGCCCTGCAGAACGGGCTCGACTTGTTGGTCAGGTCTACCCAGCTATGGCCGCGCCCGTATAGTTACGCGACCGAGGGGGAAGGTGCCGAAAAGGCGCGTGACGCCCGTGGCGAGGCTTACGGGAGTTTCTTTAGCGGCCATACGTCCGCAGCTTTCTCGGTTGCCGTCTTTACGGGAGAATGGTTCAGCGAGGTCTATCCTGAATCGCCCTACAAGGGTGTCGTGTGGGCGGCATCCCTGTCTGCTGCCGGCATGGTCGGCGCGCTTCGCATTGCGGCGGGCAAGCATTTCCCGACCGATGTCGTAATTGGCGCCCTCGCCGGGACGGGAATAAGCCTTTCCGTCATTAAGTTGCACAAGGTGCAAAACGAAAGGGTCTCGCTTATCGCGGGACCCAATACGCTAGGCGTTTCTGTTCGGTTCTAGACCGATTTGATTTACTTGATGGTAGAGGTGAGACGGAAGGCGAGGCCCACGTCGGTCATCTCGTTTTCGCTGTAGACGCTGAACTGCAGCTTGGAAGAACCGATGTTCTTTACCCATGCGACGGTCCATGCCCAGTCGTCGTAAGTCTGTTCGGTAACCTGGTACAGGTTGTCGCGCCTGTTGATGTATTCCCATTCCACCATGAGGTTGCTCATGAGGGTGTTGAGGATACCGGCTTTCGGGGCGAAGTCCACACCGAGGTAGAACGGCTGGTAGTATTCACCCGGCTTGTAGTACTTGGATTCCGGGGCGATGTAGTTGCTGGCTTCCGGATTGAGATCGTCGTCTTCCTGGGTGTACACGCAGGCGTATTCGCCGTAGGCACGGAGGATCGGGAGCACGTTGTAGCTGGCGTAGGCTGCCACACGGTGGGTGAGGTATGCCGAGTTCTGCACAACGTCGACGAGGTTGCCGCGGTAGCCGAACTTCATTTCGAGCGGGAACGTGAACTTCATGTCTTCTTCGACACGGAGGTAACCGCGGTTGGCGTTGCCATCCTTGGCGGCGACCATGACGTTCAGGGAGCTGAGGCCGTGGATCCAGCCGAGCTCGACAGCGTTGTGGCTGTAATCACGCATCCAGAGACCGCGGACGGTCAGGTCCTTGTCGAGGTAGGTACCGAAGTGGGTCGACTGGGACCAGTCAGTCTTCCAGCGACCGATCTTCAAGTTCATCTTGTCGTTTCCGCCAAGAACCCACTTGTAGTTAACCCAGTACAGGTCGGCAAGAATCTTGTCGTAGTTCTTTTCTTCGATCTTGTTGCCGAATTCCGGGGCGAAAATGCGGAGCATGATTGTTCCGTCCAGGTTTTCGCTCTTGTACTGCCCACCCACATTGGCTCTTATCCAACCGCTGCTGAAGTTATTGTCTTCGTCGGCGATGGACTTGGTAACCTGGGTCTGGACATTGCCCTTGAGGGCGAAATCTCCATCGACGGCAAATGCGGCGGTGGCCATGCCGGCGATAACCAGTGTTCCTGCTATTTTTGACAGTTTCATTTTTTCCCCGCTAAATAAATGTTTACTTTGTTAAATATAAAAAACATTAGAAGAAATTTATATTCAGCCACCCCGTCTTTCCGTCGGAACTAGTGGCAAAACCACAGGCAACTTTGGTGTATTTCGTGCTCCGCATGTTCAAATAGTGCCCAATATAGGAGTAATCGGCGTCTTTTTCGGGGTCTCGTTCCCCGCTTTCGACCAATTTTTTCTCGTCCCACATCATTTTGAGGTAGCGTTTGGCAATACCGACCGTGTCGATTGTTGCGGTCAGGCTTACGTTCGGACCTGTGTTCTGGGCCCACTCGCCGCAGTCACCGAAGTGCCCGTGAGCGGAGTTGTCCTTGAGGTCGCTTGCGGCCTGATTGTCGGTGCAGGTCTGTTTTGCGTCTTCGGCCAGGACCAGTGGTTTGGCGTTTTCGGTCTTGCGGTACTCGTTGATGATGTCCAGGCACTGGCTACGCCAGTCCTTGCTTTCGCTTGCCGAGCTGGAAGGCTTGCTTTCACTGGACTCGGGCTTGGCGGCAGAACTGGATTGTACTGCGCTGCTGGACTTTGGCTTTGCATCGGAGCTCGATGACGTTGCGCTGCTAGACTTAGGCTTAGCTTCGGAACTCGATGACTTTGCACCGCTGGACTCGGGCTTAGCTTCGGAGCTCGATGATGCGATGCTTGTGGAATCGATGTCGTCATTTGCCCATGTGGTATCATATTTTACATCGACGGAATCTTCGGCAAGCCCATCGGGAATCGGGATGGTGAATTCTCCGTGGCTTACGTTCGTGGTGCCTGAGCCGTCGTCGGAGCAGGCGCCCAGGAGCAAGGCCAAGGCGGTTGCCGAAACAATTGCTGTAATCTTGAGTGCGCCTGATTTCATTTTCACCTTCCTTATTCAAGTCCTGCGACGCATCTTACGTAAAGCCCCTTCTGGGTGCTCTCGTCGGTGCGGTTGATGTTCTTGCCCTTCCTGCGGAATTCCCAGGAACGTCCCGTGTTCTTTGTGATGGAGGTGGACGACCAGTAGTGGCCCGTCGTCGCCTCGTCGCAGTATTCGTCCCAGTCCCTGCAGCCACCTACGCCCAGGTTGTCCCAGTTGACGCTTTCCTTCTGGTAGTCGCGCCATTCACCGTCGTCGGGGAGGTGCCATCCGGGAGGGCAGGCCTTCTTCGCTTCGTGGTAGGTGTAGAAGCGTCCGTGCTTCTTGCAGAACAGCGTGTCTTCCAAAAAGCACTGCTTGGCGGACTGGAGGCTGAACCTGAGGTTGGCGGTCATCCAGAGCCTGCCTGCCTTCTCCTCGACCTTGTACTTCTTGCCGTCGCGGGAGTCGGTCAATGTCATGTCGTCGCGGGAGACGTTCTTCTCGGCCAAAAGATCACGCTCGCTGACGCAACGTACGGGGACTAGTGCGGTGGGCGGGAGGATTACGGATTTCACGTTCCCGCGCTTGATGTCGAACATTACCACCTGGTTCTCGACTCCGTCTACGGCGAAGTAAGCAACATCCTTGTTCTTGATTTTCTTCTTGCTGTCGTTCTTGTCGAAGTAACCGCGGGTCTTTCCGGCGAAGCTCTTCACGTTAGGCGTCTTTCGCGGACCCATGAAGCGGTCTTTCTTGATTTCGCTCCATTCGGCGATAGTCGGGAGGTGGGTTCCTTCGGGGCACACGTTCTTCCAACTTTCGCTGGGATAGTATACAGTCCCGTTGCTTGCATGCGATTCGGAATTCTTGAAAGTCAAATTTCCGGAGAACCAGTTCAGCTTGCCGCTGGGGATAGTCTTGTAGTTCCGGCTATCGCGGGCATCCATGATATTGGTGGCAAAGGAGAACGTTGTAAAAAGAGAGCAGACCACAGCCAAACGGCCTATTACACCTAGCATTCACACCTCAAAAATCTATGTTACGGAGAACGGGGGAGTTCTTCTAGACCAAATATATAACGAAAAAACGCAATGTGAAGGCTTGCGGAGTTTTTTCTTGAGAAAAACGTTTTTTACACGCTTTTTTTTTAATTACGGCAGCCTGAATCCGTCGTCGTCTAGGATGATTTTGCCTTCGCGGAAGAGGGTTCCGAGAATTTTCTTGAACGTTTTTTTGGACACGCCGAATTCCTGTCGGATAATCTCCGGATCGGAGTGGTCTCCGTAGGGGAGCGAACCGCCGGCCTCTTCCAGCTTTTGCAGGATGGCGGCAGGGCTTTCGCTGTTCATGATTCCCTTGTAGCCGACAGGCGAGAGGTTCAGCGTAATCTTTCCGTCGGAGGTGAATCGCTGGATGTAGCCGGTCATCGTGTCGCCGATGTAGATGCGTTCCATGCCGCGGGTCACCATGAGGCGCCCGGTATAGCGGTAGTTCACCAGGAAGTCGACGTAGTCGGGAGTCACCTCGTAGGCGGCGAGTTCAACGCGTTCGCCGATGTGGAGCTCGGAGGTGTCCGTGTCCAAAAAACTCTTGATCTTTTCGGTGGCGACGAGGCGTCCGCTCTTTTCATCGAGGAGAACGTAGACAACGCACTTGTCGCCGCGCTGCAGTTCGCCGAGCTGCTGCTTGTAGGGGAGGAGCAAGTCCTTGTTGAGGCCCCAGTCGAGGAAGGCCCCGATGCGGTTGACTTCCTTGACGGTGAGAACGGCAAATTCGCCGACTTGCGCAAGGGGCTTGTCGAGTGTGGCGATGGGGCGGTCTTCGGAATCCATGTACACGAACACGTCGATGATTTCGCCTTCTTCGAGCGTGAACTGGTTCTTGTTGCCGGGGAGTAGAATGCGTCCGCCCGTCTCGAGTTCTAGGTAGAATCCCTGGGGCATGATGGCGTCGACGCGTGCGCGGTTAATTTTTCCGATTTCCATTTTTTTAGCCTTTCCGTTCAGGTGTTGGTGTCGCGACCATCCGCGACAGTATAAATATAGGATTTTACGGGGCTGTGCTCGGGGCAATCTCGGCGAGAGGCAATTCCTTGCAGTGCCGCATGAACTTGAGAGTCTCCTTTTCGCCCTTTTCGGCAAGCATCTGCAACAGGTACAAAAGCTTGCGGTAGGTGGTAGGTGTCATCTTTTCGTTGGCCGTACTCTTTTGGAGGTATTCGAGCGGCGATTTGTCGGTGTAGCCTTGCTTGTTGTACGTCTTGGAGGCGGCGACGCGGTCGCAGAACATCTCCTTGATGTAACGGTCGGGCATGTCCATCGGTACGATTTTCTTGGTGGCGAGTTCGTAGTCGTACCAGAATTCAAAGTGGTGCTTGTTGCGGCCCTTGTGGTGCATCCAGGCAAGGCTCATGCCCTTGTCGCGGCGCTCGCCGTTGTTCGGGGATTCCTTGCCGCTGTAGTAATGCGCTCCCGGGATGAACTCCGTGGGCGAGTACTTGGACAGGTCGTGAAAGAACCCCTGGAATCCGATGCCGGCCCTGAAACACAGGCGCACGACTTCGTGGCGATGCCTCGTGATGGTAATAAAGTGCCGGATAGGATGGAACATGCGAAAAAGATAAAAAAAGCCGACGCCTTCGGGAATAGAAATTATATTTCGGATATGAATCCTTCCATCGATTTTATCGGCGATATCCACGGGCATTACGACGAGTTGCGACTGCTGCTTGCAAAGCTCGGTTACGTGGAATCGGCGGGGAGTTTTCGCTATCCCGGCGGTGCGCGGACGGTCGTCTTTCTGGGCGACTACATCGATCGCGGGAACCAGTCGCGCGAGGTCGTCAACCTGGTGCGGGCCATGCGCGACTCCGGAGATGCCGTAGCGTTGATGGGAAACCATGAATTCAATGCATTATGCTTTTGGCAGCTGAACGGCGCGGGTGGCTCGCACGTGATACACTGCATTCGCGGTGGCTACATGCGTGAACATAGTTTCAACAAGGTCGCCATCCATGCCAAGACGGTCGAAAGCTACAAGGGCCGTAAGCAGGAGTTCGAAGAAATGCTCGGGTTCCTCCGGACATTGCCGTTCTTTTTGGAAACGGATTTGTTTCGTGCGCAGCATGCCTGCTTTGACCATGGCGCAGCACGTACGCTAGATGCCGCGGGCATCCACAGCTTTTCCGACGGAGATTTCAATGAACTGATGGCGCGTGCGAACGACCAGTTCAACGAGTACGATGCTTCGCTCTTTGACCCGATAAACTACTTCTTGAAGGGCCCCGAGATGGATTTGCCCGACGGTATTACGTTCCGCGATGGCGAGAACGTGTTGCGCAAGCGTGCGCGTATCCGGTGGTGGATTGACCCGAAAAACAAGACGTTGCGCGAGCTAGCCTTTCAGCCGGGTGTGGAGTTGCCTGCTTGCGAAGCCCCTGCGGAGGTGTGCGGGCGCGATTTTTATGGCGAAGGGGAGCGGCCCGTGTTCTTTGGCCATTACTGGCTTACCGGAATGCCTCGGCTGATCCGCCACAACGTGTGCTGCCTAGATTACAGCGTGGCAGGTTATCGTGGCGACGGCCGGCTTGTCGCCTACCGCTTTGATGGCGAACAGAAACTCGACGAAAGCAAGTTCGTGTGGGTGGAGGCTATCTAGACGATAGAAGAGAGACGAAAGACGAAAGAGTATTTGAAACAGATGGGTTCGCTGAAGGTGACGGTTGTTGTCCTTGTCGCCTTTTTGGTGCTCACGTTCTGGGGAACACTGGCGCAGGCGAATGCGGAGGCTGCAGGAATGCCGGCTTCGGTTGCCATCGAGCGCTTTTTTGACAGCTTCTTTATATGGGTGCTGGGCGTTGTTCCGCTGCCCGCGTTCAAGAGCGTCGCGGTTGTTGCGTGCGCGAACCTTATCGCGAGTATGGTTTTTCGTATGCCCCGCGGTTGGAAAAACGCGGGCCTCTGGCTTATGCATGTTGCCTTGCTCGTGTTGCTCGCGGGTGGCGTTGTCGGGAATGAAATCAAGCGCGAATACAACGGATTCGCGGCCGTGACGCCGACGAAGGCGCAAGCGGAAAACGTGAAGTTCTTTGATGCAAAGGACAGCCTCGGGATTGCCCCTATGGGCGAAAGTGCGAGAATTCTTGAAAACCGCTGGCCGTATTACGTACAATACCGCGGGAGCGTGGAGATGGCGCCTGGCAAGAGTGTCGAGATGTACAAGGCGTTCTACGACCCGTTCCATTTTATCCCGTACGCTTTTATGGTGCTGTTTCTGTTGGGGGCAGCGTTCCATTATGCGGTGAAGGTGCGTGCTACTCGAATGAGCGCATCTCGAATGCCCGCATCTCGGATGGGCGCAAAAATCGTGCCGTTGTTGGCGCTTGTTGCGGGCCTTGTCGTGATGGCGCCCGCCAATTCGCAGGCGTCGGCGCAACCGACGACCATCTGGGAAGGCCTGAAGGCGGATTCTCCCGTGCTGGTAGATTCTGCTATTCGTCCGTTCGATTCTTTTGCCCGCGGGTTCCTCGATGATTTGAACGGCCGCGTGACATTTAAGTGCGGGAAGGTTCCATACTGCGAAAAGCGGGAGGTACGAAAGCTTTCCGCCGGGGATGTCGTGCGTCTGATTTTGAACAATCCCGAAGAGGCGAAAAACCTTACTCTGTTCAAGGTGTTGCGTAGCGATGCGGCGCGGGCTTTGAGTTTGCCCGAAGACCGCCGTTACGTGAGTTATGCGGACTTGTTCCCGGCGCGGAGCTTGCTGGAACTCTATGCGAGCCGCGACGATAACCATCCGGCGACATCAGAGATGAAACGGCTTTATGCGAACGTGCTGCAGTATGAAGCGATAAAGAATGGAACCGCGTTTACCGTTGTCGAGGATTCTTCTCCGGAGTCGGGGAAAGTTGATGCGAAACGGCTTTCGATGGAAGTGTTCTACCATAAGGCGAATCTTGCCTTGATTGCCTTTGCCCTTGCGTTTGTCGCTTGCCTGCTGGCTTCGCTGAATTTGATTTTCAAGTCGCGGAAGTTGGATGTTGCGGCGAATGGGGCGTGCGTTGCGGTGTCGGGAATTCTCGTTGCCCTTTTTGCCTTGCGCAGCTACGTTGCCGCCCGCGCTCCGCTTTCGAGCCTGTACGAAATCGTGCTGCTCGTAGCGATGCTCCTGATGGCCTTTGAGGCGGGGGCGTTTTTCTTGTGCAAGCGCCGGACCTACACGCTCATGGTTCCCGTGACCTTGATGGCTGCGGTACTTTTGTTCTTCTCGAAGTTCGTGCTGGAGCCGGGCGATACGTTCAGGCCGATTCCTGCCGTACTGAATTCTTCGGTGTTCCTGACGTTGCATGTGTTCACGATTGCGCTTGGCTTTGCGGGAATGATTCTTTCGGGTGTCGTGGCGCACTTGGCGCTGTTCCGCATGCGCGCCTTGCCTCACGGCAGGACGCCTCTTGCAGAAGACTCGGCGCCTATTGAATCGCTGATGTATGGTACGCTCGTCTTTGGTGCTGTATTTACCGTCATAGGTACGCTGCTCGGTGGCGTGTGGGCCGATTACGCGTGGGGACGCTTCTGGGGTTTTGACCCGAAGGAATGCGGTGCACTGTTCGTAATCCTCTGGGCGATGCTCCTGTTGCATCTGCGTGCGGGGAGGCTTGTCAGTGAGCGGGCCTTTGCCATGCTCAACTGCTTTAACATGATTGTGACGTTCCTCTGTTGGTTCGGCGTGAACCTGCTTGGCGTCGGGCTGCACAGTTACGGATTCCAGGGTGGAACCGCGGCTTGGCTTGGTGCATTTATCGCCGTCGACGTACTCCTTATCTGCCTGATTTGGCGTTCTGTCGTATTACGAGTAAAATAACGTCCTCGTTTCGGCGAATTTTTATATATTCACTAGAATGGAGGCATGTAATATGCAATTGGTGACTACGGATTTTATTACGGGAAAAGAAATTGAGACTATCCAGATGGTCAAGGGAAGTGTCGTGTTCAGCAAGAACGTGGCACGTGACTTTTTTGCAGCTGTCAAGACGCTTGTTGGCGGTGAAATCGCCGGCTATACCGAAATGATGAACGATGCGCGCAATATTGCGACGCAGCGCATGGTAGACGAAGCTTCGCGCCTTGGTGCCGATGCTGTCGTGAATTTGCGCTTCACGACGTCTTCCGTGATGGCGGGTGCGTCCGAAATCATCGCTTACGGCACTGCCGTCAAGTTCAAGTAATTCTTATTTGCTTTTCTTGGCGCGGACGGCTAGCCTTACGCCGTCCGCGGCACTCGTGACGATGCCGCCGGAATAGCCCGCGCCCTCGCCGAGCACGAAAAGTCCCTTCGTGTTGACACTCTCGAGCGTATCGTTGTTGCGCGTGATGCGTAAGGGCGAACTCGTGCGCGTCTCGGGCGCGACGATTAGCCCTTGCTCGATGAATCCCGGAATCTTGCGGTCAAAATTCTGGAATCCTTCTGCGAGCGAACTGCAGATTTTTTTGTCGAGCCAGTCCCAAATGTTGCTTGGCACAAGTCCGCAAGGGTACGTGGACTTGGGTAGGCTCTTGTCGGCATGGTGGGCGAGGAAAGCCTTGATGGTCTGTGCAGGGGCCGCGTAGTTTTTGCCGCCGACGTCGAAGGCGTCGCGTTCCGTTTTGCGCTGGAAATTGAGCCCGCCGAACGTGGTGCTGCTCGCGTCTACGGGGACGACGATGGCGCCGTTTGCCGTTTTGCCGTTTCGGCGGCTGTAGCTCATTCCGTTGGTGGCAAGCGTTCCCGGTTCGGAGGCGCAGGGCACCAGTACACCGCCCGGGCACATGCAAAAGCTGTAGGCGCTGCTCGTTTTGCCTAGTGTAGGCGTGGCGAGAAAGTATTCGGCGGCTCCGGTAAGGCGCGTGTCTACGCCTTTGCCGAGCTGGCGCATGTCTATGAGCGCTTGCGGGTGTTCTACGCGGACGCCCATCGCAAAGGCCTTGCTTTCGAGGGTGACTCCGCGGGCTGCGAGCAGTTCGTATATGCCGCGGGCGGAATGTCCGGTGGCGAGTACGAGCGCTTCGCACGGTTCCCAGTTTGCAGAAGCGTTCGAGGCGGTTCGCGTGTCGCGCAGCTTGATTGCGGCAATGCGTCCGTCCTTGATTTTGATGTCTTCGAGCGTTGTGTCAAAATGAATCTTGCCGCCGAGACGTGCGATTTCGGCACGGATTTTCCGGAGCATCAGCACGAGCCTGTCGGTGCCGATGTGAGGCTTGGCGAAGGTGACGACGCTTTCGTCGACGCCGAATTCCACCATGTCGCGCAGGACGGTTTCGCTGTAGATGTTGCGGCTGCGCGTGTTGAGCTTGCCGTCACTGAATGCGCCGGCCCCGCCTTCGCCGAACAATACGTTGGAATGTTCGTTGAAGACGCGTTCGGCGAAGAACCTGCGGATGTCGCGGAAACGTTCCTCGACGGGCTTGCCCTGCTCGTAAAGATCCACGGTGAATCCGCGACGCAGCAGGTGGAGGGCTGCCCACAGCCCTGCGGGGCCCGCGCCTATAACGTCCACGTGGCTTGCCATCGGGACGCTCCCCGTAAGCGGGTCGCTTTCGAGAGTCTCGCGCTCCCGTGTAGCTTCGATAAGCCCACGAGCCGCGTTGCCAGTGGCGCGCAACGGGACTTCTACGTCAAAAATGACGTTGTAACTCCAGTGCGGGTCGCCCTTGCGTCGGCTGTCGAGCGCGAATCGTTCGACTTCGAGATTGAAAATTTTTTCGGGATGTAGACGCAGCAACTTGGCAAGGGCCTCGCGGACCTTGCCCTTGCGGTGCAATTCTACGGAGAGTTCTCTATAGCGGTAAGTGTGCATCGGCTAGAAGACGTAATTCAGCTGGACTCCGCCGAAGAAGTCGCGGTATTCGCTGGAAAGGTCGTCCGGACGCATGTACGATGCCGCACCTAGGCTCCATACGCTGTAGAAGTGCTTGGTATGGTTGACTCGCAAGCTCACGTCGCCGAGCAAATCCGTTTCGGATTCGTCGAAGTCTTCGGAATGTTCTTCCCAGGAAGTCGTCATGTAGCGGAACTCCCCGTTGAGGCCGAGAATAAAGAAGTTGTTTTTGAACGGAATCTCGAATTCGTCGCTGATGGTGATTTCGGATTCTTCCATGTCGTCACGCTTGTAGCTCTTGAAACGCGGCGTAATGGAAATTCTGTTCTGGATGTTCTTGAACGACGTTGTCGCCGACATCGGGTAGCGGTGTTCGAAGTAGTTGGAACCGCCGAAATAATAACCGAGCTTGGCCCAGGTGGTATCGTGGAGGTCATAGTCCTCGATGAGGCTATCCTTGAGGAATTGCGAACCTTCGGCGCGGATAGTCCAGAAACCGTCCATCTTGAATGTCGTGTGGAATGCCTTTACGCTCACGCCGGCATTGAAGGTATGCTTGAAAATCTTTTCCTGGAATCGGCTGGCCAGGTACGGTGCGTTGTAGAGGGAATTGTAGTGTTCCCAGCGGGCGGAGTCGACCAACACGGCATTGTCTTCGTAGATTACCGTCGATGTGGCGTGTCCGTCGCGCTTGCTGAACCATTCGTCGTTGTAGATTCCGTCTTCGAGCTTGAAGTCTCCGTACAGGCGGTAGGGGCGGTACTGTTTCTGGTACTGGAAGTTGTAGCCGGCCGTGGCGACGATATTCTTGTTGATGTCGAACCTGTGTTCCATGCCCATGTTCTGGGTGTACTTGGTGCGGTCGTAGTCAAGCTCGTGCTCGTTGAACCAGCCGCTGCTTGCGTCCGAGAAGATTCCCCAGCGGGTTCCCTCGCTAAGGCCGAACAGGTTCGTCTTGCTTCCGTTCGCGGCATTCTCGACGTTCAATTCGTAGCTGACGGCAAATGTCCAGAAGTTGAACACGTCTTGTTCCAGGCGGGCGTTGAACTGCCTGAAGTCGCTAATCTGGTTGTCGGAACCGGCGCTGTAGAAGTCTTCGCCGATGTACTTGATGCCGCCGGAAATGTGGGTGTTGTGGATGTTCCAGTTGAGCGTCCCGCTTAGGGCGATATTCTGGCTACCCCAGTTTTCGCCAATGAAACGTCCGTCGTCGCGGTCTTTCTCGGTATCCTTCTGGGCATGCTTGGCAGAACGGATGAGCGTGCGGAGGGAATCCCTCATTTCGGTATCCCTGAGGGCGGGCCCTTCGCCGAAAATCTCGACGAGTTCTTCGTGGCTCAAGGAATTGATGCGGTCCGTGTTCTGCATCAGGCTGCGCATCTTGGAGAACGAAGACACGTTGAGTCCCGCTTCGGAGAACACCTTGTTGATGGCCCTTTCGCGGATGACGTCCGTCGTGTCGGCACGTCCGACAGCAATCTGGCCGTTGAGTTCGATGTCGCCCGGGAAGAACAGCCAGTTGCCTTCGGCGAACATCGTGAGCGAACTGATCATCGGGTCGGCCGTGGTATAGCGAGTCGAAGCTCCGTCACGGAGCAGCGGGTCCTTGAGTTCGTCGTTTGCGTAGATCGCGCCGACCTTGGCGTCGAACCTGCGCACCGGGGCCCACTTGAACGATCCGCCGTAAGCCATGCGCTGCGCCTGGGCGGTGCCGTCTTCGATGTAGTCCTTGTATATAAAGGGATGGCGGTCGCCGGGGACCATACTCCTCTTTGCCTCGCCAAAGAATCCGTTGACCTCGAAGAGAGGCTTGTCGGCGTTGTTCCTGAGGAGGGAGAGGGTGTAGTCTATGCCGAAGAGGGGCATCCCTGCCATGTAGAGGTCTCCACCCGTCTTTTCCTGGTCGCCGAGGACCACGCGGTTCATCGCGTCGGTGTAGGTCAGGGTGACCGGGTTGGGCGAGAAGTGGTTCCAGGAGTCGGTCGTGATGTCCGTGTTGAATTCAATCGTCTTGCCGTCGGCCGATTGCATGTAGAGGTAGGCGGCAAGTTCAGCGCCGAATCCGGGAACCTGGAACAGGTTCTTGAAGCGCTTGCCGTCTGCGATGGTGTCGTTGCCGACAATCTGTTCGCCGTCGCGGTTCGTGCGCGTTCTTACATAATGGTAGTTGCCGCCGAGCATCACGTTACCCAGGACGGTCCACGCCTTGGTCGAATCCTTGGGAACAATGCTTTCGCGGGCTTCGCGGTTCAATACGCCAATCTTGTCGGCCGGCTTGAACGGACGGCTCTCGACTCCGGGTATCTCGGGATTGGCGGGCAGGGTGGACAAAAGCGCGATGGATGCCGAACCGAAATCCTTCTCGTTGCCTTTCACGCTCGCGATGACGGATTCGTCCATGATGTCGATGCCTGCGGCACCGACCTTGTTGCTGTCGACATTGGTGTTGTGGAATAGGAACTGGTTGTTTTCCTTGCCGACAACGCCGTATTCGTTGGACTTGATTTCGCTGCTGTGTATGACCGTGTTGGCGAGCTCGGAGTTCAGCAGGGCGAAGCGGTTGTCGTGGAAGTTGTTGCGGTCGGCGTAAATGTCGGCGTAGTTGGCCGCATGCAGGGCAACGCCCTTGTTCTGCGAGAACTCGGTCGACATGATGGACGCCTTGGCGTCGCGCACGTACACGCCGCGTGAAGTCGTGTTCGAGATTTTAGACGCCTGCAGGCTGAGCGAACCTTTTTCGATGGCGATGCCGACTTCGGCGTCGGAGATGTTCGCACCGAACATGTAGAATTCTTTTTCACCGGTGAGGAAAATGCCTTTCCAGCTTCCGGCGGTTGCGGGCTCCTGGGCGGAGCGGAATACGACCGGGGCCGCCTGGTTGCCGGCGATGGTTAGGCTACCGCTGTTGACGTAGAATCCGGTTCCCGGCTTGAACAGGAGCGTGACTCCGGCCTGGATGAACAGCGCCTTGTCGCCTTCGACGGTAAGGTCGCTTGTCACGAGATACGGGGACTTATCGGCGGTGAGCATGCCGTGTACAGCGCCACCGATTTCGGTTCCGCTGAGGAGGACGGGGGCGGGTTCGGCAGGGGCTTCGGCGACGCCTGCGGGAGCGGCTGCTTCAGAAGCGGCAACCGCTTCGGGTGCGGCGGCTTGCTCTGCGGGGGCCTGTTCCGTGGCGGCCTGTGCGGGAGCCTGTTCTGCGGGTGCTGTTGCGGGCTGTTCCGCCTGAGGTTGCTGTTCGGTAACGGGGGCGGGCTGCGGAGCGGGTTGCGCTTCAGCTTGATTGGCGGGCTGTTCAGGAGTCGTGGCCGGTGCGGCTTCGGCGGCGGGCTGTGCTGCAGCAGGCTGCGGTGCTGGCTGGGCCTCGGCTTGCTTCGCTGGCTGCTCGGTGGCCGCTGGCGCTGGTTGAACGGACTGTGCGGTCGCGGGCTGGGCTGCTACGGGCTGTTCGGGTGCTGCGGTTTGGGGCGCAGCTTCTGCGGGGGCCGGAGCCGCCTCTGCCGGGGCGGCTTGGGTTTCCGGTGCCGGTGCTGCCGGTTCTTGGGCTGCAGGTGCGGGGGCCTGGGCGACTGCCAGGGCAGAAGTGATGGCAACGGTGGATAGAATGATTCTGTAAGGATGCTTCATTATCGGACCTCGCCATTTGGTTCGTTGTAGGTCACACTACTCTCAAGAATGCGGCCGTTGTATAGCTTTACTTTCACCCTGAAGGTAGTCTTTGCCATGTACTCGACATCGACGGGAAGGGTATATTCGTGCTCGTCGATGGAACCGTTCGTGTTGGATAGGTTGAGCAGGTATCCGACCTTGCCGTCCTGTGTTACGGTGATGCTCTCGACCTGCGACAGGTCGTTCCGGCTAAGCTTGTTGATTTTTATCCGCAGGGTTTCGTGCGATACATTGTCGAAGTCTGGCGGTCCCTTGGGCTGGCGTTTGGGGGACATCTTGGAGTGACCTCTCTTGCCGTTGATGGTCACGAAGGCGGTGGCGTTGTTGTCGTAGCAGGCAAGAGCCTTCGATGCGGAGGTCTGGTTCTTGGCCTGGTCGGTAACGACGACCTTGTAGGTGTATTTACCCTTGGACAACTTGAAGGAACCACCTTCGTTACCGTTGACAGTCCTTTCGGCGACAAGTTCGTGGTCTCTGTAAATGGATACGATGCCGAAGTCGTCTTCGTTACCCCCGACCTTGTAAGTCGCTTCGCACTTGAGGTTGGTGATGGCGGGCTGGATAGTGACGGTCGGCCTCGCTGTATTTACGGACTTGCATGCCTTGTTCACGGAGATGGGAAGGCTTGCCTTGGCCATCATCCCGTCGGGGTAGGTTGCCGTTACGTCGATACTTTTTGCGTTCCAGTTCATCGAGGCGTCCTTGATGGGGACAATCTGCGAGAATTGGCGTTCCGATGCGGGCAGACCTATGTGGAACGTGCGCTTTCCGGTGACGATGTCGATGGAGATGGTCTGCAAGGAGTCTATCGCCAACTCGGGGAGGAGTCCGTTTATCGTGATGGAACCGTTCGTGCAGATTTCTTCGGTGTTGGCATCGATCTCGAGTACGTTGGCCGGGGCACTGGTGTCTTGCGCGACGGCCTTGTTGGCGGTGTCAATGGCTGCATTGTAATAATAGGTGTGGGCTTCGCCGCAAGCGAACTGCAAAACCGCCTTTTTCATGTTCTGCGGTACGAGGTTGGCGGGAATTTTCAGCTTGGCTGCTTCCGCGGCAACGTCTATGGTGTCGATGCAAGTGAATTCGAACTTCTTTTCGCCGATGAAGGTGGGCTCCCAGTCGACGGTCTTCTCGACGGTGGCTGCGTTCTCGCCGGCGAGGATTCCGTTCACGAAGATGGATTTGGGGGCGTGGGAGCAGGTGACCTTGAGGTCCACCTTGCTTGTAGAGATCATGTCGGGTAGGGGAGCGACCTTGCATCCAGCCTCGGTGGCCTTCTGCTTCTTGAGGGTCTCGACCAGGCCGTTGAGTTCGTTTAGCAGTTTCTGCAGGGTGGCGTTGTCGATTTCGCCGTTCGCCTCGTCGACGGCCGCCATGACCTTGTCAACGACGTTCCCGTCACCTGCGTTCGGAGTCTGGATTTTCTGGAGGTTGCACTTGCCGCCGTGGACGATCATGAGTTCGCCGGCGTTGATGGAACCCGAGGCTCCACAATCGTCCTTGATGTCCATGTTGCCGGAATTCAGGCCGAATACGGAGAATCCCTTCGTGGAAATGCCCGCGATACCGTCTGTTCCGCGGATGGCGGCCGTAGCCGTACCCGTCTTGAACTGGAGTTTGCTCTTGCCCTTCTGTTTCTGGGCGTCAAAACGTACCTTGCCCTGCTTGACGTCGGCCTGGGCGGACTGGACTCCGTTGCTCGACTGGAGGTTCGTGAATTCAACGAGGGAGTTCTCTTCGACGGAGATGATGGACCCGTCGGGGAGGGCCACGATGACCTGGGCCTCGATTCCGGTGCGGATTTTGTCCTTTTCGCGAACCTTGCCGCCGGTCTTGGCGTCGGTTTCCTTGCCCTTGGTGTCGATTATCTTGCGTTCGTCACCGATGGCGAAGCGGATCTTGCCTGCGGCTGCCAAAGGGTATGAGACTAGACCTGCGAGAAGCACGGCTAGGACCTTAAAATGGTACGAAAACGGCATAATCCCTCTCGTTCAAGATGTAAACCTTTATAAATATATGATTTATTTATCGCGGTTAGAAGAAAATTGTATCTTTTAGGTATAAAATGTGCTTTTATCTAGAGGGGATACCAAATGAGTATGGAAATTGAAGAACCCACCGTCGAAATGACCGACATGGAAACCGGTGAACAGGTCATCAAGGAACTGGACAAGGCCGTCCTTACCAAGGGCGCCTGGCAGACCATGATGTTCCTTTGCCAAGAGAAGAACGCAAAGACCGGCGAGTTCGGTGAACCCAAGGTATACCTGCGCCGTTACCAGAAGGCTGGCGGTGCGTTCAAGGCACGTAGCAAGTTCAACATCAGTGGCAAGGCCCAGGCCGAGGCCATCATTGAAAACCTGAAGAAGTGGTATAACATTTAATGCCAGACCCTGCTAGTCGAAAACGTAAGTACAACATCGAGTTCCTTTGCGAGGGGGACATCGAGGCTTTCCCGTACAAGGACAAGTTCGAAAAGATGGCTCGCAAGCTCCTTGCCGAAGAGGGCAAGGAAAAGGACGTGAACATCGTCCTCTGCACCGACGACTTCGTGCGCACCATGAACCGCGACTACCGCGGGCTCGACAAGGTGACCGACGTGCTCTCGTTCGAATGGAAGAACGAGCTGGGCGTCGAGATTCCCGAAGACGAGGCCATGCTCGGCGAAATCTACATCGCGCGCGAACAGGTACGCCGCCAGGCTCCCGAATACGGGAACACCTTCTACGCCGAACTCAAGCGCGTGATTGTGCACGGGCTCTTGCACCTTTCCGGCTACGACCACATCAAGGCGGCCGACCGCAAGGTGATGCGCAAGCGCGAATGTGAATTTTTGGGCCTTGACCCGTACAAGGAGAAGGCCTAATGGAGAATACCGAAACTCTTTCGATAGTCGTACTGTGCCTGCTCCTGCTTTCGTCGGCGATTTTTTCGGCGACCAAGTGTGCGTTCAGCCTGATTTACTCGAAGCGCGATTCCAAGGATCGTGACGACCGCGAAGAGAAGATTGCCGATATCGTCAAGTGGCGCGGTTTCAACGAGTGCGTGTCCATCGGCCGCATCTTCGGTAACGTGGGTGCCGGACTGCTCGGGTTCTTTATGCTCGAGAATTCTTCGTGTGCCTACGTGCAACAGCACCCCTACGTGTCGCTTGCCGTGTATGCGGTTGTCGCATGCGTCGCTATCTACATCGTGAGCGTGTTCATCCCGTACCTGGTCGCGAATCTCAAACCGGATACTTTGTCTATAATCCTCGTGCCGCTATTCCGCATAATTCGGCTTCCGTTCATCCCCGTGGCCAAGTTTTGCCACGTGCTGTTCGTCAAGCTGCTCGAACTGTTCGGTTACGATTCCAAGCTGAGCTTCCTTTCCGAAGAAATGCGTGACGCCGTGCAGGCGGACCTTTCGGATACGGGTGACGGCGAGGAGGAAGGCCTCGAAAAAGAAGAACAGCAGATGATTCTGAACATCTTCGACTTCGTGGAGACTCCCGTACGCGAAATCATGACGCCCCGCGTGGACATGTGCGCCGTGGATGTGGATACTCCCGTCGAGGAACTGGTGAAGGTGCTGAACAACGAACGCCATTCGCGCCTGCCCGTGTACAAGGACACGATGGATAACATCGTGGGTATCCTTTCGAACCGCGACTTCTTGGAATGGTACACCGAGCATGGCGACGAGCCGTTCGACATCATGAAGATTGTGATGCCGCCGGTGTTCGTGCCGTACCACAAGAAGATTGACGACCTCTTGACGGAACTCCGCAAGACGGGTAACCAGCTTGCCATCGTGGTGGACGAGTACGGCGGAACGGCCGGCCTCGTGACGCTCGAAGACATTTTGGAAGAAATTGTCGGCGAAATCAAGGACGAAGACGATGACGACGAGGAAGACGACGTCCAGAAATTGAAGGACGGTCGCTACATCCTCGACCCGCTCATGACGCTTTCGGACTTGGAAGACGAACTCGAGGTGGAACTCACTCCGCCCGAAGGCTCGCATGTGGAAACTCTCTCCGGGCTCATCCAGGCGACTCTCGGCGTAATCCCGTCTCCGGGCGCCGAAGTCAAGATCCAGGGGTACACCTTCCGCGTGCTCAAGATGGACGGCACCCGCATGGAGAAGGTCATGATGATCCTCCCGCCGGGCAAGGATTCCACGAAGACCGGCGCCTTCCAGAAAGTTTAATTGCGTTTTAGCGGTCTTATGTGAGCAACAAACGCCTAGTATTGACTAGGCGTGGTTGCGAGAGCAAAATCCTTACCGGAGGTTTGATTGCCGATGAATGGATTTTGCGGTCTTATGGAGAAGACCCCCGTTCATCACGGGGGCCTTCATTTTAGGGTAGTTATAAGCCGGGTTCTGTACCCCTTGCGGGGCGATGACCATCTCTCTGGACGAATCGTTACCGACCGCCTCAAGCGACCTACCCGGATATCCAACAGCCGCGGGCCGCAGCCGGTCCTTGCGGACGGATTCCTGCTTGGTCTTGCACCGGATGAGGTTTACCGTGCCATCCCTGTCGCCAGGAATGCGGTGAGCTCTTACCTCGCCATTTCACCCTTACCTCGACGGGCCGAAACCCGTGCGGGGCGGTTTGCTTTCTGTTGCACTGTCTGTCGCGTTTCCGCGCCTGGACGTTATCCAGCATCCTGCCCTGTGGTGCCCGGACTTTCCTCTAGCATTGCTGCCGGCGGTCATCCGCTACCCAGGAGCAAAATTAGAAAACGTGGACGCCTTGTGCAAGGAGTGAATAAAGGGCTTTTTTGTATATTTACTTTGTTTTTTAGGGTTTAAGAGTGAATAGATTACTTGTTTTTCTGTCTTTATTTGCGTCTGTATGGGCGGCTGCCGAAACGGTGCCGGATTCTTCTGCGGATTCTTCGGCCAATGTTGCCGTAGATTCTTCCGCCGTATTCCGCGTCGACAAGATCCGCTACGAGATCGGTGACGCCTTTGACGATTCGAGGGTGCATACCCGCTACGATAAGCTGGCCTACGATTTTTTGAACTGGGTGCATATCGAGACACAGGAAGTGACTGTCCGTCAGCTGCTCCTGTTCAACGAGGGCGACTACGTCAACCTGGACTTGATGCTCGAGGCGGAACGTTTTTTGCGTGACCAGGCCTTCTTGAGCGATGCGAGCATTACCGTGGAGCAGGACAGCGGCATGAATGTCGCGACCGTGCGCACGAGCGATAACTGGACCTTGACGGTCCCGGTGAGTTTCGGTTTCTCGGGTAGCGAGTGGAGCTACGATAACCTCATCTGGGGTATCGGCGTTCAGGAGAGCAACTTCCTCGGGCTTGGCCAGAAACTCGGGTTCTACTTCGGCCACGACGAGTTCCGCGACATGTGGCAGGTGGAATACGGTGCCCCGCACTTTTTGCTGCGCTACAACCACCTTGACTTCTTGTACAGCTACAACACCGACGGCTACCTCGCGAGCTGGAAGATGTACCGCCCCTTCTTGAGCAGGAGCGTGAACCAGTGGGCGTATACGATTGCCGGCCTCAAGAACCAGCGCTTCGCCTATTTCTACGGAAGCGGAGACATGCCTCCGGGAGCGGTGACCTACTCTACCGACAAGCCGCTCGACTCCCTGAACTTGCAGGAATATAACGGCGACAAGACGGTCGAACTCATGAAGGTCGAGGACTATATCGACGACTCGCTCTCCTTCCATCTCGGGCGTTCTTTTGGCGGGACGCAGCGCAAGCTCTATGTGGCGGGAACGTACGACTACCGGAGGATTACGGCGCAGGAAGGCAAACTTTCCCGCTACCTGTTTACCGACGGCGAAAACGCGTACGCCATCGATTCCGCCAGCGCCTGGAACGAGTGGCTCCCGGAACGCAAGGATTCCCGCGTGGGCGCCTATGTCGAGTACTCGAATCTCCGCTACGAGAAAATCAAGAACTACCATAACGCCAAGTGGACCGAGGACGTGGACAAGGGCTGGAAACTCAAGGCGCAGATTTCCAAGAACTATGAGCAGCTCGGTGCCGCCGACAACGATATCCGCCTGGACTTCTGGACGAACCTCTACCTGGGGCGCCGCCACCACCACCTGAACCTCTCGACGCAGACGTACTTCTACCTGGATCATGGCGAGCGCAGGGACTTTTTCGGGAAGGTCTTTGGCGAGTACATCTTCCACCCGAGCAACATGCTTTCTACGGCGGTCAAGGGCCAGGTCGATGTCTTTGACGACGCGCGGTACGGCTACCAGCTTTCGCTGGGCGGCTCGGAGGGCTTTGCCGGATTCCCGACCGGATTCTATACGGGCCAGGCGCGCGTGTACGGCAATATCGAACAGCGCTGGTTCCCGGATTTCGAAATCCTGACGCTCGTGCCCGTGTTTGTCGGCTTCGCGAGCGTGGGCGAGACCGCGTGGGACCTGATGGACATCAACCGCGAAGACTTGATTTATGTGCTGGGCCTGGGCGCGCGCTTTGTGCAGACCAAGTCTATCAGCCGTCTCGTGAACAAGATCGACGTGAGTTTCCCGATGAACGGGGCTCGCAAGCACGAACCGCATTTTTCCATCACGACGACGTATTCGTTGTAGCAGGAGTTAGCGTATGAAGGAAACGGACGAAGAACGCCAGAAGCTCATGCGGAAGAAGTTCCGCCGTTTCAAGAACGCTGTCTTGCGGATGGAAATCATCATCGGCTTCATGGCGATTATCGCGGGCATTGTCGTGACCGCGATGGTCTGGGGCGAAGGCTTTTTCCCGGGCGCTTTGATGATGGTCCTCACCGGATGCATCAATATTTTCCTGGCTTTCAAGGAACTGGTGGACCCGACGGACCACGTGTTGCATTGGCAGGCCGTGTTTTTCTTGATTGTGCGCCGCGCGATGTTCTTCTTGAACGTGGTACTGCTCGCGCTTGTGGTCGGGACGTTTACGAATCTTCTTTAAAAGATTGTTAAGCGGGTGAAAAAGCCCGCTTTTTTGCGGGATTAATGCACGCCGTCCGCGTTCACGACGGGCTTTTCGTCGTACCAGGCCTGGATTTTTTCGCGGGCGCTTTCGTTGAATGCCGACGCGTCCTTTAGAATGTGGTCTGCAGTTTCGAGTGTCTGGCTGATGAGTTCCTGGTCGGCAATCCAGTCGAACCAGCGGAACACCCAGGCGCCGCTCTGCTCGTTGCCTTCGAGGTTGCCGGCGCCTCGCGTCTGCAGGTCGAGTTCCGCGATTTCAAATCCGTCTTCGGTGGCGGAGAATTTCGAGAGGCGTTCCATGCTCGCTTCGGCAGCATCACCTTCGGGAATCATCAAGAAACACCATGCCTGGGCGTCTCCACGCCCGACGCGGCCGCGCAATTGGTGCAGCTGCGCGAGGCCGAAGCGGTCTGGCTGGTCGATGACCATCAGGTTCGCGGCGGGCACGTTCACGCCCACCTCGATGACGGTCGTCGCCACGAGAATCTGGATTTTGCCCGCCGCGAACTGCGCGATGATTTCATCGCGCTCCGCTTCGGCCATCTGACCGTGAACTCCCGCGACCTTGAGCGTCGCCGCTCCCGGGATGCTGCGTCCCGGACCCGCGATAAATTCCCGCATTTCCTCGACAATCTCGTCGACGCTCCTGGCGCCACCTTCCTCGTCGGTGTCGACGCGGCTTGCAATCCAGTAACATAGGTTGCCGCCGGCGGCCTCGTTACAGATAAATTTTTTCATGTCTTCGCGCTTGGCGGCGTTCACGAGTCGAGTCTTGATGGGCTTGCGTCCGGCAGGCTTGTCCTTGATGCTGATGACTTTCAGGTCGCCGTAGAGCGTCATGGCAAGGCTGCGGGGAATCGGCGTCGCGCTCATCACGAGCATGTCCGGATAGTTCCCCTTTGCAAGCAGCGCTTCGCGCTGAGCCACGCCAAAGCGGTGCTGTTCGTCGATAATGACGAACCCGAGGTTCGCAAAGCACACGTCCTTGCTGAACAGCGCGTGCGTGCCGATGACCACGTTCACGAGTCCCATCTGCATTTCGCCGAGGATGACTTTGCGTTCGGCGGGGGAGGTGGCTCCGACCAGCAGTTGTACATGCAGCCCTGCGGCTTCCAGGAACGGCTTGAGGTTCTTGTAGTGCTGCCTTGCGAGAATGTCCGTGGGCACCATCAGCGCGCATTGCTCGCGCATCCCGTTGCCGGCGCCGTTACCGCCGCATACCGCCATCATCGCAAGCATCGCGACCACGGTCTTGCCGCAGCCGACGTCGCCCTGCAACAGCGCGTGGAACTGCTTTTTGCCGTTGAGCCCCGCGACAATCTGGTCGAGTGCCGCTGACTGCCCCTGGGTAAGTTCGAAGGGGAGTTTTGCGCGTGCGGCCATCACGGTTCCGAGGTCTATCTGGCGCTCGTGCCCGCGCAACTTCTGGTTCTCGCGACGCTTGACCATGCGCAGGCAGAACGGCAACAGTTCAAGCACCTTCATCTCGCGCTTCGCCTTGTATATGGAAGGGAAGTCGGCTGGCATGTGTAGCGTCTTCAGGTTATCCATGACAGGGCTGAAGTGCAGGTAGTCCGTGAGTTCGCGGGGGCATAGCCCTGGCAACGAGAGGTTCGGGAACTTGAAAATCGTCTTGTAGAGGTTGCGGAAGAACTTCTGCTCCATCCGGGACTCGCGGCACGCCTCGCTGATGGAGTAGACGGGCTGGATGCATCCGCTGAACTCCTCGCCGTCGTCGAAGGGCTGCATGTCGGGGTGCGTCATCTGGAGCCCGCGGTAGTCGCCAACCTGGCCCACCACGAGCCAGCGCGTGTCGTTCTTGATGCGCTTCGCCCAGTAGCTAGTGCCCTGGAAGAATAGCAGCTGGATGGAACCGGTACCGTCGGAGAGGGTCGCCACAAACCTCGAGCGCCTGCCGCGGACGACCCCGGAACGCGAGATGGTTCCGATGACTACGGCCTTTTCGCCCGGACGGCAGTCGCCGATGGCGGTGACCTTCGTCTGGTCCACGTAGTTGCGGGGGATGTTGTACAGCAGGTCGGCGATGGAATTCAGGCCCGCTTTGCGCAAGGCCTCGATTCTCTTTGGCCCGAGTCCGGGAAGCTGGGAAATGTCCATTCTCTGTAGCTTCTGTTTCGGTGGTTATTCGTCGCCCAGCGCTTCGGCGCGCAGCGGTCCGCCGGGAAGGCTTTCACCCTTCTCGGCGCGGGCCCTCGCCTTCGCGCGGGCGGTCTTTCCGATAAGGTTCGTGTTCTTCCAGGTAACCAGCTTGACCGGCTTGCCGTTCTCGTCGTAAATCTTGATGCCCTTCGTGTCGATGGCGGCAATGAGCTTGTTCAGCTTGGCCATGAGGGAGTTGATCTTGTCGATGGCCTCGTTGGACCCGAGCAGCTTGTCCATGGCGGGGGACTGCTCGATGGAGGCGATTGTCTCGTTCATCTTGGCCGTGCCGTCGGCGAGCGTCTTGATGACGTCTTGTGCCTGTCCGATTTTCGTGCTGATTCCGGTCATGGCCGCGTTGACGGCGGTGTCGACCTGGAGAGTGGCGTCGGCGAGCGTGTGCTCGGCGTCTTGCACCTGGTTAAAGAACTTGCGCATCTTGGGCTGCATGGAGCTGAGAGTCTTGTCGGCGCTCTCGAGCAGTCCTTCTATGGTACCGAGGATTTCCTGGTACTTCTGCTCGGCCGAGGCGTGGGTGGAATCACCGTTCGCGATGAGCATCACCACCTCGCGGACGTTCATAATCTGCTTGCCCACGTCTTCCATGAGGCGGAGAGCCTCGGCAATGCCGGGTTCAAAATGGCCCTGGTGCACGTAGTCCTCGGGAAGCACCTTCCCGGTCTTGGAGGGGATAATCTCGAGCCTTCTCTGGCCCATCAGGGCGTAGTTGATATTGTTGAATTCCGTCCCTTCGCGTATGACGATGGGGTTGTCGAAGCGGATTTGCACGCGGGAACGGTTCCCGAGCCAGGTGACCTTGCCTATGGAGCCCACGCGGTAACCCCGAACCACGACCTCGTCCTCGGGTTGGAGCGTCCCGAGTTCCTCGAAATCGACAATGGCCGAGTGCGGTACGTCCTGGTGGGCATGGTACATGCCGTACGAAATCCCGGAGAATAGGGCGATAAGCGAAAACAGCGAAATATAGCCGATGGCGCGGTCGGAAAGCTTCATATCTTGAAAATTAGTAAAAAATATCCTATATTTGCCCCACCGGTCTTGTACCGGAACCCTCCCGGGGCCAATGTCGGTCCTCGGGCGATAGACCAAAGGGACTCATTATGAGACAATACGAAACGATGGTTATCATCGACGCTATGATCTCTGACGACGCCATCAACGCTGAAGTCGAGAACATCGGTGCCATGATCACCAACGGCGGCGGTGAAATTCTCCGTCGCGACGACTGGGGCAAGCGCAAGCTCGCCTATTCCATCAACAAGCGCCAGCACGGCTACTATGTGATCTTCTACTACAAGGCTGAAGCCTCTGTGGTGGCTAACATGGAAGCTGCCCTCAAGCTGAACGAAAACGCCCTCCGTTGGATGACCCTCGCTGATTATCCGATGAGCGAAATCGTTTATAACCAGGATATGGCTCAGTCTACCGAGGAAATCATCCCGGTCGACGCAGAAGAAGGGGAGGCTGAATAATGGCTTTTGAAGATAAGAAGCAGGCTCCGCGTATCCGCCGCAAGAAGACTTGCTGGTTCACGGAAAACAACGTCAAGTTCATTGACTATAAGGATGAAAAGACTCTTCGTCGCTTTATCTCTGAACGTGGCAAGATTATCCCGCGCCGCATCTCCGGCACCTCTGCCAAGTACCAGCGTATGCTGAACGAGGCTATCAAGCGTGCCCGTCAGATGGCCATTCTCCCGTTCGTTTCGGACAGCATGCGCTAAGGAGGAACTAGACTATGGAAATTATTCTTAAGGCCAATGTTCCCCACTTGGGCAAGATGCTCGACGTCGTGAAGGTTAAGGACGGCTTTGCCCGTAACTACCTCTTCCCGCGTAAGCTCGCCGTCCGTGCAACCAAGGAAGCCAAGGCTCAGATCGAAAGCAACCGCGCCGCTCTCGAAGCTCAGTTCCAGAAGGAACTCGCTGCTGCTGGTGATGTCGCTGCCAAGCTTTCTCAGGTATCCGTCAACCTCGAACGTCGTGTCGTGGAAGGCGAACGCCTTTACGGTTCCGTGACTGCCGCCGATATTGCCGATGCAATTACCAAGGCTGGCGTCAAGGTTACCCGCGCCCAGGTTGATCTCGCAGAACCCATCAAGCAGCTCGGTGTTTACACCGTGACGATCAAGGTGTTCAGCGATGTTGAAGCCCAGGTCAAGGTTTGGGTGGTTGCGGAGAAGTAATTCTCGCTACTGCTAAACTTTAAAGGTCGCTCCTGCATTTGCAGGGGCGATTTTTGCTATTTTAGAATTGTATGCGCAAGTTTTCTCTTATTGCCTGCGTGGCAAGCCTTTTGTCGGTCAATGCCTTCGCCCAGCCGCGAGACCTGTTTGCGGAGTTCGAGGCAGAAGCCGCCCAGTCCGTTTCGAGTAGCGAGACGGTGTCCAGTTCCAATGTCGCGGTCGCCCCGTCGTCCAGTTCCGTGGTTGTTTCCAGTTCTAGCGTCGCGGCTCCGGCTTCCAGTGCCGAGGTGCAGTCCAGTTCTGCCGAAGTCTCGTCGAGCAGTGCGCCGGCGCCGGAATCGTCCGCTGCCGATTCGACTGCTGCCGTAGTTGCAGCCCCCGCGGATTCCGCTGCGGTAGATTCCTCCGCGACCGATTCCTCGAAGACAACGGCGGACTCCTATGCTGCCGCCATGAACGCGCAGGTCGAAGAAGCCCGCGTCCGTGATTCTCTGGCCGCTCTCAGTTCTTCTTCTGTGGTGGCCGAAGCCCCGTCGTCTAGCAGCATGAGCCGCCGCGACTTGCTCGGTCCGGTCAAGGTATCCAAGGTCCACGGTATTGACGAAATGAAGGGCAAGTACAAGAGCCCGCGCAAGGCTTTGTTCATGTCGCTCGTGATTCCCGGTTCGGGTCAGCTCTATGTTGGCGGTTCCACGTTCACCTACGTGCGTGGCGGCCTTTACCTGGCTCTCGAAGCAGCCCTGTGGGGCAGCTGGGGTTATTTCTCGGTCCACAAGTACAACGAGCAGGTGGACAAGTACAAGAAGTTCGCCCGCAAGCACTATTCCATCGGCCGCTACGAGATGGGCATGCGCGACCTCTACAAGCAGCTTTCCGACGAAACAGAAGAGTCCCGCTTTGAGAACCGCTACATGAGTTCCAGGGAAGATTTCTGCGAGGCCCTGTACGGGTCGGCCAGCAGCTACGGCTGCTACGTGAAGGGAAAGCTCTTTACGAACGACAAGAACCACATGAACAAGTTCGCGGACAAGAAGCCCCTGGGTGAAGAACTCGATGGCCTGAAGGACGTCTATGACAAGTCCGTCCTTTACCAGGAAATCGCCGACGACGCCTACGTGCTCGGCTGGGACGATGTGCAGGACCAGGCGATTGCCATGAACTTGAACCTGGAAACCGACAATCCGTCAAACGGGACGGTCGCTCTCGGTTCGTCGTCGAACATGAAGGAATACCGCAGCATGCGCAGTAAGGCCAACGACTATGCCGACATGCAGGCCTGGTTCTTTGGCGGTATCATTCTCAACCATATTGTCTCGGCTGTGGATGCGGTCTTTACGGCTAACTCCCACAACAAGGCCCTGTATTCCGAAGATGTCTCGTGGTACGACCGCTTGCACTTCGATAGCTACATGAACGTCGTTGACGGACTGGATGTCGGAGTCCAGGCCAGCTGGGGATTCTAGTGAGATTTTTGCTTGCCATTTTGGTTGCGGCGGCCTGCGCCTATTCGCAGGTCGTGGTCTCTGTCGACGAGAACGTTAGCAAGAACAAGGACAAGAACGTTTTTCTCGCGATTGGGGCTTCGGCATTGTTGCCGGGCATGGGCGAGATGTACCTTGGCGAGAAGAGCCTGGTCAAGCCGTTCCTCTGGACAGACCTTGCACTCTGGGTCACTACTTTTAGCGCTTACGTCATAGGCGAGCGCTACATCACGTCGGCGCACGACTATGCGGTCCGGCATGCCGGCCTCACCACCTCGAGCAAGAAGGTGTCGCTGTTGAACACGGTGGGTGATTACCGTAGCCGCAGTGGTGTGGCGGGCCAGAATTCATCGCCCGACATGGACGAGGACTATAACCAGGCGCAACTCCGTGCGGGCAAGGCCATTGACGAGGACATTGCCGCCGATATCCAGTGGGACTGGGGCTCCAGCGACAATCCCGAGACGACGGACCATATCGACGAGTTCAAGAGCCGCATGCGCCATTACCGCATCAGCCGCATCGTTTTCCAGGCGTCCGTTGGCGCCCTCGTGCTGAACCGCGTGATTTCCGTACTGGATGCCATACGCGTGTATCGCAAGACTTCGAGTAAGTCCTTTAGCCAGAACCTAGAATTCGTGCCGGAGTTTTACGACGACGGTAGCGGCCTGCTCATGAACGTGAAGTTCTAGGGGTTTGAACAATGTGGCGCATGGCAAGAAATTCAAGCTTAACCATAGCGCTGCTCTGTTCCCTGCTATTGTGCTCGTGTAGCGGGGAAGACTACAGTTCGATAGACTTTAGCAAGGAAATGCAGGAAGTTGAATGGAACTGGATTCCTTACGATTCGGATGCCTTGCGGATTACGGGACGTGGCGATTTTGGCCAGGGCGACTTTGTCGTATTGATGTGGTCGGGGTCAGCCGTTACGGTGGGCTTTGAGGGTGGTGCCCTGGAAGCTGTGTTCTGGGTGAAAAAAACGGTGTACTTGGACGTCTTCGTGGATGGGGAAGAAGAACCCTCTTCCATCATAAAGCTGTCTTTCCCCGACGATAATCCAACTACGGTACCTGTTGTATCTGGTTTGCCTTATGGCCCGCATACCGTCACCCTGTACAAGCGGAGCGAAAGCAGTTTTGGTGAATGGCATTTTTACGGGATGCGCGTTTTGGGCGAGGCGCAAAAGAGTGCGTTACCCCCGCCGCCCGAACATAAGATCGAGTTTATCGGGAATTCCATCACATGCGGCAGCGATGTCTTGACTCCTACGGTGGGTGGGGAATTCGATATGATGTACCAGGACGCGTATTATGGGTATGCGGGGCAGGTTGCCAAGAACCTTGGAGCCGAAGCCCATATCATTTGTAGCAGCGGGCATGGAGTCTCCGTAAACTTTGATGGGACGAGAAACAACCTCATTCCCGATATGTACGGTTTGACCGGAGCGCATTCTTCCAGTGCCGTTGAGTGGGATCACAGCCAATGGCGTCCTGATGTCATCGTGATAAACCTGGGAACGAACGATTTTGCAAGTGGCAAGGTTGATTCTGCGTTGTTTGTGAATGCCACGGTAGATTTTATCCGGCAAATCCGCTCGATCCACCCGGAAGCGAAGGTCGTAATGTTGGACGGCCCGATGCTTGGCGGGGTGTATATGATCAAGTGCCGTGAGTTCTTGGACATCGCCAAGGGAATTCTCGAGGCGCTTGGGGAAACTGATTTGTACAGGTTTTCCTTTGAGCCGAAGGGGGAATCCCCGTATGGCTATTATTTCCATCCGACCATGGATGAAGCCGCTGCCGATGCGAAACTCATGAGCGCATGGATGCGTTCGGAATTTGGTTGGAATTAGGGAATGGTGTCCCTTTTTTCTAAATTGATGCAACCAATAGTATCTTATATGCATCTAAATACCGTGAAAAAGATCTTTATTCCCATTTTTGCTTCTATTTTGTTGGCCGCCTGCGGCGGTGATTCTTCTGCTCCCGGGGCGAAAGGTGCTCCGGGTAGTAAAGGCCCTGGAGGCAAGGGGGGCAGGCCTGCCCGTGAAATCGCGGTAGAAGGCTACATTGCCGAGGCGCACGAGGGGGCAAAGTCCTTCTCGGCGATGGCGACTCTCGAACCCCTGAACAACGTGGAACTTACGGCGGCAACCTCGGGCAGGCTCACGAACCTTTACGCGAAGGACGGCGCCCAGGTGCAGAAGGGGACGCTCCTCGCAAAGATTGACGATTCCGAACTCAGGGCCCAACTCAAGCAGGCTGAATCGAACAAGCAATTGGCCCAGCAGAAGTTTGACCGCGTGAAGGCGCTTTACGAGAAGGATGGCGCTACCAAGGCCGACTTGGAAAGCGCCGAGGCTTCGCTCAAGTCTGCCGAGGCTTCAGTGGAACTTATCAAAGCGCAGATTGCAAAGACCGAGGTGCGCGCTCCGTTCGCGGGCAAGCTCGGTTTTGTGAATGTTTCCGTGGGCGCCTGGCTCACGACGGGCACGTCGGTTGCCTCCCTTAGCGAAGTCAAGAAACTCAAGGCCAAGTTCGCGCTCCCGCAGCGCTATGCGTCGGCCCTCAAGGTGGGCGATGCGGTGGAACTCAAGGACGAGGAACGCAATGTGTTGGCTAGCGGCAAGGTGAAGGCTCTCGAGGCAGGGCTTTCCGAATCGAGCCGCACGCGCCAGGTGCTGGTGGAAGTCGACAATGCGAAGGGCGAACTGTTGGCGGGTTCGTATGCTAAGGTGAACGTGTCGATGCAGTCGGGAGTGGCTAAGAGCATTCCCGTGCCGGCTGAGGCGTTTACGCTCGACAAGGACGGCGCCTACGTTTTCGTGGCCGTTGGCGGCAAGGCGAAAATCAAGCATGTACAAACCGGTCTTCGCACACCGATTACGGTCGATGTAACCGGAGGGCTTGACGAGGGCGATACCGTGATTACTTCGGGGCTGATAAGCCTTCGCGAGGGCATTTCCGTGCGCATCCGCGAAATCCGTCACAATGCCGATTACGAAGTGGAGTAGGTGAGCGATGAGTGTTGCTAACCTTTCCGTACGCCGCCCGGTACTCATGACGGTGATGGCACTTGTCATCATCCTGCTCGGTGCGTTCGGAGCCACCAACCTGGGTGTGCGTGAATACCCGAACGTAGACTATCCGCTTATTCAGGTACGTACGTCGTACCCGGGCGCTAACGCTGCAGTGGTGGAGGCGGAAGTTACCGAAATCCTCGAAGCCTCCATCAACAGTGCCTCGGGCATCAAGGCGCTCACCTCCACGAGCCGCGACGGCTTCTCGTTCATCAACATCGAATTCGAGACGGGCATGGATTTGGAAGCGGCAGCCAACGAAATCCGTGACCGCGTGAGCCGCGTGCGCCGCAGGCTCCCCGACGATGTGGACGAACCGACCGTCTATAAATCTGATAGCGACAACGACCCGATTCTGATGGTGAGCCTCGTGAGCGACAAGCTCGACCCGATGGAAGTCTCCGAAATCGCGAATAACTTTGTGAAGGAACGCCTGCAGACGATTAATGGAGTCTCGGAAGTTGCCATCTGGGGCGAAAAGCGCCCGACCGTTCGCCTGTGGATTGACCCGGTGCGTTTGCAGGCGTTGGGAGTTTCGGGTGCCGAGATGTCGGCGGCGCTGAGCCGAGGCAATTTGGAACTGCCCTCGGGCTCTATCGAAGGTAGCGAGACGACGCTTTCCATCCGTACGCTGGGCCGCATCCTTGACCCGAAAGCGTTCGAGAACATTGCGGTGAAGAAGGCTGCCGACGGCACCGTCATCCGCATTTCGGACGTGGCCGACATCCATTACGAACCGAAGGACACGCGTACCGGTTTCCGCCGCAACGGCAAGAATTCCATCACGCTCGCCCTGATGGCGCAGCCGGGCTCTAACCACGTGGAAATTGCCGACGAGTTCTACAAGCGCGTCGAGGACATCCGCCGCGAGATTCCCGAAGGCGTGCAAGTCCTTTACGGGCGCGACACTTCCATCAACATCCGCGCCTCCATCAAGGAAGTGGTGGAGACCATCTTTATCGCATTCCTGTTGGTGATCGGGATTATCTTCGCCTTCTTGCGCCAGGCGCGTACGACGCTTATCCCGATGGTGGTGGTGCCGGTGGCCGTTATCGGTAGCTTCTTCGTGCTTTACCTGTGCGGGTTCAGTATCAACGTGCTGACGCTCCTTGCAATGGTTTTGGCGATTGGCCTTGTGGTCGATGATGCCATCGTGATTGTGGAGAACATCTACCACAAGATTGAACGCGGCATGACGCCCAAGCAGGCGGCCGTGGCGGGGACGAACGAAATCTTCTTCGCGGTGATTGCGACCTCGGTCGTTTTGATGGCGGTGTTCGTGCCGGTGCTTGCGCTGGGCGGAACTACGGGCCTTTTGTTCCGCGAATTCGTGGCGGTGATGATCGGTACGGTGTTCCTTTCGACGCTCTGCGCGCTTACGCTTTCGCCGATGCTCTGTTCCAAGTTCTTGAGCCGCCAGAAGCAGGGATGGTTCTTCCGCGTTACCGAGCCGTTCTTCGACTGGCTCAACCGCGGCTACTCGGCGCTTTTGGGACTGTTCCTCAAGCTGCGCTTCTTGTTGTTCCCGGTGGTGCTCGGGCTTTTGGCCATTGCTTATTTCTGCTTCAACAACATGAGTAGCGAAATGGCGCCTACCGAGGATTCCAACGCGGTCATGGTGAACCTGAACATGCCCGAGGGCGTGACGCTCACGCGCACCAAGCGCATGGCCGACGCCTTTGCCGAAGAAGTCATCGCGCTCATGGATACCAACGAGTATTCCGAAATCCAGGCGGGTGCGTGGAATGCGGGCAACTCGAGAATGCGTATATTCTTGAACGACGACAAGAAGGCTCGTCGCCCGCAGAGCGAGATTGCGCGGGCCATCCAGGTGCTCGGTAACGAATACCCTGATTTGCGCGTGATGGTATTCGAACCGCAGAGCATCAGTACGCAGCGCGGTGGACTTCCGGTGCAATTTGTGCTGCAGGCTCCGAACATCGAAATCTTGCGCACGCTCGTGCCCAAGTTCGAAGAAGAGGCGAGCAAGAGCCCTGTGTTTAGCGTGGTGAACACGAACTTGCGCTTTACCAAGCCGGAATTGCATATCGAGATTCTGCGCGACAAGGCAAACGAGGAAGGCGTCTCGGTGAACGACATTGCCCAGGCGGTGCAGCTTGCGATTAGCGACCAGACTTACGGCGAGTTCTACAAGGACGGCCGCCAGTACGATATCATCGGTGCGGTGGGTTACCAGTACCGCAGCATGCCCGAGAACATCTCGATGCTTACCGTCAAGAACGGCAAGGGCGAACTCGTGAGTCTCGACAACTTCATCACGTTCAGCGAACAGTCGGCGTCGCCGTCGCTACCGCGTTACAACCGTTTTAGTGCGGCCACCATTCAGGCGGGACTTGTGCCCGGCAAGACGATTGGCGACGGCGTGGAAGAGATGCGCCGCATCGCGAAGCACTTGCTGAAGGATTACCCGAGCGTGAGTACCGCATTGAGCGGAACGTCGAAGGAATTCGAGGAAAGCTCTAGCGGCCTCTACATCGTGTTCCTGCTGGCGCTTGCGCTCGTGTTCCTCGTGCTTGCGGGGCAGTTCGAAAGTTTCCGCGCACCGTTCGTCATCTTCTTTACGGTGCCGCTCGCCTTGGCGGGTGCGCTTGTGTGCTTGTTCATTACGGGCCAGACGCTCAATATCTTTAGCGAGATTGCGCTTATCTTGCTTATCGCGCTCGTGACGAAGAACGGTATCTTGATTGTGGAATTCGCAAACCAGATTGCTGCGAATACCGGTTGCTCTAAGCTCGAGGCGGCTCGGATGGCGGCTGAACGCCGCTTCCGCCCAATCCTCATGACGAGCCTCTCTACGGTATTGGGCGCCGTGCCGCTCATTATGACCGGCACCCCGAGCCGCATCGCGATGGGTATAGCCATTGCTGGCGGCCTCACGTTCGCAACGTTCCTCTCGTTGTTCATTGTGCCTGCGGCCTACAGCTTCTTTGCCGGCAAGGCTTCGATGGATGCGATGAAGAGTACCGACGCCTCCAAGATGGCGTAACGGTCAGAAAATTCGGTAATACTTATTTTGCCTTGTTTGCCGTCCAGGCGGCGTGCGGCGTAATTTCAAGGAGCAGGGCAAATGCGAAAAGGCACTTGAACGAAAACACAGCGGCATGGAAAGTGCCGTGTTGCGTCAAGTCCAATAAAGCGATTAAGGTAGTTGTTGCCATGTCCAAACATTCCCTTGTTATCCCCATAAGTAATATAGATATAGACCGGGGAAATGTCGCATTGTAAGTCGTTTTTTTACAATGGGGTGTTGTGGGAATGTAAACAAAGTTTTTTCTAGTGGACGAGCTGGAAGGCTTTTTCGTCTTTCCGGCTCATCCCGTAACGCGTCCTCAATATAGATTCCTTGTACAGGGAATCTTCGCGGATACGCTCGATTTCGTGCTTGTAGCCGTCTATGACCTTTTGCAGGGAATCGATTTCTTCCTGGTATCGGGCGATGTTTTCCTTGACGCGTTGCTGGCGCGGAATGCTGTTTTGGCCAAAAATCAGCTGCACGGCCATAATGGCAATCAGGATGGCGATTGCGATTAGTGCTGTGTAGAGTTTCTTGTGCATCAGGCAGCTCCGTTGAACTGGAATTGCAAGTTGTCGTCGGTATGGGCGAGCCCCGCTATTTCCAGCTCTGTCAATATAGCTAAAAGTTCACCGCTTTTGAAGTGAAATTCTGCCTGGAGCTCGTCAAAAGTTTTACGGAATCCGTTGACTTTTGTAAACAATTCCTTGGCGCGGGGGCTGAGCTCGCATCCAGCCGAGGCCAGCTGCGAAAGGCTCTGGCCTCCATCTTTGGGGAATCCGAGCAGGCACCGTAGGCTTTCGGGGCGAAAAACGGGCTTGGCTACGCCCTTGTCGAGCAGCAAGTTCGTCCCGCTCGCGACCTCGTTGTCGAAATCCCCGGGAACGGCGAAAAGCGGTTTCTTTTCCCGACGGCAGTAGTCGCCGGTAATGAGGGCTCCGCCTTTTTCGCGGCTCTGTACGATGATTGAAGCGCAGCTGAGGCCGGAGATGATGCGGTTCCTTGATGCGAAATGCCCCTTGTAGGCCGGCTCGTCGGGCTCGTATTCCGAGATGATGGCACCTCCGGCATCCAGAATGCGCCAGGCCAGGTCGCCGCGGCTCCCCTCGATATTGGTGGACAGTCCTTGCCCCAGTACGGCGATGGTGGGGAGGCCCGCCTCCAGGGCGGCCTCGTGGCAAAGACTGTCTATGCCCTGCGCGAGTCCGGAGACGATGACGGCTTTGGTGCCACGGAGGGAGTTGACGAGCTTGCGGCAGAGTTCCTGCGCGTTGTAGCCGGGGCGCCGCGTCCCGATCATGGCGATGCCCGTGTATTGGACGCTACGGTCGCCGTCGCTTGTGGTGGGAGGGGGCAGGTTCCCCGCGGCGTAGAGCTGCTTGGGGCAGTATTTGGATTCGTTGAGCAGTAGCGGGAAACGGTCCTTGGAAACCGCATAGGCGTTGGTGATAATCATATTTTCCCTGTCTTGTGGAGGGAATCTAAAAAACACGGGGCGCGTTGCGCCGGCCGCTCGCCCGGACTAGCAGTTTAGTGCAAGAGTCTGAATTTGCCAAGGCCCGTGAATAATATAGTAATGTGGAATGTGGGGTGTGGGGTGATGGATGATGTGGAACGTCATCCTCGCTACGCGAGGATCCATCCAGTTCATAATGCGGCTTTCGAGAGTGATGGATCCTCCTCGCTAGGCTCGGAGGATGACAGGCCAAGGATGACTCTGCCTACTGTCTACTCAACCACTTCCTATTTCCTACTGCGGCATAGCCGCGCACATTTCTATCTTTACCACCATGAAGTACACGTTTGATGATTTGGTCAACATTCTGAAGCGTCTCCGTGCCGAAGACGGGTGCCCCTGGGACCGCGCGCAGGATACGCATACCCTTTTGCCTTACCTGGTGGAAGAGTGCAGCGAGTTTATCGATGCCGCACTCGATGAAGACAAGGCCCACATGTGCGAAGAACTGGGCGACGTGTTGCTGCAGGTGGTGTTCCATTCGCAGGTCTGTAAGGAAAGCGGAGACTTCAACATCGACGATGTTGTGCAGGGAATCTGCGAGAAGATGGTCCGCCGCCACCCGCACGTATTCGGCGATGCGCATGTGGATACAGCCTCCGACGTAAGCCGCCGTTGGGAAAAGATCAAGGCGCAAGAGGCGACCCACCGCAACGACGCGAACAAGTCCGTTATGGACAAGGTAAGCAAGAGCATGCCCACGCTCGCCCGTACGCAGGACATTATCCGCAGGGTGGCGAAGGTTGGTTTTGATTGGGGGGAACCCGGTCCCGTTTTTGACAAGGCGCAGGAAGAATTCAATGAATTCCGCGCCGAGATGGAAAAGATTTCGCCCGAAGACGCGAACATCGACCACCTGGAAGAGGAATTCGGCGACATCATGTTCAGCTTGGTGAACGTCGCTCGCCATTGCGGGTTCAATGCCGATGTGGCTCTCCGCCGTGCGAATGCGAAATTCGACAAGCGCTTCCGCGAGGTGGAACGTTTGGCACAGGGCGAAGGTAAGCCGTTGAAGGACATAGGCTTAGAAGGCCTGCAAAAGCTCTGGAAAAAGGCCAAGTCCAATTTGGAATATGAATCCTTGGAATAGGGAAGGGCGGTTTTGGCCGTTCCCGACATAAAATTTTTCGTTACATTATTGTTGTGCTTCAAGTAAGTCTTGGTTCTGGAAAAGGGATGCCGGATCGAACCGCGGGGTAGGACATACTCGAAGCACTTCTTCTATTCACAAAAAAAGTCCGAGGCGATTGCCTCGGGCTTTTTTTAAATCAATTAGTTAGTTGACGCGAGCGGTCGTGTTCATGCCTATGGCATAGGTTGACTTGCGCCTCGGCAATGCTCAAGCAAGCTTGAGCGCTGCTCTCGGCTTGGCGTCAACTAGGCGCGGGCCTTGGCCTTGTCGCCGTACTTCTTGATGAGCTCTTCCTGGATGTTCTTCGGCACCGGAGCGTACTTCGCGAATTCCATGGTGAACTCGGCCTTACCCTGAGTCATGGAGCGGAGGTCGGTGGCGTAACCGAACATTTCGGAAAGCGGGACTTCGGCGGTGATGGTCGTCGTGCCCATTTCTTCGCTCGTTCCGGTGATGGAACCGCGGCGCTGGGAGACGTTACCGACGACGTTACCCTGGAATTCCGTCGGGGTGGCGATTTCGACCTTCATGATCGGTTCGAGAATCTGGGCACCGGCCTTGGCGAAAGCTTCGCGGAAAGCCATACGGGCACAAATCTGGAACGCCATGTCAGAGGAGTCGACCGGGTGGAAAGCACCATCCTGGACTTCCATTTCGATACCCACGACCGGGAAGCCGATGAGGGAACCGGCTTCCATGCAGCTCTGGAAACCCTTGTCGCAAGACGGGATGTATTCCTTAGGAATACGGCCGCCAACGACGGAGTTCACGAAGTTGTAGACCTTGTCGGAGTCGCCTTCGACAGCCATCGGGCGCATCACGCCGGACATCTTAGCGAACTGACCCGAACCACCGGTCTGCTTCTTGTGGGTGTATTCGAACTTGGCTTCGCGAGTGATGGTTTCGCGGTAGGCCACCTGCGGAGCACCGGTCTGGACGTCGACCTTGTATTCACGGCGCATACGTTCGATGTACACGTCGAGGTGAAGTTCGCCCATACCCTTGATGATGGTTTCGCCGGATTCCTTGTTGACTTCGACCTGGAACGTCGGGTCTTCCTTGGTGAAGCGGTTGAGGGCCTTCGACATGTTGTCGAGGTCGTCACGGTTCTTGGCTTCAATCACGAGCTCGATCACGGGGTTCGGCACGTGCATGGAAGTCATGTTGTAGTGGTTCTTGCCGTCGGTGAAGGTCGTACCGGAGGCACAGTCGATACCGAACAGCGCAACGATGTCGCCGGCACCGGCTTCGGTGATGTCCACCATTTCGTCGGCGTGCATACGCACGAGACGGCCCACGGACACCTTCTTGGTGGTGGCCATGTTGGTGATCATGTCGCCCTTCCTGAGGGTGCCCTGGTACACGCGGACGTAGGTGAGCTGGCCGTAACGGTCGTTCACGAGCTTGAACGCGTAGCAGACGAGCGGAGCGTTGTCTTCGCTCTTGAGGATGACTTCGGCTTCGTTGTTGTCGAGGTCGAGGGCCTTGTTTTCAACGTCGGTCGGGCAGGGGAGGTAGTCGATAACGCCGTCGAGGAGCTTCTGCACGCCAATGTTCTTGTGGGCGGAACCCATGAACACCGGGGTGATGTCGAGGCGGATGGTGGCTTCGCGGATGGTCTTCTTGATGAGGGCCTTGTCGATTTCGTCGACGCCGTAGATGCCTTCCATGGCCTTTTCCATGATTTCGTCGTTGTAGTCGGCGCAGCAGTCGATGAGCTTGGTGCGGTATTCGTTAGCCTGGTCGACGAGTTCGGCCGGGATTTCCTTTTCGATCATGTCGTCGCCGTTGGCGCCTTCGAAGTAGTAGGCCTTCATTTCGACGAGGTCGACCACGCCCTTCAGTTGGTCTTCGAGACCTATAGGAATCTGCATCACGCAGGGCTTGTGGTTGAGCTTTTCGCGGAGCATTTCGGCAACGCGGAGCGGGTTTGCACCGGAGCGGTCGCACTTGTTCACGAACACGACGCGCGGCACATGGTAGCGCCTCATCTGGCGGTCGACGGTAATAGACTGGGACTGGACGCCTTCAACGCCGGTCAGAACGAGGATAGCACCGTCCAACACGCGGAGAGAACGTTCCACTTCGATAGTGAAGTCCACGTGCCCCGGGGTATCGATGATGTTGATGGAGTCCTGTTCACCGCTCTTGGTGTGGGTCCAGTTTGCGAAGGTGGCGGCAGACTGAATCGTGATACCGCGTTCGCGTTCAAGTTCCATGGAGTCCATCGTGGCACCGACGCCGTCTTTACCACGAACTTCGTGGATAGCGTGGATACGCTTTGTGAAGTAGAGGATACGTTCGGTAAGGGTAGTCTTGCCCGAGTCAATGTGGGCAGAAATACCGATATTTCTGTGATTTTGAATGTTTTTCATTTTTTATTCCACAAATGGAGTTGATGTTTGTTTGAGTTGCGCCCAAAGATAGAAAAAAAAGCCCCTGTTCTCAAGGGCTCTAAGGTTGGATGAGGGCCTAATTAGACGATTTCGGCGTCTTCGGCGGCAGGTTCCTCAGGATTGTCGGCCAAAGCCTTGAAATAGGCTGCGGCCGTTTTCCCGACTTCGGTGGTGTCGTAGAAGGAATAGGCCCCGTTTCCGACGGCCCCGATGGCCGGGATGGCGCGCAAGGCGATTTTGCCGAGGAACCTGGTCGAGACCTTCAGGCCGATTTTCCTCAGGAGCGCCTCGAGGGCGGCGAAGGAAAGCTTTTGCACCACGATGCGGCTTCCGGTGCGGACCGCAATATCGCGGACAAGCTGGGCGGCGCTATGGCGGAACAGGCACCAGACCATGGCCTCGCGGCTAAGCTGGGCGAACTTGCCGTATGTCGCGGCGATGTCGGACACGAGTTGCGCCTGGATGCGCCAGATGGCGGCGATATCCGGAATGGAGGTGAGGACTCCCGTGACTCCGGCCGGAACGGAGAGTGTCGCACTGACGGTTGCCGCCTTTAGGGCGGACTGGCGGATGATTTTCTTGATTTTTTCGTCGGAATCCTCGGATGGCGTATAAAGGGATTCCGGAATGTCGGTAATAAGCTCAAACAGGAGCTTGCTCAGCTTTTCCTTGAATTTTTCCATTTTTTCGTCGGTGCAGTCGCCCATAAGAGTCTCCTTACGGGACTAATATACATTATTATGAGGTATGGAATGATGGGGGCGGGGCGAGGAAACTAGAATATAATCTTCGCGATGCCGCCGGCGATGCCCGGGATGTTGTAACGCAGGGTCCTGCCCTCGAGCCAGTACGAAAGCGCCTGGTCTATCCACTGGCGTTCGCAGGTAATTTTACGGACAACGATGTCCGTACCGGAGTCAGAATCCGTAAAATAGTAGTACCCGCAGAACTTGATGGGGAACATTTCCCCGTGCAACAATACGCTTACGTCGGCGGTCCCCTTGTCCGAATCGATGGATATGGACTGGACTTCCCCGAACCGCTTTACGAGTTCGTGGTTCTTGACGAAGGCCTCGACCGCCTTGTTGCGTAAGTTACCGAGCAGAGACATATTTGCGACTGGTTATTGGTCAATGGTCATTGTTTTTTTATAATCGCGGCTATGCCGCCTAACGTTAAACTAACAACTAATGACTAAAAACTAATGACGTGAATGTATTACCTAGGTAATGTAAGAATCTCGATGCCTTCCTTCGTTTTCACGACGGTGTGTTCCCACTGGGCGCTGAGGCTCCCGTCGCGGGTCACGGCGGTCCATCCGTCGCTGAGCGTCTTGGTGCCCGGGCGCCCGACGTTGATCATGGGCTCGACGGTAAAGACGTTGCCGATTTCGATGAACGGGCAGCGTTCGTAGTTGCGGAAGTGCAATACGGTGGGTTCTTCGTGGAATCCGCGTCCGATGCCGTGACCGCAGTAGTCTTCCACCACGCTAAAGCCGTGCTCGTCGGCGATGTCCTGGATGGCGCAGCCGATGTCGTTCCAGTGCGCGCCCTGCTCGCTGGCCGCACGGATACCTTCTTCCATGCAGAACTTGGCAGTGTCGACGAGTTCGCGGGCGAGGTCAGATACCTTGCCTACGCAGAACATGGCGCTCGTATCGCCGTGGTAGCCCGAAAGGATGGTCGTGATGTCGATGTTCACGATGTCGCCGTCCTTGAGGATGGTGTTGGCGTTCGGGATTCCATGGCAGACAACTTCGTTTATACTGATGCAGGCGTAACGCGGGTAGCCGTGGTAGCCCATGCAGGCCGAAATGCCCTTGTGCTGGCGGGTGTAGTCGCCGATAAATTCGTCGATTTCGAGCGTGGAGACGCCCGGCTTGCACATTTCGCCTGCGCGGATAAGCGTTTCGGCGGCAAGTGCGCCCGCATCGCGGATGAGTTCGATTTCCTTTGCGGATTTTACTTTGATCTTGGCCATTTTATGCCTTCTTCCATGCGTAGCGGTCTACCAGGTAGGCGAGAAGCATCTGCTCGTCGGTGGTGCCGTTTGCGAGTTCTTTTACAAGCGGGAGCATGCGGCTGATGCGCTCGGTCGCCTTCTGTCCGCCAAAGTGGTTCTTTTCTTGCTCCAGGCGAGCGCGCGTACGTTCGCTGACCTTCTTCGCGATTTCTTCGTTCGTGAGCGGATCCATCTTGATGAAGTTGATGCCGAAGTCGGCGGCGGTCTGCTTCATGTCGATTTCTTCGACCGGGGTGATGAGCGAGATGCAAAGACCGCTCTTGCCGGCACGGGCGGTACGGCCGCTGCGGTGCACGTACACTTCGTGGTCGGCGGGATGGTCGTACACAATCACGTGCGTCACGTGGTCGACGTCGATACCGCGGGCGGCCACGTCGGTGCAGATGAGAATGCGGATCTTCTTGTCGCGGAAGGCGTTCAAGGTCTTTTCGCGCATGGACTGCGCCACGTCGCCACTGAGGGCGCCAACCTGGAATCCGTAGCCAGCAAGCACCTGTTCCAGGTAGCTCACATCGCTCTTGCGATTGCAGAAAATCATGCAGCTGTCCGGATTGTAGTATTCCAGCACCTTGATGGTCATGGAGTCCTTGTCCATCACGTCGCAGGGGTACCAGCGGTGTTCCAGGTTGTTCGCGATGACCTTGTCGTAGCTGAGCGAAAGGAATTCGGCACTCGGACGCTGGAATTCGCGGGCGAGGCTCTTCACGGTCTGCGGGATGGTCGCGCTGAACATCGTGCAGGCAATCTGCTTGGGCAGGTACTTGCGAATTTTCTGCATGTCGGGGTAGAAACCCATCGAGAGCATCTCGTCGGCTTCGTCGAGCACCAGGTCTCGGATGTCGAGGAAGTCCACATGGCCGCGTTGCACATGGTCCATCAGGCGGCCCGGGGTCGCGACAATGATATGCACACCTTCGCGGAGCGCCTTGAGCTGCGGTTCGTAGCTTACGCCGCCAAAGATGGCAACGGAGCGGATTCCCGTGCCCCTGGAAAGCTTTTCGATTTCGTCTTCAACCTGGAGGCAGAGTTCGCGGGTAGGAACGAGGATGAGCGCCTGCGGAAAAACGTGGTCGCGGACAATAACCTGCAAGAGGGGGAGAACGTAGGCGCCGGTCTTGCCCGAACCGGTCTTGGACTGCACGAGCATGTCGCGGGCGGCAAGCATGTAGGGGATTGTCTTCCTCTGTACCGGCATCAGGTCGGTCCAGCCGTGCTGTGCGAGGATGGCCTTCTGCTCTTCGGGGAGCATGTCGAAGGTGTAGTCGGGGAGCTTGTGCTCGGGTTCGATAATTTTGACGGGGGTCAGAAACGGGTTGACTTTTTCTTCTTTCTTTTCTTCAATTATTTCTTCGCTCATAGTGAGCGCAAATTTAGAAATTTATTTACTAGAAGAGGTACAGGTGGTATTCCAGACCCGCCCCGATGAACCAGTCTATGGTGGAGCCGCCTATGATGGTGGATTCGGCGGCGGCGTCGGGGGACGGGTCCACGTACGTATTGCGCCCGCGGCTCGAAATGCCCGTACGGAGCCCGATTCCGTAGTGCTTGAGGAATATGAAGTGGCTGCCGAAGCCTACGAGCGCGCCCTTGTAGGCGTCTTCGAACTTGATTCTCGCCTTGTAGGCCTTCGAGGGCGTTTTCACGTCGTCGTTCAACTCGATGCTTTCTACGAAAAAGCTGTACTGGAATCCTACGAACAGGAACGGGGTGATGTCTACCCAGGAGGCGGGCCTGTAGTTGCGCGAGAACATGGCGCTCAGGCCGATTTCGTGCTGGTGGAAGTCCCAGTAATCCAGTTCCTGGTACACGGTGTCGGCCGGGTCTGTCTTTACGTGGTGCTTGGCGTAGTGGTATGTTAGTTCAAGTCCGATAAAGTCGTACCAGGTAGCGCCCAGATAAAGGGTGAAGTACGGGTCGGAATCGTCGAGGAAGTTCCACAGGCTCAAGGAATCCTTGGTCACGCGGTAGTTGCGAACCTGGCTGTTGACGTGGCTGCTGTACCAGTTGTCGGGAGTCAGCGGGACTTGCGCTTGCGAGTAGCCCATGCCAATGCCGGCCCACATCTTGAAAATGGGAACTTCCTGGAAGTACTCGTCCGGTTCGGTCTGCATTTTCTTGCGTTCGTCTTTTGACAGTCTGCGCTTCGGTTTCGCATCGAAGAACATGTTCGCGATTTCGTCACCCATCGAGACTCTGTCGGGGCTCAAGAGGATTGACCCTGCGGCCTTGGGTTCCGAGGCCGTTTCGTCGAACCACGCGACGTTTACCATGTTGCCGTTCTTTGCGACAAAGAGGACTATCTGGTCTTCGAGTGCCTGGAATTTGGCTTGCATGGCGGGGTGGCGGGCCCTCAGGTATTCCGGTTTTAGTGCGGGGTCCATGTTCGCGTTGAGCCAGGCGGCATAGCGCATGGCGACGGAGTCGCGCATCCATTCGCCCTGCAGGCGGCACTTGGGTTCGCCGATTCCGGAATTGTTTCTTTTCAGGGAAAGGCAGAATTCCTTGGGGTCTATGACGGGCTCCTTGTCTAGGCTCCAGATAAGGATGTCCGCATCTTTCCAGAGAGTCGGATGCTCGTTGAAAAATTTATCGTGCGCCAGCGCGTTTGCCGAAAGCGCGATGACGGTAACCGCAAAAATCAGTATGGAAAGTCTTTGACGCATTACGAGACTCCTCCATACAAATTAATGCGAATCTGCTTGACTGCAGATCGCACCAGGGCTTCCAAATCGTCTGGGGTAGGCTTGGTGATGGGCCTCTGCACCTCGTCGACGGCACTGAACAGCGGACGCTGCTTCTCGTTGTCCCACAGCGTGTACGACACGATGGCACTGATGTGCGTAGACGTCTTTTTGCCCGAACTCTCGTTGTGGATGAGGGCGTAGTCGAAGTACGTTTCGCGCTTCAAGTCGGTGCCTACAATGAATTCGTGGATAATCAAGATGTAGGGCTGGATTTCTCCGGCGCTGTCCTTGACGGTAACGCCCTGTTCGGGCAGGCGCCCCTTCATGAAAATTCTGCTATCGAGCTTCTGGCTTTCTTCCGGGAATTGGCTGAAGTTCTGGTCCGGAATCGTCACAAAGTGGGGATAGGCGCGTCGCAGCTCGTCCAAAAAGACCTGCTCGCAGAACGCGGTTGCCTTCAGCTGTATGCTGTCCGGGTTCCATTCGAACTTCTTGGCGAACCATGCGGAACGCGTGAGCACGAACGCTTCGCTTGTTCCAGCGACGGCGAGCTTGCCGTAAGGGGCTTTCTTGTACAGCGGGTGGGATTTTGACCAATGGTAGCTATGGCCGCACCCCATAAGGATGCAAGCCGCAAAGCATGCGATTGCCAAAAGCCTAAACACCGCTATTCCCCTCGGGAATGTCTAGCTAAAGCTAGGCTCCCCACTTTTCGCGGTAGGCGTACACCTTGTCGAGGATGCCTTCCGGGGCGTTGATTGCCTTGCGGTTCTCTTCGTTCTCGAGGAAGGCGATGATGTCGCCGATGTTCACGATGGAGTGGGCCTCGATGCCGTATTCGTCCTGCACGGTCTGCAGGGCGGACTTGCCGTTGTCGAGCTTCTCCTTGCGGTCGACCGAGATGAGCAGCCCGATGACGTTCGCGTTCTCAATCTGGGAGAGCGCCTGCATCGTCTCGTTCACGCTCGTGCCCGCGGTAATCACGTCTTCGATGATGACGACGTTCGTCTTTTCGGAGTACTTGTACCCGACAAGCGAACCGCCTTCGCCGTGGTCCTTGACTTCTTTGCGGTTGTAGGTGAACGTGAGGTTCCTGGCGTAGACGTCGCTAAGCTTCATCGCGGTGGCTGCGCACAGCGGGATGCCCTTGTAGGCCGGACCGTAGAGGTTCTGTGCCTTGCCGTCGAAATGCTGCATGAAAGCCGCCGCATAGAATTCGGCAAGCTTCGAGAGCGTGGCTCCGGTGCGGAATTCTCCGGTGTTGATGAAATAAGGCGTTTCGCGGCCGCTCTTGGTGACGAAGTTACCGAACTTGAGCGCGCCCGCTTCTACGAGAAAATGTACGAATTGATCTTTGGTGTTCATAGCAAATGAAATTAGTGGTTGTCGTTATGCTGCTCCGCAGAGGAGGGCGATGATGTTCGCGAATACGTTAGCTTCGGTGACGACCTCAATGAAGATGAGGAGGGCGAGGACTACCACGCAAAGACCGATGTACCAGTAGAACGACTTCTTGAAACCCTTGATCTTGATCTTGAAGATGACCCAGGCGATGACGCTCAGGATGGCGCTGAAGATCCAGGCGGCAGCCCCGTTGAGCGTGACAAGACGGCTCACGCCATAGGTGATGGCGATGCCCGGCATAAAGAAGAAGCAGATGCAGAGCACGCAGAGCAGGGCGAAGCCGACATAGTGGGCGAATCCGCGTTCCCTTTGAACGATGACCTGCGGCTGGGTCATGTCGGGCGTATAGGCGGGCTCAACGCTTTCCGCTTGCGGAACCTCGCTTTGCACGGGTTCGCTGGCGGTTTCCGGCTCCACATTCTGGACCGGTTCTTCGATGGGCTGTTCGTTGTTGAGTTCTTCGGACATATTGTGCTCCTAGAGGATAAATGTTCTTCCGGCGTATACGAATACGCGGTGCTCAAGCCATAGTTTAAGCGCGGCGGAAAGCGTGCGCTTTTCGATATCCTTGCCGAGTTCCACCAGTTCGTCGATGCTTGCCGTCTCGGGCACGCGCTGGATGTCCTGGCAGATGATGGGGCCCTGGTCCAGGTCTTCGGTGGCAAAGTGTGCCGTGGCGCCGATAATCTTGACGCCCTTGTGCCAGGCCTGGTGGTAAGGCTTTGCGCCCTTGAACGCGGGCAGGAACCCGTGGTGGATGTTGATGATGCGGTACTTGAATTCCTCGGTGAAGGCCTCGCTCAAGATTTGCATGTAGCGGGCGAGGACAATCGTGTCGGTCTTGGTCTCGGCGATAATTTCGCGGAAACGGTTCTCGGGAATGCTCTTGTCCGGGTTGCTCGGGACGTAGTAGAACGGGACGCCGAAGGTGCCGCCCACGGGGCCCAGGTCGGGGTGGTTACCGACAATGCAGCTGAATTCGCAGGGCAGGTCGCCGTCGCGGTGCTTCAGGAGCAGGTCGTACAGGCAGTGGTCGGTCTTCGAGACGAAAATGGCGACGCGCTCCGTCTTGGAGGTGTCGAAGAGTTTCCAGTTGAGCTCCAGGCGCGGGGCGAGCGTTTCCAGGTGTTTGTAAACTTCCTGGATATCGGACGATTCCATGTCGAAAACGGCGCGCAGGAAGAAGGTCTCTATATCTTTGGCGGTATGCTGCTGAAGGTCAATAATATTGGCGCCAGCCTTCGCAAGGACCTGCGTGGTGCCGGCAATGAGTCCCTTCTGGTCGGGACAATGGATTTGAAGTATATAACGGTTGGTTGGCATATGTAAAATGTAGCTAATTGGCGGGGGTTAGCCTTGAGAAGTCCTGCAAAAAAAGCTAACATTAGCGTGTTGAACAACATTCGAAAAGAAGGTTGAGTGTGTCAAGAATGAAATTTTTGCCGATTGCCTGTGCTGTCGCGCTGATGGGGGAAACCTCTTTTGCCATCATCCAGAAGTCCTGGGATTCCATTTTCAATGCTGAAGGGGAGGGCGACTACGCCGCCGCCAAGATTGAAGGCAATATCCGCATGGGCAAGTACACGCACTACAAGGAAGTGCAGCCCGTTTCGTTCAAGGTGAACGACGGTATGTTCGTGTTCTCTGTTTCGGGCAACATGACCGTCCCTGCCGAAAAGATAGAGAAGGAAAACTTCTATAAGGTCTGCGAAACGACGAAGGAAGCCTGGGTTTCGTATTTCAACAAGCCGATGGTTTTTGACGGCGACTCCGTGATTGTCGATATTGCCGGTGTCGACCTCGCTTGCGGCAACGAACTCTTTGCATTGGGCGACCTCAAGGTAAAGTTCGCTAACGCCAAGGCCCAGGAATACTGGAAGAAGAATCTTGAAGGCTACCAGAAATACAAGCGTGAAAAGCTTGTGGAATTCCGCAAGGCCGAACAGGAACACCGCTCCGATATCCGCGACAAGTCCGGTATGTTCACGGACCCGCGTGACGGCCAGGTGTACCGCACCATCAAGGTGGAAGGCCGCGAATGGTTCGCCCAGAACGTGAATTACAATGTCGAAGGCCACTCCTGGTGCTACGACGACAAGGAAAACTACTGCCTCCGCGGTGGCCGCCTGTACGACCTCGAAGGCGCCCGCAAGGCCTGCCCGCAGGGTTGGCATCTGCCGCGTGACCGTGAATGGGACGACATGCTCAAGGGCCTCACCGGCTGCTACGACGGTGTCGACAAGTGCGAAAAGTTTGCAAGCAAGCTCAAGGCTACTACCGGTTGGCAGGGCGGTGGTGGTACCGACGAATACGGATTCTCCGTCTTCTCCGCGGGCTACCGTAAGGTTATCGGTAAGTCTACGGTGCGCTACGAAGACATGGGTGAATACGCCGGTTTCTGGAGCGCCCAGAACGGCCGTAACGAAACCATCTGGCTCTGGTCCATGGGCCGCATGAGCGACCAGATGGTGCGCCAGCTCGTGCCGAGCAACGCAAAGAACAACGCCTACTCCGTCCGCTGCATCAACGGAAATTGATTGATGATTGATAATTATCAATTGTCAATCATCAATTCTCAATTGAAAAAAACACAAGCCCGTAGGGCTTGCGTTTTTTTTTACATCTGCCTGATGGGGAAGAGTCCGAGCAGGTCGAGCACGTTTTCGAGCACAATCTGCGTGGCCTGAACCAGGAACAGACGGGACTTCTCCTCGGCGCTCCCGAGCACGCGGTCTTCGTGGATGAACTTGTGCGCGGCTTCGGCGATTTCGAGTGCATACTGCGCGAGTACGCTCGGTTCGTCACCGGCAACGGCACCCAGAATCTTTTCGCCCTTCTTGGCGAGCAGGTTGATGAGGCTGTAGGCGGCATCGTCGGTAAGCTCGGCGAAGTTCACGCCAGCAATGGCTGCGGCGAGGTCCGCGCGTTCAATGCCGGCCTTGCGCATGATGCTGCACAGGCGCACGTGGGCGTTCTGAACATACGGACCGGTATCGCCTTCGAAGCTCATCACGGCATCCCAATCAAAACGCACGTCCTTCAGGCGGCTGTTCTTCAAGTCGTTGAAGGTGAGTGCCGAGATCCCGATCTGGCGGGCGATGAGTTCCTTGTTCTCGAGTCCCGGATTCTTCTGGTCGATGAATTCGAGAATCTTTTTCTGGGCGGCTTCAATCACGTCGCGAAGCAGGCTTGCGGTACCCGTGCGGGTCTTGCCCTTTTCCCACTTGCCGTCGACCAATTGCAGAATCACGCCGAACGGGATGTGGTACATGTCCTTGTACCATTCGCGGCCCATCTTCTTCAAGACGTGGAACACCTGCTTGAAGTGCAGGGCTTGTCCCAAGTCCACCACGTAAAGGCACTTGTCAAAGTTGTATTCCTTCTTGCGGTAGCAGGCGGCGGCCAAGTCGCGGGTAGCGTACAAGGTAGAACCGTCGCTCTTGCGGATAAGGCAGGGGTTCAGGTCGAATTCGTCGAGCATCACCACGTCCAGATCCTGGCTTTTGACCATCAGGTTCTTTTCGCGGAGTTCGTCGAGAATCGCCGGAATCTTGTCTTCGAAGAAGGATTCGCCGGTGTAGTGGTCAAAGCCCACGCCCATCATGTCGTAGATGCGCATGAGTTCCTTCAGCGTTGCGGCACGGAAGGCGGTCCAGAGCTTGCGGTAGAATTCGTCGCCCTGTTCCAGCTTTGTGAATGCGGCGCGTGCTTCGTCTTCGAGGCCCGGCTCTTCTTTGCTGGCCTTGGAGAAGGCGGCGTAAAGGATGTTCAGTTCCTTCACGGTGAGGCTATCGAGCGTGGCGTCGTCCGTGGGGCGGTTTTCGCGCAGGTACATCACGATGAGCTTGCCGAAAGCGGTTCCCCAGTCGCCGAGGTGGTTGATGCGTTCCACCTTGTAGCCTGCGGCCTTGTAGATGCGGGAAAGCGAGTTTCCGATCATCGTGGAGCGCAGGTGGTGGAAGGCGAGTTCCTTGCCGATGTTCGGGGAGCTGAAGTCGATGCACACGACCTTGCCATTCGGGGCGGCATGTCCGTATTCAAGGCCCTTAGCGGCGATTTCTTCGAGCGTCGACTTCGCGAGGAATCCGCGGTCGATGAAGAAGTTCAGGTAGCCGTTCACGGCTTCGACCTTCGAGAGGCCTGCGGGGAGCTTCACCTGGGCGGCGAGGTCTTCCGCAATCATCTTCGGGGCCTTGCGCATCACCTTCGCGAGCGAGAAACACGGGATGGTGAAGTTGCCGTGGCTGGTGTCAGGCGGCACGGAGATAAGCTTTAAAGCGGCTTCCTTCTCGAAGGAACCGGTGGCGGCGAGCGCCTCTGCGATTTCTTGCTCAAACGAGTTCATCTTCACTGCTCTTCTTCTTGGAGGTCTTCTTCACAAAGTCGGCTTCGTCGAGTTCCACAATCTTGCCGTCGGCGTACAGGCGGTCGAGCGAAATCTCGTTACGCTTTTCTTCTTCGAACAGGTGGACCATCAGGTCAAGCCCTGCGTCGAACACGGCCCAGCGCACGCCTTCCTTGTATTCCACGCCCACGGACGTGAGCTTGTTTGCCTTGAATTCCTTGCGGAGTTCGTTCAAGATGGCCTGCATCTGGGCTTCGCTTTCGCAAGTGGCCACGAGGAAAAAGTCCGTTACATCCTTGATGCCGCGGAGGTCCATCAGCTGCACGTTCTGGGCGCGCAGTTCAAACAGGATGCCGGCTCCAATCTGTACGGACAGAGGCAGGTCTTTGGTCTGAGTTGTCATTCTTCTTCTCCCTGTTCGGGTTCTACTATCTTTTTGAAATCCTTACCGATGTAGATCGACGCGACGAGAAAGTTCCGCCGGTCGTCCCTGATCGTCATGACGTTCTTCGTCTTGAGCGTCCTCGCCAGGGCCTCGGCCCCTTCCCACGGGACGGAATCCCTCAAGACGACGATGGTCTCGTCATAGTTCTGTAGCCGGTCGTTGCGCGAGATGACTACGTCAAAGCCGTTCTTGCGGAGGAACGCGGTCATCTTGGAGGCTGCTCCCGGTATGCCGCAACTGTTCAGTACCTCCACGTCGCCCTTGTAATGACGGACTTCGAGGACTTCCTCCTTCTTTTCTTCCTCGCAACCGGCCAGGAGCAAGGCGGCAAAGACGAAGGCTATGGAAAGCGGCTTGTTGATCATCTACGCCTAAATGTAGAATATCTTCGGCGGTCGTAGGGACGGAGGGGGTCGCGCCAAGGCCCGTAAGCCTTGAAAGCGTCGCTTTCGTTGATGAACATCAGGTGCAGCGAAGTGTTTTCGGTGGGCCTGTATTCTAGTTCCACGTCGGGCAGAATGAATTGGACGTTGCCCTGGCGAACGTCTTCTTTGGCGATGGACTTGGGACCGTCCCAGTGTACGTACAGTGGCATCCAAAGGCCCAAACTTGCATACAAATGAAGGTCTGGCGTAAATTCGTAGGCTAAATGGGCAAGGTAGCTCTGTTGGCTAACTTTTAGCCAAGGGCTCGAAAAGAAACTGAGGGAGTATGTGTAGGCAACGCTCAATGCGGGGTCTATGGGCTCCCGGCGCAGCAGCCGTTCCGGGTCGAAATGCTCGCGGTTCCAGGGAATTCCGTCGTCCATGATGACGTAGACCGTGTCGACGACGGTGTCGGGGACTGCGGCCACGGCAAAAACGGCGGAATCCGCTTTTGCGGGTGATTCCGCAAGGGCAAACGATACCATGGCGATTGTCAGCAACAATAACCGCATGTTATGAATATAGCAAAAGGGCGGTGGAAACGCTAAACGATTTCGTTCTTGGCGTTCACGTGGATAACGGTGGGCTTCCACGATTTTGCTTCGTCTTCGCTCATGGTCGCGTAGGCCACGATAATCACGAGGTCACCGGGCTGCACGAGCCTTGCCGCGGCGCCGTTCAGGCAGATAACGCCGGAACCTGCGGGGCCCTCGATCACGTAGGTGTCGAGGCGGTTGCCGTTGTTCACGTCGAGCACGCCGACCTTCTCGTAGGGGAGAATGTGCGCCGCGTCCATCAGGTCGCGGGCAATAGTGATGGAACCCTCGTAATTGAGGTTCGCATCGGTCACGGTAGCACGGTGAATCTTGCTTTTGAGTAATTCCAGCTGCATGGTGCGCTTAGAACTTCATCTGGAGAATTCCGGCGACGCCCTTGTCAGGAGTGGGGACTACGCCGAAGCTGAAACGGTTCGCGTCCGGGTTGCTATCCCACTGGGTGCCAAAGAATGCATCTGCAAAGGAGTAGATGTGGGCGCCGATAACGGGAATGAGAGCGTAGAACCAGCTGGAATTGTTCTCGACCTTCAGGTAGACGGTCGTGGCGACACCCAGGAGCCAGACGGCGTCGATGAACGTCGCCTTGACGAGGTAGTCCTTTTTCCACTGGTAGAGGCTAGGAATCAGAAGAGAGAGGTAAGCGTAGCTTTGGTCGCCGTGATTGTTGCGGTAGGAACGGTCAATATCGGCGTCTTCCAAGCCCTCGGAGCGCTGGGCGAGCCAGGCGTCTTCGGTGATGTTCATCTTTTCCCAGGGCTTCTGGAGGTATTCGGAGGGACGGACACCCAATTCGACGATGCGGGTGAGCTTATCGCGGGAGATACCGGCTTCCTTGATTTGCTGGAATTCCCACTGGGTAAGCCCCATTTCTTCGTAGCGGAAGCCTTCCCACTCGTCTCCGCTGGCCTTGGCTTTGCCTACATCGGCTTCGTCGTCGTCAACAGCAGATTCGTCGCTGCCATAGGAATAGCTGGGTTCGTCGGCGCTTTCAGTGGCTTCGTCGTCATCGTAGCCATACTGAGCGAAAGCCATAGAGCCCGCAATCAGCAACGTAGACAAAATTTTACACCAGTTCTTCATTGAGTCCTCATTTTCCGTTCCTTTAGTGCCGGGGGAGGGAATCGAACCCTCACACTCTCGCGAGTACCGGATTTTGAGTCCGGCGCGTCTACCAATTTCACCACCCCGGCTAGGGAGCAACTCAAATATAGCACAATTTGGATGTTTTTTGTAGGGTTGAATATGCAAAAACAGCCAAATTTGGGCGATTATTTACGAGAATAGGCCCTAAATTCGATGTTTAGGGGCGTCAATTTTTCGGCGCCGAAGTCTATGGCCTTTTCCTTTGTTTCAAAATTTTTGGATTGGACCAAGTACAAAGTTTTTGTTTCGCCGACGCGTTCTTCGATTGTGCATTCGATTCCGCGCTTTTTCAGGTTGTTCACCAGGAACTCCGCATTGGATTTTACGCCGAAGGCACCGAGCTGGAGGTACCAGTTGCCGTCTTGGGGCTGAGCTTTTTTCTCCGGAACAACTTCGGCGCTTGTCGCCTTTTCTTCTTTTGCGGGTTGAACTGCCGCAGGCGGTTGGGCTTTTTCGGCGGTGGCCGGAGCCGGCTTGCCCAGGTTGCCGCATGCTTCGGAAAGCCGTTCGTTCTTGACTTTTGGCTGTACCGCGGCGCAAACCTTCTGGAGGACGGTCACCTGGTTCGGGTGCGAGGTCTCGATAGCGCGAACCAGGTCGTCGGCCGCGAGGTCGTACTTGCCCATGTAGAGCCTGAACTGTGCGCTGGTCATCAACAGGTCGGCGTAGATGGCTTTTTGCGGGTTGGCCTTCTGGATGAGGCTGTCGAGGCGCTTGCCCGCAATCTTGAACGACTGGGCGTTGCCCGTCTGCGAAAGGGCGAGAACGTCCCACAGGTAGCATTCGGCCTTCAGGGAGTCGGGCTCCTTGGGGCATGCGGCCTCGTAGGCGGTCGCGGCCTCTTGCCACTTGCCTGCGACATAGGCCTTCTGTGCATCCGCCTTTGTCTGCGCGAACGCATTTGCTGCAAAAGCAGAAAGCAAAACTGCAGCAACCCTACGAACATTCCAAAACTTCATCTTCATTACCTCATACCACAATTATCCATCATCAATTATCAATTATCAATTACCAACTTCCCTCTAATCGTCCATCCGCGAATGTCGTCGAGCTTCACCTTCACGTAGTCGCCAGGCTTCACGATGCGGCCTTCTTCGGGCTTGAAAACGACCTTCTTGAAGTTGTCGGTGCGGCCCCGCAGTTCCGTCTCGTCGCGCACGGAGTTCTTTTCTACCAAGAGTTCCTCGGTGCGGCCGAGCATCATCTGGTTACGCTTGAGCGTGATGGCGTTCTGCAGTTCCACTAGGCGCGTGTGACGCTCGTTCTTTTCGGCCTCGGTGAGAGTCTCCGCTTCCTTGTACGATTCCGTTCCCTTGCGCGGGCTGTAGATGAACATGAACGCGCTGTCGAACTGGCAGGTTTCAAAGGCCTTGAGCGTCTGCTCGAAATCTTCTTCCGTTTCGCCCACGAATCCGCAAATCACGTCCGTCGAAATCCCGTAGAACGGGTCCTTGCTACGCAGCTGTTCGATAATCGAGAGATACTGCTCCATATTGTGCTGACGGCGCATCTTCTTGAGCATGGCGTCGGAGCCGCTCTGGATAGGAATGTGCGCATAGTGGCAGACCTTCGGGTTGTTCAGCAGCACGTCGATGAGCTCGTTCGTGTAATGCCTCGGGTGCGGGCTCGTAAAGCGAATGCGGCGGATGCCTTCGATTTCGGAAACCTTCGTGAGAAGGTCGGCAAAATTGCCGCCTTCCGTCTTGTAGGCGTTTACCGTCTGGCCCAGCAGCGTCACCTCGCTAATGCCCCTGTCGGCGGCCTTGCGGACTTCGGCGAGCACGTCATTCATGTCGCGGTACTTTTCGGGGCCTCGCAGGTACGGTACGATGCAGTAGCTGCAGCGCTTGTTGCAACCGCGCTGGATGGCGACGAACGTGCTGAAGTCGTTCTGGAGCTTCGCGTATTCGCCCAAGTAGTTTTCGCTCAGGTCCTCGTCGATGAACATCTTGTGGTGCGTCAGGTGCAGCGGGCTATGGGCGTCGCCGAGCAGCAGTTCCGGGATTTTCTTGTACTGGTCCGGGCCCACGATATAGCTCACGTTCGGGAGGCGCTTCAAAAGTTCCGGCCCGCGATTCTTCGCCATACAGCCGCAAACGACCACCTTAACGTCGGGGTTCTTCTTGTTCAGGTACTTGAGCTTGCTGATGTTCGCAATGGCAGTTTCCTCGGCCTTCTCACGCACGCTGCAGGTGTTCACGATGATAAAGTCGGCATCTTCCTGGTTGCTCGTCTCGACGCAACCGCACATGTCGAGCTCCTGGGCAATCATCGCCGAGTCGTACTCGTTCATCTGGCAGCCGTATGTGGCCAAGTGGTATTTTTTCATGGGTGCAAAGATAGAAAATATTTTTGCTATACTTAAAATATGGCTAAACTCTTCAGCAAATGTCTAGGGAAGATTGTTCTGATGACCGCAGCGGTACTTGTAGGCTTGCTTGTTGCGTGTGCTTCTTCGGAAAAAGTTTCGAAAGATCGTAAAGCGGTGTCTGAAGAAGAACGCAAGGCGAAGTGTCAGGCTCGGTTGAATTCTCTATCGCCTGAGGATTTGATTTCGTGTCATTTGGATAAATTGGGACTTGACGAAAAGTTAGATTCTTTGCTGCTTTGTGTTTATGGGCAATCGCTTAAAATGAACGGAGGAAAAATTTTTTGTGCTGAAGAAGGAAATGAATTTTCATTTTCTTTAACAGGTGAAAAATGCGAGTCCGGTGAATTGGTGTGTGTGCAAACAACTCGTGAAAAACCGAATGAAGATTGTACGTTGGGGAAATTTCCTGTTTTTATTAACGGAATTAATATAACTCCAAAAGATGATGGCTATTTGATTTCTTCTATTTGTGGTGATTTTGGATGTGATGATAATATGCTTATGAAAATTGACGATTGTGGAAAAAAATGGCTGAACGCTAAAAAGGACTAATATGATTTTCAGAAGGATTTTGCCCTCACTTTTTGCGTCTGCCGTTGCCTTGTTCTTTGCGGCCTGTGACGATGATGCGAGCAGCTCCGGCCCCGAGGGTGGCGAAAGCAGCGTGGTTGAAGAATCGAGTTCTTCGGATGCCGCGCAGTCTTCGTCTGTTTTGCAGTCGAGTTCGTCGATTGAAGTTTTGTTTAGCAGTTCGGTCGCGGATACAAGCGGCACAAGTTCTAGCGTCGCCGACACTTCCGCCGCAATCCAGGCTGACACTATCTTAATCCCTTTTGCCCTCAAGCCTTTCGACGGCCCGCTTTCTAATCCGCACAAGGGATTCACGGTGCCGACCGGTGGGGCGTGGACTTTTGTCCCGGAATTCGAATACGGCCCCTACGGTTCCCTGAACAACAGGGCGTGGGATTTGGTCTCGTACGGTTCCGGTTACCAGCAGTGGAACAAGTTGAATCCGGAAAAGGGCGTTTACGACTGGACGGAACTAGAAAAGCTGCTGAACGCACTTGCCGAGCACAACATGACTTACGCCTTGCGCGTGCTGCCGTACACGCCTTCGTTTATCAAGAGCGATTTCCCGCCGCAAGAAGAATACGACTGGACTCCGCCCTTTGTCTACGAGATGGGCGCGAAGAAAATCCAGATTGACTTGCGCGGGACAGAATACCATGCGTATGCTCCCGTCTGGGATGACCCGATTTATTTGCAAGCGGCGAAGGAGTTTGCGAAGGCCCTGGCCGAAAAATACGATGGCGACCCGCGCATTGAATACATCGATGTCCGCACTTTTGGCGAATGGGGCGAATGGCACACGTCCCACATATTGGGGAGCGAAATGCCGGCCGATTCGGTGTTGATCGACATGCTGGACTATTATGCGTCCGTGTTCAAGAAGACCCAGCTGGTGCTGCCTTCTAACGGTTTTGGCGATGTCTATACGCATGCACTGGACCTCGGCATTACCAAGCGTGATGACGGATTCATCGGCATTCCCGGCCGGCCGGATACCTTGCTGCGGGCATACAACGCGAACCTCCCGACCATCGCCGAGAATATCGCCGGTTACAGGACGATGCTGACCTACGACGACCTGATTCCCGGAGGTAGCCAAAAGTGGACTGCGGAACGCTGGGTGGATGCGATTACCACGGCGCACCTGACCTACTACGTTCTCGACCAGGACAACGACTGCGGTTACTATTTCTACAAGGACAACAAGGCGTTGGCCGATTCCATGAGCAAGGTCATCGGCTATAACTTTACCGTGACGCGTGCGGAACTCACGACCGTCGCCGGCGGCGCCGAAACCACAGGGAAATTCGCCGACACCGCTGCAGGCAATGCTGCGACGAATACATTGAATATTTCCGTCAAGAACACCGGCGTGGCGCCCTGCTTCTTCGATATCTATATGGTGGCAGAATTCGTGGATTCTACGGGCAAGGCTCTTGCGCAAATCGGCGAGACCGTCCGCATTCCCAAGGGAACGTTCAAGGACGGCAGTTCGCAGGACTTTGTCTTTACATATAAGGTTGAGGCGGGGGAGGCGAATATCGCGGCCCAGCCGGGTGTTTCTGTGGCCCTTTCCCTCTACGAAAGCGAAGAATCCTTTAAAAAAGGCCAAAATCCGACAGTTCGCTTCGATAACGACGGCCTTATGAAAAACAGCAAATTACGGTTAAAATCGTAGGCGCATCCGAAAAAAAAAGATATATTCTACTTACCATGCACCAATATATAAAACTCTTTTTGTTGACCGCATGCCTTGCTTGCGGTGGCCTTGTCGCTTGCGACGATTCCGGTTACAGTGTAGATTCGGACGAGTTCGTGAGCGGTGAAATCAGTTCCGTTGCCGAGTCGTCGAGTTCGTCGGAGAAAAATTTGAGCTCGTCGGAGGAGGATTTGAGTTCGTCGTCGGAAACGGAAATCTCTTCTTCGGAACAGGTGAGCTCGTCGTCGGAGGCGCTTTCGAGTTCTTCTATCGTCACGATAAGGACTACCGTCACGGAAGACTCCCTGGAGCTTTTCTACTTCGGAAGCGTAAAGCTTGATTTCCCGGCCGATTCGTTCATGACGATGTTCGAATATGGCGACATGATTACGGTGATGATTCCCGGTTACGACACGGTGGATGTTCCTGTAGTCAATTCCTTCGGCTATGTAACGGTAGGGGAGTACCTCTTGCTTGTCGGAGAGAGCCTCTCCCTCGAAGTCTCGTATGGCGAGGCGGCCGAGGCATTCGGTATCGTACCCGGCGTGGAATTCCCGATAGAAGTCATTATTCAGATGAAGGAAAAGTACGGCTATCGCGGCTACATGGCCATGCACAGCTACCTTTCGATGGCGTATGAGATTGAGGCGTATCCCGACCTTACGGTCGAGCAATTCGCGAACTTCAGGATGGTGAAGACTACGGGAATGGGCGATGGCAAACTGTACCGTTCGTCGAGTCCGGTTAACCCGTCGCTTGGCCGCAATACCTATTCGGATTCCCTGGCTAAGGTGGCTGGTGTTGCGACCTTCGTGAATCTTGCAGACGCGGAGTCTTACGCCCAAACGTATAAGAACTTTGCCAACTCCTATTATGCATCGCAAAACGTTGTATACCTGGAATTGCAGCCTTCGTTCGTGAACACGCAGTACAAGGTCGGTCTTGCCAAGGGGCTCCGCTATATGATAGAGCATGAAGGTCCGTATCTGCTGCATTGCACTTACGGCATGGACCGCACGGGGTTCACCATTGCCATACTCGAGGCCCTGATGGGTGCGAAACCTGACGAAATCAGGGAAGACTATGTCACGAGCTACAAGAACTTCTTTAGTGTGTTTGACAACGTGCAAGAGGCCTTGCCCCAACAGCAGGTGGAATTGATCAAGGAACTTGTTATCACGAACCTTAAGCATTCGTTCAAAATTCAAGGTGTCGACATTTCCGATATAGAAAACGTCAACCTTGCGGATGCTACGGAAAAGTACCTGCTCTCGATCGGTATGGAAAAGTCCGAAATAGAAGCCCTGAGAAATCGTTTGAAGTAAATTTTATATATTATGGTCATGAATAACAAGATTTTGAAAACCCTCTTTGCTGCTGCCCTCACATGCTCCACCGCCACCTTCGCGGTCGATGCCATCCTCTTTGTCCCGGAAGTCTATCCGATTGGCGAGGTGAACCAGGGTGACACCAAGCATATTGCGCTGAAGGGAGCGAACGTTTCCCAAAAAGAAATCACGCTCGAAAACGTCATGGGGCAGGGCATCGGCATGTCCAATTTCAAGTATCCGTCCAAGATTGCTCCGGGCGGCGCCATCAATATCGAGTTCGACATGGACTTCTCCGGAATGGAAGGCCCCATCAACGCGATGGTGGTGATGGTCGGTACCGACGGCAAGCCCTACACGGCGAGCCTCGAGGGCTTTGTGAAGACGCCTCTCTTCTTTGGCGAGAAGATGTTCGACGCCGGCTACTACGCCAAGGGCGAAAAGCGTGAATGGACGTTCTACGTGTGGGAGACCGACAAGAAGGCTCGCCCTGAGCTTTCGCTGGACAAGGCCTCGGCAAAAGAATTTTCCATCAAGACCAAGCCTGTGAAACTCAACGTGGACAAGCTCGACGAAATCAAGGAAGGTGGGACTGTCCCTGGCCTCAAGGTGACGCTTACGACCAAGGGCCTCAAGCGCGAAGGCTGGGAACTCAAGCAGAAGAGCATCCGCAAGGTTGTCTCGTTCAAGAGCAAGAAGTACCCGAAGGCAACTCCGGAGGTGCTGGTCGTGGGGTACTGGAAGGACTAGTCCGGCAAAAATCTCTCTTTTTTGGCTTTTTTCGGGATTTTGCCTTGAAAAAAGCAAAGACTTTAACTACCTTTGGTTCACTCTTGTAAGAGTCCTCGGGATGTAGCTCAGCCTGGTAGAGCGCTTGAATGGGGTTCAAGAGGTCGCTGATTCGAATTCAGTCATCCCGATAAAAAACGCCGCTTCGATAGCGGCGTTTTTTTGTGTTAAAGCTCCGGTCGCCAGACAACGACCCTGTTGCGTCCGTTCTCCTTTCCATCGTACAGAGCCTTGTCTGCACGCTGGATGCTCCGGTCAATTCCGAGCTCGTTGTCGAATTCGGCAACGCCCAAAGTAATGGTCACCTTGATTTCCTTGTCCCCGTGCACTACGGTCATTTTCTCGACTTCCCTGCGGAATCGTTCCGCTACGGTTTTCGCTCCGTCGACATCCGTTTCCGGGAGTAGCGTCAGGAATTCTTCGCCGCCGTAGCGTGCGAGAACGTCGTATTTGCGGAGAAGCCCGCGTATCGTATTGGATACGGCCTTGAGGATGGCGTCGCCGGCGGCGTGGCCGTAGGTGTCGTTCACGTTCTTGAAATGGTCGATGTCGAAGAAGATAAAGCAAATCGGCTTGTGCGTCCTGAAACTTCTGACCCTTTCTTTCTCGATGGTCTGGTTCATGTCGCGGCGGTTGGGGAGGCCCGTCAGTTCGTCAGTCCTGGAAATCAGGTCGAGTTTCCTGTTGGCCTCTTCGAGTTCCTTGGTGCGCTCCTGAACTTCATGCTCAAGCATTTCCCGGTGCGCATTCAGCTCCGCAATCTGGCGCTTGATGGTGTGGTGCATGATGTTGAAGTGCTTCGCGAGGATGCCGATTTCGTCTTGCCTGTTGCCGACGTTGATGTCCGGAGCTTCCATGTCGCCTTCCGAAATTTCGATGGTGTGCTGGATAAAGCGCCCCATCGGGAGGACCAGCTTGCGGTACAGCCAGTACGAGATGAGGAGAATCAGGATGAGCTCCGCAATGAGCATTATCCTGCTCACGAATATGAGCGAAGACATCTGTTCGTCGATTTCGGACTTGGGCTGCAGCGACAAGAGCCCTATGTCGTAAGAAGCGTCGTACACGTAGTTGGCAAGGTACGTCTGCTTGTCGGAGAGGGTGTAGAACTTGATACCCTTTGTCTCGTCGGTTTTAGGGTCGAACCCCTTGATGCCGGTTTCTGCAATCTTGTGGGGTTCGGTGAGCCATTTTTCAAGGTCGGGGTGAAACAGGATTTCGCCTTCGGAATTGATGGCTATGTAGTAGCCGTTCTTGCCGACCTTGCTTTCGGAAAGGAGTTTCCAGAGTCGCTGCGTCGAAAAGCTGGCGACAAGGCTGCCGTTCCCCTTAGCGTTGTCGGCGACAACCGTCGCGAAGGCGCGCTTGGGGCGCATGCTGTCCAAGTCGCGGTACCATCCCGAGATGAACGGCCTGTGCGGGGTTATCTTGGAAAAATCGACGGGGTACTTCGCGGGTACGGACGCAATCATCGCGTTATCGCAAATAAGGACGTTGTTGCGGTTGTACAGGGAAACCCTTTCGCCCGAGATGAACAGCGGCGAGATATTGTAGCTCTTGAGGTAGCTGGTCGAAATCGACGGGTCCATGCTCTTGATTTCGGAGGCCTTGGCAAGAAGCGTGAGCTGGTTTCCAAACTGAAACAGCTCGTTGTGCAGAGCCAGTGACATCTGCTGGAGGTGGACGTTGTTCGTCTCGTCGGCCGTCATGAGGGCCATCTGGCGCTGGCGGTTGGCAAAATAGTATGTACCGCCGATGGTGACCACGGCCATGGCGAAAACCAGGAGCAACAGGCTCTTGACAATGATGCTTTTGGAGAGTTTTAGAATTTTCTCGTTGCTCATGTCTATAGTTTACCTTTTTCTTTTGCGTGTGTACGAAAAAAGGAAACTAATGATTAGAACAAAGCAGAATATGAACGGGGTCGGGTTTATGCCGTTTCCCTTGGCTGAATCGTCGTCGCCGTCGTCTTTTTCGGCGGTCTTGGATTCGCCCCTTGCTTTTTCCCAAATAGCCTGGAATTCGGCGAATGTCGTCGCATTTGTCGGCGTGTAGCCGAGCTGGTTGTTGATGATATCGGAATAATTCTTGAAAATCTGGTAGAGTTTTTCTTCGGAGTAGGGGATGGGAAGCTCCAGGTGGTCCCATACGGCGCTGAACATGGAAACGAGCGACTGCTCGATTTCGCCCCATTCGGGGAGGGCCGGATAAGTCTTGCCGGTTTCCAGCTGCGTTACGAGGCTCTTGTAGGCGTCGTCTTCGGCCCACGATGTAAGGACGGACTTGGACGGGGGGAGGAACCCGATTTGCTTCGTGTAGTCGTCCAGGCTATTGTCCTCGGTCAGGAACATCAGGAGCTTTGCGGCATCCTTGTTGGTGCTTTTTGCCGGAATGGCGAGGTTCGACCCGCCGATGAAGCTCACGCTGCCTGCGGTACCCTTCGGGAATGGCAGCGCGATTACGCCGTCCGACCCGATGCGGGAATTCGAGAGCCCACCCTGCGAACTGTGGATGCGCGTCTGCATCACGACTTCTGCGGTGCTCACGATGAAAGCGAGTTCGCCGTTGTTGAACTGCTGGGCGATTTGCGCGGAGTTCGCCTGCAGGGCTTCGGTAGAGACGAGGGAGTCGATGACGAACGAGATGTACTTGGCAATCCCTTCCAGAGTTTGCGGCGAAAGGATGTTCGAACGCCACTTGCCCTCGCTGTCCTTCTCGACGAATGACCCGCCGTAGCTCCATACCCAGGGGGCGAAGTTGTGGGGGATGTTCCAGTCGCTTTTGCCGGGAAGAGCGTAACCGTGGATCCTGGCGCCGTCTTCAAGGTATTCCTTGCCCTGGTTCACCTTGCGGATGGCGTTCGCGAAACCCGTGTAGCTTTCGATGTCCGCGGGCGTTATGCCGTATTTTTCCATGATGCGCTTGTTGCCGAGCACGGGGCGGATGTCTATGAACCACGGGACGGAGTAGATGCTCGTGTCGGAGTCGATGTGCGACGTATACCACGAAACGGGGACGAAACGGTTGGAATCGATTTTGTCGAGATACGCGTTCAGGGGCTTGAGCTCGCCGCGTGCGGCAAAGTACGGGACCCACGTCGTACCCAGTTGGAGTACGTCGGGGGCGTCTTTCCCGGTTTCGAGCATGGTCGAGATGCGGTTCCAGGCTTCACCCCAGTCCAGGACCTCTACTCGGGTGGGGATGCCCGTGCTCTTGGAGAAAGCTTCCAGAAGCTGCTCCAGCTTTTCTTGCGGGGATGCCCCGTTTGGCATAATCCATATAGTCAAGGGCGTTGCTGCGAAAACGGCTGATGATGCAAACAGCAGGGCTGTGATCGCGAGCTTGACGGCGAAATTCATGTACCTCCTCCACCTTTCTCGTTAAATTACACAAAAAAAGCAAAAAATCCACATTTTTGTTCGTAAAATAGACGAAACTCGCTCCAAATAGGCGCTTTTTTGGGAAAAACGGGACCTTATGACATTTTTTTTGAAAAAAAAGGTAACCTTTTCGTAATTTGAGGTTTTTTTATTTATATTTTTTCACGTCGTCAAAAAACGATAAACACTATCCTTAAGGAGTAAACAAAATGAAAAAAGGTATCATCACCCTTCTCTGCGCTGGCATGATTGTTCTTTCCGGCTGCTACGGCAAGTACGCATGCTTCAACAAGCTGCTCTCCTGGAACGGCTCCCTCGGCAACAAGTGGCTCAACTCTATCGTCCACTTCGCTATGTGGGTCATCCCGGTTTACGGTATCGCCACGTTCGTGGACTTCCTCGTCCTCAACACTGTCGAATTCTGGACTGGCTCCAACCCGCTCGCAGCTGGCGACTCCTACTATGAGAAGGACGCTCAGGGCAACGAAATCCTCGCTGTCAAGAACACTGACGGTTCTATGACTGTCGAAATGACCACCGCTGCTGGCGAAAAGGCCACCATGACCCTCCAGCGCGACGAAAACGTCATTCGCGCCCTCGACGCCGAAGGCAACGTTGTTGCTCAGCGCATGATCGAGAAGTAATTCTTACTTGCTTGATTTTTAAGGACCCCGGCTTTGGCCGAGGTCTTTTTTTGTAAATAGCCCCGAAAAAACGAAAGGCCGGCGTAATGCCGGCCTTTCGAGTGGAGATAGTGGGAGTCGAACCCATGACCTACAGATTGCGAACCTGTCGCTCTACCAACTGAGCTATATCCCCATTGGATGCGCCAAATATATGAAATTTGAATGTTTCCGTCAAGCGAAATCCCCCTAAAAGGAAAATCCCGCCATTTCATTATGGCGGGATTCAGGATGGAAGAGATGCGTGTTGTTTTGTTGTCCATAATATAGGTAGCAAAATCAATAAAGTCAAATGCATAATTTTCATTGAAACGATAAATTATTTATATGAGTTGCGGTTATGACACGGATTTGTATCATATTTTGAATTAGGATAAAATAACGATTAAAAAGAGGCTTATTTCTATTGTTTTTTCGCTAATTTTGTATTATTTTTGATGATATGAAGCCAATTGTCGAATATAGGGACTACCGCCAGTACATGCGTGATTTCTACGAGGAACGCAAGAGAAACTCGTACTTCACGTGGCGTGAATTCGCGAGCCTTTCCGGATTCGTCTCGCCGACGTACCTCAAGCTGGTTTGTGACGGAAAGACCCGCCTGAGTAAGCCGGGTATAGCGAAGGTGGCCCGCGCCATGGGCCTCGAAGGGTTCGATTACACCTATTTTGCCCTGCTCGTGAAGTTCGGGAACGCGAAGAGCGATGACGAAAGGGAATCGGCGCTCCAGGAACTCGAACGCGAGGCGCGCATGAACAGAATTCGCATTGTCGACGCGGACGCCATACGCTACTACGAGTCTCCCATGTACCCGATTGTACGGGAACTGGCTCCGCTCATGCCGGCAGCGACGCTCGGCGAGATGGCCTCCAAGATAAAGAGCAGCGTTACGGCCGCCGAAATCCGAGAAGTGCTGCAGTTCCTCGTCAGGGCCGATCTGCTCAGGAAGCGGGAAGACGGATCGTACGAGCAGACGCAAAAGGCGGTGAAGGGCTCCAAGGAGACTATCCCTTTGGCTATACGTTCCATGAACAAGAAAATGGCGGAACTGGCGGTAGGCTCCATTGCCAGGGATCCTGCGGACGAGCGTCATTTTTCGAGCGTCACCATGGGCCTCGACGCTCCGACTTACGAGCGCATCGCTAAGGAGGCTGACGCCTTCCGCAAAAAGATTGTTGCTATTGCGAATGAATGTCAAAAGATAGACCGAGTTTATCAAATGAACTTGCAAGTGTTTCCTCTTACCGACAAGGTTGGCGCTTCTGGAGCCAAGAAAGGTGGGTCAGTATGAATAAGATGATATTTTGGGCGGTATGCGGTGCGGCCTTGTTTTTCGGCTGCTCCGAGTCTCCGCATACGGCAGGGACGACCGAAAACGAAAGTACGATTAAATGGGCGTCACTCAATGATCATCCTGCTCAGACGGCGGATATTCCCTCGTTCTGGCTTGGAAAATGCCTTAACGAGGGCCTTTTGAAGGAGGCGATGCCCGAGGCTTACCTTGTGCGGGATTCTTTAGGCAACGACCTGGTGATGGTCCCGAGGGTGAACGATTACTGCGAAGTCAAGGCGGAACTCAAGTACGCGCGTTCAGGAGATACGTTGACAGTCTCTTATGACGAAATCATTATGGCGACAAAATGCATGTGCTATAGTGACCACTGGTTTGATTTGCCCGCGGAATACAAGGATGCCAAGTATTTCAGGTTTGATGGCGTGGTTTACGAAATAATCAATACAGAAAAGGAGGACTCATTATGAAAATGAGATATATGTGTGCCGCGGTGCTCTTGTTGATGCTCGTGGCGTGTAGCGATGATTCGACGTCGAATCCGCCGCTGGGTAATCAACTCGGCTTGGGTGGAAAAAAGTCTGTGAGACTCGGGGTGTGTCTGGGTTCTCCGTACGACGACTTCGAATACCGGGTCTTGGCCAAAGATGCCGAAGAGGAGGCTCCTGGTGAATTGCCCAAGGCCTACATTGTGCAGGATTCTGCCGGCAATGAACAGTTGATGATTCTCAAGGTGAGCGATTACTGCGGAGTCGGTGCGGATCTCAACTATCGGCGCTCCGGCGATACGTTGACAATCGCTTATGGTGAAATCCACGAGGCGACTGCTTGCATGTGCTATAGCGATCACTGGTTCGGCCTGCCTGCGGAATACAGTAACATCAAGTATTTCCGTTTTTACGGGATTGTCTACGAGGTGGACCGCGGTCCGGCTCCGGAGCCGTCTAAGCCCAAGGAAAGGGAACCGATTGACACGCCCCCAGCAGAATACGACCCGGAAACGGGGGATTCGGTGGTCGTGATGGACTTGTAGACTTTCGGTAATTTTTGGAGCCCCCGTTCGGGGGCTTTTTTTGTGATAGCTGTTTCCCTGTTTTTTTATATATTTGTACAGGGTATGAAAGGAATACTACATAGCAACGCACCAATTTGTGCTGATCCAAAACAACTTGTCGTTGCATGTTTTCTGACTGCTGCGTTATCTGGCCTTGTGGGCTGTTCGGGCGATTCCGAAAGCGAACTGTTGCCGGTCATGCCTGATCAGTATTCTTCGTCATCGTTGCTGGAATCGTCTTCTTCGTCCTCGTTGTCGGAATCGTCTTCTTCGTCATCGCTGCCGGAATCGTCTTCTTCATCATCGCTGCCGGAATCATCTTCTTCGTCATTACCGCCTGACACGTTATCTTCGTCATCACTGCTAGATCTATCTTCTTCGTCATTATTGTCTGATTCGTTGTCTTCGTCATCGCTGCTAGATCTGTCTTCTTCATCATTACAGCCTGAATTGCATGAGACCATAGACGGAATTACCATCCTTGTCGATTCCGCGTTCTTTATGGAAAAATTCCATTCCTCGTCGGTCAAGATTGCGTTCAATGACGATGAAACGAGCGAACTCAACTACTTGGAAATTGATGGGAACACGATCAGGCACGAAATCATCCCGACTTCTGTCGCTCCCAATCATCCTCAATTTTCGCCCGATGGAAGCAAACTTGCTTTTTCGACTGGGTATGAAGGCGCCCCCCTGCAATCGGAACTCTTTGTCGTCGACCTAACCTCTGACGAGCACTCAATCTACAAGCTCGATGTAGAAAGCGCGGCGATTCCCCGTTGGCGTGTTTTGGAAAACGGCGACACGGCAATTCTGTATGACGATTTTGCCGGTTCGAGCATAGATGTCCGCTGGACAACCTCGGGAACATTTCTGGTCACCTATTCCAACAACAGTTTCGGCGTTCCCCAAAAAATTTTCAATCGAAGCTATAACGGGGGCGCATCAAACGACAATTCCATAGTTGTTACAGGATCACCACGACTGTTGTTCCATTACGCCACCGATGATGACACTGTCAATATTGATATGTATGACGATGAGCAGGTCTGTAACGTTTCAATAGCAAGAGATACAAGCAAGATTATCTCGTTCCTGGAAACCCGAGGTCCCAAGGGAGTTGAGTTCACGCAAGACGAGGGTTACTTTTGGCATGAGTACATATTCTACATGGACTATTCGGGCGAGATATTGAAAGCAATCAGGGCTGATGGCGGCTACGTGTTCAACGGAACGGAATGGCTGTTCATTCCGGGATACCAGGTAGGCACGATAACCGCGCAGGACGGCACAACCAAACACATCGTGCTAATAGACTACGAACAGGGTTCCTACGTCCCGATTCTGAATGCCCCGGAAAAAGAAATTTTCTACCCGGATATCTGGGTGGGCGAACAGTAGGCTATCTGCGGTAAAAGAATGGTCTTGGTGGACTTTTATTGATTTTGTGTACATTTGTGCATTATTTTTTAGACGCCTAGAGCGTCTTTTCTTATATTTGGGGCATGACAAAGTCCATCGAGATACGCGACGCGCACGAGCATAACCTTAGGCATGTGAACCTTTCCATTCCCCGCGATTCCATCGTGGTGGTGACCGGAGTGTCGGGTTCGGGCAAGTCGAGTCTCGCGTTCGATACGGTGTTCCAGGAAGGCCAGCGCCGTTTTGTGGAGTCGCTCTCGGCGTATGCGCGCCAGTTTATCGGCCGCATGAAGCATCCCGAGGTGGAGAGCGTGCGCGGCATTTCGCCGACGATTTCGATTGACCAGAAGACGGTGAACAGGAACCCGCGTTCAACGGTGGGTACGGTGGTCGAGATTTTGGACCATTACCGTTTGCTTTTTGCGCGCTTGGGCGTGCCGCACTGCCCCGATTGCGGGCGCGTGATCCAGGCCCAGACGGTGGACCAGATTGTCGATAATTTGTATGTGAGCGACGAGGGCAAGCAGATTACGGTGATGGCGCCGATTGTGCAGGAACGCAAGGGTGAATACCGCAAGGAACTCGCTGAGCTCAAGGAAAACGGTTTTGTGCGTGCCCGTGTGGATGGCACGATTTACCGCCTGGAAGATGTTCCGGCGCTCGTGCGTTACGAGAAGCACACGATTGAAGCGGTGATTGACCGCTTGACGCTTGAACGCAAGAACATGAGCCGTTTGCGCGAGGCTCTGGAAGGCGCGCTGAAACTGACCGACGGAAAACTGGTGAGCTTCTTGCTGTCGACGGGCGGTTCAGGTAAGGACGGCGCCGGGGATGCATCGCAGGCCGGAACTGCGCCGGGTAAGGAAGAGTACCGCCTGCAGGGCACGTTGCTCGCTTGCCCCAAGTGCGGCATCTCTATTCCGGAACTGGAACCGCGATTCTTCAGCTTTAACGACCCGAAGGGACGCTGCCCCGTGTGCAAAGGCATGGGCGAAAGCTACAAGTTCGACCTGGACTTGATTATCCCGGACAAGACGAAGTCCATCAAGGACGGCTGCATCGCGACCATCAAGAAGGACGACGGTACGCTGATTTTCAGCGACTTCGGGCGCCGTAACCTGCGCAATATCGCGAACGAGATGCATTTTTCGCTCGATACGCCGTGGAACAAACTCAAGAAGGCACAGCAGGATGCCGTACTGTACGGCACGCCGAGCGAATCGGAACGCGGGATTATCCCGATTATGCAGGAACTGTGGGATATGTGGCATATTTACCACTTTCGCAAGTACATGCAGATTGGCGTTTGCCCTGAATGCCACGGCACGCGTATCAACCGCACGGCAAATGCGGTTACGTTCCACGGGCATAATTTGACCGAGATGACGGAATGGTCCGTCGAGAAGTCGGTGGAGTTTTTCAACAAACTCGACCTCTCCGAAAAGGAAAAGCGAATCGGCAAGGAGATTTTGAAGGAAATTCGCGGGCGTTTGAGTTTCTTGAATGCGGTGGGGCTCGGCTACTTGAATATCAACCGCAAGGCATCTACTTTGAGTGGCGGCGAGGCGCAGCGCATAAGGCTTGCTAGCGCCGTGGGTGCCGGTTTGCAGGGTGTGCTTTACGTGCTTGATGAGCCGAGCATTGGGCTTCACCCCCGCGATAACGATAAGTTGCTCGGGATGCTCGAACATTTGCGTGCGCAGGGCAACTCCCTGATTATCGTGGAACACGACGAAGACACCATGCGTCATGCGGACTGCGTGATTGACGTGGGGCCGGGTGCCGGCGTGGAAGGCGGTCGCGTGATTGCGGCAGGGACTGTCGAGGAGCTTGAGAAGAACAAGGCTTCGCTGACGGGTGCGTACTTGAGCGGACGCAAGGCAATCGAGATTCCCGAGAAGCGAAAGAAGATTGACAAGAATACACCGAAACTCAAGATTTGCGGTGCCGCCGAAAACAACCTGAAGAACATCGATGTCGAAATCCCGCTTGATGGCGCGTTGACCGTGGTGACGGGCGTTTCGGGCTCCGGCAAGAGCACGCTGATTAATCAGATTCTGCGTCGCGAATTGGCCCGCGTATTCTATAACGCCGAAGAACCGGTCGGAAAGTTTGACCACCTGGAAGGCCTCGAGAATATCGACAAGGTGATTGAAATCGACCAGACGCCGATTGGCCGCACGCCGCGAAGCAATCCGGCGACTTACACCAAGATTTGGGACGATGTGCGCGACCTTTTCGCGAGCATGGAAGAAAGCAAGATTCGCGGTTACAGCAAGAGCCGTTTCAGTTTCAACGTGAAGGGCGGCCGCTGCGATGCTTGCGAAGGCGCTGGCGTGAAAATCGTGGACATGCACATTCTGCCGAGCGTGCAGGTGACTTGCGAAGTCTGCGGCGGCAAGCGCTTTAACGATGCGACGCGCGAAGTTTATTTCAAGGGCAAGAACGTCTCCGAAATCTTGGACATGAGCATTGCCGATGCGGCGGAGTTCTTCAAGGATATTCCGAAAATTGCAGAACCGCTGAACCTGCTTGTGGAAGTGGGCCTCGGTTACCTTACTCTGGGCCAGCCTTCGACAACGCTGAGCGGCGGAGAAGCGCAGAGAATCAAGATTGCTTCTGAGTTGCGCCGCCCGGGTACCGGCAAGACGCTTTACCTGCTCGACGAGCCGACGACGGGCTTGCATTTCGAGGATATCCGCAAGCTCATGGATTGTTTGAATCGCTTGCGCAGTCTCGGCAACAGCGTCGTGATTATCGAACACAACCTGGACGTGATCAAGTGCGCCGACTGGATTATCGACTTGGGTCCGGATGCGGGTATCCACGGCGGTCGCGTGATTGCGACGGGAACGCCCGAACAGATTGCGAAGAGCAAGAAATCCGAGACGGGCCGCTACCTCGCGCCGGTACTCGCGAAAAAGCATGGCGAGAACCATCATTTTGACCGGACGCTCAAGGGCGGCGAAGATTTGTCGCTCGATATCGAGGTGCATGGCGCTCGCAAGCATAACCTCAAGAACATTGACGTCACGATTCCGCGCCACAAGCTCACAGTGGTCACCGGCGTTTCGGGTTCCGGCAAGTCGAGCCTTGCGTTCCATACGCTTTTTAGCGAAGGCCAGCGCCGCTTTGTCGAAACGTTGAGCACGTATGCACGCCGATTCCTCGGTCGCCCCGATCACGGGAGCATCGATTCCATTTCGGGCTTGGCGCCGGCGATTGCGATTGACCAGAAGAGTGCGAGCAAGAGCCCGCGCAGTACGGTCGCGACCCTCACTGAAATCTATGACTATTTCCGCATTTTCTGGGCGAGGGTCGGGACCCCGCATTGCCTGAAATGCGGGAAGCCTGTGGCTTCGTACAGCGCGGGCGACCTGATGCAATATGCCTTTGACCGCGACTTGAACAAGAAGGTGACGGTCCTTGCCCCGTTCGAAATCAAGGACGTGCTGAAACTTTCCAAGATTCTCACGGAAAAAGGCTACCGCAAAGTTTACCTCGGTAATAAGCTGGTGGAACTCCCGCTACCGAAAATTCCTACCCGCGAAAAGCAATTGTTCGCTGTCGTTGATACGGTTGTCGTGAAAGAAGAAAATCGTGCCCGTTTGGTAGAAGCTTTCGAGCGCGGCTATCGCGACGGCAACGGAATCCTTTACGTGGAAGACGAGAAGGGGAGTCGCCTCGCGTGTTCCGAGAAGCCGGGCTGCCCCGAATGCGGCTGGTACATGGATTCGGCGCTCAATCCCAAGCACTTCAGTTTCAACACGCACTGGGGCGCTTGCGAAACCTGCCTTGGCCTCGGTCACGATTACGATGGCCATGTCTGCCCGGATTGTCACGGCGAACGTCTCAAACCCGAATACCTCGCGGTACGCATCGGTGGCAAGAACATCATGGACGTGAACCACATGAGTATCGACCAGGCTTACGATTGGTTCAGCAACGAGAACTTCAAGCGCGACAACTTTAAGGGCGACAAGAACGCCGATGGCAAGATGACGGTCGCCGAACCCTTGCTCCGTGAAATTGTTGGCCGTCTGAACTTCCTCAAGAGCGTTGGCCTCGGCTATATCGGCCTCGACCGCGCGGGCGATACGCTCTCCGGTGGCGAATCGCAGAGAATCCGCCTTGCAAGCCAGATCGGTAGCGGCCTCGAAGGCGTGCTCTACGTGCTTGACGAACCCACGGTGGGCTTGCACGAAAGCGATACGGCCATGCTTCTCGATACGCTTTACCGCCTGCGCGACCTCGGCAATACGCTTGTAGTCGTTGAACACGACATGAAGATGATGCAGGCTGCCGACCATATTATCGATATGGGCCCGGCGGCGGGCGAGTTCGGTGGCGAGGTCGTCGCCGAGGGCTCTCCGGCACAGCTTTCCAAGCCTTATGCGCTCCAGCAGTTCCCGCGCAGCGAGACGGTCAAGTACCTGACGCATACCATCCCGATGGCGAACGAGATTGCGGCAAGGCCCATCACGGATTCCACGGAGTTCTACGAGTTCGAAAAGCTCAAACACAACAACTTGAAGAATTTGTCTGTAAAATTCCCGAAGGGCGCCATCAGTGTGGTTTGCGGCGTGTCGGGTTCGGGCAAGAGTTCCATGGTCATGGACGAAATTTTCCCGCGGCTTAAGAAGAAGTTCCAGGCCCGTGGCCGCAAAAAACAGAGCGGCGAAGTATTGCTGGTGGATCAGAGCCCGATTTCGGGGACGCCTCGCAGCACGCCCGCGAGTTTCACGGGCGTACTTGACGACATCCGTAGGCTGTTCGCCAAGTTGCCGCAGGCCAAGTTGAAGGGCTTCGATTACGGGCGGTTCAGTTACAACTTGGCCCGCGGCCGCTGCGAGGCCTGCGAGGGCCGCGGTGCAGTCGCCATCGAGATGCACTTCCTTTCCGATGTGTGGGAAGTCTGCGACGTCTGTGGCGGCAAGCGCTACAACCAGGAAACCCTCACCGTCACCTTCAAGGGCAAGAACATCGCCGATGTGCTCGATATGCGCGTGGCCGAAGCCTGCGAGTTCTTTAAGGACCAACCGAAAATTTTGCCGAAACTGGAATGCCTGCGCGATGTGGGCCTTCCGTACGTAAAGCTCGGCCAGTCCGTCACCACCCTCAGCGGCGGCGAATCGCAACGCCTCAAGTTGGCGGCGGAACTTGCCCGCAAGCCTGCCCAAGAGATGGTCTACCTGCTCGACGAACCGACTACAGGGCTACACCTCAAGGATATCCAGATTCTCTGGAACATGTTGCGCAAGCTTTCGGCTCGCGGCGATACCGTTATCGTCATCGAGCACCATCCCGATATCATCCGCCTCGCCGACTGGAAGGTGGAATTGGGTCCCGTGGGTGGCGAAAAGGGTGGATATTTGCTCAATATGGGCGAAAATAGCCTTTAAACTGTTCGGAATACTTACAAAAAGACTATCTTTTGAAAAGGTTTGATAAAGATAACAGGAGCTGTTATGTCTTTTTTCCGTTTGCTTCCGCTGTTGCTGCTGTTGCCTGCTTTGGCCATGGCCGATAGTGACAAGAACTTCAAGATTTCGACCAAGCAGTTCAAGGCGGGTACGGTAATCGATCCCATTGCCGACATGGCGATCAAGGGAGACAAGGGCGTTGCCGTTTCGGAACCGCTGTCGTTCCCGCTCCAGGAAAACAAGATATATTTCCGCCACAAGAAGGGTCCTAAGGAATATCAGTGGATGTCCGGCGATCTCGTGGTAAAGAATTTGAAGAAGTTGCATGCCTTCAGCCTCAAGGAAAACTACTTGAGGTCCGATGATGTCATCAAGATGCGTTTTTATGGCACGCAGAATGCGAAGGCGTTCCAGGACGAAGCCGACCTCTATTTTGACCGCAAGTATATCTATTCGCCGCGTGTGCCCAAGCTTTATTTTATCAAGAACGGCAAGTGGCAGATGCTAAAGGAGACTACACTCCCTGGAGCCATCGAATTTTCAAGCAACCAGAAAAATTTCGAACTCGCCTCGATGAAAAAGGCTTACTCCAAGACGCCGGCGGTGTTTTTCCCGGTGTCTCCCGGATTCCATGCCTATATCTTCTCCGCTCCCGGCTTTATGCCGTATGTGGATGCGGGAATCGTGGAGGAGGGAAGTGCTCTTACGTTCAAGACGAATTTCGTGAAGATCCAGCAAGATGGACAGGTCACGAAGAAGCCGGTCCTTGGCATTACCATGACCGATGTGGCCAATACGACTACCCTCGAAGCGACGGAAGCTCTCTACGACAAGTTCATTGCCGAACTCGCGAAGGTTTCCGACACGATGGACAAGTCCTACTTTGAGGACAATTATCCTGCACTGCATACGGCGTCGTCGTTCAGCATGAGCGAGACCGACGAGATGTATGCGGAATATGCGACCCGCTACAACACCAAGAAAATTGAAGCCCAGCAGCTTTGGCGTGAGTCCAAGGTGGACGACGCGAGCGAACTGAACAAGGCCCTACGCAAGAAGTTGGATAGCCTCGAAGCGCTCCCGCTCCGCGGCTCCATGATGCCTGCTTCCATAGAACCCGTATTTACCGATGTCCCGGTCGATGCCTCGGTCGATTCCGCGAAGGCAATCATGGCGAAGGCTTCGGATTCCGCAGCTGCACCGGCGGCTCCGGTAATGCAGAAGCAGATGACCGAATTCAAGCTCACGTTCGGTACGGATCAGGCTCGCTTTGACTTTGGTTGGAAGGGTACTGTCAACGGCATCGCGCTCGACACCCTCTACAACTGGATTGTCAAGAAGAATCCCGACCTGAAGGTGAATATCGAATTGCAGAACAACAAGCCCGTCTGGGTTTACAAGAGCGAAACGGTCATCTGGCGCCACCATTACCGTTACGTGGGTCTGGAATTCCAGGTAGGGAAGGATATTTACAAGGGCATTGGTACCTTCGTGTTGCCGCAATACCTCCTGGATGAACGCGAAGTTCAGGAGTGGCTGAAGAACAAGGACAAGAAGGAAGAACCCAAGAAGGAAGAGCCGAAGCCCTCGCTTGATTCCGTGAAAATTACGATGCCCACCATCGAAAATCTTGCCACGTCGGCACGTATCGTCCGTGACAAGGATCGCGGCAGCCTGGCCATGATTGATTCGGGCGTGTTCCGCTACAAGGGCCACGTGGTGGGAATGTCCCCGTTCGCCATCATGACGACCGAGATGACGCAGCAGCTTTTCGACAAGACCATGCAGAAGGTCGATTCCACGAAGCGTGTCCCTGACCGCTCCAAGTTCAAGCACCAGAACAAGCCCGTCCACAACATTACCTGGGACGATGCCCGCTTCGTGTGCAAGACTCTTGGCGGCGACCTCCCGTCCGAAGCCCAGTGGGAATTTGCGGCCCGCGCCGATAACGTCGAAGGCGCCATCTGGAACAAGGATTCCATTCCGGATCCGGGTTCCTACGCCGTGTACCGTGGAAACTCCTTCAACTTGGGCCCCAGGTTCGACGCCTATGGTCCGCAGCCGGTCGGCTCCAAGAAACCCAACGCATGGGGCCTTCACGACATGTCTGGCAACGTGGCCGAATGGACTCGCGACAGGTACTTCATGTTCACCTTCGTGGTGGAACCGTCCAACCCGACGGGCGCCGCTTGGGGCTCGAACAAGGTGTACAAGGGCGGCTCGTGGAAGGATGGCGAGAAGATGCTTAACGTGACGAAGTACGACGACGAGGATCCTCGTTACTGGTCCGAGACCATTGGCTTCCGTTGCGTCTACCCGATTGATATCATCAAGGAATAAATAAGTGGACTCCAGATTCAAGTTCTTCCAGAGGCTCGTTGCAGCCCCTTACTTGCTTGCACTTTTAGGTCTTTTGCTCCCGCTATTCAACGTCTCGTGTGCCGACCAGGTCATTGCCGAGCCTTCGTATTACGAGATGGCGAACGGGATTGACTTGGAACAGACTCTCAAGGAACCGGCGCTCGGTTACATCAAGAAGATGGAAACCGGGAATCCGGCGGCTATTGAACGTTTCAAGGAGTCTATTCCGGACTTCCCGAGAGTCCAGCCCATTCCCAAGCTCTACGGCATTGCCGGGGCGCTGGTGATTGCGGCAATCTTTGCGTTGATTGCACCGTACGGCTATTATGCTTCGCTTGGCTCTGTTGCCATGGGCATGCTCGCGATGGTATCGATGTGGGCGTTCCTCGCGCAGATGGGGAAGATATGCAGTGCGCTGGGCATGAACGTTCTCTCGGTAGAGCCCGCGACAGGAATCTACTGCGCGAGTTTCCTCATCATTATCGGGTCGGCGATGAACATGGCCGTTATCGCACGGCCTATCGTTGACGAAATCCGCGCGAAGCGCGCCGCGAAGAAAGCCATTGGCCAATAGTCATTGGTCAATGGTCATTGGCCTCTTATAATCGCGCAGTCATCCTGGACACAACGTGTCCAGAACCCATACAGTTATATACAGTCCCTTGAACTAATAACTAATGACTAGTAACTAATAACTAGTTACACGTTGAACAAGAAGTACATGATGTCGCCGTCCTGCACAAGGTAATCCTTGCCTTCGGTACGGACGAGACCCGCTTCCTTGGCGGCGTTCCAGCTGCCGTGCTTGCGGAAATCCTCGAAGCTGAGCGTCTCGGCACGGATGAACCCGCGCTCGAAGTCGGTGTGGATGACGCCTGCGCACTGCGGGGCCTTGTAGCCGGCATTGAACGTCCAGGCGCGGCATTCCTTTTCGCCGGCGGTAAAGAACGTACGCAAACCGAGAATCTCGTAGCCCTTGCGCACCACAGCGTCGAGGCCCGATTCCTTCATGCCGAGTTCCTTGAGGAATTCGGCCTTGTCGGCAGGCTCCATGGCGGAGAGTTCTTCTTCGATCTTGCCGCTGATGACGATGACTTCGTGGCCGCTCTGCTTTGCGTATTCCTTGAGCTTGTCCACGTAGGCGTTGCCGGTGAGCACGTCGTCTTCCTTGACGTTCGCGCAGTAGAATATGGGCTTCGCGGTCAGCAGGCACAAGTCCTTGAGTACGGCTTCCATCTCGTCGCTGTCGTGCATCACGGTGCGGGCGGGCTTGCCTTCGGCGAGAGTCTTCTGCAAGAGCTCGCAGGCGGCCAGACGGGCCTTCGCTTCGGCGTTGCCGGTACGGGCGCTCTTTGTCTCGGTGGCGATTCTCTTTTCGACCGTGTCGATGTCCTTGAGCATGAGCTCCATCTCGATGACTTCCACGTCGCGGACGGGGTCCACGGAACCGCTCACGTGCACGATGTTCTCGTCGTCGAAGCAGCGCACCACTTCCATGATGGCTTCGCATTCGCGGATGTGGGTGAGGAACTGGTTACCGAGGCCTTCGCCCTGGGCGGCTCCCTTCACGAGGCCTGCGATGTCCACGAATTCCGTGACGGCGGGGACGATGGATTTGGGGTTGTAGACCTTTACCAGTTCGTCCAGGCGGCTATCCGGGACGCTCACCATGCCCACGTTCGGTTCGATGGTGCAGAAGGGGTAGTTGGCTGCTTCTGCGCCGGCATTGGTAATTGCGTTGAAAATGGTGCTCTTGCCCACGTTGGGCAGGCCTACGATACCGCATTTAAAACCCATGATAGTCTCCGTTTTTGGCGCATTTGCCGCGCCTGAAATTTTTCGGGTGTAAAATTAGCTTTTTTTGACATTTTGTAAATGAATGATTTTTGCCTAGTTGAACAATTGCACTTAAATAAACCTAGTTTCTTGAATGTGGGGATGCTAGATGCTATTAGAAAATAGCCGATTTGGGATTAGACCCTGCTAACAGACCTAGTTGTTGGGGTCTGGATTTCCGCTGCCGGGGGGAGCTTGGGTTGGAAAGACCGGCGGTTGGAAAATGTAGGGCTAATCCCAAACGGCTGCCCTTTGACGGTTGCCCGTGCAGCCGTTTTTTTTATAGATAACATATGGTTATGGCTTGGCGCTAGAAATCGTCGCGGTTGACGCCATAGGCCCTTACGTTGTCGAGCCAGATTTCGGTGCCGTTGTAGACGAATACGCTAAAGTGCGTAATCTTGTCCCTTGTCGCTTCCCAGCCGTGGTAGTCCTTGTGGACCGTATTGAAGTCTTCCGGACGTACGACGATGCGTTCCCACTTGCTGCTTGCTTTCGCCTTGTACGAAGCCTTGTAGTTCCTGTTGTCGAACGAGAAGTTCTCGAGGATAATCTCGTATTCGCCGTCGCCGCGAATCCACACGACGAGCGAATCCATGCGGCTCCAGTTGAGGACGCTGTAGGAGAGGCGCGTGCCGATAGCGGCAAAGCTCGGGTAATTTTCGCTGTATTCGAGGTGCACTACGTTGCCGCCGCGTCCCTGGGTGTCTTTTTGCAGGTAGTCTGTCGCGGTGAGGGTCGTGATGGTGACGGAATCCGTGTTGACGGAATCGGATTCGTGCAGCTGGATGTACCAGGAATGCTTTCTTACCGCCGACGGGAGGTCGTTGTACGACGAGGCACTGTCAAAATGGAAGATTTCGACGGAGTTCAGTTCGTAGCGTAGCGAATCGCTGATGTCTTTCCATACGTCGGTCTGCTTCTGTGCAGGCTCGTATATATCGCCCCATTCCATAATCCAGGGGCCGAGCGTGTCTTCCAGGTCGGTTACCAGGATGTTTATGGCGGCATACTGGATGGTCGTGTCCCAGATGTCGATTTGCATGGGAATTTCGGTGCCGTCGCTGTGGTGGAGGTGCAGGTCGCTTCCGTCGGGGAGGGCTTCCGAGAAATCGAAATTGGTCGAATCGAGCCTGAGCGTGAGCACGTAGGGCGCCGAGATGGGCTGCATCCAGCTCGATATCAGCGTACTCGGGTTGATTCGCATGGTCTTCTTGACAATGTTCTCGTCGGGCGCTTCGACGTGCCCGATATCGAGGGTGTCCTTGGACTGGATGTCGATTTCGGCCTGCGCGATGCATTCGTTGGTCGCGGTATCCCAGGCCTTGAGCACGAGGCTACCGACCGGGACGCCGGCAATGACGAACTGGCCCTTGGAGTCGGTCTTGACGACTCGGCCGATGCCGGGGATATGGACCCAGGTGTACTTTTCGCCTTCGGGGAGACTGACCCAGCCCTTGACGGAGCCGTTGGCTGCCATGGCGGCCTTTTCGACGATAAACTGCTCTGTAACCTTGTTCAGGGAATAACGGTAGGCGATGGAGGAGTCCCCTCCGCCAATCTGGATGGTGTAGTCGCCCTGCTTATGGTCTTCGATGACAATCTTGCCGTTGTCGTCGGAAACTCCGCGGTAGGTGTAGTCCTCGTTGGCGATTTCACCCGTAGTGTCGGCGATATACCAGCTGGGGAGGACCCTGTACGAGATCCTCGAGGCGGCCTTGTCGCCAGAGAACACCTGGATGGCCACCTTCCCGTCCTTGTCCGCAATGGCGTTTTCCGTTTCGGTCGTGCCCCCGGCCATTTCGGAACTGGAGCATGCGAAAAGCAACGCAAGCGGCGCCAACAGGAATATTTTACGGAAAATAGCCATTACTTCGCGCTCTTCTTGTTGAATGCAACGGGGAACACGGCCAGGTTCATCTGGAGCACGCGGGTCGGCTTGCCACACTTGTCGACGCGAATCTGCACTTCTTTCCTGAATTCCTGTATCATGTTCTTGATATCTTCGAAACCTTTCTGGTCTACTGCCATAGTAAGAGTAGAAATATCTCGGTCTTCCGGAGGGATTACTCCCAGCGAACGGGCCCCGATTTGCATGACATTTGCCTGGAATTCGCGGATTGCCTGTGCCCTTTCTTCGCCCGAAATGTTAATATGGGCGTCGGCGAGCTTGTAGAGGTCGTTTCCGAGTGGTAGGATGAAGCCGAGTTCCTTCAAGAGGTCGATGCTCTCCTGGACCTTCTTTTCGCCGATGGAGGGCTCGAGGGAGTCCGAAATCTCCTTGGCGTTGAGGCGGCCCTGGTTAATCTCGACCAGCGCGCGGATGACCGGAGTCCACCAGTCGCTCAGGTACTTCTGTTCCTTGTTGGTGAGGTAGTGCTTTTTGACGTCGCGTAGCAAAATGGCCTTGTCCAGGATTTCGCGCCTCGTCTTTTCGGACTTGGTACGCGATGCAGCCAGGAGAAGGTCAAAATACTGTGCTGCTCGGCCGGTGAGGCCGAGGACCTTCTTGATGGCGGGGACGCAGCGCACCGGGAGGTTTCTCTTTTTTTCGACAATACAGAACACATGGCTCGCGTTGAGACCGATGGCCATGCCAAGTACGCTGTAGGAGTACTTGCTGTTGGACTTTTTCTTCTCGGTATAAAAATCTTTAATTATATCCCGATAATCTGTATAATCGTAAATACTGGACATGGCTGTTCCCCATATTTGTAAAAAAATATATAAATTAGGGCTATCGCGGACTTAAACATGAGAAATTTAATCGTTACCTTTTTGTCAATGATTGCGGTCGTTTTTTTGGTCCGTACGGTCATCTCCGGAAAGGCCGAAATGGACAGTTTTCGCAAGCATGAGGCACTTGTGGCCGAGGTGAACGAATGCCTGGACGCGGGGGAGTGGAACTGCGCCGAAAAGGCGGTCCGCGAACTGCTGAGTGATGCTCCTCACGATACGAATCTCCAGATGCACCTGGCCATCATCCTCTACGAGCAGGAAAGGTACGAGGAATGCCGCAATTACATCGCTACGCTCAAGTTCGACAGCCGTGACATGAAACTCCTGGACGCCAAGGCGGCCTCGCTCATGCGTGAGATGGCGGAGCTGGGTATTGAACGCTCCATGCATTTCCGCGTCGAGTTCGAGGGCAACCTCTCCAAGCGCGACGTGATGGAAGCGCTTGCCGTGCTGGAGGTGGCGTACGACTCGCTTTGCCGCCTGTTCGATTTCCACCCCGAGAACAAGATGCACCTGGTGCTGTACGAATCGCAGCAGTACCAGGGCGTGGGCCCGCGCCCGGAGTGGGTGGGCGCCGTGTACGACGGCAAGTTGCGCATCCCGGTGAACGTGATGGAATACCAGGAAGTGTACCGCCCGATGTTCTTCCACGAGCTGACGCACGCCTTTGTCCGCGCGATGACGCGGCGTCATGTGCCGCTGTGGGTGAACGAGGGAATAGCCCAGGTGATAGACGCCTCGCGGACAGGGAAGCCCCGGCCCGAAGGAAGCGTGCCTAGCATCGAGGCGCTCACGGAGCCGTTCGTGAACGAGAACAACACTTCGAATGCGCTCAGGCTGTACTGGTATTCGCAGCGCATGGTGGAACAGCTGTTGCGCCGCAATTCAGATTTTACGCGTTTCAGGGACTACATCCAGGCGATGGGGAAAAAATCCCCCGACGAGGCGCTTCAGGAATTTTACGGGGTGACTGCCCAGCAGTTGCTCGACGAAGTCAGGTGATGGAGGCTGCATGGGCGCGCGCAAAAAACATATCGTTATCCTCGCGACAGGCGGCACTATCGCCGGAGTCGGTGAACCCGGAAAAGATACGGGATACGTGTCGGGACAGATTTCGGCCGCAGACCTCGTGAAGTCGGTGCCGGAACTTTCGGACTACGCGGAAATTTCGGCGGAACAGATTTGCAACGTGAATTCCGACGACATGACGGACGCGCTATGGCTCAAGCTTTCCAGGCGCATCGCGGAACTCGAGGCCGACGACGCGGTAGACGGAATCGTGGTGACGCACGGGACCGATACGATGGACGAGACGGCGTTTTTCGTGAGCTTGACGGTCCGGTGCGAAAAGGCGGTGATTTTCACGGGTTCCATGAAGCCCGCGACGGCGAAGAATCCCGACGGGCCCGCGAACCTGCTCGGCGCGGTGCGTGTGGCGGCTGGGTTTGCCGTAGACGACGATCCGCCGGCGAACAAGGTGTGGGTGTATTTCGCGGGAGAACTCTTTGACGCCCGTCGCGTGCAAAAATGCAATGCGTCTGCGCTAGATGCCATGGGTGTCGACGCTCCGGGCGTTGGCGCCGACTGGAACGCACCGCGGGAGAAGTTGTTTTTCGATGTGTCCAAGCTGCAGAGCCTGCCGCGCGTGAACGTGGTCTATTTCGCGGTAGACGCGAACCCCAAGATTCTGGAGTACGCCGCCTGCGTCTCGGACGGGCTAGTCATCGCTGGCGCCGGCTCGGGAGAATTCAGCCTGCCATGGGCGACCGCCTTGGAAAAAATCGACATCCCGGTTGTTATCGCGAGCCGCACCCATCACGGAAACGTCACGCTCAATGAGACGCTAGCGCCTGGCCGTATTGGCGCCGGGACGCTCCCGCCGCAAAAGGCCGCCGTGCTCTTGCGCCTTGCGCTTGCCACGACGTCTAAAGTCTCCGAAATCAAGCGCCTGTTCTCGGAATAGCTACCGCGAAAAAAAATTATGACTATTTTTGGGAATATGAGAAGACTTTCCCTTGTAGCACTGTTTTGTACGCTCTTTGCCGCCTGCGCCGGTAGCGGCGGCCCCGGGAGCGAATCCTCGGATAACGGCATGGGCGATACCCCGTGCGAAGAATGCGGCAAGCAGGGCGATATCGAACTCAAGATTACCGACGAGAAGTTCTACCGCGAATGGAACCGCGAAGCCTATTCGCGCCTGGATTCCGGCGCCGTGGTGGGCGTTTTCCCCGCATTGAAGGTGGTCGCCAAGCGCCCGGAAGTCTGCAAGATGTGCCATAGTTTCAGTGCCGACGCTCTGGATTTCGACCTCGCGCATATCGAGGATTCCCTCTTTGTCAAGGCGTTCCCCAAGATGCGCCGCGAACTGATGCTGCCGGGAATGCGCTTGCCCGATGCCGATTCGTCGTATCTTGATACCTTGTCTGTAAGGCTGCTCAAGTCCGATTTCGCGGACGGGCTCAAGCTCGAAGATGTCGGACCGTGGGTGGAGCGCGATGGGATAGAGCAGGCATACGCCCGCGAAGTCCCCGCCAAGCTCAAGAACTTGCTGAACGACATCGCGAGCCGTTACGAATTGCGCTACCTGTCGATTCCCGTGACGCTCGAGGTGGAAATGCTCCCCAAGCTGGGCAAGAGCGGCGGCTACACGTGGAAAATCGTGTGGAGCCTGTGGGATGCGCGCTACGGGGAACTGGTGTTCCTTGTGTATTCGGAATTTACCGCCGCGACTACGAGCCGCGTCGCTCCCGAGAAGGAATGGTCCGTCCCGTTTGCCCCGCGCCTCTGGAAGATGTTCAGCACCGACCTGAATGCGCTTGAGAATCACTAAATTAGACGAAAGAACGGCTCTTCGAGCCTACAGGAGAAAGACGAGAGAGATATAATGGCGCTTCGCGCTAAACTTGGATAAGAAATCTCTCGTCTCTCGTCTCTCGTCTCTCGTCTAAAAACTATCTTTAACCATATGAATACTCCCTTCTACGTCTTTATGAAACTCCTGCCGAAGAATGCCGCGAGCCGCGCCTTCGGTGTCTTTACGCGCCTCCGCATCCCCGTATTTTCGAAGCTTGCGCGCAACGCTTTTGCTGCCTACTACAAGCTTAACATGGAGGAGTCGGAGTTTCCGCTCAGCCATTACCGCAATATCGGTGAACTCTTTATCCGTCGTTTAAAGCCCGGTGCCCGCCCGGTTGCAGATTCCGAAATCGTCTCGCCGGTCGACGGCGTGCTTTCGCAAACAGCCACGTTCGACGAAAGGCAGGAACTCATCCAGGCGAAGGGCAAGACATACACGCTTAAGGACCTGCTGCGCGACGAGGAGATGGCGAAACGCTTTGAGGGCGGCGCCTTTGCGACCATTTATCTGGCGCCTTTCAATTACCACCGCATCCATAGCCCCGTGAAGGGCGAACTTGTCGATGCCAGTTACTGTCCCGGGACGCTCTGGCCCGTAAATGCCGGGAGCGTGGAACGCGTGGAAGGCCTTTTCTGCATCAACGAACGCCTCACGAGCCGCATCCGCCTCGAAGACGGCTCCGAAATTCTGGTGGTCAAGGTGGGTGCCACGAACGTGGGCCGCATCGGCGTTGTCTACAGCGACGACCTGCTCACGAACGCGGGCAAGATTCCGCATAGCGGCAAGCGCATGGACTGGGTCCCGAGCGAAAAGGTGACCTTCGAGAAGGGCGGCGAACTTGGCCGCTTCGAGATGGGCAGCACAGTGATTCTCGTGGTCGACAAGAAAATCCGTGAACGCAACCCCGGCCTGTTCCAGAGCCGCGTGGGGACTGCTGTCAAGGTGGGCGAGGCTCTCTAGGGCCATTTCATCCAGGTGCCGCCGATGGTCTCGGTCAAGCGATTCATCCAGGACGAACCCGCGCTGGTCAAGGCGACGGGTGAGTTTGTACGGATGTTCGCCAAGGTGCCGGACCCCGTTGTCGCGGTCGCGTTACGTGCCGACGATGTGAATGCCCGGATTGCCTGGACGCTTTTAGGCACGGCCTTGTTCCAGGACAGGACCTGCGGTGAAATCGGTGCTGTTCTTGATTCTCTCTACAAGGCGTTTCCCAGTCAAAAACTGTGGAGCCTCCCGGTACCGTCGGCGGCCGCCATCAACGAGGTTGTCGATTCCGCCTTGGACGGAACCCACTGGAGTCTCTCCGAGCATGTGGCCGGAATCTTCTGGAGCGTGGGGCTTTTTGTGCGCCGGCATCCTGACCTTGCCGCCTGGGCGCGGGAACGTTCCCCCGAAGAGATGTGGCGCGATTTGGGCGAGATTTACTTTATGGGGAAGTCCAAGCCGCGTCCCAAGGCCTGCGCCGCCATATACCGCCTGCTGGTTCCCGCACCGCTAGGGCTCGGTATTGAGTGCCGCGACGCATCGCGCATGCCGCCGCTCCCGCTCACGATGGGAACTCGTCGCTATCTGGCCATTCTGGGCCCCGCCCGCGATGAGGGCTTTGCCGACCTGGACCCCTCCGAAAAACAGGACCTGGCCAACCGCTACTGTGCGGCGCTGTGCCCCCAGAATCCTTACGCCGCGGCCCATGCACTGCAGTTTTTCTTGGAAGAAGGCCGCGAAGACTTTGTCTGTCGTGAAAGCACGGAGCATTGCTCCAGGTGCGCTCTCTACGAATTTTGTGACTATGCCGAACATTGCGAAGACGGTGCGTATGCTAAATTTTAGACGTATGCGGAAAGTCCTTAGCCTGTTCTCGTTTGCGGCAATCGCCCTGCTTGTGGCCTGCAGCCAGGAGCCCGAGGCGCCCGTGGACCATTCGGCCATCCTGTACAAGGGTGTCCGGCCGATGAACGTGCGCGTTTCCGAGAATACGTTCGACGAGAACATCCCCGCTTTGCAAAAACGCGTGGACCTCCGCTACCCGATGCAGGTGGGCGATACGCTGGACGTGTGTATCCTTGAATTCAGGAGCGACGTCTACGCGCTGGACTACTACATGAACAGCGGGCGATTCCAGGGAATCGTGCCAATCCTGCGTGGCCCGTACCTGGAACAGAGTATCCGTTCCGATGCTCGCATCTTTATTTTCCGCCACGACGGTTTCCGCCGCTATGAGCGCAGCGACCTCGAGAACTACGTCAGGAGTTTCCCCGGTTACCACGGCGGGTTCCCGCAGGAATTCCTGAGTTTGCCTTTCGAACACCGCGAAGTCGGGCGCACGTCCATCCAGACCAGGAACTTCCTGGGCCTCAAGTCGTTTTTCCCGGTGCTGATGCAAAGCTACCGCGACGCAAACCTCCAGTGGAACGTGGCACGCAGCTGGGACCAGGTGGACGAGAACGTCTACAAGTCCTGGAAGGCTCAGCTTCGTACGGTTGAGCCCACGGATGTCATGACCGATGCGCTTGTCAGCTACTTTAACGTGGGCGAGGGGGTGCACGGCATGGCTACGCAGCTTCCCGGTGGCCGCGTTGTCGTGGTCTGGGGCTACCTCGGCTGGACGGATCTGGAACGCAAGTTCTTTACCGCCAGCGACCGCATTTTCGAGGCACGTTTTTAACTTTTATTTGTTATATTAAAATTATGGCTATTGAAAAACTTGCAGAAACTCTTTTGGAAAAGCTCCGCTTCATTACGCAGGCGGAAACTGTCATCGGCAAACCCATCCAGGCGGGCGAATCTACGGTCGTTCCCGTGAGCCGCGTCTCGGTCGGTTTCGGCTTTGGCGGTCACCAGAACAAGGGCGATACGTCTGCATCTGGCGGCGGCGCCTCGGTAGAACCGGTTGCCTTCCTCGTCATCAAGGGTGACGACGTGCGCATCATGCCTATCGGCAAGGACAGCTCGCTCATGTCGAAGGTCATGGACATCGTCCCTGACGTCGTGAACAAATTCAAGAAGAGCGAAGATTAACAACTTAAAACATTTATAGAAAAGACCTCCGCAATCGCGGAGGTCTTTTAACATTCTGCCAGATGGCGGAGCAGGTCCGCCATGACGAAGTGGAATTAGCCGAGCACCTTCTTTTCGAAGTCGCCGAGGCAGTCGACGAGGGCCTGGACGCCTTCGACCGGCATCGCGTTGTAGATGGAAGCGCGGAAGCCACCCACGGAGCGGTGACCCTTGAGCTGCTGGAGGCCACGGGCCTTAGCGAATTCGAGGAATTCCTTGGCGAGATCGTCAGCCTTGTCAGCGGCAACCACGTCCTTGTTGAACACGAACGGAACGTTCATGATGGAGCGGTCTTCCTTGGCTGCGGTACCGACGAACACCTTGGAGTTGTCGAGGGCGCTGTAAAGGAGAGCGGCCTTGGAGCGGTTCACCTTTTCGATAGCGTCCACGCCACCGAATTCCTTGAGCCACTTGAGGGTGCGGTTCATCACGTACACGGCGAATACCGGAGGAGTGTTGAACATGTTGGCAGCGTCAATGTGGGTCTGGAAGTTGAGCATGGTCGGGATGGTGCGGTTCACCTTGCCGAGGAGGCCCTTCTTGATGATGGTAACAGTCACGCCAGCGCAGCTGATGTTCTTCTGGGCGCCGCCGTACACAACACCGAAGTCAGACACGTTGATTTTGCGGGCGAGGAAGTCGGAACTCACGTCGGCCATGAGGAAGCCGGACTTCGGCTTCGGGAAGTTGTGCCATTCCGTACCGTAGATGGTGTTGTTGGCGGTAACGTGGAGGTAGGTCGCGTTGTCGCTGAGCTTCAGGTTCTTGTCGATGCGGCTGTAAGTTTCGGACTTGGTGTCGCAAGCGGCGAGAGCGTTACCGAACTGCTTAGCTTCCTTGTAGGCCTTGTTTGCCCACACGCCGGTCAGAGCGTAGTCGGCCGTAGCGTCCTGATCGAGGAAGTTCATCGGGAGCATGCAGAACAAAAGGGAGCAGCCACCACCGAGGAAAACGATGTCGTAGTCTTCCGGGATGCCCATCAATTCACGGAGGTACTGTTCCGTCTGGGCGAACATGTTTTCAATCGGCTTTGAACGGTGACTCATGGAGAGAATGCTGATGCCGCTGTTTTCGAAGTCGATGCATGCAGCAGATGCTTCCTTGAGTGCCGGTTCCGGCAGGACGGACGGTCCTGCGCTAAAGTTATAGACTTTATTTGCCATGGTTGTGTTCCTTTTTGTTTTGCCCTTTTAGGGGCCAATAATTACGGGCGTAAAAATAGCAAAATGCCTACCGCTCGGCAATAAAAAAAGTCCCGCAAAGCGGGACTCCATATCTGTAGCCTGCGGAGCGGCTTTCTGCCTACACTCCCAGCGCCTCGATGGCGGCGTGGTACTTCTTGAGGCGGAACTTGGTCTTGAGCTCGCGGCGTTCCTGACGGTGGATGTACTTGTCCTCCAGGAGCACGTTCAAAATGGCGCTCTTCGCCTTGGCGGCGAGCGGATTGTCCTTGAGGGTTTCCACGAAACGCACAAAATCCTTTTCGCGGGCGTCGTAGGTGGCGTCTTCGGCGGGCACGCCCTTTTCCATGAGCTTGCAGCTGTACTCGTCGATCCAGCCCTGGTTCTTGTGGTAGGTCATCTTCTGGATGAGGTCGACCATGTCGGCCGGAACGCCCAGCTTGACCATGTCTTCGGGAGTCTTCTTGGTGGACGCCGTGATGGAATCCTGCAAGATGGCGAGGGTCTGCACCTCTTCGGATTCACCCTTGTTCTTGAGGTAGTCTGCCACATTCTGTAAAAAGTCGATGTACGGTCCGCCGGCCTTGTCCTTTTGACCTTTGTGGATGTCGGCGGCAATCTTGTAGGCGTCTTGGTAAGAAATCATGATGATCCTTCTAAAAAATCGTGGCACCACCGGTGCCATACCTTCAATATATATAAAGAAACACTGAAAGATTACCCGGCGGGCCGATTTTTACCGAAAAAAAACAATTACCCGGCGAAATTCTTGCCCAGAATGGCGGAGACGTTGCGGAGGATTCCCTCGGCCACGTCGGGCTTGTTCATCGAGTACACGTGCACATTTGTAATACCGTTCGCATACAGGTCGATAATCTGGTCCGAAGCGTATATGATGCCCGCCTGTTTCATGGCCTCCGGGTCGCTGCCGAACTTGTCGACGAGCGACTTGAAGCGCTGCGGCATGAAGGAACCCGAAAGCTTGATGGCTCGTTCCACCTGGTTCGCGTTCGTGATGGGCATGATGCCGGGGAGCACCGGGCAGGTGACGCCCGCATCGCGGAGCTTGTACAAAAAGCTGAAGAACAGGTTGTTGTCGAAGACCATCTGCGTGGTGAGGAAGTCGGCGCCAGCCTCGACCTTCTCCTTGAGGTGCTTGATGTCTTCGGCCTGGTTCGGGCTTTCGGGATGCTTCTCGGGGTAGCAGGCCGCGCCGATGCAGAAGTCCGAGTCGGATGCCTTGAGCTCGCGGATGAGCTCGACGGCGTAGTGGTAGTCGCACTTGTCGCGACCGTTTGCGATGAGCTCCGGAGTCAGGTCGCCGCGCAACGCCATCACGTTCTTGATGCCCGCGGCCTTCATGTCTTCGATTCTCTGGTGGATGGTTTCCTTGCTGCTCGAAACACAGGTGAGGTGGGCGAGCATCGGGATGCCGAACTTTGTCTTGAGGTTCTTTGCGATTTCGAGCGTATACTGGCTCACGCCGCCGCCCGCGCCGTAGGTGACGCTCATGAAGGCAGGGCCGAGCGCCGCGATGGATTCGGTGGCCGCCTTGACGCTATCGAAGCTTGTCTCCTTCTTGGGCGGGAACACTTCGAAAGAAAGACTCATCTTGTCTTGCTTCAGGATATCGACGATTTTCATATCACCTCGCGGGATCTAAATTCAAGTTCTGAGACCGGACTGACGTCTGGGGTCTATGCAAATATTCTAATACATGCATAAATATAGATAAATTTATGGGACGTGGCAACGGTCCCTGTCGTCCATTGATGGAATTCGGTTAATTTTCTATATTGGGCGGACACGCTCGCGTAGCTCAGTTGGATAGAGCAACTGCCTTCTAAGCAGTGGGTCGTGGGTTCGAATCCCGCCGTGAGTACGAAAAGGGCCCCCAGAAGGGGGGCCCTTTTCGTACTCTATGGCGGGGGCGAACCCGAAGGGTTCGACTACGGCAGAAGGCGAGAGCCGCGGGCATGCTGGCATGCCCATGGCCGAGCCGAAGCCGGAGCTACACCGTGAAACGGTGTAGCATCCCGCCGTGAAAAATTTTTTTGGACGTCTTGCGCCTTACTTCTTCAGAATCTTGTTGAGCGTCGCGCGGAGGTGGTTCATGTTCGCTTCGGTAATCGTCTCGTAGCGGTAGAACGTTCCGTCCTTCAACACGAGGTAGACCACCGGGATGTAGCCCGTGCCGTAGGCCGGCCCGAACTTGCCGTTCGCGTCCTGGAACACGGGAATCACCACGTGGAACTGGTCGATGAACATGCGGATGTCATTTTTCTTGATGCCGCCGCCTAGCCCGATGGCGATGCCGGTGAGGCCGTCCTTCTCGTATTCCTTCATCAGGTCCTGGATCTCGGGCATGTGCCTCTGGCAGTGCGGGCACTTGGGGCTGAAGTAGTAGATGAGCAGCGGGCGGTTGCTGAAGTGGCTGAACAGGATACCCGGGTCGCTGATGCCCGTGAGCGGCACGGAAAAGTCCATCTTCATGGGCTGGTTGGTCGTAGAATCCTTCATCAGCGGGATGTCGGCCACCTGCGGTTCGGGGGCCAGCTGTGCGAAGGTCATCGTAGAAGCGATAGTCAAAAGGGTCAGAACACGTTTAGCAAAGCGCATGGATACTCCTAATTTCGGCGGGACCATTCCGGTCTTCATGGAATGTAAAATATCAAAAAACATGGCGGGAAGTGTCACGAAAATGCAAAAAAAGGCGGTTTTGCCGCTTTTTTGGGAAAAAGTGTGGGAAAAACTACACGATATCTAGGAGGTCAAAGTACATAAGGCGAGTATGCGGGTCGTCGTCATCCTGTGTCATGAATCGGAACCCGTTCTTTTCGTAGAACGGCACCGCATCCAGGTACGCATCGACAGTCAGGAACCTGCATCCCGTCTTGTTCTCGATGACAAACATCGACTTGATGATATTCAACAACGTCGTTCCAATCTGCTGCCCCTTCGCATCCGCAGCAACCCCTAGACGGCACAGTTTAACCGCAGGGTAGCTTTTCAAGCGCTTCTCGTTCGGGAACCCGCGTTTTTTGCGGAAGCGGTTGAACTCGGTCTTGTCCTTGAAATCGGTTATCGCGACCTTGTCGTTGGCTAGGCTGCAGTAAGCGTAGACTTTACTCGCATCGGCAGCATCTACGCATGCATAGGTAACGGCAATCAAATACTTTTGAAACGCCGCTGCATGGTTGAGTATGTAATCATTTAGGTCGTGGTCACCGCAGTCAAAATGTTCAATCGTCTTGGTCGTGCGGAGCCTGATAAAATCGAGACGATTCTTGTCTATACCGTTTTGAAGCACGGGTCATCACCTCCGTTGGCCGCTTCGCGGGCACGCATTTTCGCCATGCCACGCTCGTAAGCCTTCTTGAAAAATTCGTAATCCCGCAGGCGGCGGGCACGAACTTCCGGAGGTTCCGGGTGCCGCTCTTCCATACGGGCTAAAAACCGGCGAGCATCCTCGCCGAACAAAATCGGAGTCTCTCGAATTTCGCGAGCCATTATTCCTCTTTTGTTATAGCATATAGAAAACTGGCCTAGGGCCAGGCGGCAACCAGTCTAGTCGGTTCCATTACCCCAAATATACCTACTAGGCCGCAGAAATGCAACGGCACGGGCCGTACTCATTTTATTTTGCAAACGATAGTTGCTTTTTTTGATGGGGGAAGACGGAATAGCGAGATGGACGCCTACGGCGTCCGCGGCTTCATCGGAACAGCTTGCGCTCTTCCTATCGGAATAGCGAGATTGACAAAAGTTTCACGATGTTCAACTTTTGCCCAACGCATAGCGAGATTGCCAAAACGTTCACTTCGTTTACGTTTTGCCCTTCGGGCTTGCCCGGACTTAGTCCGGGTCAAGGCCTCCCGCGTCGCGTTTCACTTTGTTCCGCGCCGCGGTAGTCGAACTCACGACTTCGTCGTGATTTCTCGGTCTCGAATTATTCAAATAAAAAGAAAACCACCCAGGAGGGTGGTTTTTCTTTTTATCGGAATAGCGAGATTCGAACTCACGACCTCTTGCTCCCGAAGCAAGCGCTCTACCAGGCTGAGCTATATTCCGGTTTGGTGGTCCAATTATAGTTAAATTCGGGAAGATTTTAAAGGGGTAAATGCTTATTTTTTCTTCTTTTTGGGGTTGTTTGGCTGCGGATGGCCGATTTTCATGATGCTGGACCCCGCATTGTCGGGTTCCACCTTGTAAAAAACGACCCTGTTTTTCCATTCCGACCTGACCTTGCGGTCGATGATGCGTTTGACGTTCCCGTATTCGGGGTTCCCGCCGCCGTGGATGACCCTCAGCACCTTGAGTCCCGCGATGAGTAGGTCATCGATGCGCCGCTCGACGGCTTCGGCGGCCTCGTCGGCGGTCATGCCGTGCAGGTCGATTTCGTCTTCGGGCACGGGCAGTTCCCAGGCGCTCGGACTGCGGCGCATCTTGCGCCCGCGCGTTCCGTGCGCGGGGCGCTCGGCGGCTGCTTCTGCCTCCTTGCGCATCTGCTCGTCCTTGTCCTCGATGTGGTGGTTCTTAAGCCACTCGAGCTGGAATTCTTCTTCTGCGTTCAAAGCCATTTCAAATCCTCGTGCCCAAATATAGAAAGCGGTCTAGACGACGAAATTCCCGTGATAGTTCCAGCTCCACTGGGCGGGGTGCTCCGCTATCCAGCGCTCGGTTTCGCGGGCGATGTCTTCGACGAGGTCGCGCCCCTGCTTGTCGTAGTGCGGCGGGTAGTAGCTTTCGAACCGGATGACGATGCGGCGTTCGGGCGTGCTCTCGGTCCAGGTGCGGAAGGTGACGATGCCCGCTCCCATCTGGTTGATTTTTTGGGGGAGCCGCAGGTAGAGCGTGCTCGGCCTGCCGAAAAGCGAAATTGCGTTGCCTTTGGTATGCTTTCCCTGGTCATAGACCATCGCGAGAATCCCCTTGGTGCGGAAGAGTTCGCGGATGAGGCGGCCTGTTTCTTCGGGGTGGTATTCGGTGAGGCGCGGGTCGCTGCGCAGTTCCCGCAGGACTTCGCGGAAGGCCGTATCGCCGACAGAATCGGTAATGAGCTGCACGTGTTCGCCGTAGCGGCAGAGGATGCGGTGCATCAGTTCGAAGGAGCCTTGGTGGATGCTGATGCCTGCGATGGGCATCCCGATTTTGGCGCATTCGGCGACGGCGTTCTTGATGATGTCCTCGTTCTCAAACACGATGCGGCGTTCGACACTCTTGATGCGGGCGAGACCGCGGTACGAATCGAGTGCATTCCAGTAGATGCCCTTGAAAACGTCGCGGGCAGAAACGTTCCGCAGCGGCTCGGCACGTCCCGGATTTTCTTTTTCCATGTATTCCCTTGCCGCATCGAGGTGCTTAACGACGCGCCCGTAGGCACGCTCGGTGTGGAGCGCCTTGTATAACGGGAACGCGATGGCAAACAGCGCTGCATAGAAAGCATCCGGCAAGCGAAGCAGGATGTGCATCAGTGCTTTATATGCGAGGTATTTGATATGCATCGTTTGTAGAACTTAGAAGTCATTCTTGGCCGAAGGCCGAGAATCCATCACGTTCATACAAGGCTTGTCAAGAGCAGTTATGTAACCGGATGGATCCTCCTCGCTCCGCTCGGAGGATGACAGGTCTGGGATTCCTATTCTTCGTCAAACGCCAGGATGTTCCGTCCGAGTTCGCGGTCGAACAGGCTCTGCTTGAGTCCTTCGCCGGCGTAGCTGATGGTGGGGGAGATTTCGTAGAGTTTGCTCTCGTCGAACTTCACGTGTGCCTTGCGGAGCCATTCGCGGTGGAGCTTGCCTATCATGGTGCGCGCTGTCTTGGGGGAATCGTTGCCCTCGGCGTTCTTGACCGGGCTGAATTCCTCTTCGCGGATGACGCCGAAGGGCATCATGGTGCCGAGCTGCGGGAACGCGTCGAACAGGAACTGCTCGAACTTCCAGCATTTCTCGATGCCGCAGACGGTCTTGCGGGCCGTGTGCCACGGGAGCTTGCTAGTCTGCAGCTTGCGCAGTCCTTCGATTTTGAACAAGTGAATGGCGATATTCCCGCCGTCGAAGGTCAGCGAGCCGTCGGCGTTCGTCATGTCGCGGTAGTTTTCGGGCAGGTCGCTGTATTCCACGACGCCGGGCTTGCCGTTCTGCAATGCGAAAATGCCTACCTTCTCGTTCGGGCCGGCCTTGTGGACCACCTTGGAGGCCGACATGCTGCGGCCTTCGCTCGCGAGCGCCCCGATGAATGCCGGGTCGCAGATGCGGCAGAGCGCGTTGTCGACGCTGTAGAGGAAAACGTAACGCACTCCCTTCTCGATAAGCCAGGCGAGGGTGCCGCTCTGGGCAAGCGCGCGGAAACAACCGCCGTTTCCGTCGGGCACGAGTGCCAGGCGGTCGTTGTCGACGATGGCCTTGCCTTCGGGCGAGAGGGCGCAGATGGTGCCCTGCTCGAAGAAACGGATGTTCTCGCGGGCATATCCGAAGAAGTTGTGTTCGGTGAAGAAGTTGACGGTCGCTTCGTGATTGAGCGGGCTCGTCATGATGCACCAGGGAATCGGATTGCCTACCTGCGTAGCCAAATTCTGCAAGCGCTCCGCCTGCAGCTGGAACAAACTCTTGTGGCTCGGGAGCCCGATGTCGAACATGCCCTTGGGACCGTCGAATCCAAGGCGGGAACCTTGTCCGCCCGCGACGAGGAATGCGGCCACCTGGCCCTTGCCGAGGAGGATTTCGCCGGTCTCTTTCCAAAAATCGTAACGCAGGTCGTCTACCGCGATCTTGAACGGCATCGGCTTCAGGTCGGCGGAGACATTGTCTTCGAGCGAGGCGCTCGATTTTTCGGCGTAAAGTGCCTTGAGTTCTTCCCAGTCCTGGCTCAAGATGTCGCGTTCCAGGGCCTTGCGGGCATCGCCGCTTAAAGATTCCAGACGTGCGGCCAGCTCCTGCTGCCCCGCATTGTTCAAGACTTCAATTGTGTTGCTCATATGGCATAATATAGAATGTTGACTCGCATGAAAATAACTTTTTACGAATTGAAACGGCTCAAATAAGATTAAAAATGCGTCTTAATGGATATGGGTTGTGACGACTATCCCAATAAACAATTCTCACCTTGACTTTATGTCAAATTTGATATATATTTTATGAGTCCGAATCATAAAATGATGCAGAGGGATAGTTTTATGGATAAGTTGAAGAAAGCGAAATTGCAAAAGAAAGGCTGGAAAGTTGGGGATGTAGATGAGTTTCTCGGTTTGAATCCTGCAGAAATGGCTATTGTTGAAATGAAGACTTCGTTGGCTAAAGCCTTAATTGCAAAACGGAAGAGCCATGGTAAAACCCAGGTTTCCGCAGCAACTCTTGCGAAGACAAGTCAGTCCCGATATGCGAAAGTAGAACACGCCGATTCAAGCGTTTCGCTGGAACTGATGATCAAGATGTTCTTTGCTTTGGGGGCAAATAAGAAAGAGCTGCTGGAGGCGCTGTCGATTTAGCGCGCTTGATTACCTGATTCCGAAGAACACGACCATGCTGAAGATGAGCGCGAAGATGCTCACGAGGTGCATGCGCCACACGATCTTGGAGTTCATGAGCGGCTTGCTCGGGAACTTGCCTTCCCACTTCTTTTGGTAGTGGTGGTGCAGCGGAGCGCACAGGAAAATTCTCTTGCCGGTACCGGTTGTCTTCTTGGTGAACTTGAACCAGCTAATCTGGAGCAGCACCGAGCAGGCTTCTGCGATGATGATGATGCACACGATGGGGAGGAAAAGCCCTGCCTGCACCAAGATGAACATGATGCCGATGGCTGCGCCAAAGCCCACGGAGCCCGCGTCGCCCATATAGATTTCTGCCGGAGGACTGTTGAACCACAGGTAGGCAAGCAAAGCGCCCGCGATGGACATGGCTATCGCGAAAAGTTCGTCGCAGCCGGGCAAGTACGGCACGCTAAGGTACTGACTGAAGATAAAGTTTCCGCTCACGTAGGCGACAAGTCCCACGAAAATCATGCTGGTAAGGATGGGCACCGAGACGAGGCTGTCGAGACCGTCGGTAAAGTTGGTGCCGTTAGCGCTCGCGGCAATCACAAAAGTCATGAATCCCACAAAAATCCAGTTCGGCAGGTGAAGCTGGAATACGTCGATGGGGAGGAAGGGAATGGTGAGGTCGCCCTTGAGTTCGGGAATGAACTTGTAGCAGAAAATCGCGACGACGAAGCTGAACAGGAAGTAGAGGAACAGGCGCAGGCTGCTGGAAATGCCGTCGGCCTTGTCCATGTAGTCGGCGGCCTTGAGCTTGCCTAGCTTGATGAGGCGCTTGGCACGGACCTTCGCGATGTCGTCGATGGCTCCTACGGCGGAGAACAGCGCGAGGATGACGAGGGTCGATATGGTGTAGCCGTTCATCTTGCAGACGAGGAGCGAGACAATCTCGACGACCACCACCAGGAGAAGTCCGCCCATAATCGGGGGAGACTTGGACTTGCCGTCCTTGTCAAAATCGCTGGTAGCATCCAGCCCCTGCAGCAGGCGGATGTACTTGGGCATGAGGAAGAGAACGAGAACGATGGAGAGCATGGCGGCGACGCCTGCACGGAAGAGACGCCCGTCAAAAAGGTCAATACTGGTAATATGATAAAGCCACTGACAAAGCATATTTTTTTAAATCTCGGGTCCCGGCAATAGGTCGTGTCATCCTGAGCGGAGGGCGCAGCCCGTAGTCGAAGGATCTAGTGTTAAAAGTTTGGGTCCTATACGGCGTAAAGATAAAACATTGTCGCCCCGTTGGCTCGGAGCCCGCGATTTTTCTACATTATATGGCATGAGCGAATTGCATATAGAATGCCCTCATTGCGGGGCCTCGTTTGACGTCCAGATTGAAGGTGAACCGTCCAACATGATGGTGTTCCCGTGCGCGAAGTGCCAAACTCCGCTGATGTTCTATCACGGGGAGATTTCCGAGCTGGACCGCGAGGAATTCGCAGGCCTGCGCGAGAAGCTTTCGAAGGTGCTGAACGTCGTGATGAGGCAGAACAGTTCCGTGAGCGAGGTCGCTGACTCACTGCGGAAGCTGGTGGAAATTTCCAACGGCGAGTCCCGGGGGAATGCGCCAGGTACGGCCATCTCGGACGAGGCGATTGCCAACCTGGAAAAGGACTTGGACGAGCTCGACGTGGACAGCTTCCTTGAGAAGATGTAGTTAATGCTTAATTTCTTTATAGCAGCCCTCGTGGTGGCGATTGCTCCCGGCCCCGATAACCTGTTCGTGCTCGCGCAGAGTGCAACCCATGGAGCCAAGGCGGGCTTTAGCGTAATTTGCGGGCTGTGTACGGGCATTTGCGTGCAGGTTTGCCTGCTGATTGTCGGCGTTTCGGCCCTGATTGCCGCAAGCCCGATGGCGTTCTTCGTGCTGCAGTGCTGCGGGGCCGCGTACCTGCTGTATCTCGCGTACAAGAGCTTCCAAGTTCGCGCCGGCGTCGTGAAATTAGACGCGGATTCCGGTGCGGAAGGCGCGGGCCTTTCGTTCCGCAGGCTCTACCTGCGCGGCATCATCATGAACCTCACGAACCCGAAGGCGGTGCTTTTCGCACTTTCGTTCATCCCGCCCGCGGTCAAGATGGAACGCCCGCTGAGTCCGACGCTCCAGATGGTGATTCTCGGCGGGGAATTCATCGTGGCGACATTTATCGTATTCGGCTCCATCGCGCTACTTGCGGGTGCCGTGAAGAAGTTCATGCTCAACAGCCCGAAGGCGAACCGCAACCTCAACTGGTTCAGCGGCTGTGTGTTTATCGCCCTCGCCATTGCGCTGTTCGCGCTATAGCTGCTTTTCAATCAGGTTCAGGATTTTCTCAATGGCCGCTTCGGGCGCATCGCTGGTATCGCCGCCGGCGGCACGGGTGTGGCCGCCACCGCCGAATTCCTTCGCAATCGCGTTCACGTCTACGATGTAGTTGCTGCGCAGGCTGATCTTGTACTTGCCGTTCACCGGATAGAGGAACAGGGCCACTTCGGTGCCGCCGACTTCGCGCACGGTGTCGATGACGTTGCTGAGCTCCACGGGCGTAACGCCGAAGCGTTCCATGTCTTCGGGGGTGATGTGGGCGTAGACCACTTTACCGCCGAGCCCGAGCTTGCAGTTCTGCATGACGAATCCGGTCACGAGCGTCTGCTTGTAGGTGCGCGTGTAGTACGTCTCGTTCACGATTTTCGCGAAGTCGATTCCCTTCTCTATAAGGTCGCCGACCACCTGCATGGTGCGCTTGCCGGTGCTGCTGAACTTGAAGGCTCCCGTGTCGTGCACGATTCCCAGATACAGGCTGTTCGCGGTCTCGCGGCTCACTTTCGCCTTGTCGAGGTTCATGTAAAGCACTTCGCATGCGGAGCTCGCTTCGGGTTCCACGAGGTTCATCGTGCAGAGGTTGAGCGGATTGGAAATGTGGTGGTCGATGTTGATGGTCTTCTTTGCGCTGCGGATGCATTCGGCGCCGTTTGCGCCCACGCGTTCGAAACTCGGCGTGTCCATGAGGAAGGCTAGGTCGAATATGCCGTCTTTTTCCTTGGTATAGGCGGACTGCGCGGCTTCCGTGCCGCGCACAATCCGGTAACTCTCGGGGAAATTCTCGAGGAATAACTTCACTGCGATTCCCGGGAAGTTGTCGCGGATGTAGTTGTAAACCGCCGTGGTGCTGCCCACGCAGTCTCCGTCGGGCCTCACGTGCCCAAAAATCGCAACCGTTTTCGCTTCGCCCAGGAATTCGTCAATCGTCATGTTCAATCCTTTTTGCGGGGAATATAATAAATGGGAAAGGAAACGCCTATTCTACGACAAGGGATTTGTCGTAAATGAAGTCGACTTCTTCGGGCGTGATTCCGCCGGGGACGAGGTCGAGCTTGGAATGGTTTACCTTCATGGCGGCGGCGAACTGGTCGCGTATTTCGCGAGAGACCCTGCATTTTCCGATGAGCTTTTCAAGCATTTCGGTGAAATCGGCGGTGCTTTTGAGGCGCAGAAGTTCTAAAATGCGTTTGACATCTTCGGGTACCTTCTTCTTGCAGACTTCTACGTAGGCGGCAAGGAAATAGCCGACGGCGGGGCCGTGCGGCACGCCCTGATGCAGCGTGAGGTCGTAGCTCATGCCGTGTGGTACGGAGGTACTCGTGTGTGCGATGGACATGCCCGCGATAGTCGAAGTGAGCATGAGTTTTTCGTAAAGGCTTTCGTCAACGGGGGCGTCGGAAAGGAGTGCGTCCTTCAATTCGCCCCAGAGTTTGAGGCCGTATTCCGGGCACATGCGGTTGAATGCGTTGGAATAGACGTTCAAGATGCTTTCGACCATGTGGGCGAGGGCGTCGACCGCGGTATTGATAATCAGCGTCTTCTTGGCCGAGGCGAGGTATTTGCCGTCCACAAGCGCGAGCGCCGGGAAAATGCGGTGCGGAATGCTCTTTTTCAGGTGAATCTTGTGGCTCGTGATGATGGCGACCGGCGTTGCCTCGGAACCTGTTCCGCAGGTAGTCGGTACGGCGACGACGGGAATGTGCTCAAGTGGCTTTTCGGGAGCCTTGTGCAAGTTGTCCGCGATGAGATTCGGGTTTGCAAGCAGTAGTGCTGCAGCCTTTGCAGCGTCGATGGCGGAGCCGCCTCCGATGCCGATAATGTAATCGGCCTTAAATTCACGAGCCTGCTGTGCGGCGTTTCCTACGGTATCTGTTGACGGATTTTCTTCGACCTGGTCAAAAACTTGGTACGGCACGTGGCCTGCATCCAGAACGGCTATGACATCATCCAATGAACCGTTCTTCTTGGCGGAGGAACGGCCCGTCATGATGAACGCTCGCTTCCCCATCGCGAGCAGATTTTGTGCGTGGTTTTTTACGCAGTTTTTTTCAACATAGATATCCGTGGGTACGTAGAAACGCATAGAAAGATCCTATACTTTTGAGGCTATGCTTATAAGATAGTAATTGGATTCTTTGGTCCGTCAAATTTGTCAAAATTTCATACGCATTCTTCACAGTCTTAAGAATTTCTTTGAAATATCAATTCAATAATCTCCAGTGCATCGGGATGATTGCTGGATGAAGAATCTTTGAAGATGATAAAACGTTAGTTCATATTTTTTTATCGATTGACATTGTTGTCACGAAAAAAGCTGATAGAATGTAGACAAAAATTGCGACTATAATAGGTTCGTATCCTGATTCGTGCATAATGTTTATTCCATCGATTTCAATTTGAGAACCAAAATGATGTCCTAATGCATAAAATCCCCAATAAAAGCAAGCATAAACTACGTTCCTTAAAATATTTAATGAAGATTTATGTTGCATTTGTTTGCTTATGCCTTTGTTGGAAAATGTCGCAATATAAACCAAAACTGCCAATGCTTCGCTCAATAAAGACAATCCAAAAGGCATAAAGACAACAGCCATCATGAACGTGTCCAAAAAGACATACATACACAACGATGCGAAGATAATTATCGCGAAAAGTGCAAGAATTAACAAAAATTTCATATAGAAAAAACTCTTTTTGGTCTCTTAAAGTGAGTCGTTCATTTTTTCTCAAACTTAATATAGATTAAATCTTGTGTCGTAAAGTGACATTTTTTATTTTAAAGGTCTTTTTTTATGAAGAAAATGTAAAAGAAGCCTTTATGTTTTTCATCCCGTGTAAAGCGGTTTGCAAGAAAAAATTTTTAAGACATTTTATCCGGTGTAACAGGCGGTAATCGTTTTTATATTTCGTCTTGTAAACCCCTATATGAAGCTCGGCTTCAGGAGGCTTGAGATGATTTGTTTGAATGACTACTTGTTCTCTGGAAACACGGTGCTGAAGATTCTGCACCAGTATTCGAACGACCTCAGGAACAGCGCGAAAGGAACTCGCAACAGCATTGACTTGGCGCATTCAAATTTTTTGATTCAGATTATTGAGCTGCTGGAACACAACGACTTCTTGACCTCGCAGTCTCAGCGTATAAAGGAATTCTACAAGTTCATGACAAGGGAGTATCCCTTCCTTGCGTTCACGTTCAAGGGACGTATCAAGTCTTTGATTCGCGCCGAAGAAAAATTCAACGGCTATATCCTTGAATTCATCTACAACTATTACAAGAAGAATGGAACGTTCCCGTCCGAAGCCGAGATCAAGAGCAAACTGAATTTTCGCGACTTGATTGCTTACCGCATCGTCATCTCGATGCCGGTTTGCCATATCAAGAAGGGCGATGACCGGAGCGAGGTGGAACGTAAATACCTGTACGAAATCGCGAATGCGTTGCCCGAATTCCTCGAAGAACGAGGCTTTACGGCAGAAGTTTCCAAGCACTTGGACAATAGCGGGCATTCGGATTTACTTAGTGATTCCGTGAGACCGTATTACCATGATTCGGTGGCGACTCCCAGGAGCTCGGGTTACCAGTCATTGCATATCACGTTCTACGATAACCTTGCACGTTGTTACACGGAAGTGCAATTGCGTACGAAGGACATGGACGATTATGCCGAAATAGGCGAGGCGAACCACTTTGGCTATGAAAAGTCGCAGGAAGAACGGCGCTCCAAACACGACCAGATTCCGAGCGGCGAGTGTGTCTATTTTGACGAGGCGTACGAACGATTGGTGAAATTGCAGGAACTCGAACTCGCGAAAATAGACGTGAACATGTTCAAGGCCATCAATAACCACCTGATTAACGATGGCTGTGGGTTGTTCAGAGGCCGACAGATCTTGCCGTTTGAACACCTGTCAAGGTTCCAGAACGACTTGATTGATTAGAATACACGGAAGAACAAATTCTATATTTGTTCCCGATGAAAATCTTGTTCACAGACCTTGACGGCACGCTCCTGACCGACGACAAGCGCATCTCGGAAACCGACATGCGCTCTATCCGCGCGATGATCGATGCGGGCCACAAGTTCGTGATGACTACGGGCCGGCCGCTCACGAGCGTCAAGCAACTGGCGGAACAGTACGGGTTCCTGGAACCGGGATTTTTCCTCGTGAGTTTCAACGGCGGGCTCATCTACGATTGCGGCGAAAAGAAGCCGATTCTCACGCGGTACATTCCCGTCGACGAGGTCAAGGCCATCATGGATGCCGCGCATGCCCATGGGATGCACGCGCACACCTACTCGGGCGACCTCGTTGTCTCGGAATACGAGACGGAACAGCTCAAGACGTATTGCCGCCTGATGAAGATGGACTACGTGGTGGTGAAGGATATCCGCGAGTATTACGGCGAATTCGTCAACGTCGTTGTAAAACCGCCCATCAAGGTGAACATCATTACGCCCTTCGAACATTCGGGCCTTGTGGATTTCCGTACCGAGATGCGCAAGACTACCGAGGGCAAGCTCTTCGACGTGTTCAGCAAGCCCGAGATGCTCGAGTTTTCGCACATGCAGAGCAACAAGGGCGATGCGGTGAAGTTCATGGCGGATTTTTACAAGGTGCCGATTGCCGATACGATTGCGGTGGGTGACGAAGAGAACGATTGCCCGATGATCGAGGCGGCTGGCGTCGGTGTCGCGATGGCGAACGCTTCGCAGGTGGCGAAGGACATTGCCGACTACGTGACGGTTAGCGACAACAACCATTCGGGAATTACCGAGGTGATTGAGAAGTTCGTGCTGGGCTAGAGAGATTTTCTATATTCTCCCTAGAGGTTTTACAATGAAATTCTTTGTGACAGGTGTGGGTGGCCAGCTGGGCCACGACGTAATGAATGAACTCGCCAAGCGCGGGCATGCGGGCGTGGGCTCGGACATGGCTCCAGCCTACAGCGGTGTTGCCGACGGTTCCGCCGTGACGACGATGCCCTACGTGCAGCTCGATATTACGGATGCTGCGGCTGTCGAGAAAGCTATTTCTGAAGTGAACCCGGATGCGGTGATTCACTGTGCGGCATGGACTGCGGTCGATATGGCCGAAGATGACGCGAACGTGGCGAAGGTCCGTGCGGTGAACGCGGGCGGTACGCAGAACATCGCGAATGCCTGCAAAAAACTCGGCTGCAAGATGACCTACATCAGCACGGACTACGTGTTTGATGGCCAGGGAACGGAACCCTGGAAGCCCGACTGCAAGGATTACAAGCCTCTCAACGTTTACGGCCAGACCAAGCTCGAAGGCGAACTTGCCGTGAGCGGAACTCTTGAGAAGTACTTTATCGTTCGTATCGCGTGGGTGTTCGGCCTCAACGGCAAGAATTTCATCAAGACGATGCTCAACGTGGGCAAGACCCACGATACCGTACGCGTGGTGAACGACCAGATTGGCACGCCGACTTATACGCTTGACCTCTCGCGTTTGCTGATAGACATGAACGAGACCGAAAAGTACGGCTATTACCACGCCACGAACGAAGGCGGGTTCATCAGCTGGTACGACTTTACGTGTGAAATCTTCAAGCAGGCGGGTTACAGCACCAAGGTGGTGCCCGTGACGACCGCTGAATACGGCCTCAGCAAGGCGGCCCGCCCGTTCAATAGCCGTTTGGACAAGAGCAAGCTCGTGGAAGCTGGTTTCAAACCGCTCCCCACATGGCAGGATGCTCTCGCACGTTACCTGAAGGAAATAGGGGGCTAGCGATGGAAGAAAAGAAGACCTACCGCGAGGTGATGCCCGGGGAACTCCCGTGCGAAGTGCCGGAATGCGACGGCGTGATGGTCGTCGATCCCGACAACAGCTACAAGCTCACCTGCGACAAGTGCGGACACATTAAAGAGTGATTGATGATTGATAATTGATGATTGATAATTTTACATCATCCATTATCCATTATCCATAGCCAAATGTCTTACCAGAGCTTGAACATTACATACCCGGACCTTCCTGTTGTTGAACATCGGGAAGAGTTCTTCGAGATGCTCGAGAAGCATCAGGTGGTGATTGTCAAGGCAGACACCGGTTCCGGCAAGTCGACTCAGCTGCCGAAGTTCTTGTTGGAGTGGTATGCTACAGTTCGTCATTCTCGCGAAGGCGAGAATCTCACTGATGCTGTTCGAGAAAGAGATCCCCGCCTCCGCGGGGATGACATGAGTGTTTTCAAAATCGGCGTAACAGAGCCCCGCCGACTTGCGGCGATTTCTATTGCGGATCGCCTGCGTGAAGAATTGAAGGACGAGACACTCGTCTCTACGAAAATCCGCTTCTGGGAACAGGGCCAGAGCGACGCCCCCATCAAGGTGATGACGGATGGCATCCTGTTGCAGGAATTCCGTCGCGACAGGCTCTTTAGGCAGTATTCGGCCATCGTGATTGACGAGGCGCATGAACGCTCGTTGAACATCGACATCTTGCTCGGCATTTTCAAGACGGTTTTGCAAGAACGCCCGGAATTCAAGCTGATTGTGGCTTCCGCGACGCTCGATGCCAAGCTTTTCGAGGAATTTTACGACAACAGCTGCGTGCTCGAAGCCGAGGGCCGCACGTTCCCGGTGGAAGTTGAGTATTACTTTGGTACGGGAAACGTCATCCTGAGCGGTGCGAAGGATCCAGACCAGAAATTCCGCGACATTAGTGGAAAAGGCGATTCCGGCCTTTTGGACGAGGCGCGCGATGCGATTCTCGATTTGGAAACGCGCCACCGCGATCACCTGCTTTGCTTTTTGCCGACGGAACGCGATATCCAGGATTTGGCGGCCGAACTTGCTCACGAACTGGATTCTGCGACTTTCGATATTCTCCCGCTTTACGGGCGCATGAGCCCCGACGAACAGCGTCGCATCTTTAGGCATACGGAAAAGACCCGCGTGGTATTGGCGACGAACATCGCGGAAACATCGCTCACGATTCCGGGAATCGCCTACGTGGTCGATACGGGTACGGCCCGCATTTCGCGGTACAACGCGCAGTCTCGAATCCAGGGGTTGCCCGTCGAAGACATCTCGAAGGCGAGTGCCCGGCAGCGCACGGGGCGTGCGGGGCGCGTAAAGCCCGGTGTTTGTATCCGCCTCTATTCTCCCGAGGATTTCGAGAAGCGCGACGAGTTTACGGAGCCGGAAATCCGGCGGAGTAATCTCGCGAACGTGGTCCTGCAACTGCGCAGCCTCGGTCTGGAACTCGAGAACTTCCCGTTCCTGCAGTCGCCGCCGCATTCGGCGTTCCGCGGCGCGTACAAGACGCTTTTTGAACTCGGTGCGTTGACCGCCGATAATGCTAGCGGGCATGTGACCAAGTTGGGCCGCGAGATGACGCGACTCCCGATGGACGTGGCGCTTTCGGCAGTGCTCCTGCGGGCGCGCGATGCCGGCGTGTTGCAACCCGCGCTCATTGTCTGTTCGGCCTTGAGCATCCAGGACCCGCGTGTGGTGCCGAGCGAGGAACCGGAACGCACCCGCATTCGCCAACTGCACCGCAAGTTCGCGGGCCACAAGAGCGATTTCCTCACGTTCATTTGCATGTGGAACGCCTTCTGCGCTGAATGGGATGGCAAAACTTGGAACAAGTTGCGCAAGTTCTGCGACAAGAACAGCCTGCATTTTTTGCGGTGCCGCGAATGGATTGATCTGTACGAACAGTTCGGGCGCATCCTCGACGTAAAATTCGAGAATCGCGTGTGCCCGCTGGACAGTTTCCACCGCGATAATCTGCATATAGCGCTCCTTTCTGGATTCCTGGGCGGTATTGCCCTGCGTGATATCGAGAATGGCTGCTACCGCCTGGTGAGCGGGCGCGAGACTCACGTGTTCCCGGGCAGTGACCTTTACGGCAAGAGTGCGGAATGGCTCTTTAGCGCCGAGGTGCGCGAGACGAGCCGCATTTTCCTCAACAAAGCCGCCGAAATCAAGCCCGAATGGATTATGCAGGTGGCGGAACCCTTCTGCACGCGCCGCTGGTATGCACCTACGTGGAACCAGGAACGCGGTTTCGTGGAAGCGGTGGAGGAGGTGAGTTTCCGCGGGCTCGTGATTAGCCGCGGCCACCGCGTGGATTACGCCCGCGTGAATCCCGGGGAATGTGCCGAAATTTTCTGGCGCGAGGCCGTAGTGCTTGGCCAGATGGCGCGACCGTTTGCCTTCATGACGCACAATGAGCGCGTTGTCGAGGACTTGCATGCGCTAGAAGCCCGCAAACGTCAGTTTGGCTTGGCCCCGAGCGAAGATGCCTTGGTGGATTACTACGTGCGGATTGCGCATGAGGTGAATTCCATCAAGACGCTCAAGGACTACATCCGCGAACATACGGACCAGTTCCTGAAATTTGACGCGAAGTTCTGGCTGGACCAATTAGACGAGAGAACGCTCGCAAGCTCGCTACAGACGAGAGACGAGAGAGGGTATAACCGTATTGTCATTCCGGGGACGATCCGGAAAAGTGAGCAAGGCGAGAGCCGCGCCGACCTCCAACCCTCTCTCGGCGGCACCCTTGAGCAGTTCCGTATCGAAGGACTCGACGGTTCCAGCCGCATGGTGATGGGCGAGATGGTCTTCGATGCGATGCGCGATTGTGACGGCATCACGCTTGACCTGCCTTACGACATGCTTCCGCAGGTGACACCCGCGACGCTTGCGCTCTCGATTCACCAGTGGCGCGAATGGATGGAAGAATCCGTCATCCGTGAGATGCCCAAGGCTGCGAAAAAGCAGTTGGATGGCAAGCGTACGTTTATAGACGACGCCTTCTGCGACAAGCTCAAGGAAAAACCGCACAAGGCTCCGCTTTTCAGCCTCTACGAAGTCTTTGCTGAGATGAAGCAACTTGATTGCGACATTCCGACGGTTACGCCCGAAAAGGAAAATCACTTGCGGATTCACGCGAAAATTTTCAAGCAGGGGTTCCCGGAGAAATTTCCCACCGAAATTAACCCGGAATGGGGCAGTTTCCGGCTTTTTGCTGCGGTTCGCCCCGTTTTGGTGACGTTCGGCATTGATTTTGCGCTTGGCGACATGCGCTTTGGCTGGCGCTTGGGCGAATCGGCGCTCATGACTCCGGCAGAATCTGCATTCTGGCAAACTTTCCGCAAGCGCGTGGAAGGAAGATCGTTGCGAGATGGCGGATCGGAGTCCGCCATGACGATGATTACAGACCGCTTGAATATGCTCGAGACGGGCGGTCTCTATTCCGACGGTTTCAAGACGGCACTCAAGTCGTGGGTCTTGAAGTCGCTCACTGCCGACAATCTTGACGCGAACCGCTGTGTGCGTTTTTCGGGCCTCGAGTATTCCCGTGGCAAAAAAATCCGCGATTTCAAGAACCTTGCCGCAAGCACCCGTAGCGAAGATGAAGAAATGCGCCTCGCGCTTGTGCGTGCCACCTATGAATCGGCACTTCTCGGAGCCGACGCTTTCGTGAAATTCTGGGATGTTCTCCGCGAATTCTCCGTGGCGATGCGCCAGGGTGGCGACCATGCCCGCGATGCTATCGCCGCCCTCATGGCGAAGAACAAGTCCATCTCGAAAGTGGCGGCGCTCTACTTGCCCGACCACAAGGAAAATACTTTGTTCGAAAGGCTTTCCGTGCTCGGCGGCGCACTTGATGCCCGCAATTCATCCCTAATCGGAGAAAAAATAGACCTCTCCGTCAAGGATCTTCGCGAAAAGTTCCGCCCGTTCCTCAAGGCCCGCTTCATGAAGGACCACGAGCTCAAAAGCGCCCGAGACATCCTCTCGAAAATGGAACGCATGCAACAGGACGATTCGGAGTATCCGGAACTCTACCTGCAGGCCTCGGCCATGCTCGAGGACTTCGAAATTCTTAAGTTCAAGCGCAAGGGTGACGATACCGAAGAAATCATTGAGGAAGATTCCCTCGCGAAACTCAAGGGCCGATTCGGGCGCTTGAAATAGCCGATTGCGGCCCGCACCCCCGCGGGTGATGTGGCCTGCGCTCCTGCGAATTTGCTAAATTATGGCCAATGATTTATGTGAAACGCCTATTGTGCGCTGTTTTGGTCGTTTACCTTGCGGCCTGTGATGTTCCGTTTACCAAGGAAGATCCCGTCGTTGTCTCGGTGGGGTCTTCGAAGTTGCATCTTTCGGAAATTCAGAAGCAGGTTCCCGAGTGGGATTCCTGGGATGACCAGCAACGCCTCAAATTTCTTGAAAATTGGATTGAAGAAGAGACTCTCTACCAGGAAGCCGTCGAAAACGGTACTGACAAGGACCCCGTCCTTGTGAGGCAGATCGAGCAGACTGTGCGGAAGATTGTGGTGGACCACTTTTTGCAGAGCTTTGCCGACACGATGGTCGTGGGTGATGCCGAGAAAATCGACTTTTACCATGCTCACCCGGAGCTGTTCCTGAGGGGCAAGACCTCCATTTCCGGAGCCTTGATCTTTTTTAGGGACTGGCAGTCGGGCGACCAGTATTACAGGGGCCATAAGAACCTCAAGTACGATTCTCTTCCTGGCCCGCATTACCTAATCAAGAAGATTGAAACGTTTGAATCCGTGACGGAAACTCCCGATTCGTGCATGATTACAAGCTTCGATAGCGTCGAGGTTGGCTCGCTCACCAAGATGAAGTACTGTGGCGGTGCCCTGAAAATTGCTGTCGTGACTTCGAAGCTCGATTCGGCCGACGTGCTGCCTTACGAGGAAGTGGCAGAGGAAGTGGGAACCCAGGCTTGGCTTGTGCACCGCGCCGAGGTCATGGACCGTCTCAAGAAGGAATGGAAAATGGAACGTCCCATTTTCTCGAAGACCGATGTTTTTAGTGAAAAGGAAAAGTAATGAAGCGTTTTGAATGGTTTGCTCTGGCTATAGTTTCTTTGGCTGCAACGGCGCTGGCCGCTCCCGTGTTGATGGACGGTGTGGCTGCCGTGGTGGACGGGAAGCCCATTATGCGGTCCGAGTTCATGAACAGCCTCTACCAGTTCCAGGAGACGCCCGAAGGCTCCGCCATGTCGGAAGACCAGCAGAAGGATTATGTCCTGGAACGTCTGATTGAGGAGAAGGTCCTGCTTTCGCGCATCGACCGTGACTCCATCGTCATCAGCAATTCCGAAGTGGACCAGCGCGTGACCGCTCACCTCACGCAGCTTGCGGCAAGTCAGAACATCGACCTCGCAACGCTAGAGAAGGCTGTCCGTACCCAGCTCGGTATCAGTATGGCCCAGTACCGCGACCAGCTCTCTAAGCAGGTCCGCAGCCACATGGAAATTTCCCGCGTGCGTCAGATGCATGTGGGCTCCATCAGCCCGACCAAAAAGGAAGTGGAGGCGTTTTACAAGGCGTACAAGGATTCCTTGCCGCGCCAGTACAACTGCGTTCTCTTGAGCCACATCCAAATTCCCATTGTTCCGGATTCCATGATCGTGGATTCGGTAAAGAACGTTGCCGAAGGCCTTATTGACAGCTTGAACCTCGGGATGAGTTTCGAACTTTTGGCCAAGAACCATTCTCAGGACAGCTCCGCCGCGAAGGGCGGTGACCTCGGCTATTTCAAACGCGGCCTTTTGGACCCCGCATTCGAACGCGCTTTGGACCAGCTCAAGAACGGTCAGTATTCGACGAGCCCCGTCAAGACAAACCAGGGCTGGCATATCGCCCGAGTGCTCGGCCGCAAGGAAGACGGCGTGCGTTCTGCGCAGATTCTGTTGCGTACGATTCCTACTGCCAAGGACAGCGCAGCCGTGATTGCCCGTGCTGATTCCATCAAGGCTGCTGTCAAGACCAAGGAAGACTTTGTCGCTGCGGCAAAGAAGTTCAGCGAGGACAAGTCCAGCAATTTCCGTGGTGGCTTGCTCGGCTGGTACCAGAAGAACGAGATGGAACCGGCTTATGTAGACCCTGTTGCAAACCTGAACGTGGGCGAGGTCTCGGAACCGGTCTTGATTGATGGCGCTTACCATTTGTTCCGTCTCGATGACGCCCGCCAGATTCGCGAGCTCACGATGGAAGAAGATTACGGCAAGATTGAGAACCTTGCCGCGAACCACCTGGAAAACGAGAAACTGGAATCCCTCGTGAAGAAGTGGCGCCAGGAAGTCCACGTGGAAGTCCGCATGAAGGATTAATCGTCTAGGTTCTGCCGATGATTCACTTTACCCACGTCACCAAGTCGTACGAAGATAACTGGAAAGCGCTTTCCAACGTTACGCTTCGTATTCACAAGGGTGAGTTCGTCTTTTTGACAGGGCACTCGGGCGCGGGAAAGTCGACGATGCTTAAGCTCATCTATATGGACGAGCGCCCTGATGAGGAACGCGGTGGCCAGGTGATGGTGAAGTTTACCGGTGACTGCGTTTACGACAGCAAGAATACTCCCGACAGCAAGATCCAGGGGTTCCGCCGCAAGATGGGAATCATCTTCCAGGACTTTAAGCTGTTGCCCGACAGGAACGTGTTCGAAAACGTTGCTCTCGCGCTTCGCATTGTGGGAACTCCGAGCAACAAGATTAATGCGGCTGTATTTGATGCTCTCGCGCTTGTGGGAATCAGCCAGAAGCGTTTCGCGATGCCTTACACGCTTTCGGGCGGTGAACAGCAGCGCGTGGCGATTGCCCGCGCGATGGTGCACAACCCTTACGTGCTCCTGGCCGACGAACCGACCGGTAACCTCGACCCGAAAAACGCAGAAGAAGTGTTCAGCATTTTCAAGGAAATCAATGCTCGCGGAACGACGGTCGTGATGGCGACGCATAACCCGGACTTTTACCTGAACAGCCCCTTCCGCCGCCTGGTGCTTGACCACGGCGAACTCTTGAACAGAGACTTGATCTAGTTTATTTCCCGAATTTCGCCGGGCTTTAAATCGCCAATCGTGTACTTGTCGAACTGGATGCGCACGAGGCGCATGACTTCGTAACCCAAGTGGGCGAGCATACGACGGATTTCGCGGTTCTTGCCTTCGGACAACGTAATTTCGAGCCAGCAGTTCTTTTCGCCTTCGCTATGGAGCACGACGCGCTCGGCATGCATGAACTCCTCGCTCTCGCCGAACACACGGGGCGGGACGTTGAAGCCTTTTTCCATCTGCTTAAGCTCCGCTGTGGTCGGCTTGCCCGCGACCTGCACGCGGTAGATTTTGATGTGCTGGCTTGGTTCGCGCGGATCCAGCAACGTGTCGGCCCATTGCGTGTCGTTGGTGAACAGGAGCAGGCCTTCGCTCGCGGCGTCGAGACGGCCCACGGGCGATATGTGCGGTACGGGCTTGCCGGGGAACATCTTGGCGTATTGCTCGCGGAACAGGTCCATCACGGTCTTGCGGCCTTTCTCGTCGCTTGCGGTGGTGACGATGCCACGCGGCTTGTTCATCGCGAAGTAGAATTTCTGGGCGACCTCGATAAGCTTCCCGTCCACGGCGATTTCGTCGTTCTCATAGGCGGGCGTGTCGGGATCGCGCACAATTTTACCACGCAAAGAAACCCGGCCCTCGCGGACCAGGTTTTCTGCTATGCTACGGCTGCAAAAGCCGCGCTTGGAAATAACGCGTGCAACCCCGTGAGGTTTCGCCTCGCGGTTTACTTGCCGAGATATGCCTTGATGTTGGCGAGGCATTTGGCGTTCTGCGCTTCGGTGCCCACGGTAATGCGGAGCACGTCACCCATGGCGGGCTGCGGACGGATGATGGTGCCCTTCGCCTGTAGGAACTTGAACGCGTCCATCGGGTCCTTGAATCCGCTCACGGCGATGAAGTTCGCGTGGCTGTCCACATAGGGGAGGCCCAGTTCCTTGAAACCGGCCTTGAGCTGTTCGAGGCCCTTCTTGTTGAGCTCGCGGACCTTGTTCACGTATTCTTGGTCGTCGATGGCGCCGATGGCGGCGGCCTGGGCGATGCTGTTCACGTTGAACGGTTCACGCACGCGGTTGATGAGGTTCACGATTTCGGGGCGGGTGATGCAGTAGCCCACGCGCAGGCCGGCGAGACCGTAGATCTTGCTGAACGTACGGCAGCAGATGATGTTCCTGCCTTCGGCGATGCGGCTGTTGAAATCCGGGACGAGTTCCGGAGTGTCTTCGATGAATTCGGTGTAGGCTTCGTCCATCACGAGCACGCAGGTTTCCGGGAGGCTGTCGGCGAAGTCGATGATTTCCTTGGCGGTAAGGTCGGAGCCCGTCGGGTTGTTCGGGTTCGCGAGGAACACGATGCGGGTCTTCTCGTTCACGGCGGCGCGCATGGCCTTGAGGTCGTAGTTGTAGGCCGGGGCGGGCATATCGACTTCGATAATCTTCGCGTTCATTGCCATGGTGGCGAGTTTGTAGACGGCGAAGCTGTGCTTGCCCATCACGGCTTCGGTGCCGGGGCCGAGGAATACTTGGGCAATCATGTCTAGAAGTTCGTTGCTGCCGTTACCCACGGCAATCTGTTCACGCTTCACGCCGCGGAATTCTGCAATCTTTCCGATGAGGTCGTAGCTGCCGCCATCCGGATAGAGGTTCACTTCTTCCAGGGCCTTGCGGGCCTCTTCCATGCCCTTCGGGCTCGGGCCGAACGGGTTCTCGTTGCTCGCGAGCTTGTCGATGTCTTTCGGGTCGAGGCCGAATTCGCGGGCGGTGTAGGCGATGGGCTTGCCGGTCACGTAGAGCGGCTGGTTCAAGATGTGCTTTTGAGCGAGTTCGTTAATATCCATGATTTTATTTCTTCGTTATTAGTTACTAGTGGTTGAACACTCAGACTGAACGTCATGGCGGACTTGATCCGCCATCTAGATTCCGGCTTAAAGCCGGAATGACGTTGGGTACAAGTCTGTTTGCAGATGCCCGAAGTCAAAGAATCCAACAAATTCTGTTTCAAATTTAAAAAAAATTCTCCAAGAACTCTACCAGTTCGCGGTTTATGCGGTCGTTCAGGGCGTCCGCTTCTTGCACGGAGTGCTGCTCGTCGCCGGCAAAGTCTCGTGCACGTTCCCCGCAAATATCCACGCCGATGATTTTTCGGTCTTTCGCAATTTCGCTGATAATCGCCTTCATGTGTTCGAGGCTGAGCGAACCCTGGTCCCAGTTGGTGGCAGCATGGGCGTGGGAGAGGGCGTCTTTGTCGATACTGATATAGAGTGACGCGGATTCTAGATGGCGGCTCCAGGGCCGCCATGACGTTTGAACGGTGCTTGCGATGGCGTCATTCCGGGCTTGACCCGGAATCTGGTAAAGTTCGCTTTCGCGGATGAAGGTGACCTTGTCATGGGGAGTGATTTCCTCCGCCAGGTGGTTGGCGACTCCGATAATGACAACGTTGTCTATGAATTTGTTCTCGTCGAGGACCTTCTTGACCCAACCGCCGCAACTCAGGATATTCCCGAATCGCGGCTCCTGCATATCGGGATGATGGTCGAATACCACGAGCGAGAACGGTTCCTGGACCATGCCGGTCCAGATCTTGCTCATGTAGTGGTAATTCCCGTTGTCGAAGAAGTGAATCCCGCGTGCATCTGTGATTCCTGCGTCGGCAATTCCCTTGCGGATTGTCTCGACGGCTTCGTCATCGCAGTAGCAGTCCGTGCCGGGAATACCGGTGCAGTCCATCCACCGGATTTTTGCGCCTTGGCTTGCGGAACCTTGCGCGCATTTACGCAGCCCCTGCATATAGGGCTGGCAGTCATAGACGCCCGAAAAGTCCTGAACCGTGATATCCATGCGAAGAAAAATAAAAAAAGCCCGGTCCCTAAGGACCGAGCCCTTCTCTCTCTTGTGTGAAATTCTACTTGATGGCAATGGCGCGCATCGTAGTGGCAGAACCGCTACGGACGCGGATCATGTAGCGGCCGACCGGGAGCGTGGCGAGCGAGAGCTCCCCGCGCACTTGGTCTACGGCGAAAAGCTTGTTCCCCAGGGTGTTGAAAATCTCGACGTTTGCCGCCTGCGGTGCGGAAACGTGGAGAGTCTTGCCAGTGAGCGAAATGTTTAAACCGAATTCAGGTGCCGCGAAGAACGCTGCGGTTCCATGCTGACCTTCACCTTGCTGGCCTTGGCCCTGCTCGCCGGTGGGGCACTTGGTGTAGCTTTCGGGGTTCGTGGAGAGGTAGCCCTTGACCAGGTTGCCCGAGGTAGTGTACTGCAGCGAAGTCTTGTTCGAACCGCCCTGGAATGCGGCCGTTCCTTCGGAAATATAGGAGGCCGACCAGTTCGCCCACGAAAGCTTGTGCTTGTTCAAATATTCTTGCCAGCTCTGGTTGCGGCCCTGGTTCGGATCTCCTCCGCCATTGGAGTTGGCAGTGCCCCATTCGGAGACGAATACGGAGAGGCCCGCGTTCATAGCTTTCTCTCCCTTGAGTCCTTCGCTTTCGCCACCCCAGTTGTACGTTCCTTCCCAGTTGTGGGAGTTGGCATAGTAGTGCAGCGTGTAGGCGGTGTTGTTCTTGCTGTCGTTCACCTCGTTTCCAATAGCGGCAGACGGATTCTGGTCCCATTCGGGATTGCCCACGAGGATGAGGTTGTCGGAATACTGGCGGATGACCTCGATAACCTGGTTCGCATAGTTCTTCACGTCGCTCCAGGAAATCTTTTCCGGTTCGTTGAACACTTCAAAAATCACGTTATCGTACTGGCCGTAGGTTTGCGCCATTTCCTTGAAGAAGTTCTTGGCGGCGTCGGTCTGTTGATTGGCCTTGTGTGAATGCCAGTCTATAATCACGTAAATATCGTTCTTGATGGCTGCCTCGACAACCGTTTTCATGAATTGCTTCTGGTTGTTGGGGTCGACGGCGTATCCCTTGAGCTGGATTCCGTTCCATTCGCCCTTCCAGTCCTCGTCGCCGGTCGCCATCGCGGCTCGCACGATTTGGATTTTCATGTCGTTCACCATGGTGGCGATGCCTTCTTCGCTCCAGAATTCCAGTGCCTGGGGCATCAGGCTCCAATAGAGGCTCATGCCGCGCACCTGCACCTCGGCGCCGTCCTTTACGCCTTCGCAACTGCCGTAGATTTGCCCCTTGCCGCTGGAGTTCTTGCCGGTCATCAGCTGACCGTACTGGCTCACGGGCCCCACGCGGGTGGGGGTGATGGTTTGTGCTACCGCGAGGGAGGCTCCAAGCGCCATCGCGGAAATAAATGCGGTGAAGGTTACGTTTTTCATCGAAACATCCTCTTTTTTCTAGGAAAATACTTTAAATAGGGAGGTGTACGCCGAAAAATCGCGTTTTTTCTGTTTACGGGCATAAACACCCCGAATTACGCGGAAATCACAAAAAAACGCCCGTTTGACGCCCGTCACTTGACGTGTGTAAATTTTTTCGTATTATTAGGATATGAAGATTTTTGCAAAACTCTCGTTTTTTACCGCATTGTCGGCCATGTCCGTGTTCGCCCAGGGCACGGTCAATTTTCCGTTTCCCCAGATGTCCGACTACGGCGGAAATGCAACGCTTTTGACCGATAAGGCCAAGGCTTCGGAGGAACTGAAACAGCAGTTCTCGTATTGGATGAAGACGATGTACAATGAACAGGGCGATGTCGCCGGTGTACGTTCCGATCCGGGGTCCAACGAATACTTCTCGGAAGGCGTGGGCTACGGCATGCTCCTGATGGTGTATTTCAGCGATAACACGACTAGCTACCAGCCTCAGTTCGACAAGATTTGGAACCTCTACAAGAAGATGATGAACGAAAACGGCCTGATGGTTTGGAAGGTCGGCAATTTATCTACGAAGTATGATCAGGGTGCAGCCCTTGATGGCGATATCGATGCCGCAGCTGCCTTGGTGATGGCATACTACCAGTTTGGCGACGAGAAGTACAAGGAAGACGCCAAGAAACTGATTCAGGCCATGAAAAAGTCCGAATTCGAAAGCAACGGCTTGCATATGCCTGGTGACAAGTGGGGCGATGCCGCTTTAAACCGCAAGAACCCGGGTTACTTCGACCCGGCCTACATGCCGCTTTTTGCCGCCGTTGATACGGAAAACGCCGAGTTCTGGAGCAAGACCGCCTACGATGCCAACATGAAACTTTACGAGTCGAGCTCCAACGAGGTCTCTACCGGCCTGATTGACGACTGGACTGACAAGAACGGCAAGAGTGAAGACGACAATTACAGCTACGATGCTTCTCGAGCCCCGTGGCGTAACGCGAAGGCTGTTTGCTGGCATGGAGACCAGCGTGCGCTCGCCATTGACAAGAAGATGGCCGAGTTTGTGTCCAAGATTTCGGCTGCGGATATGAAGGGTCCCATATCGCGTTCCTCGGGTTCTCTCGGCAATGACCATAACAGCACGTTCGTGACCTCCTTGATGACGGCGCTTATTTCCGATGCCAAGTACCAGTCCAAGCTTGACGAATACTGGGCCGAAGCGGTGAAACTGGGTGACGAGAACTACTTCAACCAGTCGCTCAAGCTTTTGAACGGACTCCTGGTTTCGGGTAATATGCCGAACCTCATGAATCCTCCTGCCGCTCCGAAGAGCTCCAGCTCCGTCGTAGCATCGAGTTCCAGCGCGGTCGGGCCCGAAAGCAGCAGTTCCATATTGGCGCTCCATGGTGGGCATGTCGCCCCGGTGCCGGCGTTCTCCGTGCATGGCCGTACGCTGCAGGTGAATTATGCCGGATTTGCACGCGTCGACCTGTTCTCGGTGACGGGTGCTGCGGTGAAGACTTTGTGGAAGGGCCACGTAGACGGGACTGTTAGTGTCGGTCTCCAGGGTATTCCGGGCGGTATCTATGTTGTCAGGATGCATACCCAGAACGGCTCGACCATGCAAAAGGTCCGCTTAGAGTAACAATCTTACATGGGCTTGGCCCATTTCGAGGGAAAAATGCACCCGTCATTGGGACGGGTGTATTTTTTTTCGTATTTTTAGGGCATGAATACGATTGTGAAGTTTTCTATCTGTGCCACACTTGTGGCGGTTTCCGCGTTTGCTCAGCAGGGCGCCCCGACGGGTGCCGCTGTGGACCCGACTGCCGACGAGCAGAAGGCTCTCGATGCTCTCAAGGGCAAACTTGAAGGTGCGATTGTCTGGGCTACGAGCCGCGTAAATTCCCATCACGACATATGGATCATGAACGCGGACGGTACGAACGCGCGTGCGCTTACCAAGGGCGACAACGTCGACTGGTTCCCGAGGATTTCTCCGGATGGCTCCACCGTGCTGTTCAACCGCAGCAAGGGCGGTTGGGTTCCCGAAAACGACGCGAACTACCCCGAAAAGTGGGACTTGTGGATGGTCGACATCTCGGGCGAGAACGCCCGCAAGGTGGTGGACAACGCCACGTGGGGCACCTGGAGGCCCGACGGCAAGTCTATCGTGTTCAGCCGCGCGGGCAAGGTGTTTACGATGGACCTTGCAAGCAAGAAGGAAACGCTGGTACTCGATGGCGAGAAGGCCTTTAACAAGGCGGGCGTGATTCTGCAGGAACCGAACATGAGCCCCGACGGCAAGCATTTGGCGATTACGCTCCGCGGCTCCATGCGCGAGACGGGCGTTTGGGATTTGGCGAAGAACGCCTGGACCAAGTCCGGCGACGGCTGCCAGATTGACTGGAATTTTGACGGCAGCAAACTCTACCGCGTGAACCCGACGGGTAACGGCGGTACTGCCGCCCCGAGTGAAATCTTGTGGTTCAGTGCCAAGGACGGCAAGCAGGTGGAAAAGGTCGGTTTCTTCGGCATCCCGAAGAACGTGAAGCTGATGGACCTGCCCGGCCGCCGCAGTCACGAATACTTCCCGCGCCTCTCGCCCGACGGCAAGTGGCTTGTGTGGGGCGCGACCGACAAGGGCCACGACCACGACCTCTTTGACTACGAACTCTACATCTGGAAGATTGGCGAGCCGGTGGAAACCGCGACCCGCATTACCTACCATAGCGGCAACGACCGCTGGCCCGACATTTGGTTTGGCAAGCTCCCCGTGAAGGAAACTCCCGTGAAACCCGCCGTAGAGGCTGCCGCGCAGGCGACCTCGGCCGCCGTTGCCGGTGGCGTGAGCGAAGCCAAGATGGACGAACTTATCCAGGCGATTGACCGCCTGACCGAAGCCGTGAAGGGTCTCTCGAAATAGGATCGCAGGAACATGCTTTACGGAATTTGTTCTGATATTCATGCAAATGCAATCGCATTTGAGGCAGTGCTGACATCCATGAAAGAAAACGGCGTCGAGCGCAGGGTGTGCCTGGGCGACCTGGTGGGTTACGGCGCCGAACCGGATGAGTGCGTGCGCCTTGCCCGTGACAACATGGATATTTGCCTTATCGGCAACCACGACAGCGTGGGAATCAAGTACGAATCGAGTGTTGGCTTTAATCCTTATGCCAAGCAGGCCATCGAGTGGACGCAAAAACACCTGAGTCCTGAATCGACCTCCTATATGAAGTCCCTGCCGTACATTTTCGAGGAAGGCGACATCACGTTTGTGCATGCCTCTCCGCTTTCTCCGGCGGACTGGGTGTACATTACGGATTTGGAAGGGGCGCTCGATGCGTTCGACCATTTTACCGGACGTTACTGCTTTGTTGGCCATACGCACAGCCCCGTGATTGTGGCGAGCCGTCCGATGGCTATACCCAAGATTCTCGACGAGTACGAGTACGTGATTGCCGATACCGAGCGCCTGCTCGTGAACGTCGGCAGCGTGGGCCAGCCCCGCGACCGCGACCCGCGCGCCTGCTGGTGCCTGCTCGATACCGAGACCAAGTGCGTGCGTATTATCCGCGTGGATTACGATGTTTTCCAGACGCAGGAGAGGATGCGCAAGGCCGGCATGCCGAGCTTCCTCATCGACCGCCTGAGCGTAGGCCGCTAGCCCCATGAAATGGGTACTCGCTGTTTTCGGTAAGGCTGGCTCGCCGTTTATCGCGGACGAGGTGGACAAGTACGTGAAGCGCCTGCGCGGGGGAATGTTCCCGCTCGAGGTCGTAGAACTCAAGGAATCCAAGCTCGATGACCGCTTGCAGTCGCTGGCGCAAGAAGCGTCACTTTTTGACAAGAAATTCCCGAAGTCGGAATACCGCCGCGTCATCCTCTCCGAAGAGGGTAAGCTCATGGATACGGTAAAGCTCTCGGATACGCTCCGTGACCGCTTTCCGGGCAATATCGTGTTCCTGATCGGTTCGGCCTACGGCATCGACGAGAACCTGAAAAAGACGGCGGATTTGCTGCTTTCGCTTTCGCCTTTGACGTTTACGCATGACCATGCCCGCGTGCTTTTTGCAGAACAGCTCTACCGCGTGCAGATGGTGATGCAAGGGCATCCATATCATCATAGGTGACCGCACGGGCTAAGTTCGGGTATTGAATTGCTCCGGTTTGCCCGTGCTCTCGCCACCGCTCCAGCTTAACGCATGGAGCTTGTGGCTCACAGGTAGGCGCGAGGCCGTTTGCTTGCAGTCGTCATGGCGGGCTCGACCCGCCATCTCCCTTCATTTTTCTATATTTGCGCCCGTAAAAAACGGATGCATTATGAACGCTGAAATCGAAAAACGCCGCACTTTCGCCATCGTAAGCCACCCGGACGCGGGTAAGACGACCATCACCGAAAAGTTCCTGTGGTACGGGAACGTCATCCGCGAGGCGGGCCATGTTCGCGCCAAGGCAAACCGCAGTTACACCGTGAGTGACTGGATGAAGATCGAGCAGCAGCGCGGTATTTCTGTTTCGAGTTCCGTGCTGAATTTCCCGTTCGAAGGTTGCATGTTCAACCTTGTCGATACCCCGGGGCACCAGGACTTCTGTGAAGACACCTACCGCGCCCTGACCGCCGTGGATGCGGCCCTCGTGCTTATCGACAGCGTGAACGGCGTGGAAAAGCAGACCATCAAGCTCATGGACGTGTGCCGCATGCGCCACACCCCGATTATCACGTTCATCAACAAGATGGACCTCGATGGTCGCCATGTGCTCGACCTGCTCGACCAGATTGAAAACGTTCTGCATATCAAGACGGCCCCGTTTACGCTCCCGATTGGCGTGGGCAAGCTTTTCAAGGGTGTGTATTCCATCGCCGAGAATACGTTCCACACCTTCAACAAGGAAGAGGGCCATCAGGAAATCATCCAGATGGAAGGTCCGGATGATCCGCGTCTTGTGGAAATGTGCGGCGAGAACTGGGTGAACCAGTTCAAGGAAGAATACGAGATGGTCACCGGCGGCATGGACCCGTTCGACCACGAGAAGTTCCTGAAGGGGGAGATGTGCCCCGTGTTCTTCGGTTCTGCCGTGAACAACTTCGGTGTGCGTCAGCTTTTGAACGCTTTCGCGAAGCTTGCGCCGCCCCCGATGGTGCGCGAGACCGACAAGCGCCCGGTGAGCCCCGACGAAAATGCCTTCAGCGCCTTCGTGTTCAAGATCCAGGCCAACATGGACCCCAAGCACCGCGACCGCACCGCCTTCCTGCGCATCTGCTCGGGAAGCTTCACCCGCGGGGAGAAAGTCTATCATGTGCGTACCGGTCGCGAAATCCGCCTGGCCGCCCCGACGGCGTTCCTCGCGAAGGACAAGGAAGTCATCGACCACGCCTGGGCGGGCGACATCGTGGGTATCAACGACCCGGGGCTCTTCCGCATCGGCGATACGCTGACTGACGGCGAAAAGATTAACTTTACGGGCATCCCGGACTTTGCTCCGGAACACTTCGCCCGCGTTACTTTGTTGAACCCGCTCAAGAGTAAGCAGATGGCGAAGGGCCTTGCCGAACTTTCCGAAGAAGGTGCGACCCAGCTGTACGAACCGCTTAAGTCCGCGATTCCTGTGATTGGTGTGGTGGGCGAGTTGCAGTTCGATGTGCTCAAGTTCCGCCTGCAGAGCGAATACGGTGCCGATGTGGCGCTCGACCGCGTTCCCGCTCACGGCATCCGCTGGGTGTCGGGCCCCGAGAAGGACGTCGCGAAGTTTGCAGATGAATATGCGATGGACTGCATGATGGACAAGGAAAGGAACCTTGTCTGTCTGTTCCCCAACGAGTATCGCCTGAACCTCGCGATGAAGAATTACGAGAACCTGAAGTTCGCCGAGACCTCGCAGGGCTAATTACTGTAAATTTTAATTTACTCTCAAACGGCGCCGAAAAAAACGGCGTCGTTTCTTTACTTCTCATAGTCTATTTCCAACTTCCTACTGTCTACAAAACACTACTCACTATCCACTAACCACTATTTTATATATTTCAAACCGTAACCCGTGGGCGGACCGCGCCCGCTAGACATATCTATTCAAAAGGAATAAAAATGAAACGTCTCTCTATCATTGCCATGGCCATCCTCGCCATCAGTCTTGTCGCTTGTAACCAGGCTTCCGCTGGCGGCTCCTTCGGTTCCCAGGCCAAGCTCGACAATCTCGAAAAGGATTTCAATACTCTCAAGGAAGAATTTGAAGTTATCAAGTACGCTCTCGACAAGCGCGGCATCTCGCTGGAACAGGCCCGCGCCGAGATGGAAGCCGACAACAAGGTCTGGGACATCCCCGACGAAGACAGCCCGGTGTTCGGCAATACCAAGAACCCGAAGCTCACGATTGTTGAATTCACCGAATTCCAGTGCCCGTACTGCAGCCGCATTGCTCCGACGATGAAGGAACTCAACCAGAAGTATCCGGACCAGATCAAGTTCGTGTACAAGCACTTCCCGCTCAGCTTCCACTCCAACGCCAAGGCTGCCGCTGCCGCTTCCATCGCTGCCCACAAGCAGGGCAAGTTCTGGGAATTCCGCTACGCTCTCGCTCCGCATAGCCGCGAACTCAGCGATTCCACTTACCTCGCCGTGGCCAAGGAAATCGGTCTCGATGTCGAAAAGTTCAAGAAGGAAATGGCCCTTGACTCCGCCATGGAAGCCCGCATCGACAAGGACTTCCAGCTCGGTGTTCAGGTGGGCGTCCAGGGTACCCCGAACTTCTACATCAACGGCAAGCGCCAGGACCGCTTCTCCGCCGACCTCGTAGAGAAGTTGCTCAAGGAAGCCAAGTAATGTTTTCAGGCGTGCACGCTTAATTCGCGGGCACGTCTCTTTTTTTGGCCCCAAAAGTTTAAATTCAAGTAAACATAAAACACAAACAACAAGGAACGATATATGATCAAGCAAACATTGAAAGTCGCGTCCGTCATCCTCTTGGGTGTGAGCGTGGCTGCAATGGCTCAGCCGAAAAAGCCGAAGACTGTCGTGTACAAGTTCTTCGACGAACAGTATCGCCAGGGTGGTTTCGACTACGCGTACGGCGGCAAGAGCAAGGGCATCACCATCACGAAGGATGGCGGTTACAAGTCCAAGGCTGCCTTGCATATCAACCTGGACCCGAGGGAATACTCCGGTGCGTCCATCTGCCTTTACAACGAATTCTTCGACTTGAACAAGTACATGCTTGATTCCAAGGTCGAGTTCATGATCAAGGGCAAGGAAGGCGGCGAAAACGTGAAGGTCGGCCTCCTCGACGAAGAAGTCAGCGATGGCAAGAAGACCCAGGTCGTGCTCCCGATGAACAAGTACATCGAGGGTGGCGCCGTGACGAAGGACTGGAAGAAGGTTTCCATTCCTCTCGTGGACTTCCCGGACCGTGGTCTCTACTGGGACAACACCCGCAAGTCCGAATTCCCGGCCCGCATCGACTGGGACAAGATTGCTGAAATCCGTTTCTCCATCGACAAGAGCGGCGCCAGCGACTTCAACATCTGGGTGGACAACATCGAGATCGTGAAGGGCAGCAAGAAGGCTCCGCCGAAGAAGAAGATGATCTACTGGGATGAAAACGAGGACGTCATCGACGGCCCGAAGAACCCGGAAAAGCTTGATGGCAAGGCCAAGACCCTCGCCACGTTCTACGACAACCAGCTCAAGGGCTTCAGCTACAGCTACGGTGGTCTTACCGCCCAGCGCGAAGCCAAGTCCAAGACTCAGGGCAACGGCAACGTGCTCGCCATGTACATCGACAACAACGACTGGTCCGGCGTGACCTACTCGCTCGGTGAAGGCAAGTACATCGACCTCTCCAAGGTCCGCAACAAGGGCGGCCTCTACTTCTGGATCAAGGGTAAGCTCGGCGGTGAAAAGCTGTACGTGGGTATCCTCGACAACCAGGGCAACGATGTGAAGAGCCAGACCAAGGTCGGCCTTAACGACTGGATCAAGGTCAGCAAGGATTGGCAGCTCGTGAAGATTCCTCTGAAGCGCTTCATGGACAAGGGTAAGGCTTGGGACGCCAACAAGCAGGCCGAAGTCGCCAAGGACATGCAGTGGAACAAGATTCAGGAAATCCGCTTCTCCGTGGGCAAGGGCGAAAACCAGGGCGAACCGGGCAAGCCGGCTCCTGTGACCGTCTTTGTGGACCAGATCACGTTCACCTCGAACATCGACTGGGTTGACCCGGACCTCAAGTGGGACAACTTCAAGTCCAACGAGAAGGACCTCCTGATTTCCGACTTCGAAGGCAAGTACGCAAACGAACTCTGGGAACCGGCCTTTGGTCCGAAGTCTCAGCTGAAGCATAGCGTTGGCGCCTGCCCGAACATGAACGGCAACTGCCTCAAGATTGAACACTACCTCCTCGCTGACTGGGTCGACGTCGTGCTCGACATGGAAAAGCGCAAGCGCCCGGCCGCCGACCGTGACTGGACCAAGCACTGGGGCATCATGTTCGACGTGTACTCCGAAAAGGCATGGCAGTCCATCACCGTGCAGGTGCAGGATGCAGGCAACGAAATCTTCGTTTCCAACGTCGGTGCTCCGAAGGGCAAGACCACGATCCTCGTGCCGTTCCGTACCTTCGGCAAGTTCCCGTACTACCAGCCGCCTAACGCCAAGGAAAACGGCATCTTCGACCTGAAGGGTGTCGTCGCTCTCGACTTCAAGCCGAGTGGTGAAGGTACTGCCGGTAGCTTCCAGATTGACAACATCAAGCTTACCAACCTCCGTGAAATCAAGGCTAAGGAACGCCCGGCTGTTATCAAGGTCGTGGTGAAGGGCGAAAGCGACGTGCTCAACCCGGAAATCTCCGGTGGCCTGTTCGGTATCAACGCCGCCCTCTGGGATGGCGACATGCTCGACAACAAGAACTTCAAGGTGCAGACTCGCGAATTCGTGAAGCGCATCAACCACGGTATCGTCCGTTACCCGGGTGGCCTCCGTGCTGATGACGACCACTGGAAGGAAATCCTCGACAACCACGACTGGATGGTCGATACCGACGAATTCCTTGAATGGCTGAAGAAGACTGGCTCTAACGCCATGTTCACCGTGAACTTCGGTTCCGGCACCGAACAGGAAGCTGCTGCATGGGTGAAGCACACCAACGTCGACAAGAAGGCCGGCATCCTCTACTGGGAAATCGGTAACGAAGTCTACGGTAACTGGCACCCGTACTACGAAAAGTATGGTAAGGACGGCGGTACCATCTATGGTAAGCGCGCCCGCAAGTTCATCGAAGCCATGAAGAAAGTTGACCCGACCATCAAGGTGGCTGTGCTTGGCGTTCTCGAAGGCGACTGGAACGAAAAGGTGCTCAAGGAAACCGGTGACATCGCCGATGGTCTCATTGTCCACCACTACCCGCAGCACTTCGGTGAAGAAAACGACTTCGCCCTCCTCTCTGCTCCGCAGACTCTCACCGCTATCTACGAACGCCTGCACAAGGTCGTGGACAAGTGGACTGCCCACTACAAGAAGGACAAGAAGATTGAACTCTGGCTCACCGAATGGAACTCCGTCGACTTCAACCCGGGCCCGCAGACTCTCTCTGTCGAGAACGGCTTGTTCGTCGCCGACTACCTCGGTATGCTCGCCACCGAAAACGTGGATAACGCCCAGTACTGGGATATCCACAACGACATCACTCCGGAAGGCGGTGACTACGGTTACCTGACCCGTTCCGGTGAAAACTGCATGAACTGCCCGCGTCCGAGCTACTGGGCCTTCCAGATGGCTTCTGACGCTCTCCGCGGCAAGCTCATGAAGACGACGATTTCCGGTGACGAAGATGCTCTCCTCACGGCCTACTGGACTGTGAAGGGCAAGAAGAACCAGCTGTTGCTCGTGAACAAGAGCCCCTACAGCGACTTCGACATCAAGCTCGACATTCCGGGCTTCAAGGGCAAGGCCAAGGTCCAGACTCTGGACAAGACCTCCGAGAAGCTGAAGGAAGGCTGGACGAATGATCCGTCCAAGAAGGCTAAGACTGTCGATATCTCCAAGGGTATCAAGGTTGGCAAGCGCACGCTGACCCTCATCACTCTCGAGTAATCAGTAATGTGTCATCCCCGCGAAGGCGGGGATCTCTATGAAAAAATTGCCTCGCCGGAAATCCCGGCGGGGCTTTTTTTATGCGTATATGAAAAGCCGCAGGCATGTGCCCGCGGCATTCTCGATATTTTTTCTAATTACCGTTCCAGTCTGAAGTACACGGCGGCGAGCGGCGGGAGCTGGATGTTCAAGCTCCACTGCCTGTTCTGCCACGGGATGTCCTGCGTCCAGACTTCGCCGAAGTTCCCGACGTTGGAACCGCCGAAGATCTCGGAATCGGTGTTGAAGATTTCTTTCCAGGCGCCACGAGAGGGAGCGCCCAGGCGGTAATCGTTACGCACGACCGGAGTGAAGTTGAACACGCACAGGATTTGGTTTCCGTGGTCGTCCTTGCGCACGAAACTCACGATGGAATTGTCGGCGTCGTCGCACCAGATCCATTCGAAACCGGTGTAGTAGTGGTCGATTTCCCAGAACGGTGCGTTTTCCTTGTAGATGTGGTTCAATACCTTCATCATCTGCAAGAGTTTTCCGTGGCTGTCCCAGCTGACGAGGTGCCAGTCGAGCGATTGCTTCTCGTTCCATTCGCGCCACTGCCCGAACTCGTTGCCCATGAAGTTAAGTTTTTTGCCCGGATGCGCGTACTGGAACGCGTAGGTGAGGCGCAGGTTCGCGAACTGCTGCCAGTTGTCGCCCGGCATCTTGCGGAGCATGGATCCCTTGCCGTGAACCACCTCGTCGTGGCTGAATACCTGGATGAAGTTTTCGCTGTAGGCGTACATCATGCTGAAGGTCAGCTGGTTGTGGTGGTACTTGCGGTGGATGGGCTCGTGTTCGATGTAGCTGAGGAAGTCATTCATCCAGCCCATGTTCCACTTGTAGTGGAAGCCGAGGCCTCCCTGTTCGGGCGGACGCGTGATGGAGGGGAAGCTCGTGGATTCTTCGGCGATGAGGATGGCGTGCGGCGTGAGGCGGCCCATGATGCTGTTCAGGTGCTTCAGGAACTCGATGGTGTCGTAGTTGATGTTGCCGCCGTCCTTGTTCGGGACCCACTGGCCGGGGCCCTTGCCGTAGTCGAGGTAAAGCATTGATGCCACTGCGTCTACGCGGAGGCCGTCGCAGTGGAATTCCTTGAGCCAGTACATCGCGTTCGCGATAAGGAAGTTCTTGACTTCGTTGCGGCCCAGGTTAAATATGTAAGTGCCCCAGTGCGGGTGTTCGCCCTGGCGCGGGTCGGCATGCTCGTAGCAGGCGGTGCCGTCAAAACGGCCGAGCGCGTGCGCGTCCTTGGGGAAGTGTGCCGGGACCCAGTCGAGAATCACGCCGATTTCGTTCTGGTGGCAAAGGTCCACAAAGTGGCGGAACTGGTCGGGCGTGCCGTAGCGGCTCGTGGGGGAGTAGTACCCGGTCACCTGGTAGCCCCAGGATTCGTCGAGCGGGTGTTCCGCGAGCGGCAAGAATTCAACGTGCGTGTAGCCCATCTCCTTCAGGTAGGGGATGAGGCGTTCGGAAAGTTCGTCCCAGTCGAGGAAGCGGTCGGGGTTCGCTGGGTCGCGCCTCCAGGAACCGGCGTGGACTTCGTAAATGTTCATCGGGCTTCCGAAGACCTTGGTGGCCCAGTGGGTCTTCATGTAAAGGTCATCGCCCCATTCGTAACCGTCGAGGTGCGTGGTGATGGAGGCTGTGGCCGGGCGGACTTCTGCGAGTTTTGCGAGCGGGTCCACCTTCACGTGCAGGTTTCCGTCGGCACCGTGAATCTCGAAGCGGTAGAGTTCGTTTTCGCCGAGGTTCGGGATGAAGATTTCCCAGATTCCGGAACTGCCGAGCATGCGCATCTGGTGGCGACGGCCGTCCCAGCTGTTGAAGTTGCCTACGACGGAGACCGCGCGGGCGTTCGGGGCCCATACGGCGAACTGTACGCCCTTGAATCCCTGGTGTTCCACAAGGTTCGCGCCCAGCTTGCGGTAAAGTTCGTAGTGCGTGCCTGCAGAAATCAGGTGGCGGTCGAATTCGCTAAGTACGGGCTGGAAGGCGTACGGGTCGGTGAGCGTGTACTCGATGCCGTCGCCCTGCTTGATAATCAGGTTGTAGAAGAACGGCTCGAATTCCATGTCGAGGATGGCCTCGAAGAATCCGGTATCGCCGAGTTTCATGAAGTCGAATTCTACCTCGCCGTCGCAGCTTTCGCCGCGGATGAAGGCAGCCTGCGGCTGGTACGTGCGGATAACCGTCTTGATTCCCTTGTCTGTTTCAAGCGGGTGGATACCCAGGATAGAAAAAGGATCCCTCGTATCAAAATTCCAGATGGCGCGCATGTCTTCGGCGGTAAGGCTCGTAAAGTCGTTCCAATCCATATGTGTCTCTCTTTATGTTTTTACGCAAAGAAAAATAAAATAAAAAAGTAAAAAGCGTGGAGCCGTTCGCGAAAAGGGGCGTAATTACTTGCCTCTATCCACCATTTACTACATTTTCCGTGACAGGAGGCTTTATGGCTATTGCGATGGAAGATACGGTAAACCCGATGCAGTACACGAAGGTGTTCAAGGTGACGCCCGAGATGATTGACGACAACCACCATTTCAACAACGTGTGGTCGGTCAAGTGGATTCAGGACATCGCGATTGCCCATTCCGACTCTGTGGGCGGCACGCAGTTGATGAAGAGCGTGGGCGCCGGCTGGATGATTCACGTACAGCACATCGAGTACAAGAGCCAGGCGTTTTTGAACGATGAAATCCGCGGGACCACGTGGGTCGCCGCTTACGGCAAGGTCGCGTGCATCCGCAAGTGCCGCTTTGAGCGCATCTCCGACGGCAAGATTATTTTCGAGTCCGAGACGCAGTGGGTGCTCGTGGACTTGAACCGCGGCCGCCCCATGGCTATCACCGACGAGATGAAGAAGCTCTACGTCGAAGAGGTGTAGCCGAGCCTCAGGATGATGCTGTTACCCTAGTATCTTCTTTGCTATCCGCTGGATTTTGGCGCGGAGGCCCTTGTCGCCGGGCTTGTGGTACGGCGGGTATAGGCAGGCGAGCGGATCGAATGTGCCCTGGTGCATCACGTTGCGCTCGTGGCTGAACGTCTTGAACCCGTAAATCCCGTGGTAATTCCCGGTGCCGCTCATGCCCACGCCCCCGAAGGGTACGGAGAGGTTCTCGATTTGCAAGATGCAATGGTTTACGCAGGTGGAACCCGAGGTGGTTTCGCACAGCACGCGCCTGATGTCGCGCTTTGATTTCCCGAAGATGTACAGTGCGAGCGGTTTCGGGCGGCTCTGCACGAACTGGATGGCCTCATCGAGCGAATCGTAGGCGACAATCGGGAGGATGGGCCCAAAGATTTCGCTCTGCATGATGTCCATGTCGGGAGTGACGCCGGTAAGCACGGTCGCGGGCGTATAGCGGCCTGCAATCTCGCAATTAACTGCGCCGCCGATGACGGCTTTCGCGCCCTTCGCAACCGCGTCCTCGATGAGCGCCTTGTGGCGTTCGACTGCCTTGCTCTCGACGATGTGTACGAAGTTTTCGCATGCTCTGCGGGCTTCTTCCGTGTCGCCGTACATCTGTTTTATGTTGTCTGCAACGGCTTCGGCGAGCGGTTGCACGAGACTGCGCGGGCAAAGCGCGTAGTCCGGCGCGATGCAGGTCTGGCCTGCGTTGAGGCACTTGCCCCAGGCGATCTTCTTGGCGGCATCCTTGATGTTGACGCTGTCCAGGATAACCGCGGGCGATTTGCCACCGAGTTCGAGAGTGACTCCGGCATGGACTTTCGCGGCGCATTCCGCGACATGCGAACCGATTCTCGGGCTTCCGGTAAAGAATATGTGGTCGAAGGGGAGGGCGAGCAGCTTGTCGCCGACTTCGGCTCCGGCGCCCGTAACGGTGGCCACCTCGTCTTGCGCGAATACGCCTGCGATAAGCGATTCAAGGAACGCGGCAACGTGCGGCGTCTTGTGACTGGGCTTCGCGATGACGACGTTACCTGCGGCAACGGCCGCGACGATGGGCGAGACGAATAGCAGGAAGGGGTAGTTCCACGGCGACATGATGAGCACGCGGCCCTTGGGCTCGAAGTGGCTTTTGCTCTTGTTCAAGGGGAACAGCCAGCTCCATTTGCCGGGCTTGTCCTTTACCCAGGCGCGGAGGTGCTTTACGGTGTAGTCGATTTCTTCGAGGGCGGGAAAGACTTCGCTGATCCAGGCTTCGGTCTTCGGCTTGTGAAAGTCGGCCCATACGGCGTCGTAGAATTCCTGCTGGCGTGCGACAATCGCCTTGCGGAGTTTTTTCAGCTTGGCAATGCGTTCTTTCGCGGTCGTACCCGCGACTGTCCAGCGCTTTTTACCCTGCGCCTCGAAAATATCATCCAAAGTATTCATCGTTTGATATTATAGAAAAAGCAACTGAGTCATCCTCCGAAGGAGGATCCATACTGTTCAATTCAAGTGCTTGTATATAACCGTATGGATCCCGGGACTTTCAGTCCCAGGATGACATCCGGTAACGATTACCCGACAGAATGTTCGAGCTTCAGCGTCAGCAGCTGCCTTGCTTCCGTGGCGAATTCGCCCGGGAGTTCCTTGAACACGTCCTTGCAGAATCCGCCCACCATCGCCTGTATGGCGTCTTCGCGCTTGATGCCGCGGCTTTCGAAGTAGAAAAGTTGGTCTTCGCTGATGCGGCTGGTGGTGGCTTCGTGCTCGGTGGTGGAGCTGGCGTTCGCCACAGTGATATACGGGAACGTGTGGGCCGCGCTCTTGTCGCCAACGAGCATGCTGTCGCACTGGGTGTAGTTGCGGGCTCCCGTGGCCGACTTGCGGATGCTCACTTCGCCGCGGTAGGCGTTGCTGCTGTAATCGGCGCTGATGCCCTTGGAGATAATCGTGCTCTTGGTGTTCTTGCCAATGTGGATCATCTTGGTGCCGGTATCGGCCTGCATGTGCCCGTTGGTGAGGGCCACGCTGTAGAATTCTCCGACGGAGTTGTCTCCCAGCAATACGCAGCTCGGGTACTTCCATGTGATGGCGGAACCCGTCTCGACCTGCGTCCAGCTGATGCGGCTGTTCTTGCCCGCACACTTGCCGCGCTTCGTGACGAAGTTGTACACGCCGCCGGCTCCCGTCTCGCGGTCGCCCGCGTACCAGTTCTGCACGGTCGAATACTTGATGCTGGCGTTGTCCTTCGCCACGAGTTCCACGATGGCGCTGTGCAATTGCTTGCTGCTGAATTCCGGCGCGGTGCAGCCTTCCAGGTAGCTCACGCTGGCACCTTCGTCAGCGATAATCAAGGTGCGCTCGAACTGGCCTGCTTCCTTGTTGTTGATGCGGAAGTAGGTGGAAAGGTCCATCGGGCACTTGACTCCGGGCGGGATGTACACGAAACTTCCGTCGCCAAAGACTGCGCTGTTGAGTGCCGCAAAGTAGTTGTCGCCAGCTGGGACCACGCTTCCCAGGTATTCCTCGATGAGTTCGGGATATTCCTTGATGGCGTCGCTGATGGAGCAGAACAGGATGCCCATTTCCATGAGCTTTTTCTTGTGGCTGGTGTAAATGCTCACCGAGTCAAAAACTGCGTCCACGGCCACGTTGGCAAGTCGCTTCTGTTCGTCGAGCGGGATGCCGAGCTTTTCGAAGGTGGCCAGAAGTTCCGGGTCCACGTCTTCGATTTTCTCGTGGCTCTTCTTGGTCTTCGGGGCGGAGTAGTAGACGATGTCCTGCAGGTCTACCGGTGCAAAACTCAGTTCGCCCCAGTTGGGCTGCTCCATGGTCTTGAGCTTTTCATACGCTTTCAGTCGGAAATCAAGCATGAATTGCGGTTCGCCGCGGAGCGCGGATGCCCTGCGGATGATATCCTCGTTGAGGCCCTTCTCGAAGGCCTCGTTTTCGATATCCGTGACAAAACCGTATTTGTAATTTTCGCTCATTTGCGGGCAAATATAAAAAAAGAGGGGAAAACCTTCAAAAGAATTGGAAATTAAACGGAATTTTTAATGTAATTGTAAATTAAGTAAAAAAAAAGCTAGATTAAATAGTGTAAAACCTTCTTATCAAAACTAGCGATGAAACACCATAATATATTCCTGTTTCTAGTTGTGGCGCTTGTTTCCGCCGCATGGTCCGACCCGACAGCGTCCATTTTCGTGAAAAATGCGGAGGAATTTGCCACCATTCGCAAGGACCTTGAAGGCCTAAAGGTGGGACTCGGAAGCAATGCGGAGCTGGATTCCCTATGGGAAGAAGCTGCTTGCCAGATTCTAAATGTTATTAAAGAAAGATACCGTCTGCAAACCCGGTCCGTTGTGTCAGGGATTGATTTGGCCTAATTTGATGGAATGACGAATATGAAACGACTGATGTTTATGGGCTTGCTGGCAGCATCGATCGCGCTGGCCCAGCAACCGGCTTCGCAACCTGCCCCCCCGGTGGAACAATCGCAAACGGTACCTGCGACAGCTGAAACTCCTAAAGTCCAGGCTTCGGCACAACAAACGCCAGCAACCGCTCCTGCACTGGAGAACTCCGCCGGCGTTTCGGCTAGCGATGGAAAGGGTACGACTGTTTCCGTGTTTGTCAAGAGCCCCGAAGAAATTCGCGCACTGCAAGATGAACTCCGGAACTTGCAGACGATGGCTGGCGATTCCAATCCTGAAGTGGCCGCCCTCCTCAAAAAGGCTCACCGCATCGCCGAAATGAACGACCGATGCTCTTCTATATCGCTCAACGAACTTCTCGATACGGCTTGTGCAAGGTTCTATGAAGTAGAATTGCCGACCTTCGAAAACGAATACATGGAATTGACCGGTGAAGTTCGACTCGGCACCATGCGCATGGCGACCACGTTCGACGAGAGAATCCGTCAATTGGCGAGCTGCTCCGACGCTCTTACGAGCATTGTCAAGAGCCGTGAACAGCTGTTGCGCTTGCGCGGCAATGTCTATTTGGAACCCATCAACTATGAGGGCGATTTTGACGCGGAATATGATTTTAAACTCTCTTACGATTCTTCGCGAGTGAACCAGCAACAGCGCCTTGCCAACCTGTGGATACAGAAGTGCGGCGGCATCGTGTTGCGTCAGTCGGGCCGTGAATTTGCGCCGATGTTTGTCGCGACATTGAAGGTCAAGAATGACTCCCTGAAAAAGGTGGGATCGAACGTGAAGTTCGTGATGAACAAGAAAACGCTTTCTCTGCGCGTCGACATGCGCAGGCCTGTAAGCGGAGCTTACTACCTGAATGGCGTTCGCCTGTTCGAGAAGACGGTCGCTGCGGACAAATCTCAGTCCAACCTGTTTTTTGATATCAAAAATATGAAGGCGAATATTGTTCAGCCCAAGGATGGCGTCATCCAGACATTCAGCGGAACTCAGATTTTTAAGAAACTCAAGAAGATGGAAATGGTGGGCCGCTGGGCCTGGGATGCCGAAAAGCTTCCCGATGAGGCTGTTCAGGCGAATTCGCAGGACGAATCGGAAAAGATGACCGCCGAAGATTCTCTTGCTTATAAGCAGGGCTTGGCTGAATTGGAACGCGCCCTTTCCGATGAACAGGAATCCGAGGCTGACCCTGCAAAGCAAACGTCAGCTAGCAATGCTGCAGCCTCGGCAAAGAAAGACTCGGTTGAGGGACGCTTCCGTGTTCACTGGATTCCTTTGGCTATCGCGGGCGCCGTTGCCGTGGGTGGCGGCGTGATGGCGGCAGTATTCAACAGCAAGGCGAAGTCGGAACGCGATAAGGAACCCATAAATCCTGATGAATACAACGAGCATCTTGACAAGATAGAGAGTGCGCAGACAATGCGTAACGTTGGTATTGGACTTGCAATCGGCGGTGCTGTCGGCGCTGCGGTGACGTTCCTGTTCTAGGAGGAACTATGAAATTCGGAATTAGAAATTCGGAATTCGGATTGAACGTTAAAATTCTTTCTTGCATCGCGCTGCTCCTCGTTGCATGTACCGACTATGTGGACGAGTACAAGGGCGATTACGAGGATGCATATGGGAACGAGGAGACCTTCCGCAAGAATCTTAACAAATTAGACTGGGAAGGGCTTTCTTCGTGTGATGAGGGTGATTGGGTCTGGTGTGCTGTTAAGGATGGCGAGTACAAGAGCGAAACTAGCAATGGCAGCCACTGGGAACAGTCAATAGACGGCTCTGCCAAGTTGGTTTTTGCTGGCAAGGACAGCCGGGCCTACTATTTTACGACCGACCGCTTGACTGAAGACCTGTCTTCGTTTATTCGACTCAATGGAGGTATTTCGTTCAAGTTGGAAAAAGCCGAAGGTTCATTTGAGGCCGGCTTGCAGGTTAAGGTGGAAAACGCAATAATCGCAGATAATGACCGTGTCGTATTTGTTTTCGGGAACGAGTATTCCAGTGCTAAACTTTGCTTGAGGTCGGTGGAAGGATCCAACGATGTGAAAAGTGAATGGTGCTGGGCTCTTGACCGGAATATCCCTGTCTCTGCACAGACCTTTAACTACAAGGATTTGAAACATGTGAAGGGCACAAAAGACCTCTCTCAGTTTGTCGAAGAAGCGAATGTACTTGCCGTTATGCTCACGGCCGGTGGTGATGTGAAGACCGGCCTTACGGTTGCCGCGTTTGGATTCGATGGCGAACCGTTCGTTAAGGAATCCGATGAACCCGATGATTCCAGCTCCAGTACGGCAGAATCGAGTTCCTGCATCGAAGGTAATTCGACAGCCGCCACGAGCAGTTCTACGACGGAGAGCCATAGTTCTATGACGGAAAACAGCAGTTCTTCGATACCGTCTAGTTCTGTAGCATCAAGTAGCAGCGAAGAGTCAAGCGACAGCATGAATGGTTTTGTCTGGAAGGGTCACTTGAATTCTGATGTTGTAAAGACTAATGTCGGTAGTGGATCTAAATGGTATGAATATACGGATCAGATAAATGATGGCACGACAGTTATACAACGCCCTGAAGGGAATATGTACGAAGTGTGCCATGGTAATTGCGGTATGGTCTGGTATGGTAATGGTTCTGCGTTCATCTATGCCGGAATAGGTTTTGGTTTGGATCAAAGTGGTGTAACTTTTGATGTGACTGATTGGAAAGGGCTTTGCATTGCATACATGAGTGATAGGGCGCTTATATTGAGATTGGATCCTGAGAGCTCAAGTAATTATTATGGTTCAATTCCGCAAGTGATTCTTGATTCTGTTCCTGAGGATTCTTCATTTGCAATGAGGCGTTTCTTGTGGAGCGAATTTAGCAATGGCTACGGTGGCGTATCTGCTATGCAAATAGTCAAGAAACTCAAGGGAGTGAACGTTGCGTTCGAAGGGGCTCCTGCTGGTACATCGCAATTCTTCAACATTTTGCAGATTGGTAGCTATGATAACTGTGGCGATGTTGTCGCAGAGAGTGTCGATAAATCAAAGTTTAGCAGCAGTTCTACGCAATCGAGTAGCAGCAGTTTTGTGGAATCGAGTAGTGACATTAAGATTGATAGCACAGACTGCCAAAAGAACGATCTTTGGTGCAGAAATACCTCGTACCGCGTTAATACTGGCATTGATGCCGGTTTAGAAAATGGTGGCTACTGGTGGGCTAAAACCGATGTTTCTGAGCCTTCACCGGGTGCTTCAAAGCTGAATTGGACGCCTGCTTTGGGTGCTGATAGTTCCTTCAATTCTGTGATAGACCATTGTAATGGTTTGTGTGGTTCGTTTGAATGGAATAAAGGTTCTATGTTATATGATCCGTGGGTCGAGATTGGATTCAGTATTGCGGGTATGGCAGAGCCTTCGTCTGGTAACATTCCTATCGATGTGTCTAATTGGGGTGGCCTCTGTTTTACCTATACATCGAGTAAGGCGCCAACCCTGGTACTTCATTTTGAAACTGAAATTGAAGAGTATCTTAAATATGATTTGCCAAAAAAATCGATTCCAATTAAGAATAATCCTGGTGAGCAGTGTGTTGCTTGGTCTGATTTCAATCAAAGTCGATTAAAGGATAGTCTCAAAATCTCAGGTGAGGAAGCAGCAAAGTATGTTACGGACATTGGTTTCAAGATTGCTGGGTCGGATGGCTCGGCAGGAGATTTCAATATAATCAGAATTACAAAAAAGAATAATACTGGTGATGCAAAAATGTCTACATGGAGCTACCTGAATCCTGACAGGAGTTATGCCTTGATTCGAGATAGTCGTGATGGACATTTTTACAAGACTATCAAGATTGGCGAACAGACATGGATGGCGCAGAACTTGAATTATGTGCCTAGCGACGATAATGCAGGTAGCTGTCTTGCTGGCGACTCGGCAAATTGCAATATTTATGGCAGACTCTATACTTGGAAAGTGGCCAAGGAAGTCTGCCCGGATGGATGGTATTTGCCGAGTAGATCGGATGTAATCACCCTGTTAGAAAAGGTTTCAGGAGGAAATAAATTGAAATCGTCAAGGGGCTGGTGTTCTGGCTGTAATGGCACTGACGATTATGGCTTTTCGGCTTTGCCAAACCTTGGTGAAGGAGGACATTCTGCAATGTTCCATACTATTCAAGAGGTTCATGGTTCTGAAGGTGAAGTTTATGGGGGAAATCTTACAATATACGAAGATGATCAGGCTATTGTAGGACATGATGACACTAGTCAAGTATATCCTGTCCGTTGCATCAAGGGGCCGGTGTCCGGAACCATGACGGATGGTCGCGATGGTAAAACCTATAAGACAGTCAGAATTGGTAACCAGGTGTGGATGGCAGAAAACCTGAACTATGCGTACACGGAGAAGACTGCAGATCTTGATTCCTCTAGTTTCTGTCATCTAGATGATGGTACTGGTGACCGGGGCGCAGCCAACTGTGCCAAGTACGGCCGCTACTACTTGTGGAGTGCCGCTATGGATAGTGCTGGGATTATTAGTTCAAATGGCGCTGGATGTGGCTTTGGTTCGACTTGTTCTCCTTCGTCGAGAGTTCGTGGAGTATGCCCTGAAGGTTGGCATTTGCCTAAAAAGGAGGAATTTGAAAGCTTGATTACGTCTGTAGGTGGTGCAACGGAAGGTGGTAAAAAGTTAAAGTCAACTGAGTCTGGGGGAATTCCAGGCACAGACGACTTTGGCTTTTCGGCTATATTAACGGGTGAGTACTATAATGGATTCGGCAATGAAGGCCTTGCTCGATATTGGAGTTCTTCTGATGAAAATAGCGAAACAAGTGCTTATTTTATGCTACTTAACACGAATGACCCAAAAGTTGAGTTGAGGAATGTTCCTTACACAAAGGAATATGGATTTTCAGTCCGCTGCATCGAAGACTAAATTAAACAGCATTGATGACTTCTACGGTGAGCTTGTTGAATGCGAGCTTGCCGTTTTCTTTTATTTCGAGGGCCGCGCGGAAGGTGGTCTCGTTCTTCTTGAACGGCTCGAGAACGGGCGTAAACTTGTTCTTGAGCAGGCCTTCCACTTCTTCGTCGGTGAATTTGCGCTGGTAGAACACCTGCGGTATGCCGTAGCCGCATTGCGGGCACACGAACGCGGAAAGGTTCTCGCCCTTTTCGCCGGTACCCTTGCGGAACCTGAGCTGGTCACCGCAGCAGGGGCAGGGGAGGTCCCTCTTTGGGAAGGCCCGCTTGGGGAACTCAAATATGGTCTTGAATTCTTCGTCGAGCTTCAGGATTGCGCTGAAACTTGTACCCTTCTTGCTTATGAACCCATCCAGTACGGGTGTTGCTCGCGTTTCGAGGAGTTGCTTCATTTCGCTGTGGCTCAGCATGCGGCCTGCAATCGTATGGCCCGTCTTGAAACCGCATTCGGCGTTCTTGCACACGTATCCCCACGGGGCGATTTCGAGCGGCTGGCCGCACTTGGGGCACGCAATAGCTTCGGTCACGGTCTCGCGCTCGAACTGACTGCCGTATTTCTCCCGCAGGTGCTCGAAGAGTTCCTTCACGTAATTGACGATGCCGTCGCGGAACTCCACCGGGGTGAGCGTCCCTTTTTCGACCTGCGAAAGCTTGTACTCCCATTCGCCAGTCATCTCGGGCGATTTCACCTTTTCGTCCATGAGTGCGATGACTTCGCGCCCGCGCTCTGTACTCACCAGGTAGTTCTTCTGCGCCTCGATGAACCCGCGCTTCTTGAGCGTCTCGATGATGCCCGCCTGCGTGGCAGGCGTTCCGAGCCCGCGGTCCTTCATGGCCTCGGCGAGTTCCTCGTTCTCGATTTGCTTTCCCGCAGTCTTCATCGCGGCAAGGAGGGTCGCCTCGGTGTAGTACTTGGGCTTGCTCTTCTTCTTTTTCTGTAGTTCCACGCTGTCGAAGGGGGAAGTGTCGCCCACGTTCCATTCCGGGAACGCTTCGACTAAGTTCGTGATATCGTCACCTTCGTTCGCTGCGGCGCCTTCGCCGGCCTTGTCGTCTTGCGTCATTCCGGCCTCCGAGCCGGAATCTCCCTTCTTCTTTTTCTTGGCTTTCTTCTCTTCTTTCACCAGCGCGCGGAATCCCAAATCCTCGTTGCGTTTCAACTTCAACCGGAACAAATCCGAATTGCTATTTAGGGTAATCTCCATCTCGCTCCATACGTACGGTTTCAGCCATGCCTGCACAAAGCGTTCCTTCGCCAAATCGTAAATCTTCTGCTCCATTTCGGGCAGCCCGTTCGGGGTTTCGCCGGTCGGGATGATGGCGAAGTGGTCGGTCACCTTGCTCGAGTTGATGAAGACGAAGTTCTCGCTCTCGCTGCGCATCACGCTCTTCTGTTCGGGACTGGCGAGTCTCTGGGCAAGTGCGTAGGCTTCCTGCTTCATGGTATCGGGCAGGTACTGCGAGTCGGTACGCGGGTAGGTGAGCAACTTCTTTTCGTAGAGGTTCTGTGCGCAGTCCAACACCTGCTGAGCGCTGAACTTGAAGCGTTTGTTGCCTTCCTTTTGCAGTTCCGTCAAGTCGAAAGGCTTTTGCGGGAACTGCTTCTTCTGCTGCGTGTCGATTTTTGCGATGGTTGCCGGTGCGGGCGGCTTGCTGCGCTCCACGACATCGTTCGCTTCCGCCTCTTTCTCAAAAACCACAACCTTTAAACCATCTTCTTTCTCTCGTCTTACATCATTATTCTCTCGTCTCTCGTCTCTCGTCTCTCGTCTAGCATCGTCTCTCGTCTCTCGTCTGACATATTGTGCTTGAAAGCCCTTCCACGTTCCCACGACGCTGTAGTAGTACAGCTCCTTGAACTGCTCCACCAGGGCGTCGCGTTCCACGACCAGGTTCAAGGTCGGTGTCTGCACTCGACCCACCGAAATCATCTTCCCGCGGCCCGCGGTGAGCGTGTAGGCGCGCGTCGCATTGAGGCCCACCATCCAGTCGGCCCGCTGGCGGAGGCGCGCGGCATAGCTCAGGTTTACGCGCTGCGTGGCGTCTTCCAGGTTCTTCCACGCCTTGTCCAAATCCTTGGCCACATAGCTGTTCACCCACAGGCGCTTGATTGTCTTCTGCTTGAAGGAGGGCGTAAAATCGAGCACCAGGTCGAAAATCAGGTTACCTTCGCGGCCGGCATCCGCGCCGTTCACGAGCACGTCGGCCTGTTCCATCATCTGGCGCACCACCGCGAGCTGTTTTCGGGTGCTCTCGATTTCCATGAGGCGGAACTTTTCGGGCAAGAGCGGCAGGTTCGAAAGCCGCCAGCTTCCCTCGTAACCGGGGTAGGCGTCGAGCGGCGCGAGCGTAATCAGGTGGCCCACGCACCAGGTGATGCAGTGATTCTTGCCGATAAGGCAGCCGTCGCCCTGCGTGAACTTCTCGCCTTCGATGCGTTCGAGCATCGGGCGGTAGTGCTGGTTGGCAACGGAGGGCTTTTCGGCGACGAGGAGAATCATTGCGGTAAAATATAGTTTCTGGCAATATCGTGGCACAGGAAAAGGAACGTCGCGGGAACGCGTTATTTTTGTAAATCAAGATTTTACATACACTTAGCGAAAAATACTGCTACATTTATTCATGTAGACGTGAGGACCTCGGGTCGATCGCCTGCAAAAAGAGCCCCTGTCACCCCGGCAGGGGCTTTTTGCGTTTTTTGGGCTGCAATCCCCGTTGTTATGTGGGTCCGGACTCTCCAAATGCTTTAATTTATCTTAAATTTTACTGCCAAAATAGTGAAAAGGGCGGTTGTAGACTTGTAAATTCTGGGGCATTTTTTACGTTGCGGCGCAATGCCGAATGTAAACTTCCTGATTACGAAATGGGTGGCTGAATCCCTTGCGAACCTTTGAATGTAAACTCTAATTAACAAATGGGCTAAATAAACCCTTTTTACGCCCGTAAACGCTTTTTACCCTCCGATAACATCCGGTAACGCGCTCTAGAGTGTATTTTTTTCAAAAAATGCGCAATCGCGCAAAAGGAAACGATTATGATAGATGTCAAGGGCAAATGGACTCTGGTTACCGGCGGCTGCCGCGGTGTAGGCCGTCTCACCGCCATCGAAATGGCAAAACTCGGTGCGAACATCATTCCGCAGGGGCGCGACAAGACCCATGCCGAACCCGTAATGGCCGAAATCAAGAAACTGGGTGTCGAATGCCGTGCCGTGGGCTGTAATCTCGAGGTTGCCTGCGAAATCGATGCCGCCCTTGCCGAAATTGATTCGTGGGGCGTGCCGGTGGATATCGTGTTCAATAACGCGGGCCTCATGAGCCACTACTTTACCGACTACCTCACCAATACCATGGAAGATTTCCACCAGGCCCTGGCGGTGAACTTCTTGGCTCCGGTAAAGATTGCCTACCACTTTTTGCCGGGTATGATCAAGCGCGGGTTCGGCCGCATGCAGCTTACCACGAGCGGCATCGCGAACGAACCCGAGCTCATGGGTTACGCCTGTGCCAAGGCCGCCCTCACCAAGTTCGTGAAGGATTTCGCCTGCAAACTGAACGGCACCGACGTGATGATGAACGTGATGGATCCGGGTTGGCTCCGCACTGATCTCGGTGGCCCGAACGCCCCCAACGCTCCCGAAACGGTTATCCCGGGCTCGATGGTCTCTGTACTCCTCGACGACAAGAAGAGCGGTCGCTGGTTCAGCGCTCAGGATTTTACCGGCATGAGCCTCGCCGACGCCGTCGAGAAGGGAAAATCGGTCGAGGCGTAATACCTGATGGCGAAAAAGTAATACTGAATCACTTTTTTTTGCACAAAACAAGTCTGTCGGCGTGCCCGATGGACTTTTTTGTTTAAAATAAGCTAATTTATAGGGTGTAAATACTTATAAAGGAAAGGAGAAAGAATATGCGTTCCTTCGTTCTTGCTGTTATGCTTTCTATGGTTGGCGCTTGGGCTGCTGGAGATGGTTCCAGGGCGAACCCGCTTACCGTGGAATCCGTGGAGGATTTGGAAGACCTGCGCCTGGCCGTGATTGCCGGGACTAAGTACAAGGGTGTGCAAATCAAGAATATGGGTGAAGGCATGTTCTTCAAGCAGACCGCGGATATCGACCTCTCGAGCGTGTGTGGTCGCAACAAAGGCAACTGGAAGGCGATAGGTCCGTTTTCCGGAAGCTATGATGGCGGTGGCCACAAAATTTCGAACCTGTTTGTCGACGAAGATGTGAATTCGATCATGGGTTCGGCTCTTTTCGGCCCTGTCATGCCTGATTCCAAAGATACCATCTATTTCGAGAACATCGTTATCGATAAGGCTTATATTCATAGCTCGGAGACTACCGGTGCGATTATAACGCAGGTGGTATCGGGTGTTGTTGTCATGCGTAACAATACGGTCGATCTGGAATACAAGTCCGGTTCCGAAGATTATGCCAGTGGTGCGCAGGTCGGCGGCCTCGTGGGCAATGTGGTTTCCGGTTGGACTGGTTTTTACAACAATACGGTAAAGGGTTCTTTCCAGGTGACGACTGCCGACGGTATGTATGTGGGTGGCCTTATCGGAACCCTGGTTGCGGATGGAAACTTTACCGGCAATACGAACGAAGCCAAGTTTGTTGTCAAGGGAGTGAACACTGTGACCGTAGGCGGCTTGGCCGGTCAGAACCTTTCTTCGACCGTGATAAAGGACAATACGAATAAAGGAAATATTCAGGTGGAAACCCTTAAAGGATACACCTTTGTAGGAGGCCTTATTGGTGTCAGTACCGTGAAGGGGTCCCCGAATACGTATGTCGGCAACGTCAATTACGGCAAGATTGAAGTTACGGGCTCGGACGCATCCCTGGGCGGACTCTTCGGGTTGATCCAAGGGGATTCGACCATGGTTCTGGATAGTTGCATCAACCAGGCCGATGTCATTTATCGTAGAACCCTATCGCAGGAAATCGCTTATATTGGCGGCATTGCCGGTTTGTGGGAAGCCGTGGAGGGAACCCGCCTGCAGAACTTCGGGAATATCATTGTCGAGAACGCGATTAAGCCCTATGTGGGCGGACTTATCGGGTATGTTCGCGAAGGCTCCGAGTCCACCACCCTCAAGCAGTCGGTCAACAGGGGCAAGATCACAATCAAGAAAGAAAACGTGGACGGCTTGATTGCTGGCTTGATCGGTGTCACCGACAGTATCAGCTTCGTGACGCTGGACAGCTGTACCAATATGGGCGATATCGAAATTGACGGCACGGCGGCTTCGTCTCTTGTACTGAACCCGTTGGTCGCCTTTGCGCCTTCTGCAGTTACCATCAATAAGTCTACGAGCAAGAACTGGGGCAATGTTCCGGGTTATGAAAAAGATCCGGGGGCTCCTAGCGACGGTCCGGGTGACGGTCCTGGCGACGGTCCGGGTGATGGTCCTGGCGATATCACGTCTGTGCCGGCAATCGCGAAATCCCAGATGAAGTCCCTGGAGGTTCGCGTGGTGCAGATGGGCGAGGGCCGCATTACCCTCGAGGTTCCGGGAATGGAATCGATGGGCCGCGTGCGACCCCAGCTGTTCTCTTACGACGGCAAGCGCGTGCCGGTGAGCATGGGCGCTTCGGGCAGCCTGCTGTACCTGGATGGAGTCCCCTCTGCGGGCAAGTTCCTGGTCCGTGTCGCGACACAGCGCGGAAACCGCTCGATTCCTGTCACGTTGCGTTAAGTCCTTGCTATATTTTTTAGCATGAACAATTCACAATCCCGCAGCAAGCTTCGTGACGAAGTCTATACCCAGATGATGTGCGCCCAGGCGCGCCTCAGCAAGGACCAAAATACACAGATGGGCGCCGTGCTCGTGAGCGCCGAGGGCCGCGTGATAAGCACCGGCTACAACGGTGCACCGGCGGGCTTCGACGACGAAACCGTCCCGTACACCCGCGAAAAGCAGTTGCTCGCCTACGACCTGCTCGATGCCGATTCGGGAGAACTCCTGAGTCATCACGAGTTCGAGGCGAACAAGTACCCCTTCATGGTGCATGCCGAAATCAACGCGCTGCACTATGCCCGCGGTAAGGTGCCTCCCGGCTCCAAGCTGTACGTGATTGGTTTCCCGTGCGAACGCTGCGCGCTAGATGTGAGCCTCTCCGGCGTTGCCGAAGTGTTTGTGACCAAGGACGATTACGACCCGAAGTCCACGCTCAACAACAGCCGCGATACGGCCTACTACATGTTCGCGCAGGCGGGCATCGTGGTGACGCTCTGCGGCAAGAGAATCCGTCCGGTGGTGTCGAAGCCGGCGAAGTAATCTGCGAAAATTATTCCAGAGTAATTTCCCTCTCCGTCTCGGAGAGGATTTTTATTTTGACGGTGTGGGTGATTCCCGAGGTGTCGTCCAGGCGTTCCGGCCATTCGATGAGGCTTATTCCGCTGGAGAGGTAGTCGGGGTCCATGCCGACCTCGTTGATGTCGGCGCCGCCTTCGAGGCGGTAAAGGTCGAAGTGGAAGATGGGCGGGTCGTTCGGGTATTCGTGCAATATGGTGTACGTGGGCGAGCAGACGGTGCCCGTGAAGCCGAGCCCCGCGCAGATTCCGCGGCTCATGACGGTCTTGCCTGCACCCAGGTTGCCGTACAGGGCGACCATGTCGCCCGGCTTGAGCGTCTTGCCGAATTCCACCGCCCAGCGGTATGTCTCTTCTTCACTCTTAAAAATCATTACATCCTTCCCGCAACAAACACCTCGCAACCCGCAACATCATTATCCATCATCAATTATCCATCATCAATTATTAAAGTTTTTCCTTGAACTGCTCGTACGTAAATTCGTGCAACAGGTGGAACTTCCCGTCCATGTCGAACATCCCGATGTTCGGGTGGCGCACGCCGTTGAAGAACGTCGTCTTCACCATGGTGTAGTGGATCATGTCCTCGAAGATGATGGTGTCGCCGACTTGCAGGGGCTTGTCGAACGAAAAATCTCCGAGCTGGTCACCGGCGAGACAAGTATTTCCTGTTAATTTGTATGTAAACTTCTTGACGCCGGGAAGGTCTGCGCCGGTCACGTTCGGACGGTACGGCATTTCCAGGCAGTCGGGCATGTGGGCGCTCACGCTCACGTTCAGAATGGCGATATCCATCTCGTTGTGCACGATGTCTGCGACGTTTGCCACGAGCTCGCCGGTCTGCCAGCCTATAGCTTCGCCCGGTTCCATGATGACCTCGAGGTGAGGATGGCGCTTCTTGAAATCGTTGAGCAGGTCGACGAGCTGGTCGCGGTGGTAGTCCTTGCGGGTAATGTGGTGGCCACCGCCGAAGTTCACCCACTTCATTTGCGGCAAGAACCGGCCGAAATGTTTCTCGAATGCAGCGAGCACGCCTTCGAGCGCATCGGCGTCCTGTTCGCACAGCGCGTGGAAGTGCAGCCCGTCAATCCCGTCTAGCAGTTCCGGTTTGAACTCCGCTTCGGTAACGCCGAGCCTGCTGTACTTGCCGCAGGGGTTGTACAGGTCTGTTTCGACGGTAGAGAACTGCGGGTTCACGCGGATGCCGCAACTGACTTTTGCCTTGAGCGCCTTGTCGCGGAACCGGGACCACTGGCTGAAGCTGTTGAAGGTGATGTGGTCGGCCAGCGAGAGAATGCTGTCGATTTCGCCGTCCTCGTAGGCGGGCGCGAAAACGTGGACTTCCTTGCCCATCTCCTCCTTGGCGAGTCTCGCTTCGTTGAGGCTCGAGGCGGTTGCCCCGGGAAGGTATTCGGCGATAATGGGGAAACTACGCCAGAAACTGTACCCCTTGAGGGCGCAAATGATCTTGACTCCGGTCCTGTTCTGGATGTCGGAGAGGATTTCCATGTTCCTGCGAAGGCGTTTTTCATCGAGCACATAGCAGGGAGATTTGACTTGCGAATAATCGAGCATGCCCCAAATATAGCTTATTGCCCTTTTTACCCCCTCAAAAGGTGCTTTTTATTGTTTTTTTTGCCTTTTAAAGATTCCTTTAACTAAATTTATCAGTGATGATTTGGTCTTATTCTAAGTGTATTTTCGCATCTATTTTAACCCTTGCATTTGCCGGGGTAACTTTCGCTCAGTCCGCTCCCGCTGCCGCACAACCTGCTGCTGCGCAACCCGCTGTAGCACAACCCGCCGTCGCCAATTCCGAAGTCGTCGCTCCTCGCGGTGCAACGACCACCCTTGACGAGATGATCCAGGCTAAGCTTGACTCCATGGACCGCAAGAAGGGGCCCGCCACCAAGGTGAACTCCGACAGTCTTGCCAAGGCCAAGGCCGACAGCATCCGCCGGATGATCCAGGAAGGCAAGTACGTCCAGCGTGCCCGGTACGACAAGAGCAACTTCGACCACTGGAAGGTCGACACGGTTTTCCAGAAGTCCATGAAGGCCGAAACCTTTGGCGTATGGCGCACTCCGATTGTCGCCCACGGCCATGCATTCCGCGACGCGGAACTCCGCTTTGGCATGAACGACACTCTCTATGGCGTGACCCGCACCTATTCCGATTCCGGCCGCTACCAGATGACCGGTGAGTACACTTACAAGGCCCGCTACCGTTTTGACAACGATTCGTCCCTCGTTACCCGCGAAGTGTTCTTGGACCGCGAAGTCATTCGCTGGGACTACATCCGCTTCCATATCAAGGGCGATACGCTCAAGCACAACCTGAAGAAGCTCGAATTCCGCGACCTGAACGATAACTGGCTCAATGCGCTCCAGGGCTTCGACAACATTCCTCCGGAACTCTACATTCGTGACAAGAAGGCTTCCGAAGAAATGACCAAGGAATACGAGCAGTCCAAGGGCAAGAAGAAAAAGTAAGCCCGAGGTAGCCTTATCCGCACCCATCGTTCTTATGCTATTATAGCCGTCCTTATCGCGGCTATTTTGCTGTGTTGCGTGCTCACGCTCATGCTTGGCAAGGTGAACTTTGGCTTTGCCGATTTGCTGAATGCGTTGGCCGGACCAGAGGGCGAGGACGTATCTCACAGGATTTTCTGGGGACTTAGGTTCCCGCGTATGATGGCAGCGCTCCTTGCGGGCGGTGCCTTGGCGGTGTCGGGCCTTGCCCTGCAGACCGTCTTCCGCAACCCGCTGTGCGGGCCGTTCGTGCTGGGCATTAGCAGCGGTGCAAGCCTCGGCGTTGCCCTGGCCTTGCTTGCCGGTATGGGCTTTGGGCACCTGGGGGTGCTTGGCGCCGCCTCGGCCGGTGCGCTCTCCGTGACCGTAGTCATCATGATTATCGCGTCACGCTTTTCGCAGAGTTCCGTACTGCTGATTGCCGGCCTCCTCTTCGGCTACTTTATAGACGCGCTGGTGAGCGTGATTATCGCCGGCGCCCATACGGAAAGCTTGGCCGTCTATGTCGCCTGGGGCTTCGGCAGCTTTGGCCGCCTTACCCTGGATGCCGTGTGGCTCTTTGTCGTTTCGGTCGTGGTTGGACTGGCGCTGGTGGTGGGCTCCGTACGTTACCTGAACGCGGCCCGCATCGGTGACGATTTTGCCACGGGCCTCGGCATCAACGTTAAGCTTGCCCGCAAGTGCGTGCTGCTCGGGGCGAGCATCCTCGCCGGAGCGTCGACCGCCTTCTGCGGACCGGTCGCCTTTATCGGTATAGCCGTGCCGCACCTGGCCTACATGCTTTTTGGAACCACGAACCATCGCATCTTGATTCCGGGCTGTCTTTGCTGCGGTTCGCTCTTTGCGCTGGTGGCCGGGCTGTTCCCGGTGAGCATCCCGCTGAACGCCATACTGAGCGTGGTGGGGGTTCCTGTTATTTTGTATGTAATCCTGCGCGGGCCGAAGGGAAGGGGGGCGTAATGGACGAACCGCTTCTGCAATGTACCGGGCTTTGCGTTGGCTATGCGCCTGCACGCCGTGGCGAGACTTCGGTGGATGGCCTTTTTGGCGGGTTGGATTTTTCCCTGGTGCCGGGTGAACTTGTTGCCCTGATGGGCGAGAACGGTTGCGGCAAGAGTACGCTGCTCAAGACTTTTGCGGGACTGCTTTCACCGCTTGCAGGTAGCGTGAATCTTTGTGGCACTCCCGTTGCGGCTTGGGATGCACGCGCAAGGGCGCAGAAGGTGGCGCTGGTGCGGATGTCTGGAAGTGTTCCGGAACGCATGACTGTCCGCGATTTTGTGAGCATGGGCCGCTCGCCTTATTCAGGCTTGTTCGATGGACGCTCCGCCGAAGACGAGAAGGCGATTGAACGCGCCATGGACTTGACGGACGTGGCCCGCTTTGCGGATAGGCAGGTGTCGGAACTGAGTGACGGTGAACGTAGCCGCGTTTATTTGGCGGAAGCTGTGGCGCAGCAGGTGAAAGTCTTGCTGCTCGACGAACCGAACGCCTTCTTGGATATTCCGCGCAGCCATGCGCTGTTCCGGATGCTCCGCGACCTTGCCGAGAACCGCAACATGGGAATCGTCGTGTCCACGCACTCGGTGGAATATGCGGAACGTTACTGCAAGCGCATCATGGTCATAGACAAGGGCGCTATTCGCGTGGCTGCGGCCGCGGAGGCGCGCTCCTCGGGACTCTTGGACTGGACGGAAGCATGATGCGTTTGGCACCGTTGTTTTTTGCCCTGCTTGCTTTATGCTTTTTGGGCTGTACTGGTGCGCCGAAGTCGGCCGCAGACTCGGCCGTTACCGCTAGCGCGGATGCCCCGGGCGGCAAGCATTTCTTTTGGAAGGTCTCCGACGACAACTCCAGCGTATGGCTCTTGGGGAGCGTCCACTTTGCGGACTCCACGTTCTACCCGCTCGATGCGGTCATCGATTCTGCGTTCGAAAAAGCCGACGAACTTGCCGTAGAAATCAACTTGTCCGACGACGATGTGAACGAAGACGTGGCGCAACAAACAATGCGCCGCGGGATTTTGCCTCCCGGCAAGACTCTCGATGCTGTCCTCCCGAGAGCTGTCTGGAATTCCATCGACAGCATCTGCGCGTCATGGAATTTCCCGGTCGCGGGCCTCATGCAGATGCGCCCGTGGCTTGCCGCAACGACTCTCAGCGTGGTGGCAATCCAGCGTGCGGGAATCAATCCGGAATACGGCATAGATGTTGTCCTCATGGACCGTGCGGCTACGGGCGGTAAGGCCATCGTGAGTCTTGAAACTGCCGAGGAGCAGGTGGACGCCATCTCGGATACGGACGATTCCGATTCCGCCGGAACGTACTATCTCAAGACGACCCTCAGGGAAATTTCGGAACTCGATTCGATGGTGACGAAGATGATGCGCGCCTGGAAAACGGGCGACGAGAATCTGTTGCGCGAAGTGATGAACGACGAGCCCGAAGATGCTTCGGACTCCGACAAGAAAATCAAGGACAATATCGATCAGAAGATGTACTTGAACCGCAACGCCAAAATGGCGGAGTCTGTCGCGAAGTTCCTCGCCGAAGACAGGAATGTGTTCGTGGTGGTGGGGGCGGCGCACCTGGTGCTCGAAAAAGACAATGTGGTCGAGCGCCTCCGGAAAAAAGGCCTGAAGGTCGAGCGCTTTTAAAATGCGACTTTGAAACGCCGCGGGTTAGCGGATATCTTTCGTGTTAATCCCGAGTCTGCCGAGCCTGTTGTACAGCGCGGTGCGCAACATCCCGAGTTTTTCGGCGGCGTTACTTACGGAACCTCCGCATTCGCGAATTTTCGCCTTCAAAAATTCGCGTTCTTCGTCCAGCTGCTTTTCACGGAATTCCTCATAGTCGCTGGCGACTGGGTAGGCAATCCCGTTTTCGGCAATCTTCACGGTTTCCGTTTCGTGCAGCGGAATCGTCTCGTCGATTTGCAGGTCCTCGGCGTTGATGACGCCGGGGTCGGTAAAGCAAAGCGTACGCTGTATCGTGTTCTCGAGTTCGCGGATGTTTCCAGGCCAGCTGTGCGCCTGCAGCTTTTTCAGGGCGGCGTCGGAGAGCTTGTAGGGCTCGCCTGCGGGAGCGTACTGGTGGATAAAGTAATTGGCGAGGTCCTCGATGTCTTCCTTGCGTTCGCGCAGCGGTGAAAGCTGCATGGGAATCACGTTCAGGCGGTAGTAGAGGTCTTCGCGGAAGCGCTTTTCGCGGATTTCTTCCTTGAGGTCGCGGTTGGTGGCCGCAATGATGCGGACGTCGATATGGCGCGTCTTGTTCGCGCCGATGGGCCTGATTTCGTGATTCTGGATGACGCGCAGGAGCTTGACTTGCGCCTGCAGGGGCATGTCGCCGATTTCATCGAGGAAGATGGCGCCGCCGTTCGCGTCTTCAAAGAGGCCGATTCTCTCGTTCTGCGCTCCGGTGAAGGCGCCGCGGGTATGCCCGAACAGTTCGCTTTCGAAAAGCGTGTCGGGAATGGCGCTGCAGTTCACGGTCACGAACTTGTCGTACACGCAGGCGATGGCGCGGGCAATCAAGTCCTTGCCTACTCCCGATTCTCCCTGGATAAGCACGGGGCCCGTATGCAGTATGGCGCGTTCCACCGTCTTGCGGAGGTTCTGCATGGCTTCGCTCTTGCCGACCAGGTGGCTCATGCGTTCGCGGAAGATTAGCTTGGCCCGGTTGATTTCCTTGAGCTTCGCGATTTTGCTCATCAAATGGAGCTTGACGGCGTCTGCGGTAAGGATGATGTCGAAAAGGTTGTTCGGGATATCCGCGAACTTTTCGGTGTCCTCGGCGTACACGAGAATCATGGTGTCCGGAAACTGCATCCGGATGGCCGCGAGGCTCGCCGTGTTCTTGCTGCCGAAGGAATCCAAATCCCAGATGACGATGGGCGAGAGCGCTGCGCTTATGGAGGGGGAGGAATGCACCTCGACCGAGTAGTTCACGGAAGAGAGAACGTCCAGGATGAACGAGGACGTTGCCGTGTCTTGCGAGAAAAGGTCGATCGAGGACATTTTAGTAGGATGTTATTTCCCGAGTTCCTTGCTACGTTCGGTGCCGGCGACTACGGCCTTGATGAGGCTCGAGCGGAAGGCGCCTTCTTCGAGGGCGTCTACGCCAGCAATCGTGGTACCGGCGGGCGAGCAGACCATCGCGCAGAGGTCACTCGGGCTCTTGCCCGACTGTTTCACGAGTTCCACGCTGCCTTCGATGGTTCCGAGGGCGAGCTTGAGGGCGACATCGCGGGTGAGGCCGGCCTTCACGCCACCGCGGGTAAGGCCTTCGATGAACTCGAAGACGTAGGCGGGGGCACTACCGGAAAGTCCGGTGACGGCGTCCATGAGGCTCTCTGCGACGCGGCAGGTGACACCGATATTCCCGAAGATTTCCTCGGCGGCCTTGAGGGTCGCCTCATTGACGCCGTCCGTGGCGAGTGCCACGGTGCCCTTGCCTACGGTCAGCGGCAAGTTCGGCATCACGCGGAGCACCTGGTTCTTGGCGCCGAGAACGTCGACAAGGTTCTTGCGGGCCACGCCGGCCATGATGCTCACGAACGTCTTGGTGCCCTTGATGGCCTTGACGGCGTTCTTCCATTCGGTGGCGACGAGCTTGAAAATCTGCGGCTTAACGCAGAGGAAGGTAATGTCGGCCTTCTTGACGCCTTCCGCGAAGTTCTTGACGCGGACGCAACCGAGCTTGGTTACCGCTTCGGCAGCCTTGTCGCTCGGGTCAAAGAAGAAGATGGACTTGGGGTCGACTTTTGCGTTCAGGAGCCCGCGGAGGATAGCCCCGCCCATGTTGCCCGTGCCCGCGAAGAAAATTTTTTGGTTCATAAGACTAATCCTTTAAGAAAAATCAATTATCAATCATCAATTATCAATCATCAATTAATGATCATCCGTTCATCGAATTCAAGAAATCCGTATTCGTCTTGAAGAGCTTGAGCTTGTCGCGCATGAACTCCATGATTTCCACGGTGGTCATATCTTGCAGGTAGCGGCGCAGCACCCAAACGCGGCGCATCTCTTCTTCGGTAAGCAGGAGTTCTTCCTTGCGGGTACCGGACTTGAAGATATCGATGGCCGGCCAGATGCGCTTTTCGGCGATGCGGCGGTCGAGCACGAGTTCCATGTTGCCCGTCCCCTTGAATTCTTCGAAAATGACTTCGTCCATGCGGCTGCCCGTTTCGATGAGGGCCGTGCCGATGATGGTGAGGCTTCCGCCGTTCTCGATTTTACGGGCGGCACCAAAGAACTTCTTGGGGAGTTGCATGGCGTTGGCGTCCACACCGCCCGAAAGAATCTTGCCGGAATGCGGGATGGCGATGTTGTTCGCACGGGCGAAACGCGTGATGGAGTCGAGCAAAATCACGACGTCGCTGCCGTGTTCCACGAGGCGCTTCGCCTTTTCGAGCACGAGGCTTGCCACCTTGATATGGCGCCCGGGTTCTTCGTCGAACGTAGAGGCGAGAACTTCGGCCTGGATATTGTTGCCGCGCGCGGCTCCCTGCTCCTTGAGCATGTCGATGAGCTTGCGCATTTCGGTCACTTCTTCGGGACGTTCGTCAATCAGGAGCACAATCAGCTTCACTTCGGGGTGGTTCGCGGTGATGGCCTTCGTGACGTTCTGCAAAAGGACCGTCTTACCGGTACGCGGCGGAGCGAGCACGATACTGCGCTGGCCCTTGCCGATGGGGGTAAAGAGGTTCATCAGGCGGGTGCTGTATTCCTGGCTGTCGAATTCGAGGTTCAGGCGCTCAATCGGGTGGATCGGCGTGAGGTATTCGAACGAGACGCGACGCTTCGTCTTCTCGGGCGGTTCAAAGTTGACCGTGTCGATGCGCAACAGCGCGAAGTATTTTTCGCCTTCGCGGGGCTGGCGCACCTGACCAGTGATGGTATCGCCCATCTTGAGGTCGTAGCGGCGGATGATGTTCTTGCTTATATAGATATCGTCGGGACCGGCGAGGTAGTTGTGCTCGGGGTTCCTTAGGAATCCGTGGCCGCCGTCCGGGATAATCTCGAGGACGCCTTCGGTATAGATGGGGCAGTCTTCGCCGGTGATGGCGCTCAGGATGCTGTAGACAAGCGCCTGCTTGCGCATCTTCTTGAACTCGGCGATGCCAAGCTCTTCGGCCTGACGCTGCAATTCGAACATCGGGAGTCCGCGCAGTTCTTTCCATTTGGCCTTTGCCGCGGCCACCTTCTCGGGGTCGGGGGGCGGCAACTGGATGGTTTCGTCGAGGAAATCGTCTTGCGGGAGGTTCCTGTTGTGACGGTTCTTGAACTTGTTGAACTTGTTGAATTTATTGTTGTTGAAACGGTTGTTCTGGCCGTTTTGATTATTCTGGTTGTTCTGATTGTTCTGGCCGTTCTGGTTATTTTGTCCGTTCTGGTTGTTGCCGCCGTTGTTCTGACCGTTATTCTGGCCATTGTTTTGTCCGTTGTTCTGGCCGTTGTTTTCGCGGTTCTGCGGCTTATCGCCCTGTTCTCCCTTCGGAGCGTCTTTCGGGGCTTCCTTCGCGGGGGCGGCATCCGCTGCGGGGGCCGCTGCTGCGTTATTTACAGGTTCGGGTTTCGGAGCTTCCTTCACCGGGGCTTCTGCCGGTGCGGCATCTTTCGCGGGGGCGTTTTCTTGAACTTCGTCATTTTTCTTTGCGGGGCGTCCGCGCTTCTTTTTCTGGGGAACGCCTTCGGCTACTTCCACTTCGGGGACAATTTCATTTTCTGCGTCAGGGTTCTTCTTGGTTCTAGGCACGTTATGTATCCTTTTTTACGATGTAACGAATTTCTTGACAGAATTGTTATTGGATGATGGGGGAATAAATTCATTTGCCAGGGGCGCGAGGCTCGCTGATAAAGAAAATGTATTGGGAATAAACCCCTTTCTCGGGGAGATGTCCATAAAATAGATAAAAAAGTCTTTTTTGTCATAAAAAAAGGAAACTGGAGCGAAATTTTTAAGAAAAAAAACTTTTGGGCTATACTGTGCTTGTCTTTTTGGTCCGGTCCGCATGGTCGGGTCCTACCGAATATCTATATTAATAATGTGGAATCTTTGGAACGTGTATTTGTCGCTTTGGGTAGCAACCTGGCTCCGCGCTACAAGCGCTTGGGCGAGGGTCGCGATATGCTGCGCCGCATTGCACGAGGTGGATGGCTCGAAAGCCCCATCTACGAGACTCCGCCCGTTGGCCCGGAGGGCCAGGGCCCCTACTTTAACCAGGTCGTGAGTTTCTGGTATTCGGGAACGCCCGAAGGACTGCTCTATTATTTGAAGGGCTCCGAACTCCTTCTGGGCCGTAAGCCCCGCGGTCACTGGAATTCTCGCGAAATCGACCTGGATTTGCTGTATTTTGGCAACAAGACCATGGCTGGCCGTCCGACCATCCCGCATGTGGAAATCCCGAACAGGCAGTTCGTGCTTGTACCGCTCAACGACATCGCTCCCGACTGGCGCGATCCCATGAGCGGCAGTTCGGTCAAGGAGTTGCTCGCAGATTTACTTTCACGGGAAGACAAGATCCCGTTCCGCACCATAACAGGGGAGGAACCGTAATGCTGACCGAAAAAGGTGTCCATTTTTTGGCAATAGAAGGCGTCATCGGCGTAGGGAAGACCTCTCTTGCCCGTCTAATCGCAGAACGCTGGAATGCCTACTGTATCGAGGAAAACTACGAGGACAACCCCTTCCTGGAGAAATTCTACGAGAATAGGGAAGCCTACGCGTTCCAGACCCAGCTGTTCTTCTTGCTCGACCGTCACAAGCAATTGCAGAATTCGGCGCTCCAGAGCGACCTCTTCCACGACCTTCTCGTGAGTGACTATACCTACGACAAAGACCAGATTTTTGCCGCGCAGAATCTTACCAACGATAGCGAATACGCCATGTACGAGACGGTGTCGAAGGCCCTTAGCCGCGATATGCCCAAGCCCGACCTTGTCGTGTACCTGCAGGCGAGCATCCCGACTCTGCTGAGCCGCGTGAGGATGCGTGGCCGCGCCATGGAAAAGTCCATCGAGGGCAACTACTTGAAGGACCTGCAGGCCCGCTACGACCACCATTTCTGGCATTACAAGGATGCCCCGGTCTTGATTATCAATACGGACAACATCGACTTTGTCCACAACGAGAACCACCTCCAGATGGTCCTTGATGCCATTGCGGAATGTCCGCACCAGACGACTTATTTTGTTCCCGAAGGAAAATAAAGGTAAATACAATGCAAGTAATCCGTTCGATTGACGTTCTACGTTCTGTTTTGAAACCGCTCGCCATGCAGGGGAAGACCATCGGTCTCGTGCCCACGATGGGTGCCCTCCATGATGGTCATGCCGCCCTCATCAAGGCGTCTGTGGCGGAGTGTGACGTGACTGTCGTCAGCGTGTTCCTTAATCCCATCCAGTTCGGCAAGAACGAAGACCTGGACAAGTATCCCAAGCGCCTCGAGGCCGATGCCAAGCTTGCCGATTCCATCGGTGCCGATTTCGTGTTCGCCCCGAGCGTCGAAGAAATGTACCCCGAAGGCGACCCGCTGACCTTGATTCGCGACGAGTCCCTCGAAAGCATGTACTGTGGCGCCTACCGCCCCGGACACTTCCGCGGCGTGCTCACGGTCGTGGGCAAGCTGTTCCTGATTACCGGTGCCGACCACGCCTTCTTTGGCGAAAAGGACTACCAGCAGGTGTTCCTGATCGAACGCATGGTGCGCGACCTCAATTTCAACATCAAGATCCACCGCGTAAAGATTGTGCGCGACGCCTCTGGCCTTGCCATGTCGAGCCGCAACGAATACCTCTCCGACTTGGAACGTTCCCAGGCGCTGAGCATCATCGATGGCCTCAAGCGTGCCAAGGAAGTCTTTGACAAGGGTGAGCTGCGCATTGCTGTGCTCCGCGATCTCGTCATCAAGTCCATCCTTGCCAACCGCGGCCAGGTGCAGTACGTGGAAGTCGTGAATCAGAAGAACTTGCAGAAGCTCAACGGGGCGCTACGTCCCGAAGACAAGGTCGTCATCTTGGTGGCGGCATTCTTCGGCAAGACCCGCCTGATTGACAATATGGAATTGAACTAGCGCGCTACTTGCTTGTAGCCGTGAATACGCCGTCCCAGGTTTCGCCTTCGGCGACGGGCGGGTTCACCTTGTAGTTTTCGCAACGTGCGATGTAGACCGTGCTCGGGCAGGTCTTGCTGCCCGGATCGCGTTCCGGCAAGTGCGGCTCGTAGTCGAGGCACTGCGTGAATAGCGCTATGGCCTTGTCCCATTCCATGTTCAGGTAGGCGGCGCGGCCCTGTTCCCAGATTTCGACCAGCTTGCGGAGCTTGACTTCGTTTTCGCAGCCGCTACGTTCCAGGAGCTCGAACGTCTTGACGGGCTGGCTCTTTCCCACCACGCGGATAGTGTCGAGCGAGCGGTAGATGTACTTGGTGTTGTCGAGATGGCTCTGCGTGTCTTCACTAATTTGTATGTACGCACCGTACTGCTTGGCGGCACTTTCCAAACGTGCGGCCAGGTTCACGGCGTCGCCCATCATGGTGTAGTTCTTACGCATGGAAGAACCCATGTTTCCCGTCACGATGTCGCCCGAGTTGATACCGATTCTCATGTGCATGTCGTGCACCACCTTGGGCCAGCGGTTTCCTTCGGCCTTCCATTTCTTGCGGAGCTTCATGAGCTTGTTCTGCATGTCGATGGCCGTATCGCAGGCGTTCTGGGCATGGTTCGGCAGGGGCATGGGCGCTCCGAAGAATGCGATGATGGCGTCGCCTTCGTACTTGTCTAGCGTTCCCTTGTTCGCAAGCAAGGTATCGGTCATGGCGGTGAGGTATTCATTCAACAGGTCGACGAGCTTACTCGGGTCGCCGATTTTTTCGGAGAAGGTCGAGAAGCTTGCAATATCGGTAAAGTAGGCGGTAAGGTTGGATTTAGATCCGCCGAGGGTCGGCATGATTTCGCTCGTGACCATCGCATCTATAAGTTCGGGCGAGATGTACTGCTTGAACGCGTTGTTCAAGAAGTTCTTTTCCTTGGATTCAAAGTAGAATTGTACAATCAGCGCGGAGATGGTCGACAGGAGTACCGTGAGAAGTTGCTTCGATACGCCGATGTATACGCCGTTCACGAAATAGATGTAGGCGACAATCGTGTAGGCGAACATCAGCATCAAGGCGAACGAGATGGCGATGTAGCTCCTGATGTAGAGGCCGATGAAGGTGCAGACGATGGCAAGTAAAATTACGATAACCTGCTGGTAGTGCTCTTGCAGGAAAACGATAAACTGGTTGTTCAGAATGTTTTGCAGGATGGTGGAGTGCACGAGCACGCCGGGGTAATGTTCTTCGTGCGGGCCCGACACAAAGTCGAACATGGCCGCTGCTGCAGAGCCGAGGATGAATGTCTTGCCCTGGTAGAATCCCGGGTCTACGCGGTGCTTGAGGACGTCGTAATAGGAAAGGTGCTGGAAACTTCTCTGGGCGTCAATAGTGTTGTAGCGCCCTTGGTAGTTCACGAGGTAGCGACCGTACTTGTCGATGGGAATCCTCTTCACGTTACCGAAACGGATTTCTTCGCCTTTCTTGAGATTCTCGATTTTTTCTTCGGGCGTTTCGAGGATGTCTTGCAATACGTCGGAACTCAAGATGACCATGTTCGACTTCCACGCCTTCCTGTTGTAGTCGTAGCGGATGTCCATGTCCATCGCGAGGTGCGCGAGGTTGCCGGGCACAAGGTTCTTCAAGGTGTCGGCGTAAGCCTGGATGGTCGTCACGACGAACGGCGTGATGGTGATGTCGTCGTCTTCTTCGGTATCCGTGAGCACAAAGTGGTTCTCGTCGAGGGAATCCCTCTTGAGCGTAATCCCTTCCTCGATTTCCTTTTCTTCGAGCCCTTCGATTTCGTCAAAGACCTTCGGGTCCATGTGCTGGACGACAAGGGAGAGCTTGTCCGAGAGCGTCTGTCCTTCGAAGATGTCAAAAGAGAGGCTGCCATCTTCGTCCTTGGAGGCGATAATCTTGGACGAGACGTCGATGAATTCGGCGCTGCGCTTGCTTCTGGCCGTGTTCTTGATTTTTTCGGCGCCGGCCTTGAGCTTGTGCTGCAGCGAGACGAACATGGGGTAGGTGAATTTCGGGAAGGTCGTCTGCAACGCTCCGTCGTCGTCGCGGTATACGCCGAAGGGCTTGCCAATGTCAATGTACTTGCCCATCTTGATGACGACGTTCTCGGGCTTTTGGCGGTAGAGGTGCAAAACCGTCATCAGCGACATCGTCGTGTAGACATGGACATCCTTGTCTTCGAGGTCTTCGTTCAGTTCCTTGTTCGGGAAGCGGTAGAGCATGGCGACGTGGCGGACAACGCCGTCTTCGTCGGGGTAGGCGTTCACGGAACCGATGAACTTGCTCGCGTGCGCGATTTCGGGGAAGATGTTGTCGAGAAGGTCCTTGCTTTCGATGTATTCGGGATGGTCGATCTGGCTCAGTTCGAATGTGGAACTGTAGCCGATGGATTTTGCCCAGTCCAGCGAACTGATTGGCCTCCATTGCGATTCGTGCTTGTAGTTGCCCCATTCGCCAAAGTCGTAGCACATGATGGTATTGCCGTTCTGGTGGACGGCCGTGATGAGCATCGAATCGTAGTTGAAGAAGGAGTGCGTGCCTTCGAGGACGGCGGAATCGTTCACGAGAACGATGGCGTTTTCTTCCTTGAGGCGGTTCAGCAGGACCATGTTGTTGTCGGTTTTCTTCTTGCCGAAATCGGCCGTCTTGAACATGATATCGAAGCCGATGGCCGACGCCCCGCCTTCGGTTAGGTTCTTGGTGACGTCTGCATGGTAATCGCGTTCCCACGAGGTGTAGGGGCCGAGCTTGGTGAGGGAGGGTTCGTCGATATCGACGATAAGGATGTTCGGGTCGTAGTTGTCAGCAGCGACGACGCTGTTGTCCTTGTTTGTGTCGGTAATCTTTCCAGTTTTAGTCTTGAAGAAGAGGTCGTAAAAAAGGTATTCGAGGGATTCGGCGCCGGATCTCGCAAAATAGATGTTTGGATCCTGCACGTTTCCGAAAAAAAGGATGATAAAAACGAGGAGAGCCGATATGCAAACCCCGACAGAAAATTTCTTTATTTTTTTCGATACTTTTTTCTGCATAATCAAATTATAATAAAAGAGGTTAATCTATATTTTTGTAAGTAAATATTAAGGAGCGCATTTTGGCAGAAAAAAAAGGCAAATCGAAAAAGAAATCGAGCTCTAGAACTAGTGTAGAAAGGGGCGGCGAGGCGGAGAATCCGTTCTTTTGGCTTGTTTTCGGGTGGTTCCTGTTTGCCGTGGGCGTCATTTTGCTGCTGGGGTGCGTGAGTTCCGTCTATAGCGGCTCCGAAGGCAATTGGCTTGGCCCGTTTTTCGGCAAGATAGTTCCCGAGACCTTTACTTTTGTCTTTGGCCGTTTGCCGGTCATCTTCTTTACGCTTTCCCTGGTGCTGTGGGGCCTGTTTATCGCGCTCAAGAATCTCCGCGAGCGCCTGCTCAGCTTCAGCATCGGCATGACGCTCCTTACGCTCGACCTCTCTTGCCTCTTGGCATTGAAATCCTACGGCATGACGGGGCTTTCGCGCGAGGTGCTGTTCAGCAACGGCGGCGTGCTCGGGCAGTTCTTTATGCAGTACGTTTTTGTCTCGGTGTTCGGGACCGTGTCGGTCTTGGCGCCGCTCTTGATTTTGCTTGCTGTCCTCGGGCTTGTGCTTGTGCTTTCGTTCGGGCTTCGCCCGAGACATTTTGCCTTCTTGGCCAAGACGGCCAAGTGGTTCTTGTCGCTGTTCGGCAAGAAGGCAAGTGCTGGCGAGGGCGAAGCGACGTTGGACGGCCGCGATTCCAGGGAGTCCCGCGACAGGCGCGACATGCTGGTGGACGACAGTACGATTTATTCTGTTCCCGATGGCTACAACATCAGGGACAAGGCCGACATCAAGCCGTTCAAGGTGCGTCGCGGGCTGATGAATACGCTTGGCGGTGCACGTGGGGAATCTCCGGCGGATAGCTTCGAGAGGCCCTTGGCCGAGAATCCGTACGCTCCCGACGCGACGACGATGGCGCCTCCGGGATACCGCCGCGATGACGACGAGACTCTTGCTGCCGGTGCCCAACCTGCGCAAGCGCCTGCGGTTGACGACGGCGAAGATCCGGAAATCTTGCGCCTGGAACAGGAACTGCGCGACAACGAGCGCAACATGAGCGCATTGCAGATAAAGGAAATCCGCGACAAGATTGCCGAGATCAGGCGTGCCCGCGACTTGCTGAACTGGGAGAAGGCTCACCAGAACAAGATTGTGGTGAAGGGCGCCGTGCGTGGCGGTGAACCTGCCGCTCCTGGAGTTACCGCCGAAGAGACTGTTGTCGCAGGCGCCCAGGAAACGGAGGAACCGAACGACGAACGCACCCTTGCCGCCGAAGAAGCTTTTGGCGGGGAAGCCGCCTATGAAGAGGAATCCGGCGAGGATACGTTCATGCCCGAAATCGTCGGTGCCGACGAGGTGGACCGCGACCCGACTTACGTGCCGCCCAACCGCATCGGTACAGGCGAGTCTACGGGAATCCCGCAACCGGACCCGACCGTGCATTACGACGAGTACAGGGTGCCTACGGTCGACGAGATTCTGGATACGCACGAACCGCAGCCGGCCGACTATACCGAAGAGGAACTGAACGAAATCGGCCGCATGCTCGAAGAAAAACTCGAGAACTTCAAGGTGAAGGGCAAGGTGGTCGGTTGCGAGACTGGCCCCGTGATTACTCGCTTCGAGGTGGAACCGGGGCCGGGCGTGAAGGTCTCTCAGTTCAGCTCGTTGCAAGATGACCTTGCGATGGCACTGAAGGCGACGTCCATCCGCATTTTGACGCCGATTCCGGGCAAGGGCGCTGTGGGTATCGAGATTCCGAACCGCAAAACGCAGACGATTTACGGACGCGACATCTTCGAGAGCGCCGCGTTCAAGCCGAGTCCCGACAAGATTGTGATGGCGCTTGGCAAGGATATTTCGGGCGAGCCGTTCGCGATGGATTTGGCGAAGGCGCCGCACTTGATGATTGCGGGTCAGACCGGTTCCGGTAAGTCCGTCTGCATCAACGCGCTTATGGCGAGCATGCTCTTTAGCAAGACTCCCGACGAGCTCCGCATGATTCTCGTGGACCCGAAGGCAGTGGAACTCAAGATGTACGAGAACATCCCGCACCTTTTGGCTCCCGTGATTACCAAGCCCGAAGTCGCCATCCAGGCGCTCCAGTGGCTGTGCTACGAGATGGACCGCCGTACCGAAGTGCTCGCGAAGGCGAAGGTGCGCAACCTCAATGGCTTCAACGAAAAATTCGATGCCGGCGAGCTCCCGGACGAGGTGCCCGAAGAAGATCGCGGTCACCGCATGGCGTTCATCGTCGTGATTATCGACGAAATGGCCGATTTGATGATGGTCGCGGGCAAGGAAATCGAAAAGAACGTGAGCCGCCTCGCTGCAAAGGCCCGTGCTGTGGGCATCCATCTGGTGCTTGCCACGCAGCGTCCGTCGGTGAAGGTGATTACCGGTAACATCAAGGCGAACTTGCCGACACGTATCAGCTTCAAGGTGGCCTCGCAGGTGGACGCCCGTACGGTGATGGACCATGCCGGTGCCGAAAAGCTGTTGGGCCGTGGCGATATGCTCTACAAGGCCGTGAACGCTCCCGACCCGATTCGCCTGCATGGCGCGTTCCTCAGCGACGAAGAAGCCGAAAAGCTTGCCGACGCCTGCAGCAACCAGAACGTTTGCTACCCGCAGCTCGAAACCTTCGAGGTGGAGGGCGAAGGTGGTGAAGGCGAGGATGGCGAAGGCGGCAATGCCGCGATGAGCGAGAAGAAGGACAAGTTGCTGTTCGAGGTCGCCAAGTGGGCCATCGAATGCGGCAACGGACTTTCGACATCCGCCGTGCAGCGTCATTTTAGCGTGGGTTACAGCCGCGCGGGCAAGATTGTGGACCAGCTGTTCGGCATGGGACTCTGCGCCCGCAGTACCGGCAACTCCAAGCCCCGCGCGATGCTTATCGGCATGGACGAACTGATGCAGCTTGAACGCTCCGGTGCTTTCAGGTAACAGCTTCCAAATAAAGACTATTGACCAATGACCATGAAAGAATTTGCTCCTGCAAAAATCAATCTTTTTCTCGATGTCATCCGCAAGCGTGAAGACGGTTACCATGACCTCGGGACCGTGTTCCAGACCATCGATGCAGGCGATACCGTTTCTGCGACCCCGCGCGAAGACGGGACTATCAACCTCACGTACAACAAGCCGCAGGAATACCCGGTGGAATCGGACCTCGTCTACAAGGCGGCTGTTGCCTTGCGCGCCCAGGCGGGCAATCCGCTGCTCGGTGCGGACATCTACCTCGATAAGGTGATGCCTCTCGGTGCAGGGCTTGGCGGCGGTAGCGCCGATGCCGCAGCAACCCTTAGGTTGCTGAACCGCCTCTGGGAGTTGCGTCTGCCTCCCACGGAACTGGAGCGCATCGGGGCGAAACTCGGTGCCGACGTGCCCTTCCTCGTCAGAGGCGGCACGGCATTCGCCGAGGGCATCGGCGAGAAGCTCTCGTTTATCGAGCCTCTCGACCTTCCGGCAGGGGAGGTCCTGCTGATTGCGACCCCGCACGACGCCGTTCCGACGAAGGACGCCTATGCGGGCGTGCCAAAGTCCGGCCCCGACCGCTGGGAAGCCTACAAGGCGGCCTGGGCCTGCGGGACCGATGCGGAAAGGTCTTTTGGTTACAGTCTGCTCGATTCCGGCTCGTTTTTCAACGCTTTCGAGGTTTCCGTGTTCCCGAAGCACCCGCTTGTCTCTGCGATGAAGGACAAGATCCTCGACCTCGGAGCGCGGGTCGCCCTCATGAGCGGGTCCGGTGCGTCCGTGTTCGGCATCTTTGCGGACAAGGCCGCTGCGGAAGCTGCCGCGGTCGCCCTCGAACCCTATGCGCGCTACCTTGCCTTGACCAAATTCTGGCATAATTAGTGCGTATTCGACGGCTTACCCTTTAAAAAAACACAAATTTTGCTATATTTGCCCCCACCATTGGGGTATCGTCAAGTGGTAAGACAACGGATTTTGATTCCGTTATTCGTTGGTTCGAATCCAGCTACCCCAATGAACTTTTTCCTTTATCCAAATGGAGATAATAAAATGGAACTCACAACGCTCAAAGCTACCTCGAGAGTGCTAGGTGCAAACCGCGACAACGCTCGTTTGCGTAAGGCTGGTCAGATCCCGGCCGTCTATTATGGTAAGGGTATGGAAGCGCTGAACATCGCCGTTAGCGAAATTGACGTGCGCAAGGTTCTCGCTCCGGGCAAGCGTTACACGCTTCTCGACCTTGAAATCGATGGCAAGGCTGGCAATCCGGCCGTCATCTACACCTACCAGAAGGACGCGATCACCCAGAAGATCACGCACATCGACTTCCTCAAGATCGCAGAAGACTCCATGGTCAAGGTCCGCGTTCCGGTCAAGCTGAACGGCCTTCCGGTCGGCGTCAAGACCCAGGGTGGCGTTTTCTCTAAGGAAGCCCGCTACCTCGTGCTCGCCGCCAAGCCGGCTTGCATCCCGACGGTCCTCGAAATGGATATCTCCGATTTCGGTACCAACATCACGTTCTACGCCAAGGACTTCAAGCTCCCGGAAGGTGTGGAACTGGCCTCTGGTCCGCGTACCGTGATCTTCACGATTTCTTCCAAGTCCAAGAAGAAGGACGACACCGCTGCCGCTGCTGCTGAAGCCGCTCCGGCCGCTGCCGCCGCTCCGGCCGCCGCTCCGGCTGCCGATGCCGAAAAGAAGTAATCGGTTTCGATCAAGCATTGAGAACCGTCGGACGAGTGATTGTCCGGCGGTTCTTTTAATTTACTACGTAAATTTCTACCCCGAGCGCCTCGGTCATGGGCAAAGGACTTTGCCCGCGACTCTCGGCTTGGCGGGGTTTTTATAATCCAATTTGGCTATATTTTGTACATGAAGTTTTTGCTTGCACGCTTGTTGCCCTGCGCCGTATTCGCATGCCTGTGCGGATGTGCTGGCTCCAAGTCTAACGAGCCTGCGGCCCCTGCAGGGCCGGGGCCTACGGAATGCCCGGAGGGCGCGAGCCTCTATGGGCGCGGATTGGCAGGCTCGTACCAGACGGCGTTGATGCTTGCGCAGCGCGGTATCGCGACTGCGCTTGATTCGGCGGTGAAAGCGGCAACGTCTTTGTCGGGCGGCGCGAGGCTCGATGCCGAGATGGAAAAGCTCGCCCTTGCGGCCCAGGCCCAGCTGCTGTCGCGTCTCGAGAATCCCGAGAATGTCGGAATCGATACGGTGGTAGAAGACGCCGGCAAGTTCAACGTGTCCGCCTGCATGGCCAAGGCCAACGCGGCAATCCCGTTCCGCGGCAAGATGGCCGCCCTGCGCGATTCCGTCGGCCAGCTTGCCGCGGATGTTTCGGCACAGACAGCCCCGCTCGAGAAGTTCGCTGCGTACAAGGCGCTCCGTAACACCTATGCCTGGATGCTTGCGTTACAGCGAATCGCGGACGTTCTCGGAGTTGAGCACGATGCGGCCCCCGATAGCGCTTATGCGAAGGCGAACCGCGAGTTCGTGATGTTCCGTGCTGGGTATGCCCTCGTGTTCAAGAAGGTCGCCCGCGAATCGGATACACCGCAATCGGATCGCTTGAATGCGCAGTTGTTTGCCCGTATCGCCAAGGACTATCCTGTCCGTCAGGCGGAATGCGGTAACGGTTTGAGCGTGGAACTCGATGTTTACCCGGTAACGTGCGACGCCTCGAGTTTTGGCATGGTCTGCACGGCGGGAATCACCCTGAAGGGTTCTACCTGCAAGGGCGATTCGCTGTTTACGCTCCAGTCCAGCGTGAATGCGCAGGGAGCAGACGAACCCGAAGCCATGGAACGCCTGGGTACGGCTGTCTCGGAAGGCGTCTGGTTCGACGAATGGCGCAAGGACCTCAATAAATGGAGTCTCAAGTAGAATGTATATCATTGTCGGTCTCGGAAATCCTGGAACGCAGTATTCCAACACCCACCACAATGCGGGTTTCATGGCGGTCGAAAAGCTTGCCGACCCGAACAAGGATTGGAAAAGCGAACACAAAGCGCTCACCATGAAGGTGAACATCGCGGGCGAGGAATGCCTGCTGGCAAAGCCCCAAACCTACATGAACCTCTCCGGCGAATCGGTCCAGGCCCTGATGACCTGGTACAAGGTGAAGACGGACCATCTTCTGGTATTCAGCGACGACGTTAATTTGGATGTGGGCCGCATCCGTTGCCGCAAGGACGGCAGTCACGGCGGCCAGAACGGGCTGCGCAACATCATCGAGCATGTGGGCGACAAGTTCCCGCGAATCCGCTTCGGTGTGGGCAAGTGCCCGCCCAAGTTCGACCTGAGCAACTGGGTCTTGGCCAAGTTCCCGCCTGAAGACCGCCCGAAATTCGACGAAGCCATCGCCAAAGTCCCCGCCCTTGTGGAATGCTACTTCAAGTTCGGCATCGAAAAGTGCATGGAGCGCTACAACGGGAAGTGATTTTTTACTATATTTACCACGCAAAAGAGGTATTTTATGAAACTTTTGCCAGAAGCGTTGACGTTTGACGACGTCCTCCTAGTTCCCGCTGAATCTTCTGTCTTGCCGGCCCAGACCGACGTGAGCACCCAGCTCGCCCCGAATATCAAGCTGAACATTCCTATAATCAGTGCCGCCATGGATACCGTGACGACGGCTCCCTTGGCCATTTCCCTCGCTTTGCAGGGCGGTATCGGCATCATCCACAAGAACATGAGCGTGGAAGAACAGGCCGAAGAAGTCCGCAAGGTCAAGCGGTGGCAGTCCGGTATCGTTACCAATCCGGTGACGCTCGATGCAGACCAGCCGGTCTCTGCAGCTTTTGAACTCCGCGCCCGCAACAAGGTGAGCGGTTTCCCGATTCTTTCCAAGGGCAAACTCGTCGGTATGCTCACGAGCCGCGACCTCCGCACGGTGAGCGACATGAACGTGAAGATCCGTTCCGTGATGACCAAGAATCCGGTGACGGCCAGCCCGAAGGTGAGTCTCGCCAAGGCGAAGGAAATCCTCGCCGAAAAGCGTATCGAAAAGCTCCCGCTCGTGGACGCTTCCGGTGCCTTGAAGGGCCTCATCACGATGACTGACATCTTGAAGCGCGAAAACAACCCGAACGCTAGCCTCGACAAGAACGGCCAGCTGCTCGTGGGTGCCGCTGTCAGTACCTCTGCCAATACTCTCGAACGCGTGGCTGCCCTCGTGGAAGCCGGCGTTGACCTGTTGATTATCGATACGGCTCACGGCCACCACATCGGTGTGCGTAACATGGTGAAGACCGTTCGCAAAAAATATCCGAAACTCACGATTTGCGCCGGTAACGTCTGCACTCCGGAAGCCGTGGAAGAACTCGCCAAGTGCGGTGCAAACATCGTCAAGGTGGGTATCGGTCCGGGTTCCATCTGCACCACGCGTATCGTGGCCGGTGTCGGCTACCCGCAGTTCTCCGCTGTCGTTGAATGCGGCAAGATGGCTCGCAAGGTCGGCGTGAAGATTATCGCCGACGGTGGCCTCAAGTTCTCTGGCGATATCGTGAAGGCCTTGGCCGCTGGCGGCCATGCCGTGATGGTGGGCTCGCTCTTTGCCGGTACCGAAGAAGCTCCGGGCGAAGTGATTCTCGCCGATGGCCGTAGCTACAAGAGCTACCGCGGCATGGGCTCCCTCGGTGCGATGAAGGCCGGTTCTGCCGACCGTTACTTCCAGGGTGGCGTCCAGGAACCGCGCAAGTTCGTTCCGGAAGGCATTGAAGGCCGCGTTCCGTACAAGGGACCGCTCCGCGACACCGTTTACCAGCTGATTGGCGGTATCCATTCTGCCATGGGTTATGCCGGTGCTGCTAACCTCGAAGAACTCTACAAGAAGGCGACGTTCGTCCGCATCACGGGCGCAGGCCTCCGCGAATCGCACCCGCACGACGTGACGATTACGAAGGAAGCCCCGAACTACCGCACGGGCGAGTAATTCCGCTTTATCGTTGTAATTGAAAAGCCCGCGATTCAAATCGCGGGTTTTTGTTTTGCAAATTGGATGTTGCGCGGGATAGCTTGAGAGAGCTTCGCGAACTCTAGAACGGTATCATGATACCGATGCCGTACGGGATTTCGAAGTTGTCGTTGTCGAGCCTTCCGTATTCCTTGTTCAGGTGCAAGAAGTAGCTGCCGTCGCCGGCAAAGAATTCAAAGCCGACTTCTGCATAGAGTCCGAAGTGGTCCATGAACAGGGCTTCGGTTCCAATACCGATGACAACGCGCCAGTAGTTCTCTGTCTCGTCGAATTCCTTGTAGATTCCCGCACCGATGTCGCGGTCCCTTTCATACGTTCCGTGAATCCAGTCGGAGGTGAGGAATGTATAGAAGTAACGGACTTCCATGGGGTAGTAGATGGCGGAAACGCCGAACTGGAAGAGGTCGCTGTTGTAGTCGGTGAAGTGTACGCCCACGTTGAAAATCTCTTGCGAGACGACGTATTCGAACGATACGATGCCGCGGCTCGGGGACTGAAGGCCCGCGGTGGCGACGAACGTATAGACGGGAGCGTCCCTGCCATATACCCTGCGCACAGCCGACGAAGAGGATCCTCCGCCAATGAGTACGAGTCCTTCTCCGGAAGAGGAAGATTCCTCGGACGAAGAAGATTCTGCAGACGAGGAGGATTCGGCGAACGGGTCTGCCGATTGCTGGTCCATGAAGGAGGCGAAGGCGTCTTCTGACGACGAGGATTCAATGGCCGAAGACGATTCAACGGTTGCTGACGATTCGACAGCCGACGAACTGGACTCCTGCGCGAACGAGAGCGGCGCGAGGAGTGCGACGGCGAGCGAGATTGCCTTGACGAATGTTCTCATTACTTGTTCAGCTTTTCGGTCGCGGCGGCGACGCTGAGCAAATCCGTTTCCTGGAAAGGCTTGCCAATCCACTGGAGGCCGACGGGAAGTCCGCCTGCCATGCCGCACGGAACGCTCACGCCCGGAAGACCGGCGAGGTTCAGACTAACGGTGTAGATGTCGGAGAGGTACACGGCCATCGGGTCGGACTCGTTCATGCCGCACTTGAGCGGGAGGCCCGGCATTGTGGGACTAGCAATCACGTCCACGCTTTCAAAGGCCTTGTTGAAGTCGTCGGTGATGAGGCGGCGCACCTTCTGAGCCTGCACGTAGTAGGCATCGTAGAAGCCGGCGGAAAGAACGTAGCTTCCGAGGAGGATGCGACGCTGCACTTCCTTGCCGAAACCTTCGCTGCGGGACTTGGCGTACAGGTCGAACAGCTTGCGGGCTTCCTTGCTGCGGTAGCCGTAGCGCACACCGTCGTAGCGGCTAAGGTTGCTGCTTGCTTCGGCGGTGGCGATGATGTAGTAGCTGGATACTGCGAAACCGATGTGCGGGAGGCTCACTTCCTTGAGCGTGGCGCCTTCGGCTTCCATCTTCTTGAGCATGTTCTCGATAGCGGCCTTGCAGTCGGCATCGAGACCTTCGGCAAAATATTCCTTCGGGACACCGATGACCTTGCCCTTCACGCCCGCGTCGAGCTTCGCGCCGAAGTCCTCGGGTTCGCGGGTGCTGGTGGTGTTGTCGTGCGGGTCAATGCCGCAGATGGCGTTAAGGAGCGTGGCGCAGTCGGCGACGGTAGCGCCGAAGGGGCCAATCTGGTCCAGAGAGCTTGCGTAGGCGAGCAGGCCATAGCGGGACACGCGGCCGTAGGTGGGCTTAAGGCCCACAACGCCTGTGCACGCGGCAGGCTGACGAATGGATCCACCGGTGTCGGAGCCGAGCGCACAGGCGACCGTGCCACTGGCCACGGCTACGGCCGAACCGCCGCTGGAACCGCCCGGAACGCGGGACTCGTCGAGCGGGTTCTTCACCGGCCCGTAGTACGAAGTCTCGTTGCTCGAGCCCATCGCGAACTCGTCCATGTTCGTCTTGCCCACGATGACTGCACCGGCGGCCTCGAGCTTTTCGACGGCTGTCGCGGTGTAGGGGGCTACAAAATTGTCCAGAATCTTGGAGGCCGCCGTGGTGCGCGTGCCTTCGAGGCACATGTTGTCTTTCACGGCCACGGGAATGCCGTCCAGCGCGCCCAGGCTCTTGCCTTCGGCACGTCTCTTGTCCGATTCCGCGGCCTTGGCGAGCGCGCGTTCGTTCAGTACAGAAATATAGGCGTTCAGGTTCTTGGTAGATTCAATCTTTGCGAGAGAGGCTTGCGCCAGTGCGACCGCGGAGGTTTCCCCGCTCGCGAGCTTGGCGCTCAAATCCTTGATGGTTTCCATTATCTGCTTCCTCCGGACCATTTCATGATGTAAATGGCCACGATCATGCCGACGATGCTTACTACGTTAATCTTGAGACCGAAGCCCAGGGCGAGCTTGATCATGTAAAGGTTGATGACTATCGGATCCGCCTTGTCGCCCAGGAATCCCAGGTTCAAATCGAAGGACGCCACGAAGAAGTTGCGTACGATGTTGTCGTAACCGCCGGCGTTCATGAGTTCGCCGAGTTCCCCGAAGAGGAGCCCGAGGCATTCACCGAGTACTCCGCCGATGATGAGGCCGAGCACTATAAAGAGGATGAGTCGTCCGAGAGAGTTTCTGTTAGTCATGTTAGTTAATATAGAAAAAGAACTTCTACTTAATGCTCCAGTCGATGGGTTCGAGGCCCTTGCTCTTGAGGTATTCGTTCGCTTTGCTGAAGTGCTTGCAGCCGAAGAACCCGCGGTAGGCCGAAAGCGGGCTCGGGTGCGGTGCCGTAAGTATCAGGTGACCGCGGTTGGGGGCCACGAGCGCCTGTTTTTTGATGGCAAAACTGCCCCAGAGCAAAAATACGAGGTTCTCGCGCACTTCGGAGAGGCGCTGGATGACGGTGTCGGTGAACTGCTGCCAGCCGATTCCCGCGTGGCTTGCCGCCATGTGGGCGCGCACGGTGAGCGATGCGTTCAGCAATAGGATTCCCTGGTGCGCCCAGCTTTCGAGGTTCCCGTGCGGTGGCGGGGTGATGCCCAGGTCGTCGTGCAGTTCCTGGAAGATGTTGATGAGCGACGGGGGAGGCTCGATTCCCATGGGCACCGAGAAGCACAGCCCGTGCGCCTGGCCCGGATTGTGGTAGGGGTCCTGCCCGATGATGACAGCCTTGACCTTGTCGACGGGGCAGTAGTCGAGTGCGGCGAAAATCTTGGAGCCGGGCGGATAGACTACGTGATGTTCCGCCTTCTCCTGCAAAAGCTTTTCTTTAATTTGTTTAAAGTAAGGCTGCTCGAATTGGTCGGCGAGCAGGTCCAGCCAGGATTGTTCAAGTTTTACCATATTGTCATGCCCGCCCGTTCGGCCAGCTCAGGGCAGGCTCCGGTGGGCATCTCCTTGTTAAAATTGCGATTTTCTCGCCGCGGAAGCGGGTGTAAAATAGTATGGCGGAATTCTTGCCCTTGGGCTTGAGGCGCTTGGTTTCGGCGTCGGGGTCGAGCTTTACGCCGCGCAGCTTGAGCGTGATTTTCCCGACATCGTGTTCCTTGAGCATGCTGCGGACGGCGCCGGTCGCGATCTCGGTATGCGCGAGCACCTCGTAGCTCGCAAAGCCGGGAGCGGGGAGCGGTTTTTCGCTGGTCACGTAGGCGATGCCTTCCGAAATCAGGTGCGCGCCCGGGTCGTGGGCGAGGGCCGCCGCGTTGAAAAGGTGGCTCCGGATGAGCACGGGCGCAGGTTCCGCGATGTACTTGCCGATTTCCCCCAGGGGCAGGTCGCTCTTGCTCGTCGCGGTGCGGTAAGTACGGTCCTTGCCCTCGAGGCTGTCGTTCCGGTCGAGTTTCTCCTGTAGTTCTTCATCAAGAGTTTCAAGCGTGCGGTCGCGCTTGCGGGTCCATTCGGCTTCGGTGTTGCCGGCTTTGTCGACAATGACAGCGCGGACGGTATCGGGGTGCTTCACAAGTTCCCCGAACAGCACTAGGCATTCGCGGCAGTCGCTGTGTCCGCCCAGGTAAAGGATTTCGGTGCTGTCCGGGATTTCGGCGGGTGGGTAACCGGGCGGGAGTTTTGCCATGCCGCCCTTGTAATGCTTGCTGATTTCCACGACTTCTTCGAGCGTGGGCGTGAGGTTCCTCAAGTCGCGCTGGTTCTCGCCTTCAATAGCGCGGCGTGCCGGGTCGATGGTGAAGTAGTCCGTTTTCGTCATGCCCGCGGAGGCGGGCATCTTTATGTCGTTTTCGCGTGCAACATCTCGCACGTCGGCGCACTTGGTAGAAGCGTCTTTCCCGAACGCCTGCAAGTTGTGCCTGTACATCGCGAGGCGGTTTTCGTCGAGGTCGACTCCGGTGACTTTCAGCCCGGCCGGCAAGAAAAAGCTGTCGCCGCCCATGCCGCAGCACAGGTCGTTTACGGAACCTTCGTGTGGCCAGAGCGCGGCTTTCCAGCGCCCGATATCTTGTGCGGTACTTTGTTCCAGCGCGAGTTTGTCGCACAGGAGGAACTTTCCCTTGCGGGACTCCTCTTCGAAAAATTTATCGCGGAACTTGGGCACGAGCGCCATGTAGTCCATGATGGCGGCGCGGTCCTCGTTGCTGTAGCCCGCCTTGTTTAGCGCGGTCGAAACTTGCAATGCGTCCATCTTTTTTGACAGGGCCTGTTCTACAAAGTCCTGAACGCTATCGGATGCGAGCAAATCCCATGGTTCCATAGCTTAAATTTACAATTTTAGTTGCGACTCCAAAATTTTTTTAGTTTAAATTTAGGGTATGGGTTATCGCAAGGGAACAATTGGTTTGGTTTCGGTTGGCGCATTCGCTGCGCTGGCCTTGTTCGGCTGTAGCGGGGAATCTACTTCTCCTGCCGAAGGTACGATATCGTCGGACGAACTGTCCTCGGAAATTCTTTCATCGGAGTCTTCGGATCAGCCTTCATCGGAATCTTCGCAAAGTCTTTCATCTGGAACGCTCCCGGCGTCATCGGGGGCTGCTCCGGCATCTTCGGCTATCCAGGGCTCGTCCGTGGCGGGCCTCTCGTCCAGTTCGCTTGACCCGCAGTCTTCTTCAGTGCCTTCGCCGTTTTCTTCCTCGTCTTTGATTATGTGGGATCCGTATCCGAGCTCCAGTTCTTTCTTCGGGCGCCGGAGTTCGTCTTCTTTTGATTCCCCGCATTCCTCGGCGTCGGAACCCCCGCAGTCTTCTGCGACGCCGTCGGCCGACGCTCCTATCGAATTCCAGTTCTATACCGGCGCCGACATTTCGACCGTGCAGGAATACGAACGTAACAAGACCAAGTTCTACGACGTGGACGGAACCGAGAAGGACATCTTCACCTTGTTGAAAGACCACGGCTTCAACGCCATCCGCCTCAAGACCTTCGTGGATCCCAAGGCGCAGTACGGCTATGCCGCGTCGGGCTGCGGTCACGAGGCCGAAGCCTATGCCGACAAAGACCACATCGTCGCCTACGCGCAAAAAATCAAGGCCGCCGGCATGGCGTTCTTGCTCGACATCCATTACAGCGACAACTGGGCCGATCCGGGTAAGCAGATTATCCCGAACCGTTGGCGCAAGGTGAGCAGTTCCGACGCGCTCGCCGATTCCGTGTATGCCTACACCCTCGATTTGATGAACGCGCTCAAGAAGGTGAATTCGCTCCCCGCGATGGTGCAGGTCGGCAACGAGACTACTCCAGGCATCCTCATTCACGTGCCGAACAGCAGTACGGACTGCTGGGGCAACGGTGTGGATAAGGCTTCCACCTCGATTAACGGCGACATGGGAACCACGAGCGGCAAGGCTAACGCGGCCAAGTATTTCAAGGCGGGCATCAAGGCCGTCAAGGAAGTTTCTCCTTCGACAAAGACCGTGCTGCACATCGAACGCATCCGCCAGTCCAATACGGTTACCTGGTGGATGACGGAAATCTTCAAGAACCAGAGGGTCCCCGCCGACGTAATGGGATTCTCCGCCTACACGGCGTACGGCGATGGCGCTCCCGACAACTGGAAATCGCTTTTCCAGACGGTCACTTCGGGCTACCCGGATCTGGAATTCATCGTCTCGGAATACAACGGTGGCGACAAGGACAACCACTACAATTACGACGGCTCGCGCAAGCGCACGAACGAGATGGTGAAGGGAATGGACCGCTGGATAGGCACGTTCTTCTGGGAGCCGACGCTCAGCGGCGCCTGGGGCCCTGCGCTCTTTGACTGGAAGGGCAGCGACCTTTACGCGAATAGCAAGGCCTTCGAAGAATACCCCGCGCGGTAAAAAAATGGAATGGTCTACGACAGCAAAGTTGCCGAAGACCATTCCGGTGAATCCTGTGCAGATGACCCCCCAAACGTATTTCCGGAGCAAGGAAACTCTGAGTCAGGAGAACAGGATTCTGTATCTAGCGTTTCAAATTGCGACGAAGATGCCCGAGACTAACCAACCCCTTGGATACTGTCGTATCCTGGCATCTCCGTCGCAATTGTATCGAGGAGAATCACAATAAACCCGCCATAATCGCTACTAATATATCTCCTCGTGGAACGTGTTCGTCCGTATAAATTCCTTTACTGTGGACAAATATGTCCACAGCCAGCATATAAAAAAGCTCCCTTGTTCAAGAAGCTTTGTTATTTAAGGAGATTGTTAGCTCATCAAGTTATTTCTTGATGTAGAGCCTGCTTTCGGTGCGGCCCTGCACCTTGTTACGTACGATGTAGCGGCCTTGCGGCAGTGCGTCTACGCTTTTGCCCATGTAATGGCCGTTCATGTCGAATACTCCGATGGGGGTTGCCGTTCCGTACAGGCGCGGCGCTGTCGCGATGCGGGTCGTGCCGGAGTCGGGGGGCGTTGCTGTTGTATCGGGGGAGATGCTTGCGGTGTACTTGTCCCAGCCGGGCATGTCTTCGAGCGAAAGGACTCGTTCGTCGTCCATGTTGCTCTTCCATACGGCATCCTTGGTCTGTCCGGGCCAGGTTCCGCTCCAGGTGCTGTACCACGGCATCCACCAGCTCCATACCGCTTCGTCGGTGTGCATGTTGTTCACGTCGGGGATGGGGCCGTTTTCGCTGAGCGCGAGAATCTTCGTGCCGTTCGAGGCGCTCTTGAACTTGTCGAAGGCGCTCGCGTTGCTGGAATGGTCATTTGCGCTGTTGTAGATGTCGATGGAGAGCACGTCGTAGTATTCGCTACCCGGATCCCACGAGGTGACGGTAGAACCTTCGGGGTTGAACACCCAAATCATGTTTTTCACGCCCTTGACTTTCACCATGCGGTCATAGACAAGGCGGTAGAGGGCCGCGAACTGGTCGCCCGAATTGATGCTCCACCAGAACCACTTGCCGCCCGCTTCGTGCAGGGGGCGGAAGATGCCTGCCACACCTTCTTTTTGCAGTTCGAGGAAATAGTCGGCGATGTGGTCGATGTCGGCGACGATTCCCTTGTAGGCAGCACTCTCGGTGTTCCATTCGGTGGTGCCGCTCTTGAATCCGGTCGCGAAGTCGAAGGTCGTGTATCCCTGCCCGTTATCGGCTCCCTGGATGTAGAAGGCGTCTTCCTTGTCGAGAGGGTCTTTCCAGTGCCAGGTGAATGCGGGGATGCCGCCTGCTTTCCAGAGGCTCTTCGCTATAGAAATCGCCTTGTCGGTGTATTCCTTGTTCCAGCTTTCGTTGGCCTTGGGGCCGGTTGCAAACAAGAAATCCAGCCCGACGAGCACCGGGTACTTGCCCGTGCGCGTGTAGATGTACTTCACGTCGTCGTGGGTCTTGAAGTCGGCGCCCAGCGTGTATCCGCTCATGTCGCCGGTCATGATTCCGCTAATCGTCTTCTTGCCGAAGTTTTCGCGCAAGAAACTGTAGAGCTTTACCGCACTCGCGGTCGCTTCCGGGGTGACCGGCTTTGCGGAGAGCTTGAAGGGTACGGATTCGTAGGCGGAAATGTCGATGTAGTCTACGTCAATCCAACCCCAGTATTTCTCGATGGAGATGGAGTTTGCGCCCGCCTTGAGCGTAACGGCGGTCGTGACGTCTGCCCACCCGGTGGTTGCAGCAAAGTCAATCGTGCCTGCGCTTGCACCGTTCACCTTGAGGTAGTTCGCCTTGAAATCGCCCGCCTTGTAGTGGATTGTGAGCGTGTACTTTCCTGCTGTTTCAACGGTGACGCCCGTGAAGGTGAGGTTGCCTTCCTGGAGGCTCACGTACCCTGTGCCCGAAACACCGCTGCTGTTGACAATTTTTGCCTCGGAGGAAACGGTTGCCGATTCAGCTTCGTACTTGGCTGCGAAACTTGCTGTGGTGAGGGTTGCCGCGAGAATAACGGCCATTTTTCTTTTAAACATAAGAACTCCTTGATACACCTTTGTACTCTAAATTTATGTTTGTGAAGGGGCGTCAAGGTATCTTTTTGCGGTCATGTGTGGACAAAAATGTCAACATGTTCGTAAAAAATGAGCAAAAAGTGACCGTAAAAATTGATTATTTTGATATTAGTAACTATATTATTGGGGTTGGTAAATTATGTTCGCAGGAAACAAAATCAACATTTACGACTACACCGACTATCGTAAGTTCTTGCAGGACTTTTACGAACTCGAAAAGTCGTTAGACCCGACTTTTAGCTATCGGGTATTTGCCACGGCTGTCGGTATTGACGCAAGCCTCCTGGTGAAAATTTTGCAGGGGAAACGTCACGTATCTTCGAAATGCATCGGGGCATTTGTTGAATTTTTCCGTTTCAAGGAAGCGAAGAGTGAGTATTTCCACGAAATGATCGCCTACGGTAAGGCAAAGACCGATGATGACGTGCGCAAGCATTTTGAGACACTCCAAAAAATGCGCCCCGCCACTTGCCGCGAACTGGACGAGGCTCGCTACCGCTATTTCCAGCAGTGGTTCTACCCGATGATCCGCTCGGCGCTCGATGTCTTTGACTATCGTGGCCCGCAAAATGCGGCCAAGCTCGGCGAAGCATGCATTCCTAAGCTTTCCGCTTCGCAGGTGGAGAAGGCCGTCGAGGCCTTGCTGCAATTGGGGCTTGCCCGCCACCGCAAGGATGGTCGAGTAGAGCCCACCGAGGCGCACCTCCGCACGCAGGAACACTGGCTGAGCGCCACCATCAGCGATTACCAGGGCCGCATTGCGGAACTGGCTCGTGATTCGATAGCAAATACCCCCAAGGAAAAGCGCGACATCAGCACGCTTACCATGGCGCTTGACTCAAGCCAGATCCAGAAAATCCGCGATATCCTTGCCGAAACGCGAAAAGCCATCGTAAACGTGGTCAATGCGATGCCCGCGCAGATATGCGACAGCGTTTATCAATTAAATTTCCAGTTGTTCCCGATGATGAAAAAGGAAGAACGATGAAAGTGTTTCAGGAGATGAAGTCCCGCCTGTCGGCCTGTGTTGCGTTCGGCCTCGCGCTGGTCGCGTTCTCGGGCTGTTCCGACAGCGGGTCCGAGACTGCGGGAGCCACGAGCGAGACGACGAACGGGATTGCCGTCATTGCGTTCGACGGGGCGCACAAGCCTATACCGCAGGCACGTGTTACCCTGTACCAGCGCCCTGATATCGGCGCAAATATTTCCGCGCTCGAAACCGCCTCTGCGGATGATTCCGGAAAGGTCCTGTTTGAAGTTCAGCCGGACGAGTGCCAGAATGCAAGGTGCTATGTCGAGGGAATCGCCGGCGAAGATTCCTCGCTGATGGTGTGGACTAAACTCGATGCGGCAGATTCCATGGCAGACGAAATTGAACTTCTGCCTTCCGTGTCGCTCACGGTGCGCACCGGAGCTGCCGCCTCTGATTCTACCGTTTCGCTCAGTGTCGTGATGCTTGATGCGACGCCCTATTGGGCGAAAAATGATGGAAACGAGTTTGTCTTCTCGCATGTTCCGGCGGGTCTATATACGGTTCTTGCGGATAATCGGCCCGTTGCCGATGTTTCGCTTGATGCGGGTGCTACCGTCGATACGCTCGTGCGCATCCCGGAAATGACCCTCGAATTCGTCTTCGAGGATTTCGATGATGGCGACAGCCTGAACAACCTGGCGAAGTACTACCCGAATTACGGCTGGTACTACATGCCGCACAGGGGCGCGTCATTTGAAAGTCCGAATATCACGGATGGATTCGCGGGGGCATTGAAAGATGACGGTGCACACGGGAAGTACCTTTCGTTGCAGTTTACCACTGCCGATACGAGCTACGTGATGCTCGGAACGCACCTGGGGCTTGACTCCGGTTACTACGACCTGAGCGCGCTCTCCGCAGTCCGTATGAAAATCCGCGGGGACTGCATGTTTGCCGTTGCGCTTGAACATTACCGCGAAATCGAGAACAACAATTACAACAAGGCGCTGTGGTTTGCGAATGCGGGCGAGGAATGGACCGAACTGGTCTTGCGCCCCGGCAAGGAAACGCTGGATGCAAAGAATTACCAGGTTGCCTGGGATGAAATCTCGAACGAGATCGGCATATTCAGCATCTTCATATACAACGGCTCCCGCCTGGAAATTGATGAAATCGTGTTCGAGGGCGTTGGCGGGCTCTAGAACGCCAATTCTACATCCCCTTGAACGGGTTCAACCCCTTCCTGTTTCCCCCTGTACACAGAAAAAGGCCGGATGTGTCCGCATGTCCGGCCGAATTCTTGTATTTTTCTAGCAAAAAAAGGATGGAATATGGAAAATTTCAATTTCTACAGCCCCACGGAATTCGTCTTCGGCATGGACCGCGAAAAGGAATGCGGTGAACTCGTTAAAAAGTATGGCGGCACGAAGGTGCTCATTCATTACGGCGGCGGATCCGCAGTGCGCTCCGGCTTGATTGACCGCGTAAAGGCTTCGCTCGACGCTGTTGGCGTCCCGCACGTGGAACTCGGCGGTGTTCAGCCGAACCCGCGCGATACGCTCATCTACAAGGGCATCGAGACGGTCCGTGCAAACGGGGTAGATTTCATCCTTGCCGTTGGTGGCGGCTCCACGATCGATAGCTCCAAGGGCATCGCCGTGGGTTCCCTTTACGATGGCGACTTCTGGGATTTTTATGCGCATAAGCTCCCGGTCACGAAAGCGCTCCCGATTGGCGTGGTGCAGACGATTGCGGCCGCGGGTTCCGAAGGCAGTGGCGCTTCCGTGGTGACCAAGGAAGACGGCATGCTCAAGCGCGATATTGGCTCTGACGTGATTCGCCCGAAATTCGCGGTGCAGAACCCGGCTCTGCTTTGCACGTTGCCGCCTTACCAGACGGCTTGCGGCATTACCGACATCATGGCGCACATCTTTGAACGCTATTTCACGAATACGCTCGAGGTCGAGACGACCGACCGCCTTTGCGAAGGCCTGCTCCTGGCGATGCTCAAGGAAGGGCCGCGCGCCATTGCCGACCCCGCCAACTACCAGGTCCGTGCCAACATCATGTGGGCGGGGACGGTAGCCCACAACGATATTGTGGGCTGCGGGCGCAGTCAAGACTGGAACAGCCACGCTATAGAACACGAACTCTCTGGACTCTACGACTGCGCCCATGGCGCGGGCCTCGCGGTGATTATGCCCGCCTGGATGGAATACGTGGTGGACCACAACGTGATGCGCTTTGCACAGATGGCGACCCGCGTGTTCGGTTGCCAGATGAATTTCGAGAACCCGAGGGCTACCGCTTTGGAAGGCATCAAGGCTTTCCGCCGCTTCCTGCATTCCATCGGCATGCCCATCAACTTCGCCGAACTCGGCGCGAAGGAAGAGGACATCCCGAAACTGGTCGAAAAGCTGAACCCGGGCGATGGCTGGGGATTCGTGCCGCTCAAGGCGAAGGACGTGACCGCGATTTACACCATCGCGGCGCATGCGACGCTTTAACGCGACGCTTTAACTATTGGCGAGAAAGTTCCACCGCGTAGTCGGCGGCGTTTACAAAATCTTGAGCATGCTCGATGGCGATGACGGTATGTCCCGCCTCGGTAAGCCCGTGGATGAGCGCGAGCAGATGCTCGATATCTGTCTTGTGAAGCCCGCGGGCAGGCTCGTCGAAAAGGAATAATGTATTCGGAGCCTTCGCGCGGGCGAGCGCGATGGAAAGGCGCAGGCGCGCACGTTCTCCGCCGGAGAGGTGCGCCGTGGTCTGCCCGAGTTTCAGGTAGTCGAGACCCGTATCCACGAGAGGCTTTAGTTTGTCCGCAAAAGGCTTCATGTTGATGAACAGCTTGTACGCGTCGCCGATTTCCATGTCGAGGATGTCGGCGATGGAGAGCGACTTGAAGCGGACTTCGAGAATCTCGTCCTTGAATCGCCTGCCGAGGCATACGGGGCATTCCGTTTCTTCGTAACCAGCGGGATCGTAGAGGACGCCTTCGCCCTTGCAGTTTTCGCAGCGGCCACCTGGGGCGTGCGTTGCGAACTTGGAGGCCGTATAGCCGCGCACCTTGCTTTCGGGGAGCTTGGCGAACAGGTCGCGGAGAATCGTATTCAGGTTGATGGCCGAAGCGACCGTACTGCGGCGGTTCCCGTGGAAGTCACCTGTCGAAAGCACGGAGAGCGCCTGGATGCCGAGGCTTTCGAATTCGCCCTTGCTCGCTCGCGGGGCGAGATTCCTGAACAGGAGCGTAGACTTGCCGCTACCGCTCTGGCCCGTGATGACGCTGAACTTTTGCACCGGGAAATGCGCGGTGACCGGCTTCATATCGAACATCGCGAAGTTCTTGATGTCGATGGCCGCGGCGTTTTTAGATTGCTTCGCGTTGCTTGCTGTCATTCCCGACTTGGTCGGGAATCTCCCTTTCTCGTCTAAGCCCTTAATCCAATTCCCTGTCGGCGACTGCGGATTATCCAAGACTTCCTTGGCTGTCCCCTGGAACAAGATCTCGCCGCCCTTTTCGCCGGCGCCGGGACCCATTTCTATCACCCAGTCCGCCCGTCTGATGAGGGCGGGGTTGTGGTCAATCAGCACGAGCGTGTTTCCGCGGGACTGCACCTTCTTGAGGACTTTCCAGAGGGCGTCCACATCGCTTTGGTGCAGGCCGCTGGCCGGTTCGTCGAGCACGATGAGCAAGTTGTTCAGGTGCCCGGTGCTGAGACTCGAAAGCCTTAAGCGCTGGATTTCACCGCCAGAGAGCGTGGCGGCGCTGCGGCCGCCGGTCAGGTAGCCTATACCGAGTTCCACGATTGCCTCGATGCGGTCGAGGAGCGCGTTGAAGGCGGGCTTCTGGTTCGCGTTCAGGCGGTTGTCGAACAGCTGGTGCAGTTTTTGACCGAGCTCGGTGAACGGCGTTTCGAGCAAGTCCTTCCAGGTGGAGCCGTCGATGACCGATTGGAGCAAACTCTGCTTTAGGCGCAAACCCTTGCACTCCAGGCATTCTTCGGTGCTGTCGTCTTCGCCGCCTTCGACCATGCCGGTTCCCGAACATTCGGGGCAGGCGCTCGTGCGTGAGTAAGGCGACAGGTCCTCCGGCTGGAGCGGCCTTGTAAGCTGTTCCCCGTGTTCCGGGCATCTCGGCGCCGTGCTGTAGACCTTGCGCTCGCCGCCAATATCCAGCGTGAGTTCTCCATGCGTGAGTTTCAGGACCCCGTCCACAGCTTCGGCAATGCGGGTGCGCGTGTTCTCGCGGACAATCACGCGGTCCACGACAATGAAAAATTCTTTCGGGACGATTTTCTTTTCGGCTTCGGTGAGGTCGGCAAGCGAATAGATTACGCCGTCGGCCATGGCACGCGTGAATCCCTGCGCCAGGAATACGGCCGCCAATTTGTCGAGATTCGCCCGCTTCTCGGAATCAACCCGCGCCAGGAACTGCAATTTGCTCCCTTGCGGCATTCCCGCAATCTCGCGGATAATCTCTTCGCGGCTCTGGCTTTCCATGGGCTTGCCGCAGATAGGGCAGGCGGGCCTTGCAAACTTCGCGAACAGCCCGCGCAACGTGGAGTCGCATTCCGAAATGCTCAGGGCGTACGCCTTGGCGGGGGCTTCTCCGTGACTCGGGCCTACGGCAAGGCTCGCGGGCAGCCCTTCGGCGCTATCCAGCGGGATGATGCGGCGGCCGCCCAAAAGCTCGGCGGCAAACGGCGAAAGCGTCTCGAGGTAGCGACGCTTGGATTCCCCGTGCAGGGTGTCGAGTACCAGCGTCGACTTTCCACAGCCGGAAGGTCCGCAAACGACCGTAATCTTGCCCAGCGGGAACTGGGCGTCCACGTTCTTCAGGTTGTGCAGCCTGCACCCGCGTATGGAAATGAAACTTGAATCAGCCACGAGTTACATTATCCATCATCAATCATCAATTATCGATTATTCCTTAATCGTGAACCTCAGTTCTCCGAACGGCGTGTTGAAGTCCATGTTCTCGAGGTTGTTCTTGTCGATGCCGGCGAACATGCGGTAGCCGCCACCGACAGAGATTTCGAGCATCTTGGTCAGGCGGTAGTTGAAATGCGCCGCCATGTCGGCCATAAAGAAGTACTCCTCGGATTCAAAGGCTTCTTCGCCCTTGTCCATGGCGTTCACTGCGCCGCCACCGACCTTGATGGGTACAGAAATGGCGAACTTGTCAAAGCGCAGCGGGAAGAGTTCCACGAAGGCGCCAAAGGCGTTGTAGTTTACCATCTGCTTGTGGTCCACGTTGTAGTTGCGGACGTCTTCGATGGTGGAGGTGAACCAGGCGCCCGTAGAGAACAGCTGCTTCACTTCGACACCGATGCGCATCGTCATAAAGATCACGCCGTCGTCGGCAATCATGGAGTTGCCGCCACCGAGCCCGACGAGCGCGGACATGGAACTGTTGTCGCTGGATTCGGCAGCCGAATTGTCGTTCATGCCGGCGAGTTCAGCGAAGCTGGAAACCGCGAGGGCCAATACCAGCGCTGCGGCGGCCTTCAGGCTATTTCTCGTTGTTTGCTTTTTCATTGTGGACGTCCTCCAGGGTTGCATTCCAGTTCCATTTCTTCTGGGACGATTCCGGCCAGTAGCAAATAGTCCACACGAGGCTGTTTCCGCACAGGATAATGGACCAAACGCCGAAAAGCAGGAACAGGAACAGCGGGATAAAGGCGAGGGAGCCGTAGAAGATGGACATACGGGTTACCATGGCTGTCTGGATGAGCATGAGGATCTTCACGTAGATGTTGATGGCAATCCAGGCGAAGAACGTAGCCATCAGCGAAACGGCGAACAGCTTTCTCTTGCGGTAGGGCGGCAAGACTCCGGTTTCGCGCTGGCGCAGTCTCCTTGCCGGGAGGGCGTAAAGCATCAGGAAAATGAGCAGCATCGAGGCGAAGTGGAACGCGATGTACCAGAACGCGGTAATCATTATCTTGAGCAGCTCGGGGGAGAAGTGGAAACCGTCCACGACAATCATGGTGAGCACGGTCTGCACGTGGTTCACGAACCCGGCGAACATCCCGATGAATCCGGCGAAAATCACGAGGAACGGGGTGTATACCTGGATTTGCCTGATGACCGTTCTCGAGGTCTTCACTTCCCAGACCACGTTGAAGTTCGATTCGAGGCTCCCGAACGCGAGGATGAAGGTGATGAATAGACCTAGGGCGCCGATAAACCCGAGCTTGCCTATGGGGATGTGCTCGGCGTTTTGGACAATAGTTATTATCTGCTCGGTGGGCCAGTCCAGGTTCAGCACGTCGAGCACGATGGGCAGGTAGTCGCTCATGAAGTTGCCGAAACCGACAGACAGGGTGATGGAGGTAAGCAGGATGAGCAGGGGGACGACGGCGACCAGGGTGGTGTAGGTGAGGCTCGCGGCTCGGGTCATCCCGTGATAGTACAGGAACGATTTCCCGGTCACGACCATGACCTTTACAAAAGTGGGGGACCGCTCGGCGATATTGTCGAATAGCCACTCCCAGGAAAATTTTTTCCACCAACTCGGCATATGTGCCAATTATAGAAAATGGGGGCGAGTTCCGAGGGGTGTTGGGACCAAGAATGTTTTTCGTAAACATTGTGTGGACTTTTTATTTGTTGAATTTTGATAAAAATAGGTAAATCTGTAAAAATCTTTTTATAATGTGGACATTTAATAAAAAATTGCTTATATTTTAGAAAGGTAAATTTTTGATAAATAATCAATGCAAAGTGAGCTTTCGGGGAAGATATACATAGATTAATAAATGATATTTCCTTGTAGGGAGTGACTTATATGTCGAAAAAGGATATGGGAAAGTTTGTTGGAACGCTGTCGATGATGGCGTGTTTTGCTGTTTTTGCGGGCCTTCCGCAAAGCGCCGGGGCCGCACCGCGCCAGATGGAGAACCTTACCCGCGGGCTTACGGTCGCTAACGTGGGTTCGGGAGTGCTCGTGAGCTGGCGCCTGCTCGGTACGGAAGCTCCGGATACCGAGTTCAACTTGTACCGCGACGGCGAAAAGATTGCCTCCATAGGCAAGACGGCGGGAACCAACTACCTGGACAAGGATGGGAAAGCTACGTCCAAGTACGCGGTTGCCGCCGTGTCGGGCGGCAAGGAAGGTGAAAAGGCTGCCGCAGAAATCGTTTTCGCCGATGCGAAAAAAGACGTGAACAACGTCAATTTTCCGTACAAAGTTTTAAAGCTTGATGTTCCGAAATCCCAGACGATGCCCGACGGCTCGACATGTAACTACACCCCGAACGACATGAGCGTGGGTGACCTCGATGGCGACGGCCAGCTTGACCTTGTCCTCAAGTGGGATCCGAGCAACGCGCAGGACAACTCGAAGGACGGCTATACGGGCTCGGTCTTTGTCGACGGCATGAAGCTGGACGGTACCCGTCTTTGGAGAATCGACCTCGGCAAGAACATCCGCGCCGGCGCACACTACACGCAGTTCATGGTCTACGACCTCGACGGTGACGGGATTGCCGAAATCGTGATGAAGACTTCCGACGGCACGGTCGACGGCAAGGGCAAAGTCATTGGCGATGCGAGCAAGGACTACAGGACTTCTGCAGGCCGCATCATGAGCGGCAACGAGTACTTGACTGTGTTCAAGGGAAATACGGGCGAGGAGGTGACCACCATCGACTATTGGCCCAAGCGCAATATTTCGAATTCCTGGGGTGACACCTACGGAAACCGCAGCGAACGCATGCTTGCGGCCATCGCCTACCTTGACGGCGTGCATCCGAGTGTCATCATGAACCGCGGCTACTACACGATGGCCTACCTTGTCGCTTACGATTTTGACGGCAAGAACCTCAAGGAACGCTGGAAACATACGTCCGACAAGTCTGGCCAGGGACTCTACGGCGAAGGCAACCATAACCTTTCCGTGGGCGACCTCGACGGCGACGGAAAGGACGAGATTGTCTTTGGCGCGGCTGCCCTCAAGTCCGACGGCACGCTCCTTTACCGCACCGGGTTCGGTCACGGCGACGCCATGCACCTTTCGGACATGGATCCGGACAATCCGGGTCTTGAACTTTACGATGTCCACGAAGACAAACAAAATAAGTATAGCGAAGAATTCCGCGACAAGGACGGCAAAGTTATTTGGGGAACGACCCAGACCGAGGCCGGAAATGTAGACAACGGCCGCGGCATGGCTGCCGATATCGATTCCACGAATCGCGGTTTCGAGATGTGGTCCGGTACCAGCAAGGGCGCCCGCTCCGTCAAGGGGAAGGTCGTCACCACGACGGGCCTTTCGCAGAATTTCCGCATCTACTTCGATGGCGACCTGCAGGACGAACTGATGGACGCTACCGGTAGCCCGACGGTGGAAAACGGCGGCGCCACTGGCGGAAAGATTGACAAGTACAATTCCAGCAAGAAGACTTTGGACCGCCTCTTCAGTTTCTACAACGTGGAAGGCGCTTCGCTCAACAACTGGACCAAGGCGAACCCATGCATCGTGGCCGACCTCTTTGGCGACTGGCGCGAGGAATTCATCGTGCGTTCCGCTTCCGACCCTTCGAAGGTCATTGTCTTCACGACTCCGTTTACGTCTCCCTATCGCGTTTACACGCTGATGCACGATTCGCATTACCGCGTCTCGATTGCCTGGCAGAACGTGGCTTACAACCAGCCTCCTCACTTGGGCTACTACCTGCCCGACGCCGTGAAGTCGCTCAAGCAGCCGTCTATTTCTGTTGCCGGTGAAGCTTTGACCCCGATCGACACGACTCCCGCGGTGAATACCGGCAAGTCCGAGCTTGACGCTTCTACTCCGAAGGAGGGCGAAGGTGTTGCCGAAACGACAAATGCAGGGTTCCTCAAGAACGGCTACTACAACTTTGCCAATTCGCTTACGAGCTACGGCACCTGGGAAATCTTCTCGAAGACGACCGGCAAGACGACTCTCACGATTCGCTTCACGAACGGCGGTACCGATTCCCGCAACATGGCGCTGAGCGTGAACGGAACTTCGGCGGGCACGGTAAGCTTCCCCTCGACGGGAGACTGGACCGCTTATGCCGAGGCGAAGGTCGACGTGACTTTGGCGGCCGGCGTGAACAAGTTGACGTTTACCTCGCTCACGAGTGATGGCGGCCCGAATTTCGATATGTTTACATTCGGCATCGACGGCGTGGAACTTTACGACGGCACGCAAAAACTCGATGACACGACGAATATCGCTTTGAAGGGTGTCCCGTCCAGGGGCGGCGTCTCGTTCAATGCCTTGACGGGCGTGCTTTTCACCCCGAAGGCGGGCTTGGCCGAGGTCTACTTCTACGACATGGCAGGCAACATGCGCATGGGCGTTTCGAGGACGGTCTCGGCGGGGACGACCCCGTTGGCGATTGACCGCGATATGCTCCCGAAGGGCATGTACGTGGTGAAGGTCAAAATGGACGGCGTTTTGATGGTCAAGCGCGTGGTCTCTTTCTCGAAATAGATTATCTTTGTTGATTGGAATACGGGATGTTTTAGAATAACCAACATCAAGTCTGGAGAAAATATGTCAAGACATCCCCGTTTCGGTTTCCTTGCGGTTATCCCGGCGCTCCTCCTCGCGCTGCCGCTTTGTTCCTTTGCGTTGCCTCGCCAGATGGAGGCCCTCGACCGTGGGCTTCTCGTCTCGAATGTTGGCAAGGCGGGGATGCTCGTTTCGTGGCGCCTCCTCGGCACCGAAAGCTCCGATACGGAATTCAACCTCTACCGCGATACCGTGAAAATCGCGACCATCGGCAAGACTGCCGGTACCAACTTTTTGGACAAGGACGGAAAGCCCACGTCGAAGTATTCCGTGGCTGCCGTAGTCGGCGGCAAGGAAGGCGCCAAGCAGGGGGCCTCCGTCGTGCTGGATTCCACCGTTTCTTTCGACGGCAAATCCTTTCCGTACAAGGTGCTCAAGCTGGATGTTCCCGTGTGCAAGACCCTGGTGACCGGCGATACGTGCTCGTACACTCCGAACGACATGAGCACCGCCGACCTCGATGGCGACGGCCAGTATGAACTGGTGGTGAAGTGGGACCCGAGCAATTCCAAAGACAATAGCCAGATGGGTAAGAACGCCTATACGGGCCCTGTCTTTATCGATGCGTACAAGATTGACGGAACCAAGATGTGGCGAGTCAATCTCGGCAAGAACATCCGTGCCGGCGCTCATTACACGCAGTTCCAGGTATATGACTACGATGGTGACGGCAAGGCCGAAATGATCGTGAAGACGGGCGACGGTACAATCGATGGCAAGGGCAAGGTCATTGGTGATTCCTCCAAGGACTACCACAACGATTCCGCGATGATTATCACGGGGCCGGAGTACTTGACGGTGTTCAACGGGCTTGATGGCGCCGAGATTACGACTATCGATTATGTTCCGTCGCGCGATATCAGGAAGTTCGGCCCGGCGGATTCTACCGGTGGTACCACCTGGGGCGATAAGTACGGTAACCGTTGCGACCGCTTCTTGGCGGCGACGGCATACCTTGACGGTATCCATCCGAGCGCGATTTTTGCCCGCGGTTACTATACGGCCGCATACGTGGTGGCCTACGATTTTGATGGCAAGGAACTGAAACAGCGCTGGTTCCACAAGTCCGAGACTCCGGGCCAGGGACTATACGCCCAGGGCAACCACAATATCGCTGTCGGCGACCTCGATGGCGACGGCTTTGATGAAATTGTTTATGGCGCTGCGGCTCTCGATCACGACGGTACTGTCCTTTATTCGACGGGCTACGGCCATGGCGATGCCGGACACCTTACGGATATCGATCCCGACCATCCGGGGCTTGAATTCTGGAGCGTTCATGAGAATGTGAATCAGGCCCCGTATACGGATGAACTGCGCGGTGCCGACGGTAAGGTTATCTGGGGTACGATGCAGGGTGGCCGCGATAACGGCCGCGGCTTGGCTGCTGATATCGATTCTACTTACCGCGGACTTGAGTTGTGGTCTTCGAAGGGTGGGGCATTGCGTTCGGCGAAGGGTGAATATATCGACAAGCCTGAATATTATATCCGCGATACTACAGATGTCATATATGACACGGTTAAGTTGGCGGATACTACTATGTATTTCACGCACTACATCTATGATGAAGAAGCTTTTGGCTATCCGATTAATTTCCGCATCTACTTCGACGGTGACTTGCAAGATGAATTGCTTGACGGGCCTGTCGTGTATAAGCCGAATGTGCCGAATCAGTCCATGCCGAGTTATTTCGATGGTGCTACGGCGCTTGGGCTTGCCGCATGTAACGGCACCAAGAATACACCGAACCTCGTGGCCGACCTCTTTGGCGACTGGCGCGAAGAGCTGATTCTCCGTTCCGAGAACGACCCGTCCAAGGTATACATCCTCTCGACTCCGGTAACTACGCCGTACCGCCTGTACACGCTGATGCACGACTCTCATTACCGCGTGTCGGTTGCTTGGCAGAATACCGCATACAACCTGCCGCCCCATACCAGCTACTACTTGCCGGATATGGCCAAGAAGCTTGCCAAGCCCACGGTTTACACGGTCGGCAAGGGCGACTTTGTCGTGGCTCCGGATGCCGTCATCACCAAGAACGCCGGTAACGAAAAGCAGACTGTCACCGTGAACAACGCGATTAGCGATATTTCCTACAGATTCATGTTCTGCACCGGTGTCAAGGTGGAAGGCCTGCCCGAAGGTGTGTCTGCCAAGGTGGATACGGTCGCGAAGACTGTCAAGATTTCGGGCAAGCCGAGCAAGACGGGTAAGTTCTCGTTCACCCTGACGACTACGGGCAGCAAGGGCAATAATGTTACGGCCAAGGGCGAGATTTCCGTGGTGAAGGCTTCCCTTGGTGTCGGGGGCATTTCTGTGGTGGATGCCGCTTACCCAACCAAGGGGAACGGCGCGACAAAGCAGCTTAACGGTTATACTGGGAAGGGATTGTTCGATTTCGATAATTCCAAGTCGAGCTCTGCAACATGGACAATCTCGTCGCCTGTCGATTCTACCGTGACGATGTCCATCCGCTTTGCAAATGGCAGCGATGCCGCTCGTGACATGGTCCTGCTTGTCAATGACAAGGAAGTCGGGACTGTATTCATGGATGTCACGGGTGGCTGGGACAAGTGGGGAGTATTCGATATCAAGGTCTCCTTGAAGAAGGGCAAGAATACGCTTACGCTCAAGTCCACCAAGGATGTGGGCGGTCCGGACCTGGATGCCTTCTACTTTAACATTGCCGGTGTGGAAACCTACACTGAATCCGGTAAGGATGCCCTTCCGCTCGTGAATCTCGATAGGGGATTCTTCTACAGCCCGGCGAAGGGGACGCTCTTTACTTCGGTCCCCGGCTTTGTCGAGATCTTGTTCTACGATGTTTCCGGCCATGTACGTGCATCCATTTCGCGCAACGTGACGGCAGGCGAGAGCGTGCTTGCACTTGAACACGGCGTACTTCCGGCAGGAATGTACTTGGTGAAGGTAAAGATGAATGGCTTGCTGAAGCAGAAGGGAATGTTCAATATAAAGAACTGATTCACTAAAATAGGGTATGGGATGTTATGAATTTATTCACTAGACTTTGGCACTCTGCCGTAATCGCATCGATGGTCGTCGCCCCGCTTACATGGGCGAAGGTGACCATTTACATGTGTGGTGATTCCACTATGCAGGACTGGGCCGTGGGCTGGTTTCCCAAGCAGGGCCAGGGCCAGGATTTTCAATTCTGGTTTGACCCGGCCAAGGCTACGGTAGTGAACCGCGGCCAGGGCGGCATGTCGCTGGGTGGCGGCGGCAAAGACAAGAACGGTGGGACGGCTGTCGGTTACTACGACATGTTCTTCAAGAAGGGCTGTTCCAACGGGAACTGCATTGCCGAAAAACTGCAGCCCGGCGATTTTGTTGTCATCCAGTTCGGGATTAACGACAACAATTACAGTACCGAGGATTTTTACAAGTCCAACATGAAAAAGATGGTCGATGATGTTCGTGCCAAGGGGGCGAACCCCATCATCATGAGCCCGATTCGCCGTTGTGTATTCGATTCCCCGACGCAGGTGCATAATAGTTATCGCGGCTATCCGGCGCTTAACCAGACACTTGCCAACGAACTGAATGTTCCGTTTATCGACATGAGCGAGATGGTGGCGAACCTCATGATTTCTGTGGGCGAGCGTTATGCGCAGCAATTCCTTTACTACTATGCGACCAGTGAAGAGTATTCTAATATCAAGAGCGACCAGGCCGACCAGGTTCACCTGCAGATGAACGGTGCGAACGCTTACGGACGAATCATTACCGAACAGATGCGCGCCCACTCGGATACGACCGTGAAAAGATTGGGCGAATACATGGCTCCCATGTACCAGGTGGATGTGAAGGTCTCTCCGGAAGGTGCTGCCGAGGCAACCTCCATAAATGCCTACTACCCGCAGGGCATGACCGTCATGCTCAAGACGATTCCGAAGAGTGGCAAAAAATTCCTGGGCTGGTACGATGGAAACGGCAACAAGGTCGGCGCATCGAGCCGTTCTGAAGTGAAGTCTCCGTACATCTATACGTTCACGATGGGGAATGCCTCTACTCAGTATACGGCTGTCTATGAAGGCGGTACGGCACAGAAATACACGGGTGACGGTGCCGCCCTCAAGGCCTTCCCGATAACGACTCCCAAGAGCCTGGACGATGTGACGTTTGTGCCGTACACCACGCCGGGTGGGAGCGAAGAGACGACCGTGCCGGTCGACAAGGATATCAAGAAGTTCTTTGACGCCTACAAGCCCGATACGGGAATCGGAACATCGGATACCAACTGGGCGCATACGGGACTCGGTTTCTTCAACGTGGCGAACGAGATGAACTCTTTTGCCAGCTACAAGATGAAGTTCCCCGGTGCGGGTTACGTGACGCTTGCGGTGCGCTATGCGAACGGCGGAAATTCAAACCGCACGTTCAATGCTTATCTCGATCACGATTACATTGTGAACGCCCCGCCTACGGGAGGCTGGGAAAATTGGGACACCGCCTACGTGGTGATGGATGCCCCGCTTGGCGAGGCGGAACTCAAGTTTATTTCGCTTACGAGTGACGGTGCGCCGAATATCGATGCCTTCGGTTTCAGCATCGATGGAGTGTGCCGCGTAAGCGAAGGCTGCGCCGATACCATCGAGACGATTGCTTTGCCACGGTCGACTGTTGCTGCGGCAGGAGCGAAATTGCGTGGCGGAATGCTTACGCTTTCGCATGATGCCGACGTGAGCGTGTTCGATATGCGTGGCCGTCTGGTGGTTCGCAAGTCCGTGTCTGCGGGCGAGGTGGACCTCTCTTCGCTCGTGCGCACGAATGGCCTCTACCGCGTGATTGTCCGTGATGGTAATTCCAAGTTTGTCGCTACATATATGAAGGTGAAATAGAATTTAGATGGCGGATTAGGTCCGCCATGACGTCATTCCGGCCCCCGAGCCGGAATCTAGGGATTGTTATGAAACGAGTCGTTAAATATCTTCTTATAGCTTCTGTGTTTGCGGGCGTTGCCGTGAGCGATTCTACGAGCTTTACGATTCACGTGGCGGGCGATTCTACGGTGCAAACGTACAAGGACAGTGCCTACCCGCAAACGGGCTGGGGCCAGGTTATTGGCTATTTCTTTGACGGTGCCCGCGTGAAGGTCAACAATGCTGCCCTCGGTGGGCGCAGTTCCCGCACTTTTATCGAGGAGGGCCGCCTGGATGGAATCATGAAAGCGGCGCAGAAGGGCGATTATCTGTTTGTGCAGTTCGGGCACAATGACCGTGACTACAGCAAACCTGAACGCTATGTGGAACCTTCGCAATTTTCTGGCTACATCCAGAAGTTTGTCGATGAGGGTAAGAAAAAGGGTGTGAATGTCATCCTGGTTTCTCCTATGAACCTGAACGGCAGCCGCAACGTGTTTTCGACAGGAAGCAACAACTACGATGCCCGTGGCATGATGCAAAAGATTGCGACGAACAGCAAGATTCCTTTTGTCGATTTGAACATGAAGGCGTATAACCTGTACAATACGACGTACAAGAATATCCCAGATTACGTGACGCGTTACCTGTACAAAAAGTTGGAGAAGGGCGAATACCCGAATTACCCGGACGGTGTGAACGACGGTACGACGCACTTCCAGGAAATGGGCTCCATGGGGCATGCCCAGCTGATTTGCGAAGAACTCGAGGATAACCTCAAGAACAATACGAACCTCTCCGACGAGGCGAAGGCGGCCCTCACGACGCTTGTCTCGGCCATCAAGCCGCGCTACACGATTACCGTGAAGACCAACCTCTCGAACTATAACGGTCTCATCACGCAGACGCAGCAATTCCCGGCGGGTTCGCCCATGACGCTCCGCGTGACTCCGAACGGCCAGTCCTTCGAGAAGTGGGTGGACGACGATTGTAAGGAACTTTCGACCAAGCAGATTTATTACGGTTTCAAGACTCCGGCCCGCAATATCACCTATACGGCCATGTTCAAGGGCGGTGCGGCCTGTCAACCGACATCGCACGGCGAAGAGGGCTCCAGCGGTAATAACCCGACATCTTCGAGTTCTGATGGCCCGCAGTCTTCCGCTTCCGTCGATACTTCGCTTTGTTTTACGGGCTTGGCCGATACATTATGGCGTTCCCCGATTGACATGTCGAAACCCGAAGTGGGCGACGGCACGACCGACGCGAACCACGAAGGCTTTACGGGCCAGGGATTCTTCAATCTCGAAAACAGTGCCTACAGCACGGCTACGTACAACGTAACCTCCGACCAGTCGGCCTCCAACGCGCGCATGATGGTGCGCTACGCCTTTGACGGTACGGCCAATCGCGACATGAAGATAACTGTGGACTATGGTACTTATGATGTTGCCTTCCCGCCTACGGGTGGCTGGGACAAGTGGGATACCGTCTATATCGACGATGTCTGGGTGGATGCGCTCGATTTCAAGGTGAAACTCGCTTCCACGACAAATGACGGCGGCCCGAACGTGGATATGATTGCGTTCGACATCAAGGGCGTGTACCGCACAGGTTGCAAGCCGGCAAAGGTAAAGGGCGATACGGCCACGACGCGCATTGTGCCGGTGCGTTCCGTTACCGTGCAGCCGACTGCGAATAAGACGTACAATGCCCTCGGGCGCACCGTTCCCGGTGCAAAATCGCACTCGAAACTCCCGAAGGGTCGCTACTTCGAACATTGATTTTATTGTTGTGGCCAGGGCGCTTGAGCCCGCTCACACTTTTGGAATTGTAGACTTTTTATTATTCAAAACGTGGACATTTTTTCTATATTCATTACGAAATGACTGATTTGTTTAAGTATTTGAATTATCGCGAATTCTTGCGCGACGCCTACGAGGAACGCCATGCGGGAGACTGGCGCTTCAGCCACCGCTATATTGCCGAGCGGGCCGGTTTTGATGCGTCGATGTTCAACAAGATTTTGCAGGGCAAGCGTAACCTGACCGCGCGCCTGGTTTCCGTCTTTGCCGATATATTTTGTAGCGATGCCCGCGAGAAAGCCTATTTTGCCGATATGGTGGCCTTCAACCAGGCGAAAAACCATTCCGAAAGCAGGCGCTTTTTGGAAAAGCTCGTGGCTACGAAGGAATGCAAGGTCGAGAACGTGGCCAAGGACCAGTTCGAGTATTTTGACCACTGGTATCATGCGGTTATCCGCGAGCTCGTGACGTTCTACCCGTACGTGGGCGACGATGCGGCGCTCGGACTCATGGTGCGCCCGCCGATTACCGCTTCGCAGGTGCGCTCGTCGATTGCGCTCTTGGAACGCCTCTCGATGATCAAGAAGAATCCCGAGACAGGGTTCTACGAGCAGACGCAGGGGCTTATTTCGAGCGGCTCGGAATCGTATAGCACGGCGGTGAATGCGTACATCCAGCAGAACCTGAACGTGGCGCAAGATGCCATGGACCGTTTCGGCAGGGATGAACGCAACCTCTCGACGCTCGCGTTCGCCTGCGACGAGGCAACGTACGGCGAGCTCGTGGAGATGGTGCGCAGGTTCCGCAGGGAAATCCTTGCGAAGGTCTCGCAGTGCGAAAAGCCGAATCGCGTGTTCCAGCTGGGGATGCAGCTGTTCCCGCTTTCGGACCCGTACCCGCCGCCGCAGCGCCGCGGGCGCAAGCGCCGTATTCGCGGGCAAGAAATTGCGGATGCCGATACCGAAAGATCGGAGGGTGTGGATGATGAATAAGGGTGTATGGATTTTGTGGCCGGCGGCGCTAGCGGCATCGCTGCTCGCTGTCCCGTTTCTTGTTGCCTGCTCCAGCAGCGAGGGCAACAAGGTTGCCGGCGGTACGGAAGCCGAGTCGACGCTAGCATTCCATGTGCAGCGTTCGGACGGGAGCGTGGCGCCGTATGCGCGCGTGCGCGTGCTTCCGGAGAATTATCTGAGTGACGGTTCCGCTTTGGCGCAGTGGAAGGAATCCGACGGGAACGGTTTCGTCGAGATTGCGGTGGAACCGGGCGACTATATGCTGGAGGCCCGCCATGTTGACGGGACTGCGGCGACGGGTGCCGTACGCCAGTTTGCTTTTGGCGGCAAGGATTCCGGTTCCAGGGTCGATACCGTCAAGTTGGGTGCGCTCTCTTCCATCGAGGGCTTCGTGCTGCTCGGGGATTCCGCTCCCGTGGTCCGCATCGCGGGCCTGGACCGCTATGTGGTTCCCGACAGTACGGGACATTTCGTCATCGATTCGCTCCCGGCCGGGAATTTCGACGTGCAGTTCGGCGACCCGCAGGAGTCCCGTTCGGCGACGGTCGAGGCCGTTGCTGGCGATACGCTTTATGTGGACTGTTCCGATTCGAGTATCAATGTTGTCAAGCCGGAGAAATCCGCATCCAGCGAGTATCCTGGGATGGATTGGAGTGCTCACGAAACGCTGCTTGCGGAAATCGAGGGATATGCGGTCGGGACGCTCGGAGCTGCGGGCGTTACCGACAGCCTTGGCAATATCACCAGGGCCGAAGGCGAAATCTGCATTGTGACGACTACGGAGGACTACCGCATTGTCGAGGATACCAGCGAGGTGGATTCCGCGGGTAACGCGAAGACTACGGCGGTGGTTGCGCCGGGCTCGCTGCGTGACTGCGCCTATAGGGAAGGGCCTACCTGGGTACTTTTCGAGAAGAGCGGCACGTACAACCTTCAGTCACCGCTCCGCCTCAAGAACGACAAGACGATTGACGGACGCGGTCGCGATATCCGTATCGCTGGCATGGGCGTGCTGACCGATGTATCGAGCAACCTGATTTTCGAGAACCTGACATTCACGGCTCCCGCGATTACGGTGCTCGATACGAGTTCGCGCAGGGCTCTCTCCATCCACAACCGTACGCACCATGTGTGGGTGGACCACTGCACCTTCGAGGAATACCCGCTGGTGGAACTCGACGTTAAGCGTGGTTCGCACAACGTGACGGTCTCCTGGTCTCGCTTCGAGAACGCGCAGTCGGGTGTGCTGTTCGGCCTGCCCGCCGACATGTTGAGGGAATCTGGCCAGCAGCTGACCGTACACCATAACTACTTTGTCGGACTTTCGAACTTCGGTATCCGTGTCCATGGCGGGGAACTTCACGTCTACAACAACTTCTTCAAGGATGTGAAGGCGGCGGGCTTCGAGTGTACGGATTCTGCCAGGTGCTATGTAGAGTCGAACGTATTCGACGTATCCACGCTGGTTTCGCTGTATGGCTTGTTCGACGAAGATGGCGCACCGATAGATACGACGGTCGGCTTTGTGAAAATGTCTGCGAACCTGGTTGTTGAAGGTGATGGAGAATTTGCGAATGATTCGCAAATTTCAAAACCGGACTATAGGTACACACTGGACGACGCGGATGCGCTCCTTGCCGGAAGGATTCGCGATAATAGCGGCCCGCGGTAGTTCTTTGCTGAAAAAGCCTTGGGAATACGCCAAATAATCTTATATTTAGCGTATGACCTCGAAGACGATTAAAATTCAATATCTCGATGATTCTATCACGCGCCTTACGTATGTGGGCGGCAAGTCGGACTGGATTGACCTTGCCGCGGCAGAGACCGTGACGCTCAAGGCGGGGGAGTTCCGCCTGATTCATTTGGGCGTTGCAATGAAGTTGCCCGAGGGCTACGAGGCGCATATCGCCCCGCGCAGTTCCACGTTCAAGAATTTCGGCATTCTGCAGGCGAACTCGGTGGGCGTGGTTGATTCCAGCTATTGCGGCGCGAACGACTGGTGGAAAATGCCCGTTTACGCCACCCGTGACGTGACCATCGAGAAGGGAAGCCGCATCGCTCAGTTTCGCATCATGGAGCAGCAGCCGACGCTCACCTTTGAGGAAGGCTCTCTCGACGGCGCCGACCGCGGCGGGTTTGGAAGTACGGGAATCTAGACGCCTAAATCAAAAATAAAGCAATTCATGCCGAAAATATAGGGTTTTTATAAAAAGTCCTATGAAAAATGTAATTCTTGTTGCAAATGTCCTATGACTTTTGTATATTAAAGGGTATGGAACGCGAATTTTTAAAGGATTTGCTCACCTGGAAAAATAGCAAGCGCCGGAAGCCCCTGCTTCTGACGGGTGTTCGCCAATGCGGCAAGACCCATACATTAAAGGAATTCGGAGCAAAGTACTTCGATAACGTATGCTACATCAATTTTGAGTCTAGTGACAAGTTTGCCGCCATTTTCGATTATGACTTTGATGTAGAGAGAATCGTCAGGGAACTTGAGCTGCTTACGCAAAGTAAAATTGAGGCAGGCAAAACGCTTTTGATTTTTGATGAAATCCAGGAAGCTCCGCGGGCAATCACTTCCTTGAAATATTTCTGCGAGAACAAGCGAGAACTCCATGTGGCATGCGCGGGCTCCTTGCTCGGCGTTGCTCTCCGTCGCGAAAACATCTCCTTCCCTGTCGGGAAAGTCAACCGCATGCAGATGTTTCCGATGAACTTCAGGGAATTCTTGACCGCCTGTGGCGAAGAAAGATATATTGAACTTTTTGCAGAATGGCCCACTGATCGGACAATTCCCGAAGTCTATGCAAAACCTATGGAACGCCTGCTGAAGGAATATCTTGTTGTAGGCGGAATGCCGGAAGCGGTGAATGAATACGCAAGCTCCAGGAATTTTGAAATCGTGGGAGAAATCCAGGATGAAATCCTTGCGGACTATGCGGACGATTTCTCGAAGCATGCTCCCGTAAATGAAATTGAAAAAATCCGCATGATATGGGATTCCGTGCCCAAGCAACTTGCCAAGGAAAACAACAAGTTCATGTTTTCGCATGTAAAGAACGGCAAGAGGGCGCATGAACTGGAGGCCGCGTTACAATGGCTCAAGAACGCCGGGCTTATCCATTTGGTTGAGCTTGTGCAGAAAGCGGAAGTTCCCTTGTCATCAAATTCGGATGCGACGAATTTCAAGGTTTACCTTTCGGACATCGGTCTGCTGGGCCGCAGGCTTTCGCTTGGCTATAAGGATATCTTGATGGACGATACGCCCAATACGAATAAGGGTGCCGTCACAGAAAACTATGTTCTGAACGAACTGCTCTGCATGCAAAAGAACCCGTATTTCTGGCGCTCGGGGAACAGCGCAGAACTTGATTTCCTCTTTGAAAATGACGGGAAAGTCGTTCCAGTCGAGGTCAAGGCGGCAACAAACACGCAAGCCAAAAGCTACAAGCAGTTCTGCAAGAAATTTGCACCGGCAAAGGGGTACAAGCTTTCGCTCAAGAACCTCGCCGTGAACGATTGCGAAGGATGCTCAACGGTAAGCCTGCCGCTTTACCTGCTGTGGACGATTCGTTAACGTTGGAAGGGTGAATTCACCAATCCTTTGATGAATTCGGGGGCGAAATCGACGCCGTTCGACCATGTAATCGTGTGCGCTTGGAGCGAGAAATTCCTAAAAATGTTGATGTCTGCTAGTTGCTGCACGATGGGGCGGTTGTCCGACTTGATGACGCTTTCGAAATCAGCGACAAAACGGCATCCGTCATTGAATTCGACGGATATCCTGTAATCGCCAATATATTTTGCGTCAATTACGTGAAGCATAGTCTAGACCAGTGGATCGATTTTTTTGTATTCTCCGGTGTTTGTCAAAGAATTCCAGTTATCAAGCAAATCCTGCTGATGAAGAGTTGCCCATTCGACAACAAGACCTTTGACCCTTGCCGGAAGATTGCCTTCCAGCATTTCAAATGTAGATAATTCGAAGACACCTTCCAAGTCATTATATATCGCATGGAAGTGTGGAGGCATATGATCGTTGAAGTACATTTGGATGACGATGCCCAAAAAACGGCATAATTCTGGCATTTTTTACTCCTTCCGCCTACAAGCATAAAAAAAGCGGGGCTTGAGTTTTTTTTCTGCGGACAAATATAATTTAATCGCCGTGTCAGATTATGACAAAATTGGCGGTTTTTGGTTGTGCTGGGGAACGAATGTTTATCCATTAAAAAGGGGGGACGTTTCCCCCTGGCTCGCACTTCGTTGCTCCCCACCCCCTCGCCTAAGGGCTCTGCCCTTAAGAACCCGAAATCTAGAGACAAGACGAATATGGCAGAGATTTGATGTAATCCTCCATGAATTGCCAATCGGGTTCATATTTGCCGTTGGCGGTTTTTATGGCAGGGAGTTTCAATAAAGTATTTGCGATGACATCTTTATTGAATGCTCGCCCATAATTATACCGAAAACGTTCTTTATTAAGTAATGTGGTTATAAATAGTCCCACATATTTGTTTAAATGTTCCGAACGCAATACAACCATATGATCACCACAAATAAATTCTCTTTCTTGATAAAAAATTGTAGCTGTTGTGTCGCCAACCGTTATGGCGTTTCCGATTTCTATATGTTCAAAATTTTCATTTTGCACATAAGATTTACAACCGTTATTTAAATCAGTTCTGGTTATATACGCAATTGAGTCTTGAGAATCCCTAGACTCTTCAGTCAAATCTATAGCATTGTATGCTTTGGCCTTATACGGTTTATCAAACCAATCTCCGAGTTTGAACCATTTCCATTTGTCAAAAGATGCATCACGTTTTTTCGTCTGCAATGGTTTATTTGAAAAGAAAAAATCAACATATGGATTACTAAAACTTATCAAAAAGGAAACATAATCGCGTAATTCGCATATAAAATCATTGTCGTTTAAATGCTGATAATCTGTTTCCATATAGGCTTCAGCACACCATTCATCTTCGGCAAAGACTTCATGACGAACAGACAATCCCGGTACTTCGTCTATATTCTTGTATGCGTCCAGCCATTTCTTTCTTATTGCGGCAAACCTTCCACGAGCATCTATCCGGCCTTGGTTTTTCCGTTTTTCAAAGCCGTCGTCCTTAAAGTATCCAAACCAGCTCTTATGTCCGGCATTTTCCTTAGAAGTATCAAAGACCATCACACAAGTCACAACTCCTACAGGATAAAAGAGATCATCGGGCATACTGAGAACGGCTTTCAAATGAGCCTTTTCCAAGATACGTTTCTTTACTTCTATCAAATCCTTTTCGTCTTTTATGCCACAGCTCATTTGGACAATTGCGGCAACTCGCCCTTGCTGCGGTTTTACCACATCAATTGCATGTTCAATAAATTCCATCTGTTGCGCAGTCCCTACATCGTATGGCGGATTTAAGAAAGCAACTGTCGGTTTGTGTTTTAAAATAGCTCCCTTTGTTTGGTAGCAATCGCCACAATATATATTGGATCTACCGTCGCCCCGAAGCATCATGTTGGAGCAAGCGTAGGTGTACATTTGAGGTCTTATCTCAACACCAACCAACTGGGTGGTGCGAATCTTGGTATGTTTCTTTTTGTCGTTCCCAGCCAGTTTAAACAAGCGTTTCATTCCGGCAATCAAGAAACCTGCCGTTCCACAACACGGATCGTAAACAATGTCGTTGGAATTAATTTCCGTCAAGTCACAAAACAAGTCCGTCACATGTGAAGGAGTCAAGACTAGCCCCTGTTTCTGCTCACTTCCCGCATATCGAATAAATTCGGTGTAAAATCTACCCAAAACATCGAAACCGGAATCATCCATTTGCGTAAGTGGATAAACATTCTTGTGAAGATAATCAATGATTTCTTTCATCACTTCAAGGCTGTACACCAACTTCTTAGTCTTCTTGTTCTTGACGGCATTTTCTCTAAAAATCGGTTCATTCAAAAGTTTGCTGTATTCACCGATCATTGCGTTTTCATTGCGAACACTATTCTCTGACAACGTGGTTTTGATGGCTCCCATCATCGCTTCGCCAAGGCTTTTTATGGTCCGTTGCGAAGAATAGCTATCCCTAAAAGGTTTATCCAACAGCGAAAGCAAGATTGCACTCACCATCGTATTTCTTGTGAGTTCAGGAATAGAAAAGTTATTATATTCTTCGTTCAAATAAATCGCCTTGGAAATAATATCAACGCTACGGAGATTTTCAGCAAAGCGTTCATTGGCGAATATTTTAAGGTAATCATTCAGAGAAAGAAGTTTCTTGTCTGCAAGACGTTCGTATTTCTTTGCCCCTAGTCTCCAAAGAAAGTGAGAAACGCGAAGTTCTTTTTCGCTTTCGCCACTTGTCGCAATGGCAATGACTTCGAATTCCTTCGACAAGGCTTCAGCATAATGGAGAACTCCGTCTACTGCAAAATCCTTTGGTTTGTCAAGATGCTTTGATTCGTGCATTGAATTTAGAGCCTTGCATTCCACGACAATCAAATACTTGGAATCTGTTGGAAAAGTTAGAATGAATTCAGGATATCCGGCCCCAGAGCCTCCTGCCTTTGATTTTCTTTTCAGAAGTTCAGACACTTTTTTGTTAGAGGACTTCTGTTCTTCGAACTTTATGGAACCAAAAAGAACATCGTCTTTGAAGTGGTCGCGAACAAGGGCCTCATTCAATCTTTCGTTTGCCATTCTAAACTCCTATGGAGTTTCGGCCCTTACAAGTACTAATGGCAAACCAAATAAAAAAGGCGTGGAGCCGCAAGCACTTACCGTTACTGAGGGTTAGCACGCCCTGTTACATAATAAGCACAAACGACCCACGCCCCAGATGGGACGTGAGCGTTCGTCTTATTCTCATGTAACATAAAAGTGCTAATTTCAGTAACGAGAATAAGAGACGAATCTCAAAAATTCCGGTCGCCCAATACCAAACGGCAAAAGGCTATGTTCGCAGGAAATATAGATTATTCCGCTGTCAAAAGGTGTCTTTTGGGAAAATCATTGCATTTTTGACCGATGCCGGGGCGTTGCGGGGCGGCGAGCGCCCGCTCGAGGGGGTAGGTGGCAACGCAGTGCCGCCGAGGGGGAGCCTTCCCCCCTTTACTCCCTATAAATTTTACATGAAATTCACTTCCTACTGCCTACTGCCTACTGCCTACTTTCCTATATTTTCTACGCAAAAATTTTTAACAAGGACATTGTTATGGCAAAGATTGCTATTCTCGGTTATGGGAACCTGGGCCGCGGTGTGGAATGCGCCGTGAAGCAGGCTCCGGATATGGAACTGGTCGCCGTTTTCACCCGTCGTGACCCCGCTACGGTCAAGATCCAGACGGCTGGCGTTCCGGTGCTGAACGTCTCTGAAATGGAAGCCTGGAAAGGCAAGGTGGACCTGCTCATCATCTGTGGCGGTTCCGCTACCGACTTGCCGGTGCTCACCCCGAAGTACGCCGCCATGTTCAACGTGATCGACTCCTTTGACACCCACGCCAAGATTCCGCAGCACTTCGCCGCTGTTGACGCTGCCGCCAAGGCCGCCGGCAACATCGCGATGATTTCTGTGGGTTGGGACCCGGGCATGTTCAGCCTGAACCGCGTGTACGCCCAGTCCATCCTTCCGGAAGGCAAGGACTACACGTTCTGGGGCAAGGGTGTTAGCCAGGGCCACAGCGACGCTGTCCGCCGCATCAAGGGCGTGAAGAACGCCAAGCAGTACACCTGCCCGGTGGAAGCTGCTCTCGAAGCCGTGCGTAGCGGTTCCATGCCGGAACTCACCACGCGCCAGAAGCACACGCGTCTCGTTTACGTGGTGGCCGAAGAAGGTGCCGACAAGGCCTATATCGAAAACGCCATCAAGACGATGCCGAACTACTTCGATGAATACGACACCACGGTAAACTTCATCAGCGAAGAAGAATTCAACAAGAACCACAGCGGCCTCGCTCACGGCGGTTTCGTGATTCGTACCGGCAAGACCGGCATGAACAAGGAACACACGCACGTGATCGAATACAGCCTCAAGCTCGATTCCAACCCGGAATTCACGACGAGCGTTCTCGTGGCCTACGCCCGCGCCGCTCTCCGCATGAAGGCTAACGACGGCAAGACCGGTTGCTTCACCGTGCTCGACGTGCCGCCGGCATACCTCAGCACTTTGAGTGATGAAGAATTAAGGGCTCACTGCTTGTAATGAGCCCTTGCGACTCACGGGAGATCCCCTCCCCGCAAGGGGGATCATGGATCACTAAGGGCTAAAGCCCAAGTGACCAAAGAGATCAAGTCGGGGATGACATCGTAGGGTCGGGGATGACATTGTGAAAAAATCGCCTCGGGGTAATCCCGAGGCTTTTCTGTTTAATGGCTGCTGTGGTGCGCCGCTTATCGCTAGTCGTGAATCGAGTTCTTGAGTGTCTCGATGAGGCGTGCGAAGCTCGAGTCGGTTTCCATCTCTTTCTTGACGCTCTTGATGGCGTGCACGACGGTGGAGTGGTCCTTGCCGCCGAAGCGCGAACCGATGCTCTGCAGGCTGATGGAGGAACACTCGCGCATGAGGAACATGGCGACCTGGCGGGCCTTGGAGATTTCCTTGGTGCCGCGGCCGGGTTCCGTGAGCTTGGTCTCGGGGACTTCGTAGTGCTGTGATACCGCATGGAGGACTGCATCCAAACTAACGCGGCGGCGGAGCGTGGGCGCAATCTCGGCGACGACCTTCTGGGCGATGCCCATGTCTATATCGTGGTTCATGAGGCTCGACTGCAGCGTGAGCTTGATGATGGCGCTCTCGAGGCAGCGGACGTTGCTCGCGATTTTTTCGGCGAGGAAGTGCAACACTTCGTCGCTGATTTCGAGGTGGCGTTCCTCGGCCTTCTTGTGGAGGATGGCTTCGCGGGTTTCTACGTCGGGCGGCTGGATGTCGACCGTGAGGCCCCAGGCGAAGCGGCTCACGAGGCGGTCGGAGAGGTTCTTGACTTCGACTGCCGGTGCGTCGGAGGTGAGCACGATCTGCTTGCCTGCCTGGTGCAGCGCGTTGAAGATGAGGAAGAACTCGTTCTGCGTTTCGTACTTGCCGGTCCAGTTCTGGATGTCGTCGATGAGCAGGATGTCGACCTCGTTGCGGTAGAAGTCGCTCATCTCGGTGACGCGGCTTTCGCGGAGGCACTTGAGGTACTGCTGCGAGAAGTCTTCGCTGGTGAGGTAGCACACGCGCTTGTTCGGGTCTTCTTCGAGGATGTAGTTGCCGATGGCCTGCAGCAGGTGTGTTTTGCCGAGGCCCGACGAGCCGTAGATGAACAGCGGGTTGTACTGCGTGCCGTCGGGGTTCCTGGCAACGGCGAGGGCCGCGTTGAACGCGAGCTGGGCCTTGTCGCCGGGCACGAAGTTCTCGAAACGGAAACTGCTGGAAAGCGGTACGCTCGGCTTGGCGAAGTCCTTGAAGGAGTTCTCGTTCGCATGCGTAACTTGTTGAGCAACAGTCTCTTGCGACTGGAATTCGAACTCGATCGGGGCGTCGCTGTGCGAGGTCTCGCGCCACGCCATGCGGATGAGTTCCTTGTAGGCGGAGTAAACGGTCAGGTCAAGTCCGGAGGGAACAGAAATAACGGCGCGGCCGACGGACTGGCTGCTGAGCTTGGTGTCGGCAAAATAAATCTTGTAGACGGAGTCGGAGAGCATCCCGCGCAGGTAGTTCAAGCATCTTTCCCATTCGACTTGCATAACATTCCCTAAATAAAAAAACGAAATCTATTAACAGGTAGGATATAAATTTAATAAAATGGGAACCGAATGTTGATAAGTTTTAGTGAAAATGTCGGAAACATTTGGCCTGTAACCTAAAGTTTACGATTGGCCTTGCGGAATTTACTAAATTTGGGGTATTATGGAAGTTTTTTCTTGGTATGGCTATATAGCCTGGTTTCCGCTTTTATCCTGGGTGCTGCTTTTTTACTGGTTCTGGCGCTTTTCGAGCCCGCTTTACCTGAGGAAGATGGTAAAGAAGGGGCGCAAGTGGGCGGTGATGCCCGATTTCGTGTCCAAGGACAAGTCCTTTGCCTCGCGCGCCCGCCTGAAGTGCGTCGCTTTCTCGTTTGTAGTTTCGCTGCTTTCGGCGTGCACCGTCGCCTGGGTGATGGCCGCGCTCGACATTGCCGACGCGAAGCTTGGCTTTGCCTCGACGGCCGTGTTCCTCGTGCTTGCCGCGTTCGTGTACCGCGCCGCGGTAAGGAAGGTCGCGTCTACATACGAGACTGCCTACTTCTATGAGTACAGGCGAGTTCGCTACGAGTCCGAACGCGACGGGACGTTCCGCAGCGAGACGGACCTCAACAACCGCACGGTGTGGAGCTTCACCAAGAAGCTGCGCAATGCGGAAGCCCACCGCAAGCTCTGGAAGTACGTGCATGCGATGGCCCGTTCCAAGAAGGTCGCCCCGGATATCCTCGCCGGGTCGAGGTATTAGTCTATGGCGAATATCCTGGATTCGATAGGTGTCGGCGAGAACGTCCTGGAAGGCAGGGCGGCTTGGAAATATGCCGAAGAAATCCTGTTGCAGGTGTCCAGGACTTTCGCGCTCAACATCAACGTTTTGAAAGGCAGGCTCCACAGGAGCATCTTGCTCGCGTACCTGTACCTGCGTATAGCCGATACGGTGGAAGACGATCCCGACATGAAGGCTTCCGAGAAGGAAGTTCTGCTCGACAAGTTTGCCGCGATTTTCGGTTCGCCCGAGCTGCGCGACGAGGCGATTGCCGACTTTGAACGTAGCCTGCCCGAGGCCTGGCGCAAGTCGGAACACCCCTACATGAATTTGTGCCTGCATACGCACGTGGTTGTGCCGCTTTTGAAGGAATTGCCCGAGGTGTACGCCGCACCCGTGCGCGCGGTGACCATCGAGATGTGCCATGGCATGGCGAAGTTTGCATTGCGGCAGGAGGCCGCGCTCAGTTCCGGCTGGTTCACGCTGGAAAGCGTTGCCGACCTGGACGAGTACTGCTACTACGTGGCGGGAATCGTCGGCAAGCTTTTGACGAACCTCTTTGCCGCCGATACGTGCCTGATCGGAGACGCCCGCAAGGCGGAAATGCAGAAACTCGACGTGAGTTTCGGCTTGGCTCTCCAGGTGGCGAACATCGTGAAGGACTGCGTGGAGGATTCCTCGCGCCGGGTATGCTTTGTGCCCGAGGAGATTTGCCGCCGTCACGGATTCGCGCATTCGTACGAGATGTTCGACGTGCCTGCCACGGGTACGGATGAGGCTTCGGAAAAGTTCCGCGCCGACTTCGACAGGCGCAGGGCCGCGGTGATGGAAGAACTCGTGAAGAAGGCGTGGGGGCACCTGGACGATGCCATCGCCTACACAAAACTGATTCCCGGACTCAAGATGCGCACGCGCCTGTTCTGCCTGTGGCCGCTGTTCATGGCCGCCGAGAACATGAAGCTCATCGGGGATGGCTCCGGCCTGTTCGCATCGAACAAGAAAATGAAAATTACGCGCGATACGGTCAAGCGCATTATCAAGTCGACCTCGCTGCATTTCTATTCGGATAGCTGGATTGAATCGGCGTATGCTAAACTGAAAAAGGAGGCGGGCGTTTAACCGCACGGTTTTGAATGAAGTTTTATAACAAGTGGCCTTTCCATCTGGGACTTATCCTTTTTAGCATTGTCGCGGACCAGTTGACCAAGCTTTGGGCCGTTGCTCGCTTTACCAACGAGACGGGTGCCCCGAACCATGAGTATATCGACGTCATCGGGAGCCTGGTGCGTTTCGGGCTCGTATTCAACAAGGGCGCCGCGTTCAGCAGCCGCCCGCAGGACTTGGCGCCGTTCTTGCCGCCGTGGCTTTTCTTCTTGCTGATTTCGATTGTTGCAACCGTTGTGCTGCTGTGGTTCTACAAGTCCATCGATAAGCGTGACTGGATGAGCCGCCTTGGCGTGGTGATGATTCTCGGCGGTGCCGTGGGCAACTTTATCGACCGCATGCGCCTCCAGATGGTGGTGGACTTTATCGACTGTGACTTCCCGGACTTTATCATGACTCGCTTCCCGACGTTCAACGTGGCCGATTCCTTCGTGACCGTGGGCGTGGCGGTGGTCATCTTGTCGCCTGTGATTCTGAAGAAGGTTCACAAGCAGATCAAGGAAGAAAAAGAAAATCTCAAAAAGGCGACGCCGCGACCTGAAGAATGAATTATCTCGTCAAAGAAGAACATAACGGTGAACGCATAGACAAGTTCCTTGTCGGCGTGATGGATAACGTTTCGCGCACCGACGTGCAGAAGTTGATTGCCGCGGGCGAGGTGAAGGTGGGGGGTGCCCCGGCTTCCAAGAATTTCCGCGTGGAAACGGGCATGGTCGTTGTCGTGGAAAAGCTTATCGAGAAGGAAGCGAGTACGCTCGAACCCGAAGAGATTCCGCTCGACATCGTGTACGAAGACGACGATATAGTGGTGCTGAACAAGCCGCGCAACCTGGTGGTGCATCCGGGTAGCGGTGTGAGCAAGGGTACGCTTGCCGCAGGGCTTTTGCACCACTTTAAGGACAATCTTTCGGCAGTGAACGGGCCTCTCCGCCCGGGAATCGTGCACCGCCTTGATAAGGATACGCCGGGCCTCATGGTGGTGGCCAAGAACGATGCCGCCCACAGGCACTTGGCGCACCAGCTTGAAACGCGTACGCTGCACCGCACGTACAATGCACTCGTGTGGGGCTGCCCGCGCGATTTGGAAGGCTGTATTGACGCTCCCATTGGCCGTAACCCCAAGAACCGCCTCAAGATGGCGGTGGTGAAGGGCGGCAAGGAAAGCCGTACGCATTACGTGGCGAAGGAATTCTTTGCAATCGCTACTTTGCTCGAACTGCAGCTGGAATCGGGACGTACGCACCAGATTCGCGTGCATACCCGCTATACGGGCCACCCGGTGGTGGGCGACCCGCTGTACGATGGCCGCGAAGAGAGCTTGAACCGCGTTCCGCCCCTGATGAAGGAAGTCGCAGCGAAGATGTTGGAACTGGCGCCGGCCCAGTTGTTGCAGGCCGTGAAAATCGAGCTCATCCACCCGCGCACGGGCAAGAAGATGAAGTTCAAGGTGCCGATGGAAGAACCCTTCGCGAAGGTGCTCAAGCTCTTGAAGAAGGAATGCCCGGCAGATGCCCCGGTGTTCGACGAAGAAGAGGGCTTCCATGACTTTGATGCGGATATCCGCTTTGACGAAGGCTTTGAAGAAGAAATTGACGAGAGCTCGCTCGACAGGTTCGACGAATGCGTGTTCCCGGAACTGAAGGAACGCAAGACTCGTGCCCAGCGCCATGCCGAGAAGGCGGCGACGGCCGCGCAGCGCAAGGCGAAGGCAGCCGAACGCAAGCTCATCAAGCAGATGAAGGCGGCGCGCAAGAAGGGAATTGCTCCCGAGGACTTCGTGGAACCCGGTTACGAACCGACCATCGACCCGGATTTGCTAGATTAGACGAAAGAACGCCACTGCGTGGCTACAGACGAGAGACGAAAGAGTTTGCCAATGACTAATTCATACTTCTTTATCGGTGTTGCTGGCGTGGGCATGAGTGCCATCGCGCAGTACCTGGCGGGCAAGGGAGTCGCGGTGAGCGGGTCCGACCGTCAGTTCGGTGAATTCCTCTCGGGCAAGTGCGAAAAGCCGCTCGTGATGGGCCAGCTCGAGGATTGCGGAATCAAGTGCTTCGCGCAGGACGGCTCGGGCGTTGTCGCGGGCCTCTCTGCCGTGGTGGTGAGTACCGCCATCGAGGACACGAACCCCGATTTGAAGCGCGCGAAGGAACTCGGCGTCCCGGTGATGCACAGGAGCGAGATGCTCGCGAAGATTTCTAAAGAAGCGAAGACCATCGCCGTGAGCGGGACGAGCGGAAAGTCGACCGTGACCGCGATGATTTACCACATCCTGGAATACGCCGGGTTGCAGCCCTCCGTGATGACGGGCGCTGGCCTCGTGAACCTGCAGAAGCAAGGCAAGATCGGTAACGCCGTTAGTGGCAAGGGCGAATGGCTCGTTGTGGAAGCCGACGAGAGCGATGGAACGCTCGTGCGCTACGAACCGGAAATCGGCCTCATCCTCAATGTGGACAAGGACCACAAGGAAATGAATGAACTCCAGGAAATCTTCCTCAAGTTCAGCCACAACATTTTGGACAACGGCAAGATCCTCATTGTGAACGACGCGCACCCGCTGGCAAAGAAGTTCAGCGCGGGCCGCGAATTCGATTTCGGGTTCGAGAACTACGTGGGCGTGCAGGGCACGGACTTCAAGACTGCCGGTACGCATATCAAGTTCCGCGTGCGCCACAAGGCGGAACTCGTGAATTTCGAGGTGCCGCTTCCGGGCAAGCACAACATGGAAAATGCCCTTGCGGCGACTACGGCGGCGCTCTTTGCGGGCGTGTCGCTCCATACGTGTGCCGACGCGCTGGCCACCTTCCCGGGCGTATTCCGCCGTCACCAGATTCTGGGGACGTTCAATGGCGTTACCCTCGTGGATGACTTCGCGCATAACCCCGCAAAGATTGCGGCAAGCATCAGGAGCGCGCAGGACTTTACCGAGGGCCGCGTGATTGCCTGGTTCCAGCCGCATGGCTTTGGACCCACGCGCTTTTTGCGCAACGACCTCGTGGAATTCATCGCGAAAACGCTTCGCCCGAAGGACTTTGACGATGACCGCGACAACGACATGATGTTCTTCAGCGAGATTTACTATGCGGGCGGAACCGTCACGCGCGACATTAGCGCTGGCGATTTGGCCGACGACCTCTTGCTGAAGGGCTGCGAGGCCATCTACATCGAGAATCGCGACGAGTGCGCGAAGAAGATGGTCGAATGCGCCCAGCCCGGTGATACCATCTTGTTGATGGGCGCGAGAGACCCGAGTTTGCAGGCCTACGCCCAGTCCGTACAGAAACTGCTGGAAAATCGATAAAAGTCCGCGAATTAAACTCTACATCAGTGAAAATTCGTCGTTGGAATTCAGCCGGCAGATTCTGTTCCGGCCGTTTTCCTTGGCGTGATAGAGCGCCTTGTCCGCGCGGTCGATAAGCGATGCGACGGTATCGTTCTCGATGCGCTCCGCGAACCCGATGCTCACGGTCACCTGGATGATGCTCTCGTCGTGGAGCGTGATGCTCATGTTCTCCACGTTCCTGCGGATGCGTTCCGCGATGACTTTTGCGTTCTCTTCGGTTGTTCCCGGGAGGAACACCGAGAATTCCTCGCCGCCGAAGCGCACGGGCATGTCGGAAGGGCGCAGGCTGCGGACAAGTGACTGTGCGACGGCGATTAGAATCCTGTCGCCCGCGAGGTGGCCGTAGGTATCGTTGACTTGCTTGAAATGGTCGATGTCTATCATGAACGCAGTCAGCTTGAAGTTCCCGCGGTTGCTGCGGTTCATTTCGCGCGTGTACATCTCTTCGAGCCATCGGCGGTTGTGCAGCCCGGTCATCGGGTCGATTTTCGCGTTTTCCTCGATGCAGCGGATATGGTATTGCTCGTCGCAGACAATCCTGTTGTCGGTACGCAGCCTGTGGCTCAGCATTTGCAGAAAGTTGAGGCAGAGTTCGTGCGAGGCGCGGAGCATGGCGAGCGTCGTGTCGGCCGGGATGACGAGGACGCGGCACGTCTCCTTCGCAGTGATGGTCGCGCTGGGCGGGTAACTGTCGAAGATGGACATCTCGCCGACGCAGTGGCCCCGCGTAATGGTCTGGGTGAAACTTCCGCCGCTCTCGGATTTCATGAGCACTTCGATGGAGCCTTCGATAATGATGTATACGGCTCGCTTGGTGCTTTCGGGATCGAGCAGCTTTTCGCCTTTTTCGAACGACTTGACCGAGCAACGGAGCAAGAAGCCGGCCAGTTTCTCGAATTGGACGTTCTTGAAAAGCTCCAGCTGCGAAAATTCGTTCCTGGAGATGGGTAAGGTCTCTAGTCGATCGAAATTCATACTTATATTATATATCAAAAAAACGTATTTTACCTGAATTTTTTTATAAAACGGACGAAGATGGCTAAAATTGCGCTAAAATCGGTAACATTGCAGGGAAAAAACGCCGAGATCCGGCAAAAGGACATCCTGATAGAGGGCAACCGCTTTGTCCGCATTTGCGAAAGCCTTGCCCCGCAAGACTTGGATGGCGCCGAGGTGGTGGACTGCAGCCGCTTTGCCGTTCTGCCTGCATTCTACAACGGGCACACGCATGCAGCCATGACGCTGTTGCGCGGGTATGCCGACGACATGCCGCTGCAGAAGTGGCTGCAAGAATACATCTGGCCGTTCGAGGCGAAGCTTTGCGGTGACGATATCGAGATTGCGTGCCGCCTTGCCGTGCTGGAGATGATCAAGTCCGGGACGGTGTTCTTTGCGGACATGTACTGGCACCGCGAAAGGACAATCAAGGTGGTGGAGGAGATGGGAATCCGCGCCTCGGTGGGCGTGACGTTTGCCGAATCGCTCATGTCGCCGGAAGCCATCGAGAAGAATTTTGAATTCCTGGCCGCCCATACGGGCGAGTCGGAGCGCGTGCGCCTTGCCGTGGCTCCGCATTCCGTGTACACGGTGGGCGAGAACATGCTGAAGCGCTGTGCGGAATTTGCGCGTGCCGAAGGCTATGGCGTCCATATTCACTTGTCCGAGACTCTGCAGGAACTGAAGGACTGCGAAAAGCAGTACGGGTGCAGCCCGGTGCGCCTTTTGGACCGTGCCGGAATGCTTGGCGAAACACTCGTTGCGGCGCATTGCGTCCATCTTTCGGATAGCGATTTGAAGGCGCTTGTGGATTCTGGTACTACCGCCGTGTTGAACCCGTGCTCGAACTTGAAACTGGCCAGCGGGATTCCTCCTATCGACCGCCTGTTGAATGCCGGCGCGAAGGTGGCGATGGGTACCGATGGGGCTTCTTCGAATAACAACCTGGACATGCACGAAGAAATGAAACTTGCGGCCCTGCTCGCTAAGGTGCAGGGCGGTGCGGAAACGCTCCCTGCGCGCGAGGTGCTGGATATGGCGACGGTGAACACCGCGCGCGCCTACGGGATTGCCGACGCTGGCGAAATCCGCGAGGGGGCGCTTGCCGACTGCTTGCTGGTGCGCCTAGATGATGAGCGTATGACTCCCTGCCATGACCTGGTGAGCAACTGGGTGTACGCTGCCGACAGCAGCTGCATTGATTCGGTTATTTGCAACGGCCGATTCGTGATGCGTGGCCGCCACGTTGATGGCGAAGAAGAAATAAAAGAAACCGCCCGGGCTTGTGCCAAGCGGCTTGCAAATTCTTGAGTTTCGCGTTTATTCGTCTATCGGGATATCGCGCTCGTTCTCGTACTCGATTTCGTCGCCTTCTTCGTCAACGACGCGCTTTGCCTTTTTGCGAGCCTTCTTGAGGGCTTTCTTCGTGGCTTCCGTGGCGCTGTCCGCTGCGGCCTTGGCGGCCTTGTCAATAGAATCCTTGATGGCTTCGGCGGTCTGTGCCGCTTCTTCCTTGGCCTTTTCAACGGCCTTGTCCGTAATTTCCTTGCTCAGTTCGGTAGCCTTCTTCTCGGCCATCCCGACAAGGTCGACTTCTTCGGAAGAGAATCCCATGACTTCGAGATTCCACTTGTACAGTGAATAAGAGCCGGAATTGTCGCGGGAGTCCTTGAACGAGCCCGTGACAGGAAGGATGTGCAGGATGCTCAGGAATACGAAGCAAACGACATAGGCCTTGATGGCGCCGAGGAATGCCCCGAGGCCGCGGTTGAGCTTGCTCACGGCGGTACCCGCGACAGCCTTGTTTGCGAGACGTCCCATGAACAGGAACGCGAGGAACGGCACCAGGAACCCGATGCAGATGCAGACGAGCCTCACCGAGAACGGGCTCAGTTCGAGGTTCGTGGCGATGGTGTTGGCGAGGAGTCCTTGGGCGACGTAGGCACCGAAAATGCCGCCCGCCCAGGCGCACAGCCTGAAGATGCTCTTGAGCATCCCTTTCCACAAGCCGAGCAGAGTGAATAAGACGATACAAGCGAGACAGACGATATCAATCCATGTCATCCTAATACACCTTCATCATTCTTTTTCATTTTAAATATAATGGACCGCTATGGATATGGCCAAAGTGACGATGGCTCCGACAATAAGTCCTGCCTTAAAAGATAGCTTTTTCTTGTCGCGGTAGGGGACTGGCTCTATGGAAGACTCGGTCCCGTTCAGGGCGGCGTTGGCCCATTCCACGATGTAGGGGCGCAGGTCCCTGGGATAGCGGTGCATCATTTTCGAGAAGAATTCCGCGATATCGTTTGCCATGGGGCGCTTGCGCGGGTCCTTGCGCAGCAAACCTAAAAGGAAGTTTACGATTTCCTTGGGAATGGAGGTGTCGAAGGCCTTGGCCGAAATCTTCTTTTTCTGGATGTTGTTGAACGTCTCGGCGAGGCTTTCGCCGCGGAACGGATTCTCGCCGAGGAGCATTTCGCAGGCGATGATGCCGATGCTGTAAACGTCGGAGGCGGGAGTGATGTTCTTGGAGTCGCGGACCTGCTCGGGGCTCATGTACGAGGCCGTGCCGAGCTGTGCGAAATCTTCGGTGAGTTCCTGGTCCCTGTCGTCGTGCGCGACACCGAAGTCCAGAAGCCTCACGCGGCCGTCTTTGTCGAGCATGATGTTCGCGGGTTTCACGTCGCGGTGCGTTACGCCGTAGCGGTGCGCTTCCGCAAGGCCCGACGAAATCTGGAAAAGGAATTCCATGACGACCCAGAGCGGTGGCTTCGGGCACTTGTCCAGGAGCAGGCGCAGGCTCTTGCCGTAGACGAACTCCATGGCGAGCGAATACTGGCCGTTGGTCTCTTGCCACAGGGCGTAGGGGTGGACGATGACCGGATGGTTGAGCTTCGCGAGAATCTTGGCTTCGCGCTCGAACCTTTCGACGAAGGAACCCTGGTCGTACAGCGAGGGGACCATCTGCTTCACGACGACCATGCGGTTGAGCGATTCGTCGTGGCAGAGGTAGACGTTACCCATGGCGCCGTGGCCGAGGAATTGCGTCGGCTTGTATACGCCAATCTTTTTGGGCAGGGAATCTTTCGTTTGCTTTTTGTCGGCCACTAATTACTCCAGATAAATCGTGTGGTGCTTTGTCTTGGGGTCGAGATTCGGGTAGTCAAGAATGTAGTGGAGACCGCGCGATTCCTTGCGGCGCAGGGCTGCGAGCAGGATCATCTTGGAAACCTGTAGCGCGTTCTGGAACTCGATGAAGTGGAGGTTCTCCGTTTCCTTGTTCTTGATAGCGGTGGCGACGTCGGACTCGAACCCTTCGATGACCTTGAGGCCCTGGTTCAGGCCGGCGGTGGTGCGGACAATGCCGCAGTAAGTCCACATCATGTCTTGCAGGGCCTTTTTGCGTTTTTTCCAGTAGGCGGCTTTGGTGAACGAGACGCGTTCTTTTTTGCTCGGCTTTTTGGCGTTCAGCTTAGCCTTCAAGATTCCGCTCGTGGTGATGTCCTCGACGGCACGCAGTGCGAACACGACGCTTTCCAGCAGGGAGTTCGAGGCGAGGCGGTTCGCCCCGTGGACGCCCGTCGCGGCGACTTCGCCGCAGGCGTACAGGCCCTTGATTTCGGTACGGGACCATGTGTCGACCAGTACGCCTCCGCACATGTAATGTGCCGCGGGCACCACGGGGATCCATTCCTTGGTGATGTCGATGCCGGCGTCGAGGCACTTGGCGTAGATGTTCGGGAAGTGGCTCTTGATGTCTTTGGGCGTGCGGCCCGAGAGGTCGATGAACATGTTCGGCTTGCCCAGGCGCTGCATTTCGCTGTGGATGGCGCGTGCCACGATGTCGCGGGGCGCGAGCGAATGGAGCGGGTGAACCTGGTTCATGAATTCTTCGCCCTTGTAGTTCTTAAGGATGCCGCCAAAGCCGCGCACGGCTTCGGAGATAAGGAAGGGCTTCTTGAGTTGCGGGGCGTAAAGGCTTGTGGGGTGGAACTGCATGAACTCGATGTCTTGCAGTGCAGCGCCTGCGCGGGCCGCAATCGCCATGCCGTCACCGCAGCTGTCGGGCGGGCACACCGTGTACTGCCAGATGCGTCCGGCGCCGCCCGTAGAAAGGATGGTGGCCTTCGCGAAGATGCTTTCGACGTCTCCGGACTTCTGGTGGATAATCTTGGCGCCTACGCAGCGCTTGGCCTTGCCGGTGCCTTCCACGATGAGGTCCTTGATGTAGCAGTTCTCGAGGTAGTCGATGTTCTTTTGTTTGTGAAGCTCGCAAAGGAGCGCCCTCATGATCTCTTTGCCGGTGAGGTCGGCCGCGTGCAGAATGCGGTGGTGGCTGTGGCCGCCTTCGAGGTGCAGGTCGAATTGCGAGTGGTCAACGGGCGAGGGGGTGAACTGGACACCCCACTTGACGAGCTGCTTGATGGTGGAGGGGCCGCTCTTGGTAAGGATTCGGACCGGTTCCTTTTTGCAGAGCCCGGCTCCCGCTTCGAGAGTGTCGGCAATATGGAATTCGAACTTGTCTGTCTTTTCGGTAACGGTGGCAATGCCGCCCTGGGCGTAGTTGGATGATCCGTCGGGCTTGGCTCCCTTGGTGAGGATGACTACGGAAAGGCCTTTCTCCGCCGCGTGCAGTGCCGCGCTCAATCCGGAAATGCCGGCGCCGAGAACCAGGATGTCGTACATTTTGAAACTCCGATAATTTTTATGCGTAATTCGCCTTGGGCGATATACAATAAATAGAAAAAATAGGCCTCTACGGCTATATTTTACGAAATTTTAATTCAGGGTACATATTTTTTACTACCTTTGACCCGACTATTTTAATGGAGCCATCTCTATGTTAACGTGGATTAATGAAAAAGCTAAGTGGGTTATCGTCATTTTCGCGGCAGGCATTGTCGTGGGCCTCTTGGCAATGGACCGTGTACCGAAGACTGCCCAGAGCTACCCGATGGGTATCGTGAACGACCGCAAGATTTCTTACGCCGAATTTGATTCCCGCGTCAAGATGGTCGTGCAGAACCAGTACAAGGGCCAGCACCTTGAAGACGAGCAGTACACTCAGCTCCGTTCCGAAATTTTCAAGAGCTTCGTTCGCCAGCTGCTCATGAACGAGCAGTTCGAGAAGGCCGGACTGGCAACCTCGGTTGCCGAACTCAAGAACGAGTTCAAGCGCAATCCCGATGTCGTTCGCGGCCGCCTCGTGCAAGAAGCCCAGGCTCGCCTCTACGCCATCCAGCAGCAGGCCACTTCCCAGGAAGACCTGATGCAGCGCAGCCAGGCCTACATCGCGAGCCTCCCGAAGTTCCTTGTCGACACTACCTTCAACAAGGCCGAATACGACGCCTGGCTCGAAACGCCCGAAGCCTTCCGCTGGACCATGATGCTCAACCTCGAAGAAGAACTCAAGTCTAGCCAGATTCCGGCCCGTCAGCTCCAGGCCCTCGTCGCTGCTTCCGTCCACCCGACTTCCCTCGAAGCCAAGTGGAACGTGGAACGCCGCCTCACCGATTTCGACTTTGATATCGCCTACGTGTCCGCTTCCGACTTCGCCGTGGCCGACGACGCCATTGACGATGCGATGGTCAAGGGCTATTTCAACGCCCACCAGGACAGCTTCTTTGTCGAGAAGGACATGGCCAAGTTCCAGTACGTCGTTCTCCCGGTCGAAGCTACCGAAGGTGACGACGCCCGCATCCGTGAATACGCGATGACGCTCTTCTACCAGCTTTCCGATACGTCTTCTACGGCAAACTTCGAAGACATGGCCCGCATTTCTTCCGAAGATCCGGGCAGCGCCGAAAACGGCGGTCTCCTGGAACAGCCTGCCGGTACGGGCGTGTACGTTCCTGAATTCGAAAAGGCTGCTCTCGCTCTCGATTCCGGTGCCATCTCCGAACCGGTCAAGTCCCGCTTCGGCTACCACATCATCAAGAGCTACGGCAAGACGACCGATTCTACCGGTGCTGTGACTGCCAAGATCGGCCACATCCTCCTCGTCGTGAACGCTTCCTCCGAGACGGTGGACAGCCTCGAAAACATCCTCGCCGGCATTCGCTCCGACGTTGACAACGGCAAGGCTTTCGATGTCGCCGCCAAGGAACGCAACCTCGAAGTCAAGGAATCCGAATGGATTGGCCGCAACGACAACATTGCTGCCCTCGGTTACCTCAAGGGTCTTGCTTCGTTCGCCTGGCCGAACGAGAACCTCCCCGAAGAATACGGTGCCGCTACTCCGGTGCTCAAGAACAACAAGTGGGTGTTCGTCGGTACCAAGGTGGGTGACGTGAAGGCTGGTGACCGTGAAATCAGCCTCTACTACGATTCCATCAAGAAGAATCTCGCCTCCAAGAAGGCTGCGAACGCTGCTGGCAACTACCTGAACTCCGTCGCCGCCAAGGTGAAGGCCTACGTCCCGGCCAATCCGGAAGACTCCGCCGCCGTGGCCGCTGCCGCTATCGACAAGGTGACCATCGAAACCAAGAGCGCCTCCGTGGATGGATTCATTCCGGGCTTCGGCTACTCTAACCCGAACGTCGCCAAGGTCATGAACGGCCAGAAGGTCGGTGAATGGGGCCCCGTCGTCGAGACGGAACAGGGTGCCGTGATGGTGAAGGTCAATGCGAAGAAGGCTCCTGAAGAAGAAGCTGTCGCTTCGGCTGTCAAGGACGATCTTGCCAACACGAGCCGCTTCGCTTCGATGACTGTCTTCAATGACTTTATCGGCAACATCGAAAGGGGCACTCCTGTAGAAAATAATCTGGACCTCTTCTACAAGGACTAATTTTTTACTATATTTGCGCTGTCCTTTCGGGGACGACGCAAAATGCCCCTATCGTCTAGTGGCCCAGGACTCGGGATTCTCATTCCCGCAACAGCGGTTCGAGTCCGCTTGGGGGTATAAAAAAGGAACTCACGACAACGTGGGTTCCTTTTTTTTGTAAAAAGATATATTTTATTGGGGTGAAAAAGACTGGACTCATTATTTTGTTGTGGATGGCGCTGGAATCCTTCGCCATCGATCAGATGCCCGATTTCAAGGACCCCCGTGACAACAGGGTCTACAAGACGGTGCAGATTGGCGCCCAGCGCTGGTTCGCCGAGAACCTGCGCTTTAATATGAAGGGTAGCTGGTGCTACGAGAACCGCGACGACAATTGCTCGCGCTATGGTAGGCTGTACGATTGGGCCATGGCCATGAGGATGGTCGACTACTACAATACCCATTCCATCACGAAGTTCGATTTTAGCAAGGTGAAGGGCAAGTACCATGATATTTGCCCCAAAGGGTGGCATGTGCCGACCAACAAGGATTGGTTCAAGCTCAAGTACTATGTCGGCAAGATGGGGCGTAGCGACGGCGTTGGCGTGAGCCTGAAGTCGTCGGAGCTGTGGGAACGTGAACTCCGCGTGCCGGCGGGCTCGGACGAGTTCGGCTTCAACGCGCTCCCTGCAGGCCTCAAAAATCCGTATAGCGGCTTTATGGATTTGGGGCGCAGTGTCCAGTTCTGGTCGACGATGGAGATAGACGCTGGCGGAGCCTACTACTGGAGCCTCATGTACGACATGAGGACGCTTGACAAGCTCATGGCCGGCAAGGACGAAGGTGCTTCGGTCCGATGCGTAGAAGACAGGCTGTACGAAATCAAGGAACCGCCTCCGCCGCCTCCTGTGGTTGTCCCGGAAGTCGTGAAGGTCAAGGACAAGGAAATCTTGACAATCCATATTGGCGACCAGGTGTGGATGGCCAAGAATCTCGACGTGGACGTGCCGGGCAGTTTCTGCTACGAGCGCAAGGAAGAGAACTGCCAGAAGTACGGACGTTACTATACGTGGCCTGCGGCGATGAAGCTTTCGGAAGGCTATGCCACAAAGCTCGGGCAGGATTCCGTGAAGCGCGTGCACCGCGGCGTATGCCCCGTGGGCTGGCATATCCCGAGCATTTATGATTTTGATAGGCTGAACGCCTACATCAAGGACATTGACGACGCGGTGGGCGTGGGTACGAACCTTAAGGCGCGCGATGTTTGGCCCGAGTCGGAGAATTCCATGCCCGGCGAAAACGGGTTCGGCTTCAACGCGTTCCCGTACGGCATGATGGCTTCGGATACCGTGAGCGGGATGGATTCCCTGACGGGATTCTGGAGCACGGCTGAAAAGGATTCCGCGACGGCGTTCTTCTGGTCGTTGCGTTACGACGCCGACGAGATGCTGCGCGACAGCTTGGGCAAGACGACGGCGTTCCCGGTGCGATGCCTGATGGACCCGCCCGGCGTGGACGAAATTTACGACAGCACGGCACTTTACGATTCGCGCGACGAGAATCGCTACAAGACGGTCGAGATTGGCGGCGTGCGCTGGATGGCCGAGAACTTGCGCTTCGCGGTTCCTGGCAGCTTCTGCTACGAGAACAAGGATATCCGTTGCCGCAGTTACGGAAGGCTCTACCCGTGGCACGTGGCTATGAGACTGCCCGAGGACTTCCTCGTGAATCCTGTGGAAGGCGGGATTACCGTGGAACATCAGGGCGTTTGCCCCACTGGATGGCACATGCCTTCGCAGAAGGACTGGGACAAGCTGGTGCAGGACGTGGCGCAGATGAGAAAGGGAAGTGTCGCCTCGGCGCTCAAGATGCGCGAGGGCTGGGTGAGGGGCGGTGCCCCGATTAGCGAGGCTTCCGGCTTCAATGCGATTCCTGCGGGTGCACGCTATAGCGACGGCGAGTTCGTGGAACTCGGTACAAGCGTCTACTTCTGGGAAGCGAGCGGCGGTAACGATGCCGGCGCTGGTTACTGGAACTTGATTAACAGCAGGGATGAACTGAGCCGTGCCGAGGAATTCGAAGGAGCCGCATTCTCCGTGAGGTGCGTCAAGAACGCCATGCCCGACGTGAAGATGGTCAAGCCCGCTCCTGCTCAAGAGCCCGCTCCTGCGTCTGATGCGGGGGCTGCAAGCGCTGCGCCTGCTCAAGAATCCGCAGCGCCCGAGGCAAGCGCCCCGGCTCAAGAGGCCGCGCCTTAGAACAAGCTTAATTGGCCGTTAGCATCGGCTGGTTTGTCGCTGGCAGGGGTGTCCGCGACTGTTTCGCCGTTCTCGACGCTATCACTTTCGTCGCCGGAATCTGCCGCGGCAATCTGCTCCAGGAGCCAAGCCTCGTCGTGTACGGGGATGCCGAGCTCGTTTGCCTTCGTGAGCTTGGAACCTGCTGCTTCGCCTGCCAAGACCCAGCTCGTCTTCTTGCTCACGGAACCGCTGACCTTGCCGCCATTCTCTTCGATGAGCTTGCGCGCTTCTTCGCGTTCCATGCTCGGCAACGTTCCGGTGATGACCGCGGTTTGCCCCTGGAATAGCGTCTTCACGACGCCCTTGAATTCGGTGGGGCAGCCGAGAGCGATGAGTTCCTCGATTTCTTGCGTGTAGCGTTCGGTGTGGAAAAAGTCGTAGACGGACTTTCCGATGCGTTCGCCGACGTCGGTGACGTTTTGCAAGTCTTCGACGGTTGCCGTGCGGATTTTTTCGAGCGTGCGGAAATGCTTGGCGAGATTCCTAGCGCTGGTGCGGCCCACGAAGCGGATGCCGAGGCCGTGCAATAGGTTCTCGAGGCTCCTTTCCTTTGATGCGGCGATGGCGTCGAATACGTTTTTCGCACTCTTCTTGGCCATGCGTTCCTGCGATTCGAGGTCTTCGATGGTGAGGCGGTAAAGGTCCGGAATTCGCTTGATCTTGCCCGTGGCAATCAGGCTTGCGATAAGGGCGGGGCCGAGGTTCTCGATGTTCATGGCCTCGCGGCTCACGAAATGTTCGAACAGGCATTGCACCTGTGCCGGGCAGTGCATGTTTTCGCAGCGGAGAATCACTTCGCCGTCGATGTGGGCGAGCGGCTCGCCGCAAACCGGGCAGTTCGCAGGGGCGGTCACGGGGAGCGCGCCTGCCGGGCGCATTTCTTTTTTGACGTCGGTAATCTTCGGGATGATTTCGCCGCCCTTCTCGACGCCGACGGTGTCGCCGAAGTGGAGGTCGAGTCGGGCGACTTCGTCGAAGTTATGGAGGGTGGCGCGCTTGACGGTGGTGCCTGCGAGGCGCACGGGGGCGAGGTTTGCTACGGGCGTCACGGCACCGGTGCGGCCCACCTGGAATTCTACGGAAAGCAGCGGCGTGTAGGCGCGTTCTGCCTTGAACTTGTAGGCGATGGCCCAGCGCGGGCTCTTGCTCGTTGTACCCAGCGCACGCTGCATGGCGAGGTCGTTGAGCTTCACGACCATGCCGTCAATTTCGAAAGGAAGGCTGTCGCGGCTTGCGCCAATCTGTTCCGAAATCTTCATGATTTCTTCGGTATTGTCCGCGGTCCAGTAATCGTTCGTGTGGAAGCCGAGCTTCTTGAGCTGCAACAGGTTCTCTTCGTGAGTCTTGTTGTTGCTTTGCGGAATGTGGTAGGCAAAAAAGCGCATCGGGCGCGTCTTGCATTCGGCAACGCTCTTGAGCTTGAGCGAACCCGAGACCGTATTGCGCGGGTTCTGGAAAATCTTCTTGCCTTCCAAGATGAACTGTTCGTTCAGGCGTTCGAAGGCCTCGCGTTCCATGTAGACTTCGCCGCGGACTTCGAAAGTGCCCTGCGGGATTTCCGACGGGTCAATCTTCAGTTTCTTGGCGTCGAAATATTCAGGAATGTCTGCAATCGTTAGCGCGTTCAATGTCACGTCGTCGCCCTGGGCGCCATCGCCGCGGGTGGCCGCCTGTTTCAAGCGCCCGTTCTCGTACACGATAGAAAGAGAGACACCGTCGATTTTCCGCTCGCAGATCCATTTTTTTGACGACTGGGAAGTATCTCTCTCGTCTAAGCTCGCAATCCCTTCTTCAGCCGCCCTTACAAACTCCGCCATTTCTTCGGCGCTGTACACGTTCGCGATACTGAGCATCGGAACCGCATGTGCGACTTTCGCAAAGTCGTTGGTCAAGTCACTGCCGACCCGCTGCGTGAGCGATGCATTGCCGCGCAGTTCCGGATACTTCGCCTCGAGCGCTTCCATCTCCTTTAGGCCAAAGTCGAAATCCTGGTCGCTCATGGGGGAGACGCCTTCCTTGTAGTAAAGGCGGCTTGCTTCTTCCAGTTGCTTCTTTAGCTCGAAATACCGGGTGCGGTCAATGTCTTTCTGGTCCATACCTGCTAATATAGCAAGTTAGAACAGCATCTTCACGCCGATTCCAATCAGGATTATGCCTGCGATAACCTCTGGAATCTTGGTCTTGAAACGCTTGGCGGCGTGACGGCCGATTTCGTAGCCGATAACGCCCATGATAAAGCTTGCAAGCGCAATGGCGCTGGTGGCAAGAACCATGTTCGCATTCAAGAATGCAAACGAAATTCCGACAGCGAATGCGTCAATACTTGTCGCAACCGAAAGCAGCAAAATGTTGGCAATCGTCAAGTTCTTTGCGGCAATCTGTTCGCCTTCTTCTTCGCCTGCGTCACCACGAATGGCACCCCAAATCATGCGCCCGCCCAGAATGCAAAGAATGGTGCAGGCGATAGGCGTGCCCACGGAATTGAACCAGCGTTCAGCAAAACTCCCGAGGAAATATCCGAGCAGAGTCATGCCGCCCTGGAAAATGCCAAAGCTAACCGCCTGGAGCATGGCGCGGCTGTACGGGATTCCTTTTTTTGAAAGACCTGTGGCGATTGAGACGGCAAAGCAGTCCATCGCTTCTACAATCGCGATAATGATGATTTCAATAATGCCCATTCTATAATCTGTCATGCCCGCGCAAGCGGGCATCTCCTTTATCGAGTATACTTATACCTACCAAGCAAATCGAAGTACCTAGCCTTCGGCGAAATCTTTACCGGTGCATGGCGTTTGCGGATGGCCGTGGTGGATGTATTGGAATTAACAAAGAAGAATTCTCGCAAATAATATCCAGCAGAAGATTCATCAAGATATTTAAGCTCATATCCGTTATCTGTCTTGACGTATTCTATAGTTTCGTTAAGATCAGCCTTCCCGTCACGTATCTCGTATTCATAACACTTAAAGTCGTTTGTCGAATCGCCAATGGTAAAACTAGTATCTGGTCTAGGATTGTTGGATTCATAATCATATATATTTTTCTCGAATAAAGTGTCGTTTGAGAAATAAAGTTCTGTAAAGGAATTATACTGGGAGTTCAATGTGGACATGTATGAGTCAGTCATCTTTGCCGTATAGGAACCCCCAAATTCTCCGTTGGAATAGGCTTTTTCATTAAGTATGATTGTATCGCCTGATGTTTCTTGAAAAATGACCATCTCCGAACCTTTGCCAGAGATTTTTTCATCGGAAATCCAATAGTAATGAGTAATTCTGAGGGTTTCTCCATCTTCCATCGGGTCCATGACTAAACTGTCAATTTTTCCGTTAGTGTAATATATTTTGTGAGACCATTCGTTCTTTTGACCGTAGCTCTCTACAAAATAGGAGGAGTCGTGATAGGCTTCGTCTTGGGTAATGTCCAAGCTTCCTTTAGAGAGTGAAAAAACAGCTTCGGTACAAGTATTTGCCGCTGCAAAGCTCACCAAAAACAGTAAGCTAAATATGACTTTTTTCATCGGTGTCTCTTAAACTTTTGTAAAAAATTATATATTAAAAATAGAAATAATAAGGGATTTTGTTTTGAAACTGCGGGTAGCGGTCATAGTCTTTGTTTCGGTGTGTGCACTTTTTGCGGTGGATGCGTTTATGCTTCCTCCGGTCACGCCCGAACTCAAGAAAGAGGCGCACGAGTACTTCAACAACGAATGCAAGGGATGCCACCGCTGGGCGCGCAAGTTCGCCGCCCCGCCCATGAAAGACAATGTGGAACACTATGCCGAGAATCCGGAAGGTATGGTTCTCTACCTGATGCATCCGACTCCGCAACACCCCGACGAGTGGCCCGCCATGGAAATAACGCCGCTTACCGAAGAGCAGGCGAAAATGATGACGGCATGGCTCCTGTATATCCTAAAGAATCCCGATGACCCGGGACGGCCAAAGTAGACGAGAGAACGGCGCTACGCGCCTACAGACGAAAGACGAGAGAATGTGAGAAAAGAGAATGGAAAGAAAACAAGAATTTTTAAATGGTCGGCGATTTGTTTTGCCGTCGTATTCTCCTTTTTCTTGGCGGATTTCTTGATGGGGGAGCCGCGCGTTCCCGAACGTGCCGCGGGCTCGATTCCTTTTGACCATGCGTTGCACGGCGATTCCATCGGTTTGGATTGCGCCGCCTGTCATACGGGTGCGAATGCCCGCGCCAACGCGTTTATGCCCTCGAAGGCGGACTGCATGGATTGCCACCGCCTCCCGCTTACCGAAAATCCGGGAATCGAGACGCTTGATTCCGTGCTTGCGAAAGCCGATGAACAACCGTGGGCGCACAAGCGCTTTTTGCCGGAACACGTGGTGTTCCATCACGGCGTCCATTACGCGGCGGGAGTCGCGTGCAGCGATTGCCATGGCGAAGGATACATGAAGAACCGCTACGGTGGTGAAAAATTCGACATGCAGACATGCCTCAAGTGTCACAGGGGCGAAACGTTCAAGGAAAAAGGCTTCAAACCGGCGGCCACGTACTGCGCCGCTTGCCACCGCTGAGGGGCATAGGTATCTTATGGGTATGGATCGTCGCGAATTCATCAAGAGCTGCTCGCTGGTTGCCATGATGGGCTTGCTTTTCGGCTGCCGCAAGGTCTCGCTGGATGCGCTTGCCGCGGAGCCTTCCCTCGGTCAATCCGAGGACGAGGTAAAACTCGCGATGTCGCTTTCGAAAAAGCATCTCGACCTGGTGCGCGTTCCTATGCCCGGAATGTTGGATATCCCGGGAGCGTCTTCGGTGAACCGCTTCGGCATGGCGATAGATTTGGACCTCTGTAACGGATGCGGCAAGTGCATTTTGGCATGCAATGTCGAGAACAATGTGCCGCTTGTACCCGCCGAAGATGCCGGGCGCGGACGGTTTATGCACTGGGTGGAAATGCGCGGTGGCGCGCCTCTCATGTGTGCCCATTGTGGCAAGGCTCCGTGCGAGCGCGTATGCCCGACGGGAGCGGCGAACCATACGCCCGACGGCCTGAGCGCCATGATGTACAAGCGTTGCACCGGCAGCCGATTCTGTGGCGCTAACTGCCCCGTACAGGCCCGCAAGTTCAATTTTAATGATGCCCGCAAGCTTGGGCTTGCCCGTCAGTTCAACAAGGAAGTACCGCTCCGCGACAAGGGCGTCATGGAAAAATGCAGCCTTTGCCTGCACCGCCTGCAAGATGACCGCCTCAAGTTCAAGACTTCGGTCGGGGCGATTTCGGAAGAATGGCGCGGACGTGGCGTAAAGACGGCCTGTGCCGAGGCATGCCCCAAAAATGCCATCATCTTTGGAAACTGGCTCGACGAAAAGTCCCCGCTTGTCCAGCTGACAAAGGCGCGAGTCTTGTATGCGCCGCGTGAACTTGCCGACCTCGATCCGTCTGTCGTGTTTATGCGGGGGAGGCGCTGATGTTCCGTGCGTTGATGATCGCGGGCCTTGCGCTGTTTTTGCCCGGGGCGTGCGCTCTGGGGTATTCAGTGTTTCAGGGGCCGTCGTCGTGGATGACGGATGCCCATACCTTCTGGGGTACGCCGATAAGCCTTTTCGTGTTCTGGATTGGGCTTGCGCATGCGGGGACGCTCCTTTCGGCGGTGTTCCTGGCGCTCGATATCCGGCTTGACAGGCGTACGGCCCTGATTGCGGAACTTTCGACGCTCGTGAGCCTTGCGATTGCGGCGGTTTTCCCGCTCATGCATCTGGGCGTTATCGAGAATTTCTACATGGTGGCGCCGCTTCTGGATGCTCGCGGCAACATCGCGAACGTGCGTTCGCCCTTGGTGTGGGATTTCTGCTGCATTGCGGTTTATGCGGTGCTTTCGCTGTTGTTCTTTGCGACCCACCTCAAGGCGCGCAGCTACCCGGCGCTTGACATGTTCCGCAAGCCCATGGCGTGGCTCTTGTTCCCGCTGGTGCTCTGGGTGCATACGGTGGTGAGTCTCGATTTTGCGGCGACGTTCGTGCCGGAGTGGCGCGGCGCCTTTTTCCCGGTGTACTTTATCGCGGGCGCCATATTCTCGGGCCTTGCGCTGGTGAACTTGCTCTTGTGTACCGAGGGTTACCGCGTACGCCTTTTGGAACGCCTCCAGCTAATCTGCTCGTGGATCCTTTGCGCCATCTGGATTTGGGACTACATGCTCAAGGGTTCGTTCTGCACGTCGGCCTTTGTCTTTGCGGGCGTTCTCCCGCAGTTCCGCATGGTCTCCGCCATTCGCGAGAACAAGTGGGGGCGCGTGGCGATTTCGTCGAGCATTCTGCTTGGGCTTTTCCTCGAGAGGCAATTCCTTGTTTCGCCTGAATTCGGTTCGCCGGCTTCATCTTCGCTTGGCTGGGTGGATTGGGGACTGCTCGCTTTTTCTGCCGGCGCGTTCGTGCTCCTGTTTTGGGGAATTCAGTATTCCTTGAAGCGCTTTATGGAAGTGGACGGCTCGTACTTTGGCGAAGTCGACGGTAGCGACATGGCTGAAGTCGAGGAGGCTGAACTCAGGGATTCCCCGGTGGTGCACGGTGTCGAAAAATCGAAGAAGGGATTCTATGTGCATCCCTGGTCTTCCGAGGAATACTACGTTTTGCGCTTGCCGCTTTTGGTTGGGTTCGCGGTGACGATTGCCTTTATGTTCTGGGCGATAGAACGGCTTCCGTTCGAGAATGTGGAATTCTCGCTTGCGCATGTGGTTCCGCTGCTGTATCCTTTGATAGCCCTGGTGGCGGTAATCGTCTTGTATGCACGTGCTTACTTTGTCCAGAAAGTCTTTGCGTTGCACCGGCTAGAAAAGATTGTTGCCGCCGCATTGCTTGTATTGGCGGGGGCGTGTGCGGGAACGTTCTATGCGGGCGGTTCTTCCGAAGGGAGTGCCGATGTCCGGAAGTCGGCATCGGAGTTTGGCGACTTGGACCTTGTCGGGACGGCCTGGAATGCCCGCTGTGCCACGTGCCACGGGACCGACGGGAAGTTCAACGAGAAGTTCGTGCGGGAATTCTACCCGGTGCCGCAAAAGCTTGACTTGCAGCGCGTAGATTCTCTCGGGGTGGACTCGCTTGTGAATGTCGTGCTGAACGGGCGAGGCAACATGAACCCCTATGCGGGGCGCTTGACTTACGACGAGGCCCGCGCGCTTGTGAATTACATGCGTTCGCTTGCGGTGCGTGATTCCGCGGTTGCAGCTTCGGTTGCCGGCAAACAGGAGGTGGCAAATGACTCCACTCCTTAACGCGTTCGCGTGCCTGTTGGCTCTAGGTTGCGCTCTGTTCCTTTGGCGCGAAAAGTCTTCGCCGTACCGCAACGGTGCGCTGCTTGCCGGATTCCTGCTGCTGTTCGGTGTGTTTACCTATTTTGGCGGTGCCGATTCGCTAGCCACGGACCCTTCGCTGGAACATTACCCGTTCCGCATGTTGGCGCTGTGCCTTTGCTTTTCGACTACGTCGCTCCCGCTATACCGCAGGCGTTACCTGGTGCTAGCGCAAGTGCTGTGGCTGTGGATTGAACTGTTCGGCGGGATTGCGCTCTATTACCGCGGTTTCGATGTCGCATGGACGCGCATCGCGGCTATCGCGGGGCTTGCGCTTGGCAGTACGTTCCTTTCGCGCATCAGTCGCGAGATGGAATTCTGCCTGATGGTGCTCTGGCTTGCCGTGTGGGTGTTCTTCTAGACTGTAGCGCGACTATACGAGTTCACCGCGGATAACGTCGATCTTGCCGCCGATGAGGCTCACGATGTTCGTCGGGTTAATCTCGATGTTGCCGCAATCGATCATCATGTCGACGGAATGCTGGAACGTGTTCCACAAATCATCGACGTCGTAGATGTCTTCTTCCGAAAGCTTGGCGGCCGTGCTCAGGATGGGCTTGTCGAAATGCTGGAAAAGTTCCTTGAAGAACGGATGCGTCGGCATGCGGATGCCTATTTCGGGGCGCTTGACGTCGAGCCTGCGGGCGATATGCGGATCGGCGGGCAGAATGAAGGTGTAAGGGCCGGGAACGCGCGGCTTCATGATGTTGAACGCGAAATTGTCGACGCGTGCGTAGTCGGTAGCGGCGCGGATGCTCGGCACGATGAGCGCCATGAAGAATTTCTTCATCGGCTTCTTGAGCGCGTAGAGCTTGTGGATGGCCTTCGGGGATTCGGCGTTGCACCCGATGGCGTATCCCGACTCGGTCGGGTAGAGCACCAGGGCGTCGTCTTCGAGAGCCGCGGCGGCGAGCTTGACGATGCGCGCTTGCGGATTATCTGGATGAACTTCGAATCGCATGCGCGAAATATAAAAAAGGTTTTCGCGTTCGGCCCGGATTTTAGCATTGCGGTATGACTTGTGTCCCCTCGAAGGCGTTCTTGATGTGGGTGAACTGCAGGGGGCGCTGGTAGACGCGTGCGGTCAGCACGTCGAAACGGCTCGGCTGGTCAAAGCCCCGCGGGGCGAACTGCGTTTGCGTCCCCAGGAAGTGACATGCGGTCTGCCAGATTTTCCGCTGCTTTTCGCGGTTCACGCGAGCCGCCGGGTTGCCCTGCTGGTTGTTCCATACGGATTTGACTTCCACGAAGACGATAGTTTCGCCTTCGCGCGCGACGATATCGAGTTCCCCACCCCGGAACGCGTAGTTGCGCGCGAGAATCTCGTAGCCGAGGCGCTTGAGAAACGCCACTGCCTGCGTCTCGATGAAGTTTCCCTTCGTGCGGTTCTTCTGCTTACTTCTTGCTTGGTCCATGTCGACTCCTTTATAAAAAAAGGACACGCGACCAGGTCGCATGTCCGTAATAGTGAAAGTCTTCCCTTGCGGGGTATCTAGCTTGGCTTAAAGTTCCATTCCCAGGAGGCGGATTTCGGAAATCGCGAAGTCCTTGTTCTCGGCTTCGTAAATCTCGTCGAGATAAATCTTGATTTCCGAGGTTTCCATGGCCTGGATTTTGGGGTACTGCATTCCCTTGATGTTGTCGAGCGTGATTCTCTGCTTGAATCCGTCCTTGGTTTCGAGCGTGAGCTGCTTGGGTTTCTTGAAAATGCGGAAGCGGTCGCCCAGGGCGTCGTCGACGGATTTCTGGTAGCCGACGGCAAGGCCTATGTGCGTGATGAGCGTGCTCTTCTTGAAGTAGAGCGTGAGTACCGGATTCTGCGGCTTGGGCGGCATGGTGTTGAGCCATGCGGTCTTGAGGTCACCGTCGGTAAGGTTGTCTATCGGGTAGCCGTCCGAGGCGTCGGCCTCCATGGCGGTAGTCTCGTGATTGCCGAGTGCCTCGTCCCATTCAATCTCGCGCACCGTGCTTTCGGGCTTGTGCGTGAGCATCAGGAGTATCATGAGGAGGATAATCAGCGGGAAAATCGAGATGGCGAGCGCGGTAAGCCTGCGGCGGATGACGCGCACGTGCGAGGGAATCTTTGTCGCCGCTTCGGCAATCGACGTAGTGCCGTGGCGGAACAGCGAGTGCCTCTTCATCGCGGTAATGCGGCGGGCGCTGTGCGTGTCGCGCGGCGGGAACACTTGGTCGCAGGCGTCGAGGAATTCCTGCATGTCGTGGAATCGCTCGTTCAACTTTTTCTTGAGGCACTTGAGGATGAGTTCCGAAAGTCCGGCGGGCATGTCGGGGCGGAACTGCTTGGGGTCGGGAGGAGCCTCTTGCACGTGCTTGAGCGCGATTTCTACGGGGCGGTTGCCGTTGAACGGCAGGCGTCCGCATGTCATTTCGTACAAAATCACGCCCATGCTGTAAATGTCGGACTGGAGCGTCACTTCGTCGCCATGGCACTGTTCCGGGCTCATGTATTCGGGAGTCCCCATCGTCATGCCGGTTCTCGTGAGCCTGTCCTTTTCCATCTCCTGGATGTACGAGATGCCGAAATCCATCACGTACACGCGGTTGTCGCGGGTAAGCATGATGTTCGAGGGCTTCACGTCACGGTGGACAATGCCCTTGCTGTGGGCGTAAAGCAGGCCGCGGGCGATTTGCCTGATGATGACTTCAATGGCCTCGAACGGGAGCTTGCTCTTGCGCTGCAGAACGTCGGAGAGCGAGTAACCCTGAACGTAGGTCATCGCGATGAAAAGCTGATTGTCTTGTTTACCGAAGTCAAAAACGTGTACGATGTTCTGGTGATCGAGTTCCTTCATGGCTTGGGCTTCCAGGTAGAACCTCTGGATAGCCTCGTCATCGGCGGCTGCGTCTAGAATCTTGAAGGCGACTTCGCGCTTGAGCTTTTTGTCGAGGGCCTTGAACACATAGCCCATGCCGCCCTTGCCCAAGGTGCCGATTAGGTCGTAGTTATCGTTGAAGGGACGTGGAAATTTATCGATTTGGGAAGTCATCGTGCTTTTTTCGAACGGAACAATATGATTGCAGTGAAAATATAAAAACCTACCGCGAGGGCGAGCGCGCAGATGTAGTCCATGGCGTCGCCATGGCGTTCCAGCAGCAGGTCAAGCAGCCCTTTCTGGTTGTAGCGGGACCAGATGACGGTCGAAAGCGCCTTACCGATTTGCTGCATCTGGTCGAGCGGGACTAGTGCGCCGGCAAGTGCCACCTGCGGGATGATGAGCAGCGGGAGGAATGCGTTCGCCTGGCCCGAGTTGCGGCTGAGGGAACTTACGAGCAGGCCGATGCCGACTGCGGGGAGGACCGTGCAGGCGAACAGGGCGGCAAGCGCGGCCAGGTTCGGGTGGAGCGAAGTCCTGAATGCCACGAATGCGTAAACGGTCATTGTCTGCAAAAAGGCCGCCATGGAAGAAAGCAGAATTTTCCCGCAGAGGACGGGCGCGATATGGAGCCCCTTGCGGAATTCATTGCGGAGGATGTCCTTCTCCTGCACGATTTCGCGGATGGAAAGGGAAAGGGCGAACCAGTTCGCGCAAAGGATGAGCGCAAAGGCGACGGTCCAGAGCGAACTTAGTGAACTGAAGATTTGCGAGAAGAGGAAACCGATGACGACAGGCTGCAGGAAAAGGGCTGCTACCTTGCCGCGGTCGCGAAACCACTGCTTTAGCGAAAGCATGATGCTGTAGAAGAACGCTTCTTTGCGGTGGACCTTGCGGAACACGACGTCGCTGTAATGCTTGCCGTTGCCTATGCTCATGGATTCGCCGGAATTTTTCCAGCGGACGGCCGTTTCGTCGTCGAGTCCGGAAAGGATGGCTTCGGGGTCGGTGGTGCGGAAATAGCGGTAGGCTTCTTGTGGGCTCCCGTAAAAGCCCTGGCCGCCCTTGTGCAGTACGAGAACCTTGTTCGCAATGTCGAGCGCCTCGTAGCTGTGTGTGGTGAGGATGATGGTGTGCCCGATGAACGCCAACTGCTTGAGGTGCGAACAGAGGATGCGGGAGTTGTAGGGGTCGAGCCCGCTGAGCGGTTCGTCCAATACGATGAGGCCCGGATTCGACATGAGTTCCGCGGCGAGAGCGGTTCGGCGGAGTTCGCCGCCGCTGAGCGTCTGCACGCGGTGATCCTTGCGGTCGCTCAGCCCGAAAAGTTCCATGAAACTTTTCAACCGCTCGCGAGCGGTTGCGGCGAACTCTCGCTTGTCCATGGAAGTCCGGGCGCCGTGCAAAATAGTCTCCTCGACGGTCAAGTCCTTGCGCAGGGCAGGGTCTTGCGCCATGAAGGCGATGCGTTCGCGGATGTCCTTTTTGCGGTAGTCCATGCCGCCAATATACACTTCGCTTTCGGCCCCCTTCGTGTGGATGCCTTCCAGCAGGTGCAACAGCGTGGACTTGCCCTGGCCGGAACGCCCGATGATGGCGAGAATTTCTCCGGCGGGGAGTTCAAAGTTCACATCGTGCAGCAAGCGCCTCTTGCCGGCGAATACATCAAGGTCGCGTACGTGCACGTCAAAGCCGCACGCTCCCTTGGATACGAGCAGCCTGTTTTCGTTGAAAGCAATTTCGCCTTGTTCGATGCGGACCGTTTCTCCGGCCTTCACCGAGACCTTTTTTTGCGAAACATCCTTTCCGCACAAAATTTCGGCCTGCCCGTCATCGAGTCTCGCTTTTGCGTTCCCGGCTCCAGGAATTTCGAATACGGTCCAGTCGCCAGAAAGGCTGATGCTGTTGACGTCTTCTTTTTGGTCGAGAATCAACAGCGAGAGTTCGTTCCCGTTGAGTGTCGCGCGGAGCCTGCGCACGCCGATGACGATGATGTCGCCGTCTTTGAGCTGAGTTTCGGTGACGTCGTTGTCGTTTACCTTGGTGACGCTGTTCTGGGTCAGGCTCCTCAGGAACCACCCTTCGCCACGCTTCTCGATGACGGCGTGCTCCCTCGAGACGAACAAGTCGCCGAACCGCAGGTCGCTTGTTTCCTTGCGGCCTATGGTAAAAGGCTTGCTTGCGTCTGGAGTGATTACGTGGAACATCGGTACGGGAATTCCGGGCTACTTGAGTTTCTTGAGGGCCACCTCAAAGCGGTCGCATGCCTTCGCGAGCGTCTCGTTGTCCGCTGCGTACGAGAACCTGACGCAGGAATCGTCGCCGAATGCGGCACCGGGAACAATAGCGAGGCCTTCGCTTTCGAGAATGTACTGGCAGAGCTCCACGGAATCCTTGACGGTTTTTCCATCGGGAGTTTTTTTGCCGTAGAACTCGCTCACGGGCGCAAACAGGTAGAAGGCTCCTTCGGGGGCCTTGGCCGGAGTCGGGAGTATGGCGGAGGTGCGCTTGAGCATGTAGTCGCGGCGTTTTTGGAACGCTTCCTTCATAAAGCCTGTGGATTCGCGGCCCATCTTGAGCGCGGCAAGGGCTGCATACTGGGCCACGTTGCACGGGTGGTGCACCGCCTGTCCCTGGATTTTGCCGATGATTTTCGCGATGGGGGCGGGAGCCGCGTCGTAGCCGATTCTCCAACCCGTCATGCAGTAAGATTTCGAGAACCCGTTCACGACCACGGTACGTTCAATCATCCCGTCAAAGCTTGCGATGCTCGTGAATTCGCTGCCATAGACAAAGTATTCGTAGACTTCGTCGGAGATGCAGTAGATGTCTTTTTCGACAATGACCTTGGCGATGGCGGAGAGCTCGTCGCGCCCGTAAACCGAGCCGGTCGGGTTGCATGGGTTGTTGATTAGCACGGCCTTGGTGCGCGCGGTACAGGCGCTGCGCAACTGTTCGGCGGTAATCTTGAAATCCTGTTCGCGGCCGCCCTTCACGATTACGGGAGTGCCACCGAGCCACTTGACGAGTTCGGGGTAGGTGACCCAGTAGGGCGACGGGATAATGACTTCGTCGCCGGGGTTGATAATGGCCGCAAGCGCATTGAACACGGCATGCTTCGCGCCGCTAGTCATGACAATCTGTTCGGGCGCATATTGGAGCCCGTTCTCGCTCTTTAGTTTTTCGCATACGGCCTTGCGGACGTCGAGAATTCCGACGGGTGCCGTGTAGCGCGTCTTTCCTTCGGCAATGGCGCGGCAGGCCGCTTCACGTATGGGTTCCGGTGTCGGGAAATCCGGCTCGCCTGCGCCAAGGCTTACAACGTCCTTGCCTTCGGCAATCATCTGTTTGGCAAGCGTGTCGATGGTGACTGTCAGGGAGGCGGCAATGTTCTGGGTTCTGGAAGAAAGCGGGAGGGTCATTTTGATTTCTTTTGCCTATGCAGGCGGTAGCTGTCGAGGGAGCCTGCGATCAGCGGGAAGATGGTAAATTGGGAAACGGAAATGCACACGAGCCCGAGCAAGCATATTTGCCCGATGCTCCGGAGGCCCGGATGCGAAGAAATCAGCAGGCCGTAGGTACCGATAAGCGATGCCATCTGGCTTATGCCGACAGTGAAGAACTTGCGCTGTAGAATGTTGAGCGCGGTGCCGCCCTGCTTTTCGTAGTAGGCCGTCCACAGCTGTAGCGAGCCGTCGACGCTGAAGGCGAAAAGGATGGGGAAGGCGAGAGAGCTGTAGGCCGAAATCTCGATGCCAAAAATGCGCAGCAGGAATACGAGCCATCCCATCGCGAATACCGACGGCAATAGCGTAAAGATGGCGCGGCTGAAGCGATTGTAGTACAGCAGCAGGAAGAACCAGATGAAGATAGCCCCGACAGCGAGAGACTTGTCGATGTTCTTGAGAATCATGTCGAGGAAGGTGGCGCGCAATACGGGGGTGCCCGTAATCTTGAACGTTCCGTTCTCGATGCCCTCGAATTTTTTCAGGTCGTTTTGCAGGTGGCGGCATTCCAGGCCGTCGTCGGGATTGATGTTCGGGAATATGAAGGCGAATACTCCCGCGTTGCCCTTGTTGTCGCTGAACTTGAGGCGGATGTCCTCGGGAGTCTCGTTCTCGTCGAAGTCAAGGCGGTAGAGGCTCTCGGTAAGCTTGGTGGCGTAGTGCAGGTCGGCGGAATCGAGCTCCTGCAAAAAGCGGGGATTCAGGATTTTCTGAATGTTCTCGAGCTTGCGCTTTGTCTCGACTTGTTTTTTGGGCGAGAACTGCGCCAGCGTGTATATCCTGTCGATGTTCGGGATTTTCTTTTTCTTCTGGAGTTCCTGGAAGTTCCTGTACAAGTCGTCGCCTGCGGCCTGGTTCGGCAACATGACGATAATCGGGTCGTAGTGCGGGAATCCCGTCTGCTCGAGCAAGGTGTCGACAGCGCTTGCCTCGTGCACGATTTCGGTCTGCTTGAAGTCGTAGAAGAACCGCAAGTCCTTGCCGCCGTAGAAGAACCCGACAAGGCTTATGGCGGAGACGATGGCGATGAAAATCTTGTTCGCCCTGTACGAAAGCAACTTGAACTTGTATTCGCGCTGGAAGCGGAACGCGTTCACGGTGAAGGGCTTTTTGCGCTGGAACAGCTGCAGCAGGGCCGTGGTGAGCAAGATGCTGAGCCCCCAGTTGAGAAGGCTTCCGATGGCGCCGAGGACGCCGAGTTCCTGGAGACCGCTCACCGGTACAATATAGAGCGCGAGGAACAGGCCCGACATGATGCATGCGCTCGCCGCCGTAGAGGGGCCAATACCGAGAACCGCGCTTTCGATGCTGAGTTGCGGACCGAGGTTGTTGTTGCGCTCGATAAAGTAGCGGTTCAGCACGTGCGTGATGATTTGGCATGCCTGTCCGGGCAAAAAGAGCGCGAGCAGCAGCGTGAACAGGTTGATGCGCCCGTAGATGACGCTTGCGAGGGCGAGCGTGTAGAGGATGGGGAGGCTCGCCGGCAGTGCAGAGACGAGGATGAGCTGCGGTTGCCTGTAGAAATGGATGATGAACAGCAGGAGGATGAACAGCGCCGTGATTTTCCCGGCGAACTTGGCTTCGGGGAGAAGCGCCCTTCCCGTGAGCACCGTGTTGTAGACCTTGCCCGTGTAGAAGACTTCGACGTCATTGCGGTTTTCGAGGAAGTCGCTCACCTTGGAGAGCAGGGCCCTAGATGCCGCGAGGTCGGAGAGAGGCTTTTTGGGGTAGATGTCGACCACGTGGATTTTGCCGTCGTCGCTTGCATGGCTACGCAGGAGGATCTTGAGGTACTTTTCCTCCATGTCGTTCAGGTCGAAAATCTTGCCGGAGTCCGCTTCGCTTGCCGCGCTTGAATCCGCGACCTCCGCAACCGATACGCTGGAATCCCGGGTTTCCGGGGTTGTGGCATTGGCGCTCGTGTCGTTCAGGTCTACAAACAGCGGGTTGTTCTTGAGTGTTATTTTGCGCTTGAGTTCGTCGAGCCTCTGGGCGATGGTGTCCAGGTCGTCGGGCTGGATGTAGAGCAGGCTGTGCTTCTTGTAGAAGTCGATGTCGGTTTCGTATTCCAGGAAATGGACCAGGGAGTCGTTCTGCAGGTGGCGGGCGAGGTCGCGCGCCGTGTTGTAGCTGAGCAGGCTGTCGGGAGATTTCAGGACGACCGTGAGGCTACCCAGTCCGCCAAAGGCGTCCTCGATTTCGTGGTAGTCTACGTTGTTGGCTGCGCCCGACGAAATCGTGTCTTGCAGCTGCAACTCCCAGCGCAGATTGCTGACGGGGACAATGCACAAGATGGCGAGAATAATGCTCGCCGCTAAAATGGGCTGCGGGTATAGCGCCAGTTTTTTGACGATTTTCGTTGCAAAGGAAAACATCGAAAACAATATAACATTATATTAAATTGTAAATTAGGTCCCGTAGGCTAGAAATCAATGAAACCGGTCGCAATTTTTTTGCTCGCTCTGTTTTTCTCTTTTTCGGTGGCGAATGCCGAAGAGGTTTCTGCCGATTCTCTGAAAAAAGAGCAGCCTGCGGTTAGCGCGGATTCCAGTGCGGGTTCCAGCACGGATTCCAGTGCGACGGAAGATTCCGGAATCAACTGGAAGGACTTTTTGGCCTGGCCTTTCATCCATATCCTCCAGCCGGTATTCAACGTGGCGGTCTATCCGGTTGCACAGCCCATCCACTACGCGGTGGACAACGGCGTCATCGAAAAGTCGGTGGACCTCATCACCTTCGGCGAGCGTCGCAATATCCTTTTGTACCCGGTGATGAACTTGAAGCCGGGAACGGCTACCATGCTCGGCGTGACGTACCGCCACCGTAGTATCGTGCTGCCCAAGGACTACGTGGTGCTAGAATCGCAGTTCTTTGCGAATGGCGACTGGTATGTGTCGGCCCGATACTCGAAGCAGGGAATCGGCGATTTGCCGCTCTATACCGCCTTCCGCTACCAGCAGTATTGGGACCGCGACGGCTTCTTTATCATCCCGGGAACCAAGGACAAGTTCATCCAGCCGGACTCCTCGATAAACCTGAGCTGGCGCTTGGGCTCGCCGTTGGACAAGAACCGTCATTGGAACGTGGAAGGAAATTTCATAATCCGCTATAACGACGCGAGTTTGCCCGAGAAGATTTCGGACAGCCTCCTTGTCGACGACAAGTTCCCGATAGAGTCGAGAGGCCTTTACCAGAACGAGTTCCAGTTCCCTGTCGAACTTGCGTTGCTTTTTGATAACCTGGATTACTCCTTTGCGCCTACGCGTGGAAGCCGCCTCAGCTTGAGCGGACGTTACGTGTTCGTTAAGCCGTATAGCGGCGTCACGTACGAAATATTCAACGAGGAAGGAATCGCGGAACGCAAATTCGCCCAGGACGATGCGGGGAATCACGACTTTATCCGTACCGAGTTAGTTTATCAGAAATACATCTTGCTTGGCCATTCGGGCAAGTTCCACATGACTCCTGCCGAGGCCCGCGAAAGTAGGCGTTTCTATTCGGATTTCAACTGGGACGATGCGCTGCGTCCGTGGCACCCGTCCAACGTGAAGAATACCTTGCTTGAGCGCCGTGTGCTTGCGTTCCAGTTCCGCATGATAGATGTTTTTGAAATGGAAAAGGGCGAGGCCCCGTTCAACGCATTCCCCGAAGTGAATGCGCGCTTCCCGTTGCGCGGTTACGGCAACGCCTTCGCCGGCTACCATGTGATGGGACTTAGCATGGAATACCGCTGGCCGGTGGACCGCTTTGTCGATGGCGTCATCTTTGACGAGTATGGTTTGCATGCGCCGGAAATAGACGACTGGTCGTTCAGCCGTTATTACAATTCCTGGGGCTTCGGTGTGCGTGTGCGCAAGCCGGACATGTTCTGGTTCCGCCTGCAGTTTGGTTTCCACGGGCTGCACGGCGTCAATCTCGTGATGACGATTGCGCCGGAATACCGCTAAATAGCTCTAGACACGTCTAGAAAAGTTCAATCTGGTCGCTGGGAGTGCCGGTGACTTTTTGGGGCGGTTCCTTATGGAACATGCGATAGGCGCTTTGCGTCGCAGTGCGGCCGCGAGGCGTCCTCGCGAGGAGTCCCTTGCGTATCAGGTACGGCTCGTAAACTTCTTCGAGAGTGTCCGGCTCCTCGCCGAGGGCGGCGCTGATGGTGCCGAGACCGACGGGGCCACCGTCGAACTTGTCTATCATCATGGCGAGAATCTTGCGGTCCGTCGGGTCGAGGCCCTCTCCGTCGATGCCGAGCATCTCGAGAGTCTTGGCGGTGGAATTCACGTCGATGGCGCCTGTACCGCGAACCTGCGCCACGTCGCGGCATCGACGGAGCACGCGGTTCGCCACGCGGGGCGTACCGCGACAGCGCCCGCCGAGCAGGCGCGCGGCCTCTTCGGAAATCTCGACGCCCAGAATGCGTGCCGAGCGCATCAGAATCTTCTCGATGTCCTTGTCGCTGTAGAGTTCCAGCCTGTACTGCAGGCCGAATCGGTCGCGTAGCGGGCTAGTCAGGAGTCCGCTGCGGGTAGTGGCCCCTACAAGCGTAAAGTGCTTGAGCGGCAAGTTTACGCTGCGGGCGGCGGGGCCCGAATCCAGCATGATGTCGAGCCTGAAATCTTCCATGGCGGGGTAGAGGTATTCTTCCACCACGCGGTTTAGGCGGTGAATTTCGTCGATAAAGAGGATGTCGTTCTCTTGCAGGCTCGTAAGGAGCCCGGCCAAGTCGCTCGCCTTCTCGAGAACGGGCCCGCTCGTAATGTGGATGTTTACGCCCATCTCCTTCGCGATAATCCCGGCCAGGGTCGTCTTGCCGAGCCCGGGAGGCCCGGAAAACAGGCAATGGTCCAGCGCGTCGCCGCGGTGTTTGGCGGCCTCGATGGCGATGGAGAGGCTTTCCTTCAAGTCTTCTTGGCCTGTAAATTCCGCAAGGCTGGGTGGTCTGAGCGAACGTTCAATATCGTCGCCTTCGCCATGCCTCTTTTCGGGAGAAATGATTCGCTGATCGTCCATGCATTCCTCCTTACAGGTACTTCAGTGCTTCCGGAATAAGCGATGCGGCGTCTGCGGAATCGCCGAGAATTTCGGCCGCCTTGACAACCGCCTTTTCGGCCGCGGGGTCCTTGACGCCGAGCGTATGCAGGGCCAGTACCGCTTCCATCTTGGCGCCGGTGAGCGTTCCCATGCCGGTAATGCCCGAGCCTTCCACGTCGCCGAGCGCCTGCAGCATGGCTCCTGCCTTGTCCTTGAGCGAAAGTACCATCTGTTCGCAAGTCTTTTTGCCGAGTCCCTTGATTTTGCCGAGGGCACTCTTGTTGTCGCTCGCGACCATGTTCAAAAGGTCGGCGGGGGAGACTCCACTCAGAATTCTCTGCGCAAGCTTCGGGCCTACGCCGTTCACGTCCAGAAGCATCAGGAACGTGTCTTTCTCGGTCTTGTCGGCAAAGCCGAACAATGTCATGGAATCTTCGCGCACCACGAGGCTCGTGTAGAGCAAGACCTCGGCGCCTTCTTCGGGCAGCTTGCCCGCCGTATAGGCGGAAATGTTCACGCCGTAGCCTACGCCGTTCACGTCTACCACCACGAAAGTGGGGGACTTTTCTACGAGAATACCGCGAATACGTTCGATCATCAGAACCTCGAAAGGTAATAAACATTTGTTTACTGCACAAATATATACTATTTTTTAGGACTCTGTCAAGACATTTTTGAATTTTTTTCTAGGGTTCAAAAAATCACTTGCTTTTCTGTGCACTAAATGTTATATTAGTGCACAAAGAGGCAGACTGATAAATGGATTTAAGGACAAAGCTCAATATTCTGGGCGACGCGGCCAAGTACGACGTGTCGTGCTCTTCAAGCGGGTCTAGCCGCGGTGCTCCCAAGGGCGGGCTCGGTAGCGGTTGCAGTGCCGGTATTTGCCACACCTGGTCGGCCGACGGCCGCTGCATCTCGCTTTTGAAGGTGCTGTTCAGCAACGCTTGCAAGTACGATTGCGCCTACTGCATCAACCGCCGCAGCAACGACGTCCCGCGCGCGACGTTTACGCCCAAGGAACTCATCGACCTCACGCTCGAATTCTACCGCCGCAACTACATCGAGGGGCTGTTCCTCAGTTCTGCCGTTGTGGGCAGTCCCGACGCCACCATGGAAAAGCTTGTTTACGTGGCGAAGGAGCTGCGCACGGTCCACCGCTTTGGCGGCTACATCCACCTGAAGGCGATTCCCGGGGCGAGTCCGCGCTTGCTCTACGAGGCGGGTCTCTATGCCGACCGCAGCAGCGTGAATATCGAGATTCCTTCCGATAGGCAGTTGCAGTATCTCGCTCCCGAAAAGAATTACAAGTCCATCTACAGTCCTATGAACTTTTTGGCCGAGCGCAAGCTCGAGTACCATGCCGACAGGCGTTTGCGTTCGGCGCCCAAGTTCTTGCCGGCGGGGCAGAGCACGCAGATGATCGTGGGGGCGTCGGGGGAGAGCGACTTGCAGATTTTGCGCCTTTCGGCGGGGCTTTACCATAAGCAGCAGATGAAACGCGTCTACTTTTCCGGTTACGTCCCTGTCAATGCCGACAAGCGCCTGCCCGCGCTCACCACCAAGCCGCCGCTGTTGCGCGAGCACCGCCTTTACCAGGCCGACTGGCTTATGCGATTCTACAACTTCGGGCACGAGGAAATCCTCGACGAGTCGAACCCGAATCTTGACCCGGATTTGGATCCGAAGGCCATGTGGGCGTTGCGCCATCCGGAGTTTTTTCCGATAGATTTGCAGACCGCCGACTACGAGATGATTTTGCGTGTGCCGGGAATCGGCGTCAAGTCGGCGCAGCTGATTGTGAGCGGGCGCCGCTACTGCACAATCCGCATGGAACAGCTCAAGAAGATGGGCGTCGTTCTCAAGCGCGCGAAATACTTCATCTACAATCCCGACATCCCAGCGAACTTGCGCAGGCTTTACCCCGAGATGCTGCGCCCCATGCTGATTGCCCGCCCGAAACCGGCCCAGCTCGACTTTTTCGGGCAGTTGGATACCCCCGCACTCCCGGCTCCGGCGATTCATGCGCTCCCGGCCCCTTCGCAGCTTCGCTCCGCGGGCTAATCCCACACCCAACACCCAGCACCTCACATCCCACATCTCACATTTCTCACTTCACATTTCACACCTCACATTTGCGCATGTCTCTCCTCATCTCCTACGATTCTTCTTTTGACGGCTTCTTGAGCGCGGTATTCGAGATTTACCGCCAGCGCCTCGACGTCGGCGATTTTTTGCCCGAGCGGCCGTACGATAGGGAATCGTCGGCAACCTTCGACTTGTTCCTGCAGCCATTTCACGTGGAGACCGTCGCGGATTCCGCCCGCAGGCTCCGTCGCGCCATCGTCAACATGGCGGGCGCCGATATATTGGACTTGCTCGAGACGGCTTTCCGCTCCGAGGAACGCGGCGTGGAGATGAAGATTTTTGCCTACTTGCGCAAGCTGTTTGCCGGTGACGAGCCCGGCTTCAACCGCAATCCCGCGAGCAGGGAGATGCTCCCGCTGGTGCTGCTGGCGCGCGCCGTGCGTCACGAATCCGGCGGCATGCTCGGGATGGTGCGCTTCAACAAGGCGCCCGACGGCCTGTATGTTGCCGAAATCGAGCCGAAGTACGACATCCTCGAGATGATTGTCGGGCATTTCCGCGGGCGGTTCCCGTCGGGGCGCTGGGCTATTGTCGATGTGATGCGCTGTTACGGGGTGTTTTACGACGGCCACAACACGGAGTACCTGGAATTCGCCGATCCCGATACGCTTAGCCGCACTATCGCCCAGAATGCGCCTCCCGACGAGTTCACACGCATGTGGAAGTCCTATTACGATACGATGGCCATCAAGGAGCGCCTGAATCCGCGGCTCCTCAGGCGATGCCTGCCCGTGCGTTACTGGAAGCATTTGCCGGAACGTCAGCAGAACCTGGCCGGTCCTGCGAGCTATCCCGCGAGCTATCCCGCGGGCCGTCCTACAAACAGCTCCGCGAGCAGTTCCATGGGCCGTCTTCCTACCGCTTGATACCGGTCTTGACGATAATCGTTTCCTTGTGTCCGTCTTCGAACGTGAAGAGGATCTTCCAGATGTACACTCCGGAACCGACCTTGCGCCCGTTCTTGGCGCGTTGATTCCAGTACAGGAACCCTAGCTTGGAATGGTCCTTCGGGTCGTCGCGCTCGGGGTCGTTCATCTCCCCGTCGAATCCGAACTTCTGCTCGAAATGCGTCGCGTATACGGAGATGGCGTCAAAGATGTAGATTTCGGCCGTGTAGGGGAGGAGCGTCCTTACGCTGATGGCGGAGAGCGAGTCCGGAAGGTCTTCCCATCTGGAGCCGTTCGGGGGAATCCATTCCGGAGTTTGCCCGATGCCGCTGATGGTCTGCAGAGGCTTGATTTCGGTGAGGTAGATGGAACCGTCCATTCCCTCCACCGTGATGCCGCCGCGTCCCATGCTGTTGCCCACCGAGTCCTGGTATGGGGCCTTCGGGTTGGTGGTCAGGCAGTAGCCAACCTTGAGCGTATGGTCGTCGAGGGGGATGGTCCATTGCAGTCCGTTTTCGCTAATCTTGGGCTCATCCTTTATGTTCAGCGGTTGCAAAGCGGTGTCTTCGCACGATTTCGAATAGAAGAAAAGGCTGTCCCATGCATCGTCGCCACCGGTTTTGGTGATGGGCTCCGACATGATGATAATCAGGGAATCCATGGGCGGTTCCGATGCGGGATCCATGTATTTTTCGAGGTCCACTTTGCTGTGACGCTTGATTGCTTTCACGGGAACGGCGCCGATGCGGTCGGTTAGTTTGACGTATTCCGTCTTGTCGGAATGGATTGTCGAGAAGCTCAGGAACGGGATTCTCTTCGGGTCGGCGGCGGTGAGGCCGTATTTGTACGGGCTGTTGAGGTAGCCTTCTATCCATTTTCCGTCGTCCCGGTTCTTTGCGGTGGTGCCAATCGGTACATAGCGCCTTTCGCCGCGGTTCGAATTCCAGAATACGGAATCGATGCTTTCCACGTTGTCGTCACGCTCTTCCTTGAAATGGATGCGCACGAAGTCGGCCTTGCCGTCGAGATCCTTGTCGAGTATCTCGGCCGAGTCCGCGATGAGGGAATATTCGATGGAGTCACGCCATGTGAATTCGACGGTGTCTTCGGGGATGGTGTCCGTGCCGATGATGACGGAATCTTCCGGAGGGGTGCTTGTCTTGATTTCGCAGGCGTCGGTAATGGAATACCCGCTCCTCGGTGTGCGTACGGCCGCGCCCCACAAGTCGGTGACGCGCAGGTAGTAGTCAATATGCGAGTATACGCTTGTCGGTGCAGGAATTTCTGCAACCCAGGTGTCGTTCTGGATTGAATAGGCGAGAGGAACGTCTTGGAAGAAGATGGATTGCGGGTTCCTGTAGTACAGCGTAGCCTTCTCGATGCCGTCGCTGTCGCTTATGCGGAAGGCGAACGTCTTGATGTTTGTCGAAGTATCTTCGCACGCCACGGAGAATACCGCTATGTCGGGGATGTCGTTCTCGATGAATATGGTATAGGGCTCCATGCCGGGCGTAAGAATCTTGGGCGTCTTGCCGGTTTGCCCTAGAGAGTCCGTCGCGGTGATGTAGAAGTCTATTCCCGGCGGAATCACGAGGCTTTCGGGAATCGTGTATTCCCACAGGCTGTCACGGACGTGCGTCATGGAGTAGCTGGCGAAGGAGGCGTAATCCGTGCCGGATTGTTTCATGTAGAGCTTGGCCGAAGTGATTTTCAGGCCGCTTTTTATGTAAGCGCTTATCGTGAGCGCCGTATTCGCTTCTTGCGAGTTCTCGATAAGGTTCCACGTGCTGTCGGTAAGGTTGATTGTCGGCGGCAAGAATCCTTCGTTCCACTTGATTGTATCGCTTACGAGGGAGTCATGGAACATCATGCCTACGATGACTTCGTGCGATTCGCCGTTCTCGAGCGAGGTGGGTGCCTGGTAACATACCACATATTGCGAGAGCGTGTTGTCGCGCATGGCCGCATAGATGCCGGCTAGTTCGCTTGCGTCGTTGGCGAAGGTGAATATGCCTCCCGTTCCCTTGGCAAGCGTTTCAAGGGGGTTTCTCGTTGTGGTCTCGAGCCCGATAGTATGGATGGTCGTCTTCTTGCTCTTTGCAAGAGCTATGGTGGCGTCTACTTTCAGGTTGTCGCTTGCGTCGTTGTCGCCGTCAGAGAACACGATGACCATGGTCGGGTTGGTTTCGTTCACGATTTGTTCGAGCCCGACCTGGGTTCCTGTAACGAGGTTGGTGTTACCGCTGGCATTGAGTTCGTCAACAGCATTGTAGAGGAGCGACTTGTTCGAAGTCATTCTCTGGTGGACCGTCGTGGAGTCTTTGCCATGGAACCCGACGATGGCCGTCCTGTCGTAAGGGCTCATTTCGTCAATGAAATTCTTTATGGATTCTTTTGCTTTTCCGATGCGGTCGTTGGTTGTCATGGAACCGCTTTCGTCAACGACGATGACGACCGAGATTCCGCTGACGGTATTGATGCTTGTGACCTGGGAACGCATGGTGCGTCCGTCTTGGGTCACGGCGAGGTCTTCGGCGCCAAGCCCGTAGAAGGTGTGGCCGCTGTGAAGGTCCGTGACCGTAACGTGCGCGCAGATTTCGGGGTAGTTCGTCAAGTCGAGATTCGAGATGCTCAGCTGGGCCGTCGCGGAATCGTCTTCCACGAATATCGCCTTGACGCTGCAGATGGAATCTTTCTGGACAATGGATGTCCTGGCTTCGTTCTTGTTCGCGATGGTCGAATTGCTTCCGGTGACTTCCCAGGAATCGAATACGTAACCGCCGTGTGTCCAGGCCGTCAGGATAATCTTGTCATTGGGCCGGGTATAGGTTGCCCCGGACGGGTTCACGGAACCGCCCTTCGTGCCGCTTACGTTCAGCACGTACGGAGTCGAAACCCAGAGCTTGAAAGACGTGTTTGGAATGGACATGGAGGTGTCACGGACACTCCAGTAATAGGGCGTATTCGGGTTCCCCTTGAAAAGGATTGTTTTCGAGGTAAGTAGCTTGGTGGAATCTACGATTGTGGCGAACAGGCTGTCTTCCGCGTAGTTGTTGATGAAAACGCCCATGCTGTCGATGGTCTCGAAACGGAGCAGATAATAGGCGGTGTCGGGCGGGGTCCAGGTGAACCGTATGGCGGAACGGCTTGATTCGTGGTAGTAGTTTTTCTGGAAGTTGAACGTCTGCTTTGTCGAATTGAGCTTGTAGATGGAGCTGGGCTTGAAATTGGCCATTAGCTCGCTGTTGCCGGAAATCGTCACGTACGTAAATGGGGATTCACTGTTGTCGATGACCGGGGCTCCGGATACGATTTTCCAGTCGGAGAAGCGGTATCCGCTGTCGGCTTCGGCGGTGATGGAGTACTTTGTGCCGGAGAAAGCCTTCGCGTAACCGCTGTCCGGTATAACTTTGCCGTTGGCGCCCGCATTGAGCGAAAGCTTGTATGACTGCAGCGAGTAGTTGATGTAGAATGTGTGGGATTTTGCGCGTGGCCTGTAGATGATGACAGAGACAACCTGATCCTTTGTGAGTGTCCTGGTATCGGCGTAGGTGCCGAGGAACTTTACTGCTGCGGAGAGTGTCTTGTAATCGGTGTCCGTGTATCGGAGGTAGAAGATGGAATCCTCCGCGCGCGAATTGGATACAATGATGGAGTAGTCGCCGTCGCTTGGGGCCTTGAACGTGAACCTGACTCCTACATACCCGTTGGTGACCTTTGGTGCATACGAGTTCTCCAGGAAATCGTATTCGGTCGGGACATTGGTAATGGTGTAGATTATTCCTTCTTTGAAAACGGCCCTAATCTTACAGTCTCCCTCTCCGCTCTTGACTTTTGTCGACGCTTTTTTGGTGTCGGTGATAGTGCAGCTGCCCGAGGTGACTTCCCAGTGGTCAAATTTGTTGTCGTTCTCCGCCGTTGCGTAGATGGAGCGGGATTCTCCCTTGGTAAATCTGCTGTACGACGTGACCTTGGTGCCTGATGAATCTATTTCTGCGGTGCCGTTGCCTGATGCCGAGGCTTCTATGGTATAGACGGGCTGTACTGAAATGACCGTGGAATCATGCATTACCTGGTAATAGTTCTTGTTGATACTGATGAAGAAGAAGATGTAGCTTTTGGAGTTGGGCTCGGTCGTGAAGTAGTGCTTGCCGCTGACGGAGGCGCCGTCGAGACGGGGGGCTATAGAGGTGAAGGTGGAGTCCGTTGTGTAGTTTCCTATTCCGAAAGACCGCTGGTTGAATTTATAATTCAATACATAGTTGCGGCTTTCCCCGGAATTGAAGTACATCCTGATGCCATAATTCCCGTTAGGAATTTTGGTGCTGTTCGAGTCGTAGTAGAATACGGTAGATTTGTCGGTTATCTTGTAGATGGGAAGCGTGTCGGCCACCAATCTCAGAACGGCTGAACTGGATGACGGAATAAAACCGGTGCTGTCGGCTGTCGCGATTTCGGTGGCGTCAAAGAATGTTCCTGAGCCGGAGACAATCTCCCATCGGATAAAGTGTTCCCCGACTTTGAGGTACTTCTTGTTCGACAACATGAGTGTGTCGCCGATGGAAACGTTGAAAGAACCCTCTACTCCCTGGATGGTAATTTGTGCGAAGGCTTCCGTAGCCAACGTCAGAAAACAGAGTATAATCCCTATAAAAACACGCACCTCAATCTTCTCCCCAAATACCGCGAATTAGGGCGGTATTGTGCGTATAATATATATTCTGTTTTTCCAAAAAGCGATAGGGGGGTTGATTTTATTGGATTTCTTTGTTATTTTATGCGTGAAAAGGGAGAGGGATTTCATTTGTTCTTGAAAAAAACGCCTATTTTGCTGGCAAGTTTGTGCTTGTTCGGTTTTTCGCACGCTTTTGACATAAAACCGTCGGCTCAGCTCTTTTTTCCGGCCGATGTCACCATATCGAAGGATTCCAAGTCCGTTTCTTCGGAACAGGAGTGGGAGACAGATTTTGTCATCGAGGCTGGCGTCGAGGCCCTGTTCTCGTCGGAATTTGTGCCGATGCGGTCCGGTTTCGGTCTCGGATTCAGGACTTCGCAGCAGGATGACGGCTCGGAGGCCGCTCCGGCTTCGCTGCCCCTGTGGGGCGTTCTTTCGTTCGGCCGTATCGACAGGGACAATTTTATCTCGCCGTACCTCTCCTTGAGGGGTGGCTACCTTGTCCCGCTGACCGGCGACGAATACTGGTGGAACAGCCCGGTAAACTTCTTTGCCAATTGCGGCGTGGGCGCCGTGCTGCCCAAGGGATTCGTGCTGGAAGTCAGCGTAGACTACTCGTCCATGAAAAAATCGTACCCCGACGAAAGCCTCGATTACCGCGTGTCGTCGCTGCGCGTAGGCGTAATGTTCGCGATGTTTATCGAGATTACCCACAGCAAGACGTACAAACCGCAGGATTAGGCCCGGGGTATTGCGCCTTGCCCGGCTTTTAATATATATTTCAAGGACAAGGAGTCTCCTATGCGTAAAATCTTGACCGGCTGTCTCCTGACGGCCTTGCTAGTTTCTTGTTCGGACGAAGATGATTCCGTTTCGTTCAAAAATACGTCCAAGGAAAAGGAAGTCGAGTCCATTTACGAGTTGGGCAAGTGCACCGACGACCGGAAGGGCGAAGTCATCTTTGTTGAGAACAAGGACGAAGATTACATATGTTTCTCCGGAAAGTGGATTCCTTCGAGCGAATTCGATAATCCCGGTGAGGATGACGAATCCTCTTCTTCTGTAAAGGAGTCCTCCTCGTCTGCGAAAGACGTTTCTTCTTCGGATAAAGCTTCGTCGGGGGAGACTTCTTCTTCGGACAAGGCGTCTTCTTCGTCCGAGAAAGCCTCTTCTTCGTCTGGGAATGTTTCGTCTTCGGGAGGCTCCTCTTCCGGCGAGACTCCAAAATCATCCTCGAGCAGTACGTCGGGGTCGTCTTCCAGCAAGACTCCTGAATCATCTTCGTCGGTGAAATCGAGCAGCTCCAAGACGCACGACGGCAAGACTTTCGTGGATTCGCGTGACGGCAAAACGTACCGCATGGTGACTATCGGTTCGCAGACCTGGTTCGCAGAAAACGTCAACTACAAGGGCGACGACGTGACGGGCTATTGCCATTCCGACAAGCCCGAGAACTGCGACAAGTATGGATCGCTCTACGACTGGGATAACGCCAAGAAGGCATGCCCGAGCGGGACGCACCTGCCGACCATAGAAGAATTGCGGGAACTGCTTCATTTTGTCGGGGAAGACAGCTCTGCGGTTGTGCTCATGGCCGATACCGGCTGGACCAGGGACGACGGTTATTTGGGTACGGACAAATATGGGTTTGCGATGCTCCCGGGAAGCTACAAGGCTAGCGGCGGCTATGGTTCTTCGCTGGGATGGTGCACCAATATGTGGACAGCATCGGATAGCGCTGGCTTGGTATATGCAGTGTATCTAGGATGGAATCTGCCGTATGCCTCCATCGGTCTGTATGATTTAGCGGAAGGGTGGGGAATGGCTGTCCGCTGTATCGAGGGCGAGGCAAAACTGTCGAGCTCCAGCAGTGCAAAATCAAGCTCTAGCAGTATAAAATCATCTAGCAGCAGTCAGGTTTCTTCCTCTTCAAGTACTGGCGTAAAGAGTTCGTGGCAATTTCTGAACCCGTCTATTTCGTACGGAGAGATGACTGACAGCCGTGATGGGCAGGTTTACAAGACGATCGTTGTCGATAACATCACATGGATGGCCGAAAACCTGAACTTTGAAAGTGCCAACAGCTATTGTTACAATGATTCGTCTAAATATTGCGCTACATATGGTCGCATGTATACATGGTCGGCTGCGTTAAAAGCGTGTCCCGATGGTTGGCATTTGCCATCTTATGATGAAGCATACGCTCTTACAGGCCCTGATCTTAATGGTCAAACGAAAGGTGGAGACAAGCTTAGATCCATGGTGGGGTGGAACGAAGATGGTAGACCTGGTCTCGACACGTATGGTTTTTCGGCGAGTCCCGGTGGGAGACGGATCTCATCAGGGCAATATTATGCATTAGGTACAGAAGTTGGTTATTGGTTTATTGTCGAAGATGGCGACATCATCTACGATTGGGTTATGGAATTTCATCACGATAGCCCGAACAGTATGTTAACGAGAGAAAATGAGGATTGGGCCTATTCTGTCCGCTGTGTGAAAAACGCTAAGTAGTTTCCGCTTTTTACATCTTCCTTTTTTTCCTTTATTTTTATATATTTTGTTTTACCTCAAGTATTTGGGGGTGCTCTGGTTTGCCAAAATCATTGCTATTCGCACTGATTTTGCCCTACGGGCCTTGCGCTCACTTCGTGAGCTTAAGGGCCTAAATGCTCGCCGGCTCGCATTTAGTCGACGAGTCTCAACCAAAGCCCCCCCGATTACCATCGGGGGTGCTTTGGTTTCGACAGGGTCGCTGAAGTGTTAGTTGCAAGCCGAGGTCTCAGACGAGGGCACTCGTTAAAAAGTCTGAAAAAAAATAAGTGCTGACGAAAACTACGCACTCGCTGCCTAATTAACGGCAACGCCGGGCCTCATTCCGCTCCCATCGGGGTGAACGTCCGGTCGCAATATGGGATAGGATGCATCCATGCCTGGGGAATGCGTTCGAGATTTACTAGGCTGGTCAAACTCTGCGCCGACCTTCTTGGGCGTGGATAAGACGAGATCTTAAATACGAAGGGAAAGCTTGTAGGAATGGACATGGACGTGATTTTGGACAGGGGTTCGACTCCCCTCACCTCCACGAAAGGGTAGACACGTTGTGTCTACCCCTTCGTGTTTCTACGAGAAGGGCTCACCGAGTTCGCCCCGCCCCCCAGCATCCTTTTAACAAGGATGCTGTTGGCTCCTATCTCATATTCGTAAGCCTTGGGCTTGCTCATATCTACCGCTGTAATATGCGGAGGCTCCCTTTTTGTATATTATAAGCATGGAATACCGTATGCTCATGCGCTTTGTGGGGGAGAGGGACGCCCTTTCCCAGATCTGGGACGAGATTATTGCTGCCTACCCGGAAGCGGAACTCCCTAGCGAGGATTCCGGTGACTGGTATTCCGTGGACGATGTGATGCGCGACGAATACGAGTGCCGTTTTGAGGAGTTGCCCGAAGAGGAACTCCTTGCGATGGACGGCTCCGTGCTTGTCGAGGGCGACCTGCCCGAGGACTTTTTCGCGGAACTGCTCGAACGCTTCGAACGCGTGTACGGCATTTTCAAGTGGTCTTCGATGGAAGTGGGCGTCGGTTGCGGCGTAAGCGAAGGTTGGGGCGAGTTTATCGCCGATTTCGCGGACGACTACTCCGACGAAGCGAACGAAATCTCCGAAGCGGTCCTCGTTTTTTAAAAATAGTTGTTAGTCATTGGTCGTTGGCCGTTGGCTTAAATGTGGCGCCGTGGGCGCTTTTTTTTGTAATGCGATAAAATGACATTTAATGTCATTGTGTTTCGTTGTGTTTGTGCAATAGTGTGCTGTTGTATTGCGTTGTTATAATAATTTGTTTTAAATACCAATAAAGAGTGATAGCATAAATAACGGGTTTATGTAAGATAGTCTACTTTGTTTGTAATATAAATTAATTAAACACTTTGTTTGTAATAACAGGAGAAAGAGATGAAAAAACAAGTAGCCTTGTGTGTGGCAATCGGCTGTGTTTCGGCTATTGCTGCAACAAATTATGACCTTCTTGGCCGTAACGGGAGCAAGATGAATTCCCCGATGGTCTACAAGAATGTAGACTATGCCAAGGCAAAGAAAGCCCTCAATCAAAAGTCCCTGATGCGGCAGCCGACTGGCGTGAACGGGCTTTCTGCCATAGAAGGTGCGTTCAATACCACGGCGCTCATTTACGGTAGCAGGGGAACCCCGTACATGTTCTACCTTAAACGGTACAATACGAATGGAACGTCTTCGTCTGCCTACAGTGCTCAACTGGGTGGCCCCAATGGCCAGGATTATCTTGGTGGATCCAATGAAGTCTTTATTCCCATCAACATTGTCAAGAACTACACGCCAGGCGGCATGGTAAATTCTAACGATGCCTCCCACGTGTCGCACTATGATATGACGGAACAGTATCCAAATTCAGGATATGCCAGTAAAACTTTCTGGAATGTGGAGTTTGATGCCGGCTGGGCCCAGAGAGGGGATATCGGGTGGTTCGACAATGGTTACAGCGAATGCCAGGAATGTGCCGATGTCGGTATGTACCTGGATATTGGCGCGGTCCCGGTAAGGCTTAATCCGGGAATGACCGCATCGTATATCAAGTACAATTCCGGCGAGAACATGGTGGCCAATCCTATTAGGGAAGTGAGCTCGTCAAAGGCTGCCAGCCTTCTGAAGGAGACGACCAAGAACACGACCGTCTTTATCACCGACGGCTTGCCGCAAAATCCCCGTTACAAGACCCCGCAGGTGTATCTCGGTCTTCATACCCGGAAAAACGACCCCGATGTTCCTCACAATGTCGCAGCGTTCTATGGCGCCGAGGCGAGGGACTTGGATAACTACATCTACGAAAACCGTACCGTAGAAGTCGTGGCTGCCGGTGATTACTGGATTAGGAATCACGAGGCGGAGCTCAACGCACAGGCCCATGCCGCCAACGCCATTACGGTAGGTGCCGTTGACGCCAATACAAAGAAAATCGCAGACTACACATCGAACAGGTCCAGATACTGTCCCGATGGCATTGGGCAATGCCTCAACAACAATAATTATAGGGATGGTTCCGACAAGCCGGAAGTCTACAACTACTCCGAATTCTACATAAATGGTGATTATAAGAGGAACTACACCCACTGGTATACAGGCCAGATGTACGATCCCACTCCCAATTACGACGGAACCGAGGCTGCAGCTACGTATACGGCGGCTCAGGTGGCGGCTCTCTTGAGGGCCAACCCGTTCTACCGTTGGCACCCGGAGGTCGTGAAGGCCGTATTGCTCTCTTCGGGCAAGAACTACATCTATACGCCGTTCCCGCACGGGGAAACGCCGGTGACGGAGCAGATTCCTACCTACAAGAGTGTCGTCTTTAACCGCTTCCACAACCAGTACTTCCATGAATCTCACTACTGGATTGGTGAATGGAATAGGCTCTATACGCACGTGACCAATAAGAAGGAAATTCGTTTTTGCGTTAAGCGCCCGGCAAACAGGTACGCCTTCTCTGCGGCTATCGCGTGGTTGACTAGTGGTAACGATATCGCTGATTACGGCAAGATTCCGCAGGACTTCGACTTGTATGCGTACGCAAGCAGCTCCGGTAATCCGGATGACATTCCCAATATTTACAATTACATAGGCCATTCTCTCGATGCCGATAATGCTTTCGAGAAGATGTCCTTCTGGACTAGCGCAGAGTACATTACGTTCCGAATTGTATTGTTTACGGAAGACAATCGCTCCGAAAACTTTGGCCAGGTCGTTCTGGGCTTCGACGTTTCTGCGACGGACTGATAGTCTGATAACTCCTCAAAAAGAAAACCTCGAAAACCGCAAGGTTTCCGAGGCTTTTCTTTTTAAAGATGTTTTTGTTCTACGTTTTATCTTCGCCGCGGAGCATGATGACCTTGCCCGTGCGGATGTATTCGACGATTTCGAACTTCTGCAACAGGCTCTTGAGCGTGTCGACCTTCATGCTGTTTCCGGTAATCTGGATAATCATGGAGGTGGCGGTCATGTCCACGGTGTTGGCGTGGAAGTGGTCGCACAGCTGCAAAATTTCGGTACGCTGGTCGGGAGTGCAACGCACCTTGATGAGCGCGAGTTCCTTCTCGACGGCGTCCGTGCCGGTGTGGTCCTTGGCCTGCACCACGTCAACGAGCTTCTCGAGCTGCTTGATGATCTGCATCAAGATTTCGGGATTGCCGTGGGCGATGATGTTCATGCGGCTGAAGTTCGGGTCGAGCGTGGGGGAGACAACGAGGGAGTCGATGTTGTAGCCACGGCGGGAGAACACGAGGGCGATACGCACGAGCACGCCCGGGCGGTTCGCCACCAACAAACTAATGGAATGTCCTTTATCGATCATGGTAATGTCCTCCTATTAGGTCGATCCTGTGGGCTTTTCGAGTTTGGCCTTGGGTGCTTCCGTAAGCATGGCGGTAAGCGGGGCGCCTGCCGGGATCATCGGGAACACGTTGTCTTCCTTCTCGCATTCGCAATGGATGAGGATCGGGCCGTCCTTGTATTCGAGCGCCTTCTGGATGACGCGTTCGGCGTCGGCGGCGCGCTTGATGCGAAGGCCCGGGATGCCGTAGGCTTCGGCGAGCTTCACGAAGTCGGGGTTGCCCATCATGTCGACGCTGGAGTAGCGGTGGTCGTAGAAGAGTTCCTGCCACTGGCGCACCATGCCGAGGTACTTGTTGTCCATCACGAAAATCTTGATGGGCAGCTTGTGGATGGCGGCGGTAGCGAGTTCCGCTTCCGTCATCTGGAAACCACCGTCACCGCTGAAGCTCAAAACCGGCCAACCGGTCTCGTTGCCGAAGGCGGCGCCAATGGCGGCGGGGAAGCCGAAACCCATGGTGCCGGCGCCACCGCTGGAGTGCAGCTGGCGCGGGTAGTTGATGTGGAAGAACTGTGCCACCCACATCTGGTGCTGGCCCACGTCGGTCGTGACGATGGCCTTGCCCTGAGTGAGTTCGCTTGCAGTGGCAATCACGTGCTGCATGCGGAGCCCGCCCTGCTTGGGGTAGGTGAGCGGGAAGCGCTTCTTCCAGGTCTGGCAAGTCTTGACCCATTCGGCGGTGTCGAGCTTGTGGACCATCGGCAAAAGCTGTTCCAAGACGAGCTTGGCGTCGCCGCACATGAACACGTCGGGCTGCAGCACCTTGCCTTCTTCGGCGGGGTCGATGTCGATGTGCATCTTCACGGCGTCTTTGCAGAACACTTCGAGCTTGCCGGTGATGCGGTCGTCCCAGCGGCTGCCGATGGAGAGAATCAAGTCGCAGTCGAGCACGGCCTTGTTGGCGTACACGGTGCCGTGCATGCCGAGCATGCCGAGCGAAAGCTCGTGATCAACGGGGAAGGCGCCGAGGCCAAGCATGGTGCAGCAAACCGGGGCACCGAGTTTTTCGGCGAGTTCCTTCACCTGGCGGCTGGCCCCGCTGATCATGGCACCGTGGCCCACGAGCAGCAGCGGCTTCTTGGAATTCTTGAGGAATTCGGCGGCCTTCTCGACGCTTTCGGTAGAGGCGTACGTCGGAATCTTGTAGCCGGGCAAATCCATCTGGTCGGTGAACGGGGCGGTGCAGGGGCCTGCGGTCACGTCCTTAGGAAGGTCGATGAGCACGGGGCCCGGGCGGCCGCTGCGGGCGATGTGGAAGGCTTCCTTCATCACGCGCGGGAGGTCGTTCGTGTCTTTCACGAGGTAGGAGTGCTTGACGGCAGCGAACGTCATGCCGCTCGTGTCGCATTCCTGGAAGGCGTCCTTGCCGAGGTTCGGGGTGGTCGTCTGGGCGGCGAGCACCACGATGGGGCTGGAATCCATGAGGGCGGTGTAGATGCCGGTAAAGGTATTGGTGGCACCCGGACCGGAAGTCACGAGGGCGACGCCGACCTTGCCCGTCTGGCGGGCGTAGCCGTCGGCCATGTGGGTTGCACCCTGTTCGTGGCGGCTAAGGACTACTTTAATATTGGAATCGAGGATCGCGTCGAACATCGGGATGGCGGAACCACCCGGATAGCCGAAAATAGTGTCGATGCCTTCGCGCTTGAGGCATTCGATAATCACTTCGGCGCCGTTTAATGTTTTGTTTGCCATTGATTTTTCCTTTTGAAGGAAGGGGTTCTTTGTAGTTGTTTTGGAAAAATATAGGTATTTTTGTTTTTGATGGCTAGGCGTTCTTCTGAATTTTTGAAAAATAATTGAGTTTTTGCTCTAAAGTGCTCGATTTTGAAACTGAATGTTTCAAAAATGTGCTGATTTTTACTGAAGTTTGCTTGAAATGGCTTTTTGTGTAGTTGAAATCAAGTGGTTTTTGGTGCAAATCTTTCAAAGTTGTTTGGTTGTGTTTTGAAAGTTGTGCGTTTTTGCGGTGGAATGGCCCCGGTTGAAAAACGGCACGATTCCGGGGAAAAATCCGTCTTATAGGTATTGACCCTAAAAAGGAGCCTTATGGACGACGAAACCTACTACACGAAAAACGAAACGATACTTCCACGCGAAAAAATCCAGAAATACGGCCCGAAGGCCCTCAGCAACGAGGAACTCCTCGCGCTCATCCTCGGGAGCGGCACGCAGAACTGCGGCGTTTTCGAGCTGTCGCACCACCTGTCCGATTACCTTTCCAGGGCAAGCGAACTGCCTTCGTTCGAGGCCCTCGTCAAGATTCGCGGCCTCGGGGTGGTGAAGGCGACGCAGGTGCTCGCCTGCCTGGAGCTCTCGGCGCGCTACATTCTGGGCGGCAAGGTGAACCCGGTCAAGCGCCCCGAAGACCTTGCCAAGCGCCTGGCCTACCTCAAGTTCGAACGCCAGGAGCATTTCGTGCTCGTGTCGCTCGATTCGGCGAACAACGTCATCAAGGTCCATGAACTCACGCTGGGACTCGTGAACCAGACGCCGGTACACCCGCGCGAGGCTTTTGCCCATGCCATCGAGGATCGCGCGGTGGCGGTAATATTCGTGCACAACCATCCTTCGGGCAATCCGGAGCCGAGCCCTGAGGACTACGGCATCACGCGGGTGCTTTGTGCGGCGGGGAAAATCATCCAGATTCCTGTAATAGACCATATTATTATAGGGCGTCGCGGAATAACGAGTATTTGCCGGGAATGCCCCGAAATTTTCGAGGCGAATTTGCCCGGAGATGTAAAAAAATGTTGACAAATGCCGATTTTGCCCCAAAAAGTGTGTTTTTTGCCTCCAAAAGTGTGTTTTTCGTCTCACTTTCACTTTTTGGAATGTAAGCAGGCGGTTCAAGAGAACTATATTTATGTTAGATAGTTTAGGGACAACCCTGTTCACTAAGGAGACTCTATGAAACGAGTAATAACGGGTTTGGCATTGGCGCTCGCCGTGGGCGCGTATGCCAGCCATCCACAGACCATAAACAAGTATGGCATGGTCGGTGTCAACAAGACTCAGTCGGCACAGTCGCTGGGACATTCCAAGCTAGCGTTTGTTTTGCTTGGTGATGCTACTTTTGGGAATGACATGTATCCCCAGTATCCGGATCCAATGACCGGTGCGGGCTACTCCATTATGGATTTCACGCCGATAGGCGTTCCGCAGAAGGCTACCGTAAACGACTTTACGGGTATGGGTGCCTATGTGGGCTTTGGCATTGGCCTTTGGCACTACTTCGACATTGGCGCGACGCTCCCTGTTTACTACGACCAGTTTACCGGTGAAACCGCCTGTACGCAAGACGAAGTCCTTATGGGTATGTGCGACCCGGCTCCGATTGCCTCTACAAAGAACGGCTATATCGGTAACCTCCGTGCCGACTTGAAGGCTCGTTTCCCGCTTCCCGAAGACCAGCCGATGGACATCGCCGTGTTCACCCGCATCGGTATCGCTACTGCGAACGACAAGAAGCAGGGCATGTGGATTCACGAGCCCGAATACATCAATACCAAGAACGGTGTCGCGTTCCCGTACGGTTCCAAGAATACGACCGTTACGGCGGGCCTCGCTGTTAGCGCCGACTTCGACAAGATCGATGCCGTGCCGCTCGTGGTTCTGTTGAACGGCGGCTACCGCTACTCCACCAATGGCGATTACCTCTCGCTCCCGTTCATGAGCGCCGCCTTGGATATGTACTTCATGGATTTCCTCTCGGTGTTCGTTGAATACTACTGGGATATCCAGATTGACGACTTTGAATACTTGGGTGTCAAGGAAAGTCTCGACATGAAGCAGCTGACCGGCGCCCTGGTGTTCCACCTGCCGATTGGCCTCGACATCCATGTCGGTGGTTCTTACTACCTCGGTGGTGGCGACAAGTACGTTACCGCTACCCGCGTCTTGGAAAATGGCGACCGCCCGGCTGGTGCCATGGTCTACAAGAACCGTGTGAACCCCGAGTACGGCGTGTACGGCGGTCTTACCTGGAGCGGCTTCTTGCTGGCTCAGGACCGTGACGGCGACGGCGTGACGGATGATGAAGACGATTGCCCGGATGATTATGGCCACCGCCTCAACAAGGGCTGCCCGCTCGGCAACCCCGATGCTGACGAAGATGGCGTTTGCGACGCTTGGGTCTCCGAGAAGGGATTCGAAAGCGAATTCAGCGAAATTTGCGAAGGCATCGACGAATGCCCGAACGAAGCCGGCGAAGGCGAAGACGGCTGCCCGCTCGACGACCCGGATCCGGATAAGGACGGCGTTTGCGATGGCTGGGTGACCCAGAAGAAGATGACCAAGAAGTTCAAGGGTATTTGTGAAGGTATCGATAGCTGCCCGGCTCAGGCTGGCCCGGCTACCAACATGGGCTGCCCGGAAGACAATCCGGACCCGGATGAAGACGGTATGTGCTCTCCGTGGGTGACCGACAAGGGCAAGCTCGGTGACTTCGCCGACCTCTGTAAGGGTTACGACATGTGTCCGGGTGAAGCGGGTCCGAAGGCCAATAAGGGCTGCCCGTGGGATGATCCGGATAGTGACGGCGACGGCCTCTGCGACGAATGGGTGACCCAGAAGAAGATGGGCTACTACTTCGAAAAGGCTGCCGAAGACGACAAAATCAAGAACGAATGGTTCATCGACAAGACCTGTAAGGGTATTGACAAGTGCCCGACCGAATTCGGTCCTGCCGGTAACGAAGGCTGCCCGCTCGGCGATCCGGATACCGATAAGGATGGTATCTGTGACGAATGGGTGACCCAGAAGAACATGCTCGAACAGTACGACGGTATTTGCACCGGTATTGACAAGTGCCCGACCGAACCGGGTGAAGCCTTCGCTCAGGGTTGCCCGATGGACAATCCGGATGCTGACGGTGACAGCCTCTGCGCTCCGTGGGTCTCCGAGAAGGGTATGACTAAGGACTTCGCCTCTATCTGCCACGGCGTTGACAAGTGCCCGGCAGAAAACGGACCGGAATGGAACAAGGGTTGCCCGGCCGAGAATCCGGACCCCGATGGCGACAGCCTCTGCTCTCCGTGGGTCACGAAGCAGAAGATGCTCGACCAGTTCAAGGAAGTGTGCCATGGCTACGACCGTTGTGAAGACGAACCGGGTCCGGAATGGAACAAGGGTTGTCCGATGGAAGACGATCCGGATGCCGATAAGGATGGCGTCTGCTCTGAATGGGTAAGCACCAAGAAGCTGCTTGACACCTTCAAGGAAGTCTGTACCGGTATCGACCGCTGCCCGGATGTGGCTGGCGACGACGGCCATGGCTGCCCGAAGAAGGCTGCTGAAAAGCTCGACGGTGTGACCTTCAAGAGCGGCAAGGCTACTCTCGAATCCAACGCCAAGAACATCCTGAAGAGCGTCGCCAAGAAGCTCAGCACGGATGATTCCTACAAGGATCTGAAGATTGTCATCCAGGGCCACACCGACAACGTGGGTAAGGAAAAGAGCAACCAGAAGCTCTCCGAGAACCGCGCCAAGGAAGTGATGAAGACCCTCACCAAGTTCGGTGTGGACAAGAAGCGCATCAAGGCTATCGGTATGGGCTCCAGCTGCCCGGTGGACGACAACTCCACTGCGGAAGGCCGCGAGATGAACCGCCGTATCGAAATGCACTTCGTGACGCCGGATAACGACGGCACCAAGTGTGACAGCCCGTTCGGACAGGAATAGTCTTTAGACAAGCTTAACCGAAAAGCCCCCGGCACCCGCCGGGGGTTTTTCTAAATTGTGGACATGACTAAACTGGACGAAATATTGACCGAGTTGGGCGAGCCGAACCACGCCCTTGTAGAAATGTTGCCCGCGAACCTGAACCACAAGATGGTGCAGAAGGCGCGCTTGGGCAAGAAACCCGTGCCCAAGCACACGCAAGACTTGATTTTGCAGGCGCTGAACATGCTGCTCAAGCAGAAGGCCGTGGAAGAGGATAAGGCCGCGAAGCAGTACAAGCGGGTGGAATTGTTTGGAATTGATGATTGATAATTGATGATGGATGATTTTTTATTAAATTACAGATATGCAGCAATACTTAGACTTACTTCGTGACATTCTTGAAAATGGCGTGGACCGTTCCGACCGTACGGGCACTGGCACCCGTTCCGTTTTTGGCCGCCAGACCCGATTCGACCTTTCGAAGGGTTTCCCATGCCTCACGACCAAGAAGCTTCACTTGCGCTCCATCATCCACGAACTGCTGTGGTTCCTGATGGGCGACACGAACATCAAGTACCTGCACGACAACAAGGTGACCATCTGGGACGAATGGGCCGACGAGAACGGCGACCTGGGCCCGGTGTACGGCCACCAGTGGCGCAGCTGGCCCACGCCCGATGGCGGGCACATCGACCAGATCCAGAACTTGATCAACAGCCTCAAGAACAATCCCGATTCCCGCCGCCACCTGGTGTGCGCATGGAACGTGGCCGAGGTCGACAAGATGGCCCTGCCGCCGTGCCATTGCCTTTTCCAGTTTTATGTGGGCGGGGTAGGTGCAAGCGGCAAGCGCAAGCTCAGCTGCCAGCTTTACCAGCGCAGCGCCGACATGTTCCTCGGCGTGCCGTTCAACATCGCGTCGTACTCGCTGTTGACGATGATGCTTGCGCAGGTTTGCGGTTACGAGGCGGGCGAGTTCGTGCATACCTTCGGTGACCTGCACCTGTACAGCAACCACTTTGACCAGGCGCGCGAGCAGCTTTCCCGCGAACCGCGCAAGCTGCCGACCATGAAGATGAATCCCGACGTGAAGGACCTCTTCGAATTCAAGTTCGAGGATTTCGAGCTCGTGGATTACGACCCGTGGCCGACGATTAAGGCGCCGATTGCGGTGTAGCTCAGACGAGAGAACGGGCTGCGCCCTACAGACGAGAGACGAGAGATGTTAATATCTGCAATTGTCGCAATTTCTAGAAACAACGTCATCGGGCGCGACGGACACTTGCCGTGGCACCTGTCCGCCGACCTCAAGCGTTTCAAGGCCATCACGACCGGGCATTCCATAATCCTCGGCCGCAAGAACTACGACGACATCGGACGCCCGCTGCCGAACCGCACGAACTACGTGCTCACGCGGAATACGGCGTTCGAGGCGCCGGGATGCATTGTGTGCGGCAGCCTCGAACAGGCCTTGGACAAGGCCCGCGCCGCCGGCGAGTCCGAATGCTTTATCATAGGCGGCGCCGCCGTATACCGCGACGCGATGCCGCTTGTTAAAAAGCTGTACGTGACGCGCGTGCTTGCCGACGTGGATGGCGACGTGCTCTTTCCGGACTGGGGCGAAGGCTGGCGCAAGGTAAGCGAAGAGGCTTTCCCTGCCGACGAGAAGAACGATTTCCCGACGACTTTCGAAGTCTGGGAACGAGACTAATTGATGATTGATGATGGATAATTGATAATTGATGATTGAAGATTGATGTTTCTTGATACAACTTGGAATACCATTTGCTTTCCCCGCGTTTTGTCGGGGAGTTTTTTTTAGTATAGATTAAACACATGTTGGACTTTAATGTATTCTACCGCCTGGCTGCAGCGATAGGCATTGGCCTCATTATCGGCATGCAGCGAGAGCATACGTATTCGGACCAGTCGGATAGGCATCCGGCCGGTGTCCGCTCGTTTACGCTCGTGGGCCTGGTAGGGTGCATGACAGCGATGCTCTCGGACCAGATGGGCGGAATGGCGCCCTTCGTGACGGGGTTTGTGGTGGTGGGACTCCTCCTGGTCGCCTCTCATATATCGTTCGCCATTTCGCACAGGCCGCAGGATGGGCAGCCGGGCATTGGCAGCGACGGCATTACGACGAGCATCGCTGTGCTTGTGGTGTACCTGCTCGGTACGCTCTGCTGGTACGGGCGCCTGTTGGAGGCGTGCGTGGGCATGGTCGTCTTGCTGTTGCTCCTCAATTCCAAAAAGCAGCTACACGACTTTGCGAACAAGCTATCTACGGAAGACATTGTCGCGACGGTCAAGTTCGCGGTCATCACGCTGATGGTGCTGCCGTTCTTGCCGAACCGCGCTTTTGGCCCGCCGGGTCTCGAGGTGTTGAACCCGCATACCATCTGGCTGTTTGTGGTGTTCATCTCGGGCATTGGCTTTGTGAGCTACGTGCTTATCAAGCTCATTGGCCCCGGCAAGGGCATTTGGCTTACCGGGCTGTTTGGCGGGCTTGCCAGCAGTACCGCGCTCACGCTGAACATGGCGGGCCGCAGCCGCGAAAACGAGGGCTACGCCGACGACTTTATGATGAGCATCGTGCTCAGCTGGGCGGTGATGTTCGCGAGGCTTTACCTTATCTGCGTATTCTTGGATTCCCGCCTGGCGGGCCCGCTGGCCGTACCGCTGCTGGTGCCTGTAGTCCCCACGCTGGGCTATGCCATTTTCCTCAAGTTCAAGACGGGCCGTGACCACGCCGAAAAGGGCGCTGGCTTTAGCAACCCCTTCAAGCTGTTGCCCGCGATCAAGTTCGGGCTCGTGTTTACGGCGGTGATGTTCGTGGCGAACGCCGCGCGCGTGTACCTGGGTAACGGCGCCTTGATTGGCTGCAGTTTTTTGGGCGGCGCGGCGGAGATGGACGCCGTGGCCTTCTCGCTCATAGACATGGGCATCAAGGCTTCCATTACGAACCGCGAACTCGTGGTGGCGATGCTCTTTGCAAGCCTCGCCAATACCATCACCAAGGGTACTCTCGTGTACTTCTTGGGTGCCAAGGCCATGCGCCGCTCGGTTATCCCGGCGGTCGCGCTCACCTGCGCCGTAATCGTGGCGCTTATCGTGGCCTACTGATAAAAAAGGCTTGCACTTTCGCGTTCTTTTATATATATTACATTAGATAACTCGTTGTAATTCACGGAGTTGGAGTTTATGTCCGGTACAATGAAATACGCATTGTGCATCGGCGGCTTCGACGGGAGCGCCGGTGCGGGAATCATAGCCGATGTGAAGGCCATGTCGCATTTTGGTGTGTACGCCCAGACCGTTTGCACGGCCTTGACCGAACAGAACGAAGACGAGTTCGTGGCGCCCGGATGGGTGATTTGGGAACGCATCGAGGCTCAGCTCGATACTTTGTTCAGAAAGCATACATTCAAGTTTGTAAAGATTGGCCTTGTGGAAAAGGCCAAGATTCTAAAGCGTATCGTGCAATACGTGCGCGAAAAATCCCCGGACGCCTTTATCGTATGGGACCCGGTCGCAAGCGCCAGTGCCGGCTACCACTTTATGCGCGATATTGAACAGGACGATTTTGTGCCCATCATGAAAATGGTCGACCTCGTGACTCCTAACCGCGACGAATTTGCGCTGCTTGGGCTCGGGCTTTCGGCGTCGAGGGGCGAGCTCGTGTTTGGCGAGGACTTTTCGCTGTTACTCAAGGGCGGTCACGACGACGGTAGCGAATCCGTGGATACGCTATGGATGAAGGGCGGTGTGCAGCACAAGTTCCGCTCTCCCAGGATTCCTGGCGCAGGCAAGCATGGCACGGGATGCAACCTCGGCAGCGCCATCCTTGCGAACCTGGCGTTGGGCAAAACGCTCCCGGAAGCATGCCAGATAGCCAAGGACTACATGGATGCCTTTATCCAGAGTGGCGAGGGCCGCCTGGGATTTATTCCTTAGCCTTTTCCTTGGCTTTTTCTTTCGCCTTTGGGGCGATGAATTTCCCGACAGAACGTACGTGCTTGATGACGGTGTTTTTTACGCGGTCGGGGAGGGGCATGTAGCGCCCCAGCAGGCGGGACTTGGTAAAGAATCCCGCTTCGCGAGAATCCACGCAGTGGTCCCCGCGTTCACATGCCAGGTAATAGCAGTCTTCTTCGACAATGAAGTTCTTGATGAGCGTGGAATCGTCGCTGAACAGTTCACGCTTGATTTTGATGGGGGCGTTTCCCGGTTCGCTCTGGCGAATCTGCAGCTCGATAAGAAAGCGGTCTTGCCACGGCAGCAAATCGATTTCCTTGAGGCTCACCTGGCGGTTGCCGAGCTTGGTGGAACCGATGCGCTCGACGTTGATTTCGCGGTCGCCCTGCCACAGCGTCGTCTTGATGGTGAAGGGGATGCCCTGCTCGTGCATGAGCGAGATGGCGTAATCCTGCTCCACGTCACTGAGTGTTTCGAGGTTCAGCGTGTCGCCGCGCTTGGGAACATAGATGTCGCGGCTCTCGATAAAGGCGTTCTCGCCCTTCCAGCGGAACCTGAGCTTGCCCGAGACGACCTTGCCGTTCTCGGAGATGGAAAGCGAATCGCCTGGCATCGCGATGATTTTGCGAACGAGCGTCTCCTGGTTGCGGAGTTCCGCCCACACGGTCTCGTTCTTTTGAACCTTGTCAACGCACTGCGGCAGCTTGCACATCCACAGCCAGCTGTTTTCCTTGTGCCGCGGTGCCATGGAGGCGTTCACCATGTTGATGGGCTCGATTACGTAGTAGCGGAGCGCGACGGCCGCCACGAGGATACCGACGAGAAGCACCACGAGGAAGAACACGTGTGACATCGAGTTCATCCGCTGCAGTACTTTTACGGTATGCTTGAGGCTTGCCATGGGGAATCCTTAGGCTAGTCGCCGCTGCTGTTGGAATCGTCGCTGAGCGAAAGCACGGCGAGGAACGCCTTCTGCGGCACTTCCACGGAGCCGATGCTCTTCATCCTCTTCTTGCCTTCCTTCTGCTTTTCGAGGAGCTTGCGCTTGCGGGTGATGTCACCGCCGTAGCACTTGGCGAGCACGTCCTTGCGCACCGCCTTCACGGTGGAACGGCTGATAATCTTGCCGCCGATGGCGCCCTGGATGGCCACGTCGAACTGCTGGCGCGGAATGAGGTCCTTGAGCTTCACGCAAATCGCGTTCGCGTAGGTGTTCGCCTTGTCGCGGTGGATAATCACCGAGAAGGCGTCCACCGGGTCGCCGTTCAAGAGGATGTCGAGCTTGACGAGGTTGTTGCGCCTGTATTCGCTTGGGGCGTAGTCGAGGCCCGCGTAGCCGCGGCTTACCGACTTGAGGCGGTCGTAGAAGTCGAACATGATTTCGGCGAGCGGGAGGTTGTACTTGAGGATGACCTTCTCCTCGTCGAGGTATTCCATGGTCTCGAATTCGCCGCGTTTTTCTTCGCACAGCGTCATGAGCGCGCCCACGTAATCCTTGGGCGTAAAGATTTGCGCCTTCACGTAAGGTTCTTCGATGTGGTCGTAACGACTGGCGTCGGGGAGCTTGGAGGGGCTTTCGATTTTCACCATCGTGCCGTCGCTCATGTACACGTGGTATTCCACGTTCGGAACGGTCGTGATGATGTCGACGTTGAATTCGCGGTCGAGGCGTTCCTGCACGATTTCCATGTGCAAGAGCCCGAGGAAACCTGTACGGAAGCCGAAGCCGAGTGCCTCGGAAGTTTCGGGTTCCCAGCTGATGGCGGAATCGTTGAGGCGGAGCTTTTCCAAAGCTTCGCGCAAGTCCTTGTAGTCTTCCGGGTTGATGGGGTAGATGCCGGAGTAGATCATCGGCAGAATGTCCTTGTAGCCCGGGAGCGGCTCTGCGGCCGGATTGGCGGGGTCGGTCAAGGTGTCGCCGATTTTCACGTCGCTGATGGTCTTGACGTTTGCGAGCACGTAGCCCACCATGCCTTCGGAGAGCTCGTCGCGCGGGTCGCGGCGCATGCTGAACGTACCGACTTCGGTCACCATGTACTCGGCGCCGGTCTTCATCATCTTGATTTTCATGCCGGCGCGGATGGAGCCTTCCACCACGCGGATGTAGTTGATGACGCCGCGGTAGGAATCGTAGACGGAGTCAAAGATGAGCGCCTTGAGCGGGTTGCCCGTGTCGCCCTTGGGGGCGGGAATCTCGTCCACGATCTTGTCGAGCACCTGGTTCACGTTGAGGCCCGTCTTCGCGGAAATGCGCGGAATCTTTTCGGGGTCGTAGCCCAGAAGGTCGCCCACGAGTTCGGCAACGTGGTCGGGCTGTGCGCCCGGCAGGTCCACCTTGTTCAACACCGGGATGATGGTCAAGTCGTTTTCGATGGCGAGGTAGAGGTTCGACAGCGTCTGCGCCTCGATGCCCTGGCTTGCGTCCACCACGAGGATGGCGCCTTCGCAGGCGGCCAGGGAGCGGCTCACTTCGTACGTGAAATCCACGTGCCCCGGCGTGTCGATCATGTTCAGGATGTATTCCTTGCCGTCTTTCTCGTACACCATGCGGATGGCGTGCGCCTTGATGGTAATGCCGCGTTCGCGCTCCAGGTCCATGTCGTCCAGGAGCTGGTTCGTCATCTCGTTTTTCGCGACGGTCTTCGTCAGTTCAATCATGCGGTCGGCAAGGGTGGACTTGCCGTGGTCGATATGGGCGATGATGCTGAAATTTCGGATATTGTCGTTTTGCGGCATAGGTATTCTTTTCTTTATTACGCGCTCAAATATAGAAATCTTGCATCATTTTCCGAATCCCGCCCTGGCCGGGATAAAAAAAATTCTATATTCTTGGGAGTATGATTTCGATAAAGAATCTGTTGTTTGTCCTATCCGTCCTGGGCATGGCTGTTTGTGCGTTTGCCGAGGGCAAAGTGTTCAACAAGGATTACACGGGTATTACCGCTATCGAGGCGACCATTACGACCGACGAAGGCGTTATCGTTCTCGACCTCGATTTCAAGGCGGCCCCGAATACCGTCGCGAATTTTGTCGAACTCGCGAACAGTGGCTTTTACAACGGTCTCCGTTTTCACCGCGTGATTCCCGGATTCATGATCCAGGGCGGAGACCCCGAACTGACTGGCATGGGCGGTCCCGGTTACACGATTGACGACGAACCGAACTCCCTCAAGCACCTCACCGGCGTTATCTCCATGGCCAACCGCGGCCCGAATACCGCAGGTTCCCAGTTCTTTATCACGCAGCTACCGCAGCCGCACCTGGACGGCAAGCATACCGTATTCGGCAAGGTGACCGCAGGCCAAGACGTTGTGTGCCGTGTCGAACAGAACGATCGCATTATAAACATTAAAATCGTGGAAAAGAAGTAATCTATGAGCTCCAAGAAAGTAAGCAAGAAGCCTGCTGCAAAACCCGCGAAGAAGCCCGCTCCGGCTAAAAAGCCCGCCGCCAAGCCGGCCCCGGCCAAGAAGCCCGCTCCGGCAAAGAAGCCTGCCGCCAAGCCGGCCCCGGCCAAGAAGCCCGCTCCGGCAAAGAAGCCTGCTGCCAAGCCGGCTCCGGCCAAGAAGCCCGCTCCGGCTAAAAAGCCTGCCGCCAAGCCGACCCCGGCCAAGAAGCCCGCTCCGGCTAAAAAGCCTGCCGCCAAGCCGGCCCCGGCCAAGAAGCCCGTTCCGGCTAAAAAGCCTGCTGCCAAGCCGGCCCCGGCCAAGAAGCCTGCCAAGAACGCCGCCGCCGAAAAGGCTGCCGCTGCCAAGGCTGCTGCCGCCGAGAAAGCTGCCGCCGCAAAGGCCGCCGCTGCCGCCAAGGCTGCAAAGGCCGCCGAGCAGAAGAGGATAGCCGCGGAGAAGGCTGCCGAAAAGAAGAGGATTGCCGAAGAAAAGGCTGCCGAAAAGAAGAGAATTGCCGAAGAGAAGGCCGCCGAGAAGAAACGCCTGGCCGAAGAGAAGAAGGCCGCCGAGGAAGCCGCGAAGAAGAAGGCCTCCTACATCTTCTCGTTCCTCCTCCCCGAAGGCAAGAAGCCCATCAAGACGACGATGTTCGTCGAAGTCAAGGAAGACGAAGACAAGACGAACCAGAAGAAGGTCTCCTCCGAACTCAAGCAGCTCGAAAGGAAGCCGACCTCTGCCATCCGCCACAAGATTTCCCTCGCCGAAGAGACGCAGGAAGAACTGACGGAACGTATCCTCAAGGAACTCGAGGAACAGAATCTCGCCTTTACGCGCGAAGCCGCGACGCAGATGTGCACGCGCTGCAACCGCAACCTCGTCTCCCCGGAATTCTGGGTGGACAAGCACCTCGGTTACTGCGAAGAATGCGCGATGATCCTCAAGCTTGGCCAGTCCAAGGAAGCCCGCAAGGTGGATTACCAAATGGGCGCCATGGGTGGCGATTCGCTTGACGAGGCCGATGAAGACGGAGATTTCCTGGACGGTCCGGACGCAGCCGACCTGAAGGAAGCCGAAGAGGAACTCGCCGGACTGGACGACTAGTTCGTCGCGTTCCCGTCGCGGAACACTCTCGCGAAATCTATCGCATTTTGAATGATATGAAAAACCCGGGCTTGTGGCCCGGGCTTTTCGTTTTAAGACTTGTTCAAGAATCTGCGCAGTATGGAATAGACCGCGCGGTTTTATCGCGGCTTAGTTCACGCGGCGCATGACGCCGATGACGCGCCCGGCAATCGAGAAGTCCTTGTTGTTCTTCACGATGATGGGGCGGTACTTCGGGTTGGCGGGCCTGAGCTCGATGTGGTCGGCCTGCGGCTGGTAGTACTTGACGGTCGCCTCGTTGTCAATTTGCGCGACGACGATTTCGCCACGGTCGGCAGTTTTCTGCTGGCGTGCGAAGATGAGGTCGCCGTCGAAGATACCCGCGTTGATCATGGAGTCGCCCTTGACGCGCAGCGCGAAGACGTCGGTGCGGCAGGCGAGGAAGTCGCGGTCGATGGTGACGGTGCCTTCGAGGTTCTGCACGGCGAGAATCGGCGTACCGGCGGCCACGCGGCCGACGATGGGAATCTCGATGGTGTTGGACGGTGCGATTTCGTCGAGCTTTTCCTTGCCGGAGTTCACAATCTCGATACCGCGGCTGAGGCGCGGGGAGCGGTTGATGTAACCCTTCTTGATGAGGGCGGCGAGGATGGAGCGTACGCCGTTCGTGGACGAGATCTCGAAGTGGGTCCCGATTTCGCGCACGGTGGGCGGCATGCGGTTTTCTTTAGAATACTTCTTGATGTATTCGTAGATTTCGGCCTGGCGGCTGGTCAGTTCCTTGCGTTTGACGTCTTCCATTTTAAACCTCAATTGTACAGGTTCGTTGTTAACCTATATAAATATAATGCACAATTGGGCAAATGTCAATAGTTTCACTGCACATTTTTTCACTTTTTTATGCACCGGATGGCAAAACCGCTCGTCTTGAGCTGCGTGACGTCCAAATTCGTCGCCATCCTGCCCGTGTAGGCCTCGTTGGCATCGTATTCGGAAACGGTCCAGAATGCAATGACGTTATCCGTAAATGTGGCGCTCCCTGTATTGCTGGTCGGCATCTTGTAGTATCCGGTGGGGAAGGCGGAGAAACCGTAGAGGTCGGTGTGGAGCGAGTCGTAGGCCGATACCGTCTTCTTGGTAAGTTCCGAAATTTCCCTGCCTTCGAGGAGCCTGGACCAGTCTTCGTTGGTGGGCAGGCGCCAGCCATCGGGGCAGATTCCCTGGTAGGCATTGTAGTTCGTGGGGGCTACCGCGGTGTGGAGGGCCGCATCGGGAGCCAACTGCATGGCGGAGGCCCAGTCGTACAGGCGCCCCTTGCTGGCGCAGTTCGCTACAGACCCGCCCGGGCACCAGCTGTTCGACGTGATTGATGAGGATAGCTTGAGGTTGTCGGCCATCCAGGTCTGGTTGCCAATCTTGATGGTTCTGTATTCGTTGCCCTGGCTATCCGTGAGGGTCCCGTAGTCCTTGGAAGCCCTGTGCCATACGCCGCCGCTGCATTCGACGTTCATGCCATTGAATGCCCCGGTTTCACCCTCTTTCGAGGTTGTGCACTTGCCATAGATGTCGGCCGGTGACTTCGCCAATATCCACCTGTAGTATTTCTTTGCGTTCTTGCCGCAGTAATAGAGATTGCCTTCGAACGTGAGCGTGTCGCCAAAGACGTCGCTGTAGCATGGACCCTTGACGCTGTCGACGGCTTGGAGAGCGTACCAGCCATCATCTGCTTCTGAAATGCTGCTGACATCCACGTTGCAGTAATAGTGTTGCCCTTCGAAACCGACCGTTACACCGAGTTTGACTGGGTAGGTTTCGCTGCAGCGGTAATACATGCCCCAGAAGGAACCGGTTTCCCATTTTCCGTCGCTATCAGTGCTACATACATAGTCTTTCCCGTTGTAGACCTTCCAGGTAAAGCCGGTTCCATGGCAGAAACCTAGTTCGGCATCGCGAGCGTCTTCTAGACGCCAGTAATAGATGCGATGGTTGGTAACGGAATTGCCGTAGGTGCAACCATATGTCTTTCCGCCATATTCCCGGACCTCTTCTATTACGCTTGGCGAGCAGAGCCCGAGAGCCTGTTCCAGGTTTGAGTATTCCTGCCAGTTGTTGCTTTCGGAACAGAAGTATTGTTTTCCCCGGTATTCTTCTATTTTGCCATAAATTTCAGGATTGCATTTATCTATGGAATTTAGGGCATATTCGTAGCTTGCGATTCTCCAGTTGTCATCGACGCAATGGTAGTAGTCGTCGCCTACTTTAAAGATATTGTAGTGGCTACCATTAATGGTACTTATGCAGGAACCCAGGATGAGTTCGATGGAATCCAGTTTTTGCCACGAATACTTGCAGACATATTGCACGCCTGCCAGTTCGGCTAATTGGCCTCTTATGCTGTAACTGCAGTAGCCGAATACATCATCTAGCCTTTGCCAGGTCCAGCCGGTATCGTTGCAAATGTATGGCGATGATTCCAACACCTTCTGCTCGTCAATGTTGCCCTTGTAGCACGGGCCAAGCTGAAGTTCCAGCTTCTTTAGCGTGCGCCAGGAGCCGTTGTCGCATACATACTGGGTGCTCGAGAATTCCTTGACGATTCCATCCTTGCTTACATCGCATGCGCCAAGTACTTCTTCGGCAGTGGCACGGCGCCATACGGAGTCGCAGATGTATTCGGGGCCATTGTTGTCTTGCTTAAGTTGCATGTGCAGGGCTGGCTTGCATAGCCCGAATACCGTGGAGGGGTACGTAAGTTTTTCCCAGCTGCGGGCGTTGGTGCAGCCGTACTTATCGCCCTTGTACGGCTTTTCCGAATAGAGTTTGCTCGAGTCGCATGCGCCGTAGTAGTCGGTGATGCTTGCCACGCGCCAGCCGGTGGAATCGCAGATGTAGCCGGAGGATTCCGTCTTGATCGTGTCGATTCTGCCGATTATTTTCGGTGAGCATATGCCGATGTCCTGTTCGACCGATGTGAACTTGCTCCAGCTCTTGGTGGTGCGGCAGGCGTAGAGGGTGTCTTTGTATGCGAACGTCTTGTAGAACTTGGTGGAGTCGCACTTTCCGGCGAAATCGGTAATTACGGCCTTGCGCCAAGCGGTGGAATCGCAGTAGTAGGCGGTGGAGTCCGTTCTGGCCGAGTCGATTCTGCCGTTTGTTTTCGGGGAACATACGCCGATGTCTTTTTCGATTGACGAGAGCTTGCTCCATTTCTTGGTGGTACGGCAGGCGAAGACGGTGTCCCTGAAATTGTACGTCTTGAAGAACCTGGTGGAATCGCACTCTCCGGCGAAGTCGGTAAGTACGGCCCTGCGCCACTTGGTGGAATCGCAGTAGTAGGCGGAATAGTTGTCGGTTGAGTAGAGGTATATCGAGTCAATGGCGGCGTTCCTGTTGGGCGTGCAGAACCCGAGGGAATCTTCGGGGTATACCGCCTTGCGCCATGTAGAGTCGTTGCAGAGGTAGGCTACGCCGTAGCTGGATTTATGCTTCCAGTTGTTCTCGGCGGTACATTCGCCAATGGAGTCCGTCAGCACGGAGGGGCGCCATCCCGTTGTATCGCATATGTAGTTCGTGGTGTCGCCGCTCTTTGTCACGGCGCCCATTTCCCTGATGTTGTCCTTGGTGCAGAGGCCGATTTGCGTTTCCATCGTGGTGGGCAGGCGCCATGTGGAGTCGTCGCACACGTAGCGCTGGCCGTTCAGTTTCTGGATATCCCACTGGTTGTCTTCGGTACATTCGGCGCCGGCGTCGTTCATGGAGGCTAATACCCAGTCGTACCCGTCGCAAATGTAAAGCGTGTCCTTGTAGTAGTGCTTTTCGCCCTTGTCGCGGCTCGGGCACCACGTGCCGTCGCGTACGGTCCACTTTTTGCCGTTGCAGGAGTAGTTCTTGCCCTTTGCTGCCACAAAAATCTCCTCGAGCCTTTCGTAGGTGGTGGAATCGCAGGTGGGGAGTTGCTTGTCGGTTTCCACGAAGTGGGAAACCTTCATACAACGTACGGAATAGTACGATTCGTTCTTGGTCTTGCCGAAATTCACCTTGCCGTCGCTCGTGATTCTTATAAAGCTGAAGTTGGAGGTAATGAGGTAGGCGTTCTTGTCCACTTCGGAACAGTTGAGCTTGTCACCGTCTTCGGTGCAGTAACCGGCCATTTGCGGGTTGAACCCGAAGGATGTTTCGGTGAGGTTGCCGGCCACCTTGGCCATGTACTTGTAGTCGGCCTCGGAGGGGAGGGTGAATCCGTCCGGGCAGGCGCTTTCGGGGTCAAAGTCCTGGTACAGGCGGCCGCTCTTTTCGCAGTTGGCCGACTTGTCTTCGTAGCAGGTGCTGTAGGAATTTTCGTACGCAAGGTTCTCGGCCATCCAGATGTACGAACCGAATTGTATTGTCTTGTAGGTCTTGCCGTTCCTACTGTCTTCGAATTCGTCCTTGAAAATGGAGATACTCCCGTTCTGGGTCTGGTATTTCTCGCCGATGGCGGAGGAATCCTTGTATTCGTCACCGCCGAGAACGCTATCTTCGGTAGAAGATGAGCTGGGGGTTTCGAAATAGGAACTGTCGTCGTCACCGCAGGCGCATGTCAACAGCGGCAACACAAGAAATGCCGAAAGAAAAGCTTTCTCGAAAGGATGGAGCAAATGGCGCATGGAGCTTCCTCTTATTACCCTAAAAACTAGATTTCCAGGTAGAAATCTAGATAATTTTTTTTTATGGAAGCTCCGGAACGCGCCGCTATTCAGCAAGCCACCGGTAGTAACCTTCGTCGTTCTTGCCGCAGGTGTATTCCGCGCCCTCGAACGTGATGGCTTCGCCCACGATTTCCTTGTGGCAGGGGCCGCTCACCTCGTCGATGGGCTGTAGCTTGTACCAGCCGTGGTTATCACCCGATTTGGGATCTACGCTTTCGTTGCAGTAGTAGTATTCGCCTTGGAGTCGGACGGTCACGCCGTACTTGTAACTATAGTAGTCGTCGCACCCCGTGTATGCTCCCCAGAGGAACGAGTTGGTGACGTCTTTCCATTTGCCGGTTTCGCCTCTGCTGTCGCAGAGGTAGTCCTTGTCGCCGTCGCCCTTCCAGGTGTATTCCTTCGCGTGGCAGAATCCGAGCAATTTGTCAAGGCTATCTTCGGCGCGCCAGAAGAATTTTTTCTTTCCGTTGTCGGACATGTAGGTACAGCCGTACTTGATGCCGTTGTATTCGTAGAGCCCTTCCTGCTTTTCGGGCGAGCAGAGGCCGAGAGCCTTTTCGAGGTCGCTGTATTCCTGCCAAGTCTGGTTCGCCGAGCAGTAGTATTCCTTGTCGCGGTATGTCCCTTGTTCTCCGAAATTATCCTCGGTGCATGTCGGTAGCACAAGGTCAGGGGGAGCGATAATCCATCGTTCCTCGGCGCACTGGTAATAGTCTTCGCCGTATTGGTAAGCCTTGTTGTATGGGAAGCTTCCTTCGAGGCATAGGCCGAGGGCCGCCTCTACGGAGTCAATCAGCAGCCATCCGTTGCGCTTGCATACGTAATCCCTGTCCAGGAATTCTTTGGTTGTTCCGCGTTCGTCTACGGAGCATCCGCCAATATTGTGGTATCCGGCGTACCAGACCCAGCCGGTATCCTTGCATATGTAGGCGTTTGTATCGAGGCCCCTGATGGAGTCGCGCAAGGCGTTGGTGCAGAGCCCGAGTTCCGTGAGTTCGCGGGTCGAGGCCTTGCGCCACCGGCCGTTATCGCAGGCGTAAGCGTTGTCCGAGTAGTGCTTGATGGTGCCTTCGTTGCTCGTTCCGCATTCGCCGAGTGCTTCGTCGAGCGTCGGTTTGCGCCAGGTGGCGTCGCAGATGTACAGTATCCCCTTCTTGTCGAGCTTCAGGGTTCCCTTCAGTTCGGGAGTGCAGAACCCGAATTCGGTGGTGGGGGCAGTCATCTTTTCCCAGCTGCGCGCGTTCATGCAGCCGTACTGTACGCCATGGAAGATTTTTTCGGTATAGAGCTTGCTGGAATCGCAGGGACCGTAGTAGTCCTGCACGGTCGCGGTGCGCCACTTTGTAGAATCGCAGTAGTAGCTTATGCTGTCGTTCTTGAGCGAGTCGATTTTGCCCTTGATCTTGGGGCTGCAAACGCCGATTCCTTGTTCGATGCTGTCGAGCACGGTCCACTTCTTTGTCGTGCGGCAGGTGTATGTGGTATCGAACAGGGCTGCGACCTTGTAGAACTTCGAGGAATCGCATTCACCCTCGAAGTCAGTGATGCGCGGGAACCTCCAGATGCTCGAGTCGCAGTAGACGCGCCGGACTTCGCCGCTTACGATCATGGAGTCGAGCGTGCCGCCCCTGCTCGGCTTGCAGAAACCGAGGGAGTCTTCGGTGGGGGTGGCGAGGTACCAGGATCTCACCTTGCATATGTAATGCTTGTTCTTGTGGGTCGCTTCTTCCCACTTGTTCTTGTCGGTGCATTCGCCGATGTAGTCGGTGAGCGTGGCGGGGCGCCAGCCCGTGGTATCGCAGTAGTAGTCCGTGGTGTCGTTCCTCAGGACTGTAGAGTTCATCTTGCCGATGGCGCTCGGGGTGCAGAAACCGAGTTTCTCTTCATCGCCGCTCGGCTTGCGCCATGTGGAGCCGTCGCAGAGGTACTGCGTGCCGTTAAGCTTCTGGATTTCCCACTTGTTTTCGTCGTCGCATTCGGCATCCGTGTCGTTCATGGTGGCGAGTACCCAGTCGTACCCGTCGCAAATGTACAGCGTATCTTTGTAGTAGTGCTTTTCGCCCTTGTCCGTGTGCGGGCAAGAGTTGTCCTTGGCGTTGGACCAGTAGTTTCCGTTACAGGTAAAGTTCGACTTCTTTTCGGCAACGAAGAAATCGTAGGGGTCGGATATGCTCCTGCAGTCGGGGAGTTCCTCGTCGGTATCCACGATGTGGGTGACTTTCATGCAGCGGATGGCGTAGTAGTCATCCGACTTTGTGGAGGAGAAACTCGTGGGACCCGTGTTGGCGATGCGGAAGTAGGTGTACTCCGACGTGAGCAGGTACGCTGCCTTGCCTTTGTCGGAACACGTGGTTTTGCCGTCCTTCTTGGAGCAGTAGCCAGACATTTGCGGGTCGAACCCGAAAGCTTCGCTGGTCACGTCGCCGGCCATCGCGGTCATGTACTTGTAGTCTGCTTTGGTGGGAATCGTGAACCCTTCGGGGCATGCGTCCTCGGGATGCGAGTCCGGGTAGAGGCTGCCGTTCTTTTCGCAGTTGGCCGACTTGTCGTCGTAGCAGATGCTTTTCGAACTGCTGTAGTCCGCGTTCTCGGCCATCCAGGTGTAGGGCCCGAACTTTACGGTCTTGTAGGTTCGGCCGTTCTTCTTGTCGAGGACTTCTCCCTTCACAATCGTGATGGTCGTTCCGTTCTGGGTTTTGTACTTGTCGCCGATGGCGGAAGAATCCTTGTAGTCGCTTCCTTGATTGTTGCCGCTTTCCTGATTGTCGTCGCTACTGCGGATGTCTTCTTCGGCGGAAGATGAACTCGTTTCGGTCTCGAAATACGAACTGTCGTCGTCGCCGCAGGCGCATGTCAGCAGCGGAATGACGAAACATGCCGAAAGAATAGCATTCTTGAACGGATTGTGAAAATAACGCATGGCTCCTCCTATTTTCCCTCTAGGCGAGATTTCCTTAATGGAAATCTATATAAAGCTATGGCAAAATGCCAAGCGCCACGAGGCCGATTAGGAGCATAATTCCCGCGTATACGCCCCCGAGGAGGTCGTCGGCCATCACGCCCCAGGCTCCGGGGAATTTTTCGAAGCGGTGGATGCCGAGCGGCTTTAAAATGTCGAAAAAGCGGAACAGCCCGAACGCGACGGCCAAAATCCAGGGGTAGGCGAGGATGATTTCGGCCGGGATGAACGCGAGGCTCATGAAAATGCCGCAGACTTCGTCGATGACGATCCAGCCCGGGTCTTCGGTGCCTGTGTCTTTCATGGCTTTTTTGACCGGGGGGATGGCGGCGAAAAAGACGATGAGCGCGGCGACAAGGAATAGCCCGTACGTGCGGGTGCCGGTGGCCTGCTCGTTGATGACGTGCTCGTAGCCGGGCCAGAATCTGCAGCTGAAGACGGCCATGGGGTAGGCGACAATCGCGGCGGCGAGGCTTCCAAAAGTACCGGGTGCCTTCGGGCTCATTCCCGAACCGAAGAAAGTCACGACGAGTGCGGTGAACTTGTCTGTACCGCGCCACTCGTGCGGCACGCGCTTCTTGCCGTATTTTTCTTTAAGCTCTTCTCTATTCATTTCTCGTCCCTTATTTCTCGTCTCTCACGCCTCGAGCTTCTCTCGTCTCTCGTCTGTAGGACCGTAGGTCCGTTCTCTCGTCTAGATAGGCCACGGCGCTTCGGCACGTTCCTTTTCCTTCTGTTCGTGGGCTTCCCGTTTTTCGTGCCAGCGTTCCAGCTGCTCCTTGAAGGCCGTGCGGAGCCGTTCCATGCCGATGTTCTCCTTTGCGCTCACCTGGATGGCTTCCGGGTAGTTCTGCAACAGCTCGGTACGGCGGGCCTCGTCGCAGATTTCGGCCTTGTTGAACACGCGGATGCGGGGCGTCTCCTTGCTCACGATGTTCTCGAGCGTTTTGTGCGTGACTTCCAGGTGTTCGCGGTAGTCGGGGGCGCTCCCGTCCACGACTTCCAAGATACAGTCGGCATGGGCGGCCACGCCGAGCGTACTCTTGAACGTCTCGATGAGGTTGTGGGGGAGCTTGCGGATGAACCCGACGGTATCGGAGAGGATGATGTCTTCGCCGTCCAGATAGAGCTTGCGCGTGGTGCTGTCGAGCGTGGCGAACAGCTTGTCTTCTACGTACACGTCGGCGCCGGTAAGGCGGTTCGTGAGCGTGGACTTGCCCGCGTTCGTGTAGCCGACGATTCCCACCTGGAAGATGTTGTTTCTCTTTACGGCTTGGCTTTCGCGGGCGTCCTCGATTTTCTCGAGCTTTTTCTTGAGTTCCTGGATTCTCTTGCGGATCATGCGGCGGTCCGTCTCGAGCTGCGTCTCACCCGGCCCCTTGGTGCCGATGCCGCCGTTGTGCTGGCGGCATAGGTGCGTCCACGCACCGGTGAGACGCGGCATCATGTACTGCAGCTGCGCGATTTCCACCATCAGGCGGCTTTCCGCCGTAACGGCGTGCTTCGCGAAGATGTCGAGGATAAGCCCCGTGCGGTCCAGGACCTTGATGCCCGGGAGGCGTTCTTCGAGGTTCCTTACCTGCGAACCCGAGAGGTCGTCGTCGAACACGACCATCTTGGCGTTCTCTTCTTCGAGGGCGCGCTTGACTTCGTTCACCTTGCCTTCACCAATGAGCGTTGCGGGGCTAAAATTCTGTACGCGCTGCAAAAAACTCTTCGCGACTTCGGCACCGGCGGTTTCGGCGAGGCGGCCAAGCTCCGCGAGCTGTTCGCTGGCAAGCCACGGACGCACCTTGGGCGTCGAGATTCCTACCAAGACGCAACGTTCTTTTTGAGGCTTGTGTTCGGCTAATTGCTTCATTAAAAAATTACTTGTCGTTTCCGCTTAACTTTAAAAACCAATAGTCTTCGCTATTGATGGAACTGGCGTTCAGAATCGGATCGTCGGCCAGATTCTGTGCAGCATCGTTTGGCGCCTGGCTTGGGCTTGCCCCGTTTGTGGGAGCATTGTCTTTGGCAAGATCTTTTTCGTCCATGCCCCTAATATACAAAAACTTCAAGCGTTTTTCCGCCGAGGCAGTCTAGCCCTATTTGCAAGCAGGGTTCGTTATCTCCAGTTTTGTCCAAGAGGTGCTTCAAAAGCCCTGTTTTGTTGAGGGCGATGATTTCGGAATCGCCTGGATTTGGCAAGATAATCTTGTCTTGTTCGCCCAGTTCCAGACTTTCTAAAACCGGAAGTTGCGAGGTTTTCGGAGAATGGGTCAATAAAATGTACAGGGGGATTTGGCATTCCTTTCCCTTGCGGCATTCCATGAATTTCTTGACAAGTGGATTCACGTTTCCGTCGTCCGTCGTGAAATCGACCTGGAGGGCTTGGGTATTTGCGCTTGCCAGCAAGTCGTATGAGTCTGCCACGGCCCTATCGTTTGTTACGAGATTGAATGTGATGTTTTTTTCTTTTAGAAGATTGAGAATCTTTGGAAAGTCCGGGCAGCTGCTTACATTGGATGTGCAGATTCGGAGCATGCATTTTTCGTTTATGTTGTGGACTTTGAGAAGGCTCTTGAAAAGTTCTTCGTCCATAACGTCGTTTTGGCATGGGTCCAAGGAAATAAGGATGTCGCGCCACATGTTTTTTTCAAACTCATGGTCGACCAGGTATGCAATATTCGGGTCTTCGGCAATCTTTTCTATCAAATAGGGAATGAACTTCTTGTAGAACGAGCAAACTTCCGTTTCGTCTTCTTCCTTGACTCCCGAGTAGTAGTCTGCCGAATAGCATAAGCCAGGACAAAGCCCGCGCCAGGTACAGTCTTTGCATCGTTTTATGTTTTCTTTGCAGCGCGAACACGCTTTTTTCCTGATTGGGCTTTCAAGGAGCTGCTCTTTTATATTTCCCTTGTCGAGAGAACCTATTAAAAAGTCCTTGTCGCCGGTAAAGTTGTCGCAGGCGTAAAAATTCCCGTGTACATCGATGCCGAGTATATTACGGGCGGCTCCGCACGGTGAATTCATGCACATAAAAGGCTTTCTGTTAAAGTAGATGCTTTGCATCAGGTTCGATAAGACACGTTCTACGAGCCATTCGTTCTTGTCGTGTGCCCTGTTGTGTGCAATAATCCTGTCCAGGATAATCTTGTAAGCCTCAAATAGGGTATCGCCATCTACATAGTAGTTGGAATCGTCCTTGCCGCGTCCGTTTTTTTGGATGGGGGAGAACGAAAGCGCATAGATTTTGTTTTCGAGAAAGAAATCTATGGTTTCGTTCATGTACTTGGCGTTCAGCCCGGTCAATACGGATATCGTTCCAAAGCTAACGTCGTGCTTTTGGAGAATCCTTATTCCGCGCATTACATGCTCGAAAGAGCCTTTCTTGCCCTGGTAATATCGGGAGGCGTCGTGAACGAATTGTGGCCCGTCGATGCTTATCCCAACCTCAATATTGTTTTCCTTGAAAAACTTTGCAATCTCGTCGGTAATCAGCGTGCCGTTTGTCTGGATGGATAGGCTCAACTTTTTGCGGTAAGGCTTCACATATTCCGTTACCTTTTTCATTAGCTCAAAATTGAGTAATGGCTCGCCTCCGTGAAATAGGTAGTTCAGCCGTTCGGTGTCTTTTTTGTGCATTTCGAGATATTCGTCAGCTATCCGGAATGCAGTCTTTTCGTCCATCATGCCAGTCTTTTTGCATCCGGCTTCTATGTAGCAGTAGGAGCAATTCAGATTGCATTTCTCGGTCAGCTTTGCCACGGCTAATGATGGGAGAATTTTCGGGTTTTTGTTTTTACGGGCGGAATCTAGACTTTCCCGTATGCGTTCCTCGTTTCGTTGAAGAGCGCCAAGCAGGTCAAATACTTCGGATGGTGTTAAATCGGGGAATTTGTCGATGACGCTTTCGATGTCGGATACGCGTTCCATTTCGGCAACGACATCCTTGTAAGATGCGTCGAGGAGCAGCCAGGCTCCTGTTGGAATATGAATTGTCAACAACTGATTCCCGAAGGGGATCCATTCTCTATTTATTTGGTTAATGAGCATTTTTATTTGCTAAAAAGAAGGACCAGCCTTGAATCAAGGCTGGTTCTGGATAAGAGCGATGTTTTTACTTTTTAATAAGAGAGATGATGCGTTCGTTGCTAAGGAACTTTACAGCATCATTGACCCTTTCTTGGGGGATGGTCAATTTGTTGTTCTTGAGCTTGCCGCCAAAATCTGCAATGGCGACAATGTCGTCTCTAGTCAACGTGCCTGCAAATTCTACTACCCAATCTGTTCCACACGGATTCGGGGGTTCGGGAGCACGATGGTCAAGGTGATGAATTCCTATGTTGATGTCAATATGCCTGGGAGGATCCGGCCTCACTATTTTTTCGTTAAGGCCTTTAACTCTTACCGGTTCCTGAATTCTTTTTGCCGAAAGATCAACTCTTTTCATATCTGCCATTTGAATTTCTCCTGTTGGAAATTGGGGGTTATAAACTTATTTTAGGCATAAATAAGTTGCTTATAAGATTAATTTAATTTATGTGGAAGAGAGTGCATTTTAGAGAAAAAAATAAAAAGTTTGTGTAAATTTTCTAGAACAAATTTGTATTAATTGTATGGTGTATATTCAATGAGTTTGCGTTGTATTACAATGTAATTTGGGCGGGGGAGTGGGCCTGCGGAATGGTTTACGTGTGACCGGTTTTGACAAATGGTCCTTTTTTTTGTTAAAAAAGCCTATTCTAGGGTAAAAATTGAACCTTGAAACGATTATTCGATTGCTATATTGCCCGTAGATGAAATTTCGCCTTTCGACAGAGACCCTGAACCGCCTGAAGCGCTTCCGCAAGAACAAGCGTGCGTTCTGGTCCCTTGTCGTCCTTGTGGTGGCGTACCTGCTTTCGCTTACCAGCCCGTGGACGGTGAACGACGAGCCGCTCCTTTTGCGATACGGCGGCAAGACGTATTTCCCGGCGTTTGCGCGGTACAGCGATGCCGACTTTGGCGGGGAATACCAGACGGAAGCCGATTACGCGAAGATTTTTGCTGACGTGCGCGAGTGCGAGGAAGATGCCGCCGAGGGCTTTACCCGTGCCGGTGGTTGCCCCGAAGTGTGGGCGATTATGCCGCCTATCGCGCATGACCCCCTGAAGGCCGACCTGAGCGAAGATGGAACGCCCCCGTTTGCGCCGAGCGCACGCCACTGGCTCGGAACCGACAGCAACGGCCGCGACGTTTTGGCGCGCCTGATTCACGGGTTCCGCATCTGCATCAGTTTCAGCCTGCTTCTGACACTCCTCGGGACTTTCCTCGGCATCGTCATCGGCGGCATCCAGGGCTATCTGGGCAAGTTCTACGACATCGGCATGCAGCGCATGATCGAAATCTGGTCGTCGTTGCCGATGCTCTACGTGGTGATTCTCATCGGGAGCATTTACGGCCGCAGTTTCTGGCTTTTGATTTTGATTATGGCGGCGTTCAACTGGATTTCGCTCAGCTACTACATGCGTGCGGAATTCCTCAAGCTGCGCGACATGACGTACGTGCAGTCGGCCAGGGTGCTCGGGCTCGGTCACAGACACGTGTTTTTCAAGGAAATTTTGCCGAACGCGATGACGCCCGTGGTGACGCTTTTCCCGTTTACGCTTATTGGCGGCATCGGGAGCCTCACTTCGCTTGACTTTTTGGGATTCGGCTTGCAGCCGCCTACGCCCAGCTGGGGCGAACTCATGAGCCAGGGCCTCAACAACCTTTACGCACCGTGGATCTCGGTAAGCACGGTCGCCGCACTCTTCGTGACGCTGCTTTTGACCACGTTCGTGGGCGAGGGCGTGCGGGATGCTATGGATCCCAAATCGGGGGACAGGTATGTGTAGTTCTTCGCCGGTTTTGCGGGTGTGCGATCTCTCCGTGGCGTTCGGGCATCACAAGGACGGAGAATCGGCGGAAACGCCTGTCCAGGTGACGGACCGCGTGTCGTTCGAAATCAGCGCGGGCGAGTTCTTTGCGCTGGTGGGCGAGTCGGGTTGCGGCAAGAGCGTGACTGCGATGGGAATCCTGCGGCTACTCCCGTGGCCGGGCGCTCAGATTGTAAACGGCTCGGTAATGTACTGCGCCATGGAGGGCGAGGCTCCCGTGGACCTCACGAAGATTTCGCTTGCCGACTTGCAGAAGGTGCGCGGTTCCGGAATCACATGCATTTTCCAGGAGCCCATGCAGGCGCTAGACCCCGTGGTGACTATCAAGAAGCAGTTGCTGGAAGTGTTCAAGTTCTCTGGGCGCAATGAACGGGAAGTCCAGATTCCGGGTCAAGCCCGGAATGACGCAAAAAATAGTGCTCGGAATGACGCCGAAAGCCAAGCCCGGAATGACGAAAAAAATGATGCCCGGAATGACGTAAAAGGTTCTCGGGCACGTGAGAATACGAAGGAGAAGAATCTTGCAGAGATTCGCGAGATGCTCCTGCTCGCGGGATTCAAGGACCCCGACCGCGTACTGGATTCTTACCCGCACGAACTTTCGGGCGGTATGTTGCAGCGCGTGTGCATTGTGATGGCGCTGCTCCCTAAACCCAAGCTGATTATTGCCGACGAACCGACTACCGCCCTGGACGTGACGGTACAGGCGCAGGTGTTGGCGGTGCTCAAGGACATGGCGAACCGCACGGGTACCGCGGTCCTTTTGATTACGCACAACATGGGGATTGTTTCGCAGTACGCCGACCGCGTGGCTGTGATGTACGCCGGCCGCATTGTGGAATGTGGGCCTGTGCGCGACGTAATCGATAGCCCGATGCACCCGTACACGCAGGGGCTTTTGGCCGCGATTCCCGAGAACCACAGCGATATGCGCAACTTGCGTTCTATCCCGGGTTCCGTGCCGCATGCGCGCGACTTTGTGAAGGGCTGCCGCTTTGCCGACCGTTGCGAAAAGTGCATGAATGCGCCTGCCGAAATCCAGGCCAGGTGCCGCTCTAACGAACTGCCGCCGTGCGTGGGCGAGGACGCTCCGCATTACGCGAACTGCTTTTTGGCCGCGGACTCCTGAACCGCGGAGACTTTTAAAGCGCGGACTCTCGTTTACAGAATTTTTTTGAGTCCCGGAATCTGACGAGCTGCAAAGACGACGCCCAGCGAAAGCGTAAAGAATATCACCGCCATGATGGGCGAGGTGATGAGCGGGTTCGGGTCTACCGGCGTGAACCCGAGTCCGTAAGAGGCCTTGATGAACAGCGGATGGACTACGTACACGCCGAGCATGCATCCCGAAATCGCGATGAGCGCCTTGCCGTTGGTAGTGCGGTCGCGGAATTTTTCGCGGAAAAAGCAGAAGATGCCCGCCGCGACAAGGAACGTGGTGGGCCTGAAGTTCCCGAAGAAGAACTCGTTGGGCGCGGCGCGGACAAGGCTGAAGTACGTGGCGTAAAAGAACGCGAGGAACCACGAGAGGAGTGCCGCGCCGTAGAGCACGCGGCGGGCGATGCGCGGGATTCCGTATTGCGCGATGTAGAACCCGGTCAGGTAGAAACCTGCGAAGCTCGTGGTGCCGCGGATGCGGATGTTCCTGTACAGCGTAAAGTCGAAAACTTTGTCTAGAATGTGGCTTGTGGTGGGCAACACGAGCCCGAAAAAGAAGAACAGCGCGATAACGTACAGCACCATGCGCTTGCTCGCGTGCTCGGTGAATACGCGGAGCGCGGGCGTGATAACGTAGAGCCCTGCGATGGTGTAGAGGAACCACAAGTGCGTCGCAGGTTCGGTAAAGAGGTCGAGCGGTGCCGTCAGCAGCGCCGCGATGTTCTCGCCGATGGGCGTGCCCGCCTTCACGGCCTCGGTTACCGCGTTCACGACGCCATAGACGGTAACCCAGAAAACGAGCGGGATAAGCACGCGCGGCAAGTTGTGCTTCAGGATTTTCTCGGGCTTGTGCGGGTACTTGGGCGAGAGCATGAACGCACCGCTAATCATGATGAACACGCCCACGCCGAATCGCGATAGGCTGTTCATGAAGTTGAGCGCGATAAAGTCTTCGGAGCTGACGGGAGTGTCGTACCAGATGGACGTGACCGTATGCTGGAACACGACCGCAAACGCCGCGACAATTCGCAGCCATTCGGCATAAATCTCCCGCTGCTTTTCCATCACTTGATTCCGTATTTCTCGACGATTTTTGCGCGATCTTCTTCGGAGAGGCTCTTCAAGTAAGACTTCCAACCAGGGCAGAAGTTGATATGGAAGCGCCAGAAACGCCCGAGCAACGATTTGGGATTCTCGTCGTACTTGGCCCGAAATTTGCAATCAGCACACGCCATAATGTAGCTCCTTGTTTATAAACATAAAAAAATCCCTCGCGAAAATGCGAGGGACTTTTCAATGCTTGGAGATCCCCGACCAAGTCGGGGATGACAACCCACTGCGGGGAAGCCTTCAAGTCAATTACTTGACCTTCAAAGCACCGCGTTCAAGCTTAATCGTGAAGTTCGTAACGTCGCACACTTCACTCGGACCCCAGTACTGGATCGGACCCGGGTAGGTGTAGGATTCAGTCTTGGCCCAAACGTCGCGGTTCTTGGCGAAGAACTTGAACGGAGCACCGTCGAGTTCGACGAGAGCCTTCTGGATAACCGGCTTGTCGGCACCGTGACGACGTTCGATGTTCATCATCATGGTGATAGGAATGCCACCGGCAGTCCACTTTTCGATGCCCTTCGTGAGGTCACGCACAGAGCTCATGTAGCCGTTCATCTTGTTGAAGGCGAGCACAGAGGCGGTGAAGCCGAGGCTGTAGCAGTAGTCGGCGTCGAAGTTCGACGGAGCGGCGCAACGGCCTTCGTAACCGAAGAAGTGGTTGAGGGCGCTGAACTTGCCCTTGAAGTTCTTGCGGCTCTTGAGTTCCTTCTTGACCATCTCGATGATGAGCTTTTCGGTTTCGATGAGGGAAACCTGCACGTTGCCGTGGCTGTCGCGGTCAAGCATCAGCTGGCCCTGAGTGGTAGAGGGGAGGCTCTTGAGGACTTCGGCAGAAGCCTTGGAAATCCACTTGCAGAGCAGTTCCACCTTGGCGGCGGTGTCGAGGCCTTCGACTTCCTTTTCGTGGTGGGCGAGGGCTTCGGAGAGTTCGGAGATGAGCACGCCAACGTCCGGGATGAATTCGAGGAGGCCTTCCGGAATGAGGGCCACACCGAAGTTCTTGCCGGCAGCGGCACGGGCAGCGACGATGTCGGCCACGTACTTGATGACCTGCTTCAGCTTCATCTTCTTGGCCTTGACTTCTTCAGAAATCAAGCAGATGTTCGGATGGGTCTGGAGAGCGGCTTCCAAAGCAATGTGGGAAGCGCTGCGGCCCATGAGCTTGATGAAGTGCCAGTACTTCTGGGCGGAGTTGGCATCGCGCATGATGTTGCCGATGAGTTCGGAGTAGGTCTTCACGGCGGTGTCGAAACCGAAGGAGGTTTCGATGTATTCGTTCTTGAGGTCGCCGTCGATGGTCTTCGGGCAGCCGCAAACAACGCAGGTAGCGCCGTTGGCCTGGAAGTATTCACCGAGAACGGCAGCGTTCGTGTTGGAGTCGTCACCACCGATGATCACGATAGCGTCGAGCTTCTGTGCCTTGGCGACAGCCATGCACTTCTTGAACTGTTCTTCGGTTTCGAGTTTGGTACGGCCAGACTGGATGATGTCGAATCCACCAGTGTTGCGGTAGGCGTCCATGATCTTTTCGTTGATCACGATGAACTTGCCGTTCTCGAGGCCGGACGGGCCGCCGAGGAAGCCGAGGAGCTTGGAATTCTTGCTGATGCTCTTGATACCGTCGAAGATACCCGCGATAACGTTGTGTCCACCGGGAGCCTGGCCGCCGGAGAGCACCACGCCCACATTGAGGGCCTTGCCGGCAGCGGCCTTGGTGGCCTTCTTCATGCCGATGTACGGTGCGCCGTAGGTGTTCGGGAACAGAGCCTTGATCTTGGCCTGGTCACGGACGGATTCGGTGGGCTTGCCCTTCACGAGGGCGACTTTGAGGGCGCCGTTGCGGAGCGCCACGGGGAGCTTGGGCTTGTAGGCCTTGCGGGCCTTGCCGAGGACGGACAGATTGTCAGCCATTGTTTCTTCCTTTTGGTTTGCCCGATGTTCGGGCAGGGTTAAAAATTACGGCACGAAATATAGTAATTTGCAATCGCTGCGCCAACGCTGGTTTAATCTTTTAGGCAGCGGACCGAGCCGCCCAATCTTTTTGATTCTTGAGGGGTGTATTCCTCGTCGGTATAGAGGAAATAGGATTCCAGGTCTATTGCGTATGCTTGTGTTTCGTCTATTTCATCGGCGGCCCAATAATATGTACGATCGTTGTCCATGAATTTCCCGTAGAAGCCTTCTCGTCCCAGGTAGGTGGTGTCGGGTGGGTCTGCCACTTTGTACCCGACTCTAATGAAGTCGAAACCGAAATAGTCCAGTTCTGTTCTCGTGCCTATAGGAGTTATGTCCAATGTTTTGATTTGGGCATATGCGAAGGGTGCGCCTTCAAGGGCGTCTCTGAATGTGCTCCATTCCTTTAGCGTGGGTAGGTGCCAGCCATCGGGGCAAATGCCCCTTATTTTTTGGGGTATGTTGCATTTGACTCCGTAACCGCATCCCTTGGCGTCGTTGCTGTATCGGCCAACACTGTCAACAGCTCCGCTCCAGAAATAATGATAGCCGTATTTTTCTTTTTCGCAATCGTAACACATGCCGTCATAAATATCCAGATTCAGATTTTCTGCCATCCAGGTTTGCGAGCCAATTGTGGTTGTGGCGTATTCGTGCCCGTCACGTTCGTCAATGAATTTGCCGAGAATTGTTCTCGAGGGGTCCGCATAGGCCGGAGTTGTGGTGTCGGCAGCACTTGATTTGAAGGTGCCCTTGATGCAGCGAACGGGATACGCCACATCTTTCTTGTTTGTGGCGTGCATGAATCTGTTCTTGAAATCGGTGGCAAACCAATAGCTCGCGTCGTTGCCGCTTTCAGAAGAACTCCAGAAAAATGCAAAATATCTTGTTTTCTTTATCTGGTCGTTGCTACGGAAACTGGATGGGGTCATCGCGAATCCGTAATATGCGATGCCTCTGCGTCCTCCGGGCCAATCGTCAGATGCTTTCAGTGTGCTTGCGGCTGTGGCCACTCCGCCGACCGTTTCGAAAAGTTTGTTCCAGTCGGCGTCGTTTGGCAAATAGTATCCGTCGGGGCAGGCTTCCTTGGCTGCACTCCAAGTGTAAAGGCGAGAGTTGGAACCGCAATCGTCTTCGGGACAATACGATTTTTCTGTTTCAAAGTTTAAATTCTCTGCCATCCAGGTCTGTTCGCCAATCTTGACGGTGTTGTATTTTTTATTGTCGCGCGAATCGGTTACGGTCCCGAATTCTACGTTGTCTGCGTCCTTGATACAACGAATTGCACTGTAATCTAAAGAAAATAGTGTACATCGTTTTTCAAAAGATTGATTATACGTTTTCCATATAGTTTGACATGTTGAATCGGAACCTGGAACAGGTTTGTGCTTAGAACTTGACCAAAAATATGCATATTTTCGACCTTCAGTCGAAAAGAAATATGTAGTCGCAGGAAGTATGTTGAATCCGAATGAATCCTTTCCGGGAACGTCATATTTACCTTCGATATCCCATTTTGATTTTGATCTCAATACGGTGCCGGCACTGTCCAGAGAAGTGATTTCGACATAATCCTTTAATAATTGCCAATCATCGTTGCTAGGCAGGTGCCAACCTTCGGGGCAAATATCGTTTATGACCTCTTCGCTGTATAGCTGGCCATATACCTGAGAATTTTCGTCCATTTCTTCATCATATTCATTCCTGAATTCCTTGTACAAGGCAGGGTCCTTTCCAAGGATATCTTCGGTGCCAACCCAATACATTTTGTCGGGGCATTTATCTTCGAGTGTGGCCTTGTCAAAAAAACGGCTGTATCTTTCGCAGTCCTCGATTACGTAGGGGCTAAATACAGTGGCTCCGTTATCACCGGATTTGTTCGGCACGTACCTCATGTTCTCCGCCATCCAGGTCTGGGTCCCGATGGTCACGGTTTTATACTGCTGGTTGTCGCGCTTGTCCGTGAAGGTGCCGTATTTGATATCCTTGTTGAACGTGTCGTTCGTGCCGGACTTGCCCGAATCCGAGGAGTTGGAATTCGAGGAGCTGGAGTCCGAGGCGCTCGAATCCGGATTGTCGCTAGGGGCGGAACTGGAACTGCTGTCGTCCAGGCAGGCGGTAAAAGCCAGGAGGGTGAGGGCGATGATGAGGGAATGAGTTAGTTTGCACGGAATCATGGTGTAAATATATAAAACCCCGCCAAAGGCGGGGCATTAAAAGAGGATGACGCGGGGCGGTTACTTGAACTTCGCGGTAATGTTCTGGCCGCCGGTGAGCTGCAACTTGCGCGGGTTCTCCTTGGAACCGTCGCTCCATCCGTCAAAGATGGCGCCGTTGCTCGGGACTGCCTGCAACAGCAAGTCGTTGCCCGCGTAGAACTTGCCCTGGTAATTGGAGCTCGGGAGCTTCATGCCGTCAACCGTCACGCTGCCGTTTCCGCTTACCGAGATGTTCACGCTGACTTCGTTCGAAAGACCGAAGTACTGCTGCATCTCCTGGCGGACCGTCTGGCTTCTGTTCTGGGCGAACTTCAGGAGGTCGCTTCCGTCGGGAGCCCAATGGAAGTTGCTCTGGTTACGCGGCCATCTCTGCTGGTCGCGCTGCTGTTCGCTCGAAGGAATCTCCGCCATCATGTCCTTGACGGTCTGCTGTACCTTGGAGTACGTCAGGTAGCTGTCGAGCAATATACACGCGTTGTTGATGAAAAGGCGCTTGAAGTCCGGATTCTGCAAGAGCTTGCTGAGCATCGGGCCCGGGCCTCCGCCCATGCCGCCCATGTTGAATCCGCCCATGCCTCCCATGCCTCCCATGCCGCCGGCGCCCCACTGGCTTTGGCCGCCCTGGTTCGGATCACCGCCCTGGCCCTGGTTCATGGTGGCGCTGCCGAGGGTCCACTGGAACATGTTCTGGCTCTGTGCGTCAAAGCCGCTGATGCCCGGCGAGAAACCGAAGCCGTGGTCGGTATCGAACGCTACGAACTTGAACGGAACGCCGTTGCCGCCCCAGGCGCGCACGTTGTTGGTGGGCCAGTCGCCGTTGTGGTAGTACATCTCGGCGAGCATGTACTGCGCAAAGCTGTTCACGTTCATCTTGTTCTTGAGCTGCTCGTAGCTGGAGTTGTTCTCGCCGGCGTAGTTGCCGCTATTGATTTCGTTTACCAGCTGCTGGTATTCCTGGTACGAGGCGCCGTTCGTGCCGCTGGCCTCGAGTTCGTTGCCCTTGATCTTGATCATGTTGATGGACTTGGAATCAATGCCGTAGTTCGTCTCGACAAAACTTCTGTTGAGGCGTTCGCGCAGGTCGTGAATGCCGAAGTATTCGCCGTCGTAGAACACCACCACCTGGCGGCTTCTCTGGTAGTCCACCTCGGTGCCTTCCATGAGGCTAGTCATCATGGCGTCGCCGATGTAGTCCGTCCAGAAGCGGTTACCGTTGTTGCGCAGGTTGAAGCTCTTCATTTTCTTGGCTTCGGGGCGCGTCTTGAAGAAGGAGTACTTGAGCACCTTGTCGCCGTACAGGTCGTTCTCCATCTTGATGGCCACGCTCTTTTTGGGCTTGTAGCGGCTCCAGTTGCCAATAATCGAAAGCCCGGCGTCGATTTCCCAGGTCTTTTCGGAGGTATTGCTTCCGTTCTCGAAGTATTCCACGTGCACGGGGAGTTCCTTGTCGCTCCAGTAGTTGGCCCTTTCGCAGGGCTCCATGCAGTTGGGGTTGCTGTTGTCGGTGACGTTTCCGCCGCCCATGCCCATACCCATGCCGCCCCACTGGCCCTGGCCACCCTGGCCCTGCCCGTTGAGCGGACCGGTCGCGTAAAGGCCCGCGGTGGAGTCGAACATGTCGTAATGGTTAACGGTAATCGCGACTACCGGCATCGAGACGTTCTCGTTGATGAAGTACGTTTGCGTGGTGGTGTCGGCGGGCTGCCCGTTCACGAATTCGCTACAGCGCACTACCGTGTTCTTGGTAATCGCCATCGCCGAGGTGATGGACTGCGAACCCTGCGTAGGGATGGAGCCGTCAAACGTGCACTTGATTTGGCCGCCCTTTTGCGGGGTGGGCGGCTCGATGGTGAGGCTCTTGTAGAAGCCAGCCTTGGGGAGGAACGTTTCCTTGGCTTTGTGGTTGTCGTCGTATTCCTTGAGGCCGCTAGACGATACGCCCGCGACTGCCGACGAGCTGGAAATCAGGGGCTTGGAGCCCGAGCTGCCCAAGACGAAGCCGGAGCTGCCCGGAACCTGCTTGCCCGAGCTGCCGGGGATGTACGTGCCGGAACTCTGGAGCGGCATCGAAGCGCTAGATGCTGGCGGGGTAATTGCGGAATAGCCCGCGAGAGCCGCGGAACTGACTTCGGTAGGGGGGATGTAGATGGTTTCACCGGTGTTCGGGTCTACATAAGGGAGCAGGGTAGACGTGTCTTGCAAGGCGAAACCGCCCTGGTCGAGGGCTGCCGCCGTGGCGGGATCTTCTGAACAACCTAACATCACTGCACTGGTCAGTGCAATTGAACAAAGTAAATATTTTGTTTGCATAGCTCTCCTCGTCGCTATTACATTTTTTGTCCAAACACCGCTAATGCTTTACTTTCAATATATAATATTCGGGCGCCAAAAGCCCGTTTTTGTGCAAAAATTTTTGTAATTTCTTTTTTATACTGCTTAAATTTTGATAAAAATCACGCCAAGTGTGTAAAAATTGTCTTAAAATGCCGATTTTGGCCCTTTTTGGGCGCGTGCGGGCCGTTTCCCCCTCCGGGCCGCCCCGGAAAGTTTCCTATATTTTACATGTTCGAATGGCTTTTGGACTGTTTTTAGCGGGGAACCCTTGAGAATTAGACTCATCCGTGTCTTAGCTGTTTTTTGCCTGGCGGTGCTCCTTGGGCCCGCGGGTTCCCTGGCTGCATCCCCCGTGGTGGGGGCGGAACGTTCCCGCAACTTGAAGCAGCTCGACTACGCCCCGATGCTATGGGAGTACCATGCCCAGACGGTGGGCGAGGGGCGTGCGTTCTTTACGTACCCGCGCCGCAACGACGGTTTTAGGGACGAACTGCGGCGCGAGCGGGCGCTTGTATCCTTCGGTAACGGCTTGGACTCGGCGGCCAGCGGGCATACCTTCGCGATTCTTGTGTCGCCGGTGCTGGGCATTGACTACCGCGGTACCGAGGCGATGAACGATACCGTTTGGCCGGGCTTTGACGGCGGGCTCTACCTGAGGGGCTTTGCGGATTCCATAGACTTTGACCTGGATGCGCGCATTTATGCCGAGAGCCACAGCGCCGGCAGTAGCGACGGCGACAAGAGAAAGCCGCAGAGCTTTGACGGCGAAGTCTTTGACGTGCAGCACGAAGACCGCGGCGGCGTGGACTACGTGAGCTACGCCCGTTACCGCGCGCACCTGGGGCTGAACTATGCGTTTTTCCGCCTGCAGTTGGCGCGCGATGTTTTGCACTGGGGCCCCGGCTACTACAACAACCTCACGCTCAACCAGTTTGCGCTCCCGTACAACATGATTGCGTTAGACGTAGTGTTCGGGCCGTTGCGCGTGTATAGCGCCTATGCCGACCTGCGCGTGAACAGCTGGAGCTACAGCAAGGACAACCTGAACGACCGCAACATGTACGCCCACCGCTACGAGCTCGCGCTGGGCAACCTCACCGTGGGCATGAGCGAACTGCAGATTCTTTACAACGAGAACAAGCCGTGGCTGTTTACGCCCGTGGTGCCTCTCTTTATAGAGAAGGGCAACTACACCGAGCGCGTGAACAACGGGGCGCTCGCCTTCGATATTGACTACCGCCTGTTCAGCATGTTGCGCCTGTATGGCGAGTTCCTGCTCGACGACATGGAATCGCCCTACGCCGTTTACGAGAACCGCTACAGCAACAACCGCTGGGCGGGCATGCTCGGCATGCATTTTGCGCAGAACCTCACCGTGGCGCAGCGCCGCCTGCAGCTGGGCTCCATAGCCGAAATCGCCCGCGTGGAGCCGTACACCTATTGCCATTACGATACCGCCCAGGCGCAGATGGCCCACCTTGGCCGCCCGCTGGGCAACCCTAACGGCCCCAACAGCCTGGCCGTGGACTGGACCGCCTACGCGCAGGTTCCTGCATTTGCGGGCTCCGTATTCATGGGCCTGCACAACAAGTGGCTGTGGAAGGGCGTTGACGCCGGCAGCAGCATAGACGACCCGTACAAGACTGTCGAAAAACGCTTTGTGCACGGGGCCCCGCTCGTGTATACCTTAGCCCCGTCGCTCAGTTACCGGGGAAATTTCGTCTCATTCATGGGCGAACTCACGTTTGGCGACGAAGCGGGCGTGTATTTGCGCACAACGTTCATGTGGTAACTTACAAAAAAGTTATATTTTCGCAAAAATAGGGGTATTTCTGTGTGGGATTATAAGAAATTCTTAACTAGCTTTAGGCTGCGCAAGCGCTTGCTCGCCATTGCCGATGCCTTCATTATAGTGGTGGCGGGATTTTTCGTGAATCTCCCGCTCCCGCTGTTTGCGGATAGGATCGGCCGTCCGGAGCTGTTCTCTTACGCGCTGCTCACCGTGTTTTCTTGCTTTGCGTGCCTGCTCTTTTTTGGTGCATACAACAAGCTGTGGCGTTATTTTTCCAAGCGCGACTACCTGAGCTGCGTCAAGGGCGTGGTTGCGGGCTTTGCTATCGCGGGTGTCATCCACTACCTCATGATGGGCGATACCCTGTGGGAATTCTCGCTTGCCACCTGCATTGTATCTATCATCGGGATTTGCCTTTTCCGCTACCTGTTCAGGGGCACGTTCATTTCGCTTGTAGAGACGGGCCACCGCGAAGCTATTCTCAAGCGCACCATGATTATCGGTGCCGGCAACGCTACCGCCGTGATGCTCAAGGAAATAGAGAGGAGCCGCACAGGTCACGGCGAGAACCTCGGTTCCGATAACGTCACGAACATCAATCCCGTGTGCCTTATTGACGACGACCGCTACAAGATAGGCAAGCCGTTTAACGGAGTCCTGGTTGCGGGCGGTACGGCCGACATCCCGAAAATTGCGAAACTCGAGCGCATAGAGCAGATTATCTTTGCCATCCCGAGCTGCCCGCCCAAGGACCGCCAGGTTATCTTGGACCTTTGCGGCAAGACTGGACTCCCGGTGAAGGTGCTGCCGTTTATCGGCACGCTTGTCGATACCTCGGAGGTTGGCGACGGTTCTACGAATTTTGTAAGCCAGATTCGAGACATCAAGGTGGAAGACCTTTTGGGCCGCCCGCCCATCAAGTTCGACAACAGGGACATCCGCGAATTTATCGAGGGCAAGGTGTGCATGGTCACTGGCGGTGGCGGAAGCATAGGCAGCGAACTCGTGCGCCAGATTGCAAAGTACAGCCCCAAGCAGGTGATAATCGTCGACATTTACGAGAATAACGCCTACGAAATCCAGCAGGAACTCGTGATGGAGTACGGCAGCCGCCTTAACCTCACCACGCTTATTGCCAGCGTGCGCGACTACTTCCGCATGAACCAGATATTCAAGAAGTACAAGCCCGAGGTGGTGTTCCATGCCGCCGCGCACAAGCACGTGCCGCTCATGGAGAACAACCCGATGGAGGCTATCAAGAACAACGTGATTGGTACGTTCAACATGGCCACCCTCGCGCTCTCGAACAACGTGGGCAAGTTCGTGATGATCAGTACCGACAAGGCGGTGAACCCCACCAACGTGATGGGCGCCTCCAAGCGCTGCTGCGAGATGATTGTGCAGTTCTTTGCCCAACAGAAGGACTGCCGCACCGAATTTGTGACCACGCGCTTTGGCAACGTGCTCGGCAGCAACGGCAGCGTTATCCCGCTGTTCAAGCGCCAGATAGAGCAGGGCAAGCCGGTCACCGTGACCCACCCCGACATCATCCGCTACTTTATGACCATCCCCGAGGCGGTGAACCTGGTGCTCGAGGCCGCGAGTATCGCCCACGGCGGCGAAATCTTTGTGCTCGACATGGGGCAACCCGTAAAGATTGTCTCGCTCGCCGAGAACCTTATCCGCATGTACGGCAAGGTGCCCTACAAGGATGTGGAAATCAAGTTTACCGGCTTGCGCCCGGGCGAAAAAATCAAGGAAGAACTTTTGATGAACGAGGAAGGCCTGCAAAAGACGCGCAACAAGCTCATCTTTATAGGCAAGCAGATAGAAATCGATTCCGACAAGTTCATCAGCGAGTTGTGGAAGCTCAAGAACGCGGCTTCGGAGAACGAAGACGAGAAGGCCATCAAGGCGTTGCACGAGATTGTGCCCACGTTCACGACTCCCGAGGAATTTAACAAGAAAAACATGAAACAGGTGAAGGAATGAAAAAACTGGTACTGATCGCGTTGCTGGCTGTTGTGTTTTGGGGATGCGGCGGAAACGAGACAACTACGGTTTTGGCACACGAAAAGACCGGGTTCGAAGTCGCCGCCAACATGGACGGGCTTGGCAAGTGCGACAGTGCGCATGTCGCCGATATCGCCTACGTTAAGGATTCCGCGAAGGTGTTCTTTTGCAACGGTAGCGTGTGGCGCAGCGTTGACGGCCGCAATGGCAAAGACGGTACAAACGGCAAAGACGGTAAAGACGGCAAGGACGGCAAGACCGGCGTAGACGGCGAAGTCGGAAGCATTTGCAGCGTGACCTCGTCGGGCGAAGTCTATACGCTTGTTTGCGGCCGCGATTCCGTCAAGGTCAATACGCACCTCAAGACTCCCAGTTCGTGCGAGACGGTCAAGAACGAAGACGGTACGGTAACGCTCAAGTGCGGTGGCAAGTCGGCCACCACGATTCGTGGCGAAGACGGAGAAAACGCCCCGGTTTGCAAGTACGTGGATAACGAAGACGGCACGATGCTGCAAGTTTGTGGCGACGTGAGCGTGGTGCTTTACGGCGATTTTTGCGGCGAAGAACCGTACGACCCCGATACGGCCTTCTGCTACGGCGTAACCCTTTACCCCAAGTGCGGTGGATACGTATACGACGTTGCTACACAGGCTTGTAGCGATACGGGCTCGGTACTCGAATATTGCGGTGATATCTTGTACGACCCGACTATCTATAACTGCCACGACGACCTGACTAGGTCATCGCTATGTGGCGGTCAGCAGTACAATGCCTTCTATTCGTTCTGTTACGAGGGCAAGGTTTACCCGGTGTGTGGTTTTGTCGGCAATGAATACGACCCCACAAAATACCATTGCGAAGCCGACAGGATTGTCGGGAGTGTAACGGACTCTGCCGGTAACGTTTACAGGACGGTAAAGCTTGGCCAATACGAATGGATGGCCGAAAATTACAGGCTGAATGTGGAAGGTTCGTTGTGCCCGTCCGAGGTCGCAGAAGACGAAGCCTATTCCGGCATCAAAAATCTGGACAAGGCAAAAGACGTTGATTGCTCCAAGGTGGGGCGTGTCTACAGGTGGAACGTCCTTATGGCGATTGACGAAAAGTACAATACTGAATTTGCGGGGGACGTTGTGAAATACCCGCATCGTGGAATTTGCCCCGAAGGTTGGCACGTGCCTACGAAAGAGGAATTGGAAAGCCTGATTTATACGGATGCATACGATACCGGAGTTTGGCACGATGACTTTACTACCCGTCAGCAAGTTGGCGGACTCGATCACAACGGTGATGAGTCTAACGAACTGGGCTTGTTCAACTATTACGCGACTACCTATTTCTATTCGGCCACGGAAGACGAGACCGATCCGGTGAAGGTGGCATCTTTGAAGTCTACGGCAACAGGAAACGACAGGAAAGTCAGATTCACGGACGGCAAGAGCGACTTTGATGCCCTGCGTTGCGTGAAAGATGTCGAGGAGGTGAATCATGAAGAACAATAAATTCGTACTCCCCTTTGCGGCTTCGCTTGCGCTGTGCCTTTTTGCGTGTGGCGGCGACGACGAGACTATCATCGAAACGCACACCTCTACCGGTTACGACCTGATTCCGGATGGTTCGTTTGTCTCGGATTACGACTGCGACGATTCGCATTTGGGCCGGTTGCTGTATAGCGAGTCGTTCAAGTCGGTTTACCTTTGCGACGGCGAAGTTTGGCAGGTGATTAACGGTAAGAACGGCACTAACGGTACCAACGGCACCGACGGTAAAGACGGCAAGGATGGCAAAGACGGCAAGAACGGAAAGGACGGCAACCTTTGCACCGTGGTGGACAACGTGGACAGGCTTGAATTCAACTGCAACGGCGACACCTCTACGGTTACGTTCGACTGGAAGATTGACGACGGTTGTTCCTTTGCCTCGGTTACGGATTCGCTCATTACCATTGAATGCGACAGCGTGAAGGTGGCTGTGCCTAACGCCCTCGATGGCAAGAACGGTGCAGACTGTTCCCTTAAGGACAACGGCGACGGCACGTACAAGCAGGTGTGCGGCGATTCCGTTTTCGAGTTCCGCAAGACGATTTCCCGCGCCGATGAAAGCCTTGCCCATACGCTGTGCGGTGGCCGCATTTACGATGCGGAGGTGGATACCTGCATTGCCGAAAAAATATACGCCCACTGTGGCGACACCCTGATTTATAAGGGAGGTGATGACTACTGCATAAGGGATTCCGTGTACTCGATATGCGGTTTTGATGGGTTGTACAATACCAAGACGCAAGTTTGCCAAGACGGTGTTGTGTATAGCTATTGCGGCGAAAAGCTTTATGAATATCGCCGTGCCTTGTGTCGCGATGGCGTGGTGTATGGGGAAGAATAGGCTATGACTCGTTTGGTCCATAGTATTTTCGCCTGTGCGCTTGTTGCCATGCTTTGCGCTTGCGGTGGGGATTCCTCCACTTCTACGGTAACGGTCGTGGATTCCGACGGCATTCCGACCATCGCGGCGGGTGAAAAGTTGCTGAAGGCGGACTGCAACAAGTCTACCATAGGCTCCTTTGTGTACGTGGAAGATTCCCTGCTGATTTTCCATTGCACGGAGTGGGGCTGGCGTGCCTATACCGGTAGGGACGGCAAGGAAGGCAAGGCCGGGGCCAACGGCAAGGATGGCGAAGATGGCCAAAACGGCAACGACGGCATGGACGGGGACTCCTGTTCCATAGATAGCTACGCCAACGGCTTTGCGGTGGTGTGCGGTTCGTCGTCTGCCAGGCTCCTTTACGAGACCATGATGCCCGATACTTGCGATATCTCTTCTGTGAGCCAGTCGGGATTCAATGTGACATGTGGCGAAAAATCCGAAAGGCAAAAAGCGGGTGTTGCCGGCCGTGCCGGCCGTGGCTGCTCCATGCGCGACCTCCATAACGGGGCCTACGAGTTTATGTGCCCCGAAGACACGGTGAAGGTGTACGCCGCGAATTGTGGCGGAAAGCCCTACGACCCCAAGCAGGGCTACTGCGTGTTCGATACGGTGCGCACTCCCGAGGAATACAAAAAATACCGCAAGTGCTGGGAACAGGCCGTGGACTGGTCGAACCATTTTTGCGATACGCGCGACGGCAACGTGTACCCCTACGTGAAAATTGCTGGCCAGATTTGGATGGCCAGGAACCTTGCGTATGCGGACAGTATTGCTACGCCGAGCCTTATTCATGGAAAAACATGTTTTGCTGAGCAGATTGGCTGCGCGTATACATGGGGAGCCGCCATTGATTCCATCGCACTCGCCAGGAACCCCGAAAACCCGACAACATGCGGCTATATAAGAGAAGGCGATGCAGATAATTGCAATTTGCCGCACATTGTGCGTGGAATATGCCCCGATGGATGGCATTTGCCCAATACGAGGGATTTTGCATCGCTGAAAGATACTCTGCTCCCCACGCCTTATGAAAATGCCCATGAAAAATGTGCGTCTAACTACTTGACTAAAGACTCTGAAGGCGATATGGTCAAGTCGTATTGCGTGGATGAAAAGAAGTGGAAGCAACTGCCTTACTCTAAGGGTTCTCCTGGTGTGGTACGTTGCGTGAAGGATAACTGATATGGCACGTATTTCCAAGATATTGTTGATGTTTGCCGCCTTTGCGCTTGTTGCGTGCGGTGACGAAATTGATACGGCGAAGACGGTAAACGACCCCAACATGGATATTCTGGCCGTGGGCGAGAGTATTGACCAACTCCCGTGCGACGCCTCGAACGAGGGCAAGTTTGTTTACGTGGCCGATTCCTCGGAAGTGTATTTTTGCATGGACGGCGAATGGATTCGCTTTAACGGCAAAGACGGTACCGATGGCTCCGATGGCAAGGATGGCAAAGACGGTACTGACGGCAAGGATGCCACGAACGGCACGGATGGAACCAAGTGCGATGTCTTGGGCTTTGAGGATGGCTTTACGGTTGTTTGCGGAAAAAGCAATGTCTCCATCAATCTCAAGAACTTGATGCCCGACACCTGCGCTATCTCGGACGAAACAGAAAACGGCTTCAAGGTGACATGCGGCAAGGATTCCGTCTGGCAGAAGGCGGGGAAGGATGCCAAGGAGCCCGTACGCTGTACCATAGCGGATGCTGGCGACGGGACGGCCTTGTTCGTATGCGGCCCCGATACGGTAGTCGTGGCACGCGCCCAATGTGCAGGTGAACCTTATGATCCGGACAAATTTTTCTGTTATAATGACATGATTGCAGACCTTTGTGGTGGAAAAACATACGATGCGTCGAAATATTTCTGCCATTTGGGAACTTTGATGGATTTGTGCGGGGGCGCATCCTATGACCCGGCTACACGTTTTTGCAAAAATGAGGTGCTATACGATTTTTGCGGCATACAGGATTATGACCCTGAGACGGAGTTCTGCGAAGATTACCGGATTTTTGCAAAATGCCCTGACCAGTACAGTACTCTGACTCATTTTTGCGATGAAGACAACGTAAAACTCTACACCAAGTGCGGAGGACGTGCGTACAATCCTGCGACACAATTCTGTTACAATAAGGTAGTGTATGACAAGTGCGGGAACCAATCTTATATACCTACGGAATATTTTTGCGAGAACAATATCCGTTACGATAGATGTGGATTGTCTCAACCTTATGAAACTAAAACCTTCTTTTGCAGTGGCGGAAAATTAATCCCTAAATGTGCTGGCGAAGAATATGATCCGAAAATTAAATTTTGCCTGGATGGAACTACGTACCCCAAGTGCGGGTCGAACAGCTCTTATGACCCTAAGGCGTATACTTGCAAGGGAGGGGTGCTGTACGGCAAGTGCGGTACCGTAGAATATGAAGTGCAAAAGAAAATATGTGTAGGAACAACTTTGTATGAAAAATGCGGTTCGGGTGGAGCGTATGATGCACAGAAGTATTTCTGCGAGGATGGCGAGATGTATCCCTTGTGCAAAGGGCAAACATACAATGTGCAACAGAAATTCTGCAGAAATGACGTGCTTTATAACAAGTGTGGCGGAGAAGATTTTGACCCTGACGTTTATTTCTGTGCAAATGGAACCTTGGTTCTCAAGTGCGAAGGCAAGACTTATAATACAGAAACCTTCTTCTGCATTGACGATAAATTAAATAAAAAGTGTGGTAAAGTTACGTATGACATTGAAAAGTCTTTTTGCGCAGACGATGTGGTGTATCCATTGTGCGGCGGCAAAGACTATAATCCTAAAACTCATTTCTGTTTTGAGGAAAAAATCTATAAGCTTTGCGATGGCCATATTTATAGCCCCAAGGCGAATGGTAGATGTATAGATGGTGCCTATTATTACGATATCGGCTCTTCCCATTTCTTTATCGATTTACGAGACAACAGAGTGTATCAATATGTTACTGTGGGTAAGCTCAAGTGGATGGTCGATTTCCTGAAAATTGAATATGCAGACAATATATCGTGGTGCCCTAGAGGTCGTGAATCCGAATGCATTACCCATGGACGTATGTATACCTGGTCTGCCGCCGTAGATAGCCTTGGCCTTTATAGCGCAACGGGTATAGGGAGTGGGTATCGTGTTGATTGTAAGTTCTCGAATACAACGAAGGTCAGGGGAATTTGCCCGAGTGGGTGGCGTTTGCCGATGGACATTGAATTGCCTAATTCCGCAGACATTTCGATATACTCTGAGGCGCAAGCCCTTGCCCTTGATGGTCCTGGACATAGTTCTGGCAATAAAACTATTCACTGTGGTTATGGGTGTTCCCTTATGTGGACTTCAACGTGCTATAATAATATAAGTGCGAATAGATTTTCCGAGGCTCCACGATTATCTTATCTCAAATTTTATTCAGTGGGTTACTCGGCAAAAAATATGCTTATCGGCGTCCGTTGCGTCAAGGATAACTAAATTTGTTTAAGGAAAGTTTTGTTTAAGGTACTATTATGAAAATTGCAGTAACTGGCGGTGCGGGCTATATCGGTAGCCACACCATTATTGAACTCGATAAGGCTGGCCACTCCGTGGTGGTGGTCGACAACCTGGTAAATTCTTGCGAAGAATCCCTCCGCAGGGTGGCAAAGATTATCGGCAAGGAAGTGCCGTTTGTTAAGGCCGACGTGCGCGATGCCGCCGTGATGGAGCAGCTCTTTAAGCAGTACAAGTTTGACGCCTGCATCCATTTTGCGGGTCTCAAGGCGGTGGGCGAGTCGGTAGAAAAACCGCTCGAGTACTACGAGAACAACATGGACGCGACCTTTGTGCTGCTCAACGCCATGCGCAAGGCGAACGTGAAGAACATCATCTTCTCGTCGTCGGCGACGGTGTACGGCAACCCGGCCGAAATCCCCATTACCGAGAACTGCCCCAAGGGCCAGATTACCAATCCCTATGGCCAGACAAAGTCCATGCTGGAGCAGGTGCTTATGGACTTGCAAAAGTCGGACCCGGAATGGAATGTGGTGCTGCTGCGCTACTTTAACCCCATCGGTGCGCACCCGAGCGGCCTTATTGGCGAAGATCCGAACGGAATTCCGAACAACTTGGTGCCGTACATTTCGCAGACGGCGGTGGGGCTCCGCAAGGAACTGGGCGTTTTTGGCAACGACTACGATACACCCGACGGTACGGGCGTGCGCGACTACATCCACGTTTGCGACTTGGCCGCGGGCCACGTATGTGCCCTGCAGGCAATTGAGCGCAAGTGCGGACTCGCCATTTACAACCTGGGTACGGGCCATGGCTATTCCGTGCTCGATGTGGTCAAGGCTTTTGAACGCGTGAACGGGGTCAAGGTGCCCTACAGCATTAAGCCGCGCCGCGCCGGGGATATAGCTACATGCTATTGCAACCCCGAGAAGGCATATAAGGAACTTGGGTGGAAGGCGCAGTTTGGCATAGACGAAATGTGCCGTGATGCCTGGAATTGGCAGAAGAACAACCCCAAGGGCTACAGAGCGTAGACAAATTTGCTATATATGACGCATAATTAGAAAGATTCAACCTAAGTAAGGAGTTTTACCGTGAATCTTGTCCAAAAAATCCTGGGTTCTGCCTTGTTGGTTGCAGGGCTCTCTTACGCCCATTCCGGTATTGTTGCTGGCGGTACCGAGGGCTTGCGCCAGATTAACGCACAGACCCTCGGTCAGTGGAACGTTGTCGTGGGTACCGGCGGTACCATTGCCGCCGATGCCTGGGCATTTACCCGTGGCGGTGGCTACGAGGTGAACGGCAACCGCAGCGCATTCCTCGACTATGCACTCTCCATGTCGGGCGACTTCTTTGTGACCGTGGGTATTTTGGACTTTGTCGACCTCGGTGTAAGCATGCCGCTCTACTACGACCATGCCCCCGATGGCCCTGCCGGTTCCATGAACATGTGGACTGCCGGCCGTGGCGACCTGAACATCAATGCCAAGGTGCGTGCCCCGTTCGATACGAGCCGCATGTGGAGCGTTGCCCTGTTGCTCGATGCCTATGCTCCGACCGGTGAAACTCAGGCCGGTGTGCGCCCCCGCCACGCCTGGTACCTGAACGGCGGTGACTATACGCACCCGTACACGGCCTATGATTGGGCCTTTGGTGCCGGCTTGGCCTTCTCGCTCGACTTTACCAAGAAGAACATTCCCATCCGCTGGAACATCGCTAGCGGCGTGGTGATTCCGCTGGAAGACGACGAGGCCACTACGCTTGAATACAGCACGGGCTTGAACTTTGTTCCGCTCAGCTTTATGGACTTCTTCATTGACTTTAGCGGTGAAATGCGCCTGCAGAGCAAGGGCGACATTGACTTTGCCCCGTTCGCCGACCCGATGCTCCTTACCCCGGGTTTGCGCTTCCACGTGACGCACAACATCGACTTCGCCATGGGCATGGACATTGCCGTGCGTACGCTCAAGAACCTCGGCTTCAAGTACAAGAAGGAAATGGAAGGCCACAGCGACGTGCCCGTACACTACCAGGGTATCAATGGCGAAGTTGCCAACTACTACTACGCCCCGACTCCGCTCTGGGCCGGTGCCGCGATGCTCACCATGCGCTTTGGCAAGGCTGACCCCGCCCAACAGAGAGAAACCCCGCAGGGCCTGCCGCAGCGCGATACCCTCGTGAAGATTGATACGGTTGTCGTAATCATGAAGGATACGACCCCTGCTCCGTTCCGCAGCGACTTTGACCACGACGGCGTGGTGGATAGCCTGGACATGTGCCCGAACACCCCGACCGGCCTCACGGTGGACAACGAAGGTTGCCCGCTCGACTTTGACCGCGACGGCGTTGCCGATACGTTTGACAAGTGCCCCAACACCGCCAAGGGCCTGGAAGTCGATAGCCTTGGCTGCCCGAAGGACGGCGACAAGGACGGCATTCCGGATACGTTTGACAAGTGCCCGGGTACCGTGGAAGGTACCGAAGTCGACAGCACCGGTTGCCCGAAGGATTCCGATGGCGATGGCGTGCCCGACGTGAAGGACAAGTGCCCGTCTACCGATGCTGGTGCGAAGGTGGACTCCGTGGGCTGCCTGCCCGACTTTGACCGCGACGGCGTGCCCGACGTGAAGGACAAGTGCCCCAACACCCTCCAGGGCGTTTCGATTGACTCCGTGGGTTGCCCGCTCAACAAGAGGGAAAACCTCGACGAACTCAAGAAGGGCATCCAGTTCAAGCTGAACTCCGCCAAGCTCCTCAAGAGCAGCTACGGTACGTTGGACGACGTGGCCCGCCTCATGGAAAAATTCCCCGAAGCTAACCTCGAGGTTCAGGGCCATACCGACGACAAGGGTACCGACGAATACAACCAGCAACTTTCGCAGAAGCGCGCCGAGACGGTGGTGGGTTACCTGATCAGCAAGGGTATCGACCGCTCCCGCCTGCGTGCCGTGGGCTATGGTCGCTCCATGCCCGTTGCCGACAACAAGAAGCGTCATGGCCGCGAAAAGAACCGCCGCGTAGAGATGGTGCCGTTCTGGAAGTAATTAGCTGAATTCATAAGGACCGGTATGGTTGACATCGACAAGAACGCGACCGTAAATCTGGCTCAACTGCAGCAGTCCTCGGCAGGCGATACCATTACCCTGCTCGAGGCGCTGGGAATCTTGTGGAGGCACAAGTTCTTCCTGGTGTTCTGCATTGTGCTGGGTGCGGTTGTGGGGTTGGGCATTGGCATGTGGATTCGCCCGCAGTTCACGAGCGACGCCTTGTTGCAGGTGAACGTGAAGGGCGGTAACAAGGCTACCAAGGCCATGGGCGAGATGGGCGCTTTGCTCGACATGTCGAGCCCGGCCGATGCCGAAATTGAACTCATCAAGAGCCGCATGGTGCTGGACTTTGTGGTTGCCGAGGAACACCTCGCATACAGCGCCACGCCCGTGGACTGGCTCAACCGCCTGCTGCACCGCGAAGGCCGCATGGATATTGATGAACTCTCTATACCGGCCATTGCCCGCGGTGAACGCTGGATGGCTATGGCTACCGGCCCCAACACCTACGCCGTTTATACTCCCGAAGAATCCAAGCTGGTGGAAGGCAAGGTGGGCGACCGCGTTGTTGCCCCGTATGCCGGCGATTCGCTTGTGATAAACGTGAAGTTGATGCGTGCTACCGAGGGCGAGATGTTCCGCCTTTCGCAGCGCAACCCGCTCGTGGCCGCCCGTGGCCTGGCCAAGTCGCTCAACGTAGCCGAGAAGGGCAAGCAGACGGGTATTATCAGCGTCAAGTACAGCCACCGCTATGCCGACCGCGCCGCCTCGATCCTCAACACCATCGCCAAGACTTACTTGCGCCAGAACGTGGAGATGCGTAGCGCCGAGGCCCAGAAGACTTTGGAATTCCTTGAAGGCCAGCTCCCCGGCGTGAAGGCCAAACTCGATAGCGCCGAAAAGATTCTGGCCGACTACCGCCACAAGATTGGTTCTGTGGACATGACGGGCGAGACCAAGGCGCACCTGGACAAAGAGGTGACCTTGCAACGCGAAATATTGGCACTGGAACAGGATCGCCAGGCCGCGATGCGCCTGTTCAAGGAAGAACACCCGAATGTACGCACCATCGTGAAGCAGCAAGACAAATTGCGCAGCGAACTTGCTCGCCTCAAGAAAAACGCCGAGACCATGCCGCTTACGCAGCAGGAGATTATGCGCCTGCAAGAAGAAGTGGCGGTGAACAACGAAGTGTACACGAACATGCTCAACAACATCCAGCAGCTGCGCGTGGTGCGCGCGGGTGAGGTGGGCAACGTTCGCATTGTGGACTACGCCCAGATTGAGCAAATCCAGAGCAAGCCCAAAAAGTTCAACATCCTTATTTGCGCGATTGCAGCAAGCTTTATGATTGGCGTATTGCTTGTGTTCTTGCGCCGCATGCTCCGTAACGGCGTGCGCAGCAGCCTCGAGGTGGAACGTGCCACCGACATGAGCGTGTTCGCCAAGATTCCGCAGTTCAGCAGCAGCCTTCGTAAGGGCAAGTGGCACCTGCACCGCGGCATCCCGTTCGTGGTGAGCCACCCCGACGACCCTGTGAGCGAGGCGTTCCGCTCGTTGCAGACGGCCTTGGAATTCTCTCTCTCCAAGGTGGACCACAAGGTGTTGATGGTCACGGGCCTTATCCCCGGCGTGGGCAAGAGCTTTGTCTCGCTGAACTTGGCCGCCCTGTTGGCCGAGAGCGGCAAGAAGGTATTGCTTGTGGATGCCGACATGCGCCTGGGCGTGTTCCGCGGCAAGGGCGAGTTCGGTCTGGCCGAAATCCTTTGCGGCATGGCGACAATCGAGACCGCCATGGTGAAGGGTAGTGTAGATAATTTGTTTGTAATCGGTGGTGGCAAAATCCACACCTCGGCCTGCGAGCTGCTGCGAGGCGAACCCATGGCCAAGTTCGTGGAAGAGGCCCGCTCCAAGTTTGACTTTGTGATTATTGATACGCCGCCGCTTACCTTGGTGACCGATGCCGAGCTTGTTTACCCGTTGGCCGACTTTGGCCTGTACGTGCTGCATTACGGCAAGCACACCATAGACCAAATCAAGGAGACCATGGAAAAGCTGCACCGCTACGCGCAAAAGCCCGGTGCGTTCGTGATGAACCATTGCGAACACGATTCGGGCCACTACGGCTACGGTTACGGCTACTACCGCTACGGCTACGGCAAGAGAAGGTGATTTTTTAGGGGAGGTCTTGTATGAATATTGCATCCGAGAAACCCGGATTTTTTGTCCAAGACGGACAGCTTTACAGCAAGGACAACGAGAAGGTTGTATTGCGCGGTATAAACCACATGTTCATTTGGACCGACCGCGAAGGCAAGACAATCCCCGAAATCGCGAAGACGGGCGCGAACTGCGTGCGCATCGTATGGAATACGCGCGGCCGCATAAGCGACCTCGACAGCATTATTGGCCTGTGCATAGCCAACGGGATGATCCCCATTCCCGAAATCCACGACACCACGGGCAACTGGGACCGCCTCCCGGACGTGCTGGACTACTGGCTGCGCGACGAGGCTATCCGCATGATTCAGAACCACCAGGAATACCTGATTCTGAACGTGGGCAACGAGCCCGGCGACAGCGAACAGGTTCCCGGCGAATTCTTTAACGCCTACAACCTGATTGTCACCAGGCTGCGTGCCGCGGGCGTTCGCGTGCCCGTGATGATTGACGCCGACAACTGGGGCCAGAGCGAAAAGAACATTTTGGAAGTGGGCCCGCGCCTGTTGCAGGCCGACCCCGAACACAACCTGCTTTTCTCCATTCACATGTGGTGGCCCACCGAGCGCCACGATGCCGCGCGTACCGGCTTTGAGACGGTGCAGCAGCGCATTACTGCGTGCCTCGAACGCTCCGTAGAAATCAAGCTCCCGCTTGTGGTGGGCGAGTTCGCCCCGGTGGCCGTGGGCGGTGCCCGCGAAATCCCCTACAAGTTCATTATGGGTGAATGCGAAAGGCTAGGCATTGGCTGGCTCTGCTGGAGTTGGGGCCCGGGCAATTTTGACAGCCCCGAGATGGACATGACGGAGCACAGCTCGTACAATACGCTTGTGGGCTGGGGCAAAGAGGTTGCGGTAGATAGCCCGCTCGGCATCCAGAACACGAGCGTGATTCCGAACTTTATCCAGAACAGGGACTTTAACACCGGTTCCATGGGCTCGGGCGTCAACATTATCCAGAACGGCAGCTTTAGCGAGTCGAACCCGCTGGAACACTGGACTACCGATTTTTGGGACGGCAAGGCGACCGTGAAGGTGGACAAGGGCGAGGTGCAGTTCTCCATTGTCGATGGCGGCAAGGAGACTTGGGGCCTGCAGTTCAAGCAGAGGCTCACGCTGCGCAACGGAGTCACCTATATATTCAGCATGCGTGCCAAGGCCGCCAAGCCGCGTACGCTCCACGTGAACATCAAGCGCGATTCCGAGGAGTACACTCCGTACGCCAACGGCCGAATCCTCGACTTGAGCACCAGCTGGCAGAACTTTAGCTGGAAGTTTACCATGAAAGAGGATACCGACCTGGAGGCCCTGCTGATATTCGACATGGGCGGGTCGCCAATTTCGTGGACCTTGGCCGACGTGAGCCTGGTACAGGCCCGCAGCGTGGCCGACCGCCTCAACCGTACCTTCCAGCGCAACGTGCAGAAGAACTCCGGGTTCTTCAACGCGCCCAACGGCCCCTGGGAACTCCACCTGTACAATACGAAGGGCGAGCTCGAAGAGGTTTTGGACAGCGGCAAGGGCGGGGAAGGCATGCGCCAGTACCCCAAGATAGAGAAAAGCGGCATCATGGTCGTGAAGGACCTGTAGCATCTCGATCACCGAGTCATCCCCCGAGCATCGCGGAGGGGGACCCATCATTCTTGTACAGTCTAGATGGCGGCTCGTGGGCCGCCATGACGTAAGGAGCTGCTCGGTAACAGCAATTACCCCATACCCCTCATCGCAGATTCTCGTGTTCCGTATCATCGCATTTTGTATCGTTTGTATCATGAAACTTGCTCAAAAACGGCATATTTTGGAGTGAAAACTAAAATTATTTAAAAAATATCGTATTTTTGTATCATGGACTATTGCGCAAGGCCAAAAAAGAATATATATTAAAACGCGTATGAAACCCGTGATGGAATACCAGAATTACCGCGTGTACATACGCGACTACTATGCCGAGCGCAAGGTGCGTTCCGGCTTTACCTGGCGCGACTTTGCCAAGGCCGCCGGGTATTCGTCGCCGGTATTCCTCAAGCTCGTTTGCGACGGAAAGTCCAACCTGAGCGACGTTGGCGTGGAACGCGTGGCCTCGGCCATGGGGCTTGTGGGTGTGGACCTGCAGTACTTCCGCCTGCTGGTGGAATTCAACCAGGAGAAGGATTCCGCCAAAAAGAAGATTGTTTTCAAGAAGATGCGCGAAGTGGCCAAGGAAGGCTCCATGGAAATCGTGGGCGAAGACCAGTTCGACTACTACGAATCGTGGGTGAACCCGGTGGTGCGCGAGATGGCCCCGCAAATGGGCGATGCCACCCCGGCCAAGATTGCCGAAAAGCTCGCGTTCGACACGCAGACCGCCGAAGTGAAAAAAGCCCTTTCGCTGCTGCAGAAGGTGGGCCTGCTCCGCAAAGGCGAACGCGGCTACGAGCAGGCGGCCAAGTCCATCACTACGGGCAATCTGGAAGTCGCGAGGCTCTCCGTGCGCGAGATGCACCGCCAAATGGGCGAGCTCGCCGTGCGCGCCCTCGACGAGATTCCCATGAACGAACGCGACATATCGGGGCTCACGCTGGGCGTGTCCGAGAACGCGTTCTACCGCATTTCTCAGGAGATTGCCGACTTCCGTAGGCGTATCTCTTCGATTGTGATGGAAGATACCGGCGAGAACCGCGTGTACCGCCTCAACGTGCAGCTGTTCCCGCTCACCAAGGATTTCAAGGGAGGTCGAGATGCTTAAGCTTTTCAAACTTCCCGTTTCAAGGCGGCCAGCGATTCTTGATGCGGCGCTTGTCAAGGCGATTCTCGCCTGTGCCTCCCTCTCGCTGCTTGCGGGCTGTTCGCAAATGTTTGCCGGCGGCGTGGACGAAGAGACCAATACCGTTGCCGGTGCGAATCCCGACGCCGAAGATGCTATGCCCGCTGCCGATGCGACTTTGACGGGTACGCTTACCGACGCCAAGGGAAACCCGGTGGCGGGTGCCGAAGTGTTCGCCATCGCGTGCGATTCCTCTTCTGTTGTGCTTAGCGCCATTACCGATGAATCTGGCCACTTTGGCTTGGCGCTCGACTTGCAGGGCGAATACGGCCTCAGCGGCAGTACCGCTGCGGGGGCGTTCTACTCCGTGGTAGAATACAGCGGTACTCCCGTGAACGTGAACCTCAAGCTCGCTGGCACGGGCTCCATCAAGGGGCGCCTAGACGCATCCATGATGGACGACGGGATTGTGTTCACGGTCGTGGGTTCCCAGTGGAGTTCCACGACCGACATGAACGGCAACTTTGAAATCGACGGCGTGCCGCAAGGTGCTATACTGCCCGTTTATGTGGATGCCGGTGACAGCGAAAAGTACGACGACGTGGTGTACGCGGTCAGGGTGGGCTATACTCTCAGCGGTGCCGCAGAATTCAGCGATGCTATGGCCATAGGCTCGTACAAGGGAATCGTTGCTTACGATACGGTCAGCAGTGCCAACTATATTACCATAAAGCCAACGTCCAGCAGTTCCGCCGAGGCTTCGAGCAGCTCTACCCGGGCGTCGAGCAGCTCCAGCGTGGCCATGGGCGGTTCCAGCAGCTCCATGGTAGATTTGCCCGTCGGTTTCTCCTCGGGCGATAACAACCCTGCAACCGATTCCGACACCATCAGGGATACGGTTAACGAACCCGGAACCGAATTGCCGAAGAACGGCAATGACGGCAGTTCGGGTAACGGCTTGCTGGTGCCCTACGGCGTGGATTACGGCGTGCTCGGCCGTTTTGAGATGGACAGCATTCAGGGCGGTAACAGTGCCAGCGTTTTGGGTGCCGGAGCCCTGTTCGACACCGCCCCGGCCCTGGTGGTGGAAGGCTGGGTCAAGGTGAACTCCGTAAACGCGGCCGCCCCGTACCGCCAGAACATCGTGGGCGTTTATCCGCAGCAGGGCGGCGGGGCTGGCCTGTTCACGCTCGCCGTGATAGACGGCATGTGCAACGTTATGGGCCCGCACTTCGCGTTCTTCCGTGGCGACGCCTCGGGCAGCTTTACCTGCGGCAACGTGGCGGTGAACCCCTCGGCATACCGCCTGGGCAGCTGGGCCTACCTCACGGCGGTTTGGGACTTTAGCACGGGCACCTTGGTGCTGTATGTGGACGGCGAAGCGGTAGCCAGGGCGTATTCCGCCGCGGCCCCCAACAGGCCCACGGCCGACCCGGTGAATTTTGGTGATGCTATGTTGGACCTCAGTTTGGAACAGGTGCGTATGGGCGGGCGGCCCCTCAGGGTGGTCGACGTGCGGTACCGCTACAACTATTACGGAGGCGCAAGATGATGGAAGGCGATAACAAGATCGACGTGGCGTACTTCGAAGTCAACGCCCACGGAAGAATTCTCTCGGGCAACAGGCGCTTTTGCCGCATGTTCGGCTACAGCGAGTCCGAGGTGGTGTGGCATTACATAACCGATTTCTACCGGTACCTGAAGGAGTGGGAGGACTTCAGGGACTGCGTAGACGAGGCGCGGCACAGCTTTGTGGCGCGCATGCGCAACCGCAAGGGCCGGAGCTTCAAGTGCTCCGTGACCCGCGAGGTTGTGCAGGATTCCGAGGGGCACGTCACGTTCCGTAGCTACGTGACCCGCCTGGGCGAAAAGGCCGCGGTGGCCATCCCCGAGGTGCCCACGGAATCCAAGACTCTCGTGTTCGTTACGCGCTGCGCCCACTGCGGGTTGCAGGTGCGCGTGAACACCCTCGCCGAGACCCGCATGCGCGTGCTCTGCGACAACTGCGCCGTAAAGGCTTACCCCGAGGCGTTCAACCTGGCCGCCGGGCAGGTATAGGGCAGGTGCCGCGCAGGTATAAGACTATAAATTTCTCGTATACGCATCAAAAACTCCCCGCCGGGCTCGACGGGGAGTTTTTCAATTGCTATTGGGAGGGGCGCCTGTTGGTGCCGCGCCTTACTTGTACATGTAGCTTACGCCGTTGGGGAACTTGACTTCCGTCATGCCGGCGGTATTCACCTGGCTCACGGACTTGACGTCGCCACCGTAGAAGATGTGCTTTCCCTGGTATGTCGGTTTGAATGCGGCCTTGTCGGTACCGTAGTAGCTGCTGTTGTTGTAGGTCTGTGAAGCGCAGCCCGGAGTGTCCGTCGAGAAGTCGCCGAAGGCGAGCATCACGCCGCCCGTGATCTCGAAGCCCGTATCCGTGTCGATGAGGCCGCCGGCCATGTTATAGGCGTCGCAGTTGTTTCCGCCCTGGCCGCCAAAGCCCCAGCCCATACCCATGCCCATGCCACCGCCCTGGCTCTCGTAGCTCTGGCCGGTGATTTCGAGAATGAGCACGCCGCCGGTCATCTTGCCGGAACCGTTAGCGTCGAACACGTCAATCATGTTGCCCTTCGAGGAGATGTAGTGGTAGCCGCCGCTCACCACGATGTGGCCGCCGCTCTCGCTGAACGAGGAGAGACCGCCGGCATTGGGGTCCTTTGGGCCGCCGGCGCCGTTCCAGCCGTCGTTGGTGGCGAAGGTGGCGGTGATGCCGCCTTCCGCGAAAATCTTGTAGGCTTCGATGCCTTCGTTGGCCGTGACCACGTTGATGGTGGAGCCCTTCATGTACAGGGCGGAGTCCGCGTGGATGCCGTCATCTTTGGCGTTTACGGTCACTTCGCCCGCGTTCAGGAGGATCTGCCAGTGGGTGTGCAGGGCGTCGTCGCCAGTGGACTTCACGTCGCTCTTGCCGCCGTCCACGTAGATGTACTTCTCGGCAACAAGGCCCTTGCCCGTGGCCGTGACCTTGAGCGTGGGAACATCGGTGGAATCGCTGATGCGGATGTAGTTCGCGGCGTCGATGCCGTCGTCGGCGGCATTGATGGTCACGCTGCCGCCCGAGATGTTCACGATGCCCTTGCCCTCGATGATGTTCTTGCAGGAGCCGTCCTGTGCCTCTTCGCATTCGTCGCTCTCGAGGCCGTCGCCCTTCTTGGCGGTAAGGTTGAGCGTGCCGCCCGAAATCTGGAGGCTGCCCTTGCCCTTGACGGCGTTCTCTTCGGCCTCGACGGTGATATTGCCGTTCTTGATTTTGAGGTCGTTGCTGCACTGGATGCCGTTCTTGAACTTGCCCTTGACGGTGAGCGTGCCCGCGCCCTTGATGTTGAGGTCGTCCCTGGCGTAGATGGCTGCCTTGGAGGTGTCTTGCGCGCCGTTGACCTTGGTGAACAGGTGGTTTCCGTTGCCGTCTTCCACCACGTTAGTGGTGCCCTTCACCAGGTGGAGCACCGTCTTGTCGGCGTTAGCCACCAGAATGGGGGAGTTGGAACTCTTGATGGTCGCGTTGTACAGGTAGATGCCGGTGTTGCCCTCGTTCTCGGCACCCGGGGTGTTCACCACCACCTGGAAGTCGGAGGATTCGCCGGTCACGTAGTAGGCGCCCGGGCAGGTGATGGTCGCCTTCTTGTCGGCAACTTCGACGCAGCCGTTGTTGTTCTCGACCGTGGCCGAGGTGCCCGAGAGCTTCAGGAGTATCTGGGTGCCGTCGAGCGTCCTGGAATCTTCGTTGTCGTTCTCGTCGTCGCCGCTGCCGCCCTGAATTACGGAACTGGAATACTGGTGCCACGGGGTGCTGGAGCTGGAACGGGGGAAGATGGAACTGCTAGATTCCGGGTCGTTGCCCGGAATGACGCTTGAACTAGAGCCCGGAATGACGCCCGAACTGGTGCCCGGAATGACGCCGGAACTGCTAGATTCCGGGTCGTAGCCCGGAATGACGGCAGAACTGTTGCCCGGAATGACGGCAGAACTGTTGCCCGGAATGACGCCAGAGCTGGAACCGGGATATTCGCCCCCGAGTTCGTCGACGGCGTTAGCGACGGAATCTTCGGAACAGGCTACAAAGCACAGGGCTGCGGACGCTGCGATGACAGGCAGTTTCTTAAACTTCATGTAACACTCCATTTTTTAGGCAATATATATAATAATCGCCCCGGCCGCACCCGTTTGGAGCACTTTTTGTGTTGAATTTAAAAACAACACTTGGCAAATTTAGCGAAATTTCAAGGAAATCGACTTTTAAGGCAACTTTTTTTTACACAACCCGGGGTGTGCTTCGAGTAGGGCGGAAAAGGGCCGCCTAGAATCTACGTGTGGGCTGTTTCGGGGGCAAGTTCTGCCTGCAGTTCACGAATCCTGTTTTCAGAAAGTTTGGTCACACGGGCGATTTTTTCGACAGAATCGCCTTCGGCGAGCATGGCGATGGCGATTTCATTACGTTCGTCATCCTTTCCCTGCAGGTACGAGCCCTGTTTTTCGTAAAGCATGTCCGTCATTTTGCCACTCTAGACTGGAGTTGCCGAATGTAATCTTCGGACAACTTGGTCTCTTTGGCGATGGTAGCTACAGGGGTTCCCTTGGAAAGCAGGTCCAACGCGGTCAGCGAAGAGTCCATGCCCTGCTGAATACCCTGCTGTCTACCTGTAACCACTCCGTCGGCAATGCGTGCGTCTATTTCGTCTTGTGTAACCATTGAGTCTACCTGACTAGAAAGAAGTTCATCGCTGGCGGAACCAATCTCGATTCTTTCCAGGGCCTTTTGCAGAATAGGGTCTGCAAAGTCCATCGAAGCGTTGGCCTTGCCCGCATGGGTCAGCAGGTACAGCCATTGTTCTTCGCGGCTTTCGGCCTTGGCGTGAATCCTGGAGAATTCCCCCAAGTCTATTAAAATATAACTCATTTTGTCGAAAACGGGTACAGGGTTCCCCTGCTTTACGGCGTTGTCGCTGTACAGGTGCCAAGTGTCGCGGAAACTTTTCGGCTCGAGCCTAAGAGGGAAATTGCACAGCCAGATAGACACGATTTCGGGCAACTGGTAGCGCCTGCGCTTTCTCTCGTTCTCCTCCAGGGCCTTGAATTCCGGGGACTTGTCCATTTTGATCTTGCCGTCTATGGTAAGGTATGCGCCGTAGAGCAACACCCGGTCGGTAAAGAATGGGTGCGACGCTCTCTGTATCTCGATGTCCATGCAGCGGTTGTCCTCGGTCCATGCGTGGATGTCGAACTTGATTTCTTTGGCCTCGGGCGCGCGCAAGATGAGCGGCTGGTTGAAGGTGTATTTCATGGACTTTATCTTGCGGCCGTCTTCCAGGTGCAGCAGGCTGTTGATGAAGTCCGCGAGGGCCTCCTCGTCGTCGAGCAGGGCGTAAAACGCCGGGTCGTAGGATGGGTCCAGGTACCGCTTGCCCCGCAGAATTTCGGGGATTTCCTTGCGGGTGGTGGGGGTGTTTGCGTCTTGGTTTTGCGTCATGGTATAGTACTCCTTATATGAAAAAAAACACTTGATTAATCAAGTGCTTGGAGCCTATTCGGTGACGCTCGGTTAAGAAATAGAAAAGATGGCGGAAATGTAAAGGGCTGGAAAGTAAAAGCTATGTAAAAACCGCCTTTCCCACCCGAACACGCGGGGGCGGAGCGGACCTGCCCGGTTTCTTACGGAATAATTACCTATATTTACGCACATGACAACGCGTTTTGAAAAGAAAGTTTGGCTCTCTAGCCCCACCATGCATGGCGAAGAAATCAAGTACGTGACCGAGGCGTACGAAACCAACTGGATGAGCACCGTGGGTGCGAACATCAACGAGGTGGAACGCATCGCCGCCGAAAAGATCGGTTGCAAGTACGCCGTGGCGCTCTCCGCCGGTACGGCCGCACTGCACCTGTGCACAAAGCTTGCGGGCGAGGCCCTGTACGGCATGCCCAAAGTGGGCGAGGGGAGCCTGCGCGGGCACAAGGTGTTCTGCAGCGACATGACTTTTGACGCGACGGTGAACCCCATCGCCTACGAGAACGGCGAGGCCGTGTTCATCGACACCGAGTACGACACCTGGAACATGGACCCGGTCGCACTCGAGAAGGCTTTCGAGATTTACCCCGACGTGCGCCTGGTGGTGCTTGTTCATTTGTACGGAACACCCGGCAAGGTCGACGAAATCCGTGCGATTTGCGCCCGCCACAATGCGCTCCTCATCGAAGACGCCGCCGAGAGCTTCGGGGCCACCTACAAGGGCATGCAGACGGGCAAGTTCGGCGACTACAGCGCCATCAGCTTCAACGGCAACAAGATTATCACCGGAAGTAGCGGCGGCATGTTCCTCACCGACAGCAAGGACGACGCCGAGAAGGTGCGCAAGTGGAGCACCCAGAGTCGCGAGGCGGCCGCCTGGTACCAGCACGAAGAAGTGGGCTACAACTACCGCATGAGCAACGTGATTGCCGGCGTGGTCCGCGGCCAGATGCCCTACCTCGAAGAGCACATCGCCCAGAAAAAGGCCATCTACATGCGCTACAAGGAAGGCCTGAAGGGCCTCCCGGTGCAGGTGAACCCCTACGACGCCGCCAACAGCGAACCGAATTTTTGGCTCAGTTGCCTGATTATCGATAAAGATGCCATGTGCAAGCAGGTGCGCGGCGAAACCGACGCCCTGTACATCCACGAGGCGGGCAAGAGCTGCCCCACGGAAATCCTGGAACGCATCGCCGCCATGAACGCCGAAGGTCGCCCCATCTGGAAACCCATGCACATGCAGCCCATGTACATGAGTCACGCCTTCGTGACCGCGCAGGGTAACGGCCGCGCCCGCACCAACGCCTACATTGCGGGAGGAATCACCGACGTGGGCGCCGACATCTTTGCCCGTGGCCTGTGCCTGCCCAGCGACAACAAGATGACCCCCGAACAGCAGGATGCCATCATCCAGACTATCCGGGATTGCTTTAAGTAACCTGCATTGTCATCCCCGCGCAGGCGGGGATCTCCTTGACGCTTTGTTGCGAAATTTTTCGCAACGAGATTTTTCGCATTATTTTTACTAAAAAATATTTATATCTATTGCGCGACAAGGGCAATTATATTATATTATTGATAGATGCGAAATTTTTCGCAACGAGATTTTTCGCAATGTAACTTTTGGCGCTGGAGCGATTATGAATCCTTTTAAATTTGGCACAATCGTGGAAGATGAATTCTTCACGGACCGCGTGAATGAACTGGAACAGATCAAGCAGATGCTTGATAGCGAGAATCACCTGGTCTTGATATCTCCCCGCAGGTTCGGCAAGAGTAGCCTGGTGGCAAAGGCCCTGCAACAAATCGGTCGCCCGTCCATAACCATCGATTTCATGAAGGTCTTGAATGTGGAAGACCTGGCCGCTCAAATCTTGCGTCAGGTGTTCCGTCTTCACAAGTTTGAGAAGGTTAAGCACTTTATGAAACATTTTCGGGTCGTGCCCACGCTGTCGTACAATCCGCTGACTGACGGCATGGATGTGAGCTTTGTCCCCTCTGTGGGTAAGGCCTCTGCTATCCTGGAAGATTCTATGGATTTGCTGGAAACGGTGTCTTCTGCAAAGAACCGCCTTATTGTGGTGTTCGACGAGTTCCAAGAGGTGAATTCCATCGACAAGAACCTGGCGAAGCAACTGCGCGCCATTATGCAACGACAGAAGATGTTGAACTACATATTCATGGGCAGCCAGGAATCCATGATGGAAGAGATATTCGAGAAGAAAAAGTCCCCGTTCTTCCATTTCGGCGAACGCATGAACCTGAAGAAAATCCCGTACGAGGATTTTTACGCCTATATCGAAAGCAGGCTGCCCAAGATGCCTGCGGCACAGAAGGCGACCATTACCGAAGAAATCCTGAAGTTCACAAACGTTCATCCCTACTATACACAGCAGCTAGCCTCCGCAGTCTATAACGCCATCACGTATGGCAAGATAACGGAAAATGTAGTTGCCTATGCCGTAAAGAGGCAGGTGGAAGAGCATTCCCTGGACTACGAACGGCTTTGGACGAACATGAACCGCACCGACCGCAAGGTGTTGCTGACGCTAGCAAATAAGGGTAACCCCATAACCGACAGGTCGGTACCCACCAGCACGTCGTTCAGTTCTATCAAAAGGCTGCTGAAACAGGGCTACATCATCAAGACTACCGGCTATGAGCTCGAAGACCCGTTCTTCGGCGAGTGGATATTGGGAAGTTGAACTGGCCCACAGACATTCTGAATATCTACTCACTTGTGCACTAATATAAATTCTCGGCGGCGGCCCGTCAATACCTTTTTCAAATTTTTTTTGAAATCCTTTGTGCTAAATGACAAACCTGCGGTGGAGGAGCGTTCCTGCCCTTTTTCTTACAGGAAAATTACCTATATTTACCCAATATGTACGCCCGCTTCCTCAAACGACCCCTGGACTTCTGCTGCGCGCTGGCCGCGATTCTCGCCCTGAGCCCGCTGCTGCTCGTGCTCACC